>Ga0316206_1000012_pt1 | contig 555711 bp, 497 predicted proteins | sample 6monthpyrite_MG_FD_204942 | JGI IMG/M metagenome (GOLD analysis project Ga0316206, IMG submission 204942) | Microbial mat bacterial communities from mineral coupon in-situ incubated in ocean water Damariscotta River, Maine, United States -... | ecosystem: Environmental > Aquatic > Marine >...
TTTATCATGAGAGTTACCTCTTTGTGTTTTGTTGCTGTTTCACACCAACAACAAAACCGGTAACTCTCATCCTTGCAACCCTCCCGGATCGCAACGACTGTCAGATGAGGTCTGAACTAATACAATTAAATCGTTCAGAAACCTTGCTTCCTTGCCGTTCCTGCATACGGTGATAGCTGCCTAAATCCTTGTAAAGCTGTGTTTGGCCTTTGGTGTGGGCTTGGCGCACGGCTTGTATCTCGGTTTGCAGGCCTCGACGCTCGTTCATTTGCGCGCTGCGCAAGTCATGGTTTTGCTTCTTGTCGCGTTCATAAGCGAAGAAGGCTTCCGTCTCGTTTTGCTTTTGGATTTGTGCGTGTTTGCCCGTTACCTTCTGCCAAAGGCCTTTAAAGCCTTTTTGCATACGATCAGATCGAGCTTTTGTCTCGGCAGTCCAGCGAGCTTGTTGTGCTTGTTCCAGCTTGGCACGTTCATACCTGCTGGCTTCCGCCATTGTTTCGCGCCTAATCATGAGCTTGGACATTTCTTTATGCATTTTAAAGCGGTGGTCGTGCAGATGTTTTTTCACCGTAGGCGTCATGAAATCAGCAATATGAACCTGTGTTTCTGCGACAGAACGAAGGGCATCCGGCTTGCCCAGCCGCTCGCGCACCTCCTTGGCCTTTTTGCCCGTGTAGCGGGCAACAGAAAGTGCTTCGCCTTCATAGGTCACAGCCACATGTCCGCGTTTGTCGCCTTTGGCTAAAAACATACCACGATCTTCTAATGCGCGTGCAAATGCCTTTTTACTGTCCGACGTGTTCCAAGCTTCTTGCATGGCCGCTTTAAGGTCTTTGGCATTTGTGCCTATACGTTTGGCTTGTTGCCACTCAGCAAGCGTGAAATTGCGCGGGTCACGCAGTTTCTTGTCGCGCAGCCCGTCCGGCATATCCCAGCCATTATCGCGGTAAAGCCCTCGTGAAATGTCCTGAAGTTTCATTTTATAGTGCGATAGGTTGCGCGCCGTCATGGTCTCGGCATCAATACGGCTCCATACTGCGTGTGCATGCCGTCTGCCTTCTTTTTCATGAAAGACAATGACCCGTGGCTGGCCTACCAGATTGTTGCGTTCTTCTATCTGGTTGATAGCTTCCTCAAATGTATCAATGTGGACATTCTCTTTCTCTGGAGGGTTCAGGGAGACACTGAATAGAAACTGGCTACAGCGTGTGCCTTTAGCAATCACATTGATCTCCTGCATTGCCCCAACAACGTCTTCAGAGACAAAGCCGCGCACTTCATGCACTTCAACATGCTCGTTCTCTTCTGCCTTAAGCAGGTGCAGCCCCAGTTGTGCTGCCCCGCCGCGCTCTGAGGCTTTCAGGATCATACGCTGTGCCCCATTGCGCCCAATTTAGCAGCGCGTATGTCTTGCACGGCAGCGCAGGCGGCTATCAGCTCGCTCTCTGTATCAGGTGTTAGTGGCAATGCGCCGCTATGCGCAAGCTTAGCCATTTGGTTGAGATTGTTGGCAATGCGGGTTTGTCCAAGTTGGCCCAGCGCTTCGGCCAGCAATTTATGGTCTTTGACTGGAAACTTGTTTCTGACTTTGCGCAGCGTGACATTCTCGCCGAGCACTTGGCTACGAATATAAGCACCAAGCGCCATGCCCGCCGCATCTCGCTCTAAACGCGCGCGTTCTTCAAAGGTAAACCTCAGTGAAAAGGGGGTTGGTGCACAAGGCTTATTGAACGATTTTTTCATGGTACAGGCCTCCTTGGCTGTACCAGACGAAAACTTACAAGAATAGAGCAGTTAACGTATTGATTAATATATCAAATACGAAGTCTTGCATGTCATCAACCTTGAGCATGAGACTCAGTGGATTGCGAACCCCCGCAACCAATAAACAATCCCTACCACCTCGTGTGGTGGGGATTTGTTATTGAGGTCATCGTTTTTCGCCAAAAAGCTACGTGGGAAGCTCACTAAAAATCTGGGCGATATTTGGGCGACTATAGTCTGTATTGGCAAGAATTGGGTTGGTTTTTATCTAACTTATTGAAATATGTTCTATTTTACCTGATGGGGCATCAAATCCAGAAGCGCATATACCGTGGCCTCAATACCGCTTTTAACTGCAGGGGCCGGTGAAATTTTAAACAACGGCGAATGGTGGCTGGCCACAGCAAGGCCGCCTGCCTTGGCCCGTGCGAAATCCTCCTTCGGCGTACCGCCAACGGTAAAATAGACACTTGGAATGGTAGGCTCGGTCGTGAAAACCGGAAAATCCTCTGCGCCCATTCCTGTGGGCGGAATATTAACCACCGCATCTTCACCCATCTGATTTTGCCAGACTTTTCTTAACCGCTGGGCAAGATCCGCATTATTGATGGTAGGCCGCGATGTATTTCCAAAGATCACTTCCGGTAGCAAATCCTCCGGCAGACCGGCAACTCGGCCCATATTTTCCGCGATACGCTTTATACCGTCCAAAAGAATTTTTCGGGTTTTTGGACTGGTATTGCGTATCGTCAATTGCAAATGCGCCTGATCGGAAATAATATTATGTTTGGTGCCGGAATGAAATGACCCCACCGTAACCACGCCTGGTTGACGCGGCGACAATTCACGGGACACCAGAGTTTGCAGCGCCACAACGATCTGACTTCCCAGCAACACCGGGTCTTTGCCGGTATGAGGCGAGGCCCCGTGAGCGCCAATACCGTGAACGATGATATCCACCGTGTCCGATCCGGCAAAGGGCGAACCATCGGTGACATTAATCACCCCGGCTACGCCTTCAGCGAGCACATGAAAGGCCAGCGCGTAATCAGGCTTTCCAAAGCGTTGCCACAAGTTTTCTCTCATCATGGCCTTCGCGCCGAGACCCCTTTCTTCTGCCGGTTGCCCAATCAACATCAAAGTGCCGGACCATTTATCCTTCATGGCCGCCATGCGACGCGCCGTCCCAACCAGACTGGTCATATGAACATCATGACCGCAGGCATGGGTGACCGGAACCATTTTTTTCGTCAGCAAAGACATCTGTGTAGCTTCGGACGCGTAGGGCAGTCCGGATTTTTCCAGAACCGGCAGACCATCCATATCCGCCCGCATCATCACCATCGGCCCCTTGCCGTTTTTCATGATGGCGACAATTCCTGTCCCCCCCACGTCGGTGGTCATTTCAAAGCCTTCAGCCTTTAATTCCTGAGCCAGACGGGCAGCAGTTTTATGTTCTTGAAGACTGAGTTCGGGATTTTTATGAAAATATACAAATAAATCAGATAAATACTTGTCATAGTCCTTGGCTACGGCCTGCTTTAATGGCTCATCTGCAAGGGTGGGAACGGCCATTAGCATAAGGCCAAGGGCTAGGATAATTTTTTTTTTCATGATTTTGGTGATCATTTTTTCCTCCTATAAAAATTTTAACCGCAGCAGAACGAAATATGTCCATTTGCTTTTCATTTTTAACAAAAATGTTTTTCCCCAGTTGGCAAGAATGATAGATAAAGAATTAGCATCAGACAAATGACTAATTTGTTTGATTAAAATCAATATTATTGAACTAATGCAGAATTATTTGTGCCTAAGTGATGTTTAACTGGAGTACCCCCATTACGACCGGACGGTCTGACTGGTTTCAGACTTGAGCTTTAATGACGGCTCTGGGAGATTTCCATTTGAACTCACTATAAGTTTGAACCCACTATTAAGGATGGTTTCATTGTAATCATTGAGCCCCCTGTTGAGCGACCTTAGCATTGTCTCCGCATCCGGCAAGGGATTGATCTTTGCGTAATCGCGCTTGAAGGTTTTGACGAAGCTTTCCGCCATGTCGCTTGACTGCGAGCTTCTGACTGGCGTGGAGCATGGCTTGAGGCCGAAAGCGGTCGCAAAGTCCCGTGTTTCTTTGGCGGTATAACAGCTACCGTTCTCGGTCAAAAACTACAGCGGTGCCGGTATTTTCAAAGCCACGAGCCGTTTCTCCACAGCTTCAACATCAAGTTTCGCACCATGCCGTTGCTGACGCCGCGCAGGCTGTTCGCATCTCAGCCGATGATTTCCAGGTCAAGGCATCAATGATTAAAACAATGCGGATCCTGTCAGTATTTGATCTCAAAGGCGTCCGAATAGTAGCGCAGATTGGAGTGCATAACAATGACCTTGCCGTCATGAATATGCCCTTGGGGGCGAGCGGTATATTTGGTCAGCAGCCAACCATTCATTGTTAATTATACGGCCGTACAGACCGGTTGCAACGGCAGCCGCGACATCTATTTTTTTGATCTGCTTTATTAAGCGGCTTCACGGAGCATCTCGACCTCCATGATTATGTCAGACCGTCCGGTCGTAATGGGGGTACTCCAGTTAAACATCACTTAGGCACAAATAATTCTGCATTAGTTCAATAATATTGATTTTAATCAAACAAATTAGTCATTTGTCTGATGCTAATTCTTTATCTATCATTCTTGCCAACTGGGGAAAAACATTTTTGTTAAAAATGAAAAGCAAATGGACATATTTCGTTCTGCTGCGGTTAAAATTTTTATAGGAGGAAAAAATGACGACCAAAATCACAACAATTTCAAGCGTTTTAACACTCGTTGCACTTGGCCCTCAATATAATGTCTATGCACAGGATAGCGTGGGGCCTGTTTTTGAAGAAATTGTCGTTACAGCGCAAAAACGTACGCAGTCCGTAGTTGATGTCCCTATTGCCATGAGCGTGCTAAACTCAAGCCAGCTTGAAAAGACACGTGCTAAATCGCTTGCTGATATACAGCAATTGATACCAAATTTAACCTTGGAACCCGCGAATGGATTTGCGAATATCAGTATACGGGGCGTTGGCGGCGGGGGCCGGAATATTGGGTTTGATTCACGGTCCGGGCTTTATATTGATGGCGTTTACATCGGGCAGGCGGCGGCCTTACAGCAGCCTCTGTTTGACATAGAACGCGTTGAAGTATTAAGAGGCCCTCAAGGCCATCTCTTTGGACGAAACACAGTTTCAGGTGCGGTGAATTTGGTTACACGGGCGCCATCAGAAGAGACAGGAGGTTCCCTGAAGGCTGTGATTGGTAACAAAGATACATATGAAATATACGGAACTATTGAAGGCGCTCTTGATGAGAAAGTTCTGGGAAAAATATCAGCGGCTTATGAAACCCGGGGCGGTTTAACAACCAATCTTTTTAACGATGAAAAGATTGACGATTTGAAGCGGACAACTTTGCGGGCACAATTGCGGTTTCTTGCCAGTGAGAAATTGACGGTGGATGTTTTTGGTGACTATTCTAATACGAAACAAACGCAGATCATCGGGGAACCTCAGACTGATTTATTTAGTGCTATAACGCCAGGATTTCCAGCACCGCCAAGGACTGTAAATTTCAATATTACCCCGCGTTCAAATAGTGAATTGGCGGGCGGAAGCGTGGCAGCAAATTATACTTTAGACGACGGGCATATTATTACGTCGGTCAGCGGGTACCGTTTTTCACAGCTAGACACACGGAATGATACAGATTATGGCCCTAGAGATCTGGTATCCGTCAACTTTTTTGATAAATCTAACCAATTCTCACAGGAAATAAGACTAGTATCCCCAGATGATCAGGCACTCCGTTATGTTGTCGGTCTTTATTATTTGAGAGAGGACGCGAAAACGGAACGCCATGTACCGATGGGTGAAGATATTCAAAGTGTATTTGCCACTATACCAACGGACGGTGATATCATTGTCATGGGTGATATAGTTACATCTAGTTACGCTGCATTTTCGGCAATTGATTTTGATATTGCGGATTGGGTTACCTTGAATTTAGGGGGACGATATACTCATGAAAACAAGAACCTAGATTATGACCTTGAAGGTAATGGCATCTTTGGAATTGCAACTTTGTTAGATTCTAAACATGCTCGTTCAGAAGATAATTTTAAACCAACGATCGGTTTTACTTTTGCGGCAAGTAAAAATGTAAATTTATATGCCAAATTTGCCACAGGATTTAAAAGTGGTGGGTTCAATGTTGATTTTCTCAATGCACTGGCAGTTGATGATTTTAGTTTTGATACTGAAACTGTGAAGAGCTATGAGGTAGGGGTAAAGGGAACCGCAGCTGATGGCCGTTTCCATTTTGACCTTGCTGGCTTCGTTGCAAATTACGATGATTTCCAAAATCTACAATTTGTCGATCTTGGCGGCGGGGTTACTTCTATTCGACTTCGAAATGCTGCGAAAGTGAAGACACAGGGCGTTGAGGCCGCACTTACAGCATATATTACCGATAATCTGAAAGTCAGTGCTAATATTGGTATCCTCGACGCAACCTTTTCATCATTCCCAGATGCCGCAGGCTTAGGGGTGGATTATGACGGTGAGAGCCTGCTAAATGCCCCGAAATTTACGGGTTCCATAGCGGTGGATTATCATATGCCTGTGAATGATTTAAACGGTGCTTTTGATGCTTATTTTGAATTTTCTCACCGTGATACAAGCCGTTCGAGACTCGACCCAGACCCGACTCGTTATTTGATAGATTCTCGGAATCTGGTAAATACAAGAGTTTCATATACTCCGAACGAAGGGTCCTGGACACTGAGCCTTTGGTCAAATAATCTGTTCAATGAAGATTACCTTGATAGAAGTTCCCGTGATTTCCTCGGCAACCAAATCATCCGACGCGGCCATGAGCGAACATTTGGAGCGGCAGTGAAAGTTAAATTCTAAATGCGACATCAGAGACTTTTGTAAGGGCAGATCAGCGGATATTTTTGGCAGGGCGTGTGATAAAGTTGACTAAATCAAAATAGATGGCGTCAAACTGAGTTGCCGCCGTGCTGGAAATAGCGCAAAGGCAATCGTGTTCGTCCATAAAAATTCAAGCACTAAAGACGCGTTTTTTGGACAACTCAAGCACTATAGCTTACGGAATTCACGTTGATAGCGCCTGATCTATCCGGACATGGAATGTCAGGAAATTCCCCTAAAACTGGCCGGGAGCCAGGGTGATTAGAATAGTTCCTTAAAAACTTTCTCGTCACCCTGGCGCCTGGCATAAGGACTGGGGCCCAAGAACTCTGAAAAAGCATATCTTCCTAAAATTTTTATATCTGCCGTGTCGAAATATATTTTTTGGAAGACGAAATCAGAGCCTTCACAAATGATATTTATGGCAACCTTGATCCCATTCTCGATTATTAGGCAGCCTTGCGTACGGATAGTCATGCACGGGAAATTATGGTGTCCCATTGGCAAAGCGGTCAAGAAGGCTGTGGCCAGATGGATACCGTTTCAAAATGGGATAACTTGACACTTTTTAGAATTCATTCGGCATCAAAAAGTTAACGCATCAAGTCCCCTAATTATGGGGTATTTCCAAATAATGAAAGATTCAGAAAATATTGAAAGATTTAGAAAAATACGATCATCAGGAGTGCATTGAGAGTTTTTACAACGAAGATGACGGGAAGAAGCCGTATTTATGGGACCATATGCGTGCGCTGGCCCCAGGCATTATGGTGTGTGCCACCATTGCGCTTGCAGCCAAATTCATTGCCCAGCATTATACCGCGCCCGTGATGCTGCTTTGTTTGTTGCTGGGCATGGTGTTTAATTTCATGTCTCAGGAAAGTCCAACCAAAGAAGGGGTGCAATTTACGTCTCAGACAATCTTGAGAATTGGCGTTTCCCTGATTGGCGCGCGGATAATGTTGTCTGATTTTACGGCTCTTGGCGGCAAGACACTGACGCTTGTTATTCTCGCAATCGGGATAGTCATTGCTCTGGGCGTATTGTGGGCATGGCTGCTAAAACTGGACCGAGAACAGGGACTTCTTATTGGCGGCGCGACGGCCATATGCGGGGCCTCGGCGGCGCTTGCCTTATCCACGGTCATGCCAAAATCAAAAACACTGGAGCATAATACGTTGACTGCCGTTATCGGGGTAACGGCAATGGGGACTATCTCCATGACCTTTTACCCTGTGATCATCGGGTTTCTGGGACTTGATGACCATCAGGCCGGTATCTTGATCGGGGGGACTATTCATGATGTTTCGCAGGTGGTCGGGGCAGGCTACAGCGTATCGGAAGACGCTGGAGACACGGCCATCATCGTTAAGCTTATTCGCGTTTTCATGCTGGTTCCGGTTCTTCTAATTTTCGCTTTGGGGTACCGAAACCAGGGTGCCAATAAAACCGCCGGACGGTTTGTTTTTCCGCTCTTCCTCGTGGGCTTTACGGGATTGGTTGTTTTGAATTCGATGCAGATTTTGCCTCATGAAATTCTTAATTTTCTACAAAGCTCCAGCAAGTGGTTGCTGATCATGGCCATCACGGCGGTGGGAATGAAAACCTCCCTGAAAACCATGTTTTCCCTTGGCTGGAGGCCCATATTCCTGATCCTAGTTGAGACAATAACCATATCAATATTATATTTTTCAGTGATTGTTTCAGGGATACTTTAACTGCTTTTCTGAATGGTAAAATAATCACTCATGGGCCGGCAATGCCACCTCAAAACCCTTGTGAATCCTTAGATTCAAAGGATTCTATTGTTTTTTAGGGCCTACTCAATAAAAAATGACTATTTGATAAGTTTCTTTATTGGAGATGTTTTTAAAGTAGCAATTGATTTCTCAATTCGGGAGGCACTTTGCTTTATCAAATCAGAAGACGTGTCGTAGGAAATTCTTAAGTAAGGGGACAACCCAAACGCAGTGCCTGGAATAGTACATACATTTGCACTCCTTAATAAGTACTCCGCTACATCAATATCACTTTGCAATATCTTGCCATCAGGCGTAGTTCTGTCGATAAGATGTTTGCATGAAACATAAAGGTAGAAAGCTCCGGCAGGCTCAGGGGAATTGAGGCCTGAAATATTATTCAAAAGCTTACTCATCAATTGCCCTTTTTTCACCAACTCTGTACGTCTTTGAAGCAAGGTTGATTGGTCACCAATTAACGCCTCAGCTGCTGCGACTTGACTAATAGAGGATGGGTGGCTGCAACTATGCTGTTGCAACATATTCATTGCATTAATGATTGGTTTTGGGCCCGCTGCGTAACCTAATCTCCATCCGGTCATTGCGTAAGCCTTTGATACTCCGTTTATAACAAGCGTACGTTGTTTTAATTCAGGTTCAACATTCAATATTGAGTGAAAAGAGCCCCCATAAATCATGTGCTCATAAATGTCATCACTCATGATCATAACGTGAGGGTGTTGCAACAATACTTTTGCAAGCGATTTTAACTCACTGTCACTATACACTTCTCCAGTTGGATTTGAAGGAGAGTTCAGCAACAACCATTTTGTATTCGCGGTGATTGCACTTTCTAATTTTTTCGCGGTTAATTTAAAATTACTTTCACAGGTGCATATAACCGTTTTCGCTATACCGTCGGCTAGCACTGTCATATCGATATACGAGGGCCAGTAGGGCGCAGGAATAATGACTTCATCGCCTTGGTCAATGGTTGCAAGAATGGCATTGAAGAGTAATTGTTTCGCGCCCACACCAACTGTTATTTCATCAAGGTCATAATCGAGATTGTTTTCTCTTTTAAACTTATCTTGAATTGCTTTTCGTAAATCAGGGACACCATTTGCAGGGGTATATTTAGTAATATTATTATCAATGGCCGCCTTTGCAGCCTCTTTAATATGATCAGGTGTATTACATCCCGGTTCACCGATGCTCAGATCAATTACGTCTTTTCCCGCGCTACGTAGTTCACGTGCCGTTTGTGCAATAACCTGAATTGCTGACGGCGTTATGGCTTCTAGCCTCGAAGATAGTTTCTCTGTTAATGAACTCATTTTATAATTTGCTCGTCTCGTAATTTGGATAATTGCGGTTCCTCAATGTCCAAGAATTCTTTCAATATATCTGCTGTCTGCTCGCCTAAGATTGGCGGAGCATATCGATATTTTGGCGGTGTTTTTGAAAATTTTAACGGGTTTGATACAAAAGAAAATACACCGCTCTCATTGTGCAAATAAGGGATATTTGAAATGATGTTTCTTTCAATTGCGTGCTCGTTGGTTAATGCTTCGCCGATTGAATTAACAGGGCCACATGGAACTTTTAGAGGCTCAAGGCCGTGCATCCATTGTTGCCTGGTTTTTTCCATCAGGATAGGTTCTAAAAGAACCTCAAGTGCTTCACGATTACGAATGCGGTTCGCATTTGTGTTAAATCGGGTGTCTTTCGCGATATTTTCTATGCCTGCAAACATGCAAAAATCTACAAATTGACGATCATTACCCACACCAAGAACCATATAACCATCAGAAACTTCGTAAGTTTTATAGGGCGCTATGTTGGGATGTGCGTTGCCAAATCGGGGAGGCTCGTTGCCAGACGTTAAAAAATACGAACCTGCGTTGGCCAACCAAGCCAGCTGAGTATCTAGGAGTGAAACATCAATATGTTGCCCACACTTCGTTCGATCACGATGACGAAGAGCGGCAAGCATAGCAACCGCTGCATACATGCCACACATTATATCAGCTATGCCAACGCCTACCTTCATAGGAAACCCTGCTGGCTCACCTGTTATGCTCATGATGCCGCCTGCTGCTTGCGCTAAGGCATCATAACCGGGCTTTGCGGCATTTTTCCCCGTCTGACCGTAACCGGTAATAGAACAATAAATAAGCTCAGGAAACTCTGTCTTAAGAGACTGGTAATCAAGGCCGTATTTTTCCAGGCTACCCACCTTGAAATTTTCAACCAGCACATCGCAATTCGCGAGTAATTTTTTAACTAACGTCTGGCCCTCTTGCTTTGAAATATCTATGGCAACAGATCGTTTGTTTCTGTTCACGCATAAATAATAGGCACTTTCTGAAGTCTCATTACCGTCACTATCTGTTGCAAATGGCGGTCCCCAGCCTCTTGTATCATCTCCTAATTTTGGATGTTCTATTTTAAGGATATCCGCCCCTAAATCACCAAATAACTGAGTTGCAGTCGGACCAGCAAGAATTCTGCTCAAATCCAGAACACGAATGCCGTCTAAGCTGTTTGAGTTTACGCAGGCATCAGAACTTTCCGTCATAAGCTTTCCTATCAATATGACATGCTATAACAGTAAATTTGTCACTTGAAACTGCTTTGGCTAGGGCAGCCTCCATTTCTTCTTTGCACGTTACATCGATACCATTTCCACCCATTGCATTCGCAATTGCAGCAAAGTCATGTTTACCAAAATCAACGCCTCTATTGGGTAGTGAAACACCTCGTTGCTTAAGTTCTATCAAGGCAAGTGAAGCATCAACAAAAACAATAATAACGATTGGTATGGCTAATTCTTCAAGTGATGCCAGTTCACCCAATATCATCAGTAGTCCGGCGTCCCCCGTAAAGGCTAGCGAACATCTATCCGGGTCCGCAATTTTCGCTCCTATAGCTAGCGGAACGGCACAGCCCATAGTGCATAAAGCACTTGATTGAAGCAAAGTGCTTGGCTCGTAACATTCCCAAATTTGAGATTGCAGAATTCTATGGGCGCCACTATCAGCCGTTGCAATTGTATTACGTGGCAGATTGTTTCTTGCCATATGTATAATCGTAGAGGGCCCCCAATCTTCCTCTGGTTGAAACGCTTCTTTGAGTTTAATTCTAACTTTCGAAGGCTCGTTTTCCGGCCAACTGTGTCTTGTAGGAAGCTTTTTTAATAACGCTTCAATTCCTTCCTTGATGTCGCAAATAAAATGCAAACCAGCATGATGCATATAGTGGTCATTACTTACCGCACTTATTTCAATGACTTTTTGCTTTTTAACATCCCATATATTGCGCCACCCTGTTCTCATCTCGATAGGGTCATAACCAATACACAAAATAAGATCTGCATCTTCGATTAAAGGTAACAAGTGTTTGTCCGCAAGAGGTGATAAACCAGCACCGCCCAAACATAACCGATGATCTTCAGGAACAACCCCCTTGGCTTTATATGTCGTAATAAGTGGCGCATTGATGTGTTCGATAAAGGCGCGTAATGTATCGGAAGCTGAATGGTTCATAACATCCAAGCCTGCAATCACTATAGGTTTTTTAGCCTGCTCCAGCCATTCCTTTGCTTGGCTCAAATCTTGTCCCGGCGCCGGTGCAACGGGAGACGGTTTGACCCGCCTAATTTCCATGCTTGGGGTAGATGTTTGTTTTGCGACGCCTATTGGAATATCTATATGCACAGGCCCAGGGCGATCATCGAGTGCTAAGCTAACGGCTCGATCAGCAATAATATTGGCTGAATCTGCTGTTAATCGATAAGTATTTTTTGTGATAGGTTCTAGTAGTTTCTGATGATCAAAAACTTGATGAGTATATGTCAGCGCTTCGTCTTCATCAACACAGCCTGTAAGGTAAATCAACGGCACCTTATCTTGATGGGCATTGGCAATAACGTTTATTCCGTTGGCAACGCCAGGCCCAAGTGTGGCAACCATGATGCCAGGTACGCCCGTTCTATGATACACGCCCTCAGCCATAAACCCTGCATTGTTTTCGTGTTTGGTCAAAACAAATTTAATGCCAGCACGTTCTAATGCATCAATAATAGTTACTACTTCTCCGCCAGGTATTCCAAAGGCATATCTACAGCCTGCGTCATACAAATGTTTGGCCAATATATCTGATGAGGTCGCCAATTCTATTACTCCATATGTCGTATATTTTGCGTACGGCTACTTTATGTTTGCGTATCCATCTCTTGTCTGAGGTATTTTACGTTCAAGAATTTGAGAGGCTATTACGGTTCTTAATATTTGCGCAGTGCCCCCACCAATAGTAAACATGCGTGCATCTCGAACCATGCGTTCGATCGGGTTGTTACGCGAATAACCATTGGCACCATGCATTTGCAAACAGTCATTGCTGACATTCACAGCCATTTCAGAAGCAAATACTTTTGCTTGAGCAGCAACTTTAATGTCAGGAAAACCCGTGCCGCCACTTTGCGCGGCATTATGCAATAGACTTCTTGCTGCCACTAATTGAATTGACATGTCTGCCAACATCCATTGCAGACCCTGAAATTCACAAATTGGTCTACCAAATTGCTTGCGAGTAGTTGTAAATTTCAATGTCTTTTCATACGCACCCTGAGCGATGCCTAGCGCAACAGTACCAGCTCCTACACGTTGAGAGTTATAGGCCGTCATCAAGTCCGCAAATCCCTTTTTAAGGCCTCGCGGGGGCACTACCAATGAAGATGAGGGAACGATCATATTATCGAGTATTATTTCGGTTTCAGGAATTCCCCTGAGGCCCATTGCGGGTTCTCGCTTGCCTACCTTTAAACCTTCCGTTTCGTCACGGATGGCCAAAAAACCACCGATCCCTTGTTCAACACCGCTTTCATCAAATGTTCGTGCAAAAACTAAATGAAGTTTCGATACTCCGCCGCCGGTAATCCAGTGTTTTTTGCCGTTAATAACATAGGCGTCGCCGTGTTTCTTCGCTGTTGTGGTCATGTCATTGGCGGCACTACCCGCTTCAGGCTCGGTAATGCAAATTGCTGGTTTATCGCCGGCCAGAACATATTTAGCCGCCAAGGCTTTTTGTTCGTCAGAACCGTAAGCCATGATAGCACTTACAGCACCCATGTTTGCCTCAACAGCAATTCGGCCTGTCACGCCGCACACTTTCGACAGTTCTTCAATTACCAACGTTGCATCCAAAAAATTGCGACCTTGTCCGCCAAATCTTTTTGGTATTGTCATCCCCATGAAACCGGCTTCCGTCAGATCCCTAATGTTTTGCCATGGGTATTCCTCACTACGATCAATATCAGCAGCTCTGTCCGCCATTTTGTTTTCAGCTAAGGCGCGAGCTTTTTCGCGGAGCTTGATTTGGTCATCCGATAAATAATGTTCCATAGTATAATTCTCACTTTAATAAAGATCGTGTATTTATTAAAACCATAGATTAGCAATTAACATCAGACAAATGACTAATTTATTTGATTAAGACCATTTTAATTGATATTAATGCATGTAACAGAGTTAGGAAGGCGACTACTCCCAGAGGAAGTAAAATGAACTTAAATGCACTGAGAACATTCGTTGCCATCATAGATTATAAAAGCTTTCGTGAAGCTGCTAAATATCTTGTTTCTACACAAACAAATGTCAGCATGAGAGTCAGAACACTTGAGGAAGAGTTGGGGGTCATATTGTTTGACCGTCAACGACGTCCGCCTACACTTACGGCTGCAGGAATGGCAATTGTAAAACCTGCGCGGGAAATGCTTTTATTGGAAAAAACCTTATCGAGAGTGGCGAAAGAGGCGATGAATAAAGGCGTTCTTTCTGGGCATATTAAGCTAGGGGCCATTCCAACGACAGAAACAAGCATTTTACCTTTTGCTCTTCGTTCTCTTGGCGAAAAATTTCCAGAAATCTTAGTATATGTTCAAAGTGGTTTGTCCAATTCACTTCCATTACAAGTTTTATCGGGTGAACTTGATGCCGCTATTATAACAGAAATAGGAGCGGTGAATAAAAACCTAAAATCAGTGACTATATTTGAAGAACCTTTGGTAATAATTTCTCCAAAACAGCCAGAAACCCAGTTAACATTATCACAGTTAAGCGATACGCCTTTCATTCGCTTTAATAGGCGTTCTGGAATTGGCCAAATAATCAACAGACTGCTAATTCAAGCTAATATTTACACAAAAGATATTATGGAGTTAGATTCAGTTGACGCTATTATTACGATGGTCGTAAACGGTTTGGGGGCATCAATCGTACCAGCGTACAGTATTACCAATTATCAAGCTAAATTTATTAAGGTTACTCCTTTGAATAAACCTTCTGCGATGCGTAAAGTATCATTTATTACGCGTGTGGATGATCATAATGCTCCTTTATGCGATACGCTTTCCAAAACATTATCTGATGTTAAGCATAACTTGGGCACAAATAATCTTACATTAGTTCAATAATATTGATTTTAATCAAATAAATTAGTCATTTGTGTGATGCTAATTATTGATTTACCATTTTAATAAATATGCAGTCTTTATTGAGGCGAAAATTATACTATGGAACATTATTTATCGGATGAACAAATCAAGCTCCGCGAAAAAGCTCGCGACCTGGCTGAAAATAAAATTACGAAGAGAGCTGCATATCCCGAATAAGGGTACAGACCATAGTAGGTGGTTTCCGGCCTATGGTCATAATCCAAAGTAGTTTATGAATATTTATCAGGCAGCGGGCAAATATTATAAGGTTGCAGATCGATAATATCTATCGATCCAAAAGCCCCCCATCTCATCTGCGACTACCCGTTTTGGGATGGGTAATTGACCAATGACGCAAATGTAAAACAGATGCGAAAACCGAGGAATGTAATGAAAATTATATTGATTATATGCGGATTGATATTTGTTAATTTGCCAGTCAATGCTTATGAATCTTTTTCAATTGGGGAAAAACGGATTCTAACGTCTGATATTCTTGGGGCAGACCGACCATATATTGTGGGTCTGCCAGCATCCTATGATAACGATACATATTATCCCCGACGTTATCCTGTTTTATATATATTGGATGGCGAGATACATTTTCATGCTGCGAGCGGTGTGATAAATCACATGAGCAATCCGGATAATTATGGAAATATGCGGATTCCTGAAATGATTGTGGTTGCAATTTCAAACACAAAAGGTCGGTTACATGATTTGACACCCAATAATAGCAAGCTGAATTTTAAAGGGGAAAAAACAGACAGAATGCTAACCAGTGGCGGAGGTGTAAAATTTTTGCAATTTATCGAGAAGGAATTAATTCCTGAAATTGAAAAAAACTACCGCACAATACCGCACCGAACTTTTGTGGGGCATTCTCTTGGTGGATTGACAGTGTTGCATAGTTTCCTCACTCAGCCCGAATTGTATCAAAACTATATTGCCATAGACAGCAGTCTTTGGTGGGATCATAATATTATGAGCAAATGGGTTGCGGATTTTGTTGCCGAAAAAAAAGATGTAAAAGCAAAAATCTTTATGTCCGTGGCAGACCACAAGACGACGGGGGTTTTTCCTTCTTTTGTTGGCATGACAGTGAGCAACAAGTTTTTTGCTGAAACATTACAGGAAAGCTCTTCCCCTGATCTGAAAGTGAAAATGCAGGTATTTCCGGGTCAGGATCATAGTTCAGTACCCTTACTAAGTCTCTATCATGGTTTGACGTATGTTTTTAAGGGCTATAAGCCTACTCCAGAAATTCTTATGGGTGGTGCGGCGGCTTTATCTGCCCATTATAAAGATTTCTCCCAAGACGCTGGAATGATTTTTTTGCCCCCGGAAAACCTGGTGGATTTAATAGTCAAAGTTCAGGCTGAGCTATTCGGTTTTACAGATGAAACGGTGCGAGGTTATCTCGAACTTAATGTGGCAAATTATCCGAATTCTGCTCATGCTAGGAAACAATTGGCCGAGTACCAGGAAAAGAAGAAAAAGGCTTCGTCAAAATAAAGTGAACCTGCCTACCCAACAGGCGCAATTTTTTCTATGCGGCGGGCTAAAGAAATGCTGAAGAGAGAGCTCCATCTTGAAAACTCTAGGCTTATCGGCGGCAACGAAGCAAATTTAGTGACTCTTGCCTCTTTCGCCCAATGCGGGATGACGGAAGTAGGGCCGGAACTGGATGTTAATTTTAATCCAATCTCTCTTAAGCAAACACGGGCAAATATGAAACGTGTTGTGGCTTTATATACCTAATGTTTTGTAGAGGAGTTAACGTATGCTTCTAACGCATAGCTATTATTGTAGTGGTGGTTCAAAGCCGTTACTGTATGAGACCATTGGTGTTGTTTTTGATCGTATATCTTCACAATACGCTGATCAGGACGCAGTTGTGGTGCGTGACCAGAATGTAAGGTGGAGCTACAGAGAATATCGTAAGAGAGTTGACCATTTGGCAACGGGACTATTGGCTTTAGATATTCAACCTGGTGACAGGGTAGGGGTCTGGGCGCCGAATTGTTCTGAGTGGTGTTTGGCTCAGTTTGCAACGGCCAAAATTGGCGCAGTACTAGTTTGTATTAATCCTGCATACCGTACATATGAGCTTGAATATGCGTTAAACAAGGTTCAATGCAAGGCATTAATTACCGCAGAAAACTTCAAATCAAGTGATTATATTTTAATGCTGAACGAGCTGGCTCCAGAATTAGAGCGTTCGTCACCAGGGGAGCTGCACGCAAAAAAACTACCTCATTTACGCCACATAATTCGTTTGGGTAAAGAACGATCAAGTGGCATGTGGAATTTTGATGAAATATGTACGATGGGCACCGAAGAAGAATATCTTCATATGCATGATATTGCTGAAACTTTACAGCCAGATGATGCAATCAATATCCAATTCACCAGCGGGACGACTGGAAGTCCCAAAGGGGCCACTCTTACTCATTGTAACATCCTGAATAATGGTAAAATTGTAGGCGAAGGCATGCAATTAACTGACAAGGATCGTCTTTGTATTCCTGTGCCATTGTATCATTGTATGGGCATGGTCATGGGTAATTTAACTTGTATTAGCCACGGGGCGACAGCGGTGTTTCCTGGTGAAGGCTTTGATCCTCTGGCCACTCTTCAGGCCGTTGCGGAGGAACACTGTACCGCTTTACACGGTGTGCCGACAATGTTCATTGCTGAATTGAATCATCCCAGATTTGATGAGTTTGATTTTAGCAGCCTGCGGACCGGCATAATGGCAGGAGCACCTTGCCCTGTAGAGGTCATGAGTGATGTACAGGATAAAATGCATATGCAGCAGGTCTTGATTGCTTATGGTCAAACAGAAACCAGCCCGGTAAATCATATGACCGCTATCGATGATCCTATGGAGAAGCGAGTGACAACTGTGGGACAACCTGTTCCTCACCTGGAAATAAAATTGGTAGATGACGATGGAAGGTTGGTGCCAGTCGGCCAGAAGGGAGAAATTTGCATTCGCGGTTACTCAGTTATGCGAGGGTATTGGGATGATGAAGAAAGAACTTCAGAAACGATAGACCGCTCCGGGTGGCTTTATTCTGGTGACATTGGCATCATGGACAGTGAAGGCTACGTACAGATTGTGGGTCGATTGAAAGATATGATCATTCGCGGCGGCGAGAATATTTACCCTCGGGAGATAGAAGAGTTTCTCTATACGCATCCGGGAATTCTTGATGCGCAGGCTTTTGGTGTCCCGGATGATAAATATGGAGAACAGGTCTGTGCGTGGATTAGACTACGTGACGGACATTCCCTTACTGAAAATGATGTAAAAACATACTGCAAAGACCGGGTGGCACATTATAAAATTCCCCGTTACATTCAGTTTGTTGACGAGTATCCAATGACAGTAACCGGTAAAATTCAAAAATTCCGCATGGCTGAAGAAATGATTAATTTACGTGGCCAATGATGATCTGGTCCTACGATATGCAAAATGCTGCATACGCAGAGAATCCGGAAGCTACCGTCGCCAAGTTCCGTTATGTTTAGAAGAAGATGCACGTATGGATTATCCAGTGCACCTGATTTTGGCTGCATTGGAGATAACTGGGACACAGTATGGTCCCTATTGTGTTCAGGCTGAGGAAAAGGGGCTTTCGAGGCTGATCTGGCTGTATTGTTTTTCCATTGCATTCCCAACATAGACGTTGAGTGTTGCACTTGGTTTTAGAACCAAGCCGGGGCATTTCGGTATCCAGTAGACCCGAAGCATTTCAAGGTGTGAATTCAAAGGCAGTTACATCTCTTCATCCTTATCAAGGCGTTTACCGCCAAGCGTTGAAACGATTGCGTGCTGAATGTCTTCATGCTGGCTTTCAATGGCATGGGCCAGGGATTTCAGTTCATGCCGAAGGCCGTGGATTTGATCGATCAAGGACAGCACAACCGGTACAGCATCATTATTTACGGCAAGGTCGGTCTTTAGCTGTTTGATCAGATGCAGCCGGGCGATGTCGATTTCTTCGAAAACATATCCACTGGGGCCGCGCGGCGGCGATAGCCAGCCCTGTTTCACCCAAATTCGGAGGCTGCGGACTGTCAGGCCATGGATACGGTTGATGGCTTCTTTTTCTGTAATCATGAAGCAGCTCCCTCAAAGTTCTGCCGTACAGAGTAGGCGTTCTTTTCTTGCCAAGCCCGCATGAAGGTTTGCAGTTCGTCGTCTATTTTTTTAGGCATGACAATTTTCAGAGTGACCAGTTGGTCGCCGGGCCCGGTGCTCTTTAAAGGTATAATTCCCTTGCCTTTCAGCCTCAGGACTTGACCACTGTTGGCACCGGCTGGAACCGGCACGGATACATTTCCGTGAATTGTGGCCACTGTAACCTTGCCACCCAGCACCGCCTCATCAAGGGTGATGGGTAAATCAATCAGGATATTTTTCCCGTCTCGACGAAAATCGCGATGCTGAGATACCTCTATCTTCACATAGGCATCACCACTTGGGCCGCCCTCAAAGCCGGGCATTCCTTTGCCTTTCAGGCGCATTTTTTTGCCATCCTCGACCCCTGCGGGCACAGCAATGTTCAATGTTTTGCCGTCGGGCATAATTATTCTACGTTTTGCCCCGCGTGCTGCGTCAAGAAAATCTACATTCAGCTGATACTGAACGTCGGCTCCCTTTCGCGGGCCCTGCCGTTGGGCTCGTGCTCCGCCATGGCCAAACAGGTTGGCAAACAGGTCGCTCTCGCTGCCAAAATCGCTAAAACCACTGGCATCATAATATTGGTGATCAGGGCCTGAACCCGCATGGGAGCGATAGAAGGGATTTTGCGGTTTTTCTGCGCCCGACGCATCAATTTCACCGCGGTCAAAACGTGCTCGCTGATCTTTATCTTTCAACAGGTTATAAGCAGCAGAGACAGTTTTAAACCGAGCCTCAGCGCTCTGATTGCCGGGATTTAGGTCAGGATGCAGATCTTTGGCAAGTTTGCGGTAGGCGCTTTTGATCTCTTTGTCGGAAGCCCCGGCTTTAACACCCAGAATATCATACGGATTTTCGTTCACGGTTCCTCCTCACATTAAAAATCATTAGTAAATACTATGAGTTGTAATAGTTTTAGGCTCTGCAAAGGATGCCGCCTTGATTTAGCTCAATTGTGCTCCGTTTTTACATGATATCAAGGTGGTCGAGGTACCCGTCCAGAGGTAACGGCTCTAGGAGAACCCAGAGTTAATGTATGGCGGATTAGGGCCCGCTAAAAGGGTAGGTAAGTTCAACCATAGGGATTTAGTGAAATGCTGAAGCTCAAGCGGATAGCCATCGATACCTATAGCGATAATGTCGCTTTTTTGGCGCGTGATTGCAGTATTTATCGACCGGAGGAATATCAGGCTTTCAAGAAAATTGAGGTCATACATGGAGACCGAAAACTACTAACGTCATTATTGATTGTTGATGATCCGACAATCGTCGGCAGAGAGGAACTTGGCCTGTCTGAGCAAGCCTTTAGGCGTATGGGGTTGGTGGACGGTGAGAGGGTTGCGTTGGCCCCGGCAGAACCCCCTCGCAGCCTCGATCATTTGCGCAAAAAAATTCACGGCCATACACTTGAAGCCCACCAGATCGAAGATATTATTTCTGACATCGCGGCGCACCGCTATTCTGAAATGGAAATTGCGGCTTTTCTTGTATCATCGGCGGGTTTCATGACAACCGGCGAAATGCTGTCGCTTACAAAGGCCATGTCGCAGGTTGGAAACAAGCTAACCTGGCGGTCTCCTCTGGTTGTTGATAAGCACTGCATTGGTGGTATTCCCGGCAATCGTACATCAATGATCGTTGTGCCTATTGTGGCAGCACACGGATTGCTTATCCCTAAAACATCTTCGCGAGCGATAACATCACCTGCTGGCACGGCTGATACAATGGAAGTCTTGGCCCGTGTGGATTTATCCATGCACGAAATGACGAAGGTGGTGGAGGAATGCAATGGCTGCCTGGTCTGGGGTGGGCATGTGAACCTGTCTCCAGCGGATGATGTGCTGATCTCGGTTGAAAGACCACTTGGTATTGATACGCGCGAGCAGATGGTGGCGTCTATCATGTCAAAAAAGCTGTCCGCAGGGTCAAATCATTTGTTGATCGATATTCCGGTTGGCCCTTCAGCCAAATTGCATAGCCACGGGGATGCCATGCGCCTCAGGAAACTGTTCGAATATGTTGGCCGCGAATTAGGCATTCATGTTGAGGTAACCACCACTGAAGGCATGCAGCCTATTGGCCGAGGTATTGGTCCTGTGCTTGAAGCCCGCGATGTTATGGCTGTGCTTGAAGGCAGGGCAGATGCGCCTGCAGATTTAAGGGAAAAATCCTTGCAGCTTGCGGGTGCCCTTCTTGAAGCCGACCCGGCGCTTAGCGGCGGATCAGGGTATGCGCGTGCGCAGGCGCTGCTGCAATCGGGTGAGGCACTTTCTTGCATGAACCGTATCATTGATGCGCAGGGGCGCAGAACTGAAGCTTATTGTGCTGGCGAACTCACTTATGACGTCTTGGCACCGCAAAAAGGGGCGGTTACCGGCATTGATTGCCTTCGTATCAATCGCATCGCGCGGTTGGCAGGTGCGCCTATGGATAAAGGTGCAGGTATTGATCTTTTTAAGAAGGTTGGTGACACCGTAGAGCAGGGCGAGGCGATTTATAGAATACATGCATGTTTTGAATCTGATTATAAGTTTGCAACGGCTTTTGCCGCAGAAGCAAATGGTTATGTGATTGGGGAAGGACCTTGATCCGATGTGCGCTTCATATTTACCCTGGCTACGAGCAGCCGGGGGCAGCGCTGGCCCAAGCCCTTGGTTGCCCGACTTACCCCCTGCATATTCATATATTTCCAGATGGTGAAAGTTTGATAAGAACCGAGGGCAGGGCTAAAACAGCGCTTCTTTACGCCAGTTTGGACCGCCCAAATGACAAGCTTATTAACTTGATATTTGCGGCCGAGGCGTTGCGCGAAAATGGAGCAGAGCGTATTGTTCTTGTGTGTCCTTATCTTGGATACATGCGACAAGACAAAGCGTTTCATATCGGAGAAGCAGTTAGTCAGCCGATCATGGCGGGCCTGTTGTCCCAGTATTTTGACCGCATCATTACAGTTGATCCGCATTTGCACCGGGTCTCATCACTGAATGCTGTTTTTCCAAATATTGAGGCCGATGCCTTATCTGCAACCGGCCTGATAGCCAGCGCTATTCGCGGCGATACAGATTTAAATGATGGTATTCTTATCGGGCCGGACAGCGAGTCCGCGCAGTGGGTTGGGGCGATCGCAAAAATTACAGGGCAAGGCATGCTGGTTGCCCAAAAAATGCGGAGCGGGGACCGCGAAGTCAAGATTAGCTTTCCGGCTATAGAGGGGGTATCGGGTCGCCCGGCAATTATCATTGATGATATGATTTCAAGTGGGACCACGGCGCGGCACTGCGCGGCGCTGCTCGTCGAAGCCGGAGCCAGTCGCGTTGAGCTTATTGCTGTGCATGCGCTTTGCGATGAAGCTGATTTATTGCGCCTGTCTGTTGCAGGTATCGAGCACGTACGCTCATGCGATAGCGTGCCTCACGATACCAATGCTATCATTTTGGCGCCCCTTCTTGCCGCGGCTTTAACCAAGGAGCTTTGAGATGTCGATCAAGATAAAATTCTGCGGCGCTGCGGGCACGGTGACGGGGTCTTGCTATTGGATCAGAACAGATTCCTGCCAGTTTCTAGTGGACTGCGGAATGTTTCAAGGGTCGAAAACCATCAAGGAACTCAATTATGGGCCCTTTCCTTTTGACCCTACAGAAATTGATTTTGTGTTTTTAACCCATGCCCATACAGACCACGCAGCCTTAATTCCTAAATTGGTAAAGTTGGGGTTTGAAGGTCCTATATATACAACGGCAGGAACACGCGGTCTGCTGGCCTATATGTTGCCTGATAGTGCATTTATTCAGGAAATGGAAGTGGACCGTCTGAACCGTCGCAATCGGCAGCGCGGTAAGGCAACCGTGGACCCTATTTACGATCACAGCCATGTGGAACAGTGCCTTAGCCAAATCCGCACTATAGATTATGACAGTTGGTTTGAACTTGGACAAATAAAGATACGTTTCTGGAACGCAGGGCACATATTGGGTGCGGCTTCGATTGAACTTGAAGTGCCAACGGGCGATCCAGGTGCCCCGATTACACGCCTGCTATTTTCGGGGGATATAGGGCCTGATTATAAACTTTTTCATCCCGATCCTGATGCGCCGCATGACGTGGACTATTTATTTTGCGAATCTACTTACGGTGGCCGCACACGTGTTGATGCCACGCCTATTGAGCGAAGGGCGCGTCTTGCGCATGAAATCAATGATGCTATGAAAGCCGGCGGTGCTCTTATTATTCCAGCCTTTGCGGTTGAGCGCACGCAAGAATTGTTGCTTGATCTATCATATCTATTGAAAAGCGGAGAGATACCTTGCGTGCCGGTTTTCCTTGACTCACCGCTTGCAATAAAAGTGACCTCTGTTTTTGCTGCACTCGCGGATGACCTGGAGGATGTAGCGATGAGGTCGGCACCCTTTGATCATCCAAGCTTCCATTTTACCGAAACGGTTGAAGAAAGCAAAGCCATTGCCCGTTTTTCAGCCGGTGTTATTATTTTGGCAGCTTCCGGGATGTGCGATGCTGGACGTATTCGCCATCACCTTAAGAACCACCTGTGGCGGGCGCAATCAACGGTGCTGTTGGTTGGCTACCAAGCTGAAGGCACGTTGGGACGCTTGCTGGAGCAAGGGACAAAACATGTTAAAATTCAAGGGGAAAGCATAGAAGTGCGCGCACGTATCCGCACACTCGATACATATTCCGGGCACGCGGATGGGGACGGTTTGGTTGAATGGGTGCGTGGGCGCTTACCGGTCAATCAGGCAATTTTTTTGACACATGGCAGTTCAGTTTCTTTGGCAGCGCTGCGCGACGAATTGGTTGCCCGGAGTGTACCTGTAGAACGAATAATCATTCCTGAGTTAGACGATGATTTTGATCTGAAGCCGCTTGGCGGTGGTCCCTTGCGAAGTAAAGGCGCCAAACGTCTGGACCCAAGTGTTATTGATAAACCGGATTGGCACAATGATCTGGCACAATTGACATTGGATATCCGAACCAGTCTGGATAAAGTTGCAAATGATAAGAAGCGGCTAGCCATGCTGGCCGATTTAAGGTGCGCGCTGAATCGCGGCAGACACTAGCCGACGTAGACATTAGGCGAGGCAGCGAATGCTACCCAAATTTACTAATTATGAGGGCTCAGTCGCCATGTTCCTTGACACATAGCCACCGGAACGGAAAACAGAAATTAATATTGAAATGGTTGGGCACAGTCAAAGCTGGCGATATGAAAACACGTTGGGGTGGTATAAGGGGGAAAGACCAATCTTCGGGCCTAGAACGAAGCAAAACAACGAATCAGTTTGATACATGAAAAAGATGATTCGCAAAAAAGAGCTAGAATCTCTGCAGAATGAATGGATGATCGGTTTTTGCAGATAAACCTTTCGAAACTGTGGGCCTGCTTGGATTGTTCTGGGTCTATCCCCAATTTTTTGTTCAGGAAAGAAGCTAAAATTTTAGGAAAATTGCGTTTTTTTTGATTTCGCGTCAAAATCGCAACGTGGTGGGATAACTTTTATTGACGAGGGATCTGTTGTGAAAACCTTTGTAAGCCGGGTTGCCGGCATGAGTGTGGGTCTGATGGTCGCAGGTAGCGCCGTTATGGCTGGTGAATTTAATCCTCAGGAGATATCCGGTGCAGAGTGTTATGCTCTTGTTAGCGGTTATACTGGGGGAATTTCTTCTATTTCTGCAACGAAGGAAATGGCTGCTGACAAGCATGTGCTTTCCGTTGCTGCTGAATTTAGGCAGATAATGTCGGCATCTGATCAGGCGCATGCTTGTTATCAAAAAATGATGAGCGGTAAGGACGGTGTTGAACTAATCGAACTTCGTGCCGGCGCGGACAGCGCAGGTAAAGTTTTTGCGGGTGCACAGGAACAGTTTGCTGGCTGGATTGACGAGATGTCGCAAGTGCTTTTGGCTGATGTTGCTCCGGCAGCTGGCGGCGGAGCACAGGCCGACTTGGCTGCCGAAGCCAAGATGGAATCAGGCATGGAATTGCTGATAGATTCTTATATGCTGCTTGAAAATGCTGATGAGCTGAATGCCAAGATATCCGGGCTAACTAAGCGCGGGAACTAATTAGGGGCCGATTTGGCCACTAAATTCAGAACGTAGTTATAATCAATAAAAACCTGCTTCTTTAAGAAGCGGGTTTTTTTGTGTCTGGCGATCGATTTAGGGGAGAAATTGCCGCTCCGACTATACTTTTCGGCGTTGGTCCGTGAGTGGTGTGGTTTTTTATCGGAATATTATAGTTGCGCTTGTTTATTGTACTAGTGGAATCTTATAGTGGCAACAGGGTTTGGATAATGCCATTCAGCGAGCGGGCTGTATGGTTTATAGGGATAAAAGCATGGCAAGAATACAGAAAATTCTGATCGTTGGCGGGGGCACTTCAGGGTGGTTAAGCGCCGCATATCTTGCGCGCATGATGGGAACATATAGGCCGGGCGGCGCTGAGATTACGTTGGTTGAAGCAAGCGATATTGGAACAATTGGGGTAGGCGAGGCGACGATCCCTCCTATTCGAACAATCGTGGCAGCACTAGGCATTGATGAAGCCACTTTCATGCAGGAAACATCGGCAACTTATAAATTGGCGATCAAGTTTGATAATTGGCTTAAAAATCCAAAAACCGATCCTCATAGCTATTATCATACCTTTGGAAAGTTCAGCCAAGTGGGTGCCGACTTAATGGCGGCTTACTGGGTTATGGACCGCGCCAATACCAAATTGAATTTTGTTGATTATACGATGATGGAAGGCCGCCTCTGCGATATAGGCTGTGGACCAAAACGTATTGACGACCTCCAGTTTCAAGGGCCGCTGCAATATGCCTATCATTTTGATGCAGGCAGATTAGCGAAGTTGTTAAAAAAGGTTAGTGCCCACAACGGCGTGAAACACCTTATCGGCAAAGTTAAGAATGTCGTGATGGCCGAAGATGGCTCTATCGCCGCGCTGGAAACTGAAGAACATGGCCACCTAAGCGCGGATTTGTATTTGGATTGTACAGGTTTTAGCGCTCACCTGATTGAAAAAGCGATGAAGGTGCCTTTCCATCCCTACGCTGACATTCTCTTTTGCGACAAGGCAGTGGCTTGTCAGGTGGCCTATGAGGATCCTGCTTGTGAAATTCCACCCTATACCACGTCTACAGCGCAAGAGAATGGTTGGACATGGGATATTCCGCTCAATGATAGGCGGGGTATTGGCTATGTTTATTCAAGCAGGCATACGGATAAAGACCGGGCGGAAGAGGTTGCCCGGGGTTATATCGGCGAAACAACCAGCGAATATGAGCTCGTACATCTGGATATGCGCGTAGGCAGTCGGCGCGAGCCATGGCGCAAGAACTGTGTTGCGATTGGTTTGTCGGGAGGTTTTGTCGAACCTCTTGAATCTACGGGTATATACCTTGTGGATATTGCACTGCGTTGGCTCGTTGATTTTATGCCGAGCACCGAAAGCATGGAACTGGGTGCTGCCAGCTTTAACAAAATGATGAATGCTTGTTATGCTGATGTCGTAGATTTTGTAAAGATGCATTATTGCCTATCTGAACGTACAGATACTGAGTTTTGGATCGATAACAGGCGAGAAAGCTCTTTGCCAGATAGCCTGCTAGATAAATTGGAAAGTTGGCGGTGCCGGATGCCAGGTATTTACGAATTTACCGGTATACCCAACGTTTTTGGGTTAACGAATTATATGCAAGTGATGTACGGCATGGAGTTTGACACTGACTTGTCGGGCTACGAAAGCCGCTATGGGCACCTTGACGCAGCGCGGCAACAAGCCCAGCAATTTGGGGCCGCGGCAATGGGTGGTGCTGAACTGTTGCCCAGACACCGTGCTTTGATCGATCAGATATATTCGGGTGGTTTTCAGATACAAAAGTCGCAAGGTAGGCCGGGTATGGTTAAGCGCAATAGTTAACCAAGCTTTCCGCGTTGTTATTGCCAATCAAGGATAACTTTCCCCGATTGGCCTGATAGCATTGTATCAAAGCCTTTTTGAAAATCATGCGCCGCAAAATGGTGGGTGATAACAGGGGCAAGTTCCAGCCCGCTCTCGATCATGGCGATGGTTTTATACCAGGTTTCAAACATGCGACGTCCGTATATGCCGTGGATTTCCAAGCCCTTGAAAATTACATGGTTCCAATTGATGGCAGTGTTTTCTGGTAACAGCCCAAGCAGGGCTATTTTGCCGCCGTGATTGATGGTCTCCAGCATATCGTTGAAGGCGGCAGGAATTCCAGACATTTCAAGCCCCACATCAAAACCCTCGGACATGCCAAGCGCATTCATTATGTCGCGCAGGCGCTGGTTTGTTACATTCACGGTGCTCGTCGCGCCCATCTTTGCGGCAAGGTCCAGCCGGTAATCGTTAACATCAGTGATAACAATATGGCGGGCACCGGCGCGGCGCGCGATGGCGACAGCCATAATGCCAATAGGTCCGGCACCTGTTATTAAAACATCTTCGCCCACAAGATCAAAGCTCAGCGCGGTATGAGCTGCATTGCCGAGAGGATCAAGGATAGAAGCAAGATCATCACTCACACCGTTCGGGATGGGGCAGATATTCACTGCGGGTACAGAAATATATTCAGCAAAAGCACCAGGACGGTTTACGCCGATACCTTCGGTATTGCGGCATAAATGGCGTTTCCCTGCACGGCAATTGCGGCAATGCCCGCACGTTATGTGGCCCTCGGCAGAAACCCGTTGTCCAACAGCAAGGCCGCGTACTTCGCTACCAAATTCAACAATGTCACCAACAAATTCATGGCCAACATGCATGGGAACAGGAATGGTGTCTTGGGCCCATTTATCCCAGTTGTAGATGTGAATATCCGTGCCACATATGGCGGTTTTTTTAACCTTAACCAGCACGTCGTTGTGGCCAACTTCAGGCACGGGTATGTCTTGCATCCAGATTCCGGGTTCAGCTTTTGATTTCACCAGAGCTTTCATGAAGGTTTCCTCTCCGGCCTATTTGATGACGCCAAGTTTACGGCCAACTTTAGCGAATGCGTCAATGGCGTGATCCAGTTGTTCGCGTGTATGTGCTGCCGACATCTGGGTGCGAATACGCGCTTGGCCGTGCGGTACAACGGGGAACGAAAAGCCAATAACAAATATGCCTTCTGCCAGCAGGGCATCAGCCATATCAGCGGCTTTTTGCGCGTCTCCCAGCATCACCGGAATGATTGCGTGGCCAGCGCCTGCGAGTGTGAAACCAAGTTTTGTCATAGCAGTCCTGAAGTGTTTGCTATTGTCTTCCAGGCGGAGCAGCAAGGATTGGTCCTCAGCCAGCATATCAAGAACTTTGCAGCTGGTTGCCGCAATTACAGGAGCAAGAGTATTTGAAAACAGATACGGGCGTGAGCGCTGACGCAGCCATTCTACGATTTCCCTGGATGCGGCGGTATAGCCCCCTGACGCGCCGCCAAGTGCCTTGCCAAGGGTGCCGGTTAGAATGTCTACTTTGTCTTGAACACCCCAATATTCAGGGGTCCCAGCGCCTGTAGGCCCGGTGACCCCCACGGCATGACTATCGTCGACCATCACCATGGCATCGTATTTTTCAGCCAAATCACAAATGGCGGGCAGGTTGGCCAGGATGCCGTCCATTGAAAATACACCGTCCGTGGCAATAAGACGAAAGCGCGCGCCTTTTGCCTCTTGCAAGCATTTTTCCAGTTCAGCCATATCATTATTGGCGTAGCGATAGCGCTGGGCCTTGCAAAGCCTTACGCCGTCAATGATGCTGGCATGGTTCAGGGCATCAGAAATGATAGCGTCTTCGACACCTAGAAGAGTTTCAAAAAGGCCAGCATTGGCATCAAAACAACTTGGATAGAGAATCACATCTTCGGTTTTTAAAAAAGCTGCCAATTTGGCCTCAAGCTGTTTATGAATATCTTGAGTGCCGCATATAAACCGGACGGAAGACATGCCGTAACCATATGTGTCCAAGGCTTTTTTTGCGGTCTCAACAAGAACCTTGTTGTTCGAAAAACCAAGATAATTATTGGCGCAGAAGTTGATATAATTTACACTTTCGACACTGTTGATCTGAATTTTTGCAGACTGCGGTGTGGTAATGATCCGTTCTTTTTTATAAAGGCCTGCTTCGGCTATTTCTGCCAGTTGGTTTTTCAGATAGTCGGTATAACGCGCTGTCATCGTCTAAGCCTTCCTGCTAAAACAAAACAAATAAGGTGTAAATTTCATATAATGGATATCATATCCGTTATATTGTTCAAGGGCTAAATAGTTTATTATATCGGAATTTTAGGGCTGAGAACGACCATTAATGCACGGGCGCTCAATTCGCCTTTATTTTCAATATAGTGAGGCACATCTGCCTGATAACGTGCAGTATCGCCGACCGACAAATATTCTTCAACCTGACCGTTCTTGACGGTGAGTTGACCTGCGAGCAGGGTCAAATGCTCAATGGTGCCCTCGCTGTGGCTTTCCGATTCTAACAGCCCTCCAGGTTCCAAAATTAATTCATACCATTCAATCTGGGAAACCTTGTCGACCGGCCCCAATATGCGGAGTGCGACCTTGCCGTCTGCGCTTTTAATCTCAGGGGTTTGGTGGGATTTCATCACATCTAAAACTGAGCCCTGATTTTGATCACTCTTGTTATCACTAAGCAAAGCGGCAATGTCTATTCCCAATGACTGTGTCAGGCTCCAGATCGTTGCCAGTGTTGGGTTGGTAAGCCCGCGTTCGATCTGGGACAGCATGGATTTGGAAACGCCTGAGCGCTTGGCAAGCTGATCAAGTGTGAGTTTGTTTTCGCTGCGCAGGGCCTTGATTTTGCGGCCAATATCGGGCGGTGCGTTCCGGGTCATATGATCTTATCCAATGCTCGTATTTTGTTCACTATATTGAACATATATATGTAAACGCAAGCGTAATACCATAGGACTTAACAGGTTGCGGTGTCTGGCAAGTTCAGTATGGCAGCCGGGTTGGGATAAAGCGACCGCGCTGATGGAAACAATATTCCTTCACAAGCGCCCGGCGGCGTGCCTTCTGTGGCCGGTTGTTCGGTCATCAGTTGCAAATGTAAATGCGGCCACCAACCGCCATTTTCTTCATAAGCTCCAATTTTTGCGAGCCGAGATCCTGCGTCTACTCGATCCCCAACGCCAAAGTCTTTCAAGCTACTGGGTGCTAAGTGACCGTAAAGGCTATAGAAATATTCCCCACTCGGGATTTGGTGTTTGAGGACAATATAGCCACCATAGTCAAATTGCTCAGCAGCATTGCCTACAGTCCATATAGTGCCAGCGAGCGGCGCGTATAAAACGGTGCCTGCCGGTACAGTGATATCCACCCCTATATGATGAGTGCGGGGCGGCACCCGCGGTGCGGCTGAACTTCCGCCAAAAGCTTTGCCCGTATATATGGGCCGTTCTTCACCGTAACCACCGATGGCAATGGCCTTTCCTGATTTGTTAATGGCGTCGGAAATTTCGGCATTCAATGCGTGGGTATCTGTTGATACTGGTGAACTTACGGTGATGGGCGCGCCGACTGAAAGATCAAGCGTATAGGCGGTTTGTACATTTAAGCCATTGAAAATAAAGGGGAAAGTACCTCGTTTTGATGCGAGATACAGTGTGACCGCATTGCTTGTCGCGGAAGCCGCCAAGCCGCAGGCTTCTCTGAAATAGGCAATGACCAAGTCCATATTAATCCCATGAAAGCGCTCGAGCAGCCGCAGCGCAGGCTCTTGATAATGGGTCAAATAAGTAACGCCGGGCTCGGTCAATTGGCGCTCAAGACTAGACGTATATGTTGCCGCTAATCGCATCAGCATAAGCGGGAAAAACGTTTCAATTTCAACAGGTTCCAGTGGAATTGAACTATGGTACTCAGCCAATAATGCTGCCGCATTTGCCAGAGGGTCGTGGCTATCCATCGCAGCATATGCAGCGGCGGTTGCGACTTCAAAAATGCGTTTTGAGGCGATCAAATCGTCGAAATCAATGATGCCGTTTATGCGAGTTTGGCTGCTGCCTTCGCTGACAAATACGTTCATATCGTTGATGTTGCCGTGAATTGCACACGTTGCACACTTCTCTAAATCATTGAAAATATTATCATATTTTTCGCACACTGCGCGAATAAGTGTGCATATATTTGGGGACTGATGCAGATGTAGTTTTTCTTTAACCCATCCCGCTTTTTGCAAATCCCAATGCGAATTTCTTTTTAATCCGGGATGGGAGAAATCACGGAGGGCGATATTGAGGGCGGCGATTGCACCGCCGATGGTTTTGGCCTGTGGTGGCGAAAAAGGCTTGAACGCCGACATCAGCCGGCCATCCATAAAACTGATCAACCAGCCGACATGCGCTTGCTTGCCTATTTCGACCACCACCGAGGGCTTGCCTGCCAACGTTGGCACAATATGCGGTATGTCAAAGGGTAGCTCTTTGGTGCCAAGATGCTGCAACGCTTTCACTTGCATATTCGTTAGCGATACATCGCTGCGAGTGTGCATCAGTTTGAATATATATTTCCCAAATTCGCCGCTGAACAGAAAGGTGGTGTCAAGGTCTCCGTCAAGGCGGGTCAATTCTCCCTTCAGCCCATAAGATAATTGCAAGGTCTGTTCGATCGGCATATCAAAGCTTTCTGCGTGATTTTTAGGCTACCAACCTGATCATAGCCAATGCCGCTTGTCACGCTGAAAAATGTTAGGGGTATACCAAAGCTGTGTATGCAAAACTATTACTGGAATATTTTGGGCGAGTTTGAAAAGGCAGACAAAAAAATGGCTTCGAACGAATAGGCCTGCTGGCCGATAATACTGGAAAAGGGGTGCTTTGGGGTGCCTCTTTTTTGCGGCTATACTCTTGAGGCACAGGTTTCGAAGTCGTGCCAAAGGGTGCTATTTAGGCATTGTCTCAAAAGTGAACCAGTGCTGTGCAAAATTGCAACGTGCAACCGATAGCATTCATTCCTAAATCAATAGCTCATGAGCATAGCAGGAGGAAACCCATGTTAAAGGAAACGAAACAAGCACTTCGTTCTGGCCCAGGCTACCAGCAGCTCCCTAACCACCATGTGGAGATGCAGCCTTATGCGGGCCGTGTGACGGTGAACGCGGCGGGTTTTTTGCTGGCTGACAGCTTTCATGCCATACTACTGACAGAAACTGGCTATAGCCCTGTATATTATCTGCCATGCAGTGATGTGGATTTTAGCAAGTTGGAGAGCCTTGAGCTTTCTACCTATTGCCCATTTAAAGGCCAAGCACGCTATTGGCGGTTGGCCGATGCAGATGAGGGTGCTCCAATTGCTTGGGGGTACGACGAGCCCTATAGTGAAGTCTATTCGCTGCTAAACTATGTAGCCTTTTACGAGGACCGAGTTGTGGTCGAAGCAGAAAAAACCGCCTAAATATTGGCGGACCAGGGGGAGCACGCATAATGATAGCAAAAACAGCGGACGGGCAGCAGCCCGAACTGCGTGGGAAAAATTTACTTGCACGGTACCAGCAGGTGCGCAGTGAAACCGAGGCTTTGGCGGCAGGACTAAGCGATGCTGATGCCACTGTTCAATCTATGCCTGATGCCAGCCCGACAAAATGGCATTTGGCCCATACAAGTTGGTTTTTTGAAACCGTTATCTTGCAGGCGTTTCACTCAGAATTTCAGCCATTTAACCCGCGATATAACTATCTTTTCAACAGTTATTACGAATCTGTAGGTGACCGACAGCCTCGACCAAAGCGGGGTTTGCTTACCAGGCCGTCGTTGCAAGACGTGATGGCCTACCGTGGTCATGTGGATAGCCACATGGAGGTGATACTGGCTGGCCAGGCGCGCCCCGAGTTGGCGCAACTGGTTGAACTGGGGTTCGCGCACGAGCAGCAGCATCAGGAATTGCTTTTAACAGATATTTTGCATCTGTTTGCGCAAAATCCGTTGAAGCCTGCGTTCCGCGATCCTGGGCCATTGGCGTATGATGCAAGCCAATCGCTAGCAACTGGGTACAAAGTGTTTGAAGGCGGAATATTGGATTTTGGTGCTTTGGGCGAAACGTTTTCTTTTGACTGCGAAACACCGCGCCACCCACAATTGGTGCATCCATTTGCGCTGGCTGTTGCGCCCATAACGGCGCGTGAATGGGCGGAATTTATTGATGACGGCGGCTATGATAATCCGTTGTTGTGGTTGTCTGATGGGTGGACAAAGCGACTGGTCGAAGGCTGGAATGCGCCACTTTATTGGGAAAAGCGCGACGGCAAATGGTGGTCGATGACACTGCGCGGGATGCAGCCGGTGGATATGGACGCGCCGGTTTGTCATGTTTCATATTTTGAAGCGGATGCATACGCTACGTGGGCAGGAAAGCGTCTGCCGAGCGAATTCGAACTGGAGCTTGCTGCAACGGACCAACCTATCGTGGGCAATTTTGCCGATACTGGACGGCTGCGTCCGGCGCCCGTTCGTGCAGTGGCTGGTGGTGGCCTTTCAGGGCTGTACGGCGATGTGTGGGAATGGACCGCTAGCAGTTTTGCGCCTTATCACGGTTTTAAAGCACCTGCGGGTGTTATCGGTGAATATAATGGCAAATTTATGAGCGGCCAACAGGTTCTGCGTGGCGGTTCATGTGCCACGCCTGCGGGTCATATGCGGCCCACTTACAGAAATTTTTGGCACCCTTCGACACGGTGGCAGTTTACCGGGCTTCGGCTCGCGGAGGATCGATAATGCTTGATGACCTTAAATATAAAGCTAATCTAAAAGATTCGGCAATTGATTCGCAATTGGATGATTTTCTCGTATCCGTTCAGAACGGTCTTTCTCAGGCACAAAAAACGCTTGAGTGCAAGTATCTTTATGATGAAAAAGGTTCTGAACTTTTTGATCAGATATGCGACTTACCTGAATATTACCCAACACGTACTGAGGTTGGAATTCTCCGCAGTTGTGCCGGTGAAATAGCGGATACTATTGGCGAGAATGCAGAGATAGTAGAGCTTGGCAGCGGTGCTAGCCTCAAGACCCGGCTTTTGCTCAGTGCGATGAATCTGCCTGCGCTTTATGTGCCTGTCGATATATCGAAAGACTATCTGTTAGCGGTGGCAGATATCCTGCGCGAAGACTATCCGGATTTGGTGGTTGAACCTGCGGTGGCTGACTTTATAGCCCCGTTTATATTGCCCCAAAAAGGTCCTGGCAGAAAGCGCTTGCTGTTTTTCCCCGGTTCGACGATCGGCAATTTACACCGTGGTGAAGCCTCCGAATTTCTGTGCTCGCTGCGGAAGATGGCTGACGCCGACTATTTTCTGATCGGCGTTGATCTGAAAAAGGACAGGGCTGTGCTTGAGGCGGCTTACGACGATGCTGCGGGCGTCACTGCGGCTTTTAATCTCAATATACTGCGCCGTATCAACCGCGAACTGGGGGCGACGTTTGATCTCGCGAAATTTAAACACCGCGCGGCTTATAATGAAAAACGTGGACGTGTTGAAATGCATATCGACAGCGTGTCCCCACAGCGAGTGCGTGTTGGCGATCATTATTTCGATTTTGCTGCGGGTGAAAGCATCCACAGTGAAAATAGTTATAAATACGGCGAAGATGAATTTGAAAATATGACCCTTAGCACGGGGTGGCAAAAACAGCAGTTGTGGACCGACCCGGATAAAATGTTTGCAGTTTTCTTGTTGAAGGCGGCTTGAACAAAGGACCAAAGTCCAATTGACAGCGTTGTCATTTACCCGTAAGTTTCCTCAATAAAATGAAGGGCCAAAAGGCTCCAATGCGTGCAATGCATGCACCCCAAGCTGAATCGTTATCTTCTGTATGCTGTATAAGTCTCTATTTTATATAGATTTTTTTTAAGGGGAGCCTGATGCCACATTTTTTTAAGATGCTGACCACTGTGTTATTGCTTGCAATAATGCCCGGTCTTCAAGCGAATGAAACGCTGTCCTCGCCGGATGGAATGCTTGTCCTGAATGTTGAAGTGGGCAAAGGCGGCGCATTTTACAGCGTGAAGCGCGGCGACGAAGTGGTGATCGCTCGCTCTCGGCTTGGTTTTGAACTTAAGTCAGGCAAGAATTTAAAATCCGATTTGGTGTCCTCCCACGTGCAGAAAACCAGTTTTGATAAAACTTGGGACATTCCGTGGGGCGAGCGCAGCACAGTGCGCAACCATTATAACGAGCTAAGCCTTGATATGAAGGGCGGGGGTGAGCCTCTTACCGTAGTGTTTCGTTTGTTTGATGATGGCCTTGGTTTTCGTTATATATTCCCTGAGGGCGTCGCGGGCGATGAAATTACTGCCGAGCTTACCGAATTTAATTTTAGCCAAGCTGGTACAGCATGGTGGATCGGCGCACGCCAATCGAACCGCTATGAATATATTTACGACGAAACGCCGATCACAGATGTGAAGATGGCGCATACGCCGATTACCTTTAAACTCGCGAGCGGCACCCACGTTAGTTTGCATGAGGCCGCGTTGCTGGATTACTCAGGCATGAGCATCCGGCGCACCAAAGGTCGCAACTTTACGGCCGATCTTGCGCCCAACCATCAAGGCAGCAAAGTTGTATTGAAAGCCGGGCATAAAACGCCTTGGCGCTCAATCCAGATTAGCCCCGATGCTGCTGGTTTGCTGGTTTCCAGCCTTATTTTGAACCTGAATGAGCCAAACAAGCTTGGTGACGTCAGTTGGGTCGAGCCGGGCAAATATGTGGGTATCTGGTGGGGCATGCATTTATCAGTAAACACTTGGGGGTCCGGTCCGAAACACGGTGCTACGACAAGCGAAGCCAAACGCTATATCGATTTTGCCGCCAAATACGGCTTCAAAGGTGTGCTGATTGAAGGTTGGAATATTGGCTGGAACGGTGATTGGTTCAACAACGGCGCAATCTTTAGCTTCACCAAGCCATACCCCGACTTTGATATCGAAGAATTAGGGAAATATGCGGCGGCAAAAGGCGTGCGTATCATTGGTCACCACGAAACTTCGGGCAATGTTGCCAACTATGAAAGCCAGATGGAAGATGCATTTGATCTGTATCAGCGTATTGGGGTCGCCCAGGTAAAAACCGGTTATGTGACGGACGCTGGTGATATCGATATGCTGGATGAAAATGGCAAAATGGTGAAAGAGTTTCACGACGGCCAATTGATGAGCAACCACCACGAACGTGTTCTTATCGCCGCTGCTAAACGTAAAATTTCAATCAATTCGCATGAGCCGATCAAGGATACCGGACTTCGTCGCACCTATCCCAATTGGATATCCCGTGAAGGCGCGCGCGGAATGGAATATAATGCATGGGGTTCGCCCGGTAATCCGCCAAGCCACACAGTTGTGATCCCCTTCACCCGTATGTTGTCGGGGCCGATGGATTTCACCCCTGGCATTTTTGATCTGGAATATAAGAAAGCGCAGCCTGATAACCGCGTGAGCACCACGCTTGCCAAACAATTGGCGATGTATGTGGTGATCTATAGCCCCATTCAAATGGCGGCGGATTTGCCAAAAAATTACGAGGCTAATCTGGCACCCTTCCAGTTTATCCGTGATGTACCCACAGACTGGGCCGAAAGCATCGCACTGACAGCGGAAATTGGCAAACATGTAACTTTTGCGCGCAAGGACCGCAACAGCGATGATTGGTATATCGGCAGCATGACAGGCGATGATGCGCGCACTATGAAATTGCCCTTGGCTTTCCTCGATGCGGGCAAAAGCTACAAAGCCGAGATTTATGTCGACGGCGAAGGTGCGGACTGGAAAACAAATCCATACGCCATTAGCATTACCAGCAAGACTGTGACAGCCGATGATATACTGACACTTAACCTGGGATCAGGCGGCGGCGGTGCTGTGCGGCTAAGCCCGATCGAATAGCCGATAATGCTTTGCCGGGGCCCAAGCTCCGGTAAACATTGAGTATTACGAACTATTTATATTGATAGGCTCCGGGATAGGGTCATCAAGCGTCTGCTTCGCTAATCCGGGGTGGCCGGGTAGCATTCGATAATGGGTGCTAAGGCGGGTAGGTGAAGGCTACCTGCTAGTCTCACCGGGCAGTGTGTGGGTTGGACTAAACGGGGCCGTTACATAAGCCAGCTTGCTAAGTGTGTTTTGATAGGATGCGAAGAATTGTCTCGTGAAAATGTTCCAGATTTATTGGTTTTCCGACAAATCCAGCCATGCCAGCCTGGAGATAATTCTTGATGTCGGCATCCAATGTGTTTGCTGTAATGGCGATGATTGGGGGCGCGTTTGGCACGGTTTCGTTGATTAGCCTGGTGGCTGTAATGCCGTCCATGACAGGCATCTGAGCATCCATGAAAATGAGATCAAAAGGTATCTTTGCCTGTTGTACGGCATCAACGGCCAATTGACCGTTTTCAACGATCATTAGGTCAATGCCCAGTCGGGCTGACACCCTTTGCAGTAGCATTTTATTAATGCTGTTATCTTCCGCCGCAAGTGCACGCAAATTTAGGTGTGCCAATGAAAGGGCATCTATTCTTTCGGTAATGTTCTTTCTTGGCTCTTTGTTAGGCTCAGGCATGTGTGGCAGCGCATCTGTAGCAGCCAGTTGTAGGCTGACGGTAAAGATTGTTCCTTTCCCGAACTCACTTTCTACGGTGATCTCGCCGCCGTAAAGCTGTATAAGTTCTTGTACAATTGCGAGCCCAAGGCCTGTTCCCGAAGTGCTGCGTGTGGCGCTTGCGTCAATTTGTTCGAAGCGCTTGAAAAGTTTTGCACGCTGATCCTGTGCTATACCGCATCCGGTGTCACTTACGGTCCACAGGCAAATGTCGCCCGGTGCCTGAGTGAGGGATACTTTCACTTCGCCGTGGTCGGTAAATTTAATCGCGTTGTTGACAAGATTTAATAAGATTTGGCTCAGTCTGGCACCGTCAGCAATTCGGTAAGGCGGAAAACTATCTGCTATGTCCACCGCAAGTGTCAGGTTTTTCTTTTGTGCAGCGGCCTTGAAAGAAACAACGACATTCCTTGTCAGGTCTGCGACATCGACTGAGCTTAGCTTCAGTTCCAGTTTGTCCGCCTGAAGTTTTGCCAAATCAAGCAGGTCATTGACGATATTAAGAAGATAACCAGCGCTCGTTTGCGCCGTCCGCACCATGAAAGCCTGTTCTTTGTTCAGCTCCGTATCTTCCACCAAATCAAGCATACCCAACACGCCCGTTAATGGTGTGCGCAGTTCATGGGTAATATTTGCGAGGAAAACGTCACGCGCAGCGTTTGCGGCTTGCACTTCAGCCATTTTGGTTTGGATTTCATGTGTGGATTTGGCAAGGCTTCGCGTCTTCTCGCGGTTGCTGGCCAAAAGCCGAGTGGACCTATACAGACCCCTGTAGCGAAGGAGAAACCCCAATATGCTGAGCACCAGCGCCGCCACAAGCATGAAGGCAAAATGGATAGTATAAGGGCCGGGTAAAGCAACCAGCATCACAATATAAAGAGTTACACTAACTGTGCTATAAAAGGCGAAATAAACTGGCGAAAGCGTAACCAGTCCAAACGCAAAGAGAGCCAGTATGGCATTCGTGAGTTGATGTTGCTCTTGCGACAGATAGATATGTGCATAAACAGTCGTTAGAACGAGCAACGCAACGGGCGCGAACGCGATGTGGCTTTTTGAAGCCCTAATCTTCCCGCGCTTTATGAGCGCTCTCAGGGTCAGAGCAGTGATCGCCGTTAATGCTGATGTACCCGCGATCGGCAGCAGTATTTTGGTAGGTAGAAAGAAAAAATGGGTGACCGTGATGAAGCTATAATAAAGGCAGATAACCAGAAAAATCGTAGGCAATTGGCCTAGATAAATTTTGTCCAGTTCCTGTTGGATATTACTGTTATTTTTCATTCTGACCCATGCTGCATGCAAAGCCCTTAACTTGGTGTGCAAGCCGACGCCTTAATATAGCGTTTCAAGTATGGATATTTTCTCAAGTTTGCGCCAGCCCCAAATGTGTTTCATCATTTTAACGATGCCCGGTTTATAAATCGAGTGACACGGTTCAGCTCAGGCGGCGAAGTTACAACGAAGCATCAAAAAAACGCCGAGCGTGAACCCGGCGCTTTCTTGATCAATTGAGCCTGATATCAGGTATTGGCAAACCGGTCCAAGTGATAGTCACTGTCGCCGAACAGGGTTTCATTCACCATCATGCGTTTAACATAGGCGCCCAATGCATATTCTTCGGTCATGCCAATGCCACCGTGCATTTGAATGCTTTCCTGTCCAAAGATGCGCGAAGCCGTGCCGATTTTTGCCTTGGCGGCGGATATAGCCTTTTTGCGAGTTTGCACATCGTTATTTTGGGCCTCGACCGCAGCTTCCATGGCGATAGATTTCATCTGCTCATATTCAACCAGCAGATCCACCATGCGGTGGGCGAGTACCTGAAAACTGCCAATAGGCCGCCCGAATTGGGTGCGTGTGCGCAGATATTCCTGAGTTAGGTCTCTGACTTCTTCTACCACACCGATGGTATCGGCGCAGAGTGCAGCTGCGCCCCGGTCAACCGCTGCTTCAATAATGTTCGCAGCAACGCCTGCTTCACCGAGCAATATCCCGCGTGCACTATTGAGGATTACATCGGCTGCACCGCGCCCATCCAACAGCGGGTATTTGCGCAGGGTCACACCGGCTGCGTCCGCAGGCAGTAAAAACAGGCTCGGACCACCCATATCGGCAGAGATAATCAGCTGATCGGCTGTATCTGCACCCAGCACAACAGCTTTGTGGCCGTTCAGCATATAGGCATCGCCGTCTGCGGTGGCTGTGGTGTTTACGGCCAGTGGGTTATGGCGTTCGCCGGGCTCGTAAAAACCGGCGGCATATTTTGCTTCGCCCATCGCAATGGCTTCAAGACGCGCTGTTTCGCCCGTTGCTTCCAGAATATAAGCCGAAAGTACGACATTGCTGACATAAGGTTCTGGCACCAAACGGCGGCCCAGTTCAGAACAAACCGCCATGATGTCCACATGGTCGCCGTCAAAGCCGCCTGCGCTTTCGGGCAAAGGCATTGCCATAATGCCGAGTTCCGCGAGACTTGCCCACAATTCAGGCAAATGGCTGGCGCCGCTTGCCAACTGCTCGCGGTAGTTTTCAAATGTGTAAGTTTTTGCCAGTGTTCGCTCAAGGGATTGCACCAGCATTTTCTGTTCTTCAGAAAAATCAAAATTCATGTCGTTTCCTTTAACTAGGCTTGCTTGCTGGCTTAAAACCCAAGAACCATCTTTGAGATAATGGCTCGCTGAATTTCATTCGAGCCACCAAAGATGCTGATTTTCCGCGTATTGAGATAAACCGGGGCGGCTGTCGCATTGGTAAGCGAGCCGACTAACTCATTGTTTGATCCCGCATCCAGCGCATCGGGCTGGTAGGGCAGGGCATAGAGGCCAGAGGCTTCCATTTTCAGCTCATAAATACGCTGCGCCACTTCGCTGCCCCGAATTTTCAGCATTGAGGAAACGGGGCCAGGGTCCATGCCGCGCCCGGTTTCCACCAGCATGCGTTTGTTGGTAATATCCAGTGCTCGAAGTTCGATCTCAATTTGCGCGACCTTGGTTTTAAAAGAGCCATCTTCAATCAGCGGCTTGCCATTTTTCTTTTCAGCTGCCGCCAGACGTTTGAGGCCAACCAGCTCGTTTTTGGAAATGCCGATCCCAGCGATGCCAATGCGTTCATTTTGCAGCAGGAATTTGGCATAATTCCAACCCTTGTTTTCTTCACCAACCAGATATTTGGCAGGAATACGAACATCCGTGAACCAAACTTCATTCACTTCGTGGCTGCCATCCAGCGTGATGATAGGGCGAACCTCAACACCCGGCGCATCCATTGGCACCATTACAAAGCTGATACCCATTTGGGGCTTGGGGGCTTTGGGGTCTGTGCGCACAAGGCAGAAAATCCAGTCCGCATGCTGGCCCAGTGTGGTCCAGGTTTTTTGGCCATTGATAATATATTCGTCGCCGTCGCGCACAGCACTGGTTTTTAAGCTGGCGAGATCAGAGCCAGCACCGGGTTCTGAAAAGCCCTGACACCACCAGTCGCTGCCATCCTGAATGCCGGGAAGGAAGCGTTCTTTCTGTTCATCATTGCCAAAATTAATCAGCACAGGCCCCAGCATGGAAACGCTGAAGGGCAAAACACGAGGCGCACCGTGGGCATAACATTCTTCATCGAAAATAGCATACTCAATAGGCGTCCAGCCAGTGCCGCCGTGCTCTAGCGGCCAAAGCGGTGTTGACCAACCTTGTTTGGCCAATATGCCATGCCAACGCTTATATTGCTCTTTGCCAAGGTGGCCCTTGGCCTTGGTGACATTCATAATATCTTCGGGCAGATTGGCTTTTAGAAAAATCCTGACTTTATCTCTAAAGGCGGTCTGCTCTGCTGTAAGGCTAAAATCCATGACGGTCTCCAACTGAAATGCTGTGCTTTATCTCTAATGTAGGAGCCATTTGCCGCTTGTCCACAATATTTAATGAATAACATTATAGGAGCGGCTGATGAACGGCAATCTGTCACAGTTTGGGGTTGGAAATCCTAAAGTGGGAGGTGTTTTAAATAAATTCGACATTAAGTGACTCTCGGTAATTTAAGTTGAATTTAAAAGGCAAGTCAGTATGCTATGACGCAAGTCAGTTATGGTTAACAAATATAGGCACAGAGAGGGCTTTGGGTATGGCTATTAGTTTCAATGTGAATGGGCGTGAAATTGCCATTGATGACGATGGCGAAATGCCGCTTCTTTGGGCAATACGCGACGAACTAAAGCTGACCGGTACAAAATTCGGCTGCGGGATCGGCGCTTGCGGTGCCTGTACAGTCATGGTTGACGGTGTACCTACGCGTAGTTGCATTGCGCCGCTACAGTCGGTTGCCGGGGCTCATATTACCACGATTGAGGGTCTTGCTGCGCCGGGCGATGCGACAGACATACAAAAGGCCTGGATTGCTGAACAAGTGCCCCAGTGTGGATATTGCCAATCTGGTATGATCATGGCGGCCACAGCTCTGCTTGCTGAAGTTCCGGACCCATCTGACAGTGATATTGATGCGGCGATGACCAATATATGCCGGTGCGGCAGTTATCCGCGTGTGCGCAAAGCGATAAAACGTGCAGCCTTGGCTACACGTGGTTCTAATAATCAAATGGGGGAAGCAAACAATGGTTAAATTCTCTCGGCGTGGGTTTATGATAGGCGGGGCCGCTGTTGGTGGCACGTTAGCGCTTGGTGTTGGGTTTTTGGCATCGGTTGATACAGACGGGTTAAAAAGTTCAATTGGCAGCGACGGTGTTGTTAATCTGAATGCGTGGCTTACAATTCATCCAGACGGCCAGATCGTATTTTCTATTCCTCGCAACGAAATGGGGCAGGGCGTTTTTACATCGCTGCCGATGTTGATTGCTGAAGAATTGGAAATTGATCTGAATAGCCCTGATGTTTCGGTTGTGCACCCAACCGAAAACTTGCCTGTTTATACTAATTTTGTATTGGCGCTAAGGAAACGGCCAGAAATGATCAGCGGCGTTGGTGATTGGGTCGGCAAGAAAATATTTGGATTGGTGCCTTATATTGCCACTGGCGGCAGCAGCAGTATTGTCGATGCTTACACACCTTTGCGGCGTGTGGGCGCGACTGCTCGTGAAATGCTGGTTTCGGCGGCGGCCAAAACCTGGGGTGTTGCAGTAAACGATTGTTATGTTGAAAATGCGCAAGTGTTTCACAGACCTTCTGGCAAAAGCGCGGGTTACGGTGAATTGGCAGCCGCTGCAGCGAAGGAGACACCGAACAAAAGCCCCAAGCTTAAACCAGCCTCTGACTTTAAGCTTATCGGCACGCCGCAGCCGCGTATCGATATTCCCTCGAAAACTCGAGGGGAAGCTATGTTTGGTATTGATACTATGCTGGAAGGCATGTTGTTTGCGGCCGTCGTGCAAAGCCCCGTTTTGGGCGGCACGGTGGTTTCTTTCGATGATAGCGAAGCGCGGAAAATAAAGGGATACCGGAAAACCGTTGATATGGGGGATGGTGTCGCGGTGGTGGCAGAAAACAGTTATTATGCCAAGAAGGCAGCGGCGCTGGTAAAAGTTGAATTCGATACGCACGGAAATGAAAAACTGAACAGTGCGCTGATTAGTGGCATGCTGCACACTGCGCTTGAAAGCGGCGAAACCCACGTTTTTGAGGAAACAGATGGCTTCGATGCCGCGATGGCAGCGGGCGATATTCTTGAGGCTACTTATGAAGTTCCCTATTTGGCGCATGCCTGCATGGAACCGATGAACGCGGCAGCAGTGATTAAGGATGGCCACGCTGAAATATGGGCCTCGACACAAACCCCTGTCAGTATGCAGTGGGCTGCCGAACGTAATATTGACGGCCTAAAAAGTGTTGTTGGCCACACAACGCTTTCCGGCGGTGGTTTTGGCCGCCGCGTTGAAGGTGATATGGTTGTACACGCCGTAAAAGTGGCAGTTGCGATGCCGGGTATTCCGGTGAAAACAATTTGGTCGCGCGAAGAAGATATTCAACATGATATGTACCGCCCTGCTGTTGTTGCCAAAATCAAGGCTGCAATTGGCGGTGACGGGCGGCCTTCTGCGATTGATTATAAGGTCGCATTGCAATCTGTGGGTCTTAGTTTTAGTCGGCGCAACATGCCCTTTGAGGATGGTGGGCTGACTGATCCAGGCAGTGTCGAGGGCGCGCATCATATGCCGTATGATATCCCTGCTAAAAGGGTGTCGAACGCAAATATTGATATTGCTGTTCCTGTTGGTAGCTGGCGTAGTGTTGGGCATTCTTTCAACGGCTATTTTGTTGAAAGCTTTATCGATGAATTGGCGGTTAACGCAGGTGTTGACCCCATGTTATACCGGCTTGGATTGTTGGCAGGCCATAAACGGATGACGGTTCTGGTTGAAAAACTAGCCGAGCTGTCGCGCTGGGGAGCGCCCACGGCAAAGGCCGTGGGACGCGGTATTGCCCTTCACCCGTCCTTCCGGTCCTTCACGGGCCAGGTGATTGATATCAGTCTGGACGATGACGGTGCGGTTAAAATTGACAGGGTGACATGCGTGATAGACTGCGGGCAGACAGTGAACCCCGATACTGTGGCGGCGCAGATGGAAAGCGGCATCATTTTTGGACTGACCGCTGCCATGTACGGTGAAATCACGATTGAAGATGGCCGCGTACAACAAAGCAACTTTCCTGATTATAAGATGCTGTATATGCGCCAAATTCCAGAGATTAAAGTGCATATCATGGACAGCAGTGAATTGCCGGGCGGCGTAGGAGAGCCAGGTACACCGCCAATATTCCCCGCCCTGGCAAACGCTTATTTTGATATGACCGGGAAACGTCTGCGTTCGATGCCCTTGGCTAAACACGGGGTTGAGTTTGCATAAAAAATGCAGTTAGATTAAGTCACCACAGCATGAATTTTCCTGCCGGACTGGAATGGTGAATGTTGTGCGCGTACCCCTCCCGGGGGCGCTCTCAAAACAAAACTTGCCGCCATGCTGCAGAACTAAATCTTGCACTAACGTAAGGCCGAGACCGGTGCCTTCTTCTCGTTCTTTTGCCATGGCACTATTGGCTGCTTTTCCGAAGCGGCGCAATATTGTTTTCTGTTCCTCCAGCGGAACGCCGACGCCTTCATCCTCAATTGTAAATTGAATGTGTGTGTCTGATATTTTTTCTGCATAAAAGTGAACAGTACCGGGGGGTTCGGTAAATTTTACAGCGTTTGTCAGTAAGTTAAGTATGATCTGCTTTAAGCGGGTGGGATCAGCATCCATCTCGAAATCTTCGTCAAAACGTTCATGGATAACTGCAACGCTCCGGCTGGTCGCGCGAACATTGATCATCCGGTGGCAGTCTTGCAGAACCTGGCGTGTAGAGACCTTTTGAAAACGCATGTCCATTTCACCGGCTTCAATCCGGGAAACGTCAAGAATGTCGTTGATAATGGCAAGTAAATGGGTGCCGGAGGTGTTGATATCCTCAACGTAGGATCTGTATTTTTCGCTGATGCCCTCTTTCAGGCTATCGTCCTTCACTAACGAGGAAAACCCGATGATTGCATTCAGCGGGGTTCGTAGTTCGTGGCTCATATTTGAGAGAAATTCCGATTTTGCCTTGTTTGCGACTTCTGCGATTTCTTTTGCTAAATTGGAATCCTCAATTGCCTTTGATAGATCAGCCGTGCGTAAGGCGATGTTTTGCTCCAGCTCTGATTGTCGGTTGGCGATGCTTTTGGCGATTGGGCGCAGCAACAAATAACAAACCACTAAGCCGATCAGCAAAGCGAGAGTCGATACCTCTGCAGCTTTTTCTAAACCACGTAACAATTCAGCGGTGAACAAGTTTTGTGGGTAAGCGAGCACAATCGTGCCGATGTTCGAGTTTGCTACATCATATAGTGGTAATTTGCTATATAAATAATCGGTACCAGTACGGTCAAGAACACCAGATTCGCTATCACCTACCCCCGTAAAGGTCGCTTGCAAAGTCTGTGCAGCATCCGGAGTTGCGAAATGGCTGCCAACCACAATATGATCGCTGTATGTGTCCCAATCGCCGTGCCAGCCAAAAATGGTTTTGCCGACCAGCCAGCCTTCTTTGTTAAGGAGCGGCTTTTTGATAAGAACCACCATTGAAATACCTAGCTGCTTGGCTGCGCCCGCCCAAAGGTCTTCAAGCTCGCGTCCAAGTTCAAGAAATCCCCTGAGCTTGCCCTCTGAATAGACAGGTTTTACAACCCTGAAGGTAAGCGAGCCTAACGGCCCAAGTTCAACGCCTGAGCTAATTTTTTTGGTTGCTAGTGCGGACAGAGTGGTGAACCGGGTGATGATATCGCCGTTTCGCATAGGGGCGTGCAGGCGTGCGATATTGCGTCTGTCCGCATCGCTGAAATATAGATGGGAGACATTCAAATTTTGCTTCAGATTTTCATAGTCCGCCGTGAAGTCTGTCAAGAATTTGGTGCGGTTGTCTTGAGTAAGTGCATAGGTCAGTCGTTTTTTGTGCGAAAGACTTTCCAAACTGGCACTAAATGCGCTGCGGTAGGCTTCTAGTTCAGTATTATAAAATTGGGCGAATTTCCCCCGAATATCCGTTAGGTCTGCAGACCGGTTTTCCTTTAAATTGAAGTAGGCTGCGCCCAAAATAGAAAGCCACGAGATCAGATAGACCACAACGAATGACGCCATGATTTTAATTCTAAAGTCGAGAAGCCCGCTTTTCAATTGCATCAAAGTCTCCGGGTAAAGGGCTGCCACGTGCGCCTCTGGAATGGATGGTATAGACTTAGGGTAAACGAATGCTGAACGCTAAAGCCGTAAATAGGTTTTTATGCCATTTTCGCTTGGCACATTAAATTTTGGGAGCGGTTGATGTTTGTTTTGTAGAAAATTTGGATTGGTGAAAAATACCGACTGCTGTTAACAGGCTTGGCCGGAGGCTAAGGGAATTCTAGTTTTTCCTCGCAAAAAAAGGCTGCCGATCTAAATTCTGAAGCATGACGGTTTGAGTGACAGGTAAGTGGCTTGAATGTGCCAAAATATTAGGGGATTAATGATGGTTGTAAGCACAAAAATATTCGGCGATATAGCGGTTATTACTGTCAATAATCCACCAGTAAACGCGCTCTCGCTTGCCGTGCGTGAAGGGCTTGTCCGCGAAATGACGGCGCTTGCTGACAATGAGGCCGTGAAAGCCATTGTTGTTGCGTGTGACGGACGTACATTCATCGCCGGGGCGGATATCCGCGAATTTGGAAGTCCGCCAAAAGCACCTCATTTGCCTAACGTCGTTGACCAGATCGAGGCAATGGAAAAACCAGTGATCGCAGCAATCCACGGGACAGCGCTTGGCGGCGGCCTTGAAGTTGCGTTGAGTTGTCATTACCGGGTAGCGGCGCCTTCCGCTAAAATTGGCTTGCCTGAAGTGAAATTAGGGATATTGCCGGGGGCAGGTGGCACGCAGCGCTTGCCGCGCATCGCTGGGCCCGCCAATGCTCTTGACGCGATCATAAGCGGGCGACATGTGCCCGCCAAAGAAGCGGCAGCTTGGGGCGTGATTGATAAAATTACGGACGGGGGTTTGCTTGAGGCCGCTACCGCGTTTGCACAAAGTAAAATCGCTGACGGACCACGCCGTACGGGTGAAATGAAAATCGATGCAAGCCAGTTTGATGCTGTTTTTTTCGACGGCTTTCGCAAAAAAGTTGCCAAGCAAACTCGTGGTTATTTTGCGCCTGAACGCTGCATCCGCTGTGTTGAGGCTGCTGTGGCGTTGCCATTGCACGAGGGGCTTAAGCGCGAACGGGAATTGTTCGGCGAATGCATGGCCAATCCTCAGTCTAAGGCGTTGCAACATGTGTTTTTTGCGCAGCGACAAGTTAGCCGTATTCCGGGCATCAACAAAGAAACGCCGCGGCGTGAGATTAAGCGAGTGGGTATCATTGGTGCAGGCACAATGGGCGGCGGCATCGCGATGAACTTTGTCGGTGCAGGCATACCTGTTACCATGCTTGAGGTGGAGGAAAATGCGCTTGAGCGCGGCCTAAAGGTTGTGCGCGGTAATTATGAGCGTTCCATGAAGCGCGGAAAACTTTCTGAGGCAGATTTAGAGGCGCGCATGTCGCTTTTCGCAGGCACGCTTGATTATAATGATTTATCAGACTGCGATTTAATCATTGAAGCCGCGTTTGAAAAAATGGAAATCAAAAAACAGATTTTTGCCAAGCTGGATGAGGTGGCGAAATCCGGGGCTATATTGGCATCCAATACGTCTTACCTTAATATCGATGAAATAGCAGCGGCAACCAACCGAGCAGAAGATGTGCTGGGGCTGCATTTCTTTTCACCTGCGAATGTTATGCCTCTGCTGGAAATTGTCAGGGCAGAAAAGACCGCCCCCGATGTTTTGGCGACGTGCATGGGTATGACAAAGACAATTCGTAAAATCGGCGTGGTGGCTGGTGTATGTCATGGCTTCATAGGCAACAGGATGTTGTCGCCTTATGGCCGCGAGGCGTATCTTAATGTGATTGAGGGCAACAGCCCTGCTGAGGTGGATGCGGCGCTATATGATTTTGGTATGCCAATGGGTGTGCTGACCATGTCGGATATGGCGGGGCTGGATATTGGCTATATGAGCCGTCAGGGCATGGGGCGCGAAAATTATGAAACCAGGGCTTATGACTGGGTGGACCGTGTTGTTGAGACAGGGCGTAAGGGCCTTAAAAACGGCGCTGGCATTTATGACTATGACGAGGGTAGCCGGGTCCCTAAGCCATCAGCCGAGGTGAAGAAAATCATTGAAGAAGAAAGCGCGAAGCTTGGCATTGAGCGCATAAAGAAACCCGCTGATGTCATTGTTGAACGAAGTTTGATGGCGCTGATCAATGAGGGCGCAAAAATACTAGGGGAGGGCCACGCTTACCGAGCCAGCGACATTGATATTGTATATATCAATGGATATGGTTTCCCTGCCTACCGGGGCGGTCCCATGTATTATGCCGATAGTTTGGGCTTAAAGGCCGTTTACGATAAAATTTGTGAATTTCAAGCCGAGGATCCGCGCTGGTGGCAGCCTGCACCCTTGCTGGAACAACTGGTAAAAGACGGCAAAACATTTGCCGACTATGACCGCGAAAATGCGAGTTAGATTTTGGAGTTAAAAATTATGCCAAGTGGTTATTTAAATGGACTTTTCAGCCTTGAGGGCCAGACAGCATTGGTGGCAGGGGCTTCCTCCGGCATCGGTGCCGAATTCGCGTCAGCATTGGCCAAGGCGGGTGCCAACGTGGTGCTGGGTGCGCGGCGAATTGAGCGCATTCAAGCGTCGGCCGATGCTATCGCCGCTGAGACCGGGCGCAAAACGCTCGCGGTGGCGCTGGATGTTACGGATGGGGACAGTGTAAAGGCGGCTTTTGATATGGCCGAGGCTAAAATTGGCACGCCGACTATCATTTGCAATAATGCTGGCGTAGGCAAAGCTCAATTGGCGCTCAAGGACAGCGAGGAGGACTGGGATTGGGGGATGAATACCAACCTTAAAGGCATGTGGCGCGTGGGGACAGAGGCAGCGCGTAGAATGACGGCCGCAGGCAAAGGCGGATCAATCATCAATACAGCTTCTATCCTTGGACTTGGTGCAGCGCCCGGACAGTTGGTTTATGCCACAAGCAAAGCAGGTGTGGTTCAGATGACCCGTGTTATGGCGCTGGAATGGCAGCGGTACGGCATTCGTGTGAATGCGCTGTGCCCTGGTTATTTTGTAACCGAAATTAACGACTTTTTCCTTGAAAGCGAGCAGGGCGCCAAGATGTTGCAGCAAACGCCTGCCAGGCGTGCAGGCAAGCTGGAAGAATTGATCCCACCGATGTTGATGTTAGCTTCGCCGGCAAGCGGCTTTACTACAGGCGTTGCGCTGCCAGTGGACGGCGCGCATTCGGTGCGTATTCCCTAAGGCCAACGAAGGCTCTCAGCCCATTTGAACGAAAAACTCAGGATTGCAGGGCTTTTAGGTGCGAAAAGAAAACGGGGGCAAAAGCCCCCGCATTCAATCTTATTTCAGAGGGGCTCTAGAAGTTGGCTTTAAGTGCCACACCAAATACCCTTGGTTCATTCACATAAGCTGTAAGGTTGTTAAAATCGATGCCGCCTTTAACATTCACTTCGTTCGTGATGTTGCGTGCGAAGCCTGCGATTTCATATTGGCCTTCATTCCAGCGATATCCAACCTTCAGACCGCCTTCGAAGTTGCCAGAAGTCGTGAACTCTACAGATTCGTACAAGAACAGGTTTGTTTTGCCCTGGAAAGCCCAGTCTGTGAAAAGGAAGACTTCGCCGTCACCGACTTCAGCCGAATAATCGGCAGTGAAGTTAAGTGTCCATTTCGGTGCTTGTGGTAGTGGATTGCCATCTACAATGGCACGGCCATTCGAATCGATTTCATCAAGTACAGTACAAATCAGACTGCCGAAATTGCCACATGTACCAACCCGAAGACCATTGTCCTTAAGCTCGGTATCATTATAGCTGAAACCAGCAGTAATGATCAGGCCTTCGCTCACCAGAAATTCGACATCGGTTTCAAACCCATAACCAACGGCTTTATCCGCATTTACTAGCTGAATGAAGTTGCCACCGCCGCCCACAGCAGAAAGCTGCAGGTCATTAACCCGGTAATAGAAAGCAGCACCGTTCCAACGAACGCGGTTTTCCATCAGATCAGCTTTGAAGCCGGTTTCGAAGGAAAGAATGGTTTCTTCTTTTGCCGTTGACGGTGAACCGAAGAAAGCAATGTCACGCGCCTGAATGGTCGGGGCCCGGAAACCACTTGCAATACGCGCATACACCGATGTGTCGTCACTAACATTGTGGTTCAGGGAAACATCCCAGCTTAGTTTTGACCCGTTGAGGTTTTCGGTGAAGACTTGGCCCGTGCCGCCCGAAACGGCCCGCAGTGATTTTTTATCGTCAGTATAACGAAGGCCTACAGTTAAGGCTGTATTGTCGCTCATATCATATACGGCTTGGCCAAAAAGAGCCCAAGTCGTGTTTTTATGGCGGGCCGGTGTTGCCGGGATGAAAAATGGATCGGTGCTCACTGTCATGTCTGAGTTAAAATAGAAGAAACCCACTTGATAGAAAAGTTTGTCGCTGGCTTGAACGGCAAGGCGCAGTTCCTCTGTAAATTGGTCCAGATCATCCGTCGATCCAGACGTGGTAGACTGGAACGGAATGAAACCTGGTCCTGTCGGGTTGCCGCCGTCAATGTCGCCGAGGCTAATGCCATTGGCTGTCTCGAATGCGGTGATTGATGTCAGCGTCATCTCATCACCAAAATCGTAAGTGAGGTTCAGGCTTGTGCCCCACTGATCGTATTTTTGCGGATTATTATGTTCATCGCTGAAATAAACTTTTTTGCGGTCGAAGTTTTCATTCAGATCATTGCTGCCTTTGGTGAAAACATTCGCGCGGAACAGTGCCGAGGTGCCATCAATGGCGCGGATATGGAAGTTGAACAACATGTCCAGATTGTCGGAAGGCTCAAGCAAGACCTGAACGCGTCCGGCTTTTTCTTCAAAACCACCAAGCGCATCGGTTGTGCCAAGAAAGACATTGTCAATATAGTTGCCGCGACGCTGATAAAGGCCAGAGACTCGGGCGGACACTGTATCAGACAGGCCGCCACCGGCCGCGGCTTCAACGGTTGTTGTGCCATAAGAACCATAACTTGCACTTACATAGCCATCAGCGTCTTGCGAAGGCCTGCGTGTATCAAATTTAATGATGCCAGCGGGCGTATTGCGCCCAAACAAAGTCCCTTGTGGCCCACGTAAAACTTCAACCCGTTCAATGTCAAAAAGCGGGAAGCTTTTGAGCACCACATTTTCCATCACAACGTCATCCATAACAATGGATACCGGCTGGGAGGCGACTAAATCAAAATCAGTATTGCCAAGGCCGCGAATATAAAAACGCGGTGCTACCCGTCCATTTGACGATTCAGCATTCAAACCGGGGATACGCGATGAAAGCAAACGAATATCCTCGCCGCCTGCGGCAAAATCCAATACATGGCGTCCGCGCAGGGTGGAAACTGAAATCGGTACATCCCGTAAACTTTGCTCGCGCTTTTGCGCGGTTACGATAATTTCCTCGAGTGCAAATGTGTCATCTGCTTCCTGGGCCGCAACGCCGGTGGAAACAGCGAGTACCGAACAGCCAATTGCAAGGCGTGCAGAATGATTTAAGAAGGAATTCTTCATGGGGGTTTTCCTCAATTGAAAGCAAGTTTTTGTTTGGGGTGACAAAAGCGTCTGATTCCCGGGAGGAAGAAACATTATAATTTGCCTCAGCTGAATCCAGAAAGCATCCGGAAGCCGAGTCTGCATAGGCAGCCATGGATAGCGATTAAATATGATCAATATTTAGTGATGATTGAAAATTTATACGCTGCATGTTGCAAAATAGCCACCCAATGTATTCACGTCGCGATCCGTGAAACAAAGGTAAATATCTGAAAATCAGCAAAAGCGGGAAGTACACACCACGGTCCGATTGAAAGGATAGGTACTTTCCGCTGCATAAAAGGTGATAAAATTAGGATACTACCAGTATGGCTGCCTGAAGACGGTAAAGAAAAGCCCGCCCCAACAGGGACGGGCTCGTTATTTTCAACAGTCTATATGATTAGAACTTGTAACGCACACCAAACTGGATGCGGTACGCAGATGGGATGCGTGCTACGTCTGGTGTTGATGTCACAGATGACGAAGGCGCACTGTAGACATACTGTGAGCCATCACCACTAACTGCAACGTTAGCAAGTGGTACGTTGGACGGCTGGAAGATAGCGTCCAAACGGCCCCAATCACTGTTGATCAAATTGCCAAGGTTTTGGATGTCCAGCGTGAACTCAACCTTATGGCCGCTTACAACTTCAACTTCCTGCAAGAAGCGCAAGTTTACCCGGCTAACCCAGCCTGTGTGGCATGAGTTGCGCGGGATGATTTCGCCGCGGTACTGTGATAAGCAGCTATCACCGCTGATCTGGCTGTCGAGGCTATTCAAGAAAGCCGCTTCGCCAGTCACTAGTGGATCATTCAACCCGTCTGGAACATAAAAGAGATTCGGGCCTGGGTTGTCAGCAGAGTTAAAGTCAGCAAGGAAGTTACCACCAAAGGCGCCTGTGCCGTTGAAGATATAGCTGAAGTTGCGGCCGGTACGGCCAGTATAAACAAGGTTCACCTTGGTTTTGTTTTCGCCCCAGATTTCTTTTTCCCAGCTGAATGTCGCTGTTACGCGGTTTGGAATTTCAAACCGTGATGTGGAAAGGTCTGCATCATTCAGGTCGCGCTGTGGATCGAACGCATAGGTTTCGAAACCAACAAAACGGTTATAGGAACGCACGTCTTCAACCTTTTGGTGAGTATATCCAAATGTGGTTGCGAATAAGCCGTATTCGGTGTCGAACTCTTTTGCCACATCAAAGGAGATAATCGTGCTGCCGCCTTGATTGGTATTGGTGACAATATAATCGGCATAGTTAAAGCCAAATGCACCGTCCGTATTATCATAAATTGGACGTCCGTCAGGGGCCGTAGCAATTTGCTGGCGGCGACCTTCATAGACATTATAGCCATTTTTGACATCAGTAATGATGGCTTCCAACGTGATATTCCAATCATCGCCGAGGCCGATGCTGGAGAGATCAGCAACATAATCAAGTGCTAGGTTATATTTCCAGCTCGACAGCAATTCTGTGTCGGGGTGGATAGCATCTACATCGCCGTCAGGATTCACGCCAAGATATTGCTGAAATTCATTAGAAACTGCATCGCCGTTTGGCAAGTTTCCTACCGCATTGTTGAAACTCGTTAGGATCGGATCACCAAAGAACGGTGCAAAGAAGCCAGCGAATGTGCGTGTAATGCCGTTACCCGCATAGCTGTTTGACACCATAATCAAGGGCGTGCCACCACCAAACAAACCAGCACCACCACGAACTGTCAGGCGGTCATCCGCTTGCCAATTAAAGCCAATACGCGGCAAGAACAGGTCTTTGCCGTCCATGTTTTCTGTATTATCAAAACCATTGCGATCAACAAAATTTTGGTTGAACGGAATTTCGTCACTGTTCTTGATCCAATCATAACGTACGCCAGCTTTGATTGTCAGGGTATCTGTGACAACCCACTCGTCCTGAACATATAGTGTGTTTGTATCTTGGGCAAAAACAGCATCTGCATCTGTGGTAACACCCGTGTTAGAGCCACCAAACAGAAGGAAGCTTGGAGTATTTGCCTCGAGTGCGTCAAGGCCACTATATACAAGCTGCCCGCGCGAGAAAGGCAGGAACACATTGTTTACTTTATAACGCTCTTGCTCAAAACCACCAGTGAATGTGTGATTGGCTGTTGTATAATCGGCCTTAAATTTGAACACACGCGAAGTATTGTCCAGTGTATTATTGTGCCGGAAACGGTCACCGCCCGCAGCGATTCGACCGCCAGACGCAAGGTCGATCTGGAAATCGGGTGTGGAGTTGTCGATGCTGACCTGACGATTTTCAACATCTTTGTAGCCAACCTTTAATTCGGTCGAGAAATTGTCTGTCCAATCCGAGAATAGCTGGAAGCTATAACTGTCCAAACGCTCGTTAATATTATAGCGATTTGAATTCAGAACAGCTGTTTCTGGGAAATCATCAAAAATCGTATCACCATCGGCCCGCTGGTAAGTGGCAGACGCACGGTGCTGGTCACTGATGTTCCAATCCAGTTTAAGAAGGATTTTCTCGTCTTTATCGGTATCGGAAGTAGCGAATTTCCCTGCGTCAAAACCGTATACACGTTGGAAAATTTCGATCGCACGGTCTACATCAGCCTGCGTTACACCGTTGATGTTTTCAATGGTGTTTGTATTGGCCGGTTTTGTGGTCCTGAAATTTTCGTAGGCGGCAAAAAAGAACAATTTGTCTTTAATGATCGGGCCGCCCAGTGTGCCGCCAAATGTTTTTTCGCTAAAGTCTCCAATTGCAAGGTCTTCGCCTTTGCTTGTATTCCCGGTCAGGCTGTCATTGGTGTAAAAACCGTAGGCGCTGCCGTGGAATTCATTGGTGCCGGATTTGGTGACGATGTTGATGTTGCCGCCGAGGAAGTTACCATAGGCAACATCAAAAGGCGCTACATTGACGTTGATCGCGGCAATGGCATCCACTGAAATGGGTGAACGCTGTGTTGCAGACGCGTTCAGAGATAAGCCAAAATTATCATTCTGCGATACGCCGTCGATGGTGACACTGTTAAAGCGGAAGTTTGCGCCCGCGATCGAAACCGCAGGACCACGAGGCACGCTGTCATCAACCAAAATTTTGGAATCTGTTTCCAGAATGCTGACAAAGTCACGCGATACAGAAGGAATACCTTCGATTGCAGCGCGGCCAAAATCGCGGCCTGCGCCGGTGCGCAGGGCAGCCAAAACGCGTTCGCTTGTTATAACAATTTCTTCAAATGCGCCAGCATCGTTCGCGGTATTGGCAAGCAACAACACAGATTCGGTTTCACCCAGATCCAGTTGCACGTTATTTACGTTGTTTGGTGCACTTGCAACGACGAGGCTTTGGTCGGTGAGGCGAACAACATATGGGCCGCCTACAGGCAGGCCCTTTGCCGTTAAAATACCAGAACTGTTCGTGGTACGGTCAAAGGTGCGTCCTGTGGGTACGTGAAGGATCGTGACCGATATACCCGAGAGATTTGTTCCTGCTGCATCAACAACACGGACGCGCATGGCCGAGGTGGTCGACTGCGCTGTTGCCGCGGTGCTGGTTGCTACAACAGCCGATGCGACTGATGCCAGCAACGCTAAGCGTCTTATAACTTTCATGAAATTGTCCTTACTGAGCTTGTTATTCTACCTGTTGAGCATTCATTGACATCAAAATATTGTTTTTCTTGCGTACTGTTGCTCTGTATTCCCATCCAGTTACCCTCCTGACGCAGCAATTAAGCGGCGTCAAATGAGCAAAATACGCATGATGCTAGCTTGACACTAGATATGTTGACCCTTTAGTCAAGAATGGCGAATTGGCATTATGCGTCGTTGGCGCTTATTTTTAGAAAAGTGCGATATTTGTGCACCGGTTTATGACAGTTTTATTACATGAAATATGAATGTACGCTTACCGGCGGAAAGCTGGTCCAAAGATATAAACGGTTTTTGGCGGATATAGAGTTTCCTGACGGCTCAATAGTTGTCGCACACTGCGCAAATTCAGGCGCTATGACAGGCATGAAAGAGCCGGGTCTGCCGGTATATTTGCTTCCCAATCAAAATCCGAAGGCCAAGCTCGATTGGCGCTGGGAACTGGTTGATGTGGGCTCGTCGCTGGTGGGCATCAACACCGCTCGGGCCAATATAATTGTTGAGACTGCAATTTTATCAGGCCGCATCTCGGGTCTGCAGGATTATTCCATATTACGGCGTGAGGTTAAATACGGCCAAAACAGCCGGATTGATATCCTGCTTGAAGGGCCTGGCCTTTGTTACGTGGAAGTAAAAAGCGTGACACTGCGTGTGGGTGATGAAGCACGCTTTCCTGATGCAGTTACATCGCGCGGCACAAAACACCTGCACGAACTATCAGATATGGTGGTTGCAGGACACCGCGCTGTGATGGTTTATCTGGTGCAACGCAGTGACTGCGCGCGCTTTTCTATAGCCGAGGAAATTGACCCCGTCTATGCAAGTGCGTTAAGACAGGCTGTAAAGGCAGGTGTGGAGGTCATGTGTTATGAATGTGAACTTTCGCTCGAAGGCATCTCTGTTAATAAGCCGCTACCAATTGTGATCTGATTAGTGTTTTTGGGCGGCGCAGTATTTAAGGTTTTTGATGACATATATTGACGCACAAACAGCACCAACTGCACGCACCGGTGCCATCAAGCTTTACGGCCCCGAGGCCATGGCGGGCATGCGCGCTGCCGGGAAATTGGCTGCGGAAACGCTTGACCATGTCACGCCGTATGTTGGGGCAGGGATCACCACAGATGAATTGAATGATATTTGCCATGAATTCACTATTAAGAATGGTGCGGTATCTGCGCCGCTTAATTATCGAGGATTTCCAAAGTCAATCTGCACCTCGATCAACCACGTTATTTGCCACGGCATACCTGGCCCCAAAAAGCTCAAAAATGGAGACACGCTTAATATAGATGTCACTGTTATTCTTGATGGATGGTACGGTGATACCAGTCGGATGTTTTTTGTAGGTGAACCAAAGTTGATGCAAAAACGGCTTTGTCAGGTAACATATGAGGCCCTGTGGAAGGGTATTGAAATGGTAAAGCCCGGCGCACATCTGGGCGATATTGGACATGCGATACAAACGCATGTTGAGGCGCATCACTATTCGGTTGTCAGGGACTTTTGCGGGCATGGCATTGGTCGCGTCTTTCACGATGAACCAAGTGTGATGCATTTTGGTAGTCCGGGCAGTGGCCCAGAACTTAGGCCGGGAATGTTTTTCACAATCGAACCCATGGTGAACGCCGGGAAATCCGGTTGCAAGGTATTGGGTGATGGCTGGACAGCGGTAACCCGTGATAAATCCCTTTCCATGCAGTTTGAACATACCCTCGCGGTGACAGAACAGGGATACGAAGTCTTTACCCGTTCCCCAAAGGGGTGGGATTTCCCGCCCTATGATACCGGGATTGGTGCGGAAGCCGAGGATGCGGCGCTCTGATGATGGTAACTCCCATAGAAACTTGGGGTATTTATGGATTTTCGTGACGCTCAATTTGAATTTCTTGGCAAAAAACCTGTCGAGGCCGAGATCAAAAAGAATGCGGGATCAGCTGATGGTAATGGCAGTCAGAAAAAAGATCATCGACATGGCCACCGTAGCCGACTTAGGGACCGTTTTTTGGAAAGCGGCGGCAAAGGCATGCCGGATTATGAGCTGCTCGAGCTGATCTTGTTCCTGGCTATTCCCCGGCGCGATGTCAAGCCGTTAGCCAAACAATTGATCGCCGATTTTGGCAGTTATGCTGCTGTTTTATCAGCGGAAGTTGATGCTTTGCGTGCGGCCCCGGGGCTCGGCGAAACCGGTGTCGCGGCGATCAAGACCGTACAGGCTTCGGCATTATTTTTAATGAAATTTGCGACACAAGAAAAACCCATTCTCTCGAATTGGGAGGCCGTTTGCGGCTATTTGCAAAGTGCAATGGCACATTTGCCACGTGAGCAATTCAGGCTTTTATTTTTAGACCGCAAAAACGCGCTCATAGCGGATGAGGCGCTTAGTGATGGCACGATCGATCAAACAGCAGTTTACCCGCGCGAAATTATTCGCAGAGCATTGCATGTTGACGCCAGCGCGTTGATATTGGTTCATAATCACCCGTCTGGTGACTCCACGCCGAGCAAAGCGGATATTGCTATGACCAATGAGGTTAAAGAAGCTTGCGAAAAAATTGGAGTGCAGGTGCATGATCATATCATCGTGGGAAAATTTGGACAAACCAGCTTCAAGCAGCTAGGGTTGCTCTAGTAATTCAGCTAAACATCTAAGTATTCCCGGAGCAATATGTGTATTGGCGACAAGTAAAATCCACCAAAAAAGCACTTCAAAATTTACCAGTTTCGGCCAAAGTTGTTTTGATTTCCAGAGATGGAAAAGCCTTGGTTTTGCGCAAAGGTAGCGGTACTTTTGATTTGCCCGGAGGCAAGGTAGAGTCTGGTGAGGATTTATATCAGGCGTTGCAGCGCGAAATCGAAGAAGAAGTTCGTTTTAGCGCCAAGAAATTTGATTTTGTTTCCTCATGGGTGAAGCATGATCCCATCTTGGGGGAACGGTTAGTGTTGATTTTTGAAACCCAACTGAAAAACCGCGCTGATGATCTGTCCGTAAAACTTTCAGACGAACATATTTGGGGAAAGTTTATGAGTGCCGAGGAAGCTGCCGGGATCGAAGACATTCAGCCTGGGTACCAGAATGCGCTTGAGATATGCTTCAGTCGTTATGCCGTGTTGAAGCCCTAACGTTCTTTACCTTTCAGGAAAATACTGATTCAGGGCGGGACTTTGCCAGAAATAATTTCACCAGTTCGTAGAAGCGTGCGACATGAAGCGGTTTTTCGCCCTGAAATGGGTGAATAAAATTAATCTGCCATTCGGGGCCCCTGTGTTTGCTTAAAAATTGGCACAGTTTGCCGTTTTCAATCAGCGGTTTGGCCACCATCTCGGGCAATAAGGCTAGCCCCATATTTTGGCACACCATTTCTATAACCATGCGCAGGCTGTTGCAGTCGGCAAAACGCTGTATTTTTATGGCGGTTGGATTTTGACTGGTATCTTGGGGATAGATTTGCAGCACTGACTTTTGCCAATTGCTTGTGATCCAACGGTGCTGGCGCAGATCGTCGGGGGTGCGCGGTGTTCCAAACTGTTGCAAATAACGGGGGGAGGCACAAAAAACTTCAGCGACCGTGCCCAAGGGCAATGCACGGTAGTCGCTATCCTTCAGGATACCAAAACGCAGCGCGACATCAAGGCCATTTCCGATCAGGTCCAGAGGCTCGTCCCTAACCAGAACCCGAGGTTCCAGGCGCGGAAATTCCAGACAGAGCTGCCGAAGTGCCTTGGCTGTGATGGCCTCCATGCTGGTAGGAAAAGTAACGGAAAAGGGCCCGGCAGGGCTTTGTTCGGCGCTCGCGAGTTCGCGGAAAGCGACATCCACCTGAGCCCCCAACAACTCGCTGCGCTCAAACAGCTTCCTGCCTGTGGCGGTAAGGGCCATACCTCGAGTATTCCGGGTTAAAAGCTGCGCGCCAATTTGCTCCTCCAGCCGCCTCACTTTTTGGCTCACCGCTGATTTGCTCATTTTTAGTTGGGCTGCGGCATGGGTGAAAGACCCTCTACGCGCGACTTCAGCAAAAACCAACAGGTGGGGTAGAAGAAAAATATTGTCCATAATATTAAACAGTCTGTAAATATATGCGCCATTGTATCGAAATATAGCATTCATTATATGGAAATCTGAACCTTTAATTTAGTCAGGATTTGGATATGAGTGCTTATGTAATTGTCGATTTAACACCAAAAGATGCGGGAAAATTGCAGGAATATGGTGCCCTTGCCGCAGAAACGTTAAAACCATTTGGTGGGGAGTTCTTAACAAAAGGGCTGATAGAAGTGCTTCACGGTACGGCGCCGTTTTTGAACAAGGCCATTCTCGTTTTTCCCGACAGAGAAAAGGCTGCGGCCTAGTATCATTCACCCGCATACCAGAAAATTATCAGCACTCGAGATCAAGCCATTGACTGCCAATTTCACCTGATCGGCTAGTGAGAAATCTATTGCGCGGTGACGGCAGCGGGTGTCTAAAATAGAAAATCGCTGCCGTCATTGTCTCGTATGATCTGCTTGTTGCAAGTGATGTTTTTTCTGCATGGCTGCCATGCCCAAGTTGGGCGACAAAACATGCCTCAACGCTTGCGAAGGCCGGGGGTTACTGCTAGATAGTCGGCGTATCTTTTGCCGACCAACTATAGCTGTTGCTTTGAGGAGCCGCCCGATGATCCCACGTTATACGCGCCCGGAAATGGCCGCTATATGGTCCGCCGAGACCAAATTCCAGATATGGTTTGAAATTGAGGCTCATGCCTGTGATGCGCAAGCAAAATTGGGCGTGATCCCGGAAAGCGCGGCCAAAGCCGTATGGGCGCGCGGCAAATGGGATGTCGCTCGTATCGACGAGATCGAAGCTGAGGTTAAGCATGATGTAATCGCGTTTCTGACGAACCTGGCCGAGCATGTGGGCGACGAAGCCCGCTTTGTCCACCAAGGCATGACATCCTCGGATGTGCTCGATACCTGTTTCAGTGTGCAGCTGGTCAAAGCCGCTGATTTGCTGATTGGCGATATTGACAAGCTGTTGGTCGTTCTGAAAAACAAAGCGCTAGAACACAAACATACAATCTGTATTGGTCGCAGCCACGGCATTCACGCCGAACCTGTAACGTTTGGTCTGAAGATGGCGCAGGCTTACGCTGAATTTGGTCGCTGCCGTGACCGCATGATTGCCGCGCGCAAGGAAATTGCCACCTGTGCAATTTCAGGCGCTGTCGGAACATTTGCAAATATCGACCCCTACGTTGAAGAATATGTCGCCGAAAAACTGGGCTTGGAAGTAGAGCCTGTTTCAACGCAGGTGATCCCGCGGGACAGACATGCCATGTTTTTTGCTACGCTTTCTGTGGTGGCCAGTTGTATGGAGCGTCTGGCTGTTGAGGTTCGTCACCTGCAGCGTACCGAAGTGCTGGAAGTGGAGGAATATTTCTCGCCCGGCCAGAAGGGTTCGTCGGCCATGCCGCACAAGCGCAATCCGATCCTGACCGAAAACCTGACGGGACAAGCGCGTTATATCCGAGCCATGTGCATTCCTGCGATGGAGAATGTCGCCCTCTGGCACGAGCGTGATATTTCGCACTCAAGTGTGGAGCGGAACATCGGCCCAGATGCTACAGTCGCACTCGATTTTTCGCTTTCGCGGCTTACGGGCATGATAGACAAGCTGCTGGTTTACCCCGAAAATATGCTGGACAATATGAACAAACTTGGTGGCCTGCCAAACAGCCAACGTGTGCTTTTAGCATTAACACAAGCGGGCGTGAGCCGCGAAGACAGTTATAGGCTGGTGCAGAAGAACGCCATGAAGGTGTGGGAAAGCAAAGGCGATACTCATTTGCTTGATCTTTTGAAAGCCGACGAAATTGTTACCTCAAAGGTATCCGAAGCCGAACTCGACGAGCTTTTCAACATGGATTATCACACCAAACATGTAGAGACGATCTTCAAGCGCGTTTTTGGCGAATAAATCCTAAACATCACTTGGGCCAATATTGGCAATTCAGCGAACGCGCCTGCTTCCAGACTTAGCGAAATATAGAGCACAAGCCAGCCGCCGATGAATTTTGAAACAACCAGCTTGTTTATAAGCGGCCAGTTTTGAACGGTGTATGTGTTTTGGGCGAGGGCATATTCTATTGGAATTGCTCAAAGGTTTAGCCTTTTATATGCTATTTTCAAGTCAATTTAAAAAATTATTGCAAATTATTGTAGTAGGCGTTATAGGCTGCCGCGATGCTTTTAAAATCGGATGAAAATAGTATGATTAGGCAAAATGCCCTTTTGCAGGAGTTTCCATTTGGTATTCCGGGCCAGCCTTCTGAAGAATTGTCAGAGCCACGCACCACTGGTCCCAGGTCTCTCTATGAACTGTGGTTATCAAAACGCGGCGATGCGGAAATGCCGAAGAAAACACAGTTTGGTCCGGCTGAAATGATCCGTTACGTTTCCTGGACCTATATGCTTGATATTTTGGATGAGGGTAAAGATTTCCGCGTACGGTTATACGGTACCGAGCTGGCTGATATGGTTGGCAAAGACTATACGGGTGTGCTTTTAAGTGAAACGCCCGACGAAATCAATTGGAAGGGCGAAATATATCAGTTGGCATACCGCCGTCGCAGTCCAATATTCTATGTTTTCAACTTGGCACCGTTCGGGCGTGAATATATTTGGAGCGAAAATGCGATTTTCCCATTGGCAGATGATGACGGTAAGCTTGCCTTTTTCCTTTGCATGACAGCCAGAATAGAAGCGCCTGATATCGTCTATTGAACCAAATATTGAGCGTGATGGCGCAGGTGATCTTCCATGAAGCTGCTGATAAAAAAATAGCTGTGATCATAGCCGGGTTGGCGGCGAAGCTTAAGCGTCTGCCCTGCCTTTTCACAAGCGGCCTCAAATAGCTCAGGCTTTAGTTGGCTTTTCAGAAAATTATCCGCCAGCCCTTGATCAATCAGAATTTCTGTTTTTAGCGGGCCTTTTGCTGCCATCAGGGCGCAAGCGTCATAATTCTGCCACGCGGCACGGTCGCTGCCAATATAGCCGGTCAGTGCCTTTTCGCCCCAAGGGCAGGCCATTGGCGATACAATCGGGGCAAAGGCCGACACACTTTTGTATGTGCCCGGATTTTTAAGCATGATTGTTAACGCCCCGTGCCCGCCCATTGAATGACCGGTGATGCCTTGGTACGCCATGTTAGCGGGAAAATTTTCCGCGATTAGGGCAGGCAGTTCCTGGGTGACATAGCTGTACATTTGGAAATTCTCAGCCCAGGGGGCCTCGGTCGCATCTACATAAAATCCAGCGCCTTGGCCCATGTCGTAGGCCTCATCATTTGGAACGCCGTCCCCACGCGGGCTGGTGTCGGGGCAGATAATCATCAGCCCAAGTTCCGCCGCTACGCGCTGAAAACCAGCTTTAACCGTGGCATTATCTTCAGTGCACGTCAGGCCAGAGAGATACCAAACCACGGGGCAGGGTCCATTTTTGGCTTGCGGCGGTGTGAAAACAGAAAACCGCATATCACAAGTCAGCACATCGCTGCGATGACTGTAATAGCCCTGCTTGCCGCCAAAACAGGCTGTTTCACTTATGGTCTGCAAAATCATCAGAATTCCACCACACTGCGGATGCTTTCGCCGGTATGCATCAGGTGGAAGGCATCATTGATTTTGTCCAAAGGCATTTTGTGGGTGATCAAATCGTCGATGTTGATCTTGCCGTCCATATACCAATCCACAATTTTAGGGACGTCGGTGCGTCCGCGTGCGCCGCCAAAGGCAGAGCCACGCCAAACGCGACCCGTTACCAGTTGGAACGGACGGGTGGATATTTCCTGTCCCGCGCCTGCAACGCCGATGATGATGCTTTCGCCCCAGCCCTTGTGGCAGCATTCCAGCGCTTGGCGCATGGTGTTTACGTTACCGATACACTCAAAGCTATAGTCAGCACCGCCGTTCGTTAGGTCCATGATGGCTTCCATCACGTCGCATTCCTTGGGGTTCACAAAATCGGTCATGCCGAAGGCTCTGGCAACGCCCTCGCGTGCGTTATTGATATCAACGCCGATGATTTTATTGGCCCCCACCATGCGCGCGCCCTGAATAACATTCAGCCCGATACCGCCGAGGCCAAATACCACTACATTACTGCCGGGCTCTACTTTGGCGTCAAACGCCACTGCGCCCACGCCCGTGGTTACGCCGCAGCCGATGTAACAGATTTTATCGAACGGTGCGTCCTTGCGTACTTTCGCCAGCGCGATTTCGGGCAGCACTGTGTGGTTCGCGAAGGTCGAGCAGCCCATATAATGCAGAATCGGTTTGCCACCCATGCTGAAGCGGCTGGTGCCGTCGGGCATCACGCCTTGGCCTTGTGTTTCGCGGATGCTTTGGCAGAGGTTGGTTTTTGGATGCAAACAATAATCACACTCGCGGCACTCGGGCGTATAAAGCGGGATCACATGATCGCCAGGTTTCAGGCTGCTCACTCCAGCGCCCACTTCCATCACAACGCCCGCGCCTTCATGGCCAAGGATCGCAGGGAAAGCGCCTTCCGGGTCATCACCTGAAAGCGTAAAAGCATCTGTGTGGCAAACACCAGTGGCTTTTATTTCCACCAAAACCTCGCCCGCTTTGGGGCCTTCAAGGTCGACGTCTTCGATGGAAAGCGGTTTTCCTGCGCCCCAGGCTACGGCTGCACGTGTTTTCATCGGTTTTCCCTCTATAAATACCTCAATTGCGGCATACTAAAGCGTGCCATCGTATCTGGTGCAAGGGTATTTTCCCTCAGGTGTAAAAATGTTTTTAAATTCTGGAAGCTGTTGGCAAATTCAATATTTTTTCTGCACTCGAATTTTTCTTGAACTCAGCTATATTAGATAAAAGCACATGCCTAATGTGTGCGGGTGGTTTTCAGGATGAAGAGGGTGTACGCGTGAGCGACAGTGTTATAGCCAGTTTGGTGATTATCGGCGACGAGATACTATCGGGGCGCACGCGAGACGCCAATCTTTCCTATTTGGCAAATTGGCTGAATGAAGCCGGTATCCAGCTAGCTGAAGTGCGCGTTGTACCTGATGTAACGGCGGAAATTGTTGAGGCCGTTAATGCACTGCGACCAAAATATGACTATGTGTTCACCACGGGTGGCATTGGTCCCACGCACGATGACATCACCGTCGACAGCATTGCTGCAGCGTTCGGCGTGCCGGTGGTTACCCACCCTGAGGCCTACAAACGCATGGAAGCCTATTACGGTAAGGAAAAATTCACCGAAGCGCGCAAACGTATGACCCGCGTACCCGAAGGCGCAGAACTGGTGGATAATCCGGTTTCCATTGCGCCGGGCATTCGTATTGAGAATGTATTTATCATGGCGGGTGTACCCAAAATTATGCAGGCCATGCTTGAAGACATCCGCCCCCATCTGCGCGTTGGTCGCAAAGTGTGGACGCAGTCGCTAACGGTACATGCTGCGGAAAGCAAGATTGCCGATGAACTCGGTATCATACAGGATGCTAATCCCGATACCAGTATTGGCAGTTACCCCTTTTATACAGGCGGATACGGTACAAAAATTGTAGTGCGAAGCGCCGATACTGATGCGGTGGCCAAGGCAATGGACGCTGTGCAAGCCCTGTGTTTCGCTAAACGCTTTGAAACCGATGAACTAGGCGCGTTGGATTAACTAAAAGAATGATCCTAGCGCTTGAATACCACTGTTTTGGTGCCGTTCATCAATACCCGGCGCTCAAGATGCATTTTCAGCGCTTCGGCCAGCGTCACCCGCTCGACATCGCGGCCAGCAGCCACCATATCAGCGGCAGACATCGCGTGGTTTACCCGGGTTACATTCTGCTCGATGATCGGGCCTTCATCCAGATTGGCGGTCACATAGTGTGCGGTAGCGCCGATCAGCTTCACGCCTTTTTGGAAGGCCTGCTGATAAGGCGTAGCCCCCTTGAAACTGGGCAGAAAACTGTGGTGAATATTGATCACGCGTCCGGCCAGCTTCTCGCATACTTTGCTCGATAGCACCTGCATATAGCGCGCAAGCACAATCAGCTCGATCTGTTCATCGTCGATCAGCGCCAATAATTTTTCTTCTTGCGCGGTCTTGGAATCAGCTGAAACAGGCCAGTAGTGAAACGGAATATCGTGGGACGCGGTTAGCTTATAAGCGTCTTTGTGGTTGGAAATTACTGCGGGCACATCCATAAACAGCGCGCCGCGTTCCTTGCGGTACAATATATCCATCAAACAATGATCAAATTTTGAAACCAGGATCAAAACGCGCTGCGGTTTGTTCGCATCATGCAGCGCCCATTCCATCGCGAATTTTTCGGCCAGCGGCGTGAAAAGCCCGCGCAGATCAGCACAGGAAATCACCACATTGATCGGGCGCACGGCAACACGCATAAAAAACTGACCGCTTTCTTCGTCGCCGTATTGATCACTGGAGGTGATATTACAGCCAGCACCCGCCAGAAGATGCGAAACCTCGGCAACAATGCCCGGCTGATCGGGGCAAGAAAGCGTGAGGACATATTTTTCGGTCATTACTATCTCAATTCTGGCTGGCCGCACCATCAAACATAAGTGTTGAAAACTCTGTCATATTCCCTCCTAACACATTGAACGGTAACGATGTCTTGGGAGTTCTAGTTCCTTGTTCCCGGCAGTAGCGAATAGGCTCCTTAAATACCAATTTCAGCACCAACCTTCGCAGTTCAAACCTGCCCGAAGCCCATAGTTTGTGCGGGTTTGCGAAAAACTTGAGTGAGAGTTCTAGTTTTTCATTGAAGGATGGTTGCGGCGCGGTGGATTCTTGTGCTTTTTCTGCCAAAATCAGCTTCTGTTTTTCCAACTCGCCAATGCGATTTTCCAGCGCAGCAACAGCCCGCTCATTTGTCGTGTTTACAATTCGGTCTACAAGTTTGCTGATCTGCTGTTCAGCATCCTGCATATCGGCTTCAATCGCTTTTGTGTGGGTTTTGGCCTGTTCAATTTTAGTGTTCCAGTATTTCTTGAACATGCCCATCACCAGTTGAGCCATGTTTTTGTTGGGTTGAATAGCAGCGAGAAGCTTCCCAAAGTCGTCTTCAACTTTAGCGCGGGGAATGGATTTGCCGTACAGATCACAGCTTTTAGTCTGACACAGATAATACGCGTATTTTTTGGTGTTTCCTTTGGTCCAGCCACTGCGCAGGTTATTGCCGCAACAGTCACACGCCACAGCGCCGCGCAACACAAAATCCCTGTGTATGTCCTTACGGGTGGGCGCATAGCCAGTGTCACCCAGCCGCTTTTGTATCTTTTCAAACGTGGCTTTTGATACCAGCGGTTTGTGCTTTGCTTTCATGAGAGGCACACCTAAATGCTGTGAACTGACATAGCCCGCATACATATGCTGTGTGAGCATGTCATAGACCCTTTGCTGGCGTATATTGCCCGTAGATGTTTGTTTTGGAAACACAGGATGTACTTCCAGCCAGCGGGTTAGCTCTGCCTGTGATGCGAACCTGCCGGATGCAAAACCTTCGAGCGCTTCTTTGACGATGGAGGCGTAAGGATTATCTAAAACGAGGATTCTATTTTTGGTGCCTGCTTGTTTGACAAACTTATAGCCAATGGGCGGACGGTTATAGATGGCATACCCATCTTCCAGACGTGCGATTTTCTTTTGTCGTGCCTGCCGTGCATTGGTCTGACGTTCCAACTGTCCAGCAGCAGCATTGATTGTCTCGTTAAACACGCCTTCCGGTGAATCTTCAAAATTGAAGTTCAGGCACTCGCGGATAGCCCCGCGTTCAAGCATGACCCGGCGAAGATGAAGATGGAACTCGGTATCGCGGGCATAACGTTTGAGATCATCGAAGATCACAATAAAATTGCGTTCAGGGTGCTTATCCATAAACGTCAAGAGCGCCACCATACCCCCGCGTTTTAGAAAATTACCGCCTCCTGTTACACTATCATGCACTGTACCAACAACAGTGTATTCTTTGAGGTGCGCATATTGGTTACAGCGCTGTTCCTGACTGCCCAGCCCCGTTTGCCCCGGATCAGATACACGGCAATAAATGATTGCTAGTTTGGTATCAGAAGACAGGACCTTTAACTCTTGTTCTGACATAAAGTCGGGGATTAAATCTCTTGGCATGCCGGGACTCCTCACTACCGCTATTCAGCGGCTTTCTTATATTTTTTTGTTAGGGCTTTATCTTTTGATTGTAGCATAGACTTACATGCAATGCCGCGCTCAGAGTTGATTTTGGTGAGTTTTCCACCGCCTTTTAAGGAAAGCTGAATGGCGTGTTGTTTCCAATGAAAATCAATCAAGGCAACAACTGCATTCCACATGTCTTGCAGATATTCGTGTCGTTCTGCCTCACCCATACCGGATGCTTCAAGCATATGATCGAATTCAGAAACGTCCAAGGTGTCCAGAGGTTCGCCCCGACTAAGAGCGGCTGCAACAATTTCACATACATCAATATCCCCGCCAGCCGTATTATCCGCCATCTTCTCACCTCGTTATCGTTTTCACATGTTCGCTTTCTCCCTTCTCTTGAAAAAAGAACATAACAGGAACATTTGAACCATGAATGGTGTGAATTTTCAAGAGAAGGGAAGGTTTTACCTACACTGGTATGCAGAAGGTCTGGTTTAGCGTGAGCGATCAAAAGCTGACCGTGCCTGACCTCTAACCTTTGCTTTGGAGAAGCCGCGTTCAATCTTGGTTTTGGCCTGTGTGCGCTGCGTGGTCATCATACGAATACGCTGTTCATGTAGCGTGACTTGCTGGCGCACCACTTGCGTATGCGTATGACCACCCGGTGTCAGGTGTCGCTCCACCTTGGGCGTTGGTCGTTTTGCTTTCAACTCGTTGATGCGGTCCTGCATGGTTTTGGCCGGGGCACGCGCCCCGGCTTTGTTGAATGTGCCTGTACCGCTCATCTATCATGCTCCTGAGTATTTTCAGGCTGTGCAGGGCGTTCGCCGTCCTTGAGCTTTTGAACATATTCACGCAGTACAATTCGGCCATTCACTGGCACAGAGTCCAGTTCAATATTATGACCCTTGCCGTCCTTGTGAGGGAACGCCGCACCAACACGGTTAAAGTAGGATTTACCGTCCTTGCCCTGTTTGGCGTGATTGGCAGTATAGCTTGGCTTTTTTGATGGTTGTTCAGCGGGCCGCTCCGCCTCATGTGGCGGGCTACCCGGCCCTTGGAAGTTTTGATTATCATGATCCATATCGATGATCCTTTGCGTGGGTTGTTAACTCGCGCAGTATGACCAAGTGCCATCGCTGTGTTGGGGGTATAAGGCGTATTTTTCTGGTACTGGTTCGGTGATTACAGGTATATATTTAGCCCCGAACATACCTTGTACACGCACACTGTCTGTAGGCGGGTGATAAGGGTTAGGCAGATACTGATACTTCGCCATTTCCCGGCAGGTGTAATAGGGATATTTCTCGCCGTATGTGGGCTTTAGGTTCAGTCCTGAGACAAACAGGATTTGTCTGTCTTCCGGCATGCTGAGTATCTCCTCCGGGGTCATTAAGGCTCTGGCTTGGGTGCTGCGGTGATTTTGCGCCATCTTGTGGTGGGCAAGCTCGTGACCAAGGGTAAACGGGTCTTGGCCTGACATGGCCTTCTGCATCACATCCATGCGGCTTTTGCGGGCACGGCTCTGAGCCAGAGTATCATCATACTGCAAGCTTTCTTGGCCTAACATGTCAGAAATCAGCTTTGCTGTTTCATAGTCGCGAACGCCGAAGAACTGACGCACCTGACAGCTTCCCATGAAAGTTTGAAATTCTTGTGGAGAAAAACTACGCTGAACCTGACCGATACCTTGCCATATGGACCACGCCTTAATACCACCACCACGCCCGAAGGTAACGGCCCGCATCAAGGCTTCAAACTTGCCAAGCTGTCCCGCTTCATCTACCAGCAGCAGGATACGCCGCGCTTGCGGATTGCGTGTTTTATAGAGCATGGCAACGGTAAAAAAGACCCGGATTACTGGCGACCAGATTGACAGGCATTCAGCTGGGATATTGAGGAATATTTTTCGTACTGGATCAGTGCGGCATAGCTCGGCAAGCGAGAAGGTGACTTGATTGCCATATTCACGGTCCCGCTTGTCTTTCAGTGAGGCAATCAGCGCCGGATCAGACAGGAAATTAGTGTTGTTATAAAGCTCGGCAATGATGGAGCCAAACTCCTTGGGGCTTTCGTTTTGTTTGGCGATCATCTCACCTGCCACACGCCGCACATCCTGAAACTGCGAATTGAGCATGGCTTCCAGTGTAGTGCCCCATGTGTGAGGGTCGCTTTCAATGGCACTGACGGTCCGGTAGAAACGCGGGAAGCTGGTATAGCCGTCTTGCTCCACATCGGACTTTAAAATAGCTTCGGCGTATCTTCTGGCAGATTGCTCAAAATAGCGACTACTGCCTCCCCCAGAAAGGGTGATAAGCCCTTCTGCGATAAACTTGGTGTCTGAATGAAAGCTCGGGCTATTGAGTGTAAGGATATCAAGAAGGTTGCAAGCATGGCCACCAGTTCCCAGCATGCCTGTGGGGTTCCATCGATAGGCATATTCACCGTTGAGGGTATGTTGGATACGGCTGATCCGTTCCAGCTCGCCGCGCGGGTCCAAAATTAGCATCGGCAGACCGGGGCTGGTGCATACAACATATCCCAACAGGTCACGTGTTTTACCACTACCTGCCCCACCAAATGTAATCATCGGGGCATCCGAGTCGATGCGTAATTGTTGATTGTCTTTGTAACCGATGAACAAGCCCGAATTCCCGGTCAGCCCTGCTTTTGCCAGATCGAAGCCGCTGGCCCAGCTTGCAGAGCCAAAACGGTGCTGTTCGTTGAAGGTGTTATCAGTCATGCGTATACTCCTGTTTGAGACAAAAAAAGGGGCCCGCAGGCCCCTTGTGGTGTGATTGATTGTGGTATCAGCCGAAGATCATCAGCAGGATGAAGGCAATTACAAAGAAACCGCCTACAGCAGACCAATCGGTTTTCTTTTGTTTCTGGCGGTACACGTCATGCTTGACGCTTCCCACATGTTCATACTCTCGTTTAGCCATAAGATATCTCCTTGGTTGGTGTTAAATGGCGAAGCGGGCAGCAGCAGCGATACCCAGTGCAACGATGGCTGTGGATGCTGTCATTTTGGCGATGAAATAGAGAGTGCTCCCTACACACCCAAACCAGATGACGGACACGATGTCCGCTATTCCTGCCATGTAGTTTTGCTCGCTATAGGTCACGACCCAATCTACTGAAAATCCATAAAGAGCGGGAGTTCCAAGGAATGTTGCTATTATAGCAACCATTGTCGCAAAACCTTTGACTGAACTCATGAAGGCAGTGTTCTGCCCTCCACCCTGTTGTTGAGGCATGCCTCGCATTGCCTGTGTTCCTCTCGTTGGTGTTGTTGATGGAGACAGGCTAAAGGGGGATGGCACCGGGTTTGGGGGGATAAGCGTGTTTTTTCTTAAAGGAGTGGTCAGGCATTGCCCTCAATACGTGATGTACCGTTAGACAGTTCCTCTTGTTCCAGAGGTTTTAGCTTTGCTGCGATCTGCTTGAATGCTTCAGCGAGCAGCAACAGATCACCGGAGGTCAGGTCCACCTCAAAATATTCATCACATAATTCTGTCAACTTCGCCACATGCATGGGTTGGGTGATATTTGCACCGTATTGATGATCGCACAGATAGGCGGTCTGCCCTTTATGGAGATGGTACAGTTCAATTTTGAACATCCGGTGTTCTTCCATTGCTTTTAGAATTCCATATGGCTCTGTATGGTTTTGCATACGCTGTCCTTTGGTTGGGTGGAATAAGCCGGATTTATTCTTCCGGCTCATTATCGTTGGCGGCATCCATACGGCCCCACAGCATGGCGACTTGCGGGTTACGGGCGCGCAATATGGTGGCAAGTACCCGCACACGTTCACGGACTTCATTGCGTAGGCGCGGCGTGGTATCATCGGCGCAAGGGGTGCAACAAAAGCTCCTAAACCAATAATCTATGTTTGGTGTTTCAAACACATCCATATCAAGGAAGGTTTCACCGCCATAATGCCCGGCAATCCAGCCCCCATAGTCTCGGTATTCATTGACGATATAATCGCGCCACTGACGATAGGTCACAGGCAAGTTTGAGGTGTAGCTGCGAAGATCACGGATAAAGGCCGGGTTATCCAGTTCCCGGTCACTCACAAGCTTGGCGGTAACGCGAATACAATATCCTACTGCGATACATTTTGAGCATTTAAGCATGCTTTTCTCCTTCGCTGTTATTATTCTTAGGGTTGCCCCTCAGCTCATGAAGCTGAGGAACGCGTTTGCGAGACTGGATAGTTGGTCTATCCCGTAGGCCACTGCGGGTAGGCTATAAACCTTTGCCCCATCCCAAATGTTGGGAAGCATGGCGATGAAAAACTCAGCGATTTTTTCTTGGTTTCTCTGGTATCCAACCGATGGGTTTCCAATCTGTTTCATGTCGTTTCCTTTCCTGTGATTGGGTCGGAAACGCTGCGCAACGTCTCTATGAACAAACGATGCAGTAAAACAGTTGGGGAGGCAAAGAAGGCTGAGGGCAGGTTTTTCAATAACATCAAGTATATAAAGGATAAATTTGCATAGATGGACATGATTTTGATACTATTTTGGTTATGAAACCGAATGAAGTTATTGAGTATTTTGATCCCGATGATACATCCAGATTCACTGTAGACTTTGAATATAATGCACGTTGGCCCGGCAGGATTCTTGCGGAACGCTGGTTTAACAGGGCAGGTGATAAAGATGCAGTACGGGGAAGACCTGCAGAGATCATCTATGACCCGGAAACAGGTAACAAGATTGCTGAGTCATATTACCGTTTCGGCTACCTCGGTAGCCCTGACAAAGAGACCCCAGCGGTTCGGTACTGGGATGCAAAGACGCAGAATGTCGTGTTAGAAATGTTCTACTATGTTGACGATTTGAACCGCGAAGATGGGCTACCAGCGATTATCGAGTACGACCCTGAAACGGGAGATGTAATTCGTCAGGAATTTTATCAGAACGGACGCAAGATAGTTCCAAATCAAGAAAGTCCAGACTTCTCGCCTTGACTGTGTTTTTGAAATCATAAACTGTATCACCAACGGTCTTGTCGGTGAGGAAGGTTTGTGGCTTACAAAGAATTTGTGGCATTCAGCAAAAAACTGACATCTATCGACCCCAATGAGATGATCTCTGTGGGGGTTAACACCATTGATGCGAAAGACGCGGTTGCTGTTCCCAACAAAGATGGGCAAAAGATCGCTAAAATTCCCGCAAAAATTAGAAAATACGTAAAAGAACGGTACCCAAAGGGCATACCGAATGATGGGCCGTCAAGAGAGAGAAATATTCTCCGCGAGAGCCTGTTCAAGCTTCTTTTACTTCCCGGTCTGGCTCAAGCCGTCAAAGCTTACATGCCGAAGTTTTGTGACCATGACTATTACGAAGACGATGAGATAGAGGAATTCTTGGCAGAAGTAGAAAAAGAAACGAAACGTACTCGCTATAAACCAACAGCTTCTGCCCGGTCCAAGACAGGTTCTCCCGCATCATTCATTGAGTCATTCGAAAAGCACCATGCGGACAATATCCAATTCGCCTATGCGCTTTACTATTGGTTCTATGAGAAAATACGGGAACCTCGTTACATCAAAATCATTGACGAGCACTTGTTTGGTTACGGGAGGTCGCTGGGATCAGTTCTTGGCAAAGTAACATATTGGGGCCAAACAGATGAACAGGTCGATCAACGGGTTTCCAAGCTTCAAGACCATTTCTATGGTCGTAAAGACGAACTACTCAAGCTTGATGATTTTTTGGAGAGCAAGGAAAGTGGGCTGATAATTGTTTCTGCGCCTGCTGGGTCGGGAAAGTCCGCTCTCCTCGCGAACTGGCAACAGCATAGGTATGAGCAAGGCGACAAGGTTGCCCTGCATTTTATTTCAAATCAATATCCAACAACGACTGAGGCTCAGCATATTCTTGGTAACCTGTTACATCAAGTTTGGTGTCATGCTGGTAAAGACAGTGACGACCTGCCATATGGAGTTCTAGATGGTGTGGGCCAAAGTCTGTCTAAGGAGTTGGTGGCTTATTCCAAAGATCAAGGTCGCCTCATAGTCGTTTTGGATGGTCTTGATGAAGCTGACGGGTTGATTGAACCATTCATTGAGGCCGGGTGTCTTCCTGAAAATGTATTCGTGGTTGTGTCTGCGCGGCAAGATTCTGAAGATATGCCACCTAGCCTGATTGAGTGGGAAAAGCGTGGCGCAAAGGAACCCAATAGTCTTTTAGTGCAACTTGAAGGGCTTGCCGAACCAGATGTTGCCGCTTGGTTGGCTAACGATGTTGGAGAGCTAAGTGCCAACGCGCAGAAGGCATTGGCCAAAGCGCTAAGAGCAACAACGGAAGGGCTGCCGCTTTTCCTTTACTATGTAATTGGCGATCTGCGTAGAAATTTGCCGGAACTGCCAAATAATGATGCGCGGCTCGAATTCATCAAAACTATGCCTGCACCATTTCCCAAGTATATTGCAGAGCAGATCAGGAAGCTGTCGGAGGCTACGGAAGAACGGTTGCAGACAGTGACCAAGCTCTGGACGGACGGCGTTGAGAAGCTTTTCGCTACACTCAGCGTAATAATGGGTCCGATCCATCGGGATGATCTGAAATCTTTGCTGGGTTCAGAATGTCCTAATTTTACGGCGCTCGATCACCGATTATCGCGATGGTTTTCTATACGACAGGGAAACTACAGTTTTGCGCACCCAAGATTGGCGCGAGCTTTCGCACAAGTCATTGGCCTTAGTGAAAGTGAGATCAAAGAAGATGTTCCTGCGAAAAATCGAACCACTGAAGACGCTGAAGACGTTCTCATTGACTGGATGGAAGAAGCTTGGAAGCCAAAAGAAATGCTTAGAGGTATCAGGCGTGGTGCATCCTATGCGCTTGACTGGTTACCAGAACATCTTGCTGCTCTAGGCATAAAAGGACAACAAGACGCGGCTTTGATAATTGCGAATCCCGACTTTCTTGATGAGCGCCTAAGACAGAATCCCGATCTTGCGGCAACAAGACTAGCTAAGAACTGTGATTTATGGGCTTCCCTACCTTCTGGTGCAAAGCAGTTTGAAGGCGCAATTCAATGGACAGCTTTTTGGGGTGAAAATGAAACCAGCCTTAAACGGGCCTCCATGGGTAGGCAATGCGTTTCCTGCTTTTTTGCAGATGTTGTACGTAATTGCCTTGGAGATGCCATGACAGCAGGCAGTGGAATAGTGCCTCCCCATAAAGCTTTAAAGCCGCAATCTTCAATCAATCGGGGCCTAACCCGTTCAATTAATAACGCGCATAAACATGGGGTTAGTGATGTCCTGTCCGTTGATGATGGATATATCAGTTGGGGGCGAAATGCTATCCGCTTCTGGGATAAACAAGGGAATGTCACAGATGGCGGTGACCCAAAAGCCCATCGGTATGCTATTGCAGGTGTCCTGCCTACCGAGGATGGGTATGTCAGTTGGGGAGAGAATACCATCCGGTTATGGGATAAGCTGGGCAATGCCATAAAGGCCTGTGATCCAACAGCTCATGAGGACCATGTTATAGGTATTCTGCCCACTACGAACGGGTATGTCAGTTGGGGATTTGATGGTGGCATTCGTTTCTGGGATAAAGAATGGAATGTCATAAAAGGCGGCAATCCTGTGGCTCATGAGGGTTATGTCAGGAAGGTTTTACGCATTGAGGATGGGTATATCAGTTGGGGAGGCGATGGCGCTATCCGTTTTTGGGATAACAATGGCAGGGCCACAGACGGTGGCGACCCAAAGGCTCATGAGGGTGGTGTTACTGGTGTCTTGTCCATTGATGATGGATATGTCAGTTGGGGAAAGGATGGTGCTATTCGGTTTTGGAACAAACAGGGAGCTATCATAAGTGTTGGCATTGAAGCCCACCAACACGGTGTCAGTGATGTCTTTTCTACCGCTGATGGCCTTATTAGTTGGGGACGGGAGGGCGCAAAATTACGCCCGAATGGTGCAATCCGTTTCTGGAATAAACGGGGTAATTCCATGATTAGTAGTGACCCAAAAATCCATCAAGGTAGCGTAGGTGGTGTCTTGCCCGTTGAGGATGGGTATATCAGTTGGGGAAGTGATGGTTTTATTCGGTTTTGGGATAAACAGGGTGCTACCATGAGTGGTGGTATTGAAGCCCATAAATATGGTGTTAGTGATGTCCTGCCTATCGATGATGGCTTTATCAGTTGGGGAAGTGATGGTGCAATCCGTTTTTGGGATAACAATGGAAAGGCCACAGGTGGTGGCGACCTAAAGGCCCATGAGGGTGGTGTTAATGGTGTTCTGCCCACCGATGATGGTTTTATCAGTTGGGGAAGTGATGGTACGATCAGTTTCTGGGATAAAGGGTGGAGTGCCATGAATGGCAGTGACCAAAACGCTCTCCTGAGTGAGATAGGCACTATAGGTATCCTGATTACCGAACATGGTTTGATTGGTTGGGGCAAGGATGACGCTATCTGTTTTTTGGATAAAGAGGGAAAAGCTATAGGAGGCGATGCCCTCAATGCCCATGAGGGGGGTGTCAAGGGCGTCTTGCTTGTTGGAGCTGGCTATGTCAGTTGGGGAGGTGATGATGCTATTCGTTTCTGGGATAAAGACGGAAATACTATGAATGGTGATAGTCTGTCGGCTCATAAGGGTGGTGTCAACGGTGTCCTATCTACCGAGAATGGGTATATCAGTTGGGGAAACGATGGTGCTATTCATTTCTGGGATAAAGATGGAAAGGCCACAGACGGTGGGGATATCAAGGCCCATGAGGGCAAGAGAGGTGTTGTAGATGTTCTGTCAATAGGGAATGATTTTATCAGTTGGGGAAAGGATGGCATCATTCGATTTTGGAATATATCAGGTCAACTGCTAAATATATTAGTTCCTCCTGGTGGAATATTTTTCCTTTATATCGCCGATGATAAGCTTATTATTCGAAACAGAACCGTTTGGGTTTATCCATTGATTTAAGAATTATCTGTAATAATTTAGACTTGATCTGACGGTTACCGACTATGTGTTAGTATCCGTCAGGTTAGATTTGACTTACTTTTTCTCTAATCCCTCATAAAACCATGCCACAGGCACACCCAATTGATGAGCAAGGACATGCAGCTTCGCGGCGCTCAGAATGCTTTTACCTTGCTCGTATTTCTGCATCTGCTGCCAACTCACATCTAAAACATTCGCCAGTGCGTTGAGGCTGATACAGAGCGCCTCTCGCCGTTCCCGTACCCGGCGGCAGATATGCTGATTAATCGGCTCATTTGGCCTCCAACGGCTCATGCTTTCCCCCACATGCGGGCAGCAATTTTGCGGTCTTCCGGGCCTGCCATATCCAGATACACTTCTGTAGTTTCCAAGCTCTCATGGCCCAGCCATTTCTTGATCCGGGTTTCCGGCACATCATGCGTGGCTGCATGCACACCGTAAGCATGACGCAAGCCCCGACCGCAAGCCTTGATCCCGGTAATCTTCGCTGCCCTCATCACCGTGCGAACACGGTGCCATGCCGTTGTGCGGCTGATGGACCATAACGCTTTCCCCCGGCGTGAGCCGTTTTGCACGGCCCGGATATTATGCACACGTTCCAGTCTCTGGATGAAAGCATCAGGCAGCGGCACAGGCCGGAAATGCCGCCCTTTCTGGTCACCGCGCTTCTTGAGGCTGCGCAGGATCACCAGCTTTTCATCCAGATCAATATGTGTGGCGGTGAGGGCAAGGGCTTCGCTCGGCCTACACCCGGTCCAATACAGCATTTCACAGAAGGTCCGGTCTTTCGGATTGGATAAGACAGGCAGTGCGTCAAGGAACCGGACGCGTTCGGTTCCATTAAGATATTTACGCTCTCCGGTGTGGGTAAACAACGACAAGCGCCGAAAAGATGGGCGGTTTTGGGCCATGGCGGTTCTCCTTCTATGTAAGCTTTTTGAAACAGAATAGGGAATTCTGTTTCATCGGTTCACACTCTCAAGGTTTCCGCCAATTTGAGGGATGGGCTGGCGTTTTTAAGGTCACCTTAACCCGACTTCTGTTATGACAGTAGCCGCAGAATTCCGGGGTTTCAAACAATTTTCCCTATATTGTTCAACTTACCCACAGGCAAAATCCGGAGTATGGAAAGCGGTTTTAATGGCGCTTGCCGTGGCAATGACACAGCCTGTAAAGGCCGAGACTTTCACCAGTGCCGAGTTTTTGAAATGGAAGCTTTCCAGTCAGAAAAGTTACTTTCGTACCTCTATTGGCATGGCTGGCCTGATTATAGGACAAAGCAATAAAGAACACGCCCGCTGTGTTGAGAAATGGTATTTTAAAAGAGAGCGGGATGCGGCTGATTTTATTCTGGAAACAATGCGGCGCTTCCCAAGCTACCACCCACGCGGTGTGATATTAGCGGTACTGGAAAAGCAGTGCGGTAAATTCAGCTATGGCAAAAATTAAGCTGCAATCAAAGTGAAGGCTTTTGTGTTTCAATAACATTGTCCGTGGCAAGAGCCTTGCCAATGTTATCTTCACTTTCGTGTAGTTTTGATGGTGGCTCTTGATCAAGGATGCTGTCTTCAATTCCATCCAGATCATCAAGTGATGGTGGATCGTCCGGGTTCATCATACGGTCACGGGTCGTACCGAGAACACGGGTTTGATAATCGCGCAAGCGATCCAGATAATCCCGTAATGTTGTATCCCGCTCGCGATTGGCTAAATATTCTTCATGGCTTGGGTTGTCTTCACGCCAAACGATAGCATCCGTTTCCGGTGCATGGATTTGTTCACCGTCTTCATTGAACACATCGCCATTGGCATCACGGTAGACACGCGTTCCATCCGGCAACGTGCTGGCCCGGCTTTGAATGTCTTCAAGTTCTTGATCGTTTTGAGCAAGGTCGCGCTCTGTATCATCAATGGCAGCTTGTGTGCGTTGCTCTGCTTCACGGAGCATGTCCATAACATTGTTATAGGCGCTGGCGTAAACCGGATCATCAAGCAACATTTGCAACTGTGTTTGAAGGACCCGCTCGGCCGTATCATTGCGGGAGCGTCCAGCCCTGCGCATCTTTTCTTTCTCATCAATAAAGCGGGAAATTTTGCCCGTATCGCGTCCGGCTATTTCATTATTGAAGTCGTAATTATCCTCGCGCTGCTTATCCGCAGCGCGGGCATTTATGTTGTCGGATGAATAGTGATCATCATGCTTCATGAAGCCTCGTTTTCATGGCACCATTATATTACGAAAATCGTTAAAACATGACTAAGATTTCACGATTACGAGAGTATACTTGAGAATAGGGAGCATGTGGCACCTTCAGCGAGTAATCGACTTTATGCAATGGTTCCCCGGACGTAGAATTATTTTCTAGAGCATTTATTAGTATAATATTCTATAAATTAATCAATTATTAGGATAAAAATTGTATTCTGTTGAGGTATTATATTTTTTCACTAGAAAGGGCACAAATGAAAAACACACCACTCAAGAAAACTTATGGAACCGCTGCACTAAATGAAGAAGTTCTGCCAGATATTGAATCCGTTAGGGAAAGCCTGAGAGGAGCTTTGGTTGAAAATCTAATAGCCTCTGGTTTGAAAATAAGTGATGAGCAACAGACTGCAATGGTTGATTTTGTCATGGGCACCCTTGGAGTTGCAGACATTGAGATAGCTGTCCCAAAGTCTGAACAACCCGGCCATATTGCCGTCCCCGCTATTGCAAGTGGGTTATAGTGCTTGGTTAATTACAGTTCAGGGCCAACGTATAATCATGCTCTGCATCAAGCTCGAGGACAATATGGCGGCTATTATATGATGCGCTCCCATATCGTATTTTATAGTCCCCTTCCCAGCTAACGTGTGGCTGCCCTTTTTTTGATTCCGCATAATAATATAGGCCGCCCGATTTCATGCGAATAGCGCCATCTGAGGTACTAAGATATCGGCCTTTGCTAGCATTGACGGTCCACCATCCTGCTGACTGGGATGAATTGTCGAGGGCTTGGTATTGTACGCCAACTATTATAGAGTAACGGCAGTTATTTCTGACATATAACCTGTTTCCTACTTGTGCCGTTATAGACGTTATTTCTTGATGAATTGTATTTAGTTCATTTGATAGCTCAACAAGTTTGTTAGCCATTGTGCGACAGTCTGCATCAAGTAAACAACTAATAGCCCCAACGATCGCAATGCCGCCGAGAATGGTTTTCATATCCTTGTCGACATCAGGTGCAGATGCCCACGCAGCACTTCCAATAGTTGTGGCGACCGCAATTGCTGCATCAGGGTATTTATCTATGAGATAGATGAATTGACCATAAGCAATCGCTTTGCGTGCTAAAAGAGCCTTACGCTTATTTTCCAGATTGGAAAAATAACTATCTGAGTCTAAATAGGTATTTGCCAGTGCACTGTTATTTATGTTTAAGGCGGTGCCGCATAAAAATAGCGAAATAGCTAGAGCCGGGAGTTTGCTATGTATTACGTACTGGCGAGATTTATGACTGTAATGCCAAGAAAATAAGAACGAAATTCTAGGGTGGCTTGAATCTATCAACATTCTTTTCAGTTTTGAAAATTGACCCACAATATAGCCCCCAATACCTAAAGTTCAGATCGAGAGTATTGCTCTAGTGTAATTATGCAACCATGAATAAATTTATCGTGTTATTTCAAGCCATTGTTGGGATTGTGATGGCATAATAAATAAGCTGCCAGCTTGGACTCGGTGCTCTATTATTATTGGAGATTGACAGGTGTATAATCGACTGAAGACCCAGCGTACCAAATGCAGATTAGTGTCAACGTATGCCTGAGTGGATGAGTGAAGAATAGATTTAAGGCAGACGCGCAAGATGTGCGTGGGGTAGTACCCACGCATCTTGTGCTCACTCCGTTCGGCAAGGGGAACCCGCTGCGCGTTCCCCGTTGCATCCCCTTGGGCTTTTATTTATGCCAAAACAATGTAATCTTAATTACTAATTTAAGGAGCCAATAATCATGGCCATTAGCAAATCGCATATCGAATTGGCAAAGCGACAGCTAGACCGCGCAGATACCTTCAATGAAGCGTTGGTCAAAATGCTGTTCGCTATCAATGGTGGGGCTCTTATCGCTGTATTAGCATTGATGGGGCAGCTATTTGAAGATCAAGCAGAGCTATCACAATGGTTATTAATTCCATGTTTGGCTTTCACAATTGGATTACTAGCTCCCGTCCTTAAAGCTCTTACTATGACTGTCCGCAAACTAGAACAAGCTGCTGAATTATTGATTGAGGCATTAAAGCCGGATGGAGACTTGATTCCACCGGGGTCTAAAGCATTTGCTCCAAAAGGCATGAGTTACGCATATGTGTCGGTAAGCAGCTTCATATTGGGCTGTTTTCTAGTCCTTCTTTCTTTTTACGCGCATGCCTTTAGTCTTTGGTGAATGTTTGGAATTTTAGTTTAAAATAGTTTGGAGTGATCAGATGAACATTATAGGACATGGAATTGATGTTGTTGACGAAGTCCGAATGTCAAAGATATTTGCCGCTAAATGGTCTGTTGTTAGCGCATATTACTACACAGAAGACGAGATCGCGGCATTTGATCCAGATACTAAAAATTACAGAAGCTTATGCGGAAAAATTGCAGTTAAAGAAGCGGTTCTCAAAAGCTTGGAGTTGGGACTAGGTAATGGGGTGTCATTCAACCAAGTGAATGTGTCACGTCAGCGTGGCGGCGGGATCAGAATTTCGTTGTTGGAAAAGGTGAGTGATCGCGCCACGGCACTAGGCGTCGAAAATTTTATGGCAAGCATCAGTTATTGTGGTGGCAAAGCACATGCAAGCGTGATTGCGTTGGGCCGCTAGCTTTCAATATATTCGATCAGCCTTTTTTGACGATCAATATATACTCGGCCACCATTGTTTTTTTGAAGTTTTCTCCAAATGCTGAATCCATCAATAATGGCTTTCTGCCAATCAGCGGGGGACCGGCACGACACCTCCAGATGATCGGTCATTTCTTTAATTGTTCTCAGCAAAGAGTAATCAATAGTATCAATCCCGTTTAGGAGGTTTCGCTTTGATGCATAACTAAATATCAGGGCGATCAATCCTTCGTCGATTACCTTTGCGCGCCCCCCATCTTCAACCTCGTCAATTACACCATCACGTACAGCTCTGATCACTTTCGCCTCTTTAAGAAGCTTCCTCATCACGGGTGACCAGCCTAAAATAGCTACGAACGCCAAATGCATCGAGTCATGAAATTTATAGCCATCGTCCTTATAGGCGTTATCGGTAAGTGCGGCTCCGACAGTAGTCTCTGGCGGAAGCTCGTTTCCGTTAACAAGCAACTGAATTTTTTTGTGACCGTCTAGTTCGATTTCACGGAACTCTATTTCGAAAGTTTGAGGAAAACGCTGATCTTGGGTGAGGTCAACGTCAAGCGCATCGATTGAACATGTATCGTTAAACCTTTCAGACGTTTTACGAAGGTTGTAATGAACAATTTCGCTTAACTTTAGATCAAACCTGTCAGCGAAATTTGACACATACCAAATGATATCCCCGAGTTCTTCCTTAACCCGATCTTTGAACACCACGTATGAATCTCCATCTCGTAGCCTTTTCTTGTATTCCGTAAGAAGGTCACCCGCTTCACCAGCAAGGCCAAGCAATGGAATAATGTCTTCTGTTAACTCCCCGGCGTTTTCTTTGCTGTAGGGAATTCTGTTCGTATCCCGAGCCTTTTGTTGATACTCATCGAATTCTAGTTTTTCACGATCCATAATGAGCCCCTGTCGTTGTGACATTTTCGTTAATTCCCCATTTCGGTGGAAACCAAAACGAGATCAAGCTCTCATGCGGTGCAAACTTTTGTTTGATGCGCGTTCTATTGGATTTTCCCACTAAGTGCGGGTGTGAAATGCGTGAGTATTTGCTTATCTCACAAAAAAGATTTTGGCAGTCTATGTACTGTAATTTACGGCCCCAAAGATTCTTAAAATCTATTCCCAGCCTAGTAAACTCATCATCTTGGATATCACACATGAACTTGATGAGTTCCGGCTCATTTAGGCCACCAAGATCATAGAAGCATTTGCTAATGCCGTCCAAAGCACCGGGGCCAGGGACAACAAATTCCGTTTCCGAAAAGTCGACAACTTCACTGTAATTAATATCTGTAATATACTGATAAGCGAGGAAGTCCCCAATCAATGGGTAACTGAACAGAACTTCAAAACCCTCCTGCATTGAGCCACATGACTTGAGTTTTTGAACGATGTTGGTTGAGAACATTTGTTCCAGTAGCATTAAGTGGTTTTGGTGCTTTCGTTTATTGCCAAAAACATTGCTGCCCGGATGCATGATGTAAGCCGCAGAATATATTTTCTGGCCCGAATCCATTGCGCGTGTAAGAGCGTTATCATAGGCAGTAAAAGAAAAATTCGAGAGCGTAAGTTTGCCGAGACAATCTTCAAGATATTCCCACGTCTCTATTTTGTTGAATAATTTGAATAAAAAGATTCTGAAAATAACTTCTTCATCTGCGCTTGGCAGGTCATCGCGATAAATGACATTACGTATAAGAAACTGGCTCGCTCTATCGGCTACACGATATGCGTTAGTAAATTTATATTCTTGAAGAATCGGATCATCAGTCCAACGATAATTGGACCTCTTGAGACGGCGGAAAAGTATGTTTTGTCGTTCAGCGGCAAAATACCAATATGTATCCAAAAGGGGGGTAGCAATTAGTGGTTTTAGATGTTCAAGTTTTTCGCTTGAATCGTATAATTTGAAATTAAGTTCCATTGACGACTTTCTGTTCGATTAATTCTTTAATATTTTGCAGAGACGATTTTGGAAACCTATGGTCTCCAATCTTCTCCACACCAATCATGATATTCAATTGGGCGAGTTTAAGCCCCATTTCTCCAGCCATAAATTTCGCTAGATGCGCAAGTCCCAGAAAATTCCCATACGCTTTTCTGACAGCCTGTTGTGTTGCGTATGTAGCATTAACTACCAACCCATCGTTTGTAGGACAAAAACTGACTTGCTGCATACAAGGAAAGCCCGGCACCGGAACATTGGTATGATCTCTAATTGGGTCATGAACCGATGCTGTCAGGTGCATTCTGGGTGCGCCGCGCCCTTGCTCATGTTGCTTAATATGCCTGTTGATGATGTATTCTAATTGATTATGCGAGTTTTTTTCGTCATCCGGATCGGTCATGGTCATGCGTTGAAAATAAAGCCCGCATCTATTGACCTGTTTTTTTCTGAAACTAGCGAATGAATACCTATAAAAGCTGTACAATGCCTCTCGGTTCCCCTTAGCAATTTGCCATATACGTTGTGGGAAAATTGTAAATGCCACGTTGTCGATGGAATTTTGTTCTTTTCCAGCAAGCAGTACATCAAGCGCATTCCTTATATCCTGATCCTCTGAAACATCATCGTTTTCATCGAAGCCATCGATGCAAACCGTGATAGGCCCTTTCTCACCGCCGGGGGTGGCAAGAAGATCAAGCAGCATATGACCCCAAGCGTAGGAAAGGTTTTGCTCGTGAAAAACTGGTGGAGTTGAAATGTTAGCCATCGCTTACCTCGCTTAAATGTCTGTATTTAGCGAGGCCGATATAACCATCGCGCCCTGCTTTTTTTGATACTCGCACAAAGAAAGCTTGATCAACTTCTTTACCTTCAACACGGCTGATGCCTTGATGAAGGGCTTGATATGCGTACCCACCCGGAACTTCTAACTGATCGGATAATAGCGAACCCGAAAACTTCAGGCTATGGTCGCTTACGATCCAGTCTCCCGTCTCTAAATCCAGTGATTTAGCGCAACTGTTTTGATCAACAAAAAGTGCAGAATCAGCCGAGACAAAACCGAGCGCGTTATCTCTCAGCATTTTTGGCGTCGATTTTTTCAGGCTAGCGAACTGTGATTTCGAAATGGCTGATAACCCATGGAGGAGATGATACAAAACCGACGTATAGCCAACTTTAAAATCACTGGAGATCGCCCAAATATGTTCTGCGGTTAATGTGGAAATGTTTTGAGCTCTTGTATTGAGCGCTTTCCGCATTCCAAGCGCAGGCATGAGTAAATGGGATGCAAAGCGGTCAGCTAGGAATTCTTTCGGATCGTGAAAACTTTTGATATTTGAGGTGGACTCTAACTCATCGATTGTCGAGCCATGTTCAAAAGTGTGGTGCCCGAGTTCGTGAGCACAGGTCATGTTTCGACGCACCAATGGTCTGAGGTTTGAGATCAGGATTTTTGATTTTGGCGAACGATTGTACATTCCGTCCATATTAATATCGACAAACCTTACACTTACACCAAGTTTGTCGCATGCGTCATAGATACAAAGAGGCTCAATTTGATCATAGCCAAGATCAACGCGAGTTTTGCTGGCTGCTCGCAAGGCATTGTTGGCTAGAAGCCGGGTGTCAAACGGTGGTTTTTGATATTTTTCCATTAATGCGATCATTTATACAATTTCCTATGTATCCCTCATAGAGGATATTAGGCGCAACAACTTTTCCAAATCATCCGGTTTAATTTTGGCAAGTTCTCTAGCTGCAAGTTGGATGCGAGGATCGTTTGTTTCTAGTGTCTCATTTACTTCGCCAAGAAGCCAAGCGCTGCTTACCTCGTATATCTCCGCGAATGACTTGATCTCGTCAGCAGAAATGCGTCGATTTCCAGCTTCGATTTCGGTTATTGTGGGTCGGTGCATGCTAAGGATTTTAGCTACTTGACCTTGAGAGAGGCCAGCTAGTTTTCTGGCTTCCCTTAGTCTAGCCGGGATATCTGATTTTTGTTCTTTCGGTGTCATGTCGCAGGGCCGTCAGCTTTGGTTTCATTGTCGTCATCGACGACAACAGCCATAATCCTTTGAACACATTCGTTCAGCGTGAGTTCTTCGTGTGTCTTCTCATTGTAAAATATATTCTCTTCGGCAGGAATCTGTTTACCTATGTATGCACTTATCATCGCCGATGCAGTGGGCCATATTTCACTGGTGAAATTCTCAATATCCTTGCCGGGTTTTGTGTCACCTTTGATCTCTGGACAGTCGTATCCGCTAATCGCCTGAATCTCAGCAATTACAGATTTTACGGCCATGCCTATCGCTTGTGGTTCCATCACGAATCCTTTCTCTTACATATGGTAAGATAAACTTACTTATTGGATTTGTCAAATCTAACTTCACCGGGTTATATGTCAGCCGAGTATGCTTCAAAGCGCAGACATACTTTGACAATCTTTGCCAAAGTATGTCATAATTAACATTGAGAAATGGATATTTTGATATGGCAACAATGAATGTTTCACTGCCGGATGAAATGAAAAACTGGGTTGAGGGGCAGGCTCAAACGGGCCGCTACAGTAACGCCAGTGATTATGTGCGTGACCTTATCCGCCATGATCAGGAACACAAAGACAAGGTAGCCCATATGCAAACGCTGGTTACAGAGGCGTTTGAAAGCGGCGAGGGTAAAAAGTCCATGAGCGACATTCTTGCCGAAGCTCAATCTCTCGCCTCTAGTTCATCATAAGTCGTGTCGTATAAACTCAGTGTCAAAGCCGAAGAGGATATATTGCACATTCTTGTGGAAGGCATGCGCTTGTTTGGCTCAGTTCAGGCAGAGCAATACCATGCCGGGTTAGAGCAAGCCTTTGAGTTCTTGGCCGCTAGCCCTAAAGCTGCCAGAGAGCGTACCGAAATCAACCCGCCAGTAAGGGTTCATCCATACGGTTCTCACATGATTGTCTATATAATCCAGCCATCACGCGATGTTTTTATTCTGCGTGTCAGGCATGGCCGTGAAGATTGGATCAGCGATCCAGTTTAAGAGTGGGGTTCAAAGACCGTAAATGTATAATTCTTCAGGTTTATTGCTGGCTTGAAAGGTGCGGCATTCTTAAATTGAAAAAATCAATAATGTAAACTGCATATATGGCATTTTATACTTAAGGTTTATGAATTCATCGGGTAATTAGTTGGGGGTAAAATCCCATGTAACTTTACCCTCGTTGTTTAAATAAAATAACAGACGCCCTTCATTTTTAAGAAAACGTGAAATAGAAGTGTAGTTTCTATAATTGGCCTCTTTTTCTCCATCATCTGCCTCCTTCCCTGTAAGGGCAAGAGTTTTGTCATTAAATAATGTGTAAAAATCTTTTTTCTTCAAAGCATTGACTTTCCAACATGAATTGCGGCATTGTCCAAAATACTATCATGTTTTGTCTAAATTATAGCACATCTGGCTATTCCAGACAATTTGGGGGGCGCTACTTGTTAAAGATATCCACAAGTAGTTAAATATTTGTTAGACGCATAGTGAGACAGATGGTTATTAGATCAAATTCAGGGTTCTCAATAGAGTCTCGCCAATGGGCACAAAGCTTAATTGCTTTACTACCAAAAGACACTTCCTCAGAAAATCAACCTTTAGCTTTGCTTAGCAGAGAATTAGCGGTTTTGTTGGAAAAATTTCAAGAGAGCCATGAAATTGCGTATGCTCTTACCGATCAAAGTCAGACAAAAATAGCTATAGCAGTAACTCCTGAATTATATGACCTCATGTCAGCGAATGTCTTGGATGTTGATCCTGTGAATTTGGGTCGGGCTAAAACCTTGAAAAGAAGTACAAAGCTTTTCTCCTTTATTCAGCGCCCTATAAATACTTTCACAAAGCTCCCGGTAAATAAGCATTTGTCTGATATTCTCAAGCATCTTTTCCAAATGCGCCCGGCTGGGTATATTAATGCTAGTCGGTCCGAAGGCAGAAAAAAGCTGCTTGTCGGATCAATAATGTCAATACCGGCATATGAAATTCGTAGACATATTTTGAATTTTAAGCCCATAGAAAACTCAGCTGATGAAACTGGCCCCATCAGTCATGAAGACATCCTTGAACTCATGAATGAGCCAATAGAGTCATATTAAGGAATAGTAATGATAAAATATGGCCCTGTACGGCTTAATTTTAGTCGATCAGTCACACCAAAGTTGACTCGAAATTTTCTACAAGACCATTTTCCCTGTTTACAGAATTTTCTCGTTTCAATTTTAAACTCAGAATTAGAAGTGGATGATATGAAACTCGATCTAAAAGAGGAAATTCGCATAATATTCGTATGTAATTTCTTTATTTATATAGACAATCAGAAATCCCGTGTGATTGATGTCCAGAGAGTTGAAACCATATGAATACCTTTATGGATATTATTTCAATCATTGGCGGCTTATTTGAAATCATTGGCGTTTATTTTATGGCTGAAAGATACTTGCGTTTATCTATATGGGATGTTGCTTGCACTATGCTTGTATCTCTTTGGCGTGGTCAGTTGGCAAAAGAGAACTCGCAGGCTGCTCATTTTTCCGGAGAAGATACTACACTATCCTTACAAGGCTTATCATATATTGGTTTAGGCTTTTTACTACAATTGTTGAATAATATTTTTGATTTGTATCAGCTATATTGCGCGCCTTAATTAGTTTGCATAGAATATCAACTCTGATTGTGGTTTGAATGTTTTGTATTTAACCCCTCACGGTAATAAGGGTATGGTTTTTACGCGCTCAATATCCGGTATGGATTGGCTGATATCTTTCACCTGTTGCTCATGGGGGAAGTTTTCTCAGGGTAAGGCCGTTTTAAACCCTCCAAAGCAGGACTTTGGTGCGGGTGGGGAGATGAGGCATGACATCCCGGTTTCCATATCGGCTGCGGCTGAAAAGCGGCCTCGGCTTCTGTGAAGGCCGTTTTCATCCCATCCGAAGCAGAAACCTAACACCGGAGCCACGAGCGATAAGACCATCGCTCCGCTTCATGGTTGTAGGGCATGCTGTACCGCCATATCCTTATCTTTTTGAGCGCTACTGGGTTATCTTTCAAAGGATGGGCCTCTGTCTTGTCGCTCACGCGCTCTATTCATCTCTGCGCGCTGTTTAAGCTCCTCAATGGCCTTGTCTCTTTCCGATAGCTCTTTTGGTGGTGCTTGGCCTTGTGGTGCATGGTTATCATAGGCGGTTCGGTCTTGCTCTATCTCGCTTCTTTGTTTTTGAATTTCGGTTTTTTCTAGCTGGTTTTGAAGGGCCAGCTTTTTGCGCTGCTCCATATGCCGGAATATCAGTTCATCTTTTGCGGCCTGATCCCGGCGGTGTGCTTGCAAGGCTTCCATTTCATTCTGGTGCTGGATACGCTTGTGCTGACCATTGATGCGGTCCCAAACGGCTTTAAGTCCACTTCTAAAGCGTGCTTGGCGCGCCAATGCTTCCGTGCATTGCCGGGTTTCCAGCATTTGTTGTTGTATGGCGCGTTGTTCGCGTTGCTTGGCGGTCATGGCCTGTTTTTCTTTTTGCAGCGCTTCTTGGCGCAGCCGTTCTTTCTGCGCCAGCTCCGTATCAAAGCGGTCCAGCATATTGCCCATATCCTGAGAAATCGCCGCTTTGGTCTGCTCAAGGCTGGGTAGCTTGCTGGCATCACCAAGGCAGGCTTTCAGGTCTTTGGGCTTTACATCCGACCATCTGGGCAGGGAATAATGCTTGCCATCCGTATCCACAGCCAGAAAACCGCGCCGATCACCACGGGCGAGGCGATAGCCGCGTTCTTCCAGTGCATGCGTGAAGGCTGCTTTGCTGTCAGAGATTGCCCACGCATCTTGCAGGGCGGTTTTGATGTCTCGCGGGTCTTTGTCCTGCCGCTTGGCTTGCTGCCACTCTTCCAGCGTAAAATTACGCGGGTCAGCATGGCCGGATTTGGAAAGACCCTCTGGCATCTTCCAGCCATGTTCCAGATATAGCTCGCGGGAGACTTCCTGCATCTTGTTCTTGGTGAAGGAGAGTTGTTTGGCCTTTAGCTCTTGCGCATCAATGCGCGACCACACCGCATGGGCATGGCGGCGTACCATACCGTTAGCGCCTTCTTTTTCATGGAAGACGATGGCGCGGGGCTGGCCGTTTAAGCCAAGGTCATTTTCGATACGCTCGATTGCGTTTTCAAAGTCCTGCGTGGGTACTTCCACATCCGGCGGCGGGTTTAGGCTGAGGGAGAACAGGAATTGCTTGCACTTGGTGGCCTTGCTGATTGCATGGGCTTCCTGAAACGCACCATGCAGATCATCCGAGGCAAAGCCGCGCAGCTCATGAACATCTACATGCTCATTCTCATCTTTCATAAGATGGTGGGCAAGGTCATACGCACCGCCGCGCTGGTTGCCGACAAGGATCATTTTGGCCTCATATCTTGCAAACGCACCAGTGCTAGGCGCATATGGCGAATGTCAGCACAAGCCCCCTGTAACTCCTCAGTCAGTTCAGGCGTAACAGCCATAGCTCCAATCTCAGCAGCTTTGGCAATACAAGCCATGCTCCGCGCAATGTCAGATGAACCAAGAATAGCCAGTACCGTTGCAGCATCATTTTTAGTGATGTTTGTGTTCTTGTTGTTAAAGAGTTGGTCTTTGATATAGCTGCCCAACGGTTGCCCCTTGGCGTGGCGCAGTAGCGTGGCTTTTTCTTCCTCGGTCAGACGAAGGGAGAAAGGAGCTGGTTTCTTGGTTGGTTTTACAGTGAACGGCTGGTTCATAACTCCAACCTCTCAAAATCAATATCCGCATGTTTTAGCTGTTCTTCCCAGTCCTGTAATTCCTCAAAAATAAGTTCTAGATTTTTCTCCTCCGTGGCGGCAAAGACAGCGGCGTTACGTGCCGCACAAAAGCAAGGCCGAGCCTCGATTGCAACAGATAAAATCTAAACTTACACAATAAGCGTTGTTTTGGCGGGGCAGAGTGTTTTATAAGGCCTTCTGTTGTTGGCGAAAGCCATACCATTCTGTGCCCGCATGGTGGAATTTGGTAGACACACAAGACTTAAAATCTTGAGACCTTTATGGTCGTGCCGGTTCGAGTCCGGCTGCGGGTACCAAAACCTTTTAAATTATTGATATTTTTGAACTCGGGCGATCAAACCGGGTAGGTTGCTTTCGCATGCTTATCCGCCGATCGCGCGCAGGCAAAATTGCTTGATGGCTTTGATTAAACCGGGTTGCTCGGCGGTGGGCAGGCCTTGTCCTAGCGGCACAACCAAGGCTTCAGCCAGCCCGCCCACGAGGGCGGCGGCGCTTACACTGGCGGTTTGCGGCGGGAATTCACCTTTGGCAATGCCTTCTTCGATCAGCCGTTGGTAAATATCGGCGTAGGCTTTGCGGTAAATCAGGCGCTCGGCTTCCACTGCCGGATCAACCGGTTCGGCGATCAGCGCATAGGCCAGCCGTCCGCTAAGAATAGCCCGCTCCGCGAAGGTGGTGACAGCATCCAGCATGCGGTCGCGGCAGGGCGCAACAAGGGCGGGGAAGCTGGCGTCGTGCACTTTGTTAACTTCTTTTTCTGTCGCCAGTTTGAACACCTCGGAGCAAAGCCGGGCTTTCGACGTGAAATATTTGTAAACAGTACCCGTGGCAACCCCGGCCGTTTTGGCCAACTGGCTGATGGTAAGCGCCTGAAAACCACCCGCAGCAACAATTGCAGTTGCGGCCTTCAACAAGCTTTCATGCTGGGCGGCGCGGTGGGCCTCGGTTTTGGCAGTTGGTCGGTAGGACATTTCTGTATTTTCTTTTCTGTTTTCTTTTCTGCATTTTTTACTTTGGGGCGTGGCGGTCGGCGCACTTTACTGGACAATAGTAGGGTTGACAATAAATATGAATTATGGTTCACTTTATTAAAGTATGAACTAATATTCACTTCTTGTAATAGCCTGACTATGCCACCCTTCGGGCAGGACAAGCCCGCAGAAAACCAGCCTTCACAGGAGCATCCATATGCCGAGCGATAATCAATTTATTCCAGGGACGGCTTACTGGGCCGAAACTCACGAGGTGATTAACCAGCCGGTCGCGCTGGAAAATTATAACAGTTACGGGCAGGACACCGCGTTGCAGCAGGCGGTAAAAAGCAATGGTGCTGGGTGGGCCGAGGCCGATTTATTGCGGTTTGGGGAAAGAACCGGGTCGGCCGAGGTTATCGAATGGGGCTTTCTGGCCAACGAGAACAAACCTGTGCTTCACACCCATAACCGCCACGGCGCGCGGGTGGATGAAGTGCGCTTTCACCCCGCCTATCACCAGTTGATGGATTTGGCCATCAAGGAAGGCTTGCATGCGGACCACTGGACCCAGCCAAAAATCGGGGCCCATGTGGCGCGGGCGGCTAAATATTATCTGCTGGCACAGGTTGAAATGGGGCATGGCTGCCCGATTACCATGACCTCGGCAGCGATCCCTGCCTTGAAAAATCAGCTGGATTTATTCAAGACTTGGGCACCCAAAATTATGGCTGACACCTATGACCCCCGCAATATTCCTGATGGTGAAAAAGGGGGGCTTACCATTGGCATGGCGATGACCGAAAAACAGGGCGGCTCTGACGTGCGTACCAATACCACCCGGGCCTATGCGGTTGGTGCGGGCGGACCGGGAGCGGCTTACGAGCTTGTCGGGCATAAATATTTTGTCTCTGCGCCAATGTGCGATGCTTTTCTGGTTTTAGCGCAGACCGACAGCGGCGTATCGTGTTTTCTGGTGCCGCGCTGGCGGCCTGATGGCAGTAAAAACCCGCTGCAAGTTCAAAAACTGAAAAACAAAATGGGGAATGCCTCCAATGCCTCCAGCGAAACCGAGCTACGCGGGGCGCTGGGCTGGATGGTCGGCGCGGAAGGGCGCGGTGTCGCGGCGATATTGGATATGGTGGCGATGACGCGCTTTGACTGTATGGTGGGGTCATCTGCTGGTATGCGGCAGGCAGTGGTACAGGCCGCGCATCACTGCGGCCAACGCACGGCGTTTGGCAACCTGCTCAGCAAACAGCCGCTGATGCAAAATGTTCTGGCTGATTTGATTTTGGAAAGTGAAGCCGCGTTGGCGATGACCATGCGGATCGCCCGTGCGCTGGATAACAGTGAAACCGACGCCCAGGAAAAATCGCTGGTTCGTATCAGCACCGCCGTCGGCAAATACTGGATATGCAAACGCGCGCCCGGCCACGCCTTTGAGGCCATGGAATGCATTGGCGGTAGCGGAGTGATGGAAGATTGCATCATGCCGCGCCTGTTTCGGGAATCGCCGGTGAATTCTATCTGGGAAGGCAGCGGCAATATCCAGTGCCTTGATATGCTGCGGGCAATTGGGAAAAACCCGCATTCGCTTGAGGCGTTTATGGTTGAAATGGGGACGGCCAAGGGCATGAATGCTCATTTGGACCGTGCCATAAACGATCTCGGTGGCTGTTTTAGAAACCAAAACGATATGGAGTATCATGCCCGAACCATAACAGAGAAAATGGCGCTGGCTATTCAGGCGTCTTGTTTGGTGCAATATTCAGAAGCGCATATCGCCGACGCCTTCTGCGCCACCCGGCTGGCTGAAAACAACCGAGGCCGGGTGTATGGAACATTGCCTGCGGGCATAGACTGCGAAGCGATAATTAAACGCGCAACACCGCTCCTCTAAACCCGGATTATTAAAGCCCCGACTATTTAAGTTTAGGGTCTTTAAGGGCAGGGAACAAGGCAGGTGGACGGCGGTGTTTTGTGGCTTGCTCGTATGCGTAGGCAAACTTTATCAGCAAACCTTCGCTGTAAGGTCGGCCCAATATTTGAAGACCGGCAGGATATTTGCCGTAGCTAAAACCCATCGGTACTGTAACGGCGGGCAGGCCTGTTGCCGGGGCGACACGCTGCGAATTGTCACCTTTATAATCCTTGTTTGCTGTTTTGATCGGTGCAGGGGGATAGGTCCACGATGGGTAGACAAAGGCATCAATATGGGCGTCGTTCATGGCCGCGATGGTATCTTTCAAATAGGCTTTGCGGCCCGGGTGATTAGGAAAGACAGGGCAAGATTCCTTCCAGTTAGCGGGCGCTACATCAAGCGGGAAGCCTTTGAAAAATTCAAGGCCACCTTTCACATCAGGTGAATATTGGCCGGTCTCAAGCACTTTCATGACATCTGTGAAAGGCACGCCCGGCCCACGCGAAAGCAAATAGTTATGCATGTCATACCGAAAGCGGGGGCAAAAATTCTTGGCGTCCAGGTGGGTCTGAAAGTTGGGTATTTCAACATTATCAATGATTGTGGCTCCGGCTGCGCGCAGGTCAACCAATGCGGCTTCAAATAATGCCATAACTTCGGGGTCACTGTCTTGCCCCGCAAGCGCACGCAGAACACCAATGCGGGCACCCTTTAGGCCGTTTGCATCAAGGAATTTGGTATAATCTGAATGGTGGTGGTTTTTGCCAAGTTCGGTCATGGTATCAGCAGGATCGTACGCCGCAACAACGCCGAAGATCAGGGCAGCGTCTTCTACAGAACGTGCCATTGGTCCGGCGATATCGCGGTCCCAGGCCAACGGGATTACGCCGTCACGCGATGTTAGGCCAAGGGTTGAACGAATGCCAAACAAGGCTAAGTGCGATGACGGCCCGCGGATAGAGTTGCCCGTATCGCTGCCCAGTCCGGCAACGGCAAAATTGGCAGCCACTCCCGAGGCGGTGCCGCCACTTGACCCGGCGGGAACACGGTCAAGAGCATAAGCGTTTGCTGTAGTACCAAACGACGAGCTAACGGTTTGACGCGGGGAAAAGGCCCATTCAGCCATGTTGGTCTTAGCAATGATAATAGCCCCGGCCTCACGAATTTTACGGACCATAAAGGCGTCATCAGGTGGCAAGTTATCTTTCAAGGCAATGGACCCCCCGCTCGTGGTCATGTCGTGGGTGTCAAAGTTATCTTTCACTAACATCGGTGCGCAGAACAGCGGACCAAGAGGCTGTTTGTTCTGCACGGCGCGGTCTACAGCGTCGGCAGCATCAAGGGCACGCGGGTTCTTGACTGTGATTGCATTCAGGCCGGTATTTTTGTCATAAGCTTCGATCCGGGCAAGATATTGGCTGACGACTGCACGGCATGTGGTTTCACCGCTTAGGATCGCCGCCTGGATTTTGCGGATACTGGTTTCAAGGATTGGGAAAGGGTGGTGGGAAATTTGAACTTCGATTGAGGCATGCACGCTGTGAAAACCTGAGAAAATCGAAGCGGATAATCCTGCGCAAATAATGAAAAGTGCGGGCTTTGTTATTTTAAGTATAGATATATTTGCCATGGTTCTTCCCAAGGTTTGATTTCCGACCGCCTGCGGATGAAATATTTTATAAGAAACAAGATACGGTCGCGGGCGAATAAGGCAAGGTAAACATCGTGGTATGGTTTTGTATGAAAGCTAAGCTCGTGCGCTTAGAATTGCCGAACTGGTGAGTGTGAATATAGATCCGGTTATTGATGGGCCCTGACTGGACGCGCCGGAGTTCCATGCTAGGGTATATATTAAGAACCAAGGGGAGAGCGACATGAATAATGATATGGGACGCAGTTGGAAATATACCGTATTTGCCGGGCTGTTGACGCTGGTGACCTCACTTTGGCTATTTGGGCAATTTCCGCATGATTTTGCCAGTCCGAGCGAAAGCTACCGTGACCCCATTATGGCCTTTGAGTTTGCGCAAACGCAGGAGGATTTGCTTGAAATATTCGGAGGCGTCGATGATCCTGAGCGTATGCGCAGGCAAGATGGCATGGATAATGGCCATGACGGTGATCTGCTGTTTCTGATTATCTATAGTCTTTTTATAGCAGGGTTCTTTACTGCTCTTTTTAAGAAAACAGGTAGGGCTATTTTGTTGGCGGGGGTGGCGGTGGCCGTTGTCGCTGCGGTCGGTGATATATGGGAAAACAGCATTTTGCGCAGCCTCACCCGGCAGCTGGAACACCCCGGTGATTTGCTTGCAGACCTACATTTTGTTACCTGGATAAAATGGTGGGCGCTGGCTCTTGGCGCTAGCTTGGGCTCGTACGGGCTTTTCAAAGATGGCCGCATTGTATTGGCGATTATGTGTTTGCCCGGTTTCTTTCTGGCGGTACCCGCTTACTTGCAACCCAAAATATACGCGACCTTATTTGTGGATAGTATCGGCCTGTGGTTCATTGCAATGCTGGTGGCTGCGGCTTTAAACCTACGCGCACAGGCACGTGAATAAGCCGTCTAGCACAGCTCGCCGCGCAAAAAAAAAGACCGGATCGCATATAGACGATCCGATCCCATAATTCTGGCTGGCGATTTTAATCGCGGAGCTGGATGCTTTCTGCGGCTTCTTTGCCGTTGCGACCGGTGACAAGTTCGAACGTTACAGCCTGACCGTCGTTCAGTGTAGCAATGCCTGAGGCTTCGAGTGCTGATACGTGAACAAAAGCGTCTTTGCCGCCGTCGTCAGGCTCAATAAACCCATAACCCTTAGTCGCATTATACCATTTTACAGTGCCGTTTGCCATCGAATGAATTCCTTCTCAATGTAGATTGCGCAGGGCCGGTTCAATACCAGTCCCACAGTTCTAACGCTCACAATCCCAGGAAAGCAACAAGGCAGACCGCGCCTTTTTTTCCGATCCAATCGGACCGGATTAAGGCGAATGTGTAACGTGTTATTTTGCGTGGTACAGGCCATTTTCTTCAAAGTCAAGATCACGCGGCGGGGTTTCGCCTTAGTTTCATCAGCTTAGCTTCTGCACTGTGTCATTTGAGCCAACACAGTTTGTCCCGAGGGGCTGCCTAAATCAATCTTATGCCGGTGTCTAAGGCCGTTGGGGCGGCGCGATATACTATGCTTGACTCTATATTGCGGACATATTATATCCGTAATATAGAGTCCTTGAGGAACGCCAAACAATGAAATGCATTTGGAGGTCCATGTTTTGAAATTATCTGAAGGTATTGAGTGGGCAATTCACTGCTGTAGCTTGTTGGCAGTTCTGCCTGCGGGCAGCGCGTTACCAGGCGCGAAGTTGGCCGAGTTCTTTGATGTTCCGCGCGACTATCTGGCCAAACATATGCAGAAATTGAGTAATGCCAGTATCGTTGCATCAACGCGCGGGCCAAAAGGAGGCTATCGACTGGCAAAGTCGCCTTCGGAAATCTCGCTTCTGCATATTGTCGAAGCCATTGACGGCAAAGATCCCTGTTTTAAATGTACCGAAATTCGACAGCAGGGCCCGTCAGCACTGTCGGCGGAACATTACAAGCGACCGTGTGGCATAGCGCGCGCTATGCATCAGGCAGAGAGCGTATGGCGGCGTGAGTTGGCCAAAGTAAGCTTGGAAAGCCTCGTTCTTGAGGCGCAGGTTAATGTGAACCCAAAGCAAATCCAAAAATCAACTGAATGGCTGGAGTTAACGCTGGGCCTCTCGAACATAAACCTTAGCAAGGATTAGCAGCATGAATGAACAAATTGAAATAGACGGAACCGCCCGGTCTCAATGCGGCGCAAAGATCGCAGTGATAGGGGGCGGGCTAAGCGGGCTTGTCGCGGCCATCACGGCTGCCGGACAAGGCGCAGAGGTTCAGCTTTTTGAGGGTGCCAAATCACTTGGTGGCCGAGCGCTTACAAGTACGCACAAAGGGTTTTATTTTAATATGGGCCCCCATGCCCTTTATGCGAACGGGGCTGCCTGCAGGATTTTTCGCGAACTGGGTATCGAGCCAGATGGCAAGATGCCAAGCTTGGAAGGCCACGCTGCGATTTATGGCGGAAAGAAGTATCTGCTGCCTGTGAGCGCCAAAACGATATTGAAGACGCGATATCTGGGGCTAAGGGATAAATTCGAAATATTCAAATTTTACGGGGCTCTTGCGAAGTTGGATACTGCGCAATATCGTTTTGTGACGCAGCGCGACATGATCGATGCCATGTGCAAACGGCCCAAAGCCCGGCTGTTTCTGGAAGCTGCCTGCCGGTTGGCAACTTATTGTAATGCACCGAATTTGGTAAGCGCCGAGGTATCGCTCAATCAACTACGATTGGGCGGCGGCGGCGTTTATTATTTACACAGTGGCTGGGGCACGCTGGTAGGGATGCTGGAAGCGAAAGCCAAAGCGCTGGGCGTTAAGATAATGTGTGGGGAAAAGTTGCGCTCTGTTGATAAGGTGGAAGCTGGGCAGAGGCTTCAGTTCGCGAGCGGCAATGAAGCTGTGGTTGGCGCGGTAATCTTGTGTGTGCCGCCAAAACAGGTCACCAGCATGGGTGTGGGTACGCCCGACTTCAAAAAGAAAATCGAATCTGCGGTGGAAGTGCATGCTGCTTGTCTGGATATAGCAATTGCTAAACTGCCAGAAGCAAAAGCAACATTTGCGCTCGGCATGGACGAACCAAGCTATTTCTCTGTTCATTCCGCTACCGCTCATTTAGCACCCACAGGCGGCGGCCTTGCTCATGCTGCCTTTTATTTGGCACCGGATCATAAGGCTGCGGTAGATGAAGAAGCGCAATTGGAGGCACTTGTATCCAAGTTGCAACCCCTTTGGCAGTCCACGGTTGTGCATAGAATATTCCGGCCACAGGCGTTGGTAAGCTATTGGTTGCCGCAGGCTCATAACGGTGGCTTGCAAGGACGCCCCGAGGAAAGAGCCTCGGAAGGGATGTTCATCGCTGGCGACTGGGTAGGGGCCGAGGGAATTCTTTCAGATGCAGCTGTGGCAAGCGGACAACGGGCAGCACGCGCTGCAGTTAAATATATTCAGCCAGTGAAATAGGTATGGGCAGGTCCCATTAATGTGGTTTGGTGCATGGCTCCCAAGCTTTTGGTGTGAAAATGGATGCTATCAAAAAATCGGGGCAAGGATGTTTGTGCCGTGGCGTGCGGCGAAAATATTTGAAATAGCCCCGCTTTTGCATCTCATCACGATAAAGTCCTCCCTTGCTGAGCAAATTACATTGATGGAGCCTGCCCTTGGGTGTTCGAGATTGAGCATACTTGCGGTTATGGTTTCATTTTCAGGCGTCGAGGCTGCCGATTACCAGCATCACATTCATTATATCACTACGCATGAAACGAAGTTTTTCCGTCGGGTTATGTTGGCTTAATATTAGAAAGTCATTTTCCCAACCCTCAAACAATTTAATGAATCCGCCTCTGCTTTTGGTTTCGACAAGCACATATCGGCCACGACGCGGTTTTTCAGAGGGATGGATATAGGCAATATCGCGGTTTTTATATTTGGGAACCATACTGTCACCGGTTACGAAAACGGCAAAGGCATTGTGCACACCTTGCAGATCAGCGGGCCGGAATGTCCAATCGATCGGGTCTTCTTCAATCACCAGGTTGCCGTCACCACCGCCTTGCGCTCGGCCGCGTACAGGGAGGTTGCGATTGCGGCTGAAACCAATGATTTTTCGGTGACCTTCAAAGCCAGAAAAATTACTGATGAATTGGCCCGAAATTTTTGTTGTTTCCATAGCGTCATGCAATTTTCTTCTCGTTTTGGTTGTGGCTAGTGTCCCGCGTGTCAACGTATTAGGCATATTTGTTCTCCATTTGTTCTAATTATGCAGATTTCAGTTGAAAAGAAAAGCCTCAAATATGGAAATTGCTAAGAAAGATTTAACAGGTTCCTTGCAGAGTGATTATTGTAGTCGACGCTATGAAGCGGGCACTGATCGGGACAGGCAGTATTGATTTTTTCTGGTGTTTTTTTTGGTTTGATATGAGGACGCATCTATGAACAAGTTCTCGGGCGCGGATATGCAGCGCCTGTCAGGCCTCTTTGTCGCTTTGGCACCGGTTGTGCTGGAACTGGATGCTGTCGATAAAATTTCCTTAGTCTACGGCGAACCGGGGGCTTTGCTCGGTGCTGCGGAAGACGATTTGGTCGGGCGTGATTTTGCCGACTTTATTCATGATAAAGATCTGCCGATATGGCGGCTTATTCGTCATAAAATTAAGAAGGCGAACCAACTTGGCCCCCTACCTCTGCGGATTAAGAAACCTGCGGGTACAACCGGCGGGTTTGAAGTGAACATAGCCAGGTCGACCGAAAAATCAGGTGCACTTCTCCTTTCTATTTCTCCGTATCAGGGTCAGTTATCTTTGGGCGAAAATAAGCGCCCGGGTAGTTCCTCCGCCCGCCAGTTTGAAAAAGGCGACTTTTCTTCGCTGGCAAAAAGGCTCGATGAATTTGCAAAGAAATCTGGCAAAGGGGTTGCCGACACCTTGATTGGCCTGGCCGGTATTGGCGCTAACAAGGATGGAGGCTCCGAGTCAAACCTGTGGGCTCTCTATAGGCTACTCCATGATGCTGCTTCTGAAGGTGCCGCTGCGCAGTTATTGTCGCAAAAGCGGAAGGCTGAAGCCCTTAACCCTCTTGGCAGTTCAGTAGAAAGTGATGGCACAGAGGGAAATCAGCATGTGGAAGTCGCTTCCGCCATGCGAAGCGCATACCAGAAGGCAGGAAATGAAACCAATTATGTTATGGTGGCTGGCGAAGATGGAATCTCTGAAGCAGAAGCGGTAAAGGCCGCCATTTATGCGATGAAAAAGGCCGCCACCACAGGCAACGCCAAAACCATGAGTGCGCTCACTGGTGGTTATGAAAAACGATTGGAAGCGGTGAAAAATCAGCTTAGGGCTTTCAAGAAAATCGTAGTGCAGGAACGATTTGAGGTTGCCTTACAGCCAATTGTTAATGTTGCGGACGGTAGCATTCACCACTTTGAAGGTTTAGCGCGTTTTGACGCCGCATACTATGATGGTTCGCCGTTTGAGTTTATGTGTTTTGCCGAAGACGTAGGTGTTATTCAGGAATTTGATCTGGCGATGACAATGAAAGTTGTTTCGCTTTTGAAACGCATGCGTCGAATCGGCTATAATGCAGGCGTGGCAGTGAATATTTCTGGTAAATCCATCCAGTCTCCGGCCTTTTTACGTCATTTTTTCCGAATATTGGAGGACTGCGGTGATATTCGCAGTCTACTGACTTTCGAGCTTACAGAATCTAGCCAAATCGAAGACCTGGAAACCACAAATCGCATTTTGACCCGAATACGCGATTTTGGCCACAAGGTCGCATTGGATGATTTTGGCGCAGGCGCGGCGGGGCTTCAGTATCTGCGGGTCTTGAAGGTGGATATTGTGAAAATCGATGGCGTCTATATTCGCAAAGGTCTGGGAAGGCCTGAAAACAGGGCCTTCCTTCGCTCTATGGTGGAGCTTTGCCAGGGACTTGGTATTGAAACTGTTGGCGAGTGTGTAGAGGATGAAACCCAACGGCAATTCTTGCAGGAGATCGGCGTAAATTATGCGCAAGGCTGGTTATATGGCAAAGCTGTGCCCGTTGACGAGGCCCTGCGGGATCTTGCGCCTTTCTAGGGCCAGGCTCCATTAATGTGTTTTGGTGCATGACCTCCAAGTTCCTGGAGTGAAAAATGGGGCAAGGGTGCTTGTGCCGTAGCGTGCGTCAGCAACATTTGAAATAGCCCTGCTATTTCTGCGTGTCATCTCCTGTGCCACGATAAAATCCTCTCTTGCTGAGCAAATCACATTAATGAGGGCTGTTTCTAGTGACAAAGTCCGCGTAAATCAAACGATTGTGAGCTTGTGCTGCCTGTTGGCACAGCTTTTGCTTTTTTGAAGGTGGAACATTGAGCGCATTGGCGTTAGACCCTCGTTTTTTGAAAGCATGTTTGTGAATAAGGCGCTGAAAACATTAAATAATATTTACACAAAGTTTGTGCTTGCGTCTATCGACTGCGGTTTCAACTTGTTTCAGTGGATCGCTTTGTTGCCGAGTGTTCGGGCAGTATCTGCCGCAGGTGACACATGGAAGTTGCGAGGTGACATATGTCTCTAAATAGTATCCTATCCACATCGTTATCCGGGCTCTTTGCGAACCAGACGGGTCTCCGTGCCACTGCCAATAACGTTGCAAACGTCAATACCGAGAATTATTCGCGAGTCCGGGTTAATCTGGAGGCGCAGGTGACCCAAGGCGTTACTGCGGGCGTGAATGTTGCATCTGTAGAGCGTGTGGTCGATCAGTTTCTAGAAACCGCACTGCGCACAGCAACATCCAATACATTTGAGTTTACGGCCCAGCGAGAATTTCATGATCGTCTTCAGGGAATACTTGGCGATCCGAGTTCCGATAGTTCTTTGTCGGCGCGACTGGATCAGGTTTTCCAATCGGTTGCGGACTTGAGTCTGAATCCGGCTGATATTTTACGGCGACAGCAAACACTCTCTGAATTGCAGAATTTTTTCGACCAGTCAGCCCTTTTCAGCAATGAAATACAAGGTTTGCGCGGCGAGTCTAGTCAGCAGCTTGTTGAGGGTGTGGATGCAATCAACGCGCAACTTCAGCGCATCCATGATCTTAATCCATTATTGGTGCGTCAGGAAGCAACGGGCGCTGAATCTGGTGGTTTGCAGGGTCAGTTGAACCAGGCACTAACCGCGTTGTCTGAGCTGATTGATATAAAAGTAGATCGGCAACAAACGGGTGCCGTATTTATTTCGACCAGTAACGGTTTTCCCCTTGTAGATACAACGCTGTCGCAGTTGGAATATGATTCGCCTGGTATTGTATTGTCCAATACCGTTTTCCCCGCCATAACGGTTGCTCGCGTTGACTCTGATACGTTGCAGAAGACGTCGAGTTCAGTTGATCTGACACCCAATATTAAATCCGGAAAACTTGCAGGGTTGCTTGACATGCGCGACCATCAGTTACCCAATTTGGCTTTGGTTCTCGGGGAAATGTCGGCGCGTATTGCTGATGAACTTAACGCTGTGCAGAATAAGTTTTCAGCATCGCCAGCTCCCCATAGCCTGGAAGGCAAACAAACACTTGTCGACGGCGGGCATGTCCCAAATTTCACTGGTATTGTAACTTTTGCGGTTCTAGATGCTTCGAGCAAATTGGTAGCGTCTTCTACAGTAGACTTTGATAGTGCGCCGCCTGCCGATTACGCAGCACTGGTGGCTCAGGTCAATGCTGACCTCGGTGCAAATGGGACCATGGCGCTGACAAATGGTGTTTTGTCACTTTCAGCCACCGCAGCAACTAATGGCGTCATCGTCGCTGACGATGCTACGGCGCCAAGTCAATTGGCTGGGCGCGGATTTAGCCATTTTTTTGGTTTAAACGATCTGGTTACGGCTAGTGAGCCCGGAATATACGAAACCGGAATTTTAGGAACCGAAGACCATAACATTACCGCCGGGGAAACCATTAACTTTAGCGTGGTTGCCGCTAACTCCAAAGAATTGGCGACGATTACTGTAACGGTTGGTGGCACCAGCTTCGACGACATCGTCACAGAGCTTAATAGTGTAACGGGCTTGGGGGCTTACTTCACGTTCGCTCTGGATGGGAACGGCGCTTTGAGCTGGACTGAAAATAATGGCTACGACGGCACGAAATTTCAGGTAGTTTCTGACAATACGCAAATTGCGAATACGGGACTATCCTTTACAGGTGCTTTTGGTGTGGGCGATAGTTATCACATTGATGCAGCACGCAATCTTCAAGTGCGCTCAGCTATCTTGCAAGATCCAAACCTATTGGCTCTGAGTGTTTTTGATCCCACCGGTGCAATTGGCGATGTTGTTTTGACCAACGGAGACCAGCGCGGCGCGCTAGCCCTTCAGGGTTTGCAGACATCGCTGATCGACTTTGCGGGTGCTGGAGAGCTAAAAAGTACAAAGGTTACGCTTTCTCAGTATGTGGCGCGCTTCCTGGGAAACGCGGGCCTGCAAGCCGTACGAGCTTCAAATTTTGAAGAAGATAATCTAGCACTGCAGCAAGAAATTGGAGCGCGAAACTCCGACGTATCCGGGGTCAACCTGGATGAAGAACTGGCAAATTTAATCGTCTACCAAAACGCATATAACGCTGCCGCTCGAATTCTTTCAAGCGTGCAGGAATTATATGATGCGCTTTTGGCGGCGGTGTAGGGAGGCTGAAAAATGGTTAGAGTTTCAAGCTTTGGTCAACAACAAGTTCTTATTCGTGGAATCATGGATAACCAGCAAAAGGTTTTTGAGGGTCAACGGCAGATATCCACGGGCAAGAAACACGAAGACTATCAAGGACTGGCCGGGCAAACCAATACCGTACTTGGTTCGCGCTCTTTTAAGTCTCGCATTGAAAGCTATCAGCAAACTATTGATACGATAAAGGGCAAGCTTGATGCCAATGATGTTCAAGTCGGCGGCATCATTGATGCTGTAGAATCGCTAAAAGAGGCTGTGCAGATAACGCTTGCGAATGGCCAGGCAGAAGGTTTCAGCGAGCTCCTGGATCAGACTTTTCAATTCATATCGAACGGGCTCAATACTAACTTTGACGGCACTTACCTGTTTGCTGGTGCCGACACGGGTTCTGTGCCTGTCAATGTAACCCAGTTACCCGATCTCGCGGCCCTTGGCTCTGTTGCAGACGCTTTTGATAATTCTTCGGAAGCCTTTAAGGCAAAGATTGCTGACGGCGTTGATCTGAAATTTGGCATAACTGCTGATGAGATTGGAACAGATGTCTTCACAGAAATACTTGCACTTTATAATATTGACCAAGGAGCGAGTGGCCCTATTCAAGGCGAACTTACATCTACTCAATTTGGGCTGTTGCAAACCCAGCTTGGTTCGCTTGATAACGCGATTGACGGATTGCGGCAGGTTCAGGTTAAAAATGGACTGGCTTCCGAGCGTCTTGGCGTTGTAGAAGCCCAGCACGCGGATACTGTCGTCTTTCTTGAGGTGTTTATAGCAGATATTGAAGATGTGGATATTGCGGAAGCGGTAACCAAGCTCAACAATGACCAGATTGCACTCGAGGCCTCTTACCGTGCGATAGGCTCGCTTTCCCAGTTATCTCTATTGAACTTCATCTAGGGTCAGGCCTCATTAATGTGGTTTGCTCAGCAAGAGAGAGTTTTATCGTGGCGCAGGAGCTAACATGCAGAAATAGCGGGGCTATTTCAAATGTTGTCGACGCTCGCCACGGTGCAAAGGTCCTTGCCCTCTGGGTCAGGCAGCAAGGTGAATTGGCAGCGTCCGAAGCCCTCACCAAGGGAACCACCCTTGATTTCAGCTTCCTCCTTCCCAATTCCCCTTGCTGCCTGACTGAGCTAAGCCACATTAATGAGGCCTGACCCTAGGGTAAAAAACGGGCAGATCAGAAAATTCATTGTATTTCGACGTATGGAAACTAAAGTGGGCGCCTTCAAATCGGTAGGAGCGGCTATAAACGATGGATGTTTCCCAAGACCACTTTAAACAGGGCATGAGACGCCTTGGTGGTGCTGTAACAATTGTTACCAGCGCGCATGAGGGCGCTTTTGCAGGACTGACAGCCACGGCGGTAACGTCGCTGTCTGCTGAGCCGCCACGCCTGCTGGCTTGTGTGAACCGTGCAGGCCTTACCTATGAGACCATTTCAAAAGGGCGCTGTATTGCCGTTAATGTGTTGGGTGCTCAGGATCAAAGCCTTGCTATGCGATTTGCAGGTATGGAAGGCGAAATCGAGACGGACCGATTTTCTGAAGGTGTATGGGAGACGGGTATCACCGGAGCCCCGATGTTTGTGGGCTCGTTGGCCAGTTTTGACTGTGAGATTGAAAGCATATTGGACGCCGGAAGCCACGCGGTAGTCATTGGTGCAATTCGAGATATCCGGCTTGGTTCTGGCAACGGCGATACGCCTCTGTGCTATATGGATGGCAATTGGGCCACAATGAAAGTGATGGCTTGAGATCAGTAATGTTCGATTTTTTGGTCCTGTTGTCTGAACAAGGTCTGGATTTGATCAATTTCTTCAGAATTAAAAACATCGACGAATCTCTATATGTTGACTCAGCGAATCAAATTGATTCGATATATGGTGGTTTGCTGATCCGCTACCATTAAAAAAACCCATTCTTTTGCTAAGGTGTTGATTCTTATCCTGGAATCTATAGTATTGGTGGCTTGATATGGGTTTTGGTCACATATGTTGCAAATTTCTGCAATGCTTCGGTGCCTCAATGCCCATTCGGGAGATGGTCAGTGGTCAGTAAAGAGCTGCAAAATCTATTGATGTTGGCGCAAGAGAAATCTTCTGATGCACGCTCGCGTTTGGTTGAGAATATCACGGATCTATTTTTGTCTGATGATGGTCGTTTAAGCGAACATGAACGGGCTCTTATGTCTGATATTCTGGGTAAATTGATTGGGCAAGTCGAAACCGATATTCGCAAAGAATTGGCAATATCCTTGGCAACGACAGGCATTGACTTGCCAGATATTGCAAAGCTTTTGGCGGGTGATGATATTGAAATCGCGCGGCCATTGCTTGAGCGTAGTTCTTTGCTGAAAGATCCGGATCTCATTGAAATTATTCGCATGCGCACCGATGAACACCGCATGGCAATCGCTATGCGCGAGGACGTATCGGAACCTGTGAGCAATGCTCTTGTTGAATATGGCGGCGAAGATGTGATTGAGACTTTGCTCAATAATCATGATAGTCAGCTTTCTACACGTGCGATGGAATATCTCGTCTCTGAATCCCGCAGGGTTGATCGGTTTCAGGAACCCTTGCTTCGGCGCTCTGACCTTCCGGGTGAATTGGCCTACAAGATGTATTGGTGGGTTTCTGCAGCACTGAGGAAAAGAATTTTAAGCGAATTTGAAGTTGATCCGGTTGTGTTTGAACACGCAGTGAAGCGGGCAGCCAGTGCCGCGATGGTCGGGCAGGGCGAAGAACAAAGCACCTATATTCGGGCGCAAAGGTTGGTGCGGCGAATGGCAGAAAACGGCGAGCTATCTGTACAGTTCTTGCTCAATAGCCTACGCCAACAGCGTGTTGCTGTATTTGTGGCCGGGATGGCCGAGCTTGGCAGCGTCAATTTCCAAACAGCATGGCGTATTTTTTCCGATAAGGGCGGTGAGAGTTTTGCTGTGCTGGCAAAAGCAGTCGGCGTGGACCGAAGCCAATTTACCAGCATCTATTTGTTGGTGGCGCAGGCGCGTGAAGGTGGCTCGGCTAAATCACCGGGCGTTTTAAAGGATATTTTGTCGCTTTTTGATGCAACGTCTGAGGCCAATGCAAAGGGCGCTTTGCAAATATGGCAAAGGGACGATGCATACCAAGAAGCGATTGAGGAATTGGAAAACGTGGGATAAGCCAAAATCGGACGGGGGACGTCGCGATTTTTTGGTTAGGGAGACCCAAACATGGTTGAAAGATCAACTAAAAACAGGAAAGTTGTTGAGCTGGCCAGCATGCGGGCTGAACGTGCGGAGGGCACGTTCGGTGCGAGCATCAGTCGGGCAAGCGAACACCGTGTTGCGGCGAACGAGCAAGTTTTAAGCCTGCTTTCGCATATTCAGATTGATGAAAGCCTACCTTTCTATCTGGCGGCATTGGACGGTACAGTTATTCATATAAACGAGCACTACCGTAAATTGGATGCAGCGCTGGTTGACTATGTTCTGGCACCGGGTGCCAGTGATACTGTTGGGCATTACCGTGTGCCATCGCTAACGCCTGTTATTGAAGATGTGATGGCCTCAAATTCGACGGTGCGCGCAGAAGAGATTGTGAAGATCAATGGCCGTGACCGTGTATTCATGGGTCGCCATCTACCTGTGCGGGATGAACGTCGGCAAATAATTGCCATCGCAGGCACATATGAGGATGTTACCGTTCAGGTGCGAGGCATTGAAGAAGCCAACAAAACGCAAGCGCGTTTTCAAGATTTCGCCCGCGCCAGTTCTGATTGGTTTTTTGAGTGTGACGGGGATATGCGAATTCGCTCGCTGTCCGAACGTTTCACTGCAATTGTCGGGCAACCTGCGTCTCTATTTTTAGGATCCCGTTTCGAACAATTTGGTCGTTTGGAAGAAAATTTGGACCGCCGATTTGATGGTCCACGCGCTATTCGTGGCCGCAAGCCTTTTCGTGAGCAGCTTTTTGTTGTCAATGAGCCAAGCGGGGCGGAACTGAAGTTTCATTTGTCTGCTGTGCCTGTGTTTGACCGGCAAAGCGGAGATTTTCAAGGGTACCGTGGTGTGGGTATGGACGTGACATCGCGGTATGTGCAGGCTGATGAAGCCGATGCTGTTCGCGCGAACCTGGAAGGGCTGTTGGCGGAATTAACGCGGAAAAACATGGCGCTAGATGTAGCGAGTGGCCAGGCGACCAGTGCATTGCGAGCCAAAAACGAGTTTCTTGCCGCGATGAGCCATGAGTTACGCACGCCGCTGAATGCCATCATTGGTTTTGCCGAAGCCTTTGAACATCAGACATTTGGTAGCTTGGACGATTCTTATGTTGGTTATGCCGAAGATATCCGTAAGTCTGGCCAGCATCTGTTGGGTTTGATTAACGATATTCTGGACGTGGCCGTTATCGAAAGTGGGGGGCTTTCGTTGCAAATTGATGAGTTGCAGCTTGATCAAATGCTGCTAAAAGCCACGCACATGAATGCTGCAACGGCACAGAAAAAGGGTATCAACATAGATCTGTTGGAAGTTTCTACAGATTTGCGGGTTAAAGCCGATGATAGACGCCTGACCCAGATATTGCTGAATTTGCTTTCGAATGCAGTGAAATTCACCCCGAGTGGTGGTTCGATCGGCATTTCCGTAAATCAACCTGCGGGTGACAATTTTGTAGATGTTACCATCTGGGATACCGGCATAGGTATCTCGCCTGAGCAACAGACCCACGTTTTTGAAAAATTCCATCAGGTCACCGAGCATGTCTATAGTCGGAGTCAGGAAGGCACAGGGCTCGGCCTTCATATTAGCCGTGAACTGGCGCGTAAAATGGGTGGAGATATCACAGTTGAAAGTGCAGAAGGACAAGGCAGTCGTTTCACTGTTTCAGTGCCTGTATCTGACGGTGCCGAAATGGACGATAGCTTTATCTGATAGTGATAACCCTATATATTAGGGACGGGAAAAAAGGCTTCTGCAATCAATTGCAGGGGCCTTTTTTATAACCGTGCGAGAGATTAATAGGCAAACTGTTCGGTAAAGATGCGCTCAGCTAATGTATGTTCAGCATCAAAAAGCAATGTCAGCGTATTGGACCTGTCTTCCTGAATCACAACATGACGTACGTCGCGAACTTCGTGCATATCAGCAACGGCAGAAACCGGACGTTTATTCGGTTGGTTTATGGTCAGTTCAACACTCACATGATGGGGTAGTAATGCGCCGCGCCAACGTCTGGGCCGAAAAGCGGATAAGGGCGTCAAAGCCAAAAGGTCGGAACCTAAGGGAATGATAGGTCCGTGGGCAGACAGGTTATAAGCAGTGCTGCCAGCAGGCGTTGCTACCAATACACCGTCGCCAACCAGTTCGGCCAAGCGGACTTTGCCGTCTATGGCAACTTGAATGTTGGCTGCTTGTCGGGTTTCTCGCAGCAGCGATATCTCGTTGATGGCCAGATACTCAACAACTTCACCATCACAGCGGGTGGCTCGCATTTTTAAGGGATGCAACTCAAAACTGTCAGCGGTTTCAAGGCGTGCGATCAGGTCACTTTGGGTATATTCATTCATCAGAAAACCCACAGTGCCCTTATTCATACCGAAAATGGGTTTTCCCTGCCCCATGTAGGCGTGCAAAGTTTGCAGCATAAAACCGTCACCGCCCAGTGCTACAATAACGTCAGCCTCTCTCGTTTTAACAGTCTGATATTGGCTTTTTAAAGCTTTGGCTGCGTCCCCGGCTTCGCCAAATTCGCTTGCAATTATTGCAATTTTCATAGGGGCCTGTCTCCTGAATAAGGCGGCAGTATAAAGGAATTTTGCCTAGGCGCGAGTAGTTAAATATGACGTTCTCTCTATATATCAAGAGAATTTTAAGCAGGTAATTAGGCGTTAGCCGCCAGTTTGGCTCATATGGCGAGCAACGGTGCCTGTCATCTGACCGTCTGACACAGCAAAATCGTGACCAAGCGGCTTTAACCCCATCGCTTTTTCAATGCAGTTGGCCAGATTGTTTTCGCTGTCGTCGCCGCGAAGGGCCGCCCGCAAGTCAACATGATCATCTTGGCCCAGGCACATGTAAATCCGACCCGTACAGGTCACGCGGACGCGGTTACAACCTTCGCAGAAATTATTGGTTAAAGGGGTGATCAAACCGAGTTTCAGACCAGTATCGCTGATATTATAATAGCGTGCGGGCCCCCCCGTTGTACTAACGCCGGGTGTAAGGGGTTGCACTTGTTGCAGCCGAGGCAAAATCGCGCTTAACGGCAGATAGCTATCTTCGCGAGCACCTTCAATTTCGCCAAGTGGCATGGTTTCAATAAGTGTTAAATCAAGGAAGTTCTCAACAGCCCAATCTAACAGCTTTGGAAGTTCATTTTCGTTTGAGTGGCGCATTGCCACTGTATTGATTTTAACCCTTAGCCCCGCAGTTTTTGCTGCTTGAATGCCTTCAAGCACCGTCTCTAGCTGGTCGCGGCGGGTGATTTTTCTGAACAGGTCACGGTCCAGAGTATCAAGCGAGATATTCACCCGCCGGATACCAGCTGCATATAGGTCTTCTGCCATATGCGGCAATTGTGTGCCGTTGGTGGTGAGGGTCACTTCATCAAGCCGACCCGCTTCAACCTCCTTGCCGAGCCCCTCGATAAGCCAAAGGATATTTTTGCGGACCAGCGGTTCGCCGCCTGTAAGTCGGATACGCCGCACACCGCGTGCGATAAAGGCTTTGCTAAGCGTGAGCATTTCCTCGAGGCTTAAAACTTCGCTCTTGGGCAGAAAGGTCATTTTCTCGGCCATACAATAAGTGCAGCGAAGATCACAGCGATCCGTTACAGAAAGCCGCAAATAAGTGATCTTGCGGCCAAAACTGTCGCGTAAGCCCTGCTTGGGTCTTTGTATAGGGACTAAATTTTCGTTGCTGTCTGGCATGGCGTATATGTCGGTAACAATCGGGCCTGCGTCAAGTCAAACAATTGTCACTGGGCATTTCTATGGGATGGACGGCCGTGGCGGCGGGCAGAAATTCAAGAGTGACCCTCAGTGCTGGATCAAAAATTAACTTTCGTTATCCAAAAGGGTGCCGAGGGTTTCATCAATTTTTTTGAACGCTATAGCGCTGGCCTTAAAGGCTTGTTCTTCTGCACGCAGATCGGAAAATTGCTGGATCAAATTGCCAAAACCAACGTCTGGCGTTACTGGGGCACCTGTTTTGTTGCCTGCGGTTGCACCTGCGTTTTGCGCTTCGGTATCGACTGCAACATTAAAAGACGAAGCCGCCCGACTGGACGTATCAAGGATTTCCTTGGCAATATCGGTTGCGCGGCGTTCGGCCTGCAATAGGCCTTGTGTTGCAATGTTCAATGCTTTGATCATTTTTGCGAATGTCCCTTAATATTCTGTGAGACTATAGTCTTTTCTCGTAAAAAGCAGGTAAAGAATTATATACATTTTTAAGAGTTTGATTTAGTCGCTCATTGCGTGGCTAAGGGTAAAATGGAAACCGGAGCAAAGAATGAATTTGGATGTGGTTATCGATGTGGTTTGTCCTTGGTGTTATGTGGGCAAGAAAAAGCTTGAAAAAGCATTGGCCATGCGACCGGGTGTTATCACCAACATTACTTGGCGGCCCTATCAATTGGGGCCAGAAACACCGGCAGAAGGTGTGGACCGTGCCACCTATTACCGGAATAAATTTGGCGATGGCCCTCAGGTTTTGTCCGCACGCGAAAATCTGCGGCGTATTGGGACGGAACTCGGGATCACCTTCGATTTTGAAAGCGAATGCCGTATCGCCAATACTTTGGACGCGCATCGGCTTATCCGTTGGGCAATTGCGCCAAGCGTACAGGATACGGTTGTTGAGGATGTGATGCAACGCTATTTTGAAGAAGCAGCTTTTTTGGGGGATCATGATTTGCTGGTGGACGTGGCGGACAAAGCCGGGATGGACGGCGCGCTCGTACGCGAACTGTTGGCCTCAGATCAGGACAAAGACCTGATCAAGGCAGAGATTGAGCAGGCTGCTCAGATGGGAATTCAAGGGGTGCCAATGTTTATCTTTGATGGAAAGGCTGGTGTGTCTGGCGCGCAGGATGCCACTGTGTTGGCGGGTGTAATGGATAAATTATTGGCTGAAGTTGTCGCTGAATAAGAGAAAAAAGGGGTGACTTCGAAAAATCACCCCAAACTCTGAACAAAAGGGGTACTCAGAACAAACGGCCATCGGGCAATGGCCGACAGTACCCCCTGGCCACCTTGGGATTATGCGAGGGGCATATGGCCAGGGGAGTAGGGAACCTGGGGTATTAGAATTTCACCAGCAAGCCGGCTTTACTAGCCCATCCATTGGCGCCGTGGCCATAAGTGGTATAGTCGCCACCCAGGCGCAGGCTTATTTTTGAGCTAAGGGCACGTTCATAACCGGCACCAAAGCGCCAGCCGCCATCGCTAAATTTTGATGCTGTGCCCAAATCTCCAATGTCAGTGAAACGGGTCTGCACATAGGCAGCCTTACCATAAATTAAGTTGGCGCCGTCGGAACCGAACGCGCTACCCAGAATAAGGCCCGTGCTCCATTCATAGTCGGCATTGGTGCTATTGTTTTGATAACCCGTATCGCCGAAAGAGCCTTCAATACCGAATACCAAGCCGCTGTCCATTTGCTTGCGAAAGCCCAGGACGCCGCCGTAATAGAGGCTTTTATCGCGGCTGGCACCACTTGTTAGTTTAGTCCAGTCAATGCCAGCTTCAACACCAACATAGGCCCCGTCAAATTTCTTGTCATCGTCTGCGGCCAGTGCCGCACCTGCTGTGATTGCTACCAGTGCTGTCGCTGCGATTAGTGATTTTGCAATATTCATTGCTTCCTCCAACTATTATTTTACGCCTAGCCGGACGGCAGTCTTTGCTCGCCGCGGCAATTGGAAGATGACGCCCGACTAAGGCGTGCCTGAGGGCATTTGATGGCGGAAAAAAGAACTATTAAGGCGCTTTGCGGCGCCCAGATGAACGCCACATGAATGAATAGTCAACCGAGGGATAGCAGGGCGCCAAGCAGCGCCCTTTGGCCTTAGCTGTCCGAGCGAGCGCCGCTTCGATATGAAAGAACAATCCAGCCCAAAATGGCAGAAATCGTGCTTGCCGCCAATACGCCGATACGCACCTCAGTATTCAATTCAGGGGAACTGAAGGCAAGACTACCGATAAATAGGCTCATAGTAAAACCAATGCCGGCAAGGTGGCCTGCACCCCATATGTGGCGAAAGTTCAGTGTTTTTGGCAGGTTGGCCTTCATGATAAAAACAGCAAAAGCAGCGCCGAGAAGTACGCCTATTGGCTTGCCAATCGCTAGCCCTGCCAATACACCCAAACTGATCGGATCAGCAAGATTGCCAAAAGATACACCGACCAGCGAAACCCCAGCATTGGCCAAAGCAAATAGCGGTAAAATCATCAGGGATACAGGCGCGTGAAGGCTCTCTTCCAAATCCACAAGCGGGGAATGGCCATCACGGCTTTTGCGGGCAGGTACAGCAAGGCCTACCGCAACGCCAGCCAAAGTCGCATGGACACCAGATTTCACCACAAAACCCCAAACAACGATACCGACCAAAATATAGGCTGAAGTGCTTCGCACATCTAATCGGTTCATCAGGAACAGGACAAAACAGCCAAGCAGGCCAAATACCAGGGATACGGTTGATAACTCAGCAGTATAGAAGGCTGCAATAATGACCACTGCACCCAGATCGTCCAATATGGCAAGCGTGAGCAGGAATAATTTCAGCTCGGCTGGAACTTTGTTGGAAAGCAGCGCTAAAATGCCGATGGCAAAGGCAATGTCAGTTGCCGTTGGAATCGCCCAGCCAGCCATAGCCGCAGAGTCACCAGCTGTGGCAAACCAGAATATTGCGGCTGGCACGGCCATGCCGCCCAGCGCGGCCATGCCGGGCAGGGCCAGATTTTTCGGATTAGAAAGTTCGCCGTATGCCATTTCGCGCTTGATCTCAAGGCCTACCAGCATAAAGAAAATCGCCATAAGGCCTTCGTTGATCCAAAGGAGAATAGGTTTGGAAAATCCATACTCGCCAACGGTAATCGCGGCCTTAACATTCAGCAGTGCCTCATAAAGCGACGCCGTGCTTGAATTCGCCAATATAAGTGCTGCAATTGTAGCCGCAATCAAGATCAGGCCGCTTAATGCGTCCGTAGATAGTTTCAGTTTCATGGTTGTCTCCCAAATTCCCTAACCGCCATATTGGGTTGGGATGAGAGGTTTTCAACTAAAACCGAAACGAGGAGCTTCAGTTTATTTTTTCTGCAATCACTGCGAGCTTTCGCACAAGGGCAGCAGTGGATTTCAGGCGTGTATTCACTTTGTCAAAGCTGGCAAAATATACCAGCTTATGGTCAGGGCGGACTTTCGCGCTTTTGCCAGAGGCCGAGATTAGCTCGATCAGTCCGCCTGGATTGGCAAACTTATTGTCCTTGAAGCTGATAACCATGCCCTTTGCCCCGGCTTCCAGCTTTTCAATGCCTGCACGTTTGCAGTAGCCTTTGATGATCATAATCGCCGCCAGCTGTTTTACCTCGGACGGTAAGGGGCCAAAACGGTCAATGAGCTCGGCACAGTAGGCATCAATGTCTTCGCGTGTCTCCAAATCCGCCAGCCTGCGGTACAGTGCCATGCGCTGGGTTAAGTCAGCCACATAGCCTTCCGGGATTAATACCGTAGCGCCCAAGTTGATGATAGGAGACCAGCCGCCATCAGCGAAGTCTTCATCTTCGCTACCTGAGCGAGCCTCGGCGACGGCTTCTTCCAGCATTTTTTGGTATAATTCAACACCAACCTCGCGGATATGGCCGGATTGTTCGTCGCCCAAGAGATTGCCCGCACCGCGGATATCCATATCGTGGCTGGCAATAGTGAAGCCTGCGCCCAGCGTGTCGAGTGTGGACAGCACTTGCAGCCGTTTTTCGGCTTTTTCGTTCAGGCGGCGGTTAGGCGGCATGGTTAGATATGCATAAGCACGGGTTTTGGAGCGCCCAACCCGGCCGCGCAGCTGGTACAGTTGCGACAGGCCAAACATATCAGCCCTGTGCACCACCATCGTATTGGCAGTGGGAATATCAATCCCGGATTCGATGATGGTGGTGGACAACAACACATCATAGCGGCCGTCATAAAAAGCAGTCATGACGTCTTCAATGGTAGAGGGCGTCATTTGGCCGTGGGCAACGATGAATTTTATTTCAGGCACATATTCGCGCAAGAAAAGCGCCGTTTCTTCCAGATCAGCGATGCGCGGGCATACGTAAAAGCTTTGCCCTCCCCGGTAATGCTCACGCAGCAGGGCTTCACGCACCACAATCTGGTCAAAAGGCAAGACAAAAGTGCGGATCGCCAAGCGGTCAACGGGCGGGGTTGCAATGATCGACAGGTTGCGGATCCCCGACATCGCCATTTGCAGCGTGCGTGGTATCGGTGTCGCGGTCAGCGTTAGCACGTGTACATTGGCTTTCAGGGCCTTCAGCTTTTCTTTGTGGCCAACGCCGAAATGCTGTTCTTCATCTACGATCAAAAGCCCAAGATCGCGGAATTCAATACCCTTTGCCAACAACGCATGGGTGCCGATCACAATATCCAGCGTACCTTTTTGCATTTCCTCTTTGCTGGCTTTGGCATTTTTTGCCGAAACTAGCCGGGAAAGCTGGGCTATGCGTACAGGCAGGCCTTTGAAACGCTCAGAAAAATTAAGGAAATGCTGGCGCACAAGCAAAGTGGTAGGCGCAACGATAACCACCTGATATCCTGCCATTACTGCCAAAAATGCAGCGCGCAGAGCCACCTCGGTTTTGCCAAAACCAACGTCGCCGCAGATTAGACGGTCCATAGGGCGACCAGAGGCTAAGTCCGATACCACATCGCCAATAGCGCGCAGTTGATCGTCGGTTTCCGTGTAGGGAAAACGTGCGCAGAATTCCTCGTAAATACCGTCAGGCGAGCTAATGCGATTGCCCTCACGCATTTCGCGTTGGGCAGCAAGCTTGATCAGTTGGCCCGCCATAATGCGAATGCGTTCTTTAAGCCTGGATTTCCGGGCCTGCCACGCCACACCTCCCAATTTATCCAGCTGGGCTGTGGCATCTTCGCCGCCGTAACGCGACAAAACTTCGATATTTTCAACCGGCACAAATAATCGATCACCGCCGTGATAGGTCAGCAGCAAACAAGCGTGCGGCGCACCGGTTACGGTAACCGTCTCCAAGCCTTCGAAGCGGCCAATGCCGTGGCTGGCATGTACCACAAGGTCGCCCATGCCCAATGTTGATGCCTCGCGCAGGAAATTATCGGCACGTTTGTTGCGGCGCGATTTACGCACCAACCGGTCACCCAGCACGTCTTGTTCAGATATGATTGCTAAATCTTTGGTCTCAAATCCACTTTCCAGCGGTAGTACCGTCACGGCAATAATGCTTTTGTTTTCGCGGCGAATATCTTCCCAACTGCCCGCCAGCCCAACAGGCTCAAGCCCGTGATCTTCCAATACGCCTTTCATGCGATCAGCAGCGCCCGCAGAATAATTGGCAAAAACCACACGTTTTCCGGCGGTTTTAAGGGCCGCAACATGGTTGCGTACGGCATCGTAGACATTGATGTCTTTGTTGTTGCGTTCAGGCCCAAAGCCCCGCCCTTGTTTGGCGGCAAAACTAATCACCCCCAGCGCGGGCGGTTCTTCAAAAGGTGAAAAGCGTCGGGCATTCAGGCTTTCAAGTACATTTTCCCATTCCTCAGCGCTCAGATACAGGCTAGCGGGCGGCACTGGTTTATATAAAGGGGTATTTGTATCGCGTTTGCTTTTGGCAAGATCAAAGGCTTCTTTGCGTGCTGTATAATAGTCTTTGATCGCATCAAGTCGGTCGCTGGAGGCTTCGTCAGCCTGATAGTCAAGCGACAATAATGGATTTTGCACATAATCAAACAGCGTTTCCATATGGTCATGGAAAAATGGCAACCAGTGTTCAACGCCTTGATATTTGCGGCCTTCACTCACCGCCGTATAGAGTAGATCATCCGAACGTGCGGGGCCAAACGTTTGTACATATTTGCGCCGAAATTGCGTAATTGCGTCAGCAGACAGCGAATATTCGCTGGCGGGTTTAAGGTGGAGCTGGCTGGCAGTGCCTGTCGTTAGCTGATCCAAAGGATCAAAGCGGCGGATGGTATCAAGCTCGTCGCCGAAAAAATCCAGCCGCAAAGGCTCGTCTTCGCCCGGCGGGAACAGATCAATCAGGCCTCCGCGAACCGCAAATTCGCCGTGTTCCACCACTTGGCCTGTGCGGCTGTAACCGTTCGAGGCCAAAAAATCAATGAGCGATGCGGTATCAACTGCATCACCGCGTTCCGCGTGGAAAGTTGCGTCTTTCAGGGCTTCCGCAGGGGTCACCCGTTGAAGTGCTGCATTCACAGTGGTGAGCACCAAACGCGGGGCTTTTAGTGATTTACCCGAAAGCGCTGACAGCGCTGACATTCGCTGTGCAACGATATCGCGTTGCGGGCTGACCCTGTCATAGGGTTGGCAATCCCACGCAGGCAGGGCGATCACTTCAAGATTGGGGGCAAAAAACCGCACGGCGCTGACCAGAGCCGATAACCTGCCGTCATCGCGGGCGATATGCAGGGCAGGGCGCTTGCCGTCTGCGAACGCACGTTCTGCACCTTGGGCCAGCAACATGGCATCAAAGCCTGAAGGCACCCCGCCAGCCAGCAGCGGATAATCTTCGTTTACAAAGTCTTCAAGGCTCATCTATGGGTCACTTATTTAGCTTTTAGGGTCATGAAATCCAGCTTTTGCAAGCGTTTCATCATGGCACCCTGGAATTGTTCAGGCACGTCTTTACCTTTGGTAACCCATTTTAGAATCGCATGATCCTGTTCTTCAAACAGCGCTTCAAACCATGCGCATTCATCGTCGCTAAAATGTTGGTTGTTGGCCTCAACAAAGTTTCCAAAGATAAGGTCCAGCTCTTTGATGCCTCGGTGCCATGAACGAAAAAGCAAGCGCCGCCGCCGATTTTCAAGGTCTATTTCCTTGTGCGGGTCATAGCGTGGCTTTGGTGTGGAATTGGTCATGCGGCAGCGTCCAGAAACAGTGATTAAAGAGGCCCATTGGCGAGCGCGCCACCATAAGCTATGGTCCCTTTTCAACAAAGCGAAACTTTGCTGAATTTTGCCATTCCGTGTGAGCAGACATGGGGAAACAACGGGGGACCACGGGCTTATGCGCCCTGAATTGCTAAATCAGTATTTCACCGATATTGAACGTTTGCCCGGCATAGGCAAGCGCAGCAAGCTGGCGCTTGAGCGGCTTACCGGCACACGTATCCGTGATTTGCTGTTCCATTTACCAAACGGTGTTATCGACAGGCGCTACCGGCCAACGATTGCTGCCGCTACGCCCGGCGCGATTGTCACGTTTGAAGTCACAGTGAATGAGCATCAGCCCGCCGCCAACAAACGCATGCCCTACAGGGTGATGTGCAGTGATGCAACGGGCGAACTGACCCTAGTTTTTTTTCATGCGCGCGCGGATTGGCTGGCCAAACAATTGCCCGAGGACGCGGTGCGTATCATCAGCGGCAAGCTGGAACATTATCAGGATAGGGCGCAAATCACCCACCCTGATTATATGGTTGATCCCGCGCACGCTGAAGAAATGCCTGATTTGGAAACGATCTATCCACTAACGGCGGGTCTTTCGGGCAAGATACTGCGGAAAGCCATTCATGCCGCCTTGGATCAGGTGCCTGCTCTGCCTGAATGGCACGATGCAGCCCTGATGAAGCGTGAAAAATGGCCCGATTTTCTCAGCGCGGTGAAAACCCAGCATAGCCCCGAAAATGCGGAAGACCTGACACCCACCAGCCTCTCGCGGCGGCGGTTGGCATGTGACGAACTGTTGGCGACCCAGCTCGCGCTGGCGATTGTGCGGGAACGCACGCGCCGTAAACGCGGGCGGGCCTTGACAGGGGCGGGCCACTTGCGTGCCAAAATTATTTCGCTGTTGCCGTATGATCTAACCGGCGATCAGCAGAAGGCGCTGGTGGAAATAACGGCGGATTTGGAAAATGAGCGCGCGATGCTACGCCTGATGCAGGGCGATGTAGGTAGCGGCAAAACCGTGGTTGCGGTTTTGGCAGCGGCGGCGGCGGTGGAAGCCGGTGTGCAAACAGCCATATTGGCCCCCACCGAAATATTGGCGCGGCAACATTTTGCGACAATCCAACCTTTGGCTGAGGCCGCAGGCATGAAAGTGGCACTTCTGACAGGCCGCAACAAAGGCAAAGCGCGCGCTGGGTTGTTGGCCGAACTTGCGGCCGGCGAGATAGACATAGTGATGGGCACACACGCACTTATTCAGGACGACGTGATTTTCCATGATCTTGGTTTTGCCGTGATCGACGAGCAGCATAGGTTTGGCGTAAAGCAGCGGCTTGCGTTGGCCGCAAAAGCTAATCACGGCATTGACGTGCTGGGCATGACAGCAACCCCCATTCCCCGCACGCTGACGCTTACGGTATACGGCGATATGGATACTTCGCTGATCCGCGAAAAACCGCCGGGCCGCAAACCTGTGGATACCCGTGTTGTATCGCTGGACAGGCTTTCCGAGGTGGCAAACGGTGTGCACCGGGCGGTGGCATCGGGCGCACGGGCTTACTGGGTGTGCCCCTTGGTGGAAGAAAGCGAGCTTTTGGACCTTGCCGCCGCCGAAGAACGTTATGCGTCCTTGAAACAAATGTTTGGTGGCAAGCTTGGGCTAGTGCACGGCAAAATGAAGGCGGCAGAGAAAGACGCGGTAATGGCGCGCTTTCAGACCGGCGAAATTTCGCTATTGGTTTCTACTACAGTCATTGAAGTGGGTGTGGATGTGCCAGAGGCCACTATTATGGTGATCGAACATGCTGAGCGTTTTGGCCTGTCGCAATTACACCAACTGCGGGGCAGGGTTGGGCGCGGGGCGGATCAGTCTAGCTGCATATTGCTGCGCGCTGCCGAGATTGGCAGTGTGGCACGTGACCGACTGAAAATCATGCGGGAAACCGAAGATGGTTTCTTGATCGCCGAGGAAGATCTGCGTTTGCGCGGTAGCGGTGAGATTTTAGGCACCCGCCAAAGTGGCCTGCCTGAGCTGAAAATGGTAGATTATGTAGAACACGCCGATCTAATTGAGCTAGCCCGCGACGATGCCCGGTTGATCATTAACAACGACCCCGAGCTAACCGGCAAGCGAAGCGAAGCGCTGCGGCACCTATTATACCTGTTCGAGCGCGACGAGGGTGTGCGTCTGATGCAGTCGGGTTAGGGCTTGCACAGAAATTTGGTCGATAATTTCTCTCTTGCGCACGATAAGTGGTACATGTACAATATATCGTACAAATAGAGGATCAACATATGACTGTAATGACATATACTAGGGCCAGGCAGGCGTTTGCCAATATAATGAAAACGGTGAACGCAGACCGTACACATGTTCATGTTACGCAAAAATCGGGAGACGATGTTGTGATCATGAGTAAAGCAGATTTTGATTCCATTGAAGAAACAATGCATTTGTTATCGAGCCCGGCAAATGCGTCTCGCCTTAACCAAAGCATTGCAGAACTGGAAGTTGGCGGCGGTACTGAGCATGCCTTAATTGAAGTATGAAATTAATCTGGAGTGCCCATGCATGGGAAGATTACTTATATTGGCAGGCCAACGATAAAAAAAATATAAAGCGGATTAATGCCCTCATAAAGGATATCATGCGAAGTCCGTTCGACGGTCTTGGCAAGCCAGAGCCTCTGAAACACAATTGGGCAGGCTACTGGTCGCGGCGGATTAATCAGGCCGACCGATTAGTCTATAAATACCGCGAAGATGCCATTTTTATTGCGCAAGCCAGATTTCACTATGATTGAGCGCGCAAGCGCTTATGGCTGATAGATATCTGAAGACGGTGAGGTGCTGGTTGAAAGATGGCAACTCATAGGTAGCAAAAGGCTGCTGCGTGAAAATTTCGTCCGTCGCCATCGGCGCAAGCCATTCTAGGTATAGCCTATGCCACCTATTCCCCCTTCAAGGCAGCGTCGGTGATTTTGTCTAGTGCGCCTGTGATTTTGGCAAAAATGCCGTCTTGATCTTCGATATGATACCGCTGTTTAAGCGCTTTTGGTGAGGTGTAGGCCAGCCAAACTTGCCCAGCTTCGTCGCGCCACGCCAATGCTTTTAGCGGCAAGTCGAACCCAACTGTGCGGTTTGATTGCATAAGCGGCGTGCCGGTTTTGGGGTTGCCAAATATCAGCAGCTGCGTTGGCAGCATTTCAAGGCCAACATTGGCGGCGCCTGCCGAATGGTCAATGCGGGCAAATATCGTCAATCCCTTGGCTGTTAGAATGCTGGTTAGCCGGTCAAGCGTAACCGCAACCGAATAGGGGCTTTGTTTTGTTACCAGATGGTCATTGGCTTTGGATTGCAGATCGTCGCCTGCATTGCTGCTGCTGCCGCCAAATGAAATCAAAGCTAACAGGACAGTTATGTAAAAACATTTCTTAAAGTGCATATTTGAACCTCATTAAACATATAAGCGGTGCGCCGCAGCACGTCCTAAGGCCATGCCAAAATACTGTGGCCCCAGTAAGGCTTTCATTGACTAAACGGCCTATGCGCTATTTCATATAGTAACCTACACTAAAACAGGAATATTTCACTATGGCGTGGGAAAAAGAGTTAGCTGAGAAAAAGGCGCGCGAAAAACTGGCCGAGCAGATGGGCGGGGCGGATAAGTTGGCGCGTCAGCATGGGCGCGGCAAACTGGATGTGCGTCAGCGGCTTGATGCCATGGCGGATGTGGGCAGTTTTCGCGAGATCGGCAAAATTGCGGGCAAGGCTACATACGATGAGAACGGTGAACTGGTAGATTTCATCCCATCCAACTTTCTGTTTGGCAAGGCCAAAGTGGATGGACGACATGTGGTGTTGGCGGCGGATGATTTTACCGTGCGCGGCGGTGCGGCGGACGCGGCTATTTGGCGAAAATCCATGCTGGCCGAGCAAATGGCCCACGAATGGAAGATGCCAATCGTCCGCCTGATTGACGGTACTGGGGGTGGGGGATCGGTTAAAATGTTGGAAGATATGGGCTTAACCTATGTGCCTTATCTGCCCGGCTGGGAACATGTTGTGAAAAACCTTGAGGCTGTGCCGGTGGTATCGCTGGCGCTGGGTTCAGTCGCTGGGCTCGGGGCCGCGCGGGTGGTAGCTAGCCATTACAGTGTGATGGTGAAGGGCTTGTCCCATATGTTTACGGCGGGGCCTGCGGTAGTTTCAGCAATTGGCGAAACGCTCGACAAGGAAACATTGGGCGGCGCTGACCTACACGCCCGCAGCGGCGCGGTTGATGATATCGTTAACAGTGAAAGTGAAGCATTTGAAATGGCACGTAAGTTCTTGTCATATTTACCAAATTCTGTAGGAATGATAACCCCGCGTATTGAGCCTACGGACCGAGTTAATCGCCGCGATGAAAGCCTACTTGAGGCCGTGCCTGAGAACCGCATGGCGGCTTACAGCATGCGAAAAATCCTGACCAGCGTATTTGATAAAACCAGCGTTTTTGAAATGGGGAAGCGTTGGGGCCAATCAGCTATCACGGCGTTTGCCCGGCTTGATGGCTGGCCTGTGGCAGTGCTGGCATCTGACCCATCCTTCATGGGCGGCAGTTGGTCCGCTGATGCATCGCGCAAAATCGATCGCTTTGTCAAACTTGCCAATACCTTCGGGTTGCCGGTAGTGCATCTGGTCGATAATCCGGGTTTCATGATCGGGCTTGAGGCCGAAAAAGCTGCCACCATCCGCTACGGGGTTGAGGCACTGAATGGCATCTACACATCAAAAGTACCCTGGGCGACGGTGATTATTCGCAAGGCTTATGGTGTCGCGGGCGCGGCGATGAACGACCACACCAAATTCCAATATCGCTTTGCCTGGCCCTCAGGGGATTGGGGCAGCTTGCCGCTGGAAGGTGGTATTGAAGTCGCCTATAAAGCCGAATTAGAGGCCGCTGACGATCCTGTAGCCCATTTGGCGGATATCCGGGCGCGGTTAGACAAAGTTCGCAGCCCCTTCCGCACCGCAGAGGCGTTTCTGGTGGAAGATATTATCGACCCCCGCGAAACAAGGCCGCTGCTGTGCGAATTTGCCGAACTGGCTCAGGAGAAAATGGCATAAAGCAAAGGCGTGTCCCCAATAAGGTTTTGGAAAGCCAAAATGACCGGAGCTTTGACCATGAATTTGCCGTAATTTGATTGCAAATCGGGTTTCATCATTGATATGGCTTCGTTGAGAATGGCCAATTGGTTAAAGGAGATTACCTGGTGAAATTGCTCATGTTTTTGTGCCTAACCCTGCTGTCAGTCCAAGCCAGTGCCATTGATTTTCACGAGAATATCAAGATTAAAAATCTGTTCGTGAAGGCGGGCCTTGAAGGCACCTTTGTGCTGTATGATTTGCATGCAAAAACCTATAGCGGGCATAATGCTGACAGGGCGAACATCCGTTATTTTCCCGCATCCACCTTCAAAGTGGCCAATTCGCTGATCGGACTGTCGGTAGGTGCAGTTAGCAGTGTCGATGAAATTCTCCCCTATGGTGGTGGGCCACAATATCTTAAAATATGGGAAAAGGACATGTCCTTGCGGGATGCGATTAAAATCTCCAATGTGCCAATATTTCAAGAGCTTGCTCGTCGTATTGGACGCAGCAAAATGCAGAAAAATGTCGTTAAGCTAGGGTATGGTAACCAGCGTATCGGCAATAACATTGATACATTTTGGTTGCGAGGCCCTATCGCGATCAGTGCTATCGAGCAGACTGGTTTTCTCGCCCGATTGGCTGTTGGCGCATTACCTTACCCTCAAAAGGTCCAGAAAAGCGTGCGCGAAATTGTTGAATTGGAAAGGGACGAAGACTGGGTATTGTACGGGAAGACTGGTTTTAGTGTGGCATCTGACCCTCAAATCGGGTGGTGGGTTGGCTGGGTAAAACGCGAAAATCGGATATATAGTTTTGCTCTGAATGTTGATGTCCAAAAGGCAGTAACCAAAAAACGCATTGAGCTTGGTAAAGCCAGTTTGCGTATACTCGGCATTCTATAGGCACAGCTCAGCGAAATTGCCGAACTGGCACAGACGTGCATAAAAGCAACACGCTAGCGCTGACAAAAGCCAGAGCATAGCCCTGAAATGTGAGATACCTAGAGCGCTTCGTTTTAGTGACGTCCAGGCAGTGATTTTTGCCATGTATCGATTTTGACAAATAGCTGTTGGTTGGCATCGCCAATTTCGCGCTCAAAATGCTCATCAAAATCAACGTGTTCAGCTTCAATTTTTTCAATTTTTGCTTTGAAGTCATCAAGTTCAGATTTCAGTTTATTGAATTCTATCTTGAATTTTTCGCCCTCAGGCTGGTCAAAAACCGGGTGAACGGAATGATCTTCCAGCATTTTTTCGCGGCTACGAAGCCCTTCAGCGAGTTTGTGCATAAATTCAGACATACTTACCTCCTTTTGTTTTTAACATTATAAAAATACCATGATTTGGGCTATTGCAATTGACGCGGATCAAATTGCTGAAAAAATAGAAAGTATGTGCTGGCCAGTGCATCAGGCTAGCTTGACTATCATATTGGTTAAGGTCATGTTCGTTTTTCTTGTAGCAGGCTGACGTGGTTTTAACTCTCGCTGAGTTGGGTTTTATGAAAATTGCCGTTTTTATAGTCGCGTACAATGCGTGGCACACAATCGAAGCTGTTCTTGACCGTATTCCAGAAAATCTGTGGCGGACGCTTTCGGAAGTATATATTTTTGATGACGCTAGTCAGGATGAAACGGCCCTGAAGGCATCGGAATATAAGGGCAAACATCAAGATAAAATAAAAGTATTTGGTAACCAGGTTAATTTGGGTTACGGCGGCAATCAAAAGCGGGGGTACCGCTATGCGCTGGAGCAGGGATTTGATGTCGTGGTGCTATTGCACGGTGATGGGCAGTACGCACCAGAGTGCCTGGAAGACCTGATCAGCCCTATCGTCGAGGGAGAAGCTCAGGCTGTTTTTGGGTCCCGGATGATTACCAAGGGGGCTGCACGAAAGGGCGGGATGCCGCTTTATAAGCTTGTTGGGAATAAAATTCTTTCGAGCTTTCAAAACTTTCTACTGCCGAGCCAGTTAAGCGAGTTTCATTCGGGGTACAGGGCTTATTCTGTTGCGGCGCTTGGGGAATTGCCGCTTTTACACAATACGAATGATTTTCATTTTGATACGGAAATTATCATTCAATTGATGGAGACCGGGGCTGTTATTTGCGAAGTTCCCATACCAACCTATTATGGAGATGAAATTTGCCATGTAAATGGGATGAAATATGCTTGGGACGTTTTTAAGGCTACGCTAGCCTACAAATTTCACAAAAAGGGTATATTGTATGATCGTAGGTTTGATCTGCGGTCAGGCTCAAAATACACCTACAAACACAATCGGTTTTCCAGCCACGAACAAATCGTTGCGATGATCCCCGCACCTGCTGCGGAAGAAGCAAACTTGCCCACTATTCTGGATGTAGGATGCGGTTCCGGTCAATTGTCACGTGCTATGGCAAGCAAAGGGTACAGCGTAACCGGCATTGATGTTTATGATAGCAAAGAGGCCGCCGCAGTTTGCGACAGTTTTATTGAGGCTGACCTTGAAAAGGGGCTGAAGGGTGTGGTTTCCAACACATGGGATCGTATTGTTTTTGCAGATATTATTGAACATTTGCGCGAGCCGGAAAAGCTGCTTTTGGAAGCAAATTCGCTGTTAACGCCGAATGGAGTGGTTATCGCTTCAACTGGGAATGTGGCACATTTCCTTGTTCGGCTTATGTTGTTGTTCGGGCGTTTTCACTATACCGAGCGCGGCATTCTGGACCGTACACATGTGCGGTTGTTTACTGTTCGAAGCTTTAAGAAGCTCTTTCAAGACTGTTCCTACGATATTGTTAAAATTGCCTATTGCCCTATTCCGTTTGAAAATGTTTTTCCCGGACATCAGAAGTTCACCGATTTTTTAAGTTGGCTCTATATGGCACCTGTCAAAGTTTGGGCCTCACTGTTTTGCTATCAAGTTATTATTGAAGCTCGCCCCAGAAAGGCAGGGCCAAGTGATTTGATGAAACAACAGCAAATACTGGAAGTATACGCGCCGTATCAACCGCTTTCGCATATGAAAACTGGTGTATCCCCGGAAGACCGTGCGGTGTCATGAAGGAACTTTCCTGGCAATTTTTTCGCTATTTGGTTGTTGGCGTTGCCGGGACAGCAATTTACGCAGCGATTTTTGCTCTGTTGAATGAAACGGTTTTTTCTGCCGATGACGCGCTAAACGAGTATACGCGCGGACGCAATTACATATTCTCCAACAGCGCCGCTTTTCTTTTTTCAAGTATCTTCGTATATATGAAGAATAAAAGCTGGGTTTTTGAGGGTGGCAACCGCAGCCGGCATGGTGAAATAATGTTGTTTTACGGTGTGGCGCTTTTGGCTTACCTTATCGGAACACCCGCAGGAACCTGGTTGATAGCCAAGCATGGCTGGAATGAATATTTTGCCTTGGTGGTTACCGTTGGTGCCTCTGTTTTAGTAAATTTTGTAGGGCGAAAACTGTTGGTATTTCGAAAATAGATACCTGAGAAATTTGGTTCTTATATGAATGTGTTACATATAAAAAACATGATAAACCACTGGTTTACCATTATAAAAAATATAATTTATAAGCCGGTTTTCGTGCGCTTATCAACAATAGGCTTTCTGTTGCTTCTTTCCTTTAATGTCAGCTATTTGGCTCGGCATACGCCTACGAATTGGGACATGCTAGCCTACAGTTGGCTTGCTTTGCCGGATAGTGAATTTAGCGCAGAAGAAAAGTTTACGGAAACCTATAGATTAGCCCGCAGTAAACTTGCGGATAAAGAATATAATCAGTTGCTGGGGAGGTTGCCTTTGGTGGACGAGACTTACCGCGAAAAAGTTTCTCAAGACCCCAAGCTCTTTGAGCAGCAATTGGGCTTTTATCGGGTGAAGCCAGCGATGCCACTGGCAATGAGGGGGCTCGGTGCCTTTGGCCTAGATCCATTGGATGCAGGCAAATATATTGTGCTATTTAGCTACTTTTGTTTTGGCCTGCTATTTTTTATGGCGCTCCGATCTTTGGTGCCTACCCCTATAGCGGCAACGGCAGCGGCAGCGTATGGTGCCATTATTTTATTTACTACAAGTGTTGGTTGGCAAATTACGCCAGACGCGCTTTCCTGCTTGGTTCTATGCGGTGCTTTTTATGTATACCAGATCAAAGGCAACAGCGCGGCGGCGATGGGTTTGTTAATCCTATCGGTACTTGTTCGCCCGGATAATGCCATTCTGTGCGGCGTAATTCTGATTTCGTCGACACTTTTAAGGATTGGTTCCCGCAAATGGCTGTTGATAGCCGCGATTCTCCTGAGCCTGGAATATTGGGCTCTAATTTCGTCGGTGAACTATTATGGATGGTCTGCCCATTTTTATGTTACTTTTGTTGAAAGAATTGCCGACATTAAGGACTTTCAATCCAGTCTATCGTTTTCCGATTATGTGGCGCGCTACCCAACGATAATGGTGAATGGGGTTTTGCATAGCTTTTTTCTCGCCTTCATACTTCTAGCGCAATTTTTGATAGCCTCGGAAATAAAAGGCGGGCGCCTTGGCGCGTTCTTAAAGACCTTTTCGCGTTCTATGCTCTTTGCGTCTGGTAGTGTTTGGCTTTGCTTTTTGGTAGCGGATTTTTTTGGCATTTCTCTCACAGCACCCGCAAAATATACAGTTTGGTTTATCCTCATTGCGGTAACCTTTGTATACGGCGGGGTTTTGATGTTTGGGATATATTTTCTGCCAAAATTGGTACAGCTGGATACCGAAAGTTCTGTAATCAGGGTCTTGCTACCCGTCACCGTCTATATGATGGTTCATTTCTCTTTGTTTCCAATAGACAAAGATAGAATGCTGCTGGCGTCATATTTGTTCACCCTCTATTTCTTTACTGATTGGCTGTCCCGCCAATTTAATATCAGGAGGTTACAGGGCAAGACCATATGATCGAAACATGGCCTTAAATTTTTCGCCCTCAGCTTGGTCAAAAACCGAAGGAAAAGTATGCAATTGTTTGTAAGAGATCGCCTTGACTGAGATCAAGTGTTGACTTGATAACTCAAGCTGCAACTTGCTGAGCTTGGGGCCTGATCCTAGATTGGCAAAATATCAGCGTGCCCGGAAACTTGCACCTTGGTAATTTTGCCGTTTTCTTTTTTCGCGCGGGCAGAGATGAGGCTTGGCTTACCCATGGCGTAGCCTTGGCGGATATTGATGTCTTTCCACTCCCCTTCGGTTTCTGCAGCGAAGTGTGCCAGATACGCTGCCAAAGCGCCCGCAGCGACACCTGTGGCGGGATCCTCATTATATCCAGCTTTTTTTGGGAATTGCCTGGCAGAAATATACTCAGGTTTTTCTGGGTCGATGCCAAACGGATAAAAGCCAGTGGTATTATAGCGCTCGCACAGTTCCCATAATAGCTCGTAATTTGGCTGTAGCCGATCAATGATGGCGGCATTTACCAGTGGGATGATAAGTTTATACCGCGATACGGACACAGAAATTGCGGGTATTGCTGAATGCAGGTCTGCGATGCTAATGCCAAGGGCAGTTGTTATTTCTTCGTTGGTTGGATTGTCTGAGGAAAAATTCGCCGGGAACTGATCCACTGTTACTAACGACCCGTTTTTATGGGCGTCATAGTTTGCGGTAATACGGCCCGCGCTTGTCTCAATGACAACTGGAAACGTCTTTATTAGACCACGCTCTTTCATAACAGTAACTGCGGCAATCGTGCCGTGAATACACATTTCCATTTCGTATTCGGGTACAAAATACCGCAGAGCAAAGTCGGAACCGGCTTCGGAAGCTTTGTCTATTATGATTGTCTCTGCGCCAAATTGGGTCGCATATGCCATGCCTTGCTGCGCACTTAAATTCGAGCCAGATAAAATAACAGGGCAGGGATTGCCGCCGTTCGGCCCGTCCGCGAAAACGATGGTGTGAACAATTTCAGGAGCATGTTTTTCCAAAGCGGTTCTCAAAGCTCTTTCTCATAAACTCTGTATGTTTTGTAGATTTTGCAGCCGATTTCCTCGAGGATTGAGCGCATGCCATTGTTGTCTTCCAAAATCCAGCCCAATTCGCCAAAATAGGCCCCGCGTTTTTCCACATGCTGGCGACTAACGTTGATCATCCACATCGACATGGCGGCACCCAAGGGCCCGCGTTGGAACTTTTTGCGCACACCCATCAAAGGTACGCGGCAGCGGTCCTCGCGGCCATTAAACATGCGCCACAACAGCTTGAAAATGCCTGTGGGGAACAGTCTGCCATCAATATCGCGAATTTTATGGTTTACATCGGGGATGGTGAGCATGAAAGCAACCGGCTCGCCGTCATATTCGCAAATATAGGTGCGGTAGGCTTTCACGACTGGCTTTAGGCTTTTGCCTGCGTGTTTGGCTTCTTCGTCGGTGAACTTTACATAACCCCAGTTATCTTCCCATGCTTCGTTGAAGATATCCATAATTAGCTCGATTTCTTCATCGAAGCGTTTCATGTCCAAGGGACGCATAGTCACGCGCGGGTTTTTCTCTGCCATTTTGATGATACGTTTGGCCCGGTCGGGCATCTCAAGGCTTAGGTCAATCGAATAAGCGAACATGTCTTTCAATTTGGCAAAGCCGCATGCTTGCAGCCAGTCGTCATAGGCAGGCCTGCCATGGGGCATCATCACGCAAGGCGGCGTATCAAAGCCATCGATCAGGTTGCCAACTTCCATATTCACAGACAGCGACCACGGCCCCGATACGCGTTTCATTCCACGCTCTTTCAACCAAGATTCGGCTGTGGCGAGCAGCGCCTGCGCCGTGTCTGCGTCCACAGCCTCGAAAAAACCAAAATGACCGATGCCGGGGCCCCATTTTTCCTGAGCCAGTTCGTCAATCTGCGCGCTGATGCGGCCCACATCCTTGCCCTCACGCACGGCCAGCCAATAAACCACTTCTGCATGCTCAAAAAATGGATTGGATTTGGCTTGAAGCACATCCAGTCGCTCAATCATTAGGGGCTGAATCCAGTTGGGATCATCTTTGTAAATCTCGCGCGTGACATTTACAAAACGCTTCAACCCGGATTTATCCTCGATCTTTATTATGCTAACTTCGTTCACTGTGGATTATCCTTTTGTGGGGCAGGGCGAAGCCTCCGGCCAATTTTTCCGAGAGCAGCTGCATCTGTATCATTCAGTCCGTAACGTACCAGCAGCATAAGCGCTGCCAGCAAGCTTGCAATTGCGATAAGTATGCCCGTGGGCGCGGGCCACTGAGTTGAAAACGGCACCATGCAAATTATAACCGTCGTCATCAAAAGCGCCAACATTAGTGGCCTGAATAACTGCCGGTCGTAAGGCAAAATTTTAAACAGCAGGCCTGCTTCAACAAGTGACAACACAGCAGTGACATTGAGCCCGATCGAGGCGGCGGTCGCAGCGCCGTTAACGCCGTAAAGCGGGATTAGGTAAAAACCAAGGGCCAGCAGGGTTGTTAGTCCCAAAAGACTATTTAAGGGCGGCAACAATCGGTGGCCCAACATCTCAATGATGGCAGAGGAAGGCCCGGTGGCAGCTTCGAAAACGCGGCCAGCGCAAAGGATTGCAATCGCGGTGGCAGCAACCTGGAACTCGGGTTTCATCGCGGCAAGTATGTCGCTACGTGCAAGAATAATCGCGGCCGCAAAGGGCAGGGCAACGCAAATCGAAAGCCTTGTCGCGTAATGATACATGTCTCTTAGTGCGGCCCGGTCGCCGTGGCCCTCACGTTCAGCGGCCAAGGGGGCCATGACATACTCAAATGTCATCCGTACGGTTTGAAGGGCGCTGGCAATTTTGCGGGCGACGGAATAATAGCCACCCGCTGCCGCGCCTGCGGCACCCGGTAACATAAAGTTAAGGAACATCACCGGGAACTCGCTGAATAATCCTTTGATAACATTTGCCGGCATAACAGCGTAACCATACTTGCGCATATCACGCGCAATGGGCCCGGACATGGGCGCGCGCAGAATTTCTACCATATCGTAGTGTTTGGCAACAAGTCGAAGCGCTAATCCGGCGGCAAGTACAACACTGATCAGATGGGCAAGAAATAGCCCATAGGATAACATGCCTGCCAGCGCAAAGGCTATCGCCGCGATCAGTCTGATGCCCTGTTCATACAAAATGCGCACGCGAATTTCTGGCCCAAAAATACAGCGAGCCCTGATGGCAGCGGTGGCGACTTCAACCAGTGTCCAAAAAGGCAGGACCCAAACATAGATTTGGATGATTGTGGTGAGCCGTATTGCTTCGGATTCTGCGGCGTTAATGAACGGAGCCAGTTTCGGCGCAAGCAAAGTGCTAGCAAGAGCAATTGCGCACGCAATTAGAAAACTTAGCTTTAGCGCATAGCCGGTGACTTTTTCCGCGTCAGTTCCCTTGGCGGGAGGCACAAATCGTTGCAGAGCTGTGGCCATCGCCACATCTGAAAATGCGGTTGAGACCTTTACATAGCTCCAAAGAACCGCAAAAAGACCAAAAGTGGCAGCACCGTAGAACCACGTAAACGCGATGACGGAAAAGGCTTCGATAAATGCGCCCATGCGCCCAAGAAAAGCATATCCCGCCCCGCCCGCAATGCGGGCCCGGTGGTTGTCTGGCTCTGACTGTGTGCCGCCACCATCAGCCATCGGGCGAAGTCTCGATATGCTTGCCGTGGCCTTCTTCGGTGTTGAAGATCACCGCATAGCCTAAGAATAAAAACAGGAAGAATGGTGCCCAAGCGGCTAAAAACGGCGGTGCTGCACCAAATTCACCCATTGCCAACATGAAGTTATCAGCGACAAAAAAGCTAAAACCCATTGCCATGCCAATTACCAGCCTGACCACTAAGCTGCCTGCCCGGTGTACACCAAAAGCCGCTACGCCGGCTAAAAGCGGCATCAAAAGCGTAGCCGCAGGTCCTGCGATTTTTTGAAGAAAGCTAGCCATAAGGCGGTCTGTAGGAATGCCTTCAGCTTTAAGCTTGCTTATGGACTTCCATAATTTTGGCATGGAAACCTGATTTGCCTTTACAGTGAGCGCCAAAAAACGGTCAGGCTTGGTAGGAATGTCCCAATCTTTAACCGGCGTTATGGTAAGTTCGTGGCTGGTGGTATCAAACCTGCGGGCATCATGCAGGGTCCATTTTTCATTCTGATACCAGGCAAAGTCGGCCCGAACCATAGCAACAAGGCGCTTTGATGGGTCGCGCTCATATATCGAAACTTTATCCAGCACGAACCGATTGCCATTACGGCTAACAGATTCGACCAAAATAATAAGGTTGCCTTCTTTTACCCATACACGCCCCGCAAGGCTGGTATTGGGCGGAAGGTCCACGGCATAGTCATTTTGTTGCCAATATTCGAGTTCCGCATTGCCGTTAACGACAACGGCCTCGTTGAAGGCAAAGTGAGCGCACGAGATAACAAAAGAAGCCAACCCGATCGGCAGCAGAATTCTGTGCGCCGACAAGCCAGACGCCTTCATGATGACGACTTCGTTATTCTGGTTTAAAGTCGCGAGCGTAAGCAGCGAAGCTAACAGCGCAGCAAAGGGCGCGAACTGCGAAATAAGCTGAGGCGTGCGCATGCTGATGTAACGGGCAATAGAAACCCAGGTTGCGCCCTCGGCGCCCATAATTTCGTCAGATGCGCCGAGCAAATCGAGGAATTGCAAAACGGCTGTCAGCCCAATTAAGATACCCAAAAAGCGCCCGATGTGCATTTTGGCAAGATAACGAGCGAGCGTGCGCGATGGCACAAACAATCGACGGAGCAGGCGGCTATCCATCAGTCAGTCACCCCCATAATGCGTTTACAGAGCTGCTTAAGGGGCGCGCTAATGGTGCTCCAGAAGGCGTCAATCAGCGCCAATGGCTCGCCGCCTGCCTTAAACGCAGCGGTTCGGTAGAAAAACAGGCTAAGCATAGCAAAAGCGGCATAAAGCATCCAGATAGTAACGTAGGGCGATGCCCCCTTTTGTACAGCGGTTTCCATGGCTTCCATGAATTCATTATAGACAATTAAAAGTGTTAAACCGATCACGATACCTGATCCCCGACCAGTACGTTTGTTCGTCATACCCATTGCAACAGCAAGGAAGGGCAGGATAAAGAAACTAAGGCTATGCATGATACGCCAATGAAAGTTGCCAACAAATGCGGCACGCTGTTCGCTGGAGTTTGCAGGGTTATCCATTTCAACATAAAGCTCGGGCAATGTCATCTCGCGCTCTTCGCCGCCGCGGTCGCGGAAATCCTCTCGGGACGGAAGCTTGATTTTCAAGTCTTGTCGATCGAATGTCAGCACCCTTGGTTTGCTCTGTTGCTCGTTCAGGTCAACAATCACACCATTGAACATGCGCAGAAGAATGGTTTGGTCATCCTCAGTAGCATAAAATCCACCGCTCTCGGCGGTGACCGCGATGGTGCGGTCAGCGTCTTTTCGCTCCATGAAAATTCCGCGTAATTCCGCACCCTGTTGACGAGATTCTTCCACCAAAAGCGTAATGTCGTCGCCGACGTGGACGAATTCACCGACCCGTATACTCGCGCCAAGTGCGCCACTTCTTAGATCAAAAACAAGCGTGCGGTATGTATAAATGCTGTGGGGCTGAATCCAGCCGACCAGTATCGTATTTATAACGGCAAGCAATAACGCCAGCATCAATAAAGGGCGCATCATGCGTGGTAACCCGACACCAGCGGTGGCCATAGCATCATATTCACTGGAAAGTGATAACTTGCGAAACGCGATCAAAATGCCCAGCAATAATCCAATCGGCAAAGCCAGCCCCATATAGTGCGGCGCCATATTTGCGAGCATCTTAAATACGACGTTTGCAGGACCGCCCTGATTGACGACAAAATCAAACAGACGCAGCATTTTCTCTAGGATAAGCAAAAGAGCCGCTAAGCCTAGCGTCGTGAGAAGCGGCATGCTGACCTGCTTCAGGATGTAACGATCAATGCGAGTGAACATAGGTTGGCGCTACACTTGTTTCGGGAACTAATCAAGCGGGATTTCGCTGAGAAATATAGTATGTCCGCTGACACTTGGACCAAGATCATGGCAAAAGCTTGTTGAATTATATCAAGACTGCGGCCATATGGGTCATAATTTTGCCACCATACGGCGGCATTTGCAATATTGAAGCGGACTCTGCGGAAAGGTCAAAGTCGTTTCCGGCGTTTTCGTAAGGTTACTGGAGATTTATATGGTTCGTTTTGTATGTTTTGTTTTGAGTGCTGCCCTGTTTGGATTTGATGCGTTCGGAGGGCATGGGGCGACGGCTGTTGCCGCCGATAGCATGATCGACGATGTCAATGTTATGTGTGAAACTGGTGAAGGCAACGCCGCACTGTTAGTTCACGTTCAGAACATCCGGTCGATTGAGGGCAATCTACGCGCGCAAATCTATAGCAGTGATCCGGAAGAGTTTTTGGAAAAGGGCAAAAAGCTTTTGCGGGTTGATGTGCCTGTAGCGGTAGAAAATGAGCAAAGTGTTTGTGTGCGGGTACCTGCACCCGGTACATATGCGCTGGTGATTATGCATGACAAGAATGCCAACGGGAAAGCGGATTTTTTTTCAGAGGGCTTCGGGTTTTCCAACAATCCAAAATTGGGCTTTGGTCCGCCAGCCGCTGAAGACGTGATGATCAGTATCCCAGTGGGTGTAAGCAAGACTACCGTAGTATTGAAGTATATTCTGGGCTCGGATGAAGAAAATGTTCAGAAACGCCGCAAGCTAAAGCGAGGATAGCATTGATATATTTCATATAAATGGCTATGAAGATCATACTGTTTTTTATGCGTTACGTGAAGCTGGTATGTGAAATTTCTGAGTTTGTAATTGTTTGATTATATTGTGTGGAGCATTTCTGGCATGCAGCTGGAGAAAAAACGTATTGAAATTGGTGTTCAGGTCCCGCTTGTCGCCATTATTTCGAACCCGCTAAGCACAACAAATGCCAGTGGAATGGATAATATTCGCAAGATCATTAGTCAAAGCGCAAATGTGGTCCACTTTGAGCTCAATGGAATTGACACAGTTGATGAAGCCTTGGAATTGTTCAGTAGGGCTAATCCGGCGATGCTAATTATAAATGGTGGAGACGGCACCATTGGTGCTGTTCTGGCGTCTATTCTTTATAAAAACCCATTTTCAGTCGTTCCGCCTATCGCTTTTTTGCCGGGCGGAAAAACCAACATGACAGCGGCCGATCTTGGCGTGAAAGGGAATCCTGTTAAAGTATTGAAACGCCTGCTGCAGCTGGCCGCGGAAGGAGAAATTGAAGAAAGCCTAAGCTCCCGCCATTTAATTGAGATGGATCTGGGCGACGGTGCTCTGCCTCGCGTGGGTACCTTTTTTGGTACGGCTGGTGTGGTCAAGGCCGTTAACTGGTGCCGCGAATATGCCTACAGGCTTCCGTTGCCCAATGTGATGGCCCACTTCGCCGCAGGGCTGAAGCTATTCATAGCCGCTTTCGGCGTTGGCAAATCCAAAAGTCTGCTGGTTTCAGATCCAATGGCTATCAACGTGCCAGGGCATGGTCGCATGGCTGGACAATATTCTGCAGTGCTGACAACAACACTGGATAGGCTGGTTTTAGGCATTAAGCCATACGGAAAAGATGGTAGTGGAGGGCTGCGTTTCGCGGCGGTTGAAGCTGGGGGGAGCAATTTATTGCGTGCCGTTCGGGCACTTATTACAGGGTCTTTTGGTGATAAAACTATCGCAGGCACCCATGTACGCAAAGGCAATGAGGTTCGACTGGAGGGTACAGATTCTGTCACGTTGGACGGTGAAATTTACCACCCAATTGCGGGCAAGCCAATTATTCTGCGCGGTGACAGAGCGCTTTCCTTTATAACGCTGTAGAAAATTCTCATGCCTGATATAATTGATCAAAATCTGGTGGATTTCATTCGCTGTGAATGGGACCGCACTGTGCCAACCAAAGTGGAAGCCGCGGCCCGCGATATCGTGCAGCGTTATGGTAACAGTGTTTCAGGGGTAATTTTTTACGGTTCCTGCCTGCGTACTGGCGAGATTGAAGATAAAATACTAGATTTCTATGTGATTGTTGATGATTACTGCAAAGCATATTCCAGCCGCGCGCTGGCTATTGCTAACAAAGTTTTGCCACCGAACGTTTTTTATCATGAGGTGACAATAGATGGCACGGTGGTGCGGTCAAAATATGCGGTCTTATCTGAGGCTGATCTTGCGTACCGTACCAGCCGACAGTGTTTGAATGTTTCGGTTTGGGCGAGGTTTTGCCAACCTTGCATGTTGCTCGTCCCGCGAGACAAAATCGCCTGCACAGTGATCAATGGTTATATTGCACAAGCGTGCGTTACGATGCTGGCAAACCTGCGTGAGTTATTCCCACAGATGATCGCAAGCCGTGATCTGTGGGTGGAAGCGTTTGAGCAAACTTATGCCGCCGAATTGCGCTCTGAGCGTGGAGGCAAGGGATTGGAGATTTATGTACTTGATCAGGAACGGTATGACAGGTTAACGCCAATTGTGCTCGCAGCGCTTGGTGTGATGGCCCAGTCCAAACCGCTTCAAAACCAGCCAGCCAGATGGACCAGTGTCCGGCCAAAACTAAAATGGATGATGCGGCGCTGGAACGGCAAGCTTGTTAGTTTCCTTAGGCTTCTGAAAGCTACCACCACATTTGACGGCGGCATTGATTATATCGCCTGGAAAATCAAAAGGCATTCCGGCGTGGAGATTGAGATAAAAGACTGGATGCGCAAACATCCGATTGTCGCAGGGGTCTCACTTTTTTGGGGAGCGCGCAAAAAGGGTGCCTTTAAATAGCAGTTTTAACGGCTTTCCCAATATAGTTTCAGCCTCTATTCGTGCAAACTTAAACCAACTTTGTCAGCGGTGATTTTGAAGCGTTTGATGATCTCATCAATTTGTTCGGTTGTATGCTGGGCGCAAACGCTGACGCGCATCAAAAACATGCCTGCGGGCGTCGCTGGCGGCGCGGCCATATTCACATAAACACCTTCATGCAGGAGTTGCTCCCAGAATTTGGTGCCAACCATAACATCAGGCAGATGCACTGCAACAATTGGGCTTTCCGCTGTTTCAGTGCAAAGTCTGAAGCCTGCAGATTTAAGGCCAGAGTGCAGGCGGCGAGCGTTTTCCCAAAGGTGGGCACGCCGGTTGCCGCTGCGCTGGATTGCCTTGATGGCTGCCGTCGCCGACGCGATTACACTGGGCGGCAGGCTCGCAGAAAAAATATAAGGCCGCGATACATACCGCAGTACATCGAATTTGGGATGATTTGATACAGCAAAGCCGCCAACAGTGCCGACGGATTTAGAGAATGTACCAACAAAAAAATCAACCAGATGCTCGACACCCAGTTCTTCTGCCACGCCTCGGCCATTTTCACCGCAGAAACCCATAGAATGGGCTTCGTCAACCAAGGTCATGCAGCCGTATTTTTTCGCAATTTCGAGAATTTCCTTCAGAGGTGCGGCGTCACCGAGCATCGAATACATGCCTTCCACCACAACAAGTTTGCCGGCACCCTCCGGGATGCGGTTCAAGCGCCTTTCCATCTGCGCGACATCATTGTGCTTAAACCGTACAATCGTCGCGTTCCCCATTGCGCAGCCATCATAGATTGAGGCGTGGCAGTCGGCATCGATGATTATATAGTCATCTTTGCCGCCGAGGGCGGAAATTATGCCGAGATTGGCCTGATAGCCGGTAGAGAAGACCATGCAGTGGTCCATGCCGTAAAAATCAGCAATAGTAGCTTCCAGCGTCTTATGGCCAGAATATGTACCATTCAGCACACGCGAACCTGTGGTGCCGGTGCCAAATTTATCAAGCGCTTCTTTAGCGGCGTCAATGGCTTCCTGATTGAAGGTCATACCCATATAATTGTTGGTGCCTGCCAATATGGTATTTCGGCCATCAATAACCGCGACAGTTTCAGAAATTATTTCCTCCATCACTACCTGAAAAGGATCAGACTTTTCAAAAGGCAGGGAGGCGCGCAGGGCGACCATAGGGTCGAACTTATCAAGAAGATCCATTATATATTAGCTTTCGCTTAGAATTTTATCAACAGCATCAGTGACTTGCTGTAAGGTTTCAAGGTCTGGCAATAGGTTGATCGGCAGGAGAATATCAAATTCATCCTCTATGTCCGCTACCAAATCCATCACTGTTAAGCTGTCGAGTTCCAAGTCTACCGCGAAAGTGGTTTCAGACGTCAGTGTCACATTTTTTTTGTTGAGCGGCGCAACAAGGACACAGATTGTTTCAAAGGTTTGGGCGTTCGCCATGGTGTCTGCCTATCTACTGTCGGAAAAATACTAACGGAACGTCCCTGTCTTATATCGGTAACGTGCCAATCATAAAAGCCCGTTTTTTTGGTACCAGTCCATTGTATCCCTTAATCCGGATTTAAGATCAAATTGAGGCGACCAATTAGAGAGCTTTGCGCGTCGTCGTTCGCGCACCGTCCAGTCAGGATGACAGAGATAGCGGGCGGTTGAAAAAGTTAACATTGCCGGGCGATTTATCCCTTTGGCAATAACACCATTGATCGCGCCAATTGCACCAAAAAGCCAAAATGGCAACGAAAATACTGTTGGCACCTTGGCACCGTCGGCTGCGAGCGCAGATGCAACATCCTTCAACTGATAGCCACCGGGTTTTTGGTCATCAATCTCGAGAATGCCATTGTTATTACTGCCATTACATAGTTCGACAAGGGCTGAAGCCAGGTCTTTGGCATGGATCATTGAAAAACGGTTCTTTGTACTGCCGGGGGCGGGCAGAATGCCAAGCCGGGTGGCTTTCAATAGCTTGAGGATTTCCTTGTCCCCCGGCCCGTATATGGCTGGAGGGCGCACAATTGTCCAGGTGAATGGCCACTTTCTCGCGGTGAGCAGCATCTCAGCTCCGGCTTTGCTTGCGCCGTAATGTGATAGGCGCGGCTCACGTGCAGCGAGACTGGAAATATGAATAACATGCTTGATGTTTGCTGCGGCGGCGGCTGAAAATAGCAGCTTGCTACCCGTGACGTTTGCATCAAAAAAACCATCGCGGTTCAAGGCTTTGGTCAGGCCCGCCACATGAAGCAGTGTTTCCGCTCCTTTGCAAAGCGTTGTCAGGCTCTGTTCGTCTGAAAGTGAGCCTTCAATCCATGTTATGCCCGCACGTTCGGCCTGTGGTTTCCGGGTGAGGGCTCTAATCGTGTGCCCCGCCTCCATTAGACTATCCAAAAGGTGGCCACCAAGAAAGCCGGTGGCTCCGGTCAGGGCGATTTTCTGACTGGGTATATGTTCTTTTGGCTTTTTATGCATGGCTTTAGCTGGCAATGGCCTGCAGAATACCAGACAAATATTGGTTTCGCGCTTTGGTGCGACTAAGTTTTCCTGATGATGTGCGGGGTAAAGAGCGTGGGGGTACAAGCTCGATCAGCGCATTGATACCTGTTGATTTTTGTATCTGCTTTCGCAGGTCATCCACAAGTTTGGCTCGAAGAGCAGGCTCTGAAATTCGGCATTGAACCAGGATCATGGGCACTTCACCGGAATCTTCGCCGGGAACTGAAATTGCGGCAACGTCGCCGGTTTTTAGGTCGGTGACCTGCTCAGCGGCCCACTCGATATCTTGTGGCCAATGATTTCTGCCATTGACAATGATAAGGTCTTTTGCCCGGCCAACGATATAGATGTTTCCATCTTTTAAATAGCCCATATCACCGGTATCAAGCCAGCCTTCAGGGCTAAGAACCTCTCGTGTGGTTTCCGGGTCATTGAAATATTCACGCATCACTGAAGTGCCACGCAAGAAAACGCGCCCGACACTACCCACAGCTAGGGGCATATCGTCCTCGTTGCGGATATCTATATCATATTCCGGAAGTGGCTTGCCGCAATTTACAACTTCGCGTATGCGGCTATCAGCAGAGCCACTGACAAGCATATGCCTGTCGCCAGTGAGCGCCGCTTCTTCAACCATATCGATTTCAATGCCCTTGCCAACCTCACCAAAACTAACGCCAAGGGTGCATTCTGCCAAGCCATAGCTAGGCAAAAAGGCCTTCTCTGAAAAGCCTATACCCTTAAAAGTATCGGAAAAGGCCCGCAAAACATCGGGGCGAATCATTTCCGCGCCGATGCCAGCCACACGGACATTGGAAAGATCCAGACCTTCCATTGCCGTCGTTCGTGCTGCGGCGCGGCGTGTGCATATATCGAAGCCGAAGGTTGGGCTGTATGTAATGGTACCTTGCGTGCTACTTAAAACGCGGAGCCAGCTCATGGGGCGGCGCGCAAATTCTTCTGTCGGGATAAAATCGACCGACATTTGGCAAGTGAGAGGTGTTAGCAGCGTGCCAACCAGCCCCATATCATGATAAAATGGAAGCCATGATACGCAGCGGTCTGTTTCTTCCAGGTGAACGCCGTGATATCCCATGCCGTGGGTATTGGCCATTAAAGACCGATGCGTAACAGCAACACCGTGAGGGAAGCGCGTGCTGCCCGAAGAATATTGCAGGTATGCCAAATCATCAGCGCAAGGGAGGCAGTGTTCGCCGTGTTTATCGCTGGCCAAATAGTCGTCAATAGTGCCCTGAAATATCAGGGACACCCCTTCGGAAGCTTCACGAGTAATGTCGTTCATAAAACCAGGGGCCATGACACCGTTTGCATCACAGCTTAACAATTGCATCTGCAACTGCGTTACATAACCCTCTTTGCCACCAAAGGAAGTTGGCAGAGGCAGCGGCACGGGCAAAACGCTGGCGTATTGGCAGCCCATAAAAAAGCAAACAAAGTTTGCGCTGGTTTCAGCGATTAGCGCAATACGGTCCCCGCGCTTAAATCCCAAGCCAACAAGTTTGTGGCCGATAATCTTAGCGCGCCTGGACATTTCTTTCCAAGGTAGCGATTCAATTAAGTCGCCTTTGGCGTTGAAGAAATTAGCGCCCCGTTCGCCCATGCCAGCATATTCGATCGCCCCAACAAGCGTATCAAAATCCGAGAACCGCCTAGGCAGCGTAGGGTCCAATGTCGGTGTAACCACAGTCATCGCGTTCGTTTCAACCTATTTTGTCCTACGTCACACTAGCGGGCGTCACACTAGCGGGTGTTAACTAGCAGTCGTCACCCTAGCTGGACATTACAAAAACAACAAGCCACAGCCTAATTCAAAATTGTGGCGCTCGGCTATACTTTATCGGCGTATTGACCAAAAGGCCAAAAATTACTTGCCTGGACTTCATTTAGCTTGTTCATTTACAAGCGATTGATTGGCCCAAATAGAGGGCTCAGTTACAGTTTGTCATCCGTGTGCGCAAGAAAATTCTGATCTTGCAGGTAAACATCGAGATGGATTAGATGAGGAATGCGGCCAGAAGATGACAGAGAATAGTGCAATTTTTAGCCCTTGGGATACCGAGCTAGTCCGTGCTGATACCCCGGGCCTTCCTGGTAGAATTCACTTGGATAACTGCGGTTCTGCGCTGATGCCGGCTGTGGTGGCCCATGCGCTGCAAGAGCATTTGCAGCTTGAATTACGGGTCGGCGGGTATGTTGCGCAGGAGCAACAGTCGGAGGCTCTTTCTGCGGTCTATAGTTCCTTCGCTAAACTACTGGGTGGTGAAAGCTCGGATTATGCACTTGCTGGCAGTGCGGTGGATGCTTGGACAAAGGCTTTTTATAGTGTTCCCATGGTCTCTGGCGATAATATCGTCACTGCTTATAATGAATATTGCAGCAATTATGTTGCTTACTTGCAGCGCGCCAAGCGTGACGGCATTGAAATTCGCGTCGCTCGACCAGACGCTGACGGTTGTTTGGATCTCGTTCACCTTGAAAGTTTGATCACAAACAGAACAAAGCTGATCAGCTTGACCCATGTGCCATCATCCAGTGGCCAGATAGCACCAGTGGAGAAGGTGGGCGAAATTGCGCGCGACCGCGGCATATTGTTTTTGCTCGACGCATGCCAGTCTATTGGTCAACTGCCTGTGAATTTTCTTCAGATTGGCTGTGACATGGCTACAGGCACGGGCAGGAAATTTCTGCGTGGACCAAGGGGGATCGGATTCCTTTATATCAACGAACGGGCCCGCGCTGCCGTTGATCCTGTGGTATTAACCAATCAGGCGGCTACATGGACCGGTACCGATAGTTATAGCCTGCGTAGTGATGCGGGCGTATTTGAGGCATGGGAACGCAGTTGCGGCAATCAACTGGGTCTCGGCGCCGCACTGGATTATTTTATGGCATTGGGGGTTGATAAAACTACCGACCAACTTCGCGACTTGTCGGATTATTTGCGGGCGGGGCTAGCAGCGATTAAAGGTGTTACACCTACCTGTCAGGCAAATTCCCGGGCGGCGATTATCACCTTTAATAAGGATGGCTGGGGCGCTTCTGAAATTAAGGCTCATATGGAAAGTCAGGGCATCGCCACGCAGGTGGCAAGTGTTATACACACACGGCTGGATCTGGAAGCGCGCGGCATCGAAACAACAGCGCGCGTTTCCCCGCATTATTATAATACGACCGAGGAAATTGATCAGTTTCTCAATGTATTGGAGGCGCTGTAGGTGTCTGGGGCCTATCAAGACAAGCCTAAACGCCCGGTAACCGCCGCTTATCTTGAACGCGCAGCGCTGCATTATCTAGGGCGCTTTAACAGTTCCGAGCAAAATCTGATCCGGGTTTTAAAAAACAAGGTGAGGCGGCGAAACCCCGAGAATGCCGCCGCGACTGATGAACAGACACAGTGGATACAGGCCGTCGCACAGAAGTGTGTGGGTTATGGATATGTTGATGATGCTCTTTACGCCCGCCAACGCTTTGAGGCGCTGCGCCGCAAGGGTAAACCGCTGCGCACAATTGCCCAAGATCTGCGCCATAAGGGTGTGCCCACAGATATAGTTGAAGACATTATAAGAAGTGCGCAGGCTGACGGCGAAATAGACAGCGATCTGGTGTCGGCAGCGGCTTATGTGCGGCGGCGACGGTTTGGCCCGTTTCGGCGCAGTGGCAGCGCAAGTGACGAAAAAATTGAGAAAGAAAAGGCAGCGATGATGCGCACCGGGTTTTCATACCGCCTTGTGGCCGAAGTTTTGGCCAGCAGCGAAGAAGAACTGCTTAATTTGTTGCCATAATACCAAATTGGGCAAGGGCTTCAGGCGTGTCGAGGTCGATTAAAACCCCAGGATCATCCACCTTCACCTCAGAGACCAAATCTTTCTGCTCGCGGATGATGGCTCTGCCCCCTTTGTCTCCGGTAATTTGCGATAGTTGTTCAAACAGACTTCTGCGCCACAGCACCGGATTGCCGTGTTTGCCTTTGTAAAGCGGTATAAATATTTCAGCTTCTGAGAGACTGTTGGCTGCATCCAACAGTGAACTGAGTGTGGCCAGTGCGACAAAAGGCATATCCCCCAAGCAGATAAAACACTGGTCTGTTTCTGGGGATAGAGCACTTATACCCGCAGCCAAACTTGAAGCCATACCACTTTGAAAAGACGGATTATGGACGAATTTTACGTCCCGGTCTTTGAGTGCTGCTGCAATTTCAGCTGCGCTGTGTCCTGTAACCACAATGGTTTCGTTTAGTCCGGCATCTGCTAGTGCATCGACAGTTTGCTCAATTACAAGTTTTTTGTCCAATGTTGCCAACAGTTTGTGATTTTCGCCAGACCGGCTTGACCGGCCCGCAGCCAAAATAATTGCTGCAGTTTTTATAGGCGATGTTTCCAACCTTGGTGCGCGCAGGCTTGGGCGATCGGTAATTTCTTTTAGCAGGCCACCAATGCCCATGCCTTGAATGATTTTGGCAGTCAGCGGCAGGCCAGCAGCAAAACGTTCTAGCACCCAATCGAAGCCATTCAATTTTGGGGATTTTGCGCAGCCCGGTATGCCGATTACGATTGTCCCATGTAAATCCCCTAGCATCAGCAAATTGCCGGGATCAACGGGCATGCCAAGCTGGATAAGGGTGCCACCTGCGGCCTTTAGACCTTCAGGTAAAATATCGCGCTCGTCGCTGATGGCCGATAATCCGCTCAGTAATATTAAGTCAGCGCCTTCGCTAATTTGTTGCCTCAGCGCGGCCGCTATACCGCCCACGGTGTGAGCGCAGTCCATCAAGCCTGTCACGGAGCCATTCAGGCGCTGCAAGCGGTCGGCTGTTGTATCGTAGGCTCTCGCTTTCATGGCCTCGCCAGACGATATGATAGACGCAGTGAACTTGTCGTACGCTTTGACCTCCAATTTAACCGTGACAGCGCCGAGTGCAATGATGCGGCTTCTTTCCAGTCCGTATGGGAAGATTTTTATGGTTGCTACCAATTGGTCTGCGCGCACCGAAGTAAAATTGGCAAGACAGGCAATGCCGACCGCCGGATCGAGTCGGTTCAAGTCGTCCAAATTTCGATCGGCGATAAAAAGTCCCGCTTTTTCAGCATAAAGATTACAGCGGCCCCGTGTCGGCGCGCCGACTTTAAGCGTGTTGCCCGCGATTTGTCTGGCAACACATTCTGCCGCCTCGTTTTCCGGAATGTCTCCATCGTCAAGACGAAAGGCCAACAGGCTGTTTATGTTTTCGCGTTTGAGGCGTTCGACAAGCTCCTGTGTGAGCAAGGTCCCTTTTTTTAACCTGCCTGATCGACTGTCAATGCTATGGGCGAGGCTCCATCCGAGGGCATTCCCAGTATCTACTTGTTCAAAGCGCACTGGTAGCTCGGTAAATTTTTGTCAGTTCGGCCATGATGGACACAGCAATTTCGGCCGACGACTTGGCCCCGATTGAAAGCCCGACAGGCCCTTTGATGCGATCGATTTGATTGGCACTGTAACCAGATTCGGCGAGTCGCATTCGGCGAGCCGCGTGGGTTTTTGTGCTTCCAAGCGATCCAATATAAAAAGCATCACTCGCAAGCGCAGGCCTAAGGGCGGCATCATCAATTTTTGGGTCATGGGTTAGTGTCACCAAAGCCGAGTATGCGTCTAAGGGGGTGGACTGCAAATATTCGTCCGGCCAATCCTTGACGATTGCCGCGCCCTTAAATTCGCGCTGTGCCGTAAAAAGTTCGCGGGGATCCACCAATGTAACATCATAGCCGCACGCCACGGCCATAGGCGCCAAGCTTTGGCTGATATGAACGGCACCAACGATTACAAGGCTAAGGCAAGGCCTGAGGTCAAGGCTAATCCCGGATGCAAGGCTAAGGTCGCTTTCGTTGGCTTTAAGTGAAGAGCTCGAACGCGCATCTTTGTCCAGCGCTGTAAAATTTATGCTCCCGCCTTCATGGTCTAGCCGCAGCGAGCCGGGGATGCGTTTCTCAAGGGCTTGTAGCGCCTGGGAAAAAACGTGGGCAGCTTTTGGACTGAATGGAAAAAGCTGGACTTGAATACGCCCGCCGCAGCTTAGGCCTACTTGCCACGCATCTTCATTAGCTACGGAAAAATCGAGGGTTTTACTTTGGCTGGCTCCCATTAGGGCTGCGGCTTCGGTGATGACGCTGCTTTCTATGCAGCCGCCAGAAACCGAACCTTCAAAGTGCCCAAGCGCATGAATAATCATCAAGCTGCCCACGGGTCTTGGAGCGGACCCCCATGTTTTGCTGACGACGGCAAGCACCACAGGGTGTCCAGATTGCAGCCAATCCTGCGCGTATTTCAGATATTGTTGCATTTCCATTCCCGATTCCCGGTGCTTGTGCGTCAAGTTAGAGGTGGGGAACGTCGCTCGCAAGCCTAACGTTAGTCTTTTTTACTGTAGAGCGTATACATAGTGTTTGATCGCGGGTTTACCTTGATTTGAATGGCCTCGCGATTTACAAGCAAGCCTTGTCGTTGAGGAGCAAAATCGCGCCTGGCGACCAGATTTAGTTTTTGAGGGTATAGATATGTCGGTTTTAGCTAGTCCAGTTGGACGAAACTTCCTGGGAAATTCCGCTGAGTGGTACAAGTTAACCATTCTGCTATTTTTGATCGTTAACCCGATCTTGTATTTTTATGTTGGTTCTTATGTGGCGGGTTGGGCCTTGGTGATAGAGTTTATTTTTACGCTCGCCATGGCGCTAAAATGCTATCCGCTTCAGCCGGGGGGGCTGTTGGCCATTGAAGCCGTGGCGATCGGCATGACATCACCAGATACAGTCAAGCATGAAATTATTGGCAATTTCGAAGTGGTGTTGCTGTTAATTTTCATGGTGGCGGGCATTTATTTTATGAAGCAATTGCTGCTTTTCGCTTTCACAAAAATTATTGTGAATGTGCGCAGTAAAGTCGTTATTTCCTTGCTTTTTTCGGCACTCGCGGCGTTTTTATCGGCTTTTCTTGATGCGTTAACGGTGACAGCAGTGGTGATCAGTATTTCTGTTGGCTTCTATTCGATTTACCATAAAGTGGCATCAGGGAAAAGTTTCGATACAGATCATGACCATCTGCATGATGGCGAATTAGACAAGCTAGGCGAAGAAGACCTGGAAGGGTTTCGTGGATTTTTGCGTAGTCTGATTATGCATGCTGCCGTTGGTACAGCGCTTGGCGGTGTTATGACACTGGTTGGTGAACCGCAAAACCTTATTATTGCCGACCGTGCAGGTTGGGAATTTGGTGAATTTTTCTTGCGAATGGCACCTGTAACCGTACCGGTTTTGTTCACCGGTTTGACGACCTGTCTCATTCTGGAACTTACGGGCTGGTTTGGATATGGTGCCAAAATTCCACCGAAGGTCCTGCATATTCTTCAGGATTTTGATCGATACGAAAGCAAGCGGCGAACCAAGCGCGATAATATAGCCTTGGTAACACAAGGTTTTGTTGGGGTTTGGCTTGTTATAGGTCTGTTGTTTCACCTGGCACCTGTGGGCTTGATTGGTCTTTCCGTGATTGTTTTGATAACGGCAATAACCGGCATTACAGAGGAACATCAAATAGGTCACGCCTTTGAAGAGGCGCTGCCGTTTACCGCTCTTCTGGTCGTGTTTTTTGCCATTGTTGGCGTGATCAGCGATCAGAGCCTGTTCAATCCAATCATTGAATATGTGTTGAGCTTGGAAGGCAATTCCCAGATTACTGCTTTCTATGTAGCCAACGGTGTATTGTCGGCAATTTCAGATAATGTATTTGTAGCGACAGTTTACATCGGTGAGGTGTCTAAGGCCTTTATTGAAGGCACCATTACGCGCGATACATTTGATCTGATGGCCGTCGCGATCAATACCGGAACAAATATTCCATCAGTTGCCACGCCAAACGGGCAGGCGGCTTTCTTGTTCTTGTTGACCTCGGCACTGGCACCGTTGATTCGTCTTAGCTATATGAAAATGGTGGTTATGGCGTTGCCTTATACCATAACAATGTCAATTGTTGGGTATATGGCGGTTGCAATTTTACTCGAACCTGTGACGGATAAGTTGTATGAAACGCATATGATTATACACCATTCGGCTAAGGGGTTAGCCGCTACAGAAGCTGAAGGCCACTAAAAAAACGCAGCTAAACAAAGAGTTGAGCTTTCGCGCCCGTAACGATAATTGTTGCGGGCGCAGTTTTTTGGCACTAGCATCAATGTTGATTGAGATTCTATTGTAAGTGTGATGTCACATTTCTTGAGGGGGGAATGTTATGGACGGCCGTAGCGCAACGTGTACTGAGGAACAACGGCCTGAAGATCTTGGCGGTGAATTGACCGGCAAAGTTAAATGGTTCGATGCTGTTAAAGGTTATGGTTTTGTTGTGCCTGATGATGATGACGGCGACGTTTTGTTGCATTTTTCAGTGCTGCGTGACGTAGGCCGCAGGTCCGTGCCGGAAGGCACTACTGTTGTCTGCAACGCAGTATTTCGTGATCGTGGACGTCAGGCCACTCGGGTTCAGTCCCTTGATTTATCCACGGCTGTAGCACCCGAAGATATTGGCCGTTCGTCTTTCTCCCATCCCGGCATGGAAGTTGATGTTGCCAAAGAATACGAAGATGTTGAAGTAAAGTGGTTCAACCGGACCAAAGGCTATGGCTTTGTATCAAGGGGTGAAGGTACGCAAGATATTTTTGTCCATATTGAAACCCTGCGCCGAGCGGGATTAACCGATCTGGAACCGGGGCAAGCCGTTCGTGTGCGTATTGGCACTGGGGAACGTGGGCTTCTGGTTGCGCAGATAGCACTACCCGGCGACGCTTAAGGACAATGATGGTTGGATATAACGAATTTTTAAGGCGCGGCTTTTTTGCTGCGCTTTTTATTTGTGTTTTGGTTGTCGGGGCTGGCGCGCAATCAGGTTCCGCCATTGCTGAAAACTTCAAAACCCCGCTGGTCGTTGAAAAAACTGACGGAACACTTGATGCTTTTCAGGTAGAATTAGCCCTGACAAATGTGCAGCGATCACAAGGGTTGATGCACAGAAAGAAACTTGCGCCGGGTGATGGCATGCTGTTTATTTTTCCGGATAGTAATCGCAGAAGTTTTTGGATGCGAAATACCATCATTTCACTTGATATTATTTTTATCGCAGCCGATGGACACATCGTAAATATTGTAGCTGAAGCTGAACCTCTTACCGATACGCCGCGACCGTCAACCGGCCCGGCAAAAGCAGTGCTTGAGATTGTGGGTGGCCGTGCTGCCGAATTGGGTATCACACCCGGTGATATTGTTCGCCATGCGTTGTTGGGCAATATGAAACCTATCAAGTGAGCAACGGCCCCCGGAAAGCAACGCCTGAGATGGTTGCTGCGGCCAATCCGCCGCCGGGTTTTGAAGCTATCGTTTCAAATTCTGCCTTTGCTTGGGAAAATGGCCCCATATTTGAGCGTTGCGATGCTGAGGGCCGGGTGCGGGGTTTCCGGGTAGCTGAACGCCACATAAATGCTGGTGGCATCTGTCACGGCGGCATGATGATGACCTTCGCTGATATTCTATTGGCAACTGCGGTGATGGATGTCGCCGCGCCGCCATTTGTAACGGTAAGGATGACTACCGATTTTATTGATGCCGCCCGGTTGGGTGAGTGGGTGCAAGGCCGCGCAACATGCGACGGTATAGCCGATGGCCTCGTGGCAGTGGTAGGGGATATGTCAGCAGGTGGCCGCATAGTGGCCTCTGCAAGTGGGCTGTTCAAGCTTCTCAGGCGACGCGAAAAAATTTGATAGCATTGGCCTTTTACCGCCCCGCGATCACAGTTCGCCCGCTATTTTCCCTATGTAAAAAGCAATTTAGAACCACCGCGCCCAAGAGCAGGTGGGTTTTTTTTGATTTTTTGATTTTTCCTCTTGCCAATTGCCGGGCGAAACCTTAGACACACCGGGCGTCGGGGAGTGGCGCAGCCTGGTAGCGCACCTGTTTTGGGTACAGGGGGTCGCAAGTTCGAATCTTGTCTCCCCGACCAGTTATTCTGGTACAGATACCAAGGGGTTAGGCCACCAGGCCCTAGCCCCTTTTTCTTTGTCTGATCCTTATAGCCTCTGCCATTGGCTGTGACTGGCTATTTTCGTGGCCCCATTCCAGCGAAAACATTATACCTTTCTGCAAATTCTGTGCTTCCCGGCTGCGTTAAGGGGCTTGTGCATGGATTCATATGCGTGCATGCAATAAACATTGTATGCCGCAGTATTTTCATATTGAGCCAAGGAAACCAACACAGGCAGGAGACAAGAAATGGGACAAATTCCTGAATATTTACTGACTATAATGGAAATTCTGGCATTCCTGTTTATTTTTGTGCTTGGCGCAGGTGTTTTGTCCATCGCAGTCCTTTATGTGCGCGACATATCGCAAACTGAAAGTACTTTGCGCCGGAATTACCCGGTGCTTGCGCGTTTCCGCTATTTATTTGAACATTTTGGCGAATTTTTTCGCCAATATTTCTTTGCTCTTGACCGTGAGGAAATGCCGTTTAACCGGGCAGAGCGCACGTGGGTTTACCGTGCGGCTAAAGATATAGACTCGACTGTTGCCTTTGGGAGTACGCGTGATCTTAGGCCGGCGGGCACCATCTATTTTGTCAATTGCCCTTTTCCGACTTTGGAGGAGGATGCCATTGAACCCGCCGCTGTAACCATCGGCCCCTATTCGCGCATGCCCTATGTAACCAGCTCGATTTTCAATATATCGGGCATGAGCTACGGTGCGATTTCCATCCCGGCGGTGCGCGCACTTTCCAACGGGGCCCGCATGGCGGGTGTTTGGATGAATACCGGCGAAGGCGGGTTAAGCCCGTATCACCTTGAGGGCGGGGCCGATATTGTTTTTCAAATTGGCACCGCGAAATTTGGCGTACGCAAGGCCGAAGGCGGATTTGACGAAGGAAAACTGAAAGAAGTTGCTGCCCACCACCAGGTTAAAATGATCGAAATCAAGCTCAGTCAGGGTGCAAAGCCGGGCAAAGGCGGCATTCTGCCGGGGGCTAAAGTAACCGAGGAAATTGCTAAAATTCGCGGCATTGAAATTGGGGAAACTGCTATCAGCCCAAACCGCCATCCTGATATCGATAGCGTCGATGATCTGTTGGATATGATCCATTATGTGCGCGAAACCACGGGCAAGCCGGTAGGATTTAAGGCCGTGATCGGCGCTTACGGATTTTTTGAAGACCTGTGCAAAAAAATCATTGAACGGGGGATTGAAAGCGCCCCGGATTTTGTGACCATTGACAGCGCTGACGGCGGTACGGGTGCGGCCCCAATGAGCCTGATTGATAATATGGGCATGCCGCTTAGGGAAAGTCTGCCAATCGTTGTTGATTTTCTGGCGCAATATGGTTTGAAGGGCCGTATTAAAGTGTGTGCATCGGGCAAATTGATCAACCCGTCTGATGTGGCCTGGGCCTTTTGTGCGGGCGCTGATTTTGTCAATTCGGCGCGTGGTTTTATGTTTGCGCTGGGCTGCATTCAGGCGCTTCAATGCAATAAAAATACCTGCCCCACGGGTATAACAACCCATGACCCCAAGCTTCAATATGGCCTGGACCCTGAAAGCAAAGCCGTGCGGGTGGCGCACTATGCCAAAAACATGGCCAAGGAAGTGGGCATTATTTCCCATAGCTGCGGTGTGGCCGAGCCGCGTTTGCTCAAACGTTACCATGCGCGTGTGGTGCTGGGTAATGGGCGGTCGATGGCAATGGAAGAATTATACCCCGATCAAACGCCTGCAGTGAAAGCTGCAGAATAAGGGAAACCGCCAATTTTTAAGCAAGTTTGGCTTTCTGGCTTGGCCCTTTTTTCCGCTCGGCCAAAAAACCAATAATTGCTATTCTCATTTCATCCGACTTGTTATAGGGTGCGCCCGCTTGCGCACGCATTACCCATGGTCCCATAGCTCAACTGGATAGAGCAGCTGCCTTCTAAGCAGCAGGTTCGAGGTTCGAGTCCTCGTGGGATCACCACTTTTCTCCCTAAAGGCCGAGCCCCTAAGGTGCAGCTTGCGCCGCCCGCCTCCATTTTGCCGCCGATGGGTGCAATTGTATCCATTCGTAAATCTGGCATTAACATTGGCGTAATTAATATAACGGTTGTATCGTGAGCCCGCGACCAACGTGATTTTGGCATTGACAACATGTTAGATAGGCGATGCTACTGTTAAAATTTTTTGAAATGGCCAAGGTTAGAAAATAGCATGCCAGCAACCGGAACAGCGGAACTGCCGCCCGTAGAAACCTACAGTGCTACTGGAGATGCCAGTATTGACGCACTGTTGTCTGGGGTCAGCTGGGCATCGGATACTGGCAGCAATGCAACCACGGTAAGCTTTAGCTTCAGCAAGCCTGACAGCGTATATCATTTTGATCCTGCGACAGGGTATGAAACTGGTGATAGCTTTAACGAACCAACTTTCGCTATCACCGAGCTTTCGGCGTACGCTCAAGACCTTTTCACCAGTTATGCGGCTAACCTTGCTTCTTTTTCGTTACTTGATCTTGTCGAAGTAGAGGATACGGCCACAACAGCGGGCACAGTGCGGGTGGCTTGGTCTGCTATCACTAGCGCAGATGCAGTGGCCTGGGCATATTATCCCGGTGACTGGGTGGGCGCTGGCGACATTTGGCTAATTGAAGCTAATCACCAAGAAAATGACATAGACTTTGGTCATACGCTACTGCACGAATTAGGACATGCGCTGGGCCTGAAGCATTCGTTTGAAGTGGACGGTGCGTTTCCCGCTATTGATAGCCAGTTTGAAGGCGTTGATTATACGGTGATGAGCTATACAGTTTCGGCTCGTTTTCCGAATGCTGTCACGGCCGACCTGTGGCCCCAATCTTATATGTATTTTGATATATTGGCATTGCAGGCGGTTTACGGCGTGAACACCGTAACTACAGCGGGCAGTGATACCTATGATTTTGATCAAACGGGCCGCTATCTGCAAACTGTGTGGGATTACGGCGGTACCGATACTTTGGGGGCAAGCGGTGGCAGTGTAAGCGCCCATATCAACCTAACCCCCGGCAGCTGGAGCAATGTAGGCACCACCATTGAATATTGGGACGGCAGCGCCAACTTTTATAACAGCTACACGGTTTATATCGCTGACGATACCATCATTGAAAATGCATACGGCGCGAACGGCGACGATACTCTCACTGGCAACGATGTTGCCAACATTCTTACTGGCAATGCCGGGAATGACCAGATATCTGGCGGGCTAGGCAATGACAAATTATTTGGCGGCGAGGGCGCTGATCTGCTGGAAGGCGGAACTGGGGCCGATACGCTGCGCGGCGACGACGGTGACGATGTCTCATACGGCGGGGCGGGTAATGATCAGCTTTTCTCAGGGGCTTTGGATACCGGTAATGATACGATCATTGGCGGTGCAGGCGACGATGTGCTGGGCGGGGCGGCGGGTGCGGATCTGCTTGTTGGCGGCGGCATTGACGAAGGCGCTGTGCTGCAATTGCTCACCAGCTCGGGTGATGCCAATGAGGACGGCGCCGATGTCCTGTTTGGCGGGGCTGACAATGATACATTGCTGGGCGGCGGCTGGGATGATGGCGCGGTAAATGATAACGGCCTTTATGATGCAGGCGAAGAGGTTACCAGCGGCACGGGCCATAATTCGCTGTGGAGCGGCACCGGCGACGATCTGGTCATTGGCGCTGCGGGCACGGATGAAATCGGCGGCGGTACGGGCGATGATACGCTGATCGGCGGTGGCGGCGCAGATACAATTTACGGCGGCACCGGTGATACGGCAGATACCGGCGCTAATGATAGCATCATGGGCGGAGACGGCGATGATCTGATCTTTGCCAGCGGCGGCAGTGATTATGTTGACGGCGGCGCGGGCGATGATGTGATTTTTTCAGGAGCCGGTGCTGATACGGTGTTTGGCGGCGACGGCGGCGACGATATTTTCTCAGGCGGCGGCGATGATCTGGTGGACGGCGGCGCGGGCAGCGATACCCTGTGGGGTGGTGGAGGCGACGATAGTTTCACCGGCGGTGCGGGCGCGGATAGCTTCGTTTTTGCCGCAGGCCAAGGCGATGATACGGTCACGGATTTTAAACTGAGCGAAGATGAACTACGTCTGGTGAATACTGTCACGGATTTTGTCACATCGGCTGATGTGGAAGCCGCAGCGACGGAAGCAAACGGCGGGTTGCTGATCGACCTGGGCGGCGGTGACAGTGTGTTCTTAGCAGGCCTCGCCATAAGCGATATCGCAAGCATGAATTTGGTGATTTAGGCACCTGGGCCTAGGTAATTGCGCACGCCTTCATTTAGCCTGATGGGCCAAAACAGACGTTTTCCTTAGCCGTGACCCGGGCTGCTGTTCTGGGCCATCGGTTTTGGGCCATCAGTTTTAGGCTATTAACTTTGGGCCGTTGGTTAGAGGACGTGCGTGCGGGTGGCTTCCAGGGCGGACTAGTGAATTCAAGCCCTCATATAGACGGTATATGGCAAAACCTTTCTGTTTACCGGGCTGATCGCTTGATAAAGACTTTTATATCAATATGATAAGGGGCCTTTGTATCAATCAGCTAGTCGTATAAAACTCGAGGGGTTCCTATGCCAGAAATAACTATATTCGGTTGGTTTCACACGGGCGTTGGTATACTTGCCTTGATTACGGGTGTGTATTCACTAGTGAAATTCAAAGTCATCCAGCCACAGCATCTTACCAGCAAAATCTATCTTATCTGTACTTTGATTGCGGCGGTTACGGCGCTGGCTATTTTCAGGCGCGGCGAATTTGGACCTGCGCATGCGCTTGCCGTCTTAACGTTGCTTGCGCTGCTGGTAGGCGGCGTGGCATCAAAAACTGAAATATTTGGAAAGTTCTCGCCATATATTCAAGCAACCAGTTTTTCTGCAACATTTTTATTTCATATGATCCCGGCCATTACGGATGGATTGTTGCGGCTCCCGGTGAATTCACCCGTCATCACCAAGATTGATGACCCCTTGTTATTGGGCTTCTATTTGGCGTTTCTATTGATTTATCTGATCGGACTTGTATCCCAATTTGTGTGGTTACATCGCAGAAACACTGGGCCTTAACCACCTGTCAGGCCCGGGTCTGCTTCGCGGACGATTAAGTGCTGACGTTTGCTGGCCTAACCTCAAAGCAAATTAAAATACGCCTGAAGGAAGGTCTTGGACTTGGCCGCCTTCAAGACGGCAAACTTCTGGTCGCGGTTTTGAGATGTTTCCTCATCCGGTCGCTCGCGTAGCATCAAAAAACCCGAGCAGCGCAGGAAGATATTGATAGGTTATATCATTACGATTTAGGTTTCATTCGATCCAAGGAATTACGAATAAAAAAGCTCACAATTTTCGTACTTTTAGTCATGTATTTTTCCAATTTGACTGCGGCAGCGGGCCGGGCGTCATTGATTGACAAGCGCTATATGCTGAAAAATTCTGACTTGGTAAATATTGCCGGATATATAAGGAACCGCGAGATGTACAAATTGTTGATACCAGTGATTGCCACCCTTCTTTTTGGCAGCATCACCTTCGCTGAAGAACCCATGAAAGAGGCGAAGGAAACATCTACGCTCACGATCGACAAAGCGATTGAAAAGCTCGATGCATTTGTCAATAAAATGACTGAAGAAGATGTCTTTTCTGGAACCGTGCTGTTGGCTAGGGACGGCAAAGTTCTTTATAGCGCTGCCCGGGGTATGGCGAGCAAACGGTTTAACGTACCCAATAATTTACAAACCAAGTTGAATTTAGGCTCGATGAACAAGATGTTCACTGCTACCGCCATCATGCAACTGGTAGAACAAAAGAAAATCTCGCTGACTGATAAGCTCAGTCAGTTTCTGGATGAAACCTGGATACCCAAAGATATTAGCAGCAAGATTGAGATACGGCATTTGCTATCGCATTCTTCGGGGTTGGGGAGCTACTTTACGCAGCAGTTCGCGGATACATCAAAAAACCGGTTTAGAGCCCTAGCTGATTACAAGCCGCTAATCGTAAATGACAAGCTCCAGTTTGAGCCAGGCACTGGGGCGGCATACAGCAATACTGGGATATTTTTGCTTGGCGCGGTTATTGAGGGTGTAACGGGCCAAGACTATTTTGACTATATTCGCAGTAATATTTATGAACCATCTGGCATGATCAATTCGGGATGCTATGAAATGGATCAACCGATACCAAATCTCGCTATCGGCTACTTTCCCAGTGCTGACAACGCAACAGGTTGGAAAAATAACCTCTACCTACATGTTCTTAAAGGCGGCCCTGCTGGTGGTTGTTTCTCTACGGTCGAAGATTTGTTGAAATTCGCAACCGCGCTGACAAACTACAAGCTTTTAAGCCGTAAAAATACAGAGTTATTGTATTCTCCAAAAACTGAGCTTCACGGCGGCGCTTATGGCTTTGGCTTTACGCTTGGCGGTTCGCCAGACAAAAGAATAGTTGGGCACGGGGGCGGTTATTACGGCATAGGCAGTAATTTGGATATTTTTCTAGATGCCAATTTTGTTTCCGTCGTTTTATCAAATTATAGTGGGGGAGCGAAAACGATCCGTACTAAAATTCGGGAATTAATCAAACAAATATCAAGTGAATAGCTATCAGCCGCAACTGAAAACCAATAGGCCTTGCCGCAGGAAAATAAAAAAGGGGCCCACTTCAGCCCCTTTTTCATCAGCAAAAGCCTAGGCGCTATTTGCCCATGCGCTCCAAAATTTTGTCAGCTTCATCCATAAGCCGGTTCATCCGGTTGATCACGGCGTCATAAGGGGCGCTGTCGGCCAGGTCGACACCCGCAGCCTTCAATAATTCATATGGTTTTTCTGATCCACCGGCTTTCAGGACGTTGATATAGTCATCGCGGGCGCTGTCATCGCCGCCGAGCATGCGTTCGGCAAACATAGTGCCGCCGGCAATGCTGGTGGCATATTGATAGACATAAAAATTATAGTAGAAATGCGGGATATAGGCCCATTCGATGGCATAAGCAGGGTCGATATCCATCACGCCTTTATCGTGGCCGTGATACTTCCGCAGCAATTCAAGATATAGCTCGGTCATTTTTGCGCCCGACAGGGCTTCGCCGGCCTCAGCCATATCATGGATGCGCAGTTCAAATTCCGCGAACATGGTTTGGCGAAAGAAGGTGCCACGGTAGCTTTCCAGCGCGCGGTCAATATAATAAAGCCGTTCCGCGTCGCTTAGATCTTTTGCCAGCATATATTCCTGCAACAAAACTTCATTTGTGGTGGAAGCCAGTTCAGCCGTGAATGTTGTATAGCTATATGTTTCGTATGGGTTATTTTTCTTCGATAGCAGTGTATGAACGGCGTGTCCCCATTCGTGTGAGAAGGTAGATACATCTTCGAAGCTTTTGTTGAAATTGAGTAGCACATAGGGGTGCTCGTCGTAGCCAGCGCCCTGCATATAGGCGCCTGAGCGTTTGCCCGGCTGAGGGTAGACATGCATCCAATCCCCGGCAAAACCTTGCTTCAGTAAACCCAGATATTCCTCGCCGAAGGGCACGAGCGAAGCCAGCGATAATTCCTTGGCGTCGTCCACTGTAAATTCGCGGTCCAGCTGGGTGGTTTCGGGATAAATATCGTAATAGTGCAGATCTTTTAAGCCCATGATCCGCTGGCGAAGCTTCAAGTAGCGGTGCATGGAGCTCAGATTATCATTCGCAGCCTTTACAAGGGCACGGTAGACGGTTGAGGGTACGTTACTATTGGCAACCGAACTATCAACACTGCTGTCATAATTGCGCGACTTGCTGGTGAAAATATGGGACTGGACAAGCGTATCCAATGTCTGGCCCAAAACCGCTTCATAAGTTTTCCAGGTCTTCCAGAATGTATCAAAAACCAGTTTACGATCCTGGCGGTTTTGCACGCCGCGAAATTTGGAATACCCAGATTGATCCAAAGTCGCAGCTTCCCCAGTTGATAAAGTAACTTCGGGCCAAGGGATGCTGGCGGTGGTTAACAGTGAATAGATGCGCTGCGGCCCCCCGGTAAGCTGCGACGCGTTTGCCAAAACGCCTTCGCCTTCAAGGCCCAGAGTATGATCAGCACGCTGCAGGGTATCTCGCAAATTAAAGGCGTGTTTTTCAAGCCCCTTTTCGGCTTTGACAAAAGCCTCAATTTTTTCGCGGCCAATCGCCAGAATTTCCGGTGCCATATAGGCGGTGACCTGGCCTAATTTTGCCAATACATCACGTGCCAGGCCAAGCCGTTCTTGCCCTTGTGCTATCCGCAAATCTTCATCACCGCTAAGCGACGCATAAATGAACATGCGAGCGCTATCTTTCTGGATGGCAGAAACCGCGTCAAGCGCTTTTAAAAGCGCCTGCGGGCTATTACCCAAAGTTCCGGCAAAGACGGCGAGACCTTCTATTTGTTTGGTGATACGAACACGTTCGCCCGCCCAAATATCATTGTTTGCATATAAATCGGTAAGGTCCCAGCGGACTTGCTCGCTGTCGTCAAGGGCAAGAAGGGGCGCATTAATCGCCATTGTTGTAAGTGCAGTTGAGGCTATTAGGGCCGCCACTGGCATTTTGAGTTTCTTAAACATATTGGAGTATCCATTTCCCTGTCGTTTGTTGATCTTGGTTTTTATTGGCTCTATTTTGCCTGTGTGTCATAAAAGAGCAATGAAACTATAGTTTGCAAGGCTTGAAAATCAAACGAAAATGGTAGTCATTCATGTTGAGGGAGAGGGTGTTTTTGGAATTTAATTCTGATTATAAGAAAATGAGTGGAATTAGTGCTTGATTGGGCAGGTATGTTGAGTTTGTATAATTTTTCTTCGATCACCAATTATAACCTTTTATTGATTGGGGGTGATTGGCATGGTCACGTTAAGTTTAGTTGATGGAGATGATAACTTGAGGAGTTCCAAGTGAAGCAGGTGTTGACACACTTAATACAACTAATAGTAGCTGTTTTGCTGCTGTCTTCTGCGGCGATTTCTGGGGACGCCAAGATATTGGCTATGGATACACATGGCAAGGTGGTTGCTGACGCTGTTATCACCTTGAGGCCCTTATTTGAGGGTCCCACTGGCTTTTCTTCGAAAGGAAAAGCAGAAATGCGGCAACAGGACGCTTTGTTTGCGCCGTTTGTATTGGCGATTGGTGCAGGCTCCACGGTTAATTTCCCGAACTTCGACGAATTTAGACACCATGTCTATTCATTTTCTGAAGCCAAGCACTTTGAATTAAGGCTGTACGGACAAGACGAATCTAAGCAGATACAATTTGATACAGCCGGTGTTGTAGCCCTTGGCTGTAATATTCATGATAATATGTTGGCCTATATCTATGTATCGGAGCAGCCGATTTTTGCAAAAACTGATGAAGACGGAGCCGTTGTTTTTGCGGGTCTGACAAATGGTCAGTACGCAGTGCAGGTTTGGCATCCTGATATAAAAAATGTGCAAACCAAACAGGAGGCGATCCTTGAAATTGGCGATGTTCCTGTGGCGCTAACAATTTCTACTGAATTGCGGGCCGTGCGAAGACACCAGCAAATGCTAAATGAGGATAGTTACAATTGATGGGCGCCTTTAAATTTAGAACGCGCATGACGATTGTTTATCTGGCACTTTTTCTGGTTGTTCAGAGTGTGATCATTGTTGTTTTCTATACGACAACATACCGCAATGTTGATGTGCAGGTCCAAAATCAGTTGAGTTCGTCAGCTAAAACATTTTCTTCGATTATTCAGCGGCGGGTGCAAAACTTGGCTAATCGGGCACAGGATCAAGCCCGTGAATTTGCTTTTCGGTCTGCGATCGCTACTGACAATCTGCCAACTATTCGCTCCACTCTTCGCAATTTTAGCAATCGCATAGATGCCGATCTTGCGATGGTCTATGATCTAGAGGGTGCGGTAGTAACGGCGGTAGGCAGTAGTAGCTTTGCTGCTGAGATGGCACCAAAACTTTCTGATGACCTGCGCCAAACAGCAGAATCCAAGGGGGTAGCCAATACAATATGGGAGATCGACGGGCATATCTTTGAAATTGTCGTTGTGCCTGTTTTAGTGCCCGATCTAAAGGCTCTGATCGCTTACGGCATTGAATTGGATCAAGTTGAAGCCTTAAATATTAAACAACTATCCTCGATCGATTTGGAAATCGCATTTCTATATAGAAATGGTGATACATATGATGTGGCCTCATCGACCTCTAGCCAGGTCGCCCTTAGCGAGTTTCTAAGGAATAGAATGGGCGGGGAACGAGAAGCCGTATTCAAAGCGCGCTACCGCGGCGACGACTATATGTTTTGGCGGTTGGATTTGAAAGAAGCTACTGAAGCCAACGACGAAATCGCGGCGATGCTCTATTATTCAATCGATACTGCGTTGAAACCTTATCTTTCGCTTGCCCTTACTCTTTCCGGAGTATTGGTGTTGGGATTGCTTTTTTTGGTCGGTGGCAGCGTTTTGCTTTCTCGCGGCGTCACTAGACCGCTCAGGCGACTGGTGGGAGCTTCTCAGCGCATTGCCGAAGGCGATTACCATCTGGTTGATGAACCAAAAAGTGGCGACGAAATCGCAGATTTAACAATCAGTTTTAACCGCATGGTGGAAGCCGTTCAGGTGCGTGAGGGCAAGATTGAATTTCAAGCGTTTCATGACAGCGAGACAGCGCTTCCAAACCGAAATTATTTTGAGGATGCCCTAGGTGAGGCTGTGACAAAAAAGGAAGGCTTTTGCATTGTGATTGCGGAACTGCAACAGCTACCCGAGCTGCGGAGCGTGCTAAATCATAACCATGTTAATGATCTGCTTAAGGGCATAGGCGAACGCATTGCCCAGGTAGCTAATGTAGTGGTCTGTAGAATGACAACGGAATCTTTCGGCTTTTTGATGACTGACCGGGAAAATCTGGATGTTGTTTCTGCGCTTATCGTTAACTCATTTATGACCCCATTTACGATTGCAGGCATGATCGTCGATGCCAGCGTTAAGATGGGGCTTGCAAAATTTCCTTCTGATGCACAGGAACCTGCTTTGTTAATGCAATATGCAAATACGGCGTTGGACCGTGGCCGCCAGTCACCGCGCGGTTTTTCATGGTATGTCGCGGACACCGCGAAAGATTTTAAACAGCGTTTATCCATGATGAGCGATTTTAGAGACGCGCTGGTCAACGGCGAGGTGTTTTTTGCATACCAGCCAAAACTCGACCTTAAAACAGGAAAAATTACGTCTGCGGAAGCCTTGGTGCGTTGGATAAGCCCTACACGTGGTTTTGTGGCTCCCGATGAATTCATTCCTTTTGCTGAGCGGACAGGCGATGTTAGGCACCTTACCGAGTGGGGCCTAAATACAGCAACCAAGCAGTGTGCGGACTGGCGAAAAAGGGGTATAAACATCGCCGTGGCGGTCAATTTATCAACCAGTGATCTAATGAATGCAAACTTGCCGGGGTACATTTTAAAACTTCTTCGCAAATATAAATTACCGCCTGCCTATTTAAAACTGGAAGTCACCGAAAGTGCTGTCATGCATGACATGTCACGGGCACTTGAAGTTTTGGAAATGCTAAGCGCAATGGGGCTGTCGCTTTCAATTGATGATTACGGCACCGGATATTCATCACTGAGTTATTTGAAAAAACTGCCTGTCAGTGAATTGAAGATTGATATGTCTTTTGTGCGCAAATTGGCGGAAAATGAGGAAGACCGAATTTTGGTGCGGTCCACAATCGAACTTGGTCACAATCTTGGCCTGAATATAACTGCCGAGGGCGTTGAGGACCAAAAGTCGGTCGATCTGCTGCGCGAATACGGATGTGATACGTTGCAGGGCTATTTCATCAGCAAACCAGTGCCGGTTGCAGAGTTTGAGAAATTCTTGAAGGAAACAAGATTCAGGTAATGAGTTTACCCTTGAGAGGCGCAGGTTTCGCCGCTTTGATTATTATTTTGGCGAGCAGGGTGCAGGCCTTCCCCGTTGACCTTGAACTATATAGTGACCTGCGCTTAACCCATGCGAGCGGGGAACAGAGCTGGTTGGACGGTGGTTTTGGTAAAACGCGGTACGGCGGCGGCGAGAATGACAAAAGCCAAACGAAGCTGCGGATATCTGAAATTTCACTGATCGCCAAAACCGATATTAGCTGGAATGTGAAAGCCTTTGCGCACATCAAATATGATCCTGAGCAAAACAAACCAGTCGATATTGTAGAGGCCTATATTACATATGCACCGGCACCCAAATCCGAGTTTTCCTTTGCTTTGAAAGCCGGGCTTTTTTTCCCGCATATCTCACGTGAAAATGTGGGTATTGCATGGACAAGTCCCTATACGATTACACCGTCTGCGGTCAACAGTTGGGTGGGAGAAGAAGTTAGGTCGCTGGGTCTTGAAGCCAAAGTGACTTACAAGAAAGACCTGCATAAAGTCGATTTTACAGCTGCTCTTATCGGGAATAACGACCCTGCGGCTACTTTGTTGGCGTTTCGGGGTTGGGCACTTGGCGGCATTAAGACCGGAGCCTTCAGTCGGCTTCCTTTACCTCTGCTACCTTATATTGGTTTGGGTGGCACTTTTCTGGACCAGCCGCATTATGTCCGGCCCATCCGAGAAATTGATAGTAAACCTGGATATTATTTGGCTTTGGATTACGCCTACAATAATTGGCTCAAAATCGGAGCGTTTTATTCTGATAGCCGGGGCGATCCTGAACAAATTACTGCATTTCAATACAGTTGGGATACTCGTTTCTGGAATTTTTATGCCGAGGCTGACGTTGGCGCAGACATCAAGCTGATCGCACAACATATGACAGGCCGAACCGAGATGGGATTTCTCGATCCCACCGAAGGCAGGCGCAATCTTGATGTGGACTTTGACGCGGGCTATGTGCTGGCGACGAAAGTTTTTGACCGATACCGACTTTCAGCCCGGTATGATTGGTTTTCTACTCATGACAACAGTTTCTTGATTATCGATAATAATAACGAAGATGGCACAGCTATTACGCTGGCATTTGCGACCAAATTAGCCAAGAAATCGACCGTGATACTAGAGTATTTGCATGTTAAGAGTGACAGGCTAGCCCGAAATAATCTGGGCTTTGCTGAGAACCAGTCCAATGATCTGTTCCAAATTAGTTTCCGGCAACGATTTTAGAACCTTATCAGATATCGCTCAAAAGTTCCTTCACCGCTACAGCTTTGATGAGACAAACGACTTTTGTTCCGACCTTTAATTTGAGCGCAGCTGTTGATTTTTTGGTAATTTTGCAGCGAAGAGAATTTTTAGATTTTGCCAGTTTCACCGTAATAAGGTCGTCGCGCTCGCCCTTTTCAATCGAAATAATGTCAGCACGCAGTTGATTAAGCACACTAATCTGATCAATCGGTTTTAATGACAGGGCAATGTCGCGCGCCAAAATACGCAGCCTGAGCCGCGCACCGATGGGTTCGGCGTCATCTGCTATATAAAGGTGGTCGCCGCCAATATCCGTTGTCAGCAATTGTTCTGCACGGGCTTTTACCGTGGCTGTCAACAGTGTGCCCGCATCGTCAATCGCCAGTAAGCGGCCTGTATCCGCGGCGGAAAGCACCGTCTCAACACTGCCTTGCTGCACAATGTGACCGTCTTCCATCAATAAAGCCTGGTCGGCCGCAAATAACATTTCCTCAAGTTGGTGGGTGATCAGCAGTACGGCCGTATCTGCTGCGTGCGCGAGGCGGCGAATAAGGGCCATGACCGCGCGCCTTCGTTTGGGGTCCAGCCCGTTCATGGGCTCGTCGAGGATTAGGAGCTTGGGCTCTGCCGCCATTGCTCGCACAATTGCTGCACGCCGTGCTTCTCCGCCGGAAAGGGTGGCAGGCATGCGGTCCAGAAGAGTGTCTAGCGCGGCTATGTCCAGAAGTTCTTTGAGCTTTTCCTCCCGCACATTGGCACCCATCATTATATTGGCGCGCACACTCATTGTGGGAAATAGGGCAGGGTCCTGCATCACCATACCAATGTTGCGGGCCTCTGGTTTCAGGCGTGTGCCACTGTCACTGTCCAAAAGTGTGCGACCTTTTAGATGTATTGAACCTTTGGCATCCGAATTTAGCCCGCACAGAATTCGGGCGAGTGTGGTTTTGCCGGCACCCGACGGCCCGACCAAAGCTGTAACACCGGCGGACAGGTCAAATTTTGCATGGCATGCACGGTCATTGTTTTGCCAGTGCAGATCAACGGAGGCTGTTTTGGTATGGGTCATCGCGGCGGCCCCTGCTTGCGCCGGGCACGTCGCAGCAGCCATTCAGATGCTGCGAGGCTTGCCAGTGCCGGGATCAGGCACAGCAACGCCAACCGAGCTGCGGCCTCTTCGCCGCCGGGCGACTGAGCGGCACTATAAAGCGCAAGCGGTAAGGTTTGCGTGAGGCCGGGAATGTTAGCCGCAAATGTAATTGTTGCACCGAATTCACCGATGGCGCGGGCAAAGCCAAGCACAGCGCCTGACAATACGCCCGAATAAGCAAGCGGTAGGCTAATGCGCCAAAATTGCGCCCAGCGGGAAACCGCGAGCGTGGCCGCTACTTCGCGGTAAGCGGTGGGTTCGGCCTCAAAAGCCTGGCGGATACTACGCACCATCAACGGAAAGGCCATAATGCCGCTGGCAATAGCTGCTCCCTGCCATTTGAAGGCTGGGCTTAGGCCAACGCTGGATAACCACGCCCCAATACCGCCCGAAGGCGCTAACGCGAGTAACAGCATATATCCAACAACCACGGGCGGCACCACCAAGGGAATATGGATGAAGGTATCAACAATCAGCTTTCCGCGAAATTCATGCCGAGCAAGCCAATAAGCCACCGCGATAGCCAAGGGCAAAGCTATCAATGTTGCACTAAGTGCGACCTTCAAACTTAGGCCTAGCGCTTCGATTTCAACCGTGCTTAACATTAACGCCCCAAATGGGCGCTATAACGCGCCAAACCAGCGGCCAAATCATCGATCAGGTCTTCCGGGGCCTCAAGCCCAATATGTAGGCGCAGCAAGGGCCCTCCCGCTTGCCACGGCACGGCGCTGCGGCTGTGGCTTGGGTCGGTGGGCAGGATCAGGCTTTCAAAACCGCCCCAGCTAAAGCCCATTTTAAATAGCTTCATATCATCAACCATTGCCGCCGTATCAGGGTAATCACCGTTTTGCATGACGATGGAAAATAGGCCGCAGGCGCCGTTAAAGTCTCGTGCCCAAATTTTATGGCCCGGGCAGTCTTCAAAGGCCGGGTGCAATACACGCTCTACCTCGGGGCGCTCGCTAAGCCAGGCGGCTATCAAAAGCGCATTTTCCTCGTGCTGTTTGAGGCGCACACCCAAAGTTCTAAGCCCCCTCAGCGCAAGGGCGGCATCGTCAGGTGATACTGTTTGCCCAAGCTGAAACGCGGTGCGTTGTAGCTTTTTAAAGGTGCGTTTATTAGCAGTGGCGCTGCCCAGCATAATATCCGAATGACCACCGACATATTTGGTCACCGCATGCACAGAAATATCAGCGCCCATATCCAGTGGATTGAGCAAAAGGGGGGTTGCCCATGTATTATCAGTGATGACATAAGCGCCGTGGTCTTTGGCAGCGGCGATGATTGCGGGCAAATCCTGAACTTCAAAGGTCAGTGATCCCGGCGTTTCGGTAACCACGAGTGTGCTATTGGCTTTGAACAAGCTTTTGATGTCGCCGCCGATCATCGGATCATAATAGGTGGTCTCGATCCCCATTGATTTCAAAAAACCGTCGGCGAAGGACCGTGTTGGATCATAAGCGCTGTCGGTGATCAATATATGATCACCCGATTTCACCAATGCCAAAATTGCCCCGGTTACGGCGGCGATACCACTAGGGTAAAGCATCGTGCCCTCGCCGTGCTCCAGTTCGGTCATGGCGTCGGCAAAGGCCCACTGTGTTGGCGTTCCTTTTCGCCCGTAAAACAGCTTTTTGCCATAAGGATCAGCCACCCGCGCGCGCATATCGGCATAACTGTCAAACAGGCAGGTCGAGGCGCGGTATATTGGCGGGTTGACGATGCCGTGGGTCCATTCAGGCTTGCGCCCTGCGGTTACCAGCTTGGTATCGGTTTTATGTTTATTGGTCATGATTATTTTGCGGGTCCTGTTTCAAAAGGAAGCTCGGGGTTGCTGGCCCATTCGGTCCACGAGCCATCATAGATGGCGACATCTTGTTTGCCGAGTTGGGCAAAAGCGAGCTTTAGTATGCAGGCCGTAACGCCAGAACCACAACTGGTGACAATTGGCCGGTTCATATCAATGCCTGCAGCTTTGATCGCAGCTTTAAGGGCGGCTTCTGGCAGCATCGTGCCGTCGCTATGATACAGATTGCCAAAAGGCAGGTTGCGGGCGCCCGGAATATGGCCAGCGTTGAGGCCAGGGCGAGGTTCAGCTACTGATCCTTCAAAGCGTTTAGCCGCGCGGGCATCAACCAGTTGTTCAGCGCCAGATTTGGTAAGCGCCAATACATCTTGCACTGTGCGATACTGGGCTGGGTTATAGTGGGCTTCGACTGGGGCGGCATTGTCGCTGTCTACCGCTGGGTTGCCCGTTTCTACAGGGTGGCCTTCCGCCAGCCATTTCGCCATGCCGCCGTCCAGCACATAAACCTGGCAGTGGCCCATAACATGAAAGTTCCACCATACCCGTGCACCGGTGCGAAAATCGCTGTGATCATAGACAATGACAATATCATCGCTGCCGATGCCCAGTGCGCGCGCTGTATTCGCAAAATCGGCCCCGCTTTGCAAGGTGTGCGGCGCAGAAGCGGTTTTATCGCTGTGGGCATCGATATCAAAAAAAACAGCGCCGGGGATATGGCCTGCATCAAATTCTGCTGCGGCATCACGTTTGGCGGCAGGCATATGCAGGGAACCATCGACCGGTTTTATATTTTTATCGCCGAGACGATCTCTGAGCCAGCGCGTTGTAACGAGGGGTGAGTTTGCCATTCTATTCCTGCCTGCTGCTATATGGTTTTAGGCACTGTAGGCAGCAATGGGCAAAGTTTCAATTCAGCAAAACTATGCCACGGCAAAAACAAGACTGTTCGATGTTTTAAAGCTGGGACATGAAGGAAAAAAGGCACCCTTACGGAATGCCTTTGATCTTGCCCAAGTTACGCAGGGCAGGGGGAGGATGGTTTCTTTTAGTTCATCACCAATCGGCTGGCGAGATCGCCGCTTTTACGAGTGCGGAACAGGCGGCTTGTGAGGGGGTGATCAAAAGCTGCAATTTCTTCGCACTGCATCAGATTTTCTTCGGCCACATAGGTGGTGTGTTTTTCGCCGTCTACGAGAATGTGATACCAAGGGCGGTCCTTTTTGGGCCGCGCGTCTGCCAAAATTTCATACCATTCTGGAGACTGGCTAAAGGTCGCATCGACATCAAAAATCAGACCGCGATAACCAAATCTGCGGTGGCGTACCACGGTTCCCGGCCCAAATCGTGCTGTTTGTGTGTGTGACATAGTTCTTCTCCTTTCGTCGCTATTAGGGTTTATATCTATCCAACGACCAGACCACTTCTTGGTCCTTAATGCTCACTGTACCAGTTTACGATTAACAATCTCTGAACGAAAATATCAAAAACTTTCATATTTGAGTAATATTCTTTCGTATATCTGGTGTGATTTCTGCGGAGTTTCAAGGGTTGCGGGGGTATAGTGATTTTCTTTTGACAAGCCGCAGCCGAGCGCGCATAGGCTTTTGTGAACCAAAATTGATGCTAGGGAAGACCAATGGACAAAGATATTTACACCGGATTGGAACAGCTCGGGAAACAAGGCCCAGCGCCCGCTTCACCTACTGAGGCCGTGCTTGAGTATGTGCCTAACCCCAGGCCGGACACCGATTATTTGGTGCGTTTCACCTGTCCGGAGTTCACAAGTTTGTGTCCGGTCACTGGCCAACCCGATTTTGCCCATTTGATGCTGGATTATGTGCCCGGAAAATCGCTGGTGGAAAGCAAAAGCCTGAAGCTTTTTCTGCAAAGTTTTCGTAATCACGCGGCATTTCATGAAGATTGCACCGTTGGTATTGCCGAGCGTTTGGTCGCGGAAATGGCCCCCAAATGGCTCCGTCTCGGCGGATACTGGTACCCGCGCGGCGGCATCCCGATCGACGTATTTTTCCAAACCGGCAAAGCCCCCGAAAATGTATGGGTGCCCGATCAAGCCGTGCCCAATTACCGGGGCCGGGGGTAACTTCGGAGAGCCTATGCATCTTTGTTTTTTAGCTTGCCGGGATACATTGCCGGGTTCACCGACGCGCCGTGTGGATGCGTTTGAGCATGATCTGATGATGGAAAACCTGTCCGCAGCTTTTGCTGCCAATGGCGGACAGGTGAGCGCTGTGGCGTGGGATGATGCCCTTGCGGATTGGGCGCAGTTTGATGCCGTGATGATCGGCACCACATGGGACTATCACGACAGATTGGCTGAATTCCTGACGGTGCTTGTCGAGATCGAGAAAAAAACACAGCTTTTTAACAGCCGGGCTTTGGTCAACTGGAATGCCCACAAAGGATATCTGCGTGATTTGGGCGCGCGCGGAGTGCGCCTGATCCCCACTATCTGGACGGAAAAGGCCTCTCCTGATGTCGTTAATAGGGCATTTGACGAATACGGTGTGAATGACCTTGTGCTCAAGCGTCAGGTGGGGGCAGGCGGTGAAGGGCAGTTTAAGATCAGGCGCGGCGATCCTCTGCCGGATATGCCGCATCCGATGAAAATTCAGCCCTTTGTGGCAAATATACTGGGTGAAGGCGAGATCAGCTTCATTTTCATTGCCGGTAAATTCTCGCATGCGCTTATCAAAACCGTAGCCGGGGGCGAATACCGTATTCAAAGCTGCTACGGCGGCAAAGAACAGGCAATCACCCCTTCTGACGCCGATATTAAGGCGGCGCAGTGTGTCGTGGCAGCGCTTGAGGAAGCCCCGCTTTATGCTCGTGTTGATATGGTGCGCGCCGATGACGAAGGCTTGATGTTGATGGAGCTTGAGCTGATTGAACCCTTCCTCTACCCCCTGCAAGGCCCAGAACTGGGTGCGCGCATATATAAGGCACTTGTTGCAGATTAGGCAGGTAAACATCCCGACCACACCGAGGCGTTTCCCCATATTAAGCCAGCCCGTGGACGATTGAAAGTGGCCCAAATCTCAGCATCCAGATGCTGATCTGTTCGTTCATGCTCTGCGGTGAGTGTGTATTGCCAATATTTGAATGGAGGCTTATATTCAGTGCAAGAGACGAAGGCAGAGGGTCGGGGTAAAGCCAGCCCCAATATTGGTCTCTGATAACAATAGATCTTAGTCCACGGATAAAATGCCTGCCATCCGCAGATAGTGGCTTTTCCATAGTGCTCGGGTCCATAGTGCTCGGGGGCGGATTTGCCGTTGGATTGTATTAATGCAGACATCATCCATGACGTGATTGGAAATGAAATTAAAAAGGGTCTTTAGATGAGCTTGAGTGAGGGCGCAAAAAAAAGAAAATTGAAAAAAGTGGTTAAGGGCATAAAGTCCAAACCCACAGCAAGACAGGCGCGCGCTCAGGCTAAAGCTGGCAGTATATCAAAATCCAGGCAAAGCGAACACGGCGGCAGGGCACATAGAAGGCGCAATGATTAAGGAGCAGGGTTTGCGCTGAGGGCATGTTTTGGCCGAACAGTGGTTAAATCTTTCGAAGCAATCGTATCAGACTTGTACTGGATCGATGCGCGGATTGTCGAAAATCTCAGGCCCAAGCCGTAAATCCTATGACAAGGATATTAAAAAATCACCATACTTTAGGCTCTGATTTTGCCTTTGGCAGGGCTGTTTACAATTGGGAGGTTAGTATGAACATCAGTTCTACATTTAAAAAATTAATCATTGCAACGGCCGTTGTCGCAATGGTCGTCATCGTTTTTCTTGTCCATGCATTGGCTGGATTAAGTGCGCAGCCAGTGGTTTTCGCCGCCCCGCCAGCGTTTGTCGAACGGTACGCAGCTGAAATGGACCATTCAGATCCGTCGTCCTCACCGAAGGAACCTGAAACAGACGGCGGACAGGTTGCCACATCTGAATTTGCGAAACAGACGGCGGATTTATCTAACGAAGAAGCGTTAGTGTTCAACGTGATTCTGGATGGTGAATCGTCCGACGTGCTTCTGCGATTGTTTGCGCATCCTGAGAAAGCGCAACGGGTGAAAGTGGCGTCGGCTTTTGCCGCTGTGAATATTAAGTTTTCTCATAATGAAGAGACTGGCTTCGCAGAAAAAAGGAGCCAGTTTTGGGTAGATGCAAAGGAACACCTTCCCGACATTCAAAACGCGCTTTCTGAAGCATTGATTACGTCTGCTGAAGAAGGAACAACGAGCCGTATTCCGTACACCTTGGCTTGGTTACCGGGGCAGGGCCGTGAAACGGTCGAGTTGCTTGCATGGGCGGCTAAACACCATCCGGATCCGTGGGTGCGAAGATTCTCTGTCTATTTTGTGGTTAAATATGGAGGGTACGAAGACCTTGCCGGCCCGCTCCTCCGGAACCGAACTCACGACCCGGCTTATAGGGTGCGTAAGGAAGTCCTGGAACGGCGGTTTAGTAGATTCATAGGAGAAATGTGACGGAGGGAACAAAATTTTAGGAGTTCTGGGGACTCATACTTAATTGGAGCCGGTAGGGCCTTGCTGTTCAAGGCACACCGCATGACAACAACGGTGCCATATCCATTCCCAAGGCTCTTTCAAAAAGAGCCATTATTCGCAGTTTTGGTTCATGCAGGGCTGGTTGCATTTTGGAGAATTAATATGACTATCAACTCGAAATTTAAAAGTTTAATCACTCTCGCTTTATTAAGCTGTATTAGTTCCGACTTTATCTGACAGACACCCCCTGAAAAACGGGCAACTGTCAGATTAAGTCGGAACCACTACAATTTAGGCTACAATATAGGTCATTCACGACAAGGCTATCCCAAAGCGTTTACTCGTTACCAAGTTGTTTAGTCTCAGGCTTTGATGGTGTATTATATTCTTTGGAATGGAAGGATGCACTATGGGACATAGTTTTACACGGCCCCAAGTTTCTCCTACTAGATAATCGAAATTGTTCGCTAATAGGGTGTTCAGCTAAGCTGAACAGGATCGATCTAAACCAGCACCCCTTCAGGAGATACCAGTTGAACCATTCAGAAACTTTGTACGACGTTCTGGTTTTTCTTGCCGCAGCTGTCGTTGTTGTGCCTGCGTTTCGACGCATGCGAACAAGCCCTATATTGGGGTATCTTGCCGTGGGTGTTCTTGTGGGACCTTACGGACTGGCTGTCATCCAGGACTCTGAGGCCGCACACACTTTGGCCGAGTTTGGCGTTGTATTTCTTCTGTTCATGATTGGATTGGAGTTGTCTGTCGAGCGCTTGCGTGCCCTCAGTCGGTACGTTTTCGGGCTGGGCGCGTTGCAGGTCGTCGTGACAGGATGCCTGATTGGCGGCGTAGCATGGTTTTTTGGTGCCTCCGGGGCCGGAGCCCTAATCATTGGTGGTGGCTTGGCACTGTCATCCACGGCGTTTGTTCTTCAACTTCTTACAGAAAAGCATGAGCGTTCGACCGAGCACGGGAAAATCGCGTTCGCTGTCTTGCTTTTTCAGGATTTAGCTATCGTCCCGCTGCTGATGCTGGTTACCCAACTCGGTGAAGGCGGCGGCTCATTCCTGAGTGTTTTGAGTATGGCGATAATGAAAGCAGCCCTGGCGCTGACCCTCGTTATTGTTATCGGTCGACGGGTCCTAAGGCCAATTTATCGCATCATCGCCGAAACACGGAGTTCTGAGCTATTTGTTGCTATCACGCTTCTCGTGGTGCTGGGCATAGGTTGGTTGATGTCGTTGGTTGGCATATCCATGGTATTGGGTGCCTTTCTCGCGGGCCTCCTATTATCCGAAACCGAGTATAGACATCAGGTTGAGGCCGACATCCGGCCATTTCGAGGCATTCTGCTCGGGTTATTTTTCATCACAGTCGGTATGTCCATTGATATAGCCTTGATCAAAAGCGAGCTCTTGCTTGTTGGCACGATCGTTGTCTGTCTTTTGGCTGGCAAAAGCGTTGTAATAGCTACCTTGTGCAAGGCGTTCGGGGTGCCGATGGGGAACTCTCTACGCGTTGGCATGCTGCTTTCGCAGGGTGGCGAATTTGGGTTCGTGCTTTTTTTAACAGCTAGTTCACTCGGCCTTTTAGAGCCGCAAACCACGCAAATATTACTTGCCAGCGTCACACTGACAATGATCGCTACTCCCCTCATGGCCTTTGCGGGCCACCAAGTCTCACGACATCTGGCCCGAGGGCGGAATCAGGGTGTGGTTGGTATCGAAGAGCTAGGCGAGGACATGCAAGGTCATGTCGTGATTGTAGGCTTTGGCCGTGTCGGGCAAACCGTCGCAAAAGCCCTTTCCATGAGCGGCATATCGTATATGGCACTGGATATGGATGCTGCGCGGATTGAAGCCTGCCGTAGCAAAGGTATGCCGGTTTTTTTTGGGGACGGGAGCCAGATTGACGTTCTCCATGCAGCAGGGGCACGCCTTGCAAGAGGAGCTATCGTGACGATTGATCAACCAGAAGCGGCCGATCATATTGTCTCCGCTCTCCATGAATTTTGCCCTGAGTTGCCGACCTTTGCCCGTGCTTCTGATTTGCAACATGGCCGCCGCTTGGAAAAGGCTGGCGCCACACAGGCTGTTCCAGAAACACTGGAGGCAAGCCTTCAACTGGGAGCAATTGCAATGGCCTCTATGGGGATTAGTTCCGATGAGGTTCAAGGGATCGTCGATGAGCTTCGTACTGATGATTACGCCAAGTTAGAAGTCTTGAATAGCGGCGCATAGAAAAGGGTGGAGAAAGAGCCTGCCACCAAAATATTTCGATTGCGCCCTGGGAGTTTGGGCGGTTTTATTGGGGAGTGGCTGTTCTCAAACCTATAACTCACGGCCTCCTTCTGCTGATTCTAGTTTATCTCCGACTGTCCACTTCTGGCGAATAGCAGCCTAAATATCCTGAATCCTGGAATAGCCGCTATGGGGCGAACGAGGAAGGAGCTCCTGCGGGAATGAACGCCTGTTTTGGAAAAATATCTGACACTGTCTGTCAGGTCTTGGTTATTAAACCCAATCGGTTAGGGAATATCGATATATTTATGGGTTTGCAGGCTTAGGCGCCATTTGGGGTGGGCTTTGCAATAGTCCACGGCTGCGACTGTATTCTCGGCTTGGGTTGGGCTGTCCATTGGTTGCAGGAAAAAATGCTCAAAATCCAGACCCTCAAACTGTGCCGGATCACCGTCTGTCTGCGGATATACCAGTTTTAGTTCCTGGCCAGCTGTCACGATCATTTCAGCACCGATTTTGGGGCTGATACACAGCCAGTCAACGCCGTCAGGCGGGGCAAGCGTGCCGTTGCTTTCAACGGCGATTTCAATGTCTGCCGCGTGGAAGGCCTCCACTAAAGCTGCGTCGAGCTGCAACAGGGGTTCTCCGCCGGTACAAACGACCAGTGGTTTGCCGCCCGCGCCTTGCCATGCGGCCTTAACAGCCGCCGCTAAATCAACCGCAGTTTTGAACTTGCCGCCGCCTTCGCCGTTGGTGCCAATAAAATCGGTGTCACAGAATTGACAGATGGCTGCGGTGCGGTCGCGCTCTAACCCGGTCCAAAGGTTACAGCCCGCAAAGCGGCAAAAAACCGCTGGACGCCCAGCCTGTGCGCCTTCGCCTTGCAGTGTGTAGAATATTTCTTTGACCGTATAGACCATCAATTTTCGCCGTCATCCCCGCGAAGGCGGGAATCTATGGTTGATGCTGGAACTAATGTGAATCGGCGTATGGATTCCCGCCTTCGCGGGGATGACAACATATTAGACGTTAATGACACGAGATTAGACGTTAATGACGCCAGAGTGCTCGTGAAGGACGGATGATATGGTGGCATCTTTTAGCCTCCCTGATACCGGGTAGGGTCGGCAATAGCAGCCTCGGCAAAACCCTTTGCCCGCAGAAGGCAGCTGTCACAGTGGCCGCAAGCCTCGCCTTTGTCGTTCGGGTCATAACAGCTGATCGTCATGGCATAATCGACGCCCAGTTTTGTACCCGCGGCAGCGATTTGGGCTTTGCTCATCGCGATCAGCGGCGTTTGAATTTTCATGCGTTCGTCTTCGGTGACACCGGCTTTGGTGGCGAGGTTTGCCATCGCCTGAAAGGATGCAATATATTCAGGGCGGCAGTCAGGATAGCCGCTGTAATCCAGCGCATTCACCCCGATGAAAATATCCTTCGCCCCCACGACTTCGGCGTAAGCCAGCGCAAACGACAGGAAAATGGTATTGCGGGCGGGCACATAGGTGATCGGAATTTCATTCGGTTTATCGTCAAGCCGGTCCTTTGGCACGTCAATGTCGGCTGTCAGTGCGCTGCCGCCAAAAAGGCGCAGGTCGAGCACTGCTGTTTTATGCTCGGCGACATTCATATGTTTTGCAAGCGCTGCTGCTGCCTCCAGTTCCACGCTGTGGCGTTGGCCGTAGCTGAATGAAAGCGCGTAAACCTCATAGCCTTGCGCTTGCGCCATAGCCACCACGGTCGCGCTGTCTAGCCCGCCCGATAGCAGGACGATTGCTTTTTTCTTCGTATGTATATTTTCAGTCGTCATGATAAACCTTATAAAACAAAAACGCCGGGCGCTCTATAGCACCCGGCATTTGTTTTTTGAACCCGTTTTAATAGGGTTATCTTATAGGCTACTCAATAGGCGCAGCGCGGAAGCTTTTTTCGTCGAATTCGTCTTCCCATTTTGCGACACTCGTAGCGACGGTAAGGTCGCCCGTCACATTCACCACTGTGCGCAGCATATCCAAAGGCCGATCAAACGGGAACAGGAAGCCAACCACAAGGGCAGTCTGCGTTGCATCAACACCAATCACTTGCATCACAGCGGCCAGTAAAAACAACCCGGCCGAAGGCACTGCGGCCGCGCCAATGGAAACCATCGTGGTCGAGGCCGCGATCAATAAATAGTCAGTCAGACCAAGGGGTATGCCAAAGGCCTGGGCTGCAAATACCGCAACAATACCTACATAGAGCGCCGTGCCATCCATGTTGATGGTGGACCCAAGCGGCAATACACTGGAAGCAACGGCAGGTTTGATGCCCAGATTATCTTCCGCCACTGCCATGGTAACGGGCAGGGTAGCAGCGCTTGACGACGTGGAAAAGGCCACTAGCTGTGCGCCGCGTGCGCCTTGAAAAAACCGCAGGACTGGGAGCTTCAGTAAATATTTCATAATAGCACCGTAGGTGACAATCATATGAAGGAAGCAGCCTCCAACAATCGCTAAAACCAATGGCACAACAGCAAATAATTTAGTTACTCCGCCTTCGCCGACCACGCCAGCGATTAGTGCAAATACGCCGAAAGGCGCGGTTTCCATGACGATGTGCGTGACTTTGATCATCACTTCAGAACCCGCATCAAACAGTTTGGCCAGAGGTTCTGCTTTTTTTCCGGTCAACAATATGCCCACACCCAGCAGCAGCGAGAAAAAGATGATTGCAAGCATATTTCCATCAGCAAGCGCCGCGACTGGATTAAGAGGAATGATGCCCAGTATCCGCTCGGCCAGCGTTCCCGCGCCGGGAATTGATTTGGAGTTTGTGCCCAAGTCAATGCCGATACCAGGTTGGATCAGTGCTGCTAACGTTAGGCCAATGGTGATGGCTACTGCCGTTGTAGCAATATAAAGCCCCAGCGTTTTAGCGCCCAACGAACCCAGTTTTTTAGGATCCCCCATAGCGACAATGCCACCAACCAGCGTGACAAATACCAGCGGCACGACCACCATACGGATCAGGCGGATGAATATTTCGCCCATCCAGGCAATACTGGAGGCACCTTCACCCCACCATGAGCCAACGACAATGCCCATAACAAGCATGCCCAAAATGCGTTTCCACAGCGTGATTTTAAACCAAGTCTTTAACATTATTGTTCCCTCCCCGAGAATTTTGAGTGCCCAGAATTAAGGGTTTCCGCACGATTAGCAAGGGGGAATTGCTGGCTATTCCCATTTCGGGCGAGCCCATCGTCTTATTTGTACAGGCGGTGATCCTTTCTACAGGAACAGCCGCCCTGATCTCTGCTTCTGGCGCCCCACTGAGGAACTGGAAAAAATCCAATTAAATTAAAATCTTAGTCTAATTTTTGATGAATTTTTTCTTTAAGATTTCGTTCATATTTGCCATGCAGGCTGATTGACAGGCATGACAGTAAAGCAGGAGAAAACTATGAAAAGGCCGCTCAAGGGCTTATTGGCTGCGATTCTGTTGGTATCGTCAGCATCGCAGGCCGTGGATAAATGTATCCAGCCCGACGAAATCGAAGCGGATCAAGTGCGTTATGTGGAAACCCAGCTCAGGGTGGCCGTATTGCAGTGCAAAGGCCACAGGCATACTGATCTGCCCCTTTTGTATAATAGCTTCATTCTGGAAAATCGGCCCTATCTGGTGCAGACCCAGAAAGCCCTAAATACATATCTGAAGCGTGTTGGGGCGCTGCCTGTTGCTGCTTATATTGCAAAAGTTGCTGACCGAATTTCACGTGCCAGTACTAATGCCAGCCAATTTTGTAGCCGCACAAAATTGGCAGCAGAATTATCTGCCAAATCATCGCATCCGCTGGCCATTTTGTCGTTGATGCCGGTGGAATACGTGCGCCCTGCAAAACGTTGTGAAGCGAAAACCCGGTGATGTTTTTTAATATCAGCAAAAGCCTGCGCAGCTTGCGCAAAGGCTTTTTCCAAATCTGCTCAACGAAGCTGCACCGCAAACAATACAACCGGATTCCCAATGAAACCCATGTCCGGTGCAGTCTTTAAATATAAGGATATTGGCGGACCCAAGGTTAGACCCATCAAGAATATTTTATCTTACCAATTTAATTTCCACGCGGCGATTTTGGCTTTCGCGCGTGCCATCTTTGGTGCTAACGCGCATTTTGTCTTCGCCGTGGCTAGACAGTTTGATCTTATCCGCAGGCACGCCCGCGCGAACCAAAGCATCACGCACCGCTTCAACACGTTTTTGCGCTAACGCACCATTATATTTAGCCGGACCTGAGCGGTCAGCATGACCAGACGCCTGTATTTCGATAGCCTTAAACTCTTTAAAGCCGTGCGCCGCATCTGCGATGATCTGGGCCGCAGGCGCGGTTATATCGACCTTGTCAAAATCAAAGAAAACAATATAAGGCGTCGGCAGTGGCATAGGCTCCATGACGATAGCACGCGTGAGTGGCTTGTCTGGGCGTGGGGCCACTGCTGTTATCGCTGGTTTGCGAGGTGCAGGTGCGACAACCGGCGTTGGCGCGGCGGCCGCTTTTGGCGCAGCCGGTTTGCCGCCAAAACGCCAGCTAATCCGGGCAAAAACTTCGTGGTGGGATGGGCTGTAATCAGCGGTCCCCAGGTTAGTTTTAAAATCTGAAGAAAAATTATGATGGTACCGGTACCCGAGGCCAGCCTCGAGGCCTGCGCCAATAGGTTTTACCAACTGCGCCATGGCTTGCAGGGCAGGAGCCCAATCTGCGGTATTCACCAGCTCGTTCCGGCCGTTGCGGAAACGATCGAGCGTGACATGGCTAAGACCGGCGCCGATGCCGCCGAGGAAGGACCAATCTTCGCTGCCTGCTAATGTGCGCCACATATTGAACATGAAACTCGACGTTTTCTGCGAGCCACCTGCCTGATAACGGCCTGTGCTGGCAAGCGAGGTTGCACCAGCGTTTAATACGTCAATGTTGCTGAATTGAACTCGGCGCAAAAGATATTCCAGTTCAAAACGGTTTTTCCCGGTTTTTTTGCCAAAATACAGCCCGCCGACCGGGCCCCAATTTTTATCAGCGCTTAAATTCAGGCCATCGCCAGCACGCACAAGGTCGCTAGACGGGGAATGGGAAAGGCCCAATTCAAAACCACCGTAAAAATGATTTTCATCATCAGCAATCGCCGCTGAAATTGGTGTGCTTGCAAGCAAGGCCGTTAAAAGAAATTTGCGCATCTGAGGTTCCATGTGATTTGATGATCTGACCGGAATGGAATTTCCAGCATTCGAACCGGAATACCGTGCAAAAACGCCAAAAACAAGTAGTTATTGAGGTTTTTTCAGGGCACAATTCAACTTTTACACGTGATGTTGCAATTTATCACCAAATTGGGTTTTTCGTGGGTTCAATGGCTACTTTGGCACGCGTACGGCATCCATTATGAAAGTCGCTTTTGTCCATATTTTCCCATTATCTGGAGAATAATCAAAACGTACTTTGTAGGCGTCAGTAGTAATGTCGTGAAAAGTGAACCGTACCAAGCCTTTTGCAGCCTGAAAAAGCTCACCGCGCTGATCGAAGTAAAACTCGTCGCCATCACGGTGTCCGTCTAGCCATTTCCGGTTGCCAAGTGAATTGTGAGAAATGCCACGCCACTCACCGGTTTTTTCATGGAAAACGATCATATAGTATACTTCGTAATAGTTTATGCCAAACGGGCTAGCCCCTGTCGTTTCATTTTTAGGCGGGTAACCGTGAATCATCATACCAGGGGTCGCGCCAGTTTCGAACAGCGGCGTTACCGTTCGCATTGAGATGGTTTCATTGCTGTACGTGCCATCGTCCTGCTGAGCTCGGCCTGCGACACGCCATGTGCCGATCATAAAATCAAGGTCTGTTCTTGAATTTTGTGTTTCAGACTGGCTATCAGTCAGGCTATCAGTCAGGCTATCAGTCAGGCTATCAGTCAGGCCAACAGCGGGTACTCCGCGTAAGGAAAAACTGAAAAAAGTCAGCGTTAAAAGCGTGAGGAAAAGCGCGTACATAAGGCTGCTCCACAAAGAGAATTTTGAAAACTGGTTCCCGCGCGCACACTATAATTGAGCGGCATTTTGCGTGAAACAGACAATTCGTTTATAGCTAGGGTCAGGCCTCATTAATGTGGTTTAGCTCAGTCAGGCACCGAGGCGAATTGGGAAGGAGGAAGCTGAAATCAAGGGTGGTTCCCTTGATGAGGGCTTGTGACGCTGCCAATTCGCCTCGGTGCCTGACCCCCCAAAGGGGCAAGGATGCTTGTACCGTGGTGTGCGTCGACAACATTTGAAATAGCCCCGCTATTTCTGCATGTTATCTCCTGCGCCATGATAAAATCCTCCCTTGCTGAGTAAACCACATTAATGAGGCCTGACCCTAGGTTCAAAGAAGAAACCACGGCTACAGCGCTGTGTAATCGTTTTGGTTTGAGGACCCGAGCATCAGTAACCATAGATATTTTTTCTTTACGCCAAAATAGCGAATCCAATGAGCGATAAGGCTGCCGCGAGCAGCGCATAGGGCAACTGGGTCAGCGCATGCTGAATTGCGGTGGTGCCACAGCTTTGCGCTGTCAGCACGGTAGCGTCGGCATACAGGCAGGCGTGGCTGCCAAATGTACTGGCCGACAGCGTAGCCCCAATAACCAAGGGAATGTTCGCATCGGTCGCTAGGGCAAGCTCGGCTATGATCGGCAGGGCGATTACAAACATGCCCCAGCTTGATCCAGTGGCGAATGCGATCACGCCCATAACCCCAAATATAATGAAGGGCAGGGTTGAGGCCGTCATATAGGGCTGTGTCAACTCAATGATATAAGTGGTTAGCCCAAGGGCTTCGTTAACGTCTTTGAGCATATAGGCGGTAAAGATAATAGCCAGCGGCTCGATCATGGTTTTGAAACCCTCGAGCACGGTATCAAACGTATCATGCAAATCTAAAACCTGGAAAATCAGTATCGCCGCAATCGTAAGGCCGAGGGTTGCAATAGTGGCCCGCAGGAACTCAAGGTCGAAATAAAGCGTTAGGCCAACCAACGTAATCAGCGGCAAAACAAACAACCAAGTCTGTTTTTTAACGTCGTGACGCTCTTGAATTGCCAGATGGGCCTTGTGGATATGCTCTGCGCCGGGCGGAATGCATTTTCCATGCTCCATTGCGCGGGTTTCGGCCTTTTTCATCGGCCCCAAAAGCGGCATTTTGCCAGCCGCTACCAAAGGCACCATCAATATTGCGATCCACGGATACAGCATATAGGGGATACCGCTGATATAGGCTTCGATCCCGTGGCCTTCCTCGGCGAGGCCAACATTCACCAAAAGTGTGCCAAAAAACACCGCCCATGTTGATATCGGGATGATAACACTGACCGGCGCGGCGGTAGAATCGATAACATAGGCCAGCATTTCGCGGGAAATCTTGAAACGGTCGGTAATGCGGCGCATTGCAGCGCCTACTGTTATTGAATTCAAATAATCATCTACAAACAGAACCACACCCATAATCCAGGTTGCCATCAGCGCGCCAAATCGTGTGGTCACGCCGCCGGTGACCTTTTCCATAAAGGCGTGTAAGCTGCCGGTACGAATGAACAGGCCAATAAGGCTGCCCATGCCGCCGCACACCAGAATGATCCAGATCAGATCGTCATCTTTTAGGGTTCGTAAAGCAGTTTCGGCAATCGCACCCACAAAACCTGTGCCGTGGATCATGATAACCCCAACAATCACGCCTGCCAGCAGCGCTTCTATCGGGCGCTTTATCCACACAGCAACAACAAGAACCAAAAGCGTGGGGATCAGTGATGCTGCCCCACTGTGGCTTGCTGTTGTCAATGCGCTGACTGGGTCCATTGTGCATGCTCCAAAATAAGAAAATCAGGGGGCAACGATTCATCGGTGCTGTTGATTCATTATCCCTGAACCTATTGGTCTTGGGATTGCTATATTTGTCAATGATTTGTCTTTGAGGTTATTAGATTTCAGGCAGGATGCAAAAGCTGTATTATTCGGTTGTATATGCAAATGCAGCGTTGCCACATACTGGTTTTGACAGGCAAAAAAATGGAGGAACTCGCCGAGCTTTATCCAAAAAAAGCCCGGGATTTTCATCCCGGACTTCCTTTATTGGCTCCGCCTGCTGGGCTCGAACCAGCGACAAGGTGATTAACAGTCACCTGCTCTACCAACTGAGCTAAGGCGGATCATCGATCGCCCCGCACACGCCGAAGCGCCGTGGGTGTCGCCTTTATACTGAAAAAAAAGCGTCTGCCAAGCCCAAAATTTCATTTTCGCGTAACATTCTGCAATTGCGGGCATCGCCGCACCCGCTCGGTGGCGAATTGGAGGGGTTTCGAAAGATAAAATGCCGGGTTCTTGTTTGGTTGTTTAGAGGCGCATTGGCTACGTTTGCCATGGCATCGGGGGGGGGTGTGGGATACTGCGCTTTGCTTGCTGGAGCAGCAATAGACAAACACAAAAAAGGATGGCATAACAGTCGCTGCTGACAGCGCTGTCAATACCGACGCTGGGGAGACGGCACATCAATATCGATTTATCGTAGGGGAGTATGATGACATCTGAGGGATTAAAGATTGGCTCTGTGCCAGATGAAACCAATATGGGCCTGATCATAATGATCACCATAGTGGCCACCATCGGCGGCTTTTTGTTTGGCTTTGATAGCGGCGTAATCAATGGCACCATTGATGGCCTGCAAGTGGCCTTCCATTCCGACAGCGTAGGCACCGGTTTTAATGTGGCTTCCATGCTGTTGGGTTGTGCTTTTGGCGCATTTGTGGCGGCGCGCTTGGCGGATCGGTTTGGTCGCCGCACAATCCTTATTTTGGCGGCTGTGTTTTTCATTATCAGTGCTTGGGGGTCTGGCATTGCTGCAGTTTCGTTCGAGTTTGTAATGTACCGTTTTATCGGCGGTATGGCCGTCGGGGCCGCGAGTGTTTTGGCTCCCGCTTATATCAGTGAACTTGCTCCAGCTGAATTTCGCGGGCGGCTGACTACGCTGCAACAAATTGCGATCATCGTTGGTTTGACGGCGGCTTTCATTAGCAATTATTTCCTTGCGGGCGTCGCAGGGGCCTCTACCGCAGTCTTCTGGATGGGCTATGAGGCGTGGCGCTGGATGTTCTGGATCGAGCTGATCCCGGCAACGATTTTCTTTGTTGGCCTGCTGACAATCCCGGAAAGCCCCAGATTTTTGGTGGCATCGGGCGCTCGCGACAAAGCAGGGGCTGTGCTGACCCGGCTTTTTGGTAGCGCTGCTGCCAGCAAAATCGCGGATGAAATTGATGCTTCGCTGGCAGAAGACCATCACCAGCCTCGCTTGAGCGATCTTATGGATACCAAAACCAAAAAAGTTCGCCGCATTGTGTGGATTGGTATTGGCCTTGCCACTTTTCAGCAATTGGTTGGTATTAATGTAGTGTTTTATTACGGTGCTGTGTTGTGGCAGGCGGTTGGCTTTTCAGAAAGTGATGCGCTGTTGATCAATATCGTATCGGGCACGGTTAGTATTGCCGCCTGTGTGGTGACGATTATGCTGGTTGATAAAATTGGCCGCAAGCCTTTGTTGTGGGGGGGCTCAATCGGCATGGCCATTACGTTGGTACTGGTGACGGTTGCGTTTGCCTCGGGCACATTGGGGGCCGACGGCACGCTTAGCCTTTCTGACAACATGGGCCTATTGGCGCTGGTTTCGGCTAACCTGTATGTGGTATTCTTCAATGGCTCGTGGGGGCCCGTGATGTGGGTGATGCTGGGCGAGATGTTCCCGAACCAAATTCGGGGGTCAGGCCTTGCGGTAGCGGGATTGTTCCAGTGGGGCAGTAATTTTGCCATCACCATGACCTTTCCGATTATGCTGGGCACCATCGGGCTTGCGGGCGCTTATGGCTTTTACGCAATCTGCGCGGGGCTATCGGTGCTGTTTGTGGCTAAAATGGTGCACGAGACCAAGGGCATGACGCTGGAAGAAATGAAGGGTTAGTCGCGCGGTATTTTCAGGGCGACATTTAGCCGGGAAAATTATTCGTAGACTATGAAAATAAACAGGGCAGGGCGCTTGCGTTCCTGTCCTGTTTTTGCGGATTGGCGAGTGTGCAAGGATTATGTGCGCAGATGTGAGCCAATTTGCGCAAATCGTGCACACATTTGCACACTGGATGCACACAAATTTGCACACATATTCCTTCGATTTCGCATATGATTTCGAGCGGAATTTCGCTTGTGGACTTCAGGTTTGGTGCCGAGGTATTCGTCTGATAAAATTTGGAGGCGCGGACGAGAATCGAACTCGTGTACACGGATTTGCAATCCGTTGCGTCACCACTCCGCCACCGCGCCTCTTATGGTGTCAGCACCATATAGTCAGACCATCCCAGCCGGTCAAGTGACTTTTCAGACTAAGCATGGCTGGAGGCCAATTCGTAAATCCTGCTGGATAGGTAAGAGTTTATTAAGCCAAACTCCGTAAAACAGGTATCAGAGAGTTCTACCCCAGAGTTTATGGATTATATATGTTCGAAGAAACCGTTCTTATTGTTGACGATACCAGATTGATGACAGAAATCCTTACGAGCCTTATTGCAGATCAGGCAAATATTATTTCTGCTATGGAGGGAGAATCCGCCATTGCGCTTGCTATCGAGCAGCAACCCGATTTGATCTTGTTGGACGTTGTTTTGCCGGGCATTGACGGCTTTGAGGTTTGCAAGCGGCTTAAAGCTGACGATCGTACCAAAGATATAGCGATTATTTTTGTGACCGGGTTACATACAGAAAGTGCCGACGAAATGTCAGGGTTTGAGCTTGGTGCGGTGGATTATGTTACCAAACCATTTGCGCCGCTGGTGGTTAGAGCGCGAGTTAAAACCCAGTTGGAACTGGCGCGCCGCAACAAAGAGCTGCGTGAACGTAGCGAAGAACTCAGGCGTCTTGCCACTGTGGATCATCTCACCGGATGTTTTAATCGGCGTTATTTTATGAATGCTGCCGATACCGAAATCAGCCGCACGCGCCGCCATGACCGCCCCCTTGCCGTGGCGATGCTGGATATTGATCATTTTAAACAGGTTAACGACACCTATGGGCACCAAGCTGGTGATCTGGTCTTAATTAAAGTTGCCAAGTCTTGCGAGCAGGCTTTGCGGGACGAAGATATATTGGGACGCATCGGCGGTGAGGAATTTGCGGTTTTGTTGCCTGAGACTTGCGAGGAAGATGCGCTTTCGGTTTTAACCCGGATGTGCGATAATATCAGAGCACTGATTTTTGTCCATGATGGCCAAAAAATACAAGTGACTGTTAGTGTGGGGCTTACCCTTGTTTTGCCAAAAGACATATCCATAGATGACGCGATTAAGCGTGCAGATGCAGGACTTTATCTCGCTAAAAATGCTGGCCGTGATCGCATAGTGATAGAATCTGCAGCTAAAGCCGCCTAATTAACCTCAAACCCTTCCTTTGAAATTGCCTCGTTTCGCGGTTTTTTGATCGCAAACTGCTTGGCTATTCATCTTTTTCGTGGCTTGACGATAGAATCCTTAAAATTTCAAGCTTATTTCGCGAAAACGCGTTGCGTACTATAGCGAGCTCAGTATAAAACACATTGTTAGTTCCTTTCTGGATATTGAGGTTAATTTGTGAATCAAACTGCAGCCGCTCGAACACACATGATTGATTGCCAGCTTCGTCCTAACGAAGTGAATGATGAAGGCATTATCAGCGCAATTGCGGCGGTGCCGCGCGAACTTTTTGTGCCTAAAGCCAAACGCTTAATAGCGTATGTCGATGAGGATCTGGAAATTTGCCGAAATCGGTATTTGATGGAACCTGTGATTTTTGGAAGATTGCTGGTTGCTGCCAATGTTAAGGCCGGAGATCTGGTTCTTGATGTGGGCTGTGCCAGTGGCTATTCTGCAGCGGTTCTTGCCGGTTTGGCTGATGCTGTCGTCGCGCTTGAAGAAGATAATGAATTGGCTGAGATGGCCGAAAAAAAATTGGCAGAACAGGATATTATGAACGTCGCCGTTGTAAACGGCCAGTTGGCAGCAGGAGTTGCTAAACAGGGCCCTTATGACGTGATTGTATTGGAAGGTGCCGTTGATAATGTACCTGCTGGTTTGATAGAACAGTTGAAAGAAGACGGTCGACTTGTCTGTGTTTTGCTTGAAGATGGCGTTGGCCGTGGCCATATCATTGAAATGAAGGACGGAAAACCGGCTGGCCGCAATTTGTTTGATGCGAATATCCAGCCTTTGCCGGGCTTTCAAAAAGAGCTTGGTTTCGTATTTTAAATCCACTTGGACGTGATTTTATGCTACGGAGCTATGAAAGACGGGGGCTATGGTCGTTAATCTCTATGGTTCTTACCAGATAATAGGAGTTAAATTGCCCCGAAAACTTAAATTGACGTAAAATACCAATTTACAATAACAAAAAAATAGAAAAATAAAAACAGTGAGGACATCAAGGAAATGAAAATGAATAGAGGGATTGTATCGCTGCTGGCATTAACCATAGCGATGACAGGTTCATATGCGGCATCTGCAGACACACTGAAGGAAGCCATGGCTGCGGCCTATTCTTCAAACCCCCAGTTGATGGCGCAACGCGCTGCACTGCGTGCGGTTGATGAAGGTGTTTCGCGGGCAAGGTCCGGATATTTGCCAAATTTGAGCGGCAATTACACTTACTCTAACGGCGAGAGCACGCAGGGTGGTGTGACCAGTCCTAATTCGAATGAGAGGTACGGCCTTACGGCATCTGCAAACCTGTTTCGTGGGTTCCAGGATAAAAACAGTGTTAGCCAAGCCAAAACCACAGTAAAAGCTGGGCGCGCTCAGTTGCAATCAGTTGAACAGCAGATTTTGCTTTCTGCTGTGACCGCTTATATGAATGTGGTTCGTGATGTGGCAACGGTTGATCTTCGAAAAAACAACATTCAAGTTCTGGAACGTCAACTGCAGGCTAGTCAAGACCGTTTTCGCGTTGGTGAGGTGACCCGCACCGATGTGGCACAGTCCGAGGCCCGCCTCGAGAACGCAAAATCTGCTTTGCTGAATGCGGATGCCGCGCTCGCTTCTAGTCGTGCACAATACCGCCGTGTGGTTGGTCAAACCCCCGGAACACTGGAAACACCGGCGATGAAACCGGAGTTACCGGTTAATTTGGATGCGGCGATTGAGTTAGCGATGGAGTTGAGCCCCGGTGTCCTCTCGGCACGTTATAATGAGCAAGCGGCGAAATACGGTGTACGTAGTGCCAAAGGGGCTTTGCTCCCCACTGTTGGTGTTCAAGCCAGTTGGGACGAGTCTACGCGTTCTGGTGTTGATGAATTTGATCGGAGTTTCTCACTTACCACGGATGCTAAATCAATTGGAGTTCAAGTCACAGTGCCGCTGTATGCGGGCGGTGCGCGCTATTCTGACATTCGTCGGGCAAAACAGCTGCAAAGTCAGCGCAGGCTGGATATTCATCAGGCTGAACGTGTTGCACAGGAAAATGTGTTTGTTTCGTGGGACAGGTACCGCGCGACAGTGGGGCGGATTACTTCATCACAAGCTTCTGTTCGGGCGAATGAAATTGCGCTTGAGGGTGTAAAACAAGAGGCTTATGTGGGCTCGCGTACCACGCTTGAGGTTTTGAATGCCGAGCAGGAGCTGTTGAACGCCCGTGTTTCCCTGGTTGGTGCACAGCGTGACGAGATTGTTGCGGCCTACAATTTGGTTTCAGCAACCGGCAAGTTAACGGCTGTTGATATTGGCCTCGGTGTCGATGTTTACGACGAAGAAAAATACTATAAGGAAGTTGGCTCCAAATTTTTGCTTGGTTTTGGCCCTGGCATTGAAAAGTAGCTGAGACACCAACTGAGAAGAGCTTTAGTTGTTTGTGTGTGAATTAAAAAGGGGCCTGTGCCCCTTTTTTTTTGGATTTTTTAACTTGAGGATCGTGTTTTAGTAGCAAAAGAAAATATTGGTCATAGTTTTTCGGGATTGCGGGCCGTGTTTTGGCCAAGATTGATGCGGAGAGACGGTTGATATTTTTTAATTCTATCAGTCTCAGGGCGGAAAAGTGCCGATTTTCTCTGTAACTGCCTTTGTTTGTTTAAGAATTATTGACAGGCGTACCTCTAAAAGTTAGTTATTTTACAGGGAGTATTTAATAGTGGCCAGTCTATGAGCGACAACGCATCCGACGATGAACCGACTATGGAAGAGATACTGGCGTCAATTCGCCGGATAATTTCTGACGAGTCGGACGAAGAAACGGCCCAAGATGATGCCGATGAGGACATCAATGATGAAGTTGCGCCAGAGCCAGAGCCTGTTCCAGAGCCAGAGCTCGCTCCAGAACCAGCGCCCGTTTCAGAACCAGAGCCCGTTCCAGAGCCTGAGCCTATTCCAGAACCAGAGCCCGCTCCAGCGCCAGAACTTGTTCCTGAGCCAGCGCCAGAGCTATTTCTAGAGCCGGAGCCTGTTCCTGAGCCCGAACCAGAGCCTGAAGAAGATATTTTCGAACTGACAGATTTTGCCACGGCGGGCGAAGTCGATGCTATAGTGTCGCCGCCCGTTGAAAGCGAGACTGCAGAAAGTTTCTCGAGCCTCACCAGAATGATGGTTGCAGGTTATAACGGTGCCGACAATACGCTGGAAGCGTTAGTGAGGGTTATGCTGAAACCCATGTTACAGGGCTGGTTGGATGAGAATTTGCCGACGATTGTTCAAGATGCCGTTGAACGTGAGGTCGCCCGAATCGCGCGCCGTAAGTAGGGATCCTGCAATTATTTAGCGCGGTAGGTTTTATTCAAAGCTAAAACTATTTTGCACCAATCTCACCGCTAACATGGATGATGAGCGTAGGGGATGTGGAAATTTCCGGATAAAATGTTTTTAGGTCAAACTCTTCATTGTTTGGCGTGTAGATCAGTCCGTCTATAATTTGCAGGGGTTGGCCATCACTGCCCGAAACGGGTGTCATTAATAGTTTTGCCCGGGTAAAATCTATAACATGGTGATATTGCGCTAAAATCGACGCGCCGATAAGGCCGTCACGTTTTTGAGATTGATTAGGAACATCGCGAGCGATGAAAACAGGAATGTTTTCAAAAGACAATTCGCCAAAATCGAATTTAATATAGCCGACAATACCTGCGCTTTCTTCTTTCTTTTGAATGAGTTGGCCCACGAGAGACGCCTGCTTGAAATGCCGACGGTTCCAAATGACCATGCTTCCGGGGTAGCCGGTATCCAGTAACATGGCTTTGCTGGTTGGTCGTTTTTCCCACGGCATTCGTGAGAAAAACCTGATATGGGGCGTATGCCCCTCCATAAAGAGTTTCTGTTTGATATTAAAATACTGTTCGAGGTTGGTGCCGGGGGGGTAAAGCCGCATGCTCTTTGCAAGAGGATCAATCTCGACGACAAAAGCCTTGAAAAATTCTTGCCCCAAGATTGCGTCATATTCGGCATCAAGTTGGTTAGATATAGCGGCGTCTGCCCCAATATAAAGCCCTCCACGGCTTATAAACTCGAAGTTTTGCAGCCTAAGCGACAAGGCCTCGATGCGCTGGGCGTTGATAGCGCGAGAAATAGCAGGGAAGGAAATGTTGGCCTCACCTAAAAATTTTGGTGCCAGGCTATCAATGTGGCTTGATTGGAAGAAAATACTGCTCGTGGCACCGGTATCGAGCAGGATTGCTATTGGCATGCCGCCAACCAGAAAGTCTAGCTGTACTCTGTTGTTGATAATCGAGATTGGGAGTTCAGCAAGAGGTTTGGGTCTGACTTGTGTGTTTTTAGGTGTTCGGGCCAAAGCCTGTTGGGAAAACGTAAACAATAATGCAAAGCACCCAGTGATTAAGTATTTCCATAAAGTCTTCATTGCATAGAACTATACTATTTTATGGCCGTCATTGCAATTTGGTGGTGATTAAACCTTTGATTGGTGGGCTGAATGGCAAGCCAGATGATTTGCTTTGAGCATGCTGTTTTCTTTAGTATCTCGGCGAAAATAGGCCCGTAGGTCATCGTTTTATGACAATGCCTAATAATCAAGTTTTCGGTTATCCATGCCGGGGTAGGGGGGCGGTAAGCTCCAGTGCCCCGGCTGAATGAAAACTTATAATCGGTACGGCTATTAAGAAAGCTTGCCGATAATATGAATGCCCAAACATAGTAAAATTACAGTGTTTTTAGTATCGCTAAATCTTGGGATACTTGCGGGTGTAGACAAAATATTCCACGGTAATCGCTGCTGTCACGCACCAGTTATTCGATAACGAATTTTCCAATGGTATCGTCATGGGTGAAACTCTTCACGATGTAGGTTTCGTTGTTGGGCAAATAAAAGCCACCGTCAACGTAACCAAATCGTAGAATTCGGGATGCCAAGAGTAATTTTCCTCCTTTGAAATCAATGACGTGATTGAATTGGCTTAAAACATTACTGCCGATAAGCCCGTCGCGTTTTTGTGCCTGTTTGGGCACTTTGGCCGCGATGAATACTGGCGCAGATATGAATTTTAGCTGGCCTACTCGAAACGTTGCGCGCGTGAATATTCCTGTGTTTTTCGCTTTTAGCGCCTTGAACTCTGATAGGCTGGAAGCTAGGCGAAATTGGCTATCGCTCCAGATAACCATCAATCCAGGGAAACCAGTGTCGAGTAAAAGTTCCTTGATTGAACTTCTGGCCTCCCATGGCATCTTGTTTTTGAAGATAATGTGAGGTGAATTTTTTTTCAAATATAATCGGAGACGGGTTTTATATTTGGACCTAAGGTCTGTGCCTGGCCGATAGACGCGCACAATGCGATTGGCCGGTTCAATCTCGACTACAAACCGCTTGAAAAAATCCTGTCCGAGCACGCCGTCGAACTTGAAATTAAGTCGGTCACCTATGGGCGGGCGTTTATGAATTAACAGCAACCCTGATGGGCTAAATTTATGCTCGCCAAGCATGAAGGCTATGGGTGCCAGCTTGCTGCCCTCAACGGTCTCGTCAAGCGCGGGAAATATTATTTTTGCGGACCCTTTGGTAGGCAAATCCGCAAAATCATACTCATCCGATTGAAAGAGCGCACTTGAGGTGGCGCCGGTATCAAGTACTAAATGCAGTCGGTAATGGGCAACCGGGATGGTCAATACGGGGCGGTTATCTACATAGTCTATCGGCAAGACTGCGAGCGGCACCGCTCTGGATGGATTGGCCGCAAAAACAGGCTGCGCCGTATAAAGTAAGACAAATGTAGCAAATAAAAAAATGGTCAATTGGCTGCTGCTTGGCGCGCTTGGTCGCATGCAAATTTACCTCATAATATTATGGTATCACATATGCTGAAGGTTTGACTGGCCAAGTACAAGCGAAATATTGGCGGATAGCCCGGAATTAGAACATTCGGGGCTTTTGTTTTGCTGCATTTTTGTGCATTGTTCGGCGCTGTTTGTTTAATGCTTAAAAAGGGCTTGGTGGTAGATCTGCTGTAAAGCCCGAGCTACGGAAGTGAAAATGTTAGAAAAGACCTATTCGCCCGCTGATATCGAAGCAAAATGGTACGAACACTGGGAAAAGTCCGGTGCCTTCAAGTGTGGCCAACGCTCAGACGCTGAGCCATATGTAATTATCATGCCGCCGCCCAATGTTACGGGTAGTCTTCATATGGGTCACGCGCTTGATAATAGCCTACAAGACGCTTTGATCCGGTTTGAGCGTTTGCGCGGCAAAGACGTGTTGTGGCAGGCCGGTACAGACCATGCAGGGATCGCTACCCAAATGGTGGTCGAACGCCAAATGGATGCTGAAGGCAGCAATATCACGCGCAAAGACATGGGCCGTGAAGCTTTTCTTGAGCGAGTTTGGAAATGGAAGGCCGAATCTGGTGGCCTAATCACGACGCAGTTGCGGCGACTGGGGGCTAGCTGTGACTGGTCACGCGAAGCCTTCACAATGGACGAGCCACGCTCAAAGGCAGTTTTCAAAAAGTTTGTTCAGCTTTATAAAGAAGGGCTGATGTACAAAGATTTAAGGCTGGTGAATTGGGATCCAAAATTTAAAACAGCGATCTCTGACCTTGAAGTGGATCAGCGCGAGGTTAATGGGCACATGTGGCGGTTTGCTTACCCGTTGGTTGATGGCCCGGTTGATGGTGTTTCCGAAATTATCATTGCCACAACACGGCCCGAAACCATGCTTGGTGACGGCGCTGTGGCTGTGCATCCATCCGACGAACGTTATAAGAACCTGATCGGGAAAATGGTAAAGCTGCCAATTGCGGATCGCCACATTCCCATCATTGCGGACGAATATCCCGACCCGGAATTTGGCTCGGGCGCTGTTAAAATTACAGGTGCTCATGATTTCAACGATTTCGAGGTCGCACGCAGAAACGATATTCCGCTCATCAAGCTGATGGATGAAGCTGCCTGCATGATTTCTACACCAGAAAACAATGTGCCTGAGCGCTATGCCGGCGTCGATCGTTTTGAGGCCCGCAAAATGGTTTTGCGTGAGGTTGAAGAGCTTGGTTTTTATCGAGGTGTAGAAGAAAAAGTCATTGCCCAGCCCTTTGGTGACAGGTCAGGCGCGGTGATCGAGCCGATGTTAACGGCCCAGTGGTACGTTGATGCTGAAACCTTGGCCAAACCGGCAATCGAGGCCGTCGAGACTGGAAAAACCAAGTTTGTCCCGAAAAACTGGGAAAAGACATATTACGAATGGATGCGTAACATTCAGCCTTGGTGTGTTTCACGCCAGCTATGGTGGGGACACCAAATTCCGGCATGGTATGCACCTGACGGCACTGTATTTGTCGAGGAAACTGAAAGCGAGGCGCAAACCGCCGCCAATGCGCATTTTGGCAAGGCAGTTTCTTTGGTCCAGGACCCTGATGTGCTGGATACCTGGTTCTCCAGCGCAATGTGCCCCTATGCGGATATGGGCTGGCCTGATGATACTCCGGAGCTTAAGCGATATTACCCGGGGGCAACGCTGGTAACCGGCTTTGATATTATCTTCTTCTGGGTTGCTCGCATGATGATGTCGGGTATGCATTTCATGAAGGAAGTGCCCTTTAAGAATGTCTATATCCATGCTCTTGTTCGCGACGAAAAGGGCGCGAAAATGTCGAAATCCAAGGGCAATGTGGTTGACCCGTTGGAATTTGTTGAAAAATACGGTGCCGATGCACTGCGTTTCACACTGATCGCAATGGAAGCCCAAGGCAGAGATATCAAGCTTTCCGAAAAGCGGGTCGAAGGCTACCGAAATTTTGCGACCAAGCTTTGGAATGCGTCACGTTTCTGCGAAATGAACGGTGTCGCTGGCTCAAACAATATTGAGGCCCCGCACGCAACCCATGCCATTAACAAATGGATCATCAGTGAAGTTGCCAAGACAACGCTTGGTGTGGCCACGGCCTTTGACGCGTTCCGTTTTAACGATGCCGCTGATACAATCTATCATTTTGCCTGGCATGCCTTTTGTGATTGGTATGTGGAATTGATTAAACCTGTTTTCTGGGGTGAAGATGAAGCTGCCCAAACAGAGACCCGCGCTGTAGCGGGTTGGGTGCTTGACCAGATTTTGGTGCTTTTACATCCCTTCATGCCCTTCATTACCGAGGATCTGTGGCACGCCACCCATGAGCGCCGAGACTATGATTTAATTGCAGCCAAGTGGCCTACAGCAACGAAAATAGATACTGCGGCGGCTGATGAAGTAAATTGGGCGATTAAATTTATCAGCGAAATACGCTCAACACGGGCAGAGATGAATGTACCAGCCGGAGCCAAGGCAACAGCCTGGGTTGTTGGGGCTTCGGAGCAGACCAAAGGTCGAATGGTCGTTTGGCAGGATATGATCTGCCGGTTGGCAAGGCTGGAGAAAATGGAGTCAGCCTCTGAGGTGGAAAGCCAAGGCGCTGCCCAGCTTGTTGTTGATGAAGCCACCGTGTATTTGCCGCTTGCGGACTTGATGGATTTAGATGCTGAAAAGGCTCGGCTTCAAAAAAGTCTGGATAAAAACAGGCAAGAGGCTGGTGCGTTAAAAGGCAGGCTTGGCAACGAAAAATTTGTCGCTAAAGCGCCGCCTCAAGTGGTGGCTGAATCTAAAGAACAACTCGCAGAATTGGAAGCACAAGCCCAGAACATCGCAGCAGCGATTGGTCGCTTGGGTTAGCCACCTATGAACGATAGCTATGCACAAAACGGCTACTTGCTTAAGAAAGGCCGTTTTGTGGCAGACGAATTGGTCGCTGTTCGCGAAATATTGCAGCGGTTTCACGCGGGTTGGTTAAACCGCAATAGAGAGTTTTATGAAAATAGGGGTGCCATTAATAGCGCTTATCTAACCGATCCCCGATATATGTCCGCACAAGATCGTGGCGTCATGTTCAAGCTTATCAGTTCGTCTAAAATTCAAAGTCTGCTGGCCCCCATTATGCCAAATGGTGTGGCCTTCATGAATACGCAGTTGTTCTTTGGGCCAGCGAATTCTTCGAAAAAAAACTATTGGCACCGGGATATCCAATATTCGGGGATGTCGCTTACGGATCAGCAAAGTGAATTGGCCGCTACTAATGTTATTCATTGCCGAATTGCACTGGTTGACGAACCAGGCATAGAGCTTGTTCCGGGCACACATGAACGCTGGGACACCGAACAGGAATTCGAAATCCGTACCGAGAAAAACGGAAGACATGTTTATGATGACCTTCCGGGCGCACACAAATTAAAACTTAAGGCAGGGGATCTTTTGGTGTTTTCCGCTAATATGATTCACCGTGGACTTTATGCGCCCGATCGGTTGGCCCTTGATATATTATATTGCGATCCAGTGCCGAGTTTGCTTGAGTATTGCAAAGAGACTTGCTTGCCAAATGCACAAGAATTGAAGCGCCTTGATCCCGTTAGTCCACTTGCTGTTACTGCGATGGAAATGGCGAAGCTTGTTCAGCGACGAATTAAGGATTGATATGTTCTTCCAGTCGGCCTGTGAAAACCTGTTTGACGACATGCTGGATGTCTGGCGGGCTTTGCCGTGTGCTGATGGATTTCGCGTGCCAATTAAAAGTTCTTTTTCCCCGGTAATGTTGAGCAAGCATTTGCCAAATTTGGGTGTGGCGGAGCATTTGGGCGAAGGTCGGCTATCGATCCGTCTCGCTGGCACCAATAGCCGGGAGTTTTGGGGCAGGGAGTTGACCGGTACCAGCCTTGAAGATTTGGCAACGGATTTACCCGAAAATGTGATGGTGCCACCGATGATCCTCGAAGCAGTTTTTAGACACCCTTGTGGGATGCGAAGTTTGCGTGAAGCAGAAGACAAAGACGGCCATACTTGGCAAGCGGATATGCTTAGCCTGCCGATTGCCAGTGATGACGGCGAGGTGAAGTTTTTACTATATGGCTTTAGGGTGTCCCCAAAAGATGGGTCTGCACTGCATGCTTGGGAGCCTGGCTTTGCCAATCTAAATACTGCGCGTCTTATAAACGCGGAATTTATTGATATTGGTCACGGGGTACCTAGCTAGGGTTAGGCCTCATCAATGTGATTTGGTTCAGCCAGTCACACTAATGAGGCCTAACCCTAGGATTGGTGGGATTTCCGTGCCTCGCCAAGTAGATAAACAATATCAGCACCGATAGTTGCACCCGCGAGCGCCGTAATTTGTGCGGGGCCTTCATAGTGAGGCGCTACCTCAACCAAGTCCCCGCCAATGATGTTAAGACCAGCAAGCCCGTTAAGGATATGGCGTGCATAAGCCACGTTTGGTCCGCCAGAGACGGGCGTGCCTGTTGCTGGTGCATAGGCAGGGTCGAGGAAATCAATATCAAAGGTAAGATAGGCTTTTTTATCGCCGACACGGACCCGGATAAGCTCGGCAATTTCGCTGGCGGGGGTGTTTAAGCATACATCAGCGTCTAAATTCAGGATACCGTGCATATCCGGGTTTGGTGTCCGTAGCCCCACGTGCACAGAGTGCTCAGTGTCCAATATGCCTTCTTTAATAGCATGGTAGAACATCGTGCCGTGGTTGAGGTCTTCATGGACCCATGTATCGGAGTGAGCATCAAAATGGATGAGGGCGAGCGGACCGTGTTTTTTTGCATGCGCACGCAGCAATGGCAGGCTGATGAAGTGATCGCCGCCAATAGAAAATAGCGATGCGCCGCTTGCCAATATGCTGCCAGCTTTTTCTTCTAGTTCTGGGCATAACCGTTCAGGATAGGCCGTGAAACCCTGTATATCACCCAAGTCCCTGACAGTGTGCTTGGCACGCACATCGTACCGCCAAGGCCAAACACCCCATTCAAATTCGCCGACAGAAAGCGACTGCTCCCGTACGCCGCGTGGGCCAAATCGGGCACCTGGCCGCCCTGTTGTGCCCAAATCATATGGCACACCGATGACAGCAATATCAATGCCTTCGGGGCCTGTGCTATTGCCTGACCGCAAAAAACTAATTTCGCCTGAATAGCTATCGTCCCACAAAGTCATAATTTCTCCCTTATTTCACCTGTGACCATAAACCGAGAGATTTGGCCTGTCGATTCTTGTGACTGTAATTTTATTTCAAAATATACTGAACTGACTATGCATTTATTATCGACAGGGGGTGGCTGTGCCCGTAAAGTCGGCGCGCTAGACTTAAAAGTAAGAATTTGTTTGGAGCAACATAATGGCGAAATATCGGTCTCATACATCAACGCATGGGCGCAATATGGCGGGGGCCAGATCTTTGTGGCGTGCCACTGGTATGAAAGACGATGATTTCAATAAGCCCATCATTGCTGTGGCCAATAGTTTCACCCAGTTTGTGCCAGGCCATGTGCATCTAAAAGACTTGGGCCAATTGGTTGCCAGAGAGATCGAATCCGTGGGCGGCGTCGCAAAGGAATTCAATACAATCGCCGTTGATGATGGCATCGCCATGGGCCATGACGGCATGCTTTACAGTTTGCCAAGCCGCGAGATTATCGCCGACAGCGTGGAGTATATGGTGAATGCCCACTGTGCCGATGCCTTGGTTTGTATTTCAAACTGCGATAAAATTACCCCTGGCATGTTGATGGCGGCGCTTCGCTTGAATATTCCTGCGGTTTTTGTCTCCGGCGGGCCGATGGAAGCTGGAGAAACTGTAGATGAAGACGGCGTGCGCAAGCTTGATCTGGTCGATGCCATGGTGGATGCGGCTAACCCCGATATATCGGACGAGGATGTTGCAGAGATAGAGCGCTCGGCGTGCCCCACGTGCGGCTCGTGCAGCGGTATGTTTACCGCTAACAGTATGAACTGTCTTACTGAAGCGTTAGGGCTGGCGCTGCCGGGTAATGGCTCTGTATTGGCGACCCATAGTGACCGTAAGGAATTATTTCTAACAGCGGGTCGTTTGATTGTTGATATCGCTAAACGGCACTATGAACAGGATGATGACAGTGTATTGCCGCGTTCTATTGCCAATCGCAGCGCATTTGAAAATGCGATTGCGCTTGATGTTGCAATGGGCGGATCCACCAATACCGTTTTGCATCTGCTGGCGGCAGCTCATGAGGGCGAAATTGACTTCAGCGTTGCGGATATTGACCGCATGTCGCGCCGTGTGCCCAATTTGTGCAAAGTTGCGCCCGCCAGCAATAAGTTCCATATGCAGGATGTGCACAGGGCAGGCGGCGTTTTTGGCATCCTCGGCGAACTTGACCGGGCGAGCTTGATCAACAGGGACTGTGTTACCGTGCATACGCCGACGATGGGCGAAGCCATTGAAAAGTGTGATGTTGCCCAATGTGATGACCCGGATTTGCATCATTTTTTCAAAGCAGCGCCGGGCGGTGTGCCGACGCAGGTGGCCTTTAGCCAAAGCAAACGCTATGAAACACTGGATATAGACCGCGAAAACGGCTGTATCCGTTCGAAAGAGCATGCTTATAGCCAGGACGGCGGGTTGGCTGTGTTGTTTGGAAACATTGCACTGGATGGCTGCGTGGTAAAAACGGCTGGTGTCGATGAAAGTATTCTCAAGTTTTCCGGCAGGGCCCGTGTCTTTGAAAGCCAGGATGCCTCTGTTGCCGCCATTCTTGCCGATCAAATTGTGGCGGGCGATGTTGTTGTGATCCGCTATGAGGGGCCTCGTGGTGGGCCGGGTATGCAGGAAATGCTCTATCCAACCAGTTATTTGAAATCGAGAGGCCTTGGTAAAGACTGCGCATTGTTAACCGACGGGCGTTTTTCGGGCGGCACCAGCGGGCTTTCTATTGGTCATGTTAGCCCTGAGGCAGCAGAGGGCGGCGCAATTGCCTTGATCGAAGAAGGCGACATGATCGATATTGATATCCCTGAGCGGACAATCAACTTGCGTGTTCCCGCGAGTATTTTAGCGGCTCGCCATAGCGCGATGAAAGCCAAGGGCGACGGTGGCTGGAAACCGACAGAGCAGCGCACACGAAAGGTTAGCAAAGCTCTGCGGGCCTACGCCTCAATGGCGACATCAGCAAGTCATGGTGCTGTAAGAAAAATATAGGATTTTTATCTTCCCTAATGCCGATTGCGAAGCTAGCCTGTCTTTTTCGTTTATAGGTTTAGGGGGAGACAACCTGTGGCTACTAAATTTCCAATGATTGACGTTACCAAAGCATCATTATTGCTGCCCTTCAATAGTCCGATGAATATGGCAAAGGCCATTGGGTTGCTGATTGTTGCTGCAATTATATTTGTGGCTCTCGTAGCGCTAGGATTTTTTATCACTGGCGGCGAGACTGCGCTAGTTAGGCCCGCATTTGAAACCGGTTTGACGCCGGAAGAACTGGGGCAGAGGCTTGGCACTTTAGATGGTCTGGGGGGCGCTGTCCTTGGGATGTTTTTCGGTCTATTAGTTGTGGGCGCGGTGAGCGCTCATATCTTTAATTACTGGGTTCGTTTTGCGGCTTTTGGGCAAGAGGGCGCTCGAATCGAGCCCTTTGGAAAGGCTGTTTCCGCAGCACTGGCCAATATGATGAAGTTCATGCTTATCTTGTTTTTGATAGGATTAGTTTCATTCGTTGCTACGACTGTATTAAGTGGCTTTGGCCTGACTATGGGATTTCAGGAGCTTGGTGCAATCACTGATGTTACCGAACAGAACCGCGCTGGCTTTTCAACCAACGTGATTGTAACGGTTATTGCTTGTTTCGTATATTCGCTGTTTTCAGCTAATTTGACTCAGACTGCAATTGGCAGTGACGAGGAAGCTCTGAAACATCCTCACTCTGTAGACTTCGCCGTCGTATTGATGCTGATATATGCTGTGGTGCTAGTGCCCGTCGTAATAGTCGCCTTCACCGGCTCGACGGTGCTATTTTATACAGTTAATTATGTACTTAGTATTTTTGTGATGTTCGCTATCCCGGCGGCGCATGGCTTGCGATACAGGATTTGTGCAAAGGAAAATGTTCAGCAAGTTTTTGAAGGCGCTGATGAAGATGTCGGTGATTAGTAGTTGACCCTACCGTTTTTGAGACTTCGAATGGCCCGGGAATTCCCGGGCTTTTCTTTTTGTGATTTGCCGGTGTATCTTATTGTTCAATCTTGGGAGCTTTGTATGCGCAACTGTTTTATTGGTCTAAGTCTTTTGTCTCTATTGGTATCACCGCAGTTGGCAGCGCAGCAACTGTCGCCGGATAAGCTTGTTGGCAATCAACCCTATGAAAGCCCCAGTTGTAGTTCACAGGATCACCGCGAATTTGATTTCATGCACGGCACCTGGGATATGAAGGTCTTGATCGACGGCAAATGGATCCCCGGCGGCTATTCAATTCACAAACCTGCACTTGGCGGCTGTATCTCTTTTGAGATGGTCTCTTATGAGAACTGGGGCGATTTTTATAGATCGCTTTCCGGGCGCACAGGTTTTGCCGCATATGCTGTCAATAGTTACGATCGGCTTACGCGCAATTGGCGGCAGGTTTGGCATGATGATATGGGGACTGTGATCGGGAATTTTCGCGGCCGAAAATATCAGAATGGCATGCGATTTGTTGGACGCTCGCCAACTGAAAATAGCGCAGAATTGCAAAGGTTTGAGTGGAAAATTACCGGCACCAACCTGCGCGAATTTACTTTCGACCTATCCACTGATGGCGGTACGGAATGGACGCAAATCGCACGCGTTCAGATGATTCGTCGGGTAGAAAAATAGAATAAAGCTGATATAAACCAATAAATTATAGAACTTATATAGAGTTTAACCTAAACGGGCGTGTCAAGTTCCACCCACACGGGGGTATGGTCGCTGGGTTTCTCTTTGCCGCGCGGTATGCGGTCAACTTTACAATCTTTAAGCAAATCGGCAGCTTGCGGTGAAAGCAGCAAATGATCAATGCGAATGCCATTATCTTTTTGCCATGACCCGCGCTGGAAATCCCAATAGCTGTAGGCGGTGCCGTAGGGCTGAATTTGACGTTGTGCGTCCAGATATCCCAGATTCAATATGCTTTGGAACCGCGAGCGGCTTTCAGGCTGGGTTAAGGCATCCTCGGTCCATGCTGCAGGGTCGTAACAATCAATATCGGTTGGGATAACATTATAGTCACCCGCGAGAACTATGGGCTGTTCGCGCGCTAGCAGGCGTTTTGCATGGGCGCTCAACCGGTCCATCCATTCCAGTTTATAATCGAATTTTGGACCGGGCCGGGGATTTCCATTGGGTAAATAAATCGAGGCAATGCGAATGCCCTTCACTGTGCCTTCGATATAGCGAGACTGTTCGTCAAGGGTTTCCTCACTTCCGTCCAGCGCAGGCAAGCCGCGTTTAATGTCTGTGATGGCATGATTCGACAGCAACGCAACGCCGTTGAAGGCCTTTTGTCCGTGGGTCTCAACATGCCAGCCTTTGGCTTCAAACTCTAAACGAGGGAAATTATCATCAATGCATTTGATTTCTTGCAGGCAGGCTACATCGGGTTCAAATTCATCCAGCCATTCCAGCAGCCGCGGAAGGCGCGCATTAATGCCATTAATATTAAAGGTAGCAATTTTCACTGACCTGGCCCCCGGGAATACGGTGTTGAATTAGATGGAGAAAGACGAGCCACATCCACAGGATGCAGTTGCGTTTGGATTGACGACCTGAAAGGACGCACCAACCAAGTCTTCAACATAATCAACTTCCGCACCCATCACATATAAAAGAGACATGCTGTCCACGAGCATAGTAACACCGCCGCGTTCAACCACTATATCGTCGGCTTTTTGCTCTTCGTCAAAATCAAAGCCATACTGGAAACCAGAGCAACCGCCACCCGATACAGTAAGGCGGAGTTTAAGCGCAGGGTTACCTTGCTGTACGATCAGATCAGCCACGCGAGACGCCGCGCGTTCGCTAATAGACACCGGAATTTCTTTTTGGGTAGCTTCGATCGCAGAATTGGGCATAAGGGACATTTATATTACCATTGAATGCAGGGACAATACGTTAATGTAAGCGTCCGCAGTCCAAATATCAAATTAAGTCAGAAAAATAATTAGTCCAAGACGGCGATTGGGGCTTGGTCTTTGAATTCAAACGCTAACAAAAGTGTGTCCATGTTTTCGCCGTGTTCCTCATAACAGAAGGGTAAAACTAGCGCACTAAAGTTGATGGGCGTATAGTATTCCGGCAGGAACTTTCCCTCGAAATAGGTTGGTTTTCCGTTCAACTTGGTTTGGTCCAACATGCTGCGAACCACCATTTTAATGTTTTTATCTGGTGATGCTAACAATTTCTCAGACCCCGGCTCTAGCCGTAGTATATCTGAAACCGTCTCGCCGGTTAATCTGCCGCTAAATGTATCCGGTCTGTTGACTGATACAATCGCGATTTTGGCCAGATATTTAGGAAATTTTTGCGGCCTAAAGTCTTCCTTGTGAGGGTAGCGTTTATTGTTTTGGATATGTTCCCAATGCTCCAGAATTTCGGATTGATAGTCTGAGCAAAATTCAGGCTTGGTGTTCTCAATTTTTTGAACGGTTTCAAACATGAAGGCAGATTAGTTAACAAAATATTAACATGCAAGCCTGTTATTAATGTATTGTTAACCAATGATGGGGGCTGACCGTTTGGCGGCAAGTTTGAAATGATTTTGTGGAAACTGTTGCCCTTAGTTTTGGAGGCAGATACTGTGCGCCAATCTACTTGAATGCCAGACTCAAAGGAATCTAGAATGAGCGAAAAATTGCTGACATATGAAGATACGCTGGCTTCTTATGCCTGTAAACCTTCGCAAAGTCTTGGGCGCCTTTATCCTGAGCCGGAAACCGCCAGCCGTAGCTGCTTTCAGCGCGACAGGGACCGGGTTATTCATTCTTCCAGTTTTCGCAGATTGAAGCATAAGACTCAGGTTTTTGTTTATCACGAAGGCGATCATTATCGCACCCGACTTACCCATTCTCTGGAAGTTGCGCAGATTGCGCGCTCGGTGTGCCGTACAATGCACCTGAATGAAGATTTGGGCGAGACGCTGGCGTTGGCTCACGATTTGGGACATCCGCCGTTTGGCCATGTTGGCGAGGTCGTTTTGAATGAACGAATGAAGGAATATGACGGTTTTGATCATAATGCTCAGTCGCTCAGGTTATTGACGCGCCTCGAACATAAATATGCATCGTTTGAAGGTCTAAACATGACGTGGGAAACCCTTGAAGGGTTGGCAAAGCACAACGGCCCATTGGTGGACAAAGCGATTAACCCCAAAAAGCCACCAATGTCTTTATCTTTTGGTTTTCGGGATTACTTGCCCGAGCAAGACCTGATGTTGCATACGTATGCCAGTGCAGAAGCCCAAGTGGCGTCTCTCGCAGATGATATCGCTTATTCCAGCCATGATCTTGATGATGGGCTGCGTGCGGGTTTGTTTGAATTCGACGAATTAATGTCTATTCCCGTTGTTGCGCAGTTGATCGACGAAGTGATGCTTACCTATCCAGGTGCCAGTCGGGATATCCTAATTCATGAGCTGGTGCGGCGTATTATCAACCGGATGGTTGCCGATATGATGGTCGAAAGTAATCGTCGTATTGCTGCTCTAAATCCCACGTGTCCGGACGATATTCGAAATGCAGACCGGCCTGTTATTGCCTTTGGCCGCAACATGGAAGCTGCCGTCAAAGGGCTTAAAGCGTTTCTTTTTGAACGCATGTACCGGCACTATTTAGTCAACCGAATGGGCAGCAAAGCAAAAAGAGTAGTGACAGACTTGTTTGATCTCTATATCTGCGAGCCTGAATGTTTGCCTACCGAATGGTCGCGGCGGGCGGGGGCCGCCAATTCACAAGAAACCGCGCGAGTGGTGGCTGATTTTATTGCGGGCATGACCGATAGGTTTGCCTTTCACGAACATGCAAAGCTATTTGATCTATCCAGAGTATCCTTATGAACGTATTTACCCATTTTCGGGACATTGTTGACAGTGAAATTGCGGCGTTGGTTGCTGCGGGGAACTTACCGCAACTGCTTGATCTCAAGAATATTGCGGTTGAGCCGCCGCGTGATGCCAGTCACGGTGACATCGCTGTTAACGCGGCTCTTGTTCTTGCCAAGCAGGCGAACATGAAGCCACGCGATATTGCAGCGTTATTGGGTGCCAGATTTGAAAAACTGGCCGATGTAGACAGCGTAGAAATTGCGGGACCAGGTTTTATAAATCTGCGCATTTCCGCAAGATTTTGGCAAAACCAGATCCCCTCTATCCTAAATGCAGGAACAGCTTATGGCGACAGCGATATGGGGGCAGGTGAACCCGTTAATGTCGAATATGTTTCTGCAAATCCAACGGGCCCGATGCATGTGGGCCATGTGCGCGGGGCTGTTTTCGGCGATGCGCTGGCGAACTTGCTGACGAAAGCGGGATTTAAAGTTGCGAAAGAATATTTAATCAATGACGCCGGCAGCCAAATTGATACGCTCGCTCGCTCGGCTTATCTGCGGTACTGCGAAGCTTTAGGCCGAGAAATAGGAGCCATCCCCGAGGGCCTTTACCCTGGTGATTATTTGGTACCTGTTGGGCAGTTATTAAAAGAAAAATACGGTGATATCTGGCTTGATACAGATGAAGAGATTTGGATGTCCACCATTCGTCGCGAAACCACTGACGCAATGATGGATTTGATCCGCGATGATCTGAAAGTGCTGGGTGTTGAACAGGAAGTCTTTTTCTCTGAAACAACGCTTCATAAGTCGGGGCGAATTGATGAAGTGATCGAGACGCTTCGGGCGCGTGGTCACATTTATGAAGGCGTTTTAGAACCGCCCAAGGGCCAAAAGACTGATGATTGGGAGCCGCGCGAGCAAACCCTCTTCAGGGCAACCGATTTTGGTGATGATGTAGACAGGGCGCTTAGAAAATCAAATGGGGACTACACCTATTTTGGCGCTGACATTGCGTATCATTTTGATAAATATCAGCGTGGTTTCAAGAAAATGATCAACGTTTGGGGTGCCGACCACGGCGGTTATGTGAAACGTATGCAAGCCGCAGTTAAGGGACTTGCAGAAGATGCCGAACTCGACGTTAAAATATGCCAGCTCGTGCGCTTGCTTCGCGACGGCGAGCCGGTGAAAATGTCCAAACGTTCCGGCAATTTTATTACCCTTCGTGAAGTCGTGGAGGAAGTGGGCCGTGATGTTATTCGGTTTATTATGCTAACGCGGAAAAACGACGCACCGCTTGATTTTGATTTTTCCAAGGTTATGGAGCAATCAAAAGATAACCCGGTATTTTATGTTCAATATGCACATGCCCGTATTTGTTCGGTATTGGGCAAAGCAAAAGCTGCGTTTGATGGGCTTGATACGGCTGATAGCCAACTGGCTGCCACTGACCTGTCCCGTCTCACCAGCCCAAGTGAAATAGCCGTTATTAAACAATGTGCTGGTTGGCCTCGTATGGTTGAAAGTGCGGCAGAATCGCACGAACCACACAGAATTGCATTTTTTCTCTATGATCTTGCGTCAGAGTTTCATACCTTTTGGAATAAAGGTAATGATGACCCCTCGCTTCGCTTTATTGTTGAGGCTGACAAAGACATCACAATGGCTCGATTGGCGCTGGTTAGAAGTGTGGCGATTGTCATTGCCAGCGGGCTTGGCATGCTGGGCGTAAAGCCAGTAAAGGAAATGCGGTAAATGAACAGCGGCAATGACACAGGACAAAATGGTGGCAAGGATATTCCTCCTTGGTTACAGCCTGTGTCTGGCGAAGAAGAAGGCGCGCAGGTCACCAGTAAAAAAATGTTGGGATTGACTATTTTGGGCGCCTTAGTAGTGATAGCGCTGTTTGTCACCGTAATTCTTATTCTTTATGACGGCGTTTCAAATGAGCAACCCATCTTTGTGGCTGCACCTAAAACAGCGATGAAGGAAAAACCTGCTGATCCAGGTGGTATGAAAATTGTTGATCAGGACAAATCTATTTTTGACCAAGGTGACGGTGTGAAACCACGTTCTGAGGTGACCTTGGGTGAACAGCCGGAATTACCATTGACTGAAATTCCAGATGATCCAGATGACAAAAAAAATGATCCAGTTGGCGACGCGATTGAAAATTTGACAGATAGCAGCGCTCAGGAGCCGACAGTTGCCGGTGCCGAGGAAACGCTTGCATCTGCAGGGGAACCAGTCGCTGTGCCAACTGCCGCCTCAACTGTACAAGCAAGCAAAGCATACCGGGTGCAGCTTGGCGCTTACAGTAGTGAAACTGCGGCTGAACGTACATGGCGGTTGGTGCGTGGACAATTTTCTGAGCAGATGGAGGGAAAATCAGCCGAGTATGAGGATGTACAGTCTGGTGATCGAACCCTGTTTAGGTTGCGTGTGGGCCCTTTTGCTGACCGGGTCGCAGCTGATCAGGTGTGTTTAGCGCTTCGGGCGCGCGAGCAAGCCTGCATCGTTGTGAATCCTTAAGGACTGCACATGAAACCGGTAATTTTTGGCTGTGCAGGACCTGTCCTCAGCGATCAGGAGCGTGCCTTTTTCAAGAGAGAAAAGCCTGCCGGTTTTATTTTGTTTACACGCAATATTGTAGATAAGGATCAGGTCAGCGCATTAACCGCAGACCTTAAAAAGTCGGTTGGGCGTCATAAAGTCCCAATATTGATTGATCAGGAAGGTGGGCGTGTTCAGCGGATGGGCGAACCGCACTGGCGCAAATATCCCGCAATGGCGGTATTTGGCGACATGGCGATGCGCAATCCCACGCTGGCAGCGAGCGCGCTTAGACTGAATTGCAGGCTGATTGCCGATGATCTGCGCCGTGTGGGCATAAATGTAAATTGTTTGCCGCTTTTGGATGTAAGGCAGGACGGAGCCGATGATATTGTTGGCGACAGAGCCTTTTCCGTCGACCCAAATTTAGTGGGTGCGCTCGGGCGTATCGCCGCCGATGCATTGAAAGAGGGTGGCGTATTGCCCGTTATTAAACATATGCCGGGGCACGGGCGCGCTGCGGTAGACAGCCACTTGGAACTCCCGGTTGTCAGTACGCCATTACATACGCTGGAAGAAACCGATTTTCGGCCATTTCAAGCGCTCAAGGATGCGGCATTCGGCATGACTGCGCATATCATATACAGCGACATTGATCCAAAATATCCGGCGACTTTGTCGCGGTTGATTATAGCGCGTGTGATCCGCATGAAAATCGGTTTTACCGGGCTATTGATGTCTGACGATTTATCAATGAAAGCGCTTTCTGGTGATCTTGGTGATCTAGCCGCCGATGTTATTAAAGCGGGTTGTGACCTGGTTTTACACTGCAATGGCAAGCTTGATGAAATGCGCGCCGTTGCGCAGCACCTTAAAATGGGTGAAAACGGTTTGGAAAAACGCATAGCGACATTGGTGCGCGAGGTTGAAAGCGTTCCTACTGCAGACCGAGGCGATCTAAAAAATCGCTATGAAGATTTAATGGCCAAATTCTAGGAGTATAGATTGCCTGATTTATCCCAAAGCCTATTGCTAATCAGTTTAATGGCGCTGCCGTTTTTGTTGGCTATAACGTTGCATGAAGCCGGGCATGCTTTTGCAGCCCACCTTTTGGGTGATGCCTCGCAGCGCGCAAGCCGCAGGCTATCGTTTAACCCGCTGGTACACCTTGATCCGGTGGGGTCGGTGGCCATTCCGCTGGTGGCAATTTTCACGGGCTTTCCGTTTCTGATCGGTTATGCCAAGCCGGTGATGATACAGCCACGTTGGTTTAAGAATATGCGCCGTGATATGATTTTAGTGGCTCTTGCCGGACCGGCAGGAAATTTTGTTGTTGCAATATTCTGCGCGTATATATGGCGTTTTTCATATGGATTTGGTGCTGCGAACGGTGAGTGGATTGTTGAAACCATGAAGTACGGTGTTTTCTTGAACTGTTTATTTATGGTATTTAACTTGTTGCCAATCCCACCGCTTGATGGCGGCGGGGTGGTTGAACAGCTGCTGCCTTACGAAATGGCACAAAAATACAGGTCTGTGGCACCGTTTGGTTTTATTCTTCTGATGGTGATCGTCGTTTTTGCTAAGCCAGTGATATTGGTGCCTACATTCTTTATGAGCAGCTTGGTGATAGATTTGGTTGGTGTGCCTTTGTGACAATATTCGAGGAAGATAGCCCGGTTGCAGATAGATTGTCTGCCAGTCATCCGGATCCAGATCAGCTTGTCCTGCAAATGGATGGCTTTGAAGGGCCGCTTGATGTGCTGTTGACGCTGGCGCGAGCGCAAAAGGTTGACTTGGCCCAAATATCAATCCTCGAATTGGTTGAGCAATTTCTGGTATTCATTACTGCTGCCCACAAATTAAAGCTGGAACTTGCCGCTGATTATTTGGTGATGGCTGCATGGTTGGCTTACCTTAAATCGCGGTTGCTGTTACCCAAAGAAGCTGGTGACGAAGAACCAAGCGCTGATGAAATGGCTTTTCGTTTGCAGCTTCGCCTGCAACGTCTTGAGGCTATGCGGGAAGCAGGAGCCCGGATAATGGGGCGGGACAGAATGGGCCGTGATGTTTTTCGCCGTGGTGCGCCTGAGGGCCTGAAGCTGTTGAAGCGTGGCGCTTATGATGTCACGCTTTATGAGCTGCTCAAAACATATGCGGACAACCGCCAGCGCCAATCCATCACTGAAATCAGGATTGAACGCAGACCCATTTATTCCCTTGAAGACGCGCTAGAGCGCATGTCAGGCTTGATCGGCAAGACCTTCACATGGTCACAGCTTTCCACTTTTTTGCCCAGCGATTTGCATGACAAAAGGCACAGAAAGTCGGCGCTGGCCAGCATGTTTGCAGCTAGCCTTGAACTGGCCCGCCAAGGGCAGGCTGATTTACGCCAAATGGAAACTTTTGGACCCGTCTACTTGCGGTACCGGGAGCAAGACAGCGTAGGAAAAGGATCAGCAGGCAATGACTGAACCAACGGAAAGAGCGTTAGAGCACAGACGTATGGTGGAAGCTGTTTTGTTTGCCAGCGAGCATCCTCTATCGGTGGAAAGTATATCTGATCGGCTGCCGGAAGGCGCTGATATAGAGGCCCATCTCGAAGCCTTAAGGCTTGAATATACCAAACGCGGCGTCAATTTGGTCAAACTTGCGGGTAAATATATGTTCCGTACCGCCGAAGACCTTTCTTTCTTGCTGCGGCGTGAAATTGATGAACCGCGAAAACTGTCGCGCGCTGCTGTCGAAACTTTGGCAATCATTTCATATCATCAGCCTGTTACCCGGACCGAGATTGAAGAAATTCGCGGCGTCACCATATCCAAAGGCACACTTGATGTTTTGATGGAAGCCGGGTGGGTACGTATGTTGGGTCGGCGTAAAACGCCTGGCCGACCAGTAACTTATGGCAGCACTGACGAGTTCCTTGTTCATTTCGGGATCGAATCAATTAAGGATTTGCCGGGAATTCAGGAATTAAAAGCAGCTGGGTTGCTTGACAGTGTAGACAATGCGTTTGACAAGATAGGCGGAATGCCGATGCCGGGCGGTGACGCAGAAGAAGTTGAAGATCAGATGGATTTGGAAGATGCCATAGCCATAGCTGAGAAAGAAACGTCAGACGCACCTACTAAGTGACGCAAATGGTGAAGCTAATATTGATTAAGGTTGTTATAAGAGTTTAATGGATGAAACCGCCCAAGGCAGTATGCCGGGGCAAGGGAGAATAAAAATGTTTCCAGGATGGATGCAAATTGCACTTGTTGCGCTTTTGGTGGTGTTGCTGTTTGGCCGGGGTAAAATTTCTGGCCTTATGGGCGATGTCGCAAAAGGAATAACCAGCTTTCGCAAGGGTATGAAAGAAGGCATGGAACCCGCTGATGACGATAAGGACCCTAAGCCGGTAGCTGACCAGCGTATCATTGACGGCGACGCTGTTAAGGTAAACAAAGACAGCAAAGAAAAGACCAAAGCTTAATTCTGGGAAACAAATTGCTGCCGCTCAAACGGCGCCTAGCTGGAGCCATCATTCATGCCTGATATTGGCGCAATGGAACTTTTTGTTGTTGCGATCCTCGCCCTTGTGGTTGTGGGGCCAAAGGAGTTGCCTCGATTGCTGCGGACGATAGGCGGATTAGTGCGCAAAGCCCGCGAGTTGACCGCTGAGTTTCGCGAGGGTGTTGAAACACTGGCAGCCGAGGCGGAGCGCGAATTTGATCCGTTTGATGAGCTTAGGAAAACAGAAGGCCTTAAGCCGGGTATGAGCCCGGAAGATGTTACCGAGCATATACTGGCGAACCGGGAACGCGAAGCCAACGAGACCCCTGCCACGGTTGAGGAAAAGAAGGCGATCAAGCCCCCAAAGACCGCCAAACAAGCTAAGAGCATCAAGCCTGCCAAGGTGACAAAACCCGCCTCGACGAGCAAATCTGCGAAAACAATTAAAGCTGCAAAAGCCAAAGGGCCTGAAGCATGATGGGCTCTGACAAGTTTGAAGATGACCAAATCGGCAAACCTGATATCCTTAATGATGAAGTGGAGGCCAGCCGTGCGCCACTGTTAGATCATCTGAATGAGCTCCGCAGCAGGCTGATTAAAGTGATTATCGGCATGTTTATCGCGTTTGGGATAGCGCTTTATTTTGCCGATGGTATTTTCAATATCCTTGCCAAACCTTATGTAGATGCACAAGCCGACGGCGAGGCACGACGCATGATTTTCACCCACCTTACCGAAGGCTTCTTCGTTAAGCTCAAGGTGGCCCTTTACGGCGCTTTCATGGTGACATTCCCCCTGATTGCCCTGCAAATCTGGAAATTTGTTGCACCTGGCCTGTACCGCAATGAGCGAAAAGCATTTATGCCCTTTCTTGTTGCAACGCCGCTTTTGTTCGCGATGGGGGCATGTCTTGCTTATTTCCTGGTAATCCCGTGGGCGTGGGCATTTCTGCTAAGTTTTGAGCAAGTCGGCGGTGCAGGAGCCGTCGAAATTCATGCAGAGGCCAAGGTGGGTGAATATCTATCGCTGGTTATGCAGATGATATTCGGGTTCGGGGTGGCATTTTTGCTGCCAGTGGCCCTAACATTGTTGGGCAGGGCGGGTATCGTTTCAGCGGCAAGCCTTCGGGCCAAGCGCCGTTATATGGTCGTGCTGACGTTTCTGATCGCAGCTTTTCTAACGCCGCCAGACCCGATCAGCCAAATCGCCCTTGGCATCCCCATTATGCTGCTATATGAGCTGTCCATTCTTTTGATTGCCGCAACAGAAAAAAGACGAGCGGAAGAAGAGGCTGCTGCTGAAAATGGCGCAGACGATACGGACTGATCATTCTTCGGTCCGTGCTAAAGTTGATATTAAAATGAGGCAAGGTCTATGTTTGATCTGAAGTTTATTCGCGAAAATCCGGCTGCATTTGATGCTGCACTTAAGCGCAGGGCCGCTGAGCCTCAGTCCGCTCATATTTTGGCGCTGGACAGTGATCGCCGCGCTGTAACCACCGAGGCACAGGACGCACAGGCACGCCGCAACGAAGCGTCCAAGCTTATTGGCCGGGCCAAAGGTCAGGGCAATGAAGACGAAGCTCAGGCTTTGATGGCTGAAGTTAGCGAGCTGAAAAAGCGACTTGTGGATTTGGAAGAAGCCGAGCGCGTGACCGGCGAAAAGCTGAATGCTGTGCTGATGAGCCTCCCCAATATGATCTATGATGACGTCCCAAACGGCGTGGATGAAGATGCTAACGAGGAAATTCGCACATGGGGTGCCGCTAAAAAGTTTGATTTTGAAGCCAAGGAGCATTTCACGCTGGGCGAAGACCTTGGCATGATGGATTTTGAGCGTGCAGCAAAACTATCAGGCTCGCGGTTTGTTGTGCTCTCAGGTGGACTGGCGCGGCTTGAGCGTGCGCTTGGCCAATTTATGCTGGATCTGCATATAACAGAGCATGGTTATACCGAGGTTATGGCTCCAGCCTTGGTTCGTGATACTGCGCTCTTAGGGACAGGGCAGTTGCCGAAGTTTGGAGAAGATGCATTTCAGACCAATACAGGCCATTGGCTTGTTCCCACGTCGGAAGTAACCCTTACAAACCTGCATGCCGACGAAATATTGGACGAGGCGGATTTGCCACTTCGCTTTACCTCGCTTAGCCAGTGTTTCCGGGCCGAAGCCGGGGCGGCCGGGCGCGATACACGCGGCATGATCAGGCAACATCAATTTGAAAAGGTCGAACTGGTCTCGGTTACCACGCCGGAAAGCTCAGACGAAGAACTTGAGCGGAAAACCGTTTGCGCAGAGGAAGTTTTAAAGCGACTGCATCTGCCCTTTCGCACAGTGAAACTTTGTACTGGCGATATCGGTTTTGGTGCGCGCCGCACCTATGATATTGAGGTTTGGTTGCCAGGGCAGGGGCAGTACCGCGAGATTTCCAGTTGCTCGGTAATGGGTGATTTCCAGGCACGGCGAATGAAAATGCGATGCAGGCCTAAAGGCGAAAAGCAAACCCGGTTTGTACATACGCTGAATGGCTCTGGGCTTGCTGTTGGCCGCACGTTGGTGGCGGTAATGGAAAATTGCCAGCAGTCCGACGGCAGCATTCGGGTACCAGATGTTTTGGGGCCATACATGGGTGGTCTACAAGTAATTAAGGCATAAATAATGACTATTTCCACTCGGCGTATATTGATTTCCAACGATGATGGCATTGGTGCGCCGGGCCTTGCCGTGCTTGAGCGTGTGGCGCGCCAATTTTCAGACGATGTGTGGGTTATTGCGCCGGAAACAGAACAGTCTGGTGCCGGGCATTCGCTCACCTTAACCAAACCAATCCGAATTCGTAAATTGGATGAAAAGCGCTGGGCTGTAGGTGGCACACCCACCGACTGTGTGATGATGGCTGTCAATAAAATTATGCCGGATCAATTGCCAACCCTAATTCTGTCAGGCATTAACCGTGGCGGAAATTTGGCTGAAGACGTTACTTATTCGGGTACGGTTTCTGTGGCTATGGAAGGCGCTTTGGCTGGAATTCCGTCGATTGCCCTTAGCCAATGTATACGCCCTGAGCAGAGCACCAAATGGGCGACAGCCGAGAAATTTGCGCCCGAGGTTATTCAAAGTATTATCAAATATGATTGGCCCAAGGATGTATTGATGAATGTGAATTTTCCGGCGTTTCCGCCCGATGAAATCAAAGGCATCAAAGTAACCGAACAGGGCCGCCGCGAAATGATCGGCAACAATGTTGAGGAACGGGTCGATCCGCGCGGGTTTCGTTACTATTGGTTCGGGCTTGGCCGTGAAGTCGGTGTTCCAGGGCATCAGCAGGATATTAAATCTGTGCGGGAAAAATGGATTTCTGTGACGCCACTGCAATTGGATCTAACCCATCACGGGGCCCGTGAAGCGATGATCGTGGCAATGGATAAAAGCTTTGAATAGCAGGTTTTGGTATATGAAGCGCTCTCAATATGTTGCCCCATTTGAATGTTAAGGCTATCTTCTGTTAATGGCAGAGGAGGAATTTCTATTGGCGCCAATCTGTAAGGTAACTGCAGTACTTGTGAGTGCTCTTTTTTTGGCGAATTGCTCAAGCCAGACAATGACTTTGCCTGCCGATATTGAGCCGGTTTATAAAATTCGCAATTCTCCCATTCCTGTACCTGATCCAAAATGGAAGCCGCAGCGTCGAAGCGCTGTTGCTGCGCCAAAACAACGGCAGATCAGGCACGCTCAGCCAAAAGCTGTGCCACTGCCTTCCAAACGGGTGTCCCACAAAGTGAAGAAAGGCGAGACTTTATACGCCTTGTCACGGCGCTTCGGTGTGCCGGTGCGTGCGATGATTGCGGCTAATCGGCTGCGCAGCCCCTACACTATCGCAGTTGGTCAGCAGTTACGGGTTCCGTATGCCCGTGTGCATATCGTGGAAAAAGGCGAAACCGGTTACAGTATTTCGCGGCGTTACAGTGTCACGACTTCAGATTTGATGCAGGCCAATGCAATCCGCCCACCCTACAGGCTTGCTGTTGGCCAGCGGCTTAAACTGCCAGGTGGTGCCTTGGCCGAGCCTGCCGTAACCGCTAGCGGTTCGGTACCTGTAAAATCAGGTAGAAGACCTTCTAGGCGTGCTGTGGCCATACCTGCACCGCCGCGTAGCGCTGGTGGCTTTGAATGGCCTATTGCAGGGAAAATAGCCTCGCGGTTTGGTCCGCGCGAGGGAGGCATGCATAATGATGGCATTAATATACTTGCATCAAAGGGAGCGCCTGTGAAAGCCGCTGATGCAGGCACGGTTGTTTATGCGTCGAATGCTCTTGAAGGATATGGCAATTTGCTTTTGGTCAAACATGCCAGTGGTTGGATTACTGCCTATGCTCACAATGAGCGTATTTTGGTGCGTCCGGGCCAAGTTGTGAAGCGCGGCGAAATTGTCGCACGTGTTGGTTCTACGGGAGGGGTTACCGCGCCGCAGCTACATTTTGAAATTCGTAAAGGGCGGCAAGCGTTAGACCCGCTCAGGTATCTTGCTGGGTCGCCGCGCTTGAAAAGCTAGGATTACTGCGGATGATACTGCGATGCGCGCTCAGAATAGTGAATACCAAATTGCTAAATATTGTTATATTCTATGGACGATATATGCATTGTCTCTTGCAACCGTATCCCGCTCTGACTATCTAAATTTAACGTGTCAATATGGGATCAGGTTTTTATACTAGGCTGTTGTTGCATTTAAGCCTGATGAAGCTATAGTCCCGGCGATATAAATGTAAAGCAGTGGACCGGGTTTTGCCGGGTCCCGCGCACAGGAGAGGGCTTAGTCATGTTTTCATCACCCGCATTTGCACAATCAGTTGGCGGAGCGCCTCAGACCAGTCTGTTAGAGACTATGGTGCCTTTAGTTTTGATCGTGGTCGTTTTTTGGTTTTTGATCCTGCGTCCGCAGAACAAAAAAATGAAAGAGCATCGCTCTATGGTGCAGAATGTCAGCCGCGGCGATACAGTGGTAACGGCCGGCGGGCTTATTGGTAAAGTGACCAAGGTTAAAGATGAAAACGAAGTAGAGATTGAAATTGCAGACGGCGTGCGTGTGCGGGCTATGAAAAGCACTCTTACGGATGTGCGCAGCAAAAATGAACCTGTTAAAACAGACAGCAAAAAGTAAAGTTTGAGCCCGGACCTTGATGCCGGGTTCTGCCATTTTAGGGGATACTGAATGTTGACCTTTCCGCGCTGGAAAGTGCTGATGATATTGGGTGTGGTGCTTTTGGGCATCGTTACGGCCCTGCCAAACTTCCTAAGCGAAGAACAGCGCAGCAAACTACCCGGCTTTATGCCATCGCAAACTCTAAGCCTTGGGCTTGATCTTCGAGGCGGGGTTTATTTGCTGTTCGAAGCCAAAACGCAGGATGTGGTGGCAACGCGGCTGGCCAACCTGGCCGGGCAAGTTCGGGATATTTCACGCACGGAAACACGGCGCCGCGATATCACGCGCGCAGAAAAAGTAACATTCACCGGCGTCAAAGTGCGTGGGAACAGTGTGGTTTTCCAGCTGCAACACCCGGATCTTGTTGATAAGGCACGCGAGAAATTGCTGCCACTGGCTCAAGCCCAAGTGGGCACAAACGCTTTTGGTGCGGCAGGGGCTACCGAAATTGAAATGACCCATGAGGGTGCTGGTTTTGTAATGACCTTGACTGAGCAAGGCATATTGATCCAGCAACGTGATGCGGTCGCGCGTTCCATTGAAGTAATTCGCCGCCGTATTGATCCGGAAGGCGTGAAAGAAATTTCGCTCAAGCCCTCGGGCAGTAACCGGATTATCCTTGAAGTTCCCGGTGCTGATGACCCGCAAACTATTATCGATATCATCGGCAAAACAGCAAAACTATCCTTCCATGAAGTGAATACAGAACTTTCAGCGGATGATATGGAGGCGGGTCGTTTTAATTCGTCTCGCTTTGAAAAAGTGGCGATGAAAGACGGTGGTTTCATTGTTATTCGTAAAGTGGCGATTGTTTCAGGTGATGATCTGACAGATGCAAAAGCGTCGTTTGATCAGCGCGGGCAGCCCGCAGTGTCCTTCGCATTTGATACGATCGGTTCCAAACAATTTGGTAACTATACCCGTCAGAATATTGGCCGCCCTTTTGCGATCAAGCTTGATAATGAAGTGATCAGCGCGCCGCGTATTGTAACCGCTATTCTAACCGGTAGTGGTCAAATTACCAATATGGGTACCACCGCCGATGCGCAACAGTTGGCCACGCTACTAAAATCGGGTGCGTTGCCGGTGAAGCTTACCGTCGAAAACCAGAAAACGGTCGGCCCTGATATGGGTGCAGACGGTGTAGCGGCGGGCTCGTTGGCTTCGGTTGTCGGCTTTCTCGGTGTGGTTATCTATATGGTGCTGAGTTACGGACGCTTCGGGCTGGCTGCGAATGTGGCGCTGATATCCAACCTGATTTTGATTACGGGTGCTCTTAGCCTGTTTCAGGCAACTTTAACACTCCCGGGTATTGCGGGCATTGTTCTGACCATCGGCATGGCTGTTGATGCCAATGTGTTGGTATTTGAGCGTATTCGTGAGGAGCAACGGGCAGGTAAAAAGCCATTTCAAGCGATGGAGCAGGGCTATGGGCAGGCGTTTTCAACTATTGTTGACGCCAACATCACGACCTTCATTGCTGCGGCGGTACTTTATATGTTGGGTTCCGGGCCGGTGCAGGGTTTTGCGGTCACGCTTGTTATCGGTATTTTAACGTCAATGTTTACAGCGATTTTGTTGACGCGCCTTATTCTAGCGGTTTGGTTAAAGCGTGCGCGCCCAGCCAAATTGCCAATTTAGCGAGGATGGACTGATGTTACTGCGCCTTGTTCCCGAATCTACGGACATCAAGTTTATCAGCATGCGCAAGATTGCGTTTGTTGTTTCCGCCGCAATGTTGCTGGCTTCAGCGGTGTTATTCTTTACACGCGGCCTTAATTACGGAATCGATTTTCGGGGGGGCGTGAACCTTTATATGCAATCGGAAGGCGGTCCTGCGGATATTACTGAAATCAGATCAGTGGTTAGTGGCCTTGTTGAAGGCAAAGCGAAAGTTAAACAATTTGGCGACGATACTGATGTTGAAATTGGTATTCGGCGACAATCAGGCGGTTCTGATGGCCAAAATGAAGCCTTAAAGACGGTACGTGCTGCACTAGCCGAAGCAATGCCCAATCTTAAATTTCAATCGGCTGAAGTGATTGGCCCGCAAGTCTCTGGTGAATTGAAGCGCGATGGTATGATTGCCGTGATATCCGCGGTATTCTTTGTTCTACTCTATATTTGGGTCCGGTTTGAATGGCAATTTGGTCTGGGCGCTGTGGTTGCGCTGTTGCACGATGTGATGCTGACTATTGGTTTCTTTTCACTGACCGGGCTCGAGTTTAATCTCTCTATTGTCGCGGCTTTGTTGACGATAGTGGGCTACAGCCTCAATGATACTGTGGTGGTTTATGACCGCGTGCGCGAAAATGTGCGCAAGTTCCGCAAAAAATCCATGATCGATGTGCTGGATATTTCGCTCAATCAAACGCTGAGCCGCACAATGATGACCTCGATTACGACGTTGATCGCACTGTTGGCACTATTTTTCCTTGGTGGTGCTGTGATCAAGGGTTTTTCCGCTGCTATGATTTGGGGTGTATTTGTAGGTACATATAGTTCAGTATTTATTGCTTCGCCGATGTTATTGACCTTCAAATTGCAACGTGAAGCCATGTTGATGGACGATGATAAAAATGACCCCACTGTGGATAAATCAAAGCCGACTGTGCTTGACCATCTTTAAGGCGTGGCCGTGAGCGATAGCCGACAATCTGGCGGTATCTTTATGACGCAGCAGGAGGGTGAAGACCTGTTGTTGGTGGAAGCTTACGGAGGCGGAGGCTTTCGCTTTCTGGATAAGCGTGTCGAAGGCAGTGTGCTGGTAACCGGGGCAGGTTTTTTTCCCATCGACGCTAAAACGTCATCGGATTTGCGAGAGCACCACTTTGAAAAATTGATGAGAGCAGGCGAACGCCCTGAAATATTGCTGGTTGGTACCGGTGATCGCATGCAGCTGTTGGAACCTGCCTTGCGAAAATATCTGGCAGATGCAGGCATGGCACCAGATTTGATGGATACGGGCGCTGCTGCCCGCACATTCAATGTCCTGCAAATGGAAGACCGCAAAGTAGCTGCTCTGCTCATTCAAACGGACTGAAGCTATTTGCACCCTGTGTTTCCTGTATTTGCGGGTTCTGCTGCATTTCAAGCACCCCTTATCGCTTTAGGCTTTGTTCCGAGGGCGAGGGTGTCGCATATTGGTTTCACAAATATGAGATAGGCGCTTTGACTAACCGAGGCCAATGAAGCGTATCCAATAGTGAAATGACAGCATACGGAGAATAATGATGCAAACTTACCGAAGATTATCAACCCGAGCATTGATGATGGTTGGTATGTCCCTTTCTGCAATTATGACCGTCGGTGCGGCAACCGCCTTGTCTGTTTACCATGACGATGATGTCAAAGCGGAAAAGGCGCAGAAAAAACATAAAACTGTGAAAGTGATCCGTACAGGCAAAGAACCAGTGATTATCGATCACTCGGGAAGCCATGTTATCGTCGAGCGAAAAGGCAGTCACCGCGATCATGGTTCCAAAACTTTTAGTTATGTATTGTCTTCAGGCGGAAATCGCCATTCGGAAGCGTTGGAAAAAATCAATAAGTCGCTTTCGGAAATAGAAGAACATCTTGAAAAGGTGAAGAAAAAGTCTGAGCGTAAAGCTCTTGAAGCAGCACGGGATGGCTTGGTTATTGCGCGGGACGCACTGGCAATGGGGGGTGCGCATCGTGCTGAAATGAGGCGTGGCCACCGGATGGCATTGGCGCAGGCGCTCAATGATGTTGAGCTGTATGAAGGGGACATGGATGTAGATATCGAAGTCGATACTGATATGGAAGATGTAAGACGGGCCGTCTCGGATGCTCTCGGCGACTTTGATGTGGAAATTGATCTGGACGGGAACGTGCGCCGCTTGCACATTGATGATCTGCACAGGAAACAGCTTAGGCTAGAGGGCCTGGAGGCAGAGGATTTGGAGGCGCTGCGCCAGGCCGAGGAACACCTGCGCGCCACACGCGAGCGATTAGAAAAAAAGCTGGCTGAAAAGAATCACAAAAAGGACAATTAAGCCTTGTCTGCGAAATGTTTTTTGGAAAGAGGCTGCTTCGGCGACTTTTTTTATTGCTGAATGCAACAATAGTACGTTTGACCGCGTTCAAATCATGAAAATTTAGCCAGTCTGAACCCAGTCCGCGTAATAGTATTTCAAAATAACAAAAAAATGATGCCGATCATTGCGCTTCTTTTGGGATTCGCCTAGACAAGGACTTGTCAGTAGAAACGTGCCTCTAGCAAGGGGCGACGTGTTCAAATCAGCCGAGTTACATGTCATGAGCCAAAGCGAATTTTACCGTATCCGACGACTGCCACCTTATCTGTTTGCTGAAATAAACGCTATGAAGGCGGATGCACGAGCGCGCGGTGAAGATATTATTGATTTGGGTATGGGTAACCCAGACCTGCCGACCCCGCAGCATATTGTCGATAAACTTAAAGAAACGGTGGACGATAAAACCACGCACCGTTATTCGATGTCGCGCGGTATTCCCGGGCTTAGGAAAGCGCATGCAGCTTATTACAAGCGGCGGTTTGGTGTTGATATTGATCCGGAAAGCGAAACGATTGTTACTCTTGGCTCGAAAGAGGGGCTAGCAAACCTAGCGCAAGCCATTACCGCGCCCGGCGATGTGATCCTGTCGCCTAATCCGAGTTATCCAATCCACCCCTACGGCTTTATGATCGCGGGTGCTTCGGTGCGCCATATGCCTATTGGGCCCGGGTACGACTTTATGAAGGAACTGGCGCATGCTGTGCAACACAGCGTACCCACCCCTAGTGCTGTGATCCTTTGTTACCCGTCAAATCCCACGGCTGAGGTTGTGGACTTGAATTTTTACCGCGAAGTTGTGGCTTTCTGCAAAAAGAAGGGCATCTGGATACTTTCAGATTTGGCATACGCCGAGATTTATTTTGATGATAATCCGCCGCCTTCTATTTTAGAAGTTCCTGAAGCACGCGACTGCGCTGTCGAATTTACCAGCATGTCGAAAACATACTCAATGGCCGGGTGGCGTGTTGGCTTTGCGGCAGGCAATAAGGATCTGATCGGGGCACTTGCGCGAGTAAAAAGTTATCTCGATTACGGCGCTTTTACACCCATTCAGGTCGCGGCTGTTGCTGCACTGAACGGCCCGCAAGACTGTATTGAATTGCACCGCAATACTTATAAGGCGCGGCGTGATGTGCTGATCGCCGGGCTTGAGGCGGCCGGCTGGCCTGTGCCGAGCCCCAAGGCTACCATGTTTGCTTGGGCCCCACTGCCTGAGGAATTTATTGAACTGGGCTCGATGGCGTTTGCAAAACTGCTGATGCAACATGCCAAAGTTGCCGTATCACCCGGCGCGGGTTTTGGTGAATACGGGGAAGGTTACGTGCGCATAGGCCTTGTCGAAAACGAGCAACGCATCCGGCAAGCCGTCCGTAACATTAAAAAATTCATGTCTGAAAAAGACAAATATATTGCTGATTATATAAGCAATAACTAGTTTAGTAACAATAGATTATATGGATTTAATAATGGAAAACAATAGGCCTATTAGGGTTGCAATTGCAGGACTTGGCACGGTGGGTATCGGTGTTATTAAGATACTGAATGATCACGGCAACCTTCTTGCCGCCCGCGCAGGCCGGGCTGTTAAAATTGTGGCTGTGTCGGCGCGAGACCGCAGCCGAGGCCGAGGTGTTGAACTCAGCCCCTATGAATGGTGCGATAATGCGGTTGATTTTGCCCGCCGGGATGATGTGGATCTGGTGATTGAGCTGATCGGCGGTAGTGATGGACCCGCTTTAACGCTTGCCCGTGAAACGTTGAGGGCTGGAAAATTCTTTGTAACGGCAAATAAGGCCTTGATCGCAGTGCACGGCAAAGAGTTGGCTTTGCTGGCTGAAGAAAACAACACGTCGCTTCGTTTTGAAGCGGCAGTTGCTGGTGGCATCCCCATTATCAAGGCACTGGCGGAAGGGCTCGCGGGTAATCAGATTACCGGATTGCACGGCATTTTGAATGGCACATGCAATTATATTCTCACAAGGATGGAACGCGAGGGTCTTTCGTTCGGCGAAGTGCTGGCGGATGCACAGCGCCTTGGATACGCCGAATCCGATCCAACTTTCGACATTGACGGCATTGATACCGCCCATAAAACCGCAATATTGGCAGCTCTAGCCTTTGGCACCGCGCCAAATATGGGAAATCTGCCAACAGAAGGTATTCGTACCATCGCGCCCGTGGATATTGATTACGCCAAAGAACTTGGTTACCGCATCAAATTATTGGGTGTGGCACGGCGCAGTAGTGATGGTATGGAAACCCGTGTTCACCCTGCAATGGTGCCATTGTCTGCGCCGCTCGCAAGCGTGATGGACGCGGTCAATGCTGTCGTAGTGCAGGGCGATTATGTTGGCCAAACCGTTTACGAAGGCGCAGGCGCGGGTGAAGGCCCAACGGCTTCGGCTGTGGTTGCTGATATCGTGGATATTGCGCGCGGAAATATCTATCCGGCGTTTGGTATTCCTGTTGCCGACCTGCAAGACATTCCGGCGATACCAACAGATAAACATATGGGCACCTATTATATTCGCCTTCGCGTGGACGACAGACCCGGCGTTATGGCCGATATTACAGGTGAACTTGCGCGTGAGGATGTATCGATCAAAAGTATTTTACAGCGCGGAAAAGCACTAGGTGGCGGGGTTTATATCGTGCTGACCACTCACCACCACGAAGAAGCGGCCGTTGTGGCAACACTCAAGCATTTTACTCAGCTGGAATGTGTGCTAGAGACCCCGACAATGCTAAGAATTGAAGCGCTGTTTTAAGGGAGCGACACCATGCCGATACAGGATCTCAGCCGGACCTTAGTCCTCGAAGTTGTTCGTGTGACCGAGGCAGGCGCTATTGCTGCTTCTAAATGGACTGGGCGCGGCGATGAAAAAGCCGCTGATGCCGCCGCCGTTGAAGCCATGCGGGAAGCTTTTAACAAGCTCCCGTTTGAGGGTACTGTGGTAATCGGCGAAGGTGAACGCGACGAAGCCCCTATGTTATATATCGGCGAAAAGGTTGGCGCTGGTGGGCCGCGTGTTGATGTGGCGCTTGATCCGCTGGAAGGCACAACCATTTGCGCCAAGGCCATGCCAAACGCGCTCGCAGTATTGGCAATCTCAACCGATGACGGCCTGCTGCATGCGCCTGATGTTTATATGAATAAAATCGCTGTCGGCGGCGGCCTGCCTGAAGGTGTGATTGATCTTGATAAAACCGCCACTGAAAATGTAACTTCGGTTGCCACAGCCAAAGGCAAACCCATCAATGAAATGATGGTCTGTGTGCTTGATCGCCCCCGCCACCAGAAATTGATCGCTGAACTGCGCGAACTTGGCTGCGGGATTGCGTTGATAGGAGACGGCGACGTTGCTGGTGTAATCGCCACAACAGACCCAAAAACCGGCATCGATCTTTATATCGGCTCTGGCGGCGCACCTGAGGGTGTATTGGCAGCTGCTGCCCTGCGCTGTATCGGCGGCCAGATGCAAGGCCGATTGTTATTTAGGAATGACGACGAGCGAGCCCGTGCCTTTAAATGGGGCATCAAGGACCTTGATCGCAAATATCACCTGATGGACCTAGCCTCCGGCGATGTTATTTTCGCGGCTACGGGCGTAACCGATGGGTCTTTGGTAGAGGGTGTGCACATCACTGCTGATGGCATCACTACAGAGACCCTGACCATGCGTTCAAAAACCAAAACCGTTCGCCGTGTACATGCTATCCACGGCCTGTACGGCGCTAGTTAAAGGCTTGATTTGACACTGAAATCCGAAAGTCCAGACACCCCGGAAGCGCTTTTGGGCGTGCGAAGATCTGCTTTGGGACAAAGCTGGCAAATGCGGCCCTGTATTATGCGCCGGGCCGAGGCCATAGCGAACAAGCTTGGTGTTTCACCCATTGTTGGCCAGTTGATTGAAGGCCGCGATATCAGCCTTGAGGATGCCGAAGCCTTCTATGCGCCGTCTTTAAAAGACAGCTTGCCAGACCCGTCTACTTTGATGGATATGGATAAAGGCGCTGCCCGCATTATCCGTGCGATTGAGCAGAGGGAGGAAATCGCCATTTTCGGCGATTATGATGTTGACGGAGCCACATCAAGCGCGGTGTTATATCGATATCTCAGCGCAGTGGGCGCGCGGGTCCGCATTTATATTCCTGACCGAATGAAAGAAGGCTACGGCCCTAACGAGCAGGCACTGCTTGGCTTGCGCAAGGCGGGGGTTGATCTGGTGATCACGGTAGACTGCGGTATCCTGTCGTATGCGCCTTTAAAGGCCGCCAAGGCAGCAGGTCTTGATGTGATTGTTGTTGACCACCACAAAGCCGAGGCGACGCTGCCAGAGGCCGCAGCGGTAATAAACCCCAACAGGCTAGATGATACCAGCGGGCAGGGCCAGTTAGCCGCTGTGGGCGTATGCTTTCTGTTGGCTGTTGCTATCAACCGTTTGCTGCGCGGCGCTGGTTATTTCGGCGAACAGCGCGCGGAACCTGATTTGCGTACTTTATTGGATATTGTGGCGCTGGGCACGGTGGCCGATGTGGTGCCTCTGGTGGGCGCGAACCGAGCGTTGGTGACGCAGGGCCTGAAAGTAATGGCCAGCCGCAAAAACATGGGACTTACCAAACTGGCGGATGTGGGGCGCATAGCCGAGGCGCCCACGGCCTACCATTTGGGTTTTATTCTGGGGCCGCGGGTAAACGCAGGCGGACGCGTGGGTAAATCATCCCTGGGCGCGGAACTGCTAACCTGTGATGATCCCATCAGGGCCGCAGCCATCGCTGACAAGCTTGATAAATATAATGAAGATCGCCGCGGCATTGAAGCCGAGGTATTAACTGCCGCCACAAACCAGCTTGAGGCCAAGTACGGCATCGAAGGCGCACCCGATACCATCACCGTGGCGTACGGCGAGGGCTGGCACGCCGGGGTGATCGGCATTGTGGCTTCGCGGCTAAAAGATAAATACGGCTTGCCAGCGCTGGTGATAGGCAGTGAGGGCACGCATGCCACCGAGGCCAAGGGGTCCGCCCGTTCGATCAGCGGGGTTGATCTGGGCGCGGCAGTGATCGAAGCCACCCAGCAGGGTCTGCTGATCAAGGGTGGCGGCCATGCGATGGCGGCTGGGCTGAGTGTGGAACCCGGCAAAATTGAAGCTTTGACCGGGTTTTTGCAAAATCATCTGCGCACGCAGGTGAAAGCCGCACGCCAGAACAAAGCCTTGAAAATTGATGCCGTTGTAGCGCTAACGGGCGCAACGCCGTATTTGATCGACCAGATCGAAAAGGTCGGGCCGTTCGGCGCGGGCAATCCGGGGCCGCGTTTCTGCATTGCTGAGCTGGATTTGATCAAAACCGACCGCGTAGGGCAAAATCATCTGCGCTGTATCTTTAAATCAAAGGACGGAAAATCGATCAAGGCGATGGCCTTTCGCATGGCGGATGAACCCTTGGGCCAGTTGCTGCAAACTAACCTGGGGCGGCGCTTTCATATTGCAGGCAAGCTGAAGAAAGATACATGGGGCAACATCCCAAAAGCTGAAATCATGCTGGATGATGTAAGCCTGATGGCCCCCCCATAAGAAATATTGAAAAACATGTTGACCGCAAGGGGCCTGCCCGGTATCTAACCCCCCGGCTACCATACTATATGGTCCCTTCGTCTAGTGGCCTAGGACGCTGCCCTTTCACGGCGGAAACACGGGTTCGAGTCCCGTAGGGATCACCATAGTATGTGACTATCCTAACTAAGGATTGGTCCCTTCGTCTAGTGGCCTAGGACGCTGCCCTTTCACGGCGGAAACACGGGTTCGAGTCCCGTAGGGATCACCAAGCTTCAAAAGCCTCGCTCACGCGGGGCTTTTTGCATTTTGGCCCCGGTATTTCTCGGTAGTTCATTTTGTCGCAACATCAACGCAGTGAAAGCTACGCCCGATTGCTGCCAGACGGATGTGGTGCCGATTTCTACAATCAATCTTCGAATTTACCCAAAAGTAACGAGGATTGAAAAATGATATTGAAAAACAAGGTGGCCATCGTCACGGGGGCCAGTTCTGGTATTGGCCGCGCCACTGCAAAACTTTTTGCACAAGAGGGTGCCAAGCTGGTATTGGCGGCCCGGCGCGGGAACCTGTTGGATGAATTGGTGGCTGAGATAAAATTGGACGGCGGTCAGGCGGTGTGCCTTGCAGGTGATGTGCAGCAGGAAAGCCATGCCAAAGCATTGGTAGACTGTGCGATAGATACTTACGGAGCGCTGGATATAGCCTTTAATAACGCAGGCATAATTGGCGCAGGCAAACCGGTGACGGAACTGTCACTGGCTGAGTGGCAGGAAACGCAGGCAATTAATTTAACCAGTGGTTTTCTCGGTGCAAAATACCAGGCCCCGGTGATGGTAAAGCAAGGCAGCGGTTCACTTATCTTCACCTCCAGTTTTTTAGGATATACTGTTGGCTTTCCGGGTTATGCCGACTATGCAGCAAGCAAGGCGGGTTTGCTGGGGCTGACCAAGGTATTGGCAGTTGAAGTGGGGCCAATGGGGGTAAGAGTAAACGCGCTGTTGCCCGGCGGCACAGACACACCAATGAATTTCGCCAATGCACCGGATGCCGGGCCTGAAGTGCTGGAATTTCTGAATAATTTTCACGCGCTGAAACGCATGGCAAGGCCCGAAGAAATAGCCAATTCAGCGCTGTATCTAGCCTCTGATGCCTCGTCGTTTGTTACAGGCACTTCCATGCTTGCAGACGGCGGTGCCTCGATCACCAAGACATAAAGGATAAAAGGCAGAGGCGGGATTTAACGCCTCTGCTGTTTCCTTTATAGGAAAAACAGGTAGGTTATGAAGGTCGTCACCAAAGCGATATTCGCGATGATGCCAAGCCCGGAGAGGGCTGAATTATTGTGCCGGTTCATTTTTATCCTCGTCGGAGTGTGCTGTCGATTATTATTTTTGTTTGTTAGGCAGCGTAAATAGGGGCGGCCCTAGTCGGTGTCAATGGCTGGTAACGGAAATGGGATCAGGTATTTAATCAGGCGATGGCTGTGCTGGCCTATGAAGCTGTAGCTGAATTGTTAAAGCATTGTATTTACATGATTTAATAAGGTTTCTCTGCAAAAGTTGATATTCAGGCAATTGCATTTTTACGATTGTAATTGCATAATTGTCACATGTTTGTTTTGAGAAAGATTTTAAATTGGTGTTTTGCAGGCGTGACCCTGTTAGCGGGTATTGGCGCAGCGCAGGGGTCTGAACTGTTTTATCAAGGCAAGCTGCTGGGCACAGGCGCTGTTAGCCAGGTTGAAGGCGCGGGCGGCAGCGGGCTTTCTACTTGGGCGCTGATCACGGGCTATGGTACTGAACGCGGCATCGCAGTAAACGCCCACCATACATTTGTTGCCCTTGATGATTTTACCCTGAATAGCACGGGCGTCGCCGTGGGGTTGTTTGATCGGCTTGAATTATCCGCCACGCGGCAGTGGTTTGATACCGGCAGTGCAGGTGAGCGGCTGGGGCTGGGTGAAGATTTTACCTTTGGCCAAGATATATGGGGTGCCAAGCTTAGGCTTTTTGGCGATGCTATCTATAAGCAGGATAGCTGGGTGCCGCAGGTGGCGCTGGGGGTTCAGTATAAAAATGCGCGCCATCAGGCTGTTTTGGCGGCGCTGGGGGCTGCGCGCGACGACGATGTAGATATTTACCTGACAGCCACTAAGGCATTGTTAAAACATAGCGTTATCCTAACAGGTTCGGCGCGTCTGACACGGGCAAACCAATTTGGCTTGCTGGGGTTTGGCAGCGCGGGGCAGGGGCGATCGCTGGAATTTGAAGGGTCGCTGGCCTATTTTTTGAGACATGATCTGATCATTGGTTTTGACTATCGCAGCAAGCCGGATAACCTTGATTTTGCCTCTGAGAGCGATGCAAAAGCGCTGTATTTGGCTTATTTCTTCAATAAAAATATGTCGGTAACCGTGGCTGCGGTGGATTTGGGGCAAATAGCCCTGCAAGGGCGGCAACAAGGTTTCTATATTTCAGTGCAAGCGGGGTTTTAAAATGCGGCAGTTTTTGATATTTTTCATGCTGATTACGGCTAGCAGCGCGGCGCAAGCCGACGGCTTATTTGATGCCCTTGGCGGCATGGACGGCGTGAAGCATGTGGCTTACCGTACGATTGAGCTTTCAGCGAAAGACCCACGTATCCGGGTCAAATTCAAACGCATAAAGCTGGCGCGTGTTCAGGAAAAATTGACCTTGCAGCTTTGCGAAATTGCAGGTGGCCCATGTATATATGATGGTGATCCGATGGGGCCTTTGCATAAAGCTATGAAGCTCACCACCGCAGACTTTAATGCACTGGTTGAAGCCATGCAGCAGGCGATGCGCGAAGAAGGCATTGGCTTTTCAGTGCAGAACAAGTTGGTGGCTTTGCTGGCACCGCTGCACAAGGTTATTGTGACGGTTCGCTGAGGCAGTGTTCGGGGTTCAGGGCTGTGGCTAGAACAGTAGCTGGAGGCAGGGCGGCTGTGGTTTCGTTTGTCATATTAATACCATAAATTAATGTCATTTCGTAACAATACAGCAATTCTTTGGGGCTATAATAGCAATATGAACCGATGTCTTTTTGTAATTTTTGTATGGTGTTTAGCAGTGTCATTCGCTGCCAATGCACAGCCTCATGCGGTTGATATAACGGTTTTATCCTATAATATCAATGGGTTGCCTTCTCCGATTAAAAAAGGCAAAGCCCCGCACTATGCCCGCATCGCCGAACTATTGATCCAGCGGCGAACACAAGGCACGCAGCCTAATATTGTGCTTATCCAAGAAGCCTTTGACGGACAGGCAGATATTGTTGCTGAAACAACGGGTTACCAATATGTGTTGAAAGGCCCAAGTCGCAAAGAACCCTCGCAAAGAGGGGATGCGCACTGGGTCCAGAAAACGCGCAAGGCCTATGCAAGTTTTTCGGATCCGCAAAAGTTCTTGAATAGTGGCCTGATTATTTTGAGCGACTTCCCGATCATCGAAGCCCGTCACAAAGCGTTTAATTCGGATGAATGTGCCGGGTTGGACTGTCTTTCCAATAAATCAATTCTGTTGGCGCGCATTCAGGTGCCGGGGCTGGACAAGCCAATCGATATTATCAACAGTCATTTCAATTCACGCGGAACTGCAAAAGCGCCGCGCAAGGAAGTTTTGCAAGCCCACTACCGCCAAACTGAAACACTTAAGTGGTTTCTGGACAAGATAAATATCGGCAATGCCACGATCGTTGCAGGGGATTTTAATACCAAACAGGCTGCGCGGTATGACTATTTCAAAAAAACCATTGGCTATAAAGATGCAGGCGAAATATGTGTGAATGAGCCGCAAAGCTGCGTGATAGTGGCGGGAACAGCGCCTGAGTTGATCCTGTATAAAACCAATGATAAGCAATTTATTAAAGACGGCGAGGGCGCGCATATTGATCCGCAGCATATGGAACGTAATTTTGATGAAATGCTGAATGGAAAACCACTCTCTGATCATTTAGGGTATGAAGTGACCTATTCGATAACCAGCGACTAAATCGTTGCAAATGAACCAGAAATTCAAGTGAATCAGTTGAAATATCTGACGTTGACTTTAAGCTTGTTGACTGTTGCTGGCCCGGCAGTAGCGGCCGATGTCGATTTTAAATATTCTGGCAAACCCATCTATATTCAATCCGAAGAAATTGAGGACGAACGCAAAAAGGATAACTGGAGCGGGCGGCTGGGTTTGGGTCTGCAAATTGCACCGAATTTCCTTGGGTCGGCCGATCATTCGCTGAAAGCCGCGCTCGATTTTAAAGCAAGTTATAAAGATATAATATTTATTGAAAACAATAAGATAGGATCAATTTTTTATAAACAACGCCTACTGCGTGCGGGCATTATAGGCCGGGCCTCTTTGGGCCGCTTAGACGATCATAGGCGCGCAGATTTACAGGATATCCCCATGGTTGGGGATGCTTTTGAAATCGGTGTATTTGCAGGGACCTCGCTCTATAAATTATTCTTATCTGGCGAGGTATATTTTGATGTGAGCGGTGTTCACGGCGGATCGACCATGGAGCTGGAAGCGGGCTATACTTACGAACTGAATTCGCAGCTGACCTTCACCCCGATCCTGGGGACCATCTGGGGGTCCAAAGATTATATGCAGACCTACTTCGGTGTAGACCCTGGGGCCAGTACAAGCCTTGAACCCTACAGGGCCGGAGCCGGATTTTATGAATTCTATGCAGAGGCGGCAATGGAACAAAGGCTTGGCAAAAAATGGTTACTGAAAGGCAGCCTGCGATTGTCAGATTTAGCGGGTAGTGCTGCCAACAGCCCTATTGTGCGCAGCGAAAATGGATCAACAGCGCAATTATCCGCGTTTTTTGCTGTGGTTTGGCTGTTTTAATAACGAATTATTTGAGCGAACCTATGTGTGCAATTACGCGTGCATAAAGTGCGCAAAGTGTGCATCGTATGTGCACGATATGTGCAACTTTATGCAATTCTGGGCAATTTCTGTCACAGTCTATCAGATCTAGCTGAGGCCAATTTCTTCAGCGGTTAAATCCAGCGCATATCGGGCTTTTTTTGAAAGCTCGTCAATTTCTGCATTTGTTATCACCAACGGCGGGCAGAGGATCATTGTATCGCCGACAGCTCGCATAATCAGCCCGGTATTGAAACAATGCTCACGGCATTTATATCCGAGATCGAGGGCAGCATCAGTGGTCAGGTTCTCTGCCTTAAGTTCGATCGCGCCCAGCATGCCAATAGTGCGAACTTCGCCAACCAATGGGTGATCGGCCAGGGCCGCGATGCTTTTTCTGAAATATTCGATGCGAGGCTGGGCTTTTTCGCCAACCAAGCCATCGCGTTCTAAAATCTCAATGTTTTTAAGCGCAACAGCACAGGCTACCGGGTGGCCAGCATAGGTAAAACCATGCACCATTTCATCGTTGTTCGCAGCGATCATTTTGGCAATATCACCGCCCAGCGCCACGGCTGAGATTGGCTGATAGCCGGACGATAAACCCTTGGCCATGGTGATAATATCTGGTTTGATACCGTAATACTGGGATCCAAACCATTCGCCAGTGCGGCCCCATCCGGTAATCACTTCGTCGGCCCACAGCAAAACACCGTACCGGCGGCATACGGCCTCAATTTTTGGCCAGTACCCTTTAGGCGGGATCATCAGGCCGCCTGCACCCATCACAGGTTCACCGACAAAGGCAGCCACATTTTCTGGCCCTAGCTCAAGGATTTTGGCTTCCAGCGAACGCACACACACATCAGTGAAGGCTTCCTCGCTCAAGTCTTCTCCAAATTTATAATAGTTGGGCGTTGGGCCAATGTGGTGGATGCCCGCAATAGGCAGGTCAAATTGGGGGTGCATACCCGACAGGCCCGAAAGCGATGCGCCTACAGTGGTTGAGCCATGATAAGCCCCTTCGCGGGCAATGAATTGCTTGCGGTTTGCTTGGCCTTTCAAATTCCAATAATATTTGATCAGCTTATAGGCGCTGTCTACGGCTTCAGAGCCTGAGCAGGCAAAAAGAACCTGCGAAATATCACCGGGAGTTTTTTCCGCGATCTTGGCGGCAAGCTCGGTGGCGTAGGGGTTTGATGTCATGAAAAAAGCGTTATAATAGGAAAGCTCTCGCATAGATGTTGCTGCGGCCTCTACTAATTCTTCATTGCCATAGCCAACCTGCGCACACCACAGGCCCGCCATGGCGTCGAGGATGTGGTTGCCATCGCTATCTTCGAGATATATGCCCTTGGCCTTCGTAATCATGCGCACGCCGCGTTCGCGCAGGCCGGGGTGCGATGTGAAAGGGTGCAAATGATGGGCAGCATCCTGTTGCTGCCAGTTTTTAGTCTGGTCAGTGGCTTTGTTTGTATTTGTCATAATTTACACCGTCAACAGCAGATATTTGGTTTCCCACGGACTGATAACTGAAGAATAATTCTCGAATTCCAGATCCTTGGCATCTAAATAGGTTTCAACAAAAGCTTCCCCAAGAATGTCCTTAAGAGGTTGGCAGTTTCGCATGTTTTTAACCCCCTCCAGAAAATGGTGAGGCAGGGCGCGGCCAAGCGCTTCGTAAGCGCTGCCTTGAAATTCAGCCGACGGCTGTAAGTTTTCTTTCATGCCCAGATAGCCGCAAGCCAGCGAAGCGGCAATCGCGTAATATGGATTTACATCCGATCCTGCAACTCGGTTTTCAATGCGCCGTGCCTCGGGCGGGCCGCTTGGAACGCGTAGTCCCACTGATCTGTTTTCCCGGCTCCAGTGGGTATTGGTCGGTGAAGAAAGTCCCGAGGAAAAACGCCTATAGCTGTTTACAAACGGCGCAATCAGCGGGATCGCATCCTGCAAGTACCGTTGCAATCCGGCAATATGGTTCAGAAAAAGCGGTGTATTTTCGCCATTTTCGTCAGAAAAAATATTCTTGCCAGTTTCCATCGATACCACCGACTGGTGAATATGCATGGCGCTGCCAAAATTGTCAGGGTAGGGGCTGGCCATAAAGCTCGCGAACATATTATGACGGATCGCCACTTGCCGCAAAATACGTTTGAACAAGAAGGACTGATCCGCCATATTCAGCGCGGGGCCGTGCTGTACGTTAAATTCAAATTGTGCTGGGCCGGCTTCGTGAATTAGTGTGTCAACATTGATATGCTGGGCCTCACAGGCGTCATAAACATCATCAAAATAGGGCGCAAATTCATCCAGACTATCGATTGAATAGGGGGCTGAGCCTGCGTCCCTGCGACCTGAAACCCCGATGGGGGCTTTTGGTGCTGATTCCACGTCTTCCTGTCGTTCGAACAGATAAAATTCGAACTCGGGCGCTACAATGGGCTGCCAGCCTTCGGCTTCATAAAGATTTAACACCCGGCGCAGGACTTGGCGCGGAGAAAAGTCAACGGGATCTCCGTTTTCATGAACTGCATCGCAAATAACCGTGGCCGTTGGTTCGGATTGCCAAGGCGTCATGCAGATGGTGTCGAGGTCGGGCTCCAGAATAACATCACGCTCTGTTTCGCTGAGAAACTTGTTAAGCGCAAAATCACCTGTAATGGTCATGCCAAACATCGTTTCGGGCAAGCGTAGCTGCCGGTTTTTAAGCCCATCCAGGAATTTGATCCGTGGAATTGATTTCCCGCGCGCTATGCCCGCATTGTCAGCTACCATGCATTCAATATCGTCGATATTTTCTGCCCGCAACCAAGCTTCCAATTCTTCGATGCGTTTCGCATCTACCATGAAACACCAATCAGCACCCATTACTGGGCGACCGTCCTTTACTGTTTTTGTCTACTTTAATTTCTGTTGTTTATAGTCTTTAGCGGCAAGCCCAAACGCTGAAAAAATCCTTTTTGATTGCGGATTGTCCCAGGCCGCCCATTCAGGGTGCCACTGAACGCCGAGTGCAAATGCTGTCGCAAAATCAACGGAAACGGCTTCGATCATACCGTCGCTTGCAGTGGCTTCAATGGTTAAACCGGATGCTAATCTATCAATACCTTGGCCGTGCACGCTGTTTACCATGAATATCTCTCCGCCCACGACAACTGCCAGTTTTCCGTCTTTTTGAACCGTAACACTATGCGCAGGGCCGTACTGAATCTCAATGGGGTCAGTTGGATCTTCACGGTGGTCCATCATGTCGTCAACGTCCTGGACACGAGGATGCAGGGTGCCGCCAAGGGCGACGTTTAATTCCTGAAAGCCCCTGCATATGGCGAGCATAGGCAGGCCGGCTTTAAGCACAGCTGGCAGCAATGCCAGTGTATTTTTGTCGCGTGCCGGGTCTTCGTCCTCGCCGTCAGGGGCAGGTGGCAAGCCATAGTGCGTACGTTCAATGTTGCTGTAGGCCCCCGTAAACAGGATGCCGTCTGCAAGCGCTATGATTTCGGCAGGATTTATTGGCTGGTCCATAGCCGGGATAAGGACAGGCGTTGCATCAGCGCAGCGCATCAATGCACGCACATATTTGTCACCAGTTTGGTGATATAAGTGATGGCCTTGCTGCTTGGTTTCGCAGATGACAGCGATGACAGGTTTCATAGGGGTACCTCTTGCGAAGTTATAGTCTTATCGGTTGTCTCTTCGTTCCATTGAAATAGATTTAATTCAATGAAGAAAAAGGCAATGATCCATAACATCGCGTCCCAAAAATCCAACAAAGCCGAGGATATACCCCAATATACCGCGGCGGCAAAAAGAACAAAATAGAGTATGGATTTAAAATAGACGTTGATTCTATAGAGTTTATGCGTCAGTTCGCCTCGCATTTGCAGCAAGACATCAATTTCTAACACGATAACAATTAAAATCCATGTGCCCGCGTTGATAACGTCGGTTAACGCAAGGGATTTCATTCGGTCCAGTATCTCGCTGGAAGCCAGCAAGCTGTTGGCATCGTGTATATAAATGCTGGTTCCAGAAATTGCGGCACAGTTTTGAGCATTTAGTGCGAAATATTCATCAAGATCAGTCGCATATGATTGCACGGTCCCAAGCGCGCTGCATGCGTTGTCAAACACGGATAACGCAAAAGCGTCCATGACGGTATATTTATCCCAGTAGCCGATGAAGGCCTGAAGTACTAAAAGCAGGCATATTATTCCTGTGATTTGAACGGCCCAGCGCGTTTTGCCTACAAATTTTTCGTCCGGGATGACATAGGTCTCCAGTTCGAACATCAGAAGAAGGACAAACCAAGCAATAGAATCGAGTGTCGTGGCGTAGGCATCGAAGAATTGTGACCAGGCGTCTATGCCGTTTCGGAAGGTATGAGCCGATGCTAAATAATCTTCGCGAGTAAACTCAATTACATTAATAAAGATAAGGAGATATACTGAATACTTAAAGATTTGAAATAAGGTATCTTTTTGCATTCCGGCAATGGTTTTTGTCCCTGACGTCACGTCTGGATATTCCTTTTTTAGAACCGCCACTTCGCGGTTCATTGTATTTACTGGCCAGATTGATTTCAATCACCAAAAAAGACACAGGAGTTCATCTGGCTAGATCGTTTGTTTCCACAGTGTCCATCTGCGCGTGAATATAGAAGCCCTTATCTACGGGAAATCAACAACATTTGAATGTTAAGCTGTGTGACTGCAATTGTATTGGCGAGCAAAATCTGCCACTTAGAGCAAGATAACCGAACAGCTTAATAGGGGAAAACCGATGAAACTTCAAAATGCAGCATTGCTGGCAGACAAAGCTTATATTAACGGCACTTGGGTGGGCGGCGAGGCGCATTTTGATGTTTTTAATCCTGCGACGGGTGAGGTGGTTGGCACGCTACCTGATCTTGGAGTTAAAGAAACCCGCACGGCAATCGAAGCGGCCGCCGTTGCGCAGAAGCTTTGGGCCAAGCGCACAGCGAAGGAACGCTCCTCAGTTCTAAAACGATGGTTTGAATTGATTATGGCCAATCAGGAGGATCTGGCGCAAATTCTAACGGCGGAAATGGGTAAACCGTTGGCCGAAGCGCGCGGTGAAATCGCTTACGGTGCCAGTTTCATTGAATGGTTCGCTGAAGAAGGAAAGCGTGTTTACGGCGATATTATCCCCGAGCATCAAAGTGATAAACGTATCATCGTTTTAAAGCAGCCCATTGGTGTTGTGGCCGCCATCACGCCGTGGAATTTCCCCAATGCGATGATCACACGGAAAGTGGCCCCAGCGCTGGCCGTTGGCTGTGCTGTGGTTGTGAAACCTGCAGGTGAAACGCCACTCTCAGCCTTGGCTTTGGCAGTATTGGCCGAAGAGGCCGGTGTACCAAAAGGGGTGCTGAGTGTGGTTGTCGGCAAAAATGCCCGCGCCATCGGCGGTGAACTGTGTGCCAACCAAACCGTGCGCAAGCTTACCTTTACGGGATCAACTGAGGTTGGCCGTATTTTAATGCGTCAATGTGCCGAGGATATAAAGAAACTATCGCTGGAACTGGGTGGAAATGCGCCGTTTATTGTATTTAACGATGCTGATATTGATGCAGCGGTTGAGGGCGCTGTGATTTCCAAGTACCGCAATTCTGGCCAAACATGCGTTTGTACGAACCGGTTTTATGTTCAGTCAGGCGTGTACGATGAATTTTTGGATAAATATGTCAAAGCCGTACGGACAATGAAGGTAGGAAACGGTGTCGAAGACGGGGTGGTTCAGGGGCCCCTGATTAATGCAGAAGCACTTGATAAGATTGAGGAACATATTGCGGATGCTATCGCCAAAGGCGGCACGGTTATCGAAGGCGGCAAACGCCATGCCCTTGGTGGAAGCTATTTTGAGCCTACGATTGTGCGCGGTGCAACACGCGATATGAAGGTGGCGCGGGAAGAAACCTTTGGCCCCTTGGCTCCGGTTTTTAAATTTGAAGACGAAGACGATGTAGTGGCGCAGGCCAATGACACAGAATTTGGACTTGCATCCTATTTTTATGCACGCGATCTTTCTCGCGTATGGCGCGTAGCTGAAGCCTTGGAATATGGTATGGTGGCGGTGAATACTGGTATTCTTTCCACCGAAGTTGCGCCTTTTGGCGGCGTAAAACAATCAGGTCTGGGCCGTGAGGGTTCGAAATATGGTATCGACGATTATCTGGAAATGAAATATCTGCTGTTAGGCGGGATAGAGTAGCTTTTTGTTGGCTATCTTATTTGTAAACTGGTTAGGGAGAAGCCCCGATGGTGCGGGTTAGAGATAGGGTTCATAGTGATCAAATGCCGCCGTCTTATTATGCAGCGACATGCAATGACCATGAGCCTTTTCGCCGACTGGAAGGGACGGAACGTACACATGTATGCATCATTGGCGGCGGGTTTACTGGCGTTTCTGCTGCTTTGGAGCTGGCAGAACGCGGTATTGCGGTTTCACTGGTTGAACAAAATCAAATTGGCTGGGGCGCGAGTGGGCGCAACGGTGGGCAATTGTTGGGTGGTTATGGACCCGAAATGTCGGATTTCGATCAATATATCAAAGTATACGGGCAGCAGGGTGCACAGACGGCATGGAACATGGGGCTTGAGGCGGTTGATATCGTCGCTGACCGTATAGCCAAATATAAAATCGACTGCGATCTGACGGCAGGCTATTTCGACGCGGCGATGACCAAGAGTGAACTTAAAGACCTGAAATCGGCTCAAGCGGCACTGGATGCGCGCGGCTATAGTGCAGAACAACGCTTTATTCCTACAGTCGACAGCAAAACGATCGTCGGTTCAGACCGTTTTATTGGTGGGCTTGTGAACATGGGATGGGGGCATTGCCACCCGTTAAATTTGGTGCGCGGTGAGGCACGGGCAGCTGAGACGCAGGGTGCACGTATTTACGAAGACGCACGCGTTGAAAAAGTAAGCTACGGCGATCACAGTGTCGAGGTTAATACTGGGCATGGCAAGATTATCGCCAATAAGCTTTTATTCGCGGGCAACGCCTATTTGGGTGGACTTGTGCCCCAGATTAAAACCCGAATTTTGCCAGCCGGCAGTTATATTATCGCGACTGAGCCGCTGAGTGACGATCTAGCCAACCAGATTATGCCAGCGAATTATGCAGTGTGTGATCAGCGCCGTGCGCTTGACTATTTTAGAATGTCTGCTGATCGGCGTTTATTGTTTGGTGGATTGGCAACATATACAGGGTTTCATCCAAAAAATATTGAAAAGACGCTGCGGCCGGGCATGCTAAAGGTATTTCCTGAGCTTCGGGACGTTAAAATAGACTATGCGTGGGGCGGATATCTGGGCATTGGGCTTAACCGCATACCGCAAGTGGGCATGCTAAAAGATGGCATTTTTTACGCGCAGGCCTATTCTGGCCATGGCCTGGCAGCTAGTCATATGTCGGCGCGGCTCGTAATCGAGGCCATGTGTGGGCAATCGGAACGCTTTGACATTGTTGCAGGCGTGAAACACCGCGCCTTTCCCGGCGGGCGACTGCTACGCCAACCGGGATTAGCGCTTGGCATGGCCTATTTTCGCGCGCTTGATGCCCTGAAGTGGTAGTTCCTGGTGAGTGATAGCAAAAACACGCCTGCCTCCAGTTCACCGCCTCGCTTTACTGAGGCAGATGCCAGCAAATACCTAAAGCGCGGATATGAAGCTTTGCGCAGCCGAAACTACAAAGATGCAGGTGCATGTTGTGGATTGGTCCTAAAATATATGCCCAAGGCCAAGGAAGCGCATTTTTTGGTGGGGCTGATCGGTATCGAAAGCAAAGATTGGCGCACAGCCAAACAGGCCCTTCAAAATGTTGTCGCGCTGGACGATACACATGCTGCCGCTTGGGCGCAGCTTGCCAGAGTTTATACAGCGCAAGGGCAATATGCTAACGGCGAGACCGCGCTTGAACGCGCTGCAGCGCTGGAGCCAATTGATCCTCTGGTCCAGGACGTGATTGGCACTGTCTATAGCTTGCTCGGGGATCAGCATGCGGCGCTTCGGTGGTTTGATAAGGCGTGCGCTGGCTCAAGCGGCGCTGCTTTTGAACTTAGCCGCGCCAAAAGCCTGACATTCCTCGGTGATATGCCCGCGGCAAAAACGGCGCTAGAGGCGGTGCTGTCTGAGCGCCCAAACACCGCGCAGGCGCACTGGATGCTGTCGCGGATCGAAAAAGCCAGCGATGATCAACATATTTGCCAGATGCAAGCACTGCTCGACCATGAAGCTAGCGGCGGTGCAAATGCACCCTTCCTATATTATGCGATGGGAAAAGAACGGGAAGACCTCGGCCAATGGGACAGTGCTTTTCAGGCGTATCAGGCTGGCGCCAAGGCTCGCCGCGCTGAAGTGGTGTTTGATGAAGCCGCAGAAGACGCTATGTTCGAGGCACTCGGCCAAGCTTTTACTGCTGACTGGTTGGCGGCGCAGATGCCCGGAAATCCAGAATCATCGCCAATTTTTGTGATCGGCCAGCCGCGCACCGGCACAACTTTGGTTGAGCGTATCATGACAGCGCACAGCGATATCGGCTCCGCAGGTGAATTGCAGCAGTTTGGTATGGCGATCAAGCGCATGGTGGGGGCCAGCGCTGGCGGGCCACTTTCGGTTGAAGCCGTTGAAAAGGCGGCAACGATTGATACGGGCAAGCTCGGCCAGATGTATCTCGATACAATAAGAACCGTGCGGGGAGACGCGCCGTATTTTGTCGATAAATTGCCGACGAATTATCTGTATGCGCCGCTGATTGCCGCCGCTCTGCCAAATGCTAAAATCATCCATATTGTGCGCGGACCGATGGATAGCTGTTTCGCCAGCTATAAGCAGCTTTTTGCCGAAGCCTACTACCATTCTTATGATCAGGCAGAAATGGCCCGTCATCATATTCGCTACCGAAACCTTATGGAAAAATGGCGCATGGTGCTCGGCGAACGTATACTGGATGTATATTATGAGGATGTGGTTGCTGACCTACCTTGCAATGCGCGAAAATTGATTGATTTTCTGGGGCTTGAATGGCAAGACAATTGTCTGGACTTTCATGAGCAAACTACGGCCGTGACAACCGCAAGTGCCGCGCAGGTTCGTGAAAAAGTCCACACCCGGTCGGTCGGTCGGTGGAAAAAGTATCAGGAATTACTGGGGCCGATGAAAAAGGCCCTGAGTGCGGCAAAGCTGTGATAGGTTTTGCATAGTATAATCGGGTGCAGCCAAGGTTTGCTGCCCAGCCGGAGAGAGACGAGCAATGACATTTAAAATGAAATCATATAGCAGCGCACTTATGCTTGGGGCTTCTCTGGCAGCACTAGCGCCGCCTGCAGTAATGGCAGCGGAAGGTGACGGACCCTTGGGTTTGGAAGAGATTATCGTTACTGCGCAGAAACGCAGTGAATCGGTGCAGGACGTGCCAATCTCCATGACCGCTTTTGACGCCAACTTTACTGCGCGTACAAATTTGGACGATGTGAAGGATTTGGTTAAATTTTCACCGGGTTTTGCTGGGAACAGTAAAGATAGCTTTATTGATTTCATCAACATCCGTGGCATCTCGACCAATGATTTTGGTGTTGGCGGTGATCCATCTGCGGGTTTCTTTAAAAATGGACTGTATCAGGGCCGCAACGGTGTGGTGGTGACCTCGCTGTTTGATATGGAGCGGGCAGAGGTTTTGCGCGGGCCACAGGGTTTTCTATTTGGCCGCAACGCGATTAGTGGTGCCATCAGCCTTTATACAGCCAAGCCTGATTTTGATAATGACAGTGGTTATATTGAAGTCGAGGGTGGCGAGCGCGGCATTCTTGGTGCAGAGGCTGCTTACGGCATGGCTCTGTCGGATAATTTTGCAATTCGTATCGCCGGGTACCACAGCGAAGAAAATGGATATGTGGATAATATCGCGAGGCCAAACGATGAGCCCTTGGTTGCGCACAATAAAGATGCCTTCCGCTTTACGGCGTCGGGACGCGGCGAGGCTTGGGACGCGACCGTGATGCTGGAATATGAGGACCGTAAACAAAGCGGTTCGGTATACCGCCCGATTAAAGGTAACGACGTGTTCGATGCGATCCTGGAGAATATCGAAGGCGCTCAGCTTCGGGGAAACTTAAGGGATATCGATAGCAATGTCGCGCTCGGTAACTTTGATAATGGTGAGGTTTTTTCGGTCTCAGCTGAGATCAACTGGGACCTTGGTTTTGCCACACTCACGTCACTGACCGGATACAAGGACCATAATTTCCAGTATGCGGAAGATTTTGATGGTCTGCCCTTCAGCGCCAATGATTATGCCCAAGATCAAACCGGTAATTATTTTGAGCAGGAATTAAGGCTTGTCGGCGAAGAGGGTGATGGCCCCTTAAGTTGGTATGCGGGTGTTTCCTATTATAAAGAAAATATTGACGCACTCTTCGATGAACGTGCCGACGAAGAAGCGATTTGTAACATCTATTATTATTCCAGCTGTACCGAATATTTCGAATATTATGAATATCCTGCTTTTACCCCGTCGGCTATTGGCCTGTTGGAAAGCAATCAGGTACGCGGTGCTTATAAAGGCTGGGGCGCTTATCTTGATGTAAGTTATGCGCTAAATGATAAGCTCGATTTGGATGTGGGTATTCGCTACAGTAAGGATACCAAAGATTTTGGCATAAATATTCTGCCGGTGGAAAGCGATCTTGGGCCTTTCTTTATTTTCGGCGTAACCACTGACGACTTTGCCAATGATACCAAGTCATGGGATTCAGTCACACCGCGATTTGTACTGCGCTACCGTCCGAGCGATGAATGGTCGCTGTATGCCAGTGCTACCAAAGGCTATAAATCGGGTGGTTTTGGCAGTTTTGCTATCGAAGACCCCAATGACAGCGTGACCGAAGACCTTGTTGTCACCGACGGTGTGCCCAATTCCTTTGAGCCTGAAACAGTTTGGTCTTATGAGCTTGGTGCAAAGGGTGATTTGTTTGATAGCCGCGTGCGGCTTGATATGAGCGGTTATTATTACATCTATAAAGACCTGCAACTTACCTTCTTTGATAATGGAGCCCGGGTTGCCAACGTAGGCAAAGTTAAAGCTTGGGGGCTTGAAACTTCAATGCAGGCCGTTGTCTCTGGAAATCTCGATCTTTATGTTGCGGCGTCCTACAATCATAATCGGGTCTCTGGTGCGGAAGACGTTGCTGAAAACAGCGATGGTAATCTGTTGCCGGGTGCGCCGAAATGGGTCGTGGCAAGTGTGCTGAATTATCATCAGCCTGTCTCGGATAAAGGCGAGGTCAATGCATCAGTTGAAATGCGCTCGCAAACCGGTACTTTTGGCGGATTGGATAATGTGCTGGCGGCGAGAAACCCAGGCTGGACCGACGTATCGCTGCGTTTGGGTTACGAAAGCAACGAAGGCTGGGCGCTCACGGTATATGTGGAAAACCTGTTTGATAAAATCTATTTTGATGGAACTAACGAAGGCGAAGGACCTATTCCACACACATTTTTTGGTGTCAGTCGGCCGCGTACAATTGGTGCCAAACTATCGTATAAATTTGGCGGGTAACAGACAGCATTGCGCGCAAAAACCCACGACACCTTTGGTCAGAATGTAACGGATGGTCCGTAAAACTGTTAAAAAAATGACACCAAACTCGCGCATTGGCCGCGTTTTGGTGGGAATATTGTTAATTTTTGGCGGTGTGCTGGGTTTCCTGCCCATTCTTGGGTTTTGGATGATCCCGCTAGGGCTTTTGGTACTTTCCGTTGATTTTCCAGTGGTGCGAAAATTTAGGCGCAACCAAGAAGTGCGCCTTGGGCGCTGGTGGCAGCGCCAAAAAGCGCGAAAGAATACGCGAAAAAAATAATTGGATCGGGAATTTCATCGATGACATACGCTATATCAATTGACGACATTCATTCGGCTGCCCGGCAATTGGCGGGCATTGCTGTTCGTACGCCACTGGTTGAAAGCCCGTTGCTGAATGATCTTGTTGGCGGCCGGGTTTTTGTGAAGGCAGAATGTTTGCAGCATACAGGTGCTTTTAAATTTCGCGGTGCTTATAACAGATTGTCGCGCCTGAATGAGGAAGAAAAATCTCGCGGTGTTTTGGCTTTTTCAAGCGGTAATCATGCGCAGGGCGTGGCTTTGGCGGCGCGCATGCTGGGCATTAAAGCGACGATTGTAATGCCAAAAGACGCACCTATGTTGAAGGTGGAAAGCACCCGGGGTTACGGTGCTGATACTGTGTTTTATGACCGCTATAGCGAAGACCGGGAAGAGGTCGCGGCGCGGGTAGCAGGTGATAGCGGCATGATCTTGGTGCCGCCCTATAATGATGCTTTTGTCATGGCCGGGCAGGGCACAGCAGGCTTGGAAATAGCTGCTGACCTTAAAGCGCTGGGGCTGGTGCCTGATCAGACACTGCTGAACTGTGGCGGTGGTGGTTTGTCGTCGGGCGTTTTTACTGCACTTTATGATGCTTTCCCGGAAATTCAGGGCTTTGCGGTAGAACCAGAAGAGTTTGACGACGTAAAAAAGTCGCTGGAGAGCGGTGAAATTCAACAGGCGGATTTTGGCGCGCGCTCGATATGCGACGCGTTGTTGACACCGAGTGCAGGCACCCTGACCTTTCCGATCTTAAAGGGCTTGGGCGTAAAAGGTTTAACTGTGAGCGATGATGAAGCCCGCCGCGCGGTTGGTTTTGCGGCAAATACATTGAAACTTGTCGGCGAACCTGGCGGGGTCGTGTCACTGGCAGCCGTATTGTCAAGTAAAGTGCAAATCAAGGGAAAAATCACGGTTTGCATCATTAGCGGCGGCAATATTGATCCCGTAATGTTGGGGGAATGCGCCGGGCTTTAAAGGGCTTGGCGGATGCGTACCCTTGGGTTATAGAATGGGCAACTGCTATAATATTGATTGTCTGGAGAAAACCGATGGAAATTGACGGCCAAAAAAGCACCTATGATGGATTTGTAAAAATTGGGACACGGGCAACTGTGGCAATTATTGTAGTGATGTTACTACTTGCGGCATTTGTTGCCTGAGTAATAAAAAGCCTGAAAGAATTAGAGAAAGCGACCTGAGGGTCGTTTTTTGGCCTAGATTTCGAGTATCAATGTTTTTGCAGGGAAAGCAGTTGATATTTTCCGTCGACCATTTCGCCGAATATTTCGCATACTTCCGGGTGATTGATAGGTTCGTCGCTATTGTCAGACAGCAGGTTTTGTTGGGATACATACGCCTCGTAGGTGGTTTCATCATTTTCGGCAAAAAGATGATAATAGGGTTGGCCTTTTTCCGGGCGTATTTCCGCTGGAATTGAATTCCACCATTCTTCGGAATTGTTGAATTCGGCGTCTACGTCAAAGATTACGCCACGAAATGGAAAAAGACGGTGGCGCACCACTTGGCCAATTGAAAATAGCGGCATTTTGAAAATATTCGGACTATGCGGCATAAAGTGGACAACTCCTTGAGTGAGGGGTGCAATAGGCACCCTTGATGCCTTTGTCAACCCAAGATACCATGTGTTGTCTATCGTTTTCATCCTATTGCATAAAAGTTGGCAAAACCTTACCAAATTAAAGTAAGTTTAAGGAGTTGATATTGGGTGAAAAATTCGCATTTTTATGTTGGCAGAGCCCCAGCGTTAGGCAAATACCTTTCAACTGTTGCTGCGGGTCTTGCGCCGATGCATGTGCGCTTACGGTTCGTAAAAACGACTCGTCAAAAGGCAATAGCCAATGCCAATTGGTGCTGAGGCCTGATCTTGGTTAAAAGATAAAAAAGCCACGGACGTTTGTTTCTTGGCTTTTAGAATAAGGCGCACGGCAAAAAAAGAGATGGCTTATTTATGCGTCGGGTTCAAGCATCCGGTGCAGGTGCACAACAACATATTTGGTCATTGCATCATCGACATTTCTCTGGCTTACATTGCGCCATGCTTGTTCGGCTTCTGTGTAACTTGGAAAAATGCCAACAACATCCAGTTTGCTGGGGTCTGTGAAATCGAGGCTTTGTGGGTTTTCGACTTGGCCACCAAATACGAGGTGAAGAAGTTGTTCATCAGCCATGGAAATTTGTCCTGTTAGTTTATGATTGTACGGGCGGCGTTTATTTACCAAAGTCAGCGCAAAAGACCACCTTTATTTCAGGAGTATAATATGGCGCGGTTAACAAATGATATTTATCTGATTTCCATTGTGGGCCGCGACCAGGTTGGTGTTGTTTCGGCGGTGACGGGATATTTGTTTGAAATAGGGGCCAGTCTGGCTGATAGCGCCTATGCGGTGCTGGGGGAGGGCTTTGAATTTTCTTGTGTAGCAGAGTTTGAAAATAATATGCCTCAGCCGGAAATTGAAGAGGGCTTAGCATGCATTGACTTGTTAGCGGAGGCAAGAATCACTGTTAGCAAATTTCCTTTTCAACTGCTGCGTAGCGAAACTAGCCAAATCACGCACGTGGTTGAAATATCAGGCGGAGATAGGCCCGGATTGATTGCCGGGATTAGCGAAGTGTTGGTTGAATATGGGGCCAATATTGTTCGGATGAGCAGCTACCGTACCGCCACTGCAGTGGGATATGATTATCGCACACGTTTTGCCGTGAATATTTCAGGGGCACGATTTGATGCGCTTGAAAATGCCCTTTCCAATACAGCTGGCAGCTTGCGCTTGACATGCTGTGTTAGCTCCGCCTGATATCCAACAGCGCAGCATTCACCCTTTTGATTTATTCAGGTTTATTCAGTGGCAGAAGCGGTAAGCGTGGGAGCGCTTTGGCTTTTTAGCCATGCAATCAAACCGTCAATGCCATTCTTATTGACCTTGGATGAAAAAACATCGCGGTTGATGATCATCAGATTGATGCCCTCAAATTCAAGATTTACGATTTGGAATGCGCCTGCTTTTTTGCGCACGCGCCAATCGGCTAAAATAGGTTCACCTTCGTCGCGCATTATTTGTGTTTTTACGAACAAATGCCCGCGTCTGCCTGACGCGGCTTTAGTGCCGACAACCTCAAGCGATTTAAAACCAACTTGCTCCATGCGTTGATCAAATTCAGAAACGATATAATCTCTCATCGCGGCCATATAGTCTTCGCGCTGGGTTTTGCTAAGGGATCGATAGTGTCGGCCCAACATGCCTTTGGCTAACAGCTTTATATCGGTAGCTTGCTCAAAAAGTACTCGAAACGCTCCAGAGCGCTCTTGGCTGGTTAGCTTGCTATCACTCCAGATGGCTTGGGTTTCGTTTGCCAAAGTTTCGATGAATTCGATGGCCCCTCGAGCATCGTCAACCGCGCTATCCTGTGCTGCTGCGGGTATGCCTGTTACAAAGAGCAGGATCAAGAGGGAAATAAATCTGGTCATGGGTGTCGTATCCTTGCATGTCGCCGCAATGGCTAATTTTATTATATCTTATTCTATTTCTAGTGTAGCGCTGCGTAAATAGGCGATCAAATCTTTGCGATCTTGCGCATTTCTAACGCCCGCAAACTGCATTTTATTCCCCGGTAGATAGCTGGCAGGTTTTGTTAGCCATACATCAAGCCGTTGCTCGGTCCAGGGAAATTCAGCTTCTTGAAGCGCTTTTGAGTATTTGAAGTTTTTGGCACTGCCCGCAATGCGGCCAAAAATATTGTTAAGATTTGGACCAAGCCGTGTTTTTGCACTGTCAGTTAGATTATGGCAAGCGCGGCAGCGGTTAAAGACATGCTGGCCCCTGGATATATCGGCAAGGGCAGAAGACGTGGCAACCGTTTTTGTACCCATGCTGAACGCCGATGGGCCAACGAGAGCCAGAGCAAAAGCCATGCCTAAGCCGATTAACAATGATTTGGTAGCCACTGATTAATATCCTCGTTTTGACCTGACTTAGGTATCCGGTAGAAAGTTGGCAGAAATCAGGCGGGCTGTGTGCCCGCCTGATGTTAGCTTTTCAAACTGAATATAGCATGAACCTGTTCGTGAGACCTGCCTACCGCTGTAAGCAGGTCCTACATGCTATTCTGCGGCAGCAGACTGCGCTTTCGGCGCAATATATGGCTTAATTTCTCCCGACTTAATCCGTGCAAAATAGCTGGTAAGCATGCCTTTGACTTCTTTCCTGAATAGGAACAACGCGACGATGTTTGGAAATCCCATCGCCAGAAGGAACGAATCTGCCATACCCATCACCGATGTAAGCTGCATAGCCGAGCCCGCAACCAGTGTAGCCAGATATGAAAGCTTGAACAGTAGATCTGCCTTTGGTTTGTCGCCTTCAGACCACAGGCCAATGAGCCACAAGAATGAGCGCTGGCCGTAATAGAACCAAGTGATTGATGTAGAGAAAGCAAACATAATCACAGCAACGGTCAGCAAATACGGGAACCAGTATGTTACAGTAGCAAAGGCTTTTGATGTTAGTGCAATGCCTGCTGCTGTACCCGAAGCATTTGGATCAATCGAACCTGTCATGATAATAACAAGCGCTGTGATCGTGCAGATCACAACAGTATCAATGAAGGGTTCCAGCAGGGCCACGAGGCCTTCTGCAACAGGTTCTGTGGTTTTAGCCGCAGAGTGAGCAATCGAAGCCGAACCAAGCCCTGCCTCGTTTGAAAACGTCGCTCTGCGCAGGCCTTGGATCAAAACGCCGACAATACCACCAGCTACACCGTCAGCGGTGAAGGCACCTGAGAAAATTTGGCCAATTGCCGAAGGCAGTTCGCCTATATTACCAAAGATAATAACCAGCGATGCCGAGACATAGAGAAGGGCCATTATTGGCACCAAAAACTCGGTGACATGGGTAATTTTTTTGATGCCGCCAATGATTACGAGGCCAACAAAGCCAGCAAAGATTATCCCGAACACCCATTTCTCATCTGCAAAAAAACTGCTGCCTGTGATATTTGCAAATTCAGAAGCGAACTGTGCAGTCGATTGGTTTATCTGGAACATCGCTCCGGCACCAAAAGCACCGCCAATACATAAAACGGCAAAAATGACCGCGAGTATTTTCCCAAAGGACGGCATGCCCATCGCCGCCAAACCTTTGGTCATATAATACATAGGACCCCCCGAAACCACACCGTGTTCATCAATCTCGCGGTATTTAAGACCCAGTGTGCATTCCACAAACTTTGAGGTCATGCCAAATAGGCCAGCAAGGATCATCCAGAATGTAGCGCCCGCGCCGCCAACCGAAATGGCAATGGCCACACCAGCTATATTGCCCAGCCCAACGGTGCCGGATACGGCCGCTGTGAGGGCCTGAAAGTGCGTTACTTCGCCGGGATCATTGGGGTCATCATATGTACCTGTGACAATTTTAAGTGACTGTCTGAAACCCCGTATGTTTGGGAATCCCATATAAATAGTAAAGAAAATACCGCCACCCAACAACCACAGCACAATGAAAGGTACTGGAGGCAACCAGGATGCGATTTGATCCAATTGGAAAAAGACTGCATTTTCTATGAGTTTACTGATTGGGGCCAAAAAATCGTCAATTTTTTGATCAAGAGATCTTTCCGCGACTTGCGCGAAAGCGGCCTGGCTTGAAAGAGATACCAGCGTTAAAAGGGCCAAAAGGCGTTTCATTAAAGCTCCCCCGGAGATTTATAGGTGCAGGATATATATCTTTGCGCACCGTGTTTTTGTTGGAACGAGACCATCGTCGTTATCAAAGTGAAGCGCATGCTAGCCGTTTCTTGTGGCGGGCTCAATGGAAACATGCTCAATTTTACGCGATAACTGAATTTGGAACTTCCTAAAATGCTATCGGTGTTTTAACCTTGGATTAACCAGTTTGGCTTACCCTATGGTCAATATTTTTGTAACAGGAGTACAGCGGTGTCTGATAGTACATCCCTATCCAGCGCAGATGTCGCAAGACTTCTTCAGGATCCCAATACGGAAAACAAAGCCGTCGCCATTACCAAAGTGGCTGCAACCTATAGCGCCACCGGGATAAGTGACAAAGAACGAGAGATTGCGGAAAGTATATTTCGGCACCTTTTGAAGGACGCAGCTGTCCGTGTTCGAAGCGCTCTGGCGGAAAGCCTTAAAGATAATCCTGATGTTCCACACGATGTTGCTGCCACTTTGGCGCGTGATGTTGATGAAGTTGCCGTGCCCATGCTGATGTCCTCAGAGGTTCTAACCGATGAAGACCTAATGGAAATTGTTCGCATACAAAGCCCGGAAGCGCAAAAAGCAGTGGCGAGCCGTGGCTCTATATCTAAAAATCTGGCAGATGTGCTGGTAGGTAACGGCGATGAGAAGGTCATCGCTATTCTTGTTGGTAATGAGGGGGCGCAAATTGCCGACGCTACATTTACCAAAGTATTAGATAAATTTGGAGAAAGTGAAGCTGTGCAGACACCGCTCGCACACCGGTCTGTGCTCCCAATTGCAGTGTCAGAACGGTTGGTAACATTGGTATCAGCGCAGCTGCGTGATCATATCATGACACACCATGAAGTTTCTGCGGCTATGGCGAGTGATCTTTTGCTTGAGACCCGCGAAAAGGCGACGATCTCTTTGTTGGCTGATGGCTCGCAGGTATCTGCTCAGGTGCTTGTCGATCAGTTGTTCGACAATGGTCGCTTAACCCATTCGTTGGTTTTGCGTGCGCTTGTTATGGGCGATACTATGTTTTTTGAATTGGCACTGGCAAAAATGGTGGGCATCCCCGTTATGAATGCTTATCAGCTTATCCATGACAAAGGTCAAAAGGGCTTGGGACGCTTGCTCGAAGCTGCCAATTTCCCGGTTCAGGCTTTAGCTATGGCGCGCGCCGCGTTTGACGTGGCTGATGAAATGGTCCGAACCGGAGGTGATGATCGCGATATGTTCAAACAGTTGATGATTGAACGGGTACTTACCGCTGTGGAAGATGATGTGGATACCGAAAATCTTGATTACCTGATCGGAAAACTACGTCCTGTGGTAAATAGTAACGCAGACGTCGGCCTGGCTCCCTGATATAGGGATTAAGAACGGGGTAGCAGCATGAAACACAGGCGTACTTAGCAAAAATTTCGCATTTATTTGAGTATTCCTGGCAGCCAAAGCGCTAGCTCTGGCCATACCAGCAGCACTATTAGCCCGATGACCTGTAGCAGAACAAATGGCACAATGCCTTTGTATATATCGGAAAGCTTGATGCCGGCAGGCGCAGCCCCCTTCATATAGAAAAGTGCAAACCCGAATGGCGGGGTAAGGAAGCTGGTCTGTAAGTTCACAGCCATCAAAACCGCAAACCAAACAACAGTAAGCGACGGATCGGCCAGATGCGTGCCGAAATCCAGCCTGGTGATGATTGGTGCAAAAACGGGGAGGATGATAAGGGTGATTTCAATCCAGTCGAAAAAGAAGCCCAGCAGAAATACAACGACCATCAGCAATACCAAAACAGCCCATGGTCCCGTTCCCGTAGAGGCCATAATATGAATGATGGCGTCGTGGCCGCCCAAGAGTGCAAAAACATATGAAAAGGCAGTCGCCCCTACAAATAATCCAAATAACATCGCCGTGGTTAAGGCCGAGCGTTCCAGCACATCTTGCAGGGAAGCAATGGAAAGCTTGCCTTTAAAGGCTGCAAGCAGCAAAGCGCCCAGTGCTCCAACCCCGCTGGCTTCTGTTGGGGTCGCAAAGCCGCCAAAAATGGAACCAAGAACGGCCATGATTAACAGTATTGGCGGCAAAAAACTCTTCACGATTGTTAAAGTGGTTAGCTGACCCACGACGGCGTTGGCGGCGAGCTTAGGGGCCAAGTGGGGGCTGTGCCAGGTGCGCAAAAATATATAAAGCATATATAAGGCCGCCAAAAACAGGCTAGGGCCTATGGCCGCCATAAAAAGGCTGCCAGCAGATGTGGACAGCAAATCGGCCATGACCACAAGCATAATTGAGGGTGGCAGCAAAATACCAAGCGTGCCCGAGGCGGCAATGGTGCCAGTGGCGAGCGATTTATCATAGCCCGCCTCCAACATCACCGGCAAGGCCATCAAGGTCATCATCACTACACTTGCGCCGATAATGCCAGTAGTGGCGGCTAAAACAACGCCAAGCAGGGTAACGGATAGCGCAAGCCCCCCTGGAATGCGCCGGGTCATCAGTTGCAAGGTTGTTAACAGCTCGCGCGCAACCCCACTACGCTCCAGCATTGTGCCCATGAAAATAAACATGGGAATGGCTACCAATACCAATTTACTGACAACGCCGCCAAAAATTCGGCTGACAACCAGAAAAAAGCTATCTCCGTTCTCAACGCCCAGCGCAACGGCTATCAGCCAGAACAGCAGGCCGGTGCCACCAAGGACAAAAGCCACGGGAAAGCCGGAAAATAACAGCGGTATCAGAACAATAAACATCAGGAAAGGAAGCATTTCTATCAACAACTGCACTAGCTTTGCCCTTGATTTGGGTGGGGATCGGCAAACATTGTCTGCTCGGCCAAAAATTTGGGGCCAAAAAGGAAAACAAAGCTTTCCAAAAGCCGTGCGAAGGCTGCGAATCCCAATAAGCCAAAGCCAACTACAATCATTGATTTGATAATCCAGCGGAATGGCAACCCGGTCGCCGACGCTGAAGCTTCGCTATATTTTACACTGTAAGCGACATAGTCATAACCAAAGATCAATATCGCTGCTACGTAAGGCAGCAGGAAAAACAGGCAGCCCAGCATTTCGATGCTGGCTGCACTGCGCCTATTGAATCGTTCGGAAATCAGTTCGATGCGTACGTGGATGTTTTTGGTATAGGCCCAGCCCAAACACAAAAGAAACAAGGCACCGTGAAGATGCCATTCCAGTTCTTGTAATTTTGTCGATCCGATCACAAACCAACGGCGCATCGTAACATCGGTAACAATCACCAGCATCAAAAGTAGCATCAGCCAGACAGAAGCCCGTCCAATGCCGGTACTGATGGCCTCCAGCCGTTTCGATAAGGAAAAGAGAAAGTGCACTCGGTGTGGTCCTTCAATAGAATCAGTGTGTTCTCAATTTTTTAAATAACCACGTGCGGCCCAGATTTTGTATTTTGCACGGAATTCACTAAGCGAAACCCAGACTTTAGCGAATGTCGGGTCGTTTGCCGCCATTTCTGCGGCGACTTTGTCCCAGGCTTTGCTAAGTTCGGCCAATATCTCGGGCGACCAGCTGTGCAGAATAACACCTTCGGCCTTCAGTTTTGCCAGAGCATCAGGTTGAAGCGCTTCGCCCTCAGACATTCCGTAGCGCACGCTGGCTGCGCAAACGGTATTGATTTGCAGCCGCTGTGCCGGGGCTAGCGCATTCCAGGATTTCAAGTTGATCATCAGTTCAAACATGGTTGATTGCTGATGCCAGCCGGGGAAATAATAGTGTTTGGCAACTTCGTAAAAACCCATTTTATAATCAACGGCGGGCATGGCATATTCAGTGGCGTCAATAGTGCCAAGTTCTAACGCCTGGTATATTTCGCCGCCAGCGATCAATTGCGGAGACGCGCCCACCTTCTCAAGGACTTTGCCTCCCAATCCGAAAAATCTGATTTTTAAGCCTTTGAAATCCTCAATGCTATTGATCGGTTTTTTGAACCAACCAGAAGCTTCTGGCGGCGTAATACCGCAAATGATGCTGTGGATATTATGTTTGTGGTAAATTTCTTCGAAAAGCGCTTTCCCGCCGCCATAATCATACCAAGCCAGATATTCGGGCGCTGACGGTCCAAAAGGAACGGCTGAAAAAAGCTGGAGCGCTGGCTCTTTGCCTGCCCAGTAACCGGGGGTGGACCATCCTGCCTCAACCGCGCCGTAACTTACAGCGTCAAAGGTTTCAAACGGCGGAGCGAGAACGCCTGGCTCATAGAATTTAAGATCAACAGTACCTCCCGTGATCATGGGAATGTCGGTTTCTAGCCGTTTTCCCATCGTGCCTAATTGCAACAATGTGGACGGGTAAGTGCTGGTCATCCGCCACTTTACGTGGTTAGGGATTTTTGGTTCCTTCACTTCGGCGTCGATGGCGTCGTCGATGGCAGCATCGGTGGCAGGTTCACCGCAACTCACGGCTAGCAGACAGCCGCTGAGTGCCAATATATGGCGTAAGCCCATGTTTCCCCCTTAATGCTGATGGATGTTATCTGAATTTTTTGAGCGATTGTCCAAGCAAAATATATAATTTTCCCATGTCCGATGAAATCATCGTCACCGACATTGTGCCCCCTTTATCACCCATCATCATGCGTTCCATCATGCCTTCAAAGTCCCGGCAATAGCGGGCCACGGCCTCTTTGAATTCAGGGTCGCTTTTGAATTTTTCACCGATCGTTTTGCGGGTTTTGCGATCTGCTATCTTCAGTGTGCGTCGCATAAACACTGATTTGTCACCATCAAGGTAATCCTGCCAAACGTCGTCAGGCAGGTCCTCTGAAAGCGCCTTGTTGATATCGATGGATGTTGACTGCAAGCTTTCCATCAACAATTGAGCCGTGCGGGCGAAGTCATTCTTGGAAGCCGCAGCAATGCGTTTTTCAATCTCCGCCGTCTTGTCAATGAATTGCTCGGCTTGCTGGGCGATCTTGTCTGCCTCTGTACCCAAGCGCATGGCCAATAGCGCGCTTTCTTTCTCTGCTTGATCGGCCGTTTCTTGATAGTCGTTTAGCACACGTGCGAGTGTGGCCTGCATTTCCGCCTGCAAATAGGTGATACGCTCGTTTGCTTTATTGCCAACGTCTTCAACCGTGGCTGCAAGTTCAATCCCCGTTTCATCAACGCTTTTGCGGACCTCGATTTGGGCGCGTTCTGTCTGGTCCATCAATGACTGCGTTGCGGCATCGAGACGATTAGCAGCATCCATCGAGCTATCGGTGAAAGTTGCAATTTGTTGGCCCATCGAATCTGATGCCCGGTTCAATTCAGAAATAACACCTTCGGTATCATTGAGAATGCGACCGCGTTCACCAGCAAAGGCCTCTGCCGCACTTCCAAGGGCAGCGCTGGTTTCAGCCAGTTCGCCTCGAAGGTCAGTTGATTTAGCGCTGAGCGTTGAAGCAGCGTCGTTTAAGCTTTGCTCCGAGCTTTTACTGATCGAAGAAACATGATCAATCAGTTGAACAAGTTCACCGGATTTACTGTTTAAACTGGTTTCAGCGGTTGTCGCAGTGTCTTGCAGGGTGCGACTATGTTCGGTGAAACGTTCGGTTGCCTCAATGACTCGTTCAGCAGCTTCGCTGGACGCTGCATTCAAGACTTCGCGCTGTGTTGTTAGATCATCTTCAAGGCGCGCGAGTTTCATGCGGGTTTCGTTCAATACGTTGGTAATAATGTCGCTTTGCTCGTCCATTTTTTCACGCACAGAAGAAAGTTCTTCGCTTGTGGCTTGGGATTGGCCTGCGAGGCGCTTAGATTTATCGGCGATTGCCTCGACGGAAGCCTCAAGCGCTTCTTCGGTTTGCGTGCCGGCTTTAGCGAGCTCTTCCAGTTGTTCTTCGACGCCTGCGCGAAGCTGTCGAATATGGTTCAGTGTCCGGTGGGCGGTGTTTTCGGCCTCTTGTGCAGCACTGTCTCCGTGGACCGCGATTGCGCTCATGGTTTCGTCCAGTGCAGTTTTTGCACGCTCTAAACCATCCATCAACAGCAGGTCTGCTTTTTCAGCGTGGGCAATTACTGCTTCGCCAGTCTGGCTTGTGGTTTCCATTAGTTGTTTATTGACATGGTCACTGGATGCCAGCGCCTGCTCGCAGTGGGCTTCGAGTGCCGTACCCGCTTCGTCCAACATGCTTTTGGCTTTATCAACAGTTGCGATCACTTGCTCAGACATGGCCTGGGCACGCTCGGCAAACAGATCACTGACTTCACTGGTTTTTCCGAGCGCTTCAGTTGCCGCAGCGCGGACTTCGCCAACATGGGTACGCAAATTTTGTTCAATTTTAGCAGATTCGGATGCGGCGAGCTCTGCGAGGTCATGCAAAACGGTGCCTTGGGTTTTCATATGTTCAGACAACTCGGCGGATCGGCCTTCAAGTCCCTCAACATCATGACGGAAGCGCTCCATGCCTGCGAGCGCACTTTCTGTTGCCGAGTAAAGCCGCAATTCAACGGTCTCGGATATGTCCTTGATTTCCCCCGCTCGTGATGTAACTTTTTCACCAGCACTATCAATCCGTGTCTCAAAGTTCGCAGTGGCTTTGTCGATTGTATCGAAGCTAACTTCAATGCGCGCGCGTGCCTGATCGGCTGTATATTCAACTGTTCTTCCTGTGCCTTCCAGTTGGTTGGCCATGCGCTCGATCATTTCCTCCAGAGCTTTGAAACGGCCCTCAACATCATTGGTAGTTAGGTCAATAGCACTGCGTTCGCGTTCCAATATATCACGGATGCTGGTTGTCCGGGCTTCGGTATCAGCAGCTGCGGAAAAGAGATTGTTGATTTGATCCTGAAACCTGCCTTCCAGATTGGATATGCGGTCAGCGGCAAGGCTTGCTACTGCATCAATATTTTGCAACTCGCCCAGCAGTGATTTATTCAATTGAGCAAGGCGCTGTTCAGCAGCTTCTACCGGGGCAATTGCCTTGTGTAAATTGTTGGCCAGCGCAAGCCTGCGTTCAAGCATTGGATCCGAGCGTTGGAAAGCAAGCGCAATGAGCCAAAAAATAGCGATAGGCGTCGCGTATCCGGCCAGCAAGGGTGCTATGGTGGTGGCAGAACTGAAATTTGCTTGCCACGCTGGGCCTATATAGACAAAATACAGGCTGGCAATCGTCCAAATCAGGGATAATGCCCCAGCAACAATAAGCGGCACCAGGCGCCGTGGGTTGTTCGGTGATTTGCCCGAGTCCTTCAGTGGTTCGCCGTCAGCTTGAGTGTCGGGCTCAACGACTTCCGGGAAATTTACCTCAGCTTTTGACATTGAAACCCCTATGGTTTGCTATGGTTCTGCTTCGTTTGAGCAAAAGGTACGACATGTTTTTACCGGATTTCCAGCTTCAAGCGTAGCGCTCACTATATCATTGTTAAGAAAACTTATGGCATAATCGTGTTAAAGAGCTTTAAACACGAAAAGAAAGAGGCTTAAAAGTGGCCAAACAAGCCAAAAGTGGGGAAAAACCCGCAGCAGCTCTGCCCAGCAAACCGAGCGAGGCTCAACGAAGCTATTTGGCGCGCGGAATTGATCAGCCTGGCGGTAAGCTACCCCTGTTTGACGAGAATGGACGCCGAATCGGTGAGAAAACGATAAGCTCATGCTTAAAGCGTGGTTGGTGTGAAGCTTGGGCCAGAAACCCGATCAAACCTGATTGGCTCGTTTGCAAACTAACAGAGGCAGGACGGCGTGCTGCATTGAAAGGCGTACCGCGTGACTGAGTCTAGTTGGGACGAAACAATCATTCTTGACTGTGACCATCTTTCGGGCTTTACCGGCGGGGACCCCGACTTTGAATGTGAGGTACTTGATATTTTTCTAAGCAACGCGCCAGATTATCTTGAAACGCTGTGCAATTCTGAAAGCGAAAGATGGCGGGTAACGGCCCACAAGTTGAAAGGGGCTGCGCGGAGCATCGGCGCCTGGCGTTTGGCACGGTCTGCGGAACGTGCCGAGCGCATGGCTGCGCCGATGCCTGGGGACCCAAGACGCGTTGCCATTTTAAAAGACCTGGGCGAGAGGCTCGCTGCATTGGTGGAATTTATTAGGGACTATCAGATCGAATTACGTAATAGTGAAGTCTAATAGTTTAAAGAATAAAGCGTTAACGCAATTGAAAACATTGGTATTTTACACCTAGTACGTTAAAAATAACCAATACAACAAAACCAACTCTCAGGACGAGGGCAACTTTATGGCCGAATACGATTTTGACCGGGTAAATGTTCTTCTTGCCGAAGACAGTCCTTTTATTCGTTCGCTACTGGTGAATTCCCTGAAGGTATTGGGCGTTGGCAATGTTTTTGCTGTTGAACATGGCGGAGATGCCATTCATTTCCTTCAGCGTGTGAAAAATGAACCGATGAAAATTGGGGTACAACAAATCGACATTGTCATATCAAACTGGGATATGCATCCAATTGATGGCATGATGTTCTTGCGCTGGGTACGGCGCCACAAGGATAGCCCGGATCGGTTCGTTCCGTTTGTGATGATAACGAGCTATACTGAACCTGAACGCATTCTTCAGGCGCGCGAAATGGGCGTATCCGATATTTTGGCCAAGCCGTTTACGATTAATCATATCGGTGAGAAAATTATCTCGATCATTGAACGGCCTCGTCAATTTGTTCATACACCCGATTTCTTTGGCCCTGATAGACGGCGACAGAAGTTGGATACTAAGTCTGAAAGACGCATATTGACTGACAAGAGTGAAGGCGTGGAGGTTATTCGTGGCTAGCAACAAACCTGTTATCGTCCGCTTTTATCGCTTCCAAAACCGCTTGAAGGAAAAAACTTCGGGGTTGGCACCTGGCCGTGCCTCGATTTCGCCGGAAGCGATGGAAAAAGCACAAGAGGCCCTCAGCAAAATGTCGGAAGATTATCCGGATTGGGTTTCGGGCATTATCGTGAAACTGCAAGAACAACATGGCCGCTGTGTTGACAGTCCGGAAATGCGCCAAGACTGTTTTGAAGAAATCAATCATATGGCCCATGATATGAAGGGGCAGGGCGGAACTTTCGGCTACCCCTTGATTACGTCATTCGCAGATTCGCTTTATGGTTTTACCGTTAAGCGATCCGGTGAGATTTCAGATAATCAGATTGAGCTGGTCAAAGGTCACCTGGATGCAATGCGTGCGGTTATTCGTGGGCGCGTCAGTGGTGGCGGCGGCGAAATTGGCCAAAAGCTAACGGAAGGCTTGAACGAGGCCATCGCGAAATATGAAGAAGATAACTAGGGTCGGAAGACGCGGCTCAGTTTCACCCAAAAAAAGGCCTGTCAGCGAGACAGGCCTTTTCTCTTGGTTGTTTAGTGCTTAATTTATTTTTTCTTGGCAGCCCGCTTTCGAAGTTCGAGAGCGTGATCAATCACATGGAAAATTTCGTTTTGCTCGATCGTGCCCCTAATAAGGTGCGCCCATGGGCCAGTGGCGAAAGCGGCAACATCTTCACCGCCGTGCGTTTCATTGTGCAGTGGTACAGCAGATTGTTGGCGGAAAAGTGGGTCCAGGACTTCTTCTTCTGTCAAAAGGGACCGCTCGCCTGAAACAGCGTTAGGACCATTTTGGTACCCCAAAGTGGTGTAAGGTTTGCCGTCATCAGCCAAAATATATTCGCCGTCTGCCATGCCTGGGCCTGAAACCAATCCCAAGATAGGATTGCCGCGTTTGGGATAGCCTGAAATGGTAAAAGTGTGGCTGTGATCAGCGGTGACCAAAATGAGTGTATCTTTAAGATCAACCAGCTCGAGCGCGCGCCGAACAGCCTTTGAAAGCGCTACAGTATCATTAAGCGCCAGACTTGCCGCACTTCCATGATGTGCGTGGTCAATGCGCCCCGCTTCAACCATCAGATAATAGCCCTTTTTGTTTTTCGAGAGCATCTTGATAGCAGTTTCTGTCATTTCGGCCAGCTCCGGCTGGTTTTCATGCCGCAGGGCGTTAAAGTCCATGTGATCCGGGCTAAACAGCCCCATTAGTCGGCTGGTGTTTTTAATATCAGTGGCCAGCATGCCCGCTTTGTCGGTTACATATCTTGCGCCGACGCGGGAAGCGGTCCACGCCTCTGGTATATTTAATCCATCCATTCGGCCTTCGGGTTTGGCCGGCATTTCATCGCCGGTAGCTGGAGGTGTTTCACCCACGAAAGGCACCATATATCTACTGCCGCCGCCGAGTGCGACTTCCAGCCCGTCACCACCCATATTTCCCAGTATTTGCGATGCAATGTCGGGACAGCCATTTTGTTTGGCTTCCTCAGGCAGAGAAAAGTCTGCTTCCCAATTGCGATCAGCACTGTGTGCGTAAACGGCCGCAGGCGTAGCGTGGGACAGGCGCGCTGTACTAACCACGCCTGTGCTCATGCCTAATTCTTCAGCGTAGAAGGCGGTGGGTTTTGGTGCGTCTTCCATATAGTCTTTGCAAACACCGCGTTTGTGGGTGGGGGCGGTATTGATCACGCCTATCTCGGTTTTTGAACCAGTATTCAGAGCTGTTGCCGTGCCCGCGCTATCCGGCACCTGAGCATTCACATTATAAGTTTTGACAAGGGCTGTATTTGGAAATTTTTCAAAAGACAAATAGTTTTCTTCGCCAGAGCGACCTTGCAATTGGCCTTCAAGAATGCGGCCCGCAGTTAAAGTGGATACGCCCATGCCGTCGCCTATGAAAAGAATAACATTCTTGGCGCGCCGTTTATTTATACGCTGTGTAATGCGTGCTTCTACCGCGGCTTCGCCGTCTGCGAGCCACGATGAAGTCGTGCCTGTATAATCTGTCGCACCATTTTCAGGGCTAGGCGCGGTTTGCGGTACTGGTATGGTTGAGGCACACCCCGCTAAAAAAGCTGAAAGCAATAGGCTGTATTTTTTCATCTCTGTTTCCTTGGCTGCCGTTTTCCACCGTCCTTTGCCAAACGGTCTTCCCTGTTGAAAGGGGAGATTGGTTAAAGACGGTGCCAAAGTTGATATTGCACAGCAATGTTTTGTGGGCAACTCCAATGGCTTCTTAGACAAAAAATTTAACAAAAGTCACCAGATTAAATCTGAGGTTTAGCCCAAAAGTATCAGGGGTTAGCAGCAAGTCGCAGCGAGGGGGCAGTTTGTCGCCAAAAGGTCGCAAGTCCGGCGCACACCCACTAGATAGATAATATCGGTGGTAATGGAAATACATGAAACCGACTCAATACGGCAGAAAACAACTTGTAAAAACATAAAAACAACATGCGAGCATGTGGAAAAACGAGGAAAAGAAAAATGTTATTCAATAAATTATTTGAGAGAAAATTGAGGCTTGCGACAGTGATGGCGGGCGCATTGGCGGGCACACTTGTGGCCTCTGGTGGTGCGATTGCAGGAGCCCCCGCTGACGGCCTGAAAAGCTGGGCTGCAGCAGCGAACCAGTCTGTGGACGATGTTATGCAATATCCGAGAATGACTATTCGCGGCAGCGGAAACGGTGCTGCGAGATTTAACGTCACCATTAACAGGTCCGGTGAAGTGGTAACAAGCGATCAAGTTCAGCGCATCAATAGCTCAATATTGAATAGCGCTGCAAAAAAGGTTCTGCGGCAAGCGGATTTCCCTGCGCTTCCAACAAGCTATAAAGGCGACTCGATGACTTTTGTTTTACAGCTAAATTACGGTGCGGGTAAGGATGTGAAACTTCCACGCCAAGGCCGAGTGACGAGCCGTCAAATCGCGTCAGCTACCGGGCAATCCGGGATTGAACTCGTAAATGCAGAAGCAAACGCTGACTAACCTTAGCAAACATCAAGAAAGGCGGGGCTATTTTCCCCCGCCCTTTTTTGACCTTAGGTGGCTATCGAAGACTTTTCATGGCCTTGTCCAAACCGCTAAGGGATAGCGGATACATTCGGTCTGACATCAGAGATTTTAACATTTGCAATGACTGGCTATAGGTCCAGTGGTCTTCAGGAATTGGATTGAGCCATACGGCTTTCTGGTAGATATCGGTGATACGTTTCATCCAGACTGCCCCTGATTCCTCGTTCCAATGTTCAACAGAGCCACCCGCGTATGAGATTTCATAGGGGCTCATGGATGCATCACCAACAAAAACCACTTTATAGTCGTGTGGGTAGGTGTGAAGCACATCCATCATTGGCGTGGTGTCGGTGTATCGCCGACTATTATCTTTCCATACGCGTTCGTAGGGGCAATTGTGAAAATAGAAAAACTCAAGATGCTTAAATTCAGTTTTGGCTGCGGAAAAAAGCTCTTCGCAGACTTTAACATAGGGGTCCATAGATCCGCCGACATCCAGGAAAAGCAATAGTTTCACGGTGTTATGGCGTTCTGGTATCATTTTAATGTCAAGATAGCCATTGTGGGCGGTTGCGCGGATGGTATTGTCCAAATCCAGCTCAGTGGCTTCTCCTTGGCGGGCAAACTGCCTTAGCTTTCTGAGCGCGACCTTAATATTGCGCGTGCCAAGTTCAACTGTGTCATCAAGGTTTCTGAATTCTCTTTTATCCCAAACTTTAATGGCTTTGCCGTGGCGGCCTTCTTTTTGGCCAATGCGCACACCTTCCGGGTTATAGCCATATGCGCCGTAGGGACTGGTGCCTGCGGTGCCGATCCACTTACTGCCACCTTGATGTCGCTTTTCCTGTTCCTCAAGGCGTTTTTTGAGTGTCTCCATGATCTGGTCCCAGTCGCCCAGAGACTTTATTTTTTCCATCTCTTCAGCACTAAGATAGAGTTCAGCCATTTTTTTAAGCCATTCATCCGGGATGTCTGAGGTCTCATCGTCGGCAATGAATTCAATGCCTTCAAAAGTTTTCCCAAATATCCGATCAAATTTATCGAGATTTTTTTCGTCCTTGATAAAGGTGGCACGCGAAAGAAAATAAAAATCATCGACGCTATAATTTGCGCAGCCTGCCTTCAGTGCATCAAGCAGCGTAAGATACTCCTTGATGCTGACGGGTAGGCCGTTGTTTTTTAGCTCGAAAAAGAAATTAATAAACATGGCGCTAGCGCTAGCTCGTTTTTCTGCGGTTCATGAAGGCGAGGCGCTCAAAAAGGTGAACGTCTTGCTCGTTTTTAAGGAGCGCACCATGAAGCGGCGGAATAAGTTTGCTTGGGTCTTTTGATTTCAGGACTTCCATGGGTAATTCCTCTGCCATCAAAAGTTTCAGCCAGTCCAACAGCTCGCTGGTGGAAGGCTTTTTCTTCAGGCCCGGCACGTCTCGAATGTCAAAAAAGACGCTGAGCGCTTCTTTGACAAGATCGTGCTGGATATCCGGGTAATGCACAGCAATAATGTTGCGCATGGTATCGGGCTCAGGAAACTTGATATAATGAAAAAAGCAGCGCCGCAAAAATGCGTCAGGCAGCTCTTTTTCGTTGTTGGATGTTATTATCACAATTGGCCGGTTCACGGCTTTGATCGTTTCGCCAGTTTCATAAACATGGAACTCCATTCTGTCGAGCTCCAAGAGCAAATCATTCGGGAATTCGATATCGGCCTTGTCAATTTCGTCGATCAACAGGACTGGCGTTTTACCGCGTTCGAAAGCCTCCCAAAGTTTGCCCTTTTTTATGTAGTTTTTGATATCATTGACTTTTTCGTCGCCCAGCTGGCTATCGCGTAGCCGAGACACTGCATCATATTCGTATAGGCCTTGCTGTGCTTTTGTGGTGGATTTGACGTGCCACTCAATAAGCTCCATGCCGAATGCATTCGCAACTTCATTGGCCAACACAGTTTTTCCTGTGCCTGGCTCACCTTTTATCAAAAGAGGACGGCGAAGAGTTGCCGCCGCATTCACTGCTATTTTCAGGTCTTCTGTAGCGACATATTGTTCGGTGCCCGTGAATTTCATGGACGCGTCTCCTGCTTGCTCTTGGTGCTTTGGTTTGAATAGATGAAATAGCCCGTCACAGTAAATTGTCCAACAAGAAAAATGTTCGATTTCTGTTTTGGGAAAGCAAAAAAATCCCGTTCCAACGCCTTCTAAGTGAGGTCAGAAACAGGGTATTATATTATAAGTGCACCTAAAGGTGGTTAGTCCGCGGTATTAAGAGCGGACTAACTAAGCTGTATCGTCAAGAATAAGGCCCTCAGGATCCCTAAATTTGGAAATAATCTGCAAGATTGTTTCCGGTGGGAATTGATTAATAACCTCTCCAGATTCCGCATCTATGCTTTTATAGACAAATCGGCCGGTATCAGCGTCCCTGTCGATGCGCAACTTGGTTTCTGTGCCTGTACCGCTCACAAATTCATCAATCGCTTTTGCCGCTTGTTCCAATGGGTCTTGCCCTTTGGTAAACTTGCTGCTTTGCCCGGTGTTATTAGAAGTCGTTTGACTGCCTTTTGAAGCTTTTGCTTCGGCAGAGGCAAAGCGATCAATACCACCAGGCCCGGATGGGTCTCGTGCATTAACGGGTTGCAGGTTAACTACCTGTGCGCCGTTTTTCACATTGCTAATGTCTGTCATTGTTCCACTCCAAGTGAATACCTTGTTCACTCTGCTTTCAAAATGTTGACGTTTGTCACTTCCAAAGTATAGGTGAGCCGGGGTGCCCTCGGCTCACCCAACTGTTTTTTAACGGAAGAGGCCAAGAACCGTCGAAGGCGCTTGATTAGCGATCGACAGGGCTTGCAGGCCAAGTTGCTGTTTCACTTGCAATGCTTGCAAGTTCGCAGATTCCTTAGCCAAATCAGCATCAACGAGGTTACCAATACCAACTTCAATCGTATCGGAAAGTTTATCAACAAATGTTCGCTGCAGATCAAGGCGGTTTGCGCCTGAACCCAAAGCAGACAGTGCTGTATTGACGTTGGCAATTGAAGACTCGAGTTTAGTCACAGCAGCAGAAGCCAATGCAGCAGTGTTAATCGCAGTCGCTGCAGTGATTGTCACTTTTGAGCCGGTCAAGGAAATATCTTGCGCCGAAATAGTGATCGAATTGCTACCTGTGTCGTTGGTAATCGCCACGATGGAAGTGCCGCTGTTTTTAACAACATTAGTGCCGTTAAATTCCGCGTTGCTAACGATCGAGGTGATTTGATCACGAAGCTGCGCGAAGTCATTGTTAAGCGATGCGCGGCTGGCAGTATCAAGGCCACTGTCTTTGGCAGCAACCGCTTTTTCCTTCAGCGAGATTAACAGATCAGAAACTGCTTCACCTGCTGCAAGGGCGACATCAAGAGTGGAACTTGCACGGTCAAGCGAGCCTTTAACAGCATTAAGACCAGCCACGTCACCACGAAGCTTTTGTGCAATAGCGAATGTAGCAGCATCGTCTTTAGCAGACGCTACCCTCAAGCCGGTATTAATCCGGCTTTGGACCTGTGTTAGGCCACCACTGGTTTTATTTAGATTTTGCAGCGCTAGAAACGCACCTGCATTGGTGTTTACCGAAAAAGCCATTTTAGCTCTCCATTTTGGAGTTTTTATTCGGGCATTTTGCCCTTTGGACGTTTTGTCCTAGGGTAAGTGATGCAAAGATGGTGCCATTTGGTTAAGGCCAGCGTGTGGCGTTAACATATTGTAAATAAATATGAATTTTAGATTCGTACCAACAGGCCGAAAATCAATATCTAGGCAATACTTGCCTACAACGGCAAAAGGTGCCCGCCAACCGCGAAATGGGCAGGCAAAAATTGCCGGTCACACTGATCGTCCCCATTCCAGCTTTTTGCGGCTAAAACAAAGAAAATTCAGAGGTTATGTGGTTGGGAAAGGGGTCCCGTGGGACCCCTGTTGTTGGATATTGTTTATATTACTGGAATAGTGAAAGAACCGTTCCTGGCGCCTGGTTGGCGATAGACAAAGCCTGTAAGCCCAGCTGCTGTTTCACCTGCAACGATTGCAGGCTTGCGCTGGTTTTGGCCAGATCGGCGTCAACAAGGTTACCAATGCCGACTTCAATTGAATCGGACAGCTTGTTAACAAACGTGCGCTGCAAGTCGAGGCGGTTTGCGCCAGAACCCAGAGCAGAAAGTGCTGTGTTGACGTTGGCAATCGATGATTCAAGTTTAGTAACCGCAGCAGAAGCCAATGCAGCGGTATTAATCGCAGTCGCTGCAGTGATTGTTACTTTTCCGCCGGTCAATGACAGGTCCTGCGCAGCAATTGTAATTGTATTGCTGCCTGTATCGTTGGTGATGGCCACAATGGCAGTGCCGCCGTTCTTAACAGCATTGGTGCCATTAAATTCGGCGTTGTTAACGATTGAGGTGATCTGATCACGAAGCTGCGTGAAATCATTGTTAAGCGATGTGCGGCTGGCAGTATCAAGGCCACTGTCTTTGGCTGCAACCGCTTTTTCCTTCAGCGAGATTAACAGATCAGAAACTGCTTCACCAGCAGCGAGTGCCACATCAAGTGTCGAGCTGGCCCTGTCAAGAGAGCCTTTCACGGCGCCCAGACCGGCAACATCACCACGTAATTTTTGCGCAATGGCAAATACAGCAGCGTTGTCTTTCGCAGACGCTACTTTCAAGCCCGTATTAATCTGGGTCTGAACCTGGCTCAATTTATCAGAGGTTTTGTTGAGGTTTTGTAGAGCGGCGAATGCGCCCGCGTTCGTATTGACAGAAAATGCCATTCTAGTTCTCCATTCTGAGAATATTTAAGAGCTTTTTGCTCATCGAAGCCTTTTGCTTCTGGGTATCTAATAAGCAAGGGGTGTGCCAATAGTGTGCAACATGGATGTTAGATTGGATTATTTAAAAAAATGTTTAAAAACAATTGCTTATAGATTTTCTAAGGTTCGTTTTTATAAAGGCATTCGGATTGGTGATTTTATTAGGCAGTTAATGCCGCGCTGACTCGGCAGAAAGCTCCTGCGAGAGCTGCGTGCCAGGAAAAAAATGCCGAGCACCAATGTGCCCGGCATTTTTGGCTCCTTTACTGGAACAGACTGATAACCGCCTGCGGCGCCTGATTTGCGATCGACAGCGCTTGTAAGCCAAGTTGTTGTTTGACTTGAAGCGCCTGAAGGTTAGCGGACTCTTTTGCAAGGTCTGCATCCACCAGGTTGCCAATGCCAATTTCAATAGTATCTGACAACTTCGCAACAAACGAACGTTGGAGTTCTAGCCGATTGGCGCCGGCACCCAAAGCGGACAGCGACGTGTTAACATTGGCAATCGAACTTTCTACATTCGCCACAGCCGCTGAAGCCAATGCTGCCGTGCCGATGGTTTGGCTGGCAGAAAGGGCAACTGTGGTTCCTGTCAGAGACAGGTCTTGTGCGGCAATTGTAAGTGTACTGGACGCATTGTCATTGGTTATGGCGGTGATCGCGGTACCACCATTCTTGACTGCGTTTGTACCATTGAACTCGGCATTGCTGACAATTGAAGTAATCTGGTCACGAAGCTGCGTGAAGTCATTGTTAAGTGACGTGCGGCTCGCTGAATCCAAACCAGCATCTTTGGCAGCAACCGCCTTCTCTTTCATTTCAATGAGAAGGTCAGAGACGGCTTCTCCGGCAGCAATTGCTACATCAATAGTTGATAGCGCACGATCGATTGACGACTTGGCAGCTTTGATTCCTGCCACGTCTGCACGTAATGACTGTGCGATGGCGAATGTTGCGCCATTGTCTTTCGATGATGCCACTTTTAACCCTGTATTAATTGCCGTCTGTACCCGTGTCAGTTGAGTGCCGGTTTTGGTTAGATTTTGAAGCGCCGACAGCGCAGCTGCGTTTGTATTTACGGAAAAAGCCATTGGATGTCTCCTTTCTGAGATTTTTTGAGCATTCTGCTCGCTGACTCAGTAAGCGCAAGGCGTGTGCCATCCATAAGGCTATGTAATATAATGATTAAATATAGTTCAAGGTCTTCCGTATTGGGAAGTGGAACTTTTTAGCAGGCAATTTTTGCCGTAATTCGGTAAATTTTGGTAAAAAAAAGGGCCCCGAAGGGCCCTGATAGTGTGTGATTCTAAGATCACTTACCGGAATAGGGAAAGAACCGTTCCTGGTGCCTGATTGGCGATAGACAAAGCCTGTAGACCCAGCTGCTGTTTCACCTGCAACGATTGCAGGCTTGCGCTGGTTTTGGCCAGGTCGGCGTCAACAAGGTTACCAATGCCGACTTCGATTGAATCGGACAGCTTGTCAACAAACGTACGCTGTAGGTCGAGGCGGTTTGCACCGGAACCCAGAGCAGAAAGTGCTGTGTTGACGTTGGCAATCGATGATTCGAGGTTAGTAACAGCAGCAGCTGCAAGAGTCGCGGTGCTGATCGACGTTGTAGCGCCAATCGACACTTTTGTTCCAGCAAGTGACAGGTCCTGCGCAGCAATTGTAATTGTATTGCTGCCTGTGTCATTGGTGATTGCACTGATAGCTGTGCCGCCATTTTTAACAACATTGGTGCCGTTAAATTCTGCGTTGTTAACGATTGAGGTGATCTGATCACGAAGCTGAGCAAAATCATTGTTGAGCGACGCCCGACTGGCAGTATCAAGGCCACTGTCTTTAGCCGCAACAGCCTTTTCTTTCAGTGAAATCAAGAGGTCAGAAACAGCTTCGCCGGCTGCGAGAGCCACATCGAGTGTCGAGCTAGCGCGGTCAAGCGAGCCCTTCACAGCGTTCAAACCGGCAACATCACCACGTAGTTTTTGCGCAATAGCAAATACAGCAGCGTTGTCTTTCGCAGACGCTACTTTCAGGCCCGTATTAATCTGGGTCTGAACCTGGTTCAATTTGTCGGAGGTTTTGTTGAGGTTTTGCAGGGCAGCGAATGCGCCCGCGTTCGTATTGACAGAAAATGCCATTTTAGTTCTCCATTCTGAGTACCGTTTAAGAGCTTTTTGCTCCTGGAAGCCTTTTGCTTCTGTTAATAATCAAGCAAAAAACGTGCCAATTTTTGAACAAAACGCAAAAAAAACTATATATTACAGCATGATAGGAATTTTCCCGACTGACAGGAGGCGAAAAGTGCGAAGAAAACCTGACCAAAAAAAAGGGCCCCGAAGGGCCCTGATAGTGTGTGATTCTAAGATCACTTACCGGAATAGGGAAAGAACCGTTCCTGGTGCCTGATTGGCGATAGACAAAGCCTGTAGACCCAGCTGCTGTTTCACCTGCAACGATTGCAGGCTTGCGCTGGTTTTGGCCAGGTCGGCGTCAACAAGGTTACCAATGCCGACTTCGATTGAATCGGACAGCTTGTCAACAAACGTACGCTGTAGGTCGAGGCGGTTTGCACCGGAACCCAGAGCAGAAAGTGCTGTGTTAACGTTGGCAATCGATGATTCAAGTTTAGTAACCGCAGCAGAAGCCAATGCAGCGGTGCTAATCGCAGTCGCTGCAGTGATTGTTACTTTTCCGCCGGTCAATGACAGGTCCTGCGCAGCAATTGTAATTGTATTGCTGCCTGTGTCATTGGTGATTGCACTGATAGCTGTGCCGCCATTTTTAACAACATTGGTGCCGTTAAATTCTGCGTTGTTAACGATTGAGGTGATCTGATCACGAAGCTGAGCAAAATCATTGTTGAGCGACGTGCGGCTGGCAGTATCAAGGCCACTGTCTTTAGCCGCAACAGCCTTTTCTTTCAGTGAAATCAAGAGGTCAGAAACAGCTTCACCGGCTGCGAGAGCCACATCGAGTGTCGAGCTAGCGCGGTCAAGCGAGCCCTTCACAGCGTTCAAACCGGCAACATCACCACGTAGTTTTTGCGCAATAGCAAATACAGCAGCGTTGTCTTTCGCAGACGCTACTTTCAGGCCCGTATTAATCTGGGTCTGAACCTGGCTCAATTTATCGGAGGTTTTATTGAGGTTTTGTAGGGCGGCGAATGCGCCCGCGTTCGTATTGACAGAAAATGCCATTTTAGTTCTCCATTCTGAGTACCGTTTAAGAGCTTTTTGCTCCTAGAAGCCTTTTGCTTCCGGGGGGTATTATGCAAATAGTGTGCCGCACCGCTGTCGTTGCAGGCTATGCTTCGTGGTGAGGCGGTGAAGCCATCAATAATCGTGTCCACACTGGGTATGGTTTTCCTGTTTAACTTATGTTTTCTTGGCGAGGCGGGGCAATGTTTACCGGGCAATTCGGCAAAAATTGCCGCTAACAGGCAATAATTGCCGGATAAATGCAAGAGCGTGGCAATGGGTGGCAGGATAAAATGGAGCGGGGAGGACTAAAAGGCTCTATTGACTGAGCCCGGTGCTGGAGCTGCATCAGTATCTGGTGTGGTTTGCGTTTGGGATTGGAGTTTGGCTTGAGCGGCAAGGCCTTCCATAATCGTGCGATTAATGCCGATAAGGTCTTCAATAGATTCAGCCCCGCGCATAACAGCAGAGGAATGCTTTGAGACCCATATCGAAAGAGAAATTATACCCGCACGCAAACCATCAGGCAGGCTATTGCCTTCAGCACCACAATCTGAGGACAAAACCGACCACATTCTACGATTCCAATCCAAAACACCTACAAGATCTGTGCCGCGCAAGCCTTGGTCTTTAGCAGAAATTAGAGCATTGGTCACTTGAGAAAATAGTCGATATTCAATCTGACTAGGCGTTTCTGATGACTGTTGTGCTTTCTGGTACGCTTGGTACGACATTCAAAATCCAGATACTGTTAATGATACTATGTCGATGGCCCGAGCCGATCTTGCTCAAATTCGATCAACTTTTTACAAACGATCAACGCTTTGTAGAAATTCTTTTCCATCACGTGACGACTGATTTTTACACAACCCTCAATCGCTTCGGGGGTGCTGATCGCATTCATAAACTCTGTCATTCTGACGACAAATTCCTCGTAATATTTTTCCGTTTGGGCTTGGTCCATATACATCAGCATAATGGGGAAATAGATCCGCCTGGCCGGTGTGTTGACATCTTGTTCTTGCAAAATATCCTTTTCTCTCAAGATGGATGCTTTATTGTGGACAATCAATGTTGCTCGCCTATCAGCATTAGCAATTACTGCGCCATTAATAACCAATCTTTCATTCGGTTTTAAAGAAAGCTTCAATGCCATTTATTCTTCCCCTTGCAATTCTAGCAATACTACACGCAAATTCGTTTCAATCCTCTTAACTCTTTATACCATAAGGAATTCAGGACGGGTAGGAATACTATTTTGTTCCGCGCGCTCATTGCAGGTTGCTGCATAACTGCGATAATTGTATGATTTTTTGTCCCAAGGGGACATCAATTTTAAATTAGGGAGGCCCGAGTGGCTGCCAAAAAACGCAAGAAAAATGCTAGCCCGCAGAAAAGTAAGCTTGAGAAGTACGGTTATGGCAAAGCCGATTTGACTGTAGGCGAACTTAGACGAGCCTTGAAAAAAGGGCAAGAGCATGCGGAACTTGCTGAATGGGAAAAAGCGTTGCCTTATCTGTTAAAGGCATGGGACGCTATGCCTGATGATTTGTCTCTTTTGACGTTATTATCTCATGCTCTAGCCCAACTTGGTGTTCGCGATAAAGCTGTTCTGGTGCTTGAGCGAACGCTCTCAATTCATGGTGCCACACCTGAAATTCTTGGTGTTATGCTGAGCCTGTCACTTGAACTTGGAATGCATGAAGTGGCTGTTAAGCTATGTCTTACGCTCATTGAGATGGAGCCCGCGAACCCAAATCATTATGTTAATTTGGCGACAGGATATACCGGAGTGGGAAAACTGGACGAGAGCATTGAAATGCTTCAGGGTGTTTTACCGCTATTTCCCGAAGACTCTAATTTGTGGAATGTTCTGGCTACCCAGGTTCGTTCACGCCACGGCGTAGAGGCATCGATTGTCTTTTTCGAAGAGGCTCTGAGGTTAGCACCAAACGATTTTAAAATCCTGAGCAATTACGGTCAGAGTTTGCTTATGAAAGGCGACTTTGAAGCAGCCCTTGAGCTGGATTTAAAGGCAATAGAACTAAATCCGTTATCGCCAGAACCTAGGCTGGGGGCCGCGCAACTGCTCTTCAAACAAGGGCGTTTTGTCGAGGCATGGGAACATTATGAACACAGGCTGGATACACGACGCAAATTAAACCAATCCCAGATATATACCCACGGAAGGCCCGCCTGGGAGGGCGAATCCCTTGAGGGGAAGACATTGTTGGTTGTGGCAGAGCAGGGCATTGGCGATGAAATTATGTGGGGAAACTTTCTTCCGTTTTTATATGACCGTGCCGAAAAGCTTGTTATTGGTTGCGATTACCGGCTTGTTTCTGCCTATCAACGACGGTTCCCAAATGCTGATGTCGAAAGATACGTGGACAGGATAATTTCCGGTTATCGGTACCGGGTTTTTCTGAATAGCCAGAAAGCCAGCGAAGATGGTTTGCTTACCATCGATTATGCATCGCCGATTGGCTCTGTTCCCAGGTTTGACTGGATAGAGCAATCGGCAATTAAAGCGCATCCAGAGGGCTTCTTGAACGCAGATCCCGAAAAAGCTTTGCAATTCAAGGCGCGTATGGATGACATCAGCGACAAGCCCAAAGTTGCGATTGCGTGGCGAAGTGGGCTGATGAATGCGGAACGGTCCTATATATATAGTTCGATCGAAGTTCTCGGACCGTTAATGGCGCTCAAAGACAAAGTTGATTTTATCAATATTCAATACGGCGCAGTTGGTGACGAGCTGGCGAAAGCCAAAGATATGCACGGTGTTACGATCCATAATTTTGAGGATATTAACTTAAAAATGGATATAGAGGCAAATTTGGCCATTATGCAAAGCTGCGACTTGGTCATATCGTCTGGTTCAGCACCTGCGCAGTTTGCCATGGCGTTGGGTATGCCCACTATTTTGATGGCATCAGGAAAAATATGGTGGGATTTTGGCAGTGAGGACAAGGTTCTTTTTGCCCGGGACGCAGAGCTGATCACAGGTGAAAAATCGGCCGACTGGCATGAAATCATGAGCCGTGTTGCGGCGCGCACAGTGGATCGTTTGTCACTTTAGGGCTTTAACCGTTCAGAAATTATGGTCTTACCCCTTTTCAGAAAAGCGGCATTATTTTTTGGCAAGGATAAACATTCCTTTTGCTTTACCTTTCAAAAAACCGGGCACAAATTTTGAGAACGGGAAATGGGCTGAAAAAGGTCTAAGGTTTGCTAAATAGTAGCGATATCGATTGCTATAGGAAAACTCGCCCTTGCACCGCAAGTTTGGGAAATCCCAAACATCAGAAAAGCCAAAATCATTCAATAGCGCCCGCAAGCTGACAGGGCTGTAGGGTTTTACGTGCGTATAATCATCAAAAAAGATATCAGAAGAATACCACCAATTGGGTGTGTTGATCATCAGGTAGCCACCCGGTTTAAGGCAGCGTCTGCTTTCGGTGATCATATTGTCCGGGCTTTTAAGGTGCTCCATCAGCGCATAACTGACCAGCAAATCATGGCTTTCATCCGGAAGCGGAAGCGGATCAACCTCGATATCTACGGTGTTGATATCAAAACCACGGTAATTCATTCCCAAGGCCTCAAATTCTGGTTTTAAGAACTGATCGCCACAGCCGATATCCGCAACACTCGCGCCTGCGCACAGAAAGTTTCCATTCGCCAGTCTTTCCAAGGTATGCAGCGTCTGTATTTCCCTTTTGGCAAAGCCAGACCTGTCACTACTTTCAATCTTTTTTAGCCTTTTCTCAAAATATGTCGTTTTGATTGTCATTTTTAGTGCTTTTCCAAATGCTTTTTTGGTCGGATACTTGCCGCGCAACTTTGGTTGCCGGGTTGATTAGCAGTTTTTTGGTTTAATCGGCCTTATAAGATACTGGTCATACAGGGTAATTTATGATTGGATCATTGACCAACAGGTTGCATCGCCTTTTTTGACATCGTGTAACAGTGTCTGCCCAATCAAGTCTTTGATATGCTTGGGTTTAAGGCCGTATCCGGGCCGAACGCAGGCAATGTCAACGTTGGTTAATATATGTCCTGCTTTATGATCGCACGTTATATAAAGCGAGCGGCGGGATTGCATCGACCCTTCTTCCGCGTCAACGGGGCCATATTGTACTTTGCCTATAGCCGCGTGCGCAATTCTTACCGCGTCTGCCATGCGCTTAAATTCATTTGGCTCGAGCGAAAATTCTGCGTCTGCGCCACCCTCAGACCGGCTGAGCGTGAAATGCTTTTCGATAACCTGCGCGCCGAGGGTCGTTGCGGCAACGGGAACGGCTTCTGTCAATGTATGGTCTGATAGGCCGATGGGCACGCCGAAACGGGTTGCCATATCCTGAATGTTTGAAAGGTTTGCAGCTTCTGGCGGTGTGGGGTAGGCGCTGATGCAATGTAGCAGGATAATCTCGGTAGCCCCTGCTTTTCGTGCGGCTGCTAGGCCGTCTTCGATTTCCTCTATTGTTGCGAGCCCGGTAGACATAATAATCGGTTTTCCGGTGGCGGCGGCTTTGCTGATCAGCTGTAAATCGACTAATTCGAACGAGGCGATTTTGTATGCTGGTACTTTGAGGTTTTCCAGAAAATCTATGGCATCCAGGTCAAATGGGCTTGAGAACATGGTAACGTCAAGTTTCGCTGCATAGTCGAACAGGGGTTTGTGCCAGCTTTTGGGTGTCATCGCATCGCTGTAAAGCGCATGGTAACTTTGCCCGCTCCATAGCCCGCCCTTGATTTGAAAATCATCCCCATCGCAGTCCATGGTGATTTTATCAGGATCATAGGTCTGTAATTTTACAGCGTCGGCTCCAGCATCAACAGCGGCCTTTACCATTTCAAGTGCGCGTTCCAAACTTCCCATATGGTTTGCGGATAGTTCAGCAATGATATAGGGCGGCATGTCCGGACTTATGGCGCGGCCAGCAATTGCGGGTATGGATTTACGGGTGTCAGGTGTCATTGGTTTAAATCTCTCCCATCAAGGCTTTAACAATGCGCTTAGTGCCCAAAATATCCAGCTCAGTGGGAATGCGGCTGGCAATAAGCGCACGCTCCTCCGGGCGGTGCCAAAGGCGTTTTGCTTCCTGGATGATATTTTCAAGCAGGGTGTCACGAGTGATCTCGATATCTTCTTCTGGTATGATGGTATGGCACCAGCTTACGTGCGCGCCTTTGATTTGATTCTGTGCTGTTATTGCCAGGATTGTTGGGATCCGAAACAATGCGAGTTCCGCCACTGTTAGGCCGCCAGCGCTGATCGCCATGCGCGCGCGCTGCATAATTTCTGCGAGATTATCGGTGTTGTGGTGGTGGGCCAGGTTGGCTATGCCAAGCTTTGATAAGCGCTCGGGGTTTGGATAGGCCGCTCCGGTGACGGCCTCGATTTGGGCGTCGGGCAGCTGCACTGCAATTGCGGAAACGGTCTCTATTGTCATGTCCAGATGATCGCTGCCGCCGAAGTTCACCAATATACTGGCATTACCATTGGTATCGTGCGTTGAACCCTGGCTGTCGTGGATGGCCTTCATGCGCTCGTGGGCTGCAATCATGTCAGAGCGAAACGAAATATATTTTGGGCCGAGCATAAGAGAAGCATACGGTGCCCACTGCTGGTAAGGGTGTTGTTGCGCATGAGGGGAAGCATTCACCACCACGTCAGCATGACAAATTGCCCCCGGCATATAATCATCAAACCGCAAACACCGCACGCCTGCCATTCGGAGCGATTTTTCATAGTCATCAGTAAAATGATAGCCATCGATAAGTACATAACCAGCGTTGCACGCCGAGGCCAAATTGAGAAACCCTGCCAGATCGGCCTTGTTATCATCAAGATGGATAACTTCAATCGATGCTTTTTCGAGGCGCGCCAGCAAAAGATTGGGCACCTGATGCATCGCAAAAACAACACGGTGGCCTTCGGTTACGGCTTGTTCGGCGACCGCAAGGCAACGCATAGCGTGGCCGATGCCCATCTGGCGATTGGCATCGGCCCTGACTAACAGTGTTTTTGTCCTATCTGACATCTATAATCCGCGATAATTGCTTCAACACATCAACCCCGTCCCAGATTGTATCCATAGCAAGCGCGCTTCCCACCGGTACAATTCGGTCAATCCCGCTTAAGCAGTTTTGCACGACAAAATTGCCCAGCGCCAGTGGGGCCAGACCAAAGTAGGTTAATGTTTGGTATTTGCTATTCACGATGTGGGCCACATCACTGATATTGCCCGTTTCAAATTCGTAGAATAGACCAAAAATGCCACGCATTTTATCAATGTCGTTTGGCAATTTTGCCATCCGTATTCGCGTTACATGTTCATCGGCATCAATTCTATGCTGTCCCTCGGGGCCTTCAATGAAATTTGAAAGTAACCGGGTGTATTTATCAACAGCCTCTACTGGTTTAAGAACCATATTTTTTGTAGCGATTTTCTTTACTGCAGCCCAGAAACGGGCTCTGCCTTTGCCGCCGTCCACATTAAGCCAAACAATCAGATGCGGTGACGAGCAAGCATTCTGGTCCATCAAATAAGCATCGTTATAAAAACCCTGCGCCAGCGCTTGCAGGGGACCGTCCGCCAAGGCAGAAATGCTGGATTCGCTCATTACACAAAACGAATAGCGGTCAGCAAAAGCGATTTCCACAGTTCTGGGTCGGATAGGTGATTTGCGGATTTCTGCGATTGTAGCATCGCCTCCCCAAATAATCCGTGCATCCGCACTTTTGGAAAATGCATCTGTGAGTTCAGCGTTGCGCTCGTAGCGGACAAGCGTATTTGTCTCTGCTAGTGCTATGTATTTATTGTCCTTAAATAACCCATTAATAGCGTCGACCAGAAAATCCAAAGATTTACTGGATTTGCTGGGCAGGCGCAGGATATTAGCATTGCCTGATAAAAGCCCAAAGGCAAAGCTATAGGCAAAATTCACCGGTACATTGCTGGGCGTGATGTGAAATACAAGCCCGCGCCCGATCCGTATATGGGGCTCTTCAAAGCGCTGCTTAAGCTGTTGCAGGTGGCTTTTCCTGCACCAAAAGGCAAAAGCGGCAACATCGGCCTCTTTTTTTGCTTCAGCGTTGCTCAACAGTGATTTGGAAAGTGCGTTTAAAAAATCACAAGCAAGGGCATTGAAAGGCGTGCGTAGTTTTGTCTGCGTCGGCAGCTGCCCTGCGAGGGCCGTGATTTTTTCATTATGCTGCATAGGTATCACTGCAGCCTCTAACTTCCGCCTGCTGTGCGCGGCCGTGGATACGAAAATGGCGGCCCAGACGGCCACAGCTGCAGTCGTCTTCGCCGAGCAGCACACCGATATCTTCGGTTAATATGCTGTGCCCAGGGTAACTTTGCGGCAGCAGTGAGACCAATTGCACCAATCCGTCCTCGCCGAATGCTGCGGGTGAAAAGTCTGCGCGCCGCACAATGATATCAGAAAAAATCGAGGCGTGCAGGTGGCCCGCAGTGCATTCTGTGAATATTGATCCTGTTTGCTCAACCATGCCGTAATAGTTGTGGACGTTTGTTAGGCCTGCGACCTCGTGTAGCGTTTTTTTGTAAGCATCATTGTCTACCGCGATATCGGTTAGCTTTTTCCACCCGCCGCCATGCAGCAATATAGCTTTATGCAAATCAAGCCTCTTGTTTCGGCTTTGCAGTGCTTTGACAAAATGTTGATAAATGATGGAGGTAAAGCCAAAAATAAATACTGGACTTCCTTGATGGCGCTCAGCAAAAGCTTCAACGGCGGCAAGGTCAAGCTGCATGTTGGCGTCAAGCGCATAGGTTACGCCGCGTCCGAATAAAGAAAAACCCAAAATGCCAGCGCCGCGTGCCGAAAAAATGCTGCGGTTGGTCACCGTTTCTTTGGAATCAATGATCAACATGGGCAGGCGTTTGGGCCCGATCAAATCGCTGACAATTTTTGCCAAGACTTTTGTTTGGTTTCCCGCAGTTATTTTATCCAGAAATATTTTGGAGACACTCTGTCCTGTAGTGCCCGATGATGTCATGGTTTTCTGAATATCGTCAGACGCAATGCTGAGCAAATCGAAACTCTTAAAAAGACGAACCGGCAGAAATGGCGTATCGATCACAGATAGTGTCTTGTCAGGATTTATGCTGAGGCCGTCCAGTATTTTTTTGTAAGGCGCACAGCGCCTATAATGGTGCGCCGTCAAGGAAGACAGCATGCTTGAAAATATTGGCACTTTTTGCGCTTGCTCAAGCGAAAAGGGTTGCCGTTCCAAGAGTGTGTTCAAATCCATCATGGCTCTATCCTGCGCTAAATTCACTGTTTAGCAAGGGATAGCTTATTTTTCCGGCTTCACCGCGCGGTAATTTGGCAATTAAAACAAGTTGGTAGCCCTTGATAGGCAGGCTCATGCTGGTTTTGATTAATGTCTCGACGGCCTTAATGTCCGGGTTGCCTTCAATGAATATGCGCAAATTATCGTCTGAACCCGCACAGGCTGCGCTGAAGCCGGCATCTGTTAATAGGTTTTCGACTTCAGCCAAGTTTACGCGGTTTCCAAATAGCTTCAAAAAGCGACTTTTTCTACCAACAATTCGATAAAATCCATCATCGTCTCGCTCTGCAATGTCTCCAGTTTTGAGTATGCCGCCGTTCTGATCGCCTGATGCAAGATCAAAACAATTCTCGGCGTAACCAAGCGAGACATTACCACCCTTGAAAACCAATTCGCCGGGCGTATTTGGCGCCGTAATTTTGTTGCAGCTTTTATCTTCAAGCCAAATTTCAGCATCTGGTACAGGAATGCCCACGCTGCCTGCCTTTTGCTGCAAATATTCATTTGGCAGGTATGTCATGCGTGCCGTGGCTTCGGTTTGGCCGTACATTATATAAAAATCTATATTTTTGCTGTGGCTGCTTTTGGTGAAATAATCGGTCAAATCATCGTTTAATTTTCCGCCCGCCTGTGTAATATAGCGCAAGTCTGGTAGGTCCATTTGGTGGAATTTAAGTTTTTTGAGCATGTCAAAAATGAAGGGAACGCCGCCAAAAGTGGTTATTTTTTCTGTTTTTAAAAGCTGCCAGAAAATCGGGCTCACAAGCGATGCATCGGTAACCACAACTGCCGCGCCGTTTGCCAAATGACTGTTGATGATTGATAGGCCGTAGGAATAGCTCATTGGCATGGTCGTCACGGCGCGGTCACTAGGGATAATATGCAAATATTGGTTAATCTGTGATGCATTACACTCAAGATTACTGTGAGATAAACGTACAAATGATTTGCTGCCCGTAGAACCTGACGTGGACAAAAGCAGCGCCAGGTCAATGTGGGTTTCATAGTCAGCGGCACAATTTAATTTGTAGAGGCTGTAATTGTAGATTTCGCCAATGGGGCTACCAAAATCATGATTTACGGCATTAATCCGGGGCATAAAAATAAAAGCTGGATGGAATCGGTTGATTAGATCATCAACGTTCGCCTTAGGGGCGGTATGGGGAACCATCAGGGGCACCGCGCGGCCACGCTGAAACCCTACGTAAGCGGCAATGGAAGCGTAACAGTTGCTGGTAACGAACAAAACCAATGCGCCTGCAGGGACAAGGTTCGATATCTTGTCCGCGTCGGCAATGAGTTCGCCATAACTGCGGTGTTCAGCATATTCGTCGATCACGGCTACCGTGTTGGAAAAACCCTCAAGGCTATCAAAAAGGCCCATAATTCAGCCAATCACTTTGCTGGTTTTAGACGGCAATTTTCTCTGTCTGTTCAACATGATCATGGAATGCTATGCCACCGATCTCGCGTAGTTCATCTTTGTCAGGGAATTTACCACCATTTTTGATCGTGCGCCTAAGCAGTTCAACTAAAGTTTCCTCACCTTCAGCGATAGCAACAAGATCAATGTTTCTGTCTTCCAAAATTTCATTGTATGAGGCCGTCGCATAGGGCCCGCCAGCTATGATGGGAATATTAACGCCGCGCGAGCGCAGGTGTGCCAGACAGTCATGGAAAAAGCCTTTATAGAAGGTCATCGCACGGATGCCGATGATGTCGGGTTTGTAATCCTGCACCAACTGGTAAAGGTCTTCGTAACTGTCAAAATCAATTCGTGATTTACACAGTTTTGTATCTACCATTCCACCAAGTTCCTGGTCTGCATAAGTCGCCAGAGCCATCAGGCCAAGCGGGGGTTCCAGAACGTTATATTCGCGGGAATCTACATCATCGGTGAAGTATGTCGACAGATCAAGCATCAATACTTTGAGCGCTTTTTCATCGCGTTCAGGCCTCGGCGGGAAAAACTCTTTGAGTTTGCTCCGTAGATTGGGGATGCGCACTGTTTCTTCGTCAAACACAGTTAGGGGGCGCAGGTCTTCGCGTTTAATGCGCGCAAGCTTCAAGACATCATTCAGCGTTTTGATTTTCGGAGACGGGAAATAGCTATTATATTTTTGGTCCAGCTCGTCCTCGGTGAATTGTTCCAACTGGTGCGGAATGATGCTCAGCAGCCGCTCTTTATTAAGCACATAGTCATGCAGGAAGCTGGCTCGCACGGCGCGGGTGAACTCAGGCGGGAAGGGCAGGCTGGGCGCAAATTCATGGTAAGACATATCTTGCGATTGCTCAATCAGCTCTTTCGGCACGCCGACCTCAAGCGCGTAGCTTTCAAGTTCGGTTCCCGGGAAAATGCGTACATTGTGCAAATAAGGGAAATCAAGCCACTTGATGCTTTTGATGAAATTCAGTGTTTCCATCGCTTCGTCTTCGGTTTCACCCGGAAAACCGTGCATGGCGTTAAGCGTTAGGATCACAGATGGATGTTTTTCAGTGATATAAGTTAGGTTTTCGCGCAGCTTTTCAACATCCAGATTTTTGCGCATTACTTTTTGCATACGTGGTGAGGCGTGCTCCAACGACAGATTAATGCCTACTGAGCCACCCTCAACCATAAGATCAATCATTTCCTTAGTCAGCAAATCGCCCTTTAAGCCTGTTGGGAAAAAGAACTGCATATTAAGGTTACGCTTGATAGCCATTTCGAAAAACCGAATGAAACCTTTGCTGTTGACGTTGAAAATATCATCGATGAATTCGACACGGCGCACGCCCATGTCGTGCAATAGCTGGATTTCATTGAATAAATGATCGTCAGAGCGGCGGAAATGGTTTTTGGCAGTTTTATAGATGTCGCAGTAAAAGCATTTGTAAGGGCAGCCACGTGTTGCTTGCACGGCCATCGAATATTTTACCCCCGCATGCCCGATAAACTGATGGTAGGCATCATAGTCAATCAAAGACCGATTGATCAGGGGCAGGGCATCAAGATCCCTGAATTGTTCCCGTTGGCAGGTCTTTATGATTGGCATGACGGATATCCTCTTATGGCTAGAGCGTTGTCTTTAGGCGATCGCTGGCAATTTAACCGGTTCTTTTAAAAAATCCTCCGGCGCAAATACATCCTCGGGTTTGACCGGGTTGAAGATGCTGGTGCCGTCGCGCTCCAGAAAGTTTTTGACAAAGTCTTTGTCTTCACCGGCAAGGCAGAGGCTGCTGTGTTCGCGGAAGTGTTTGATACTAAAACCATATTCTGAAATTTCTCGCAGCGACTGCTCGTGCACATTCCCAATTTTTATGTGTACATATGGGCAAACCAAAACATCGCCTAGCGGCGTTAAATACATGCGGTTCACAGTATTACAGCCAAGAATTTTCTCATAGTTGCGGTCAAACGGGTTCCAAAGGTTGCGCAAAATATTTTTGTATTTTTTGCGCATTTCGATCAGATGGGCCTTGTCGGCTTCATCAACCATAATCTCGGACGCTTTTTGCCACATGCCAGCGGGCGTAGCGACGTTCAGAAGCGTGGTATAATTATTGTCCTTCGAATATTCCACCAGCTGCTTAATATCGTCCGAGAACGCATTATAATGGCCCACAGTGATATTAAGGTACGGCGACATGCCTGCGTTCTGGACATGTTTTAACGCTTCGATCGCCCGTTTCCATGATCCCTCGCGGCCACGGAACGTATCATGGACCTTTTCGTCCATGCTATCGATACTGACCGATACACGGTTGACACCAGCGGCTGCCAGCTTTTCCGCCATTTCGGCATCCATGAAATAACCGTTCGTGGTTAGATATACATAAAAGCGCTCGGTGCCCATGGCTTCAAGGGTTTCAAACAAGATGTCCGGGCGCAGCAGAAGCTCGCCGCCTTGCAGGTCCCATTCAAATATGCCGAGTTCGTGCGCCTGGTCTGCAACACGCTTGATCGCTTCGGGCGAAAGCACTTCTTTGATGTGGTCGCCTTTTGGCGAATTGGTGAAACAATGCTCGCAGCGGAGGTTACAGGCGTTATTGAGGTTCAAATCAATGCCACGTTGTTTGGTGCCGATTTGGCCGTTATTTTTGCGAATATAGTCGTGGAAAGCTTTGAATTTCTTAACAACGATCGGTTTGTCTAATAGCGCCATAGTCATTCCATTCTTCGCATATATCTTGTAAGGCCGCGCAATTTTGTACAATTTGGATGGGCTTGATTGCTGACTATAGCAGCAGCGCGCCTTTTAAAGAATACAATATTGGTATGATATTGAGATTAATTAATCGTAACACCGTACTTTTGCATCAGCTCTTTGCCTTTTTCGAACGAACTGAACTCAATGATGTCATCAGTTTCCATGGCAATATCAAAATTGTCTTCCAGCGCTGCGATCAGGCTCATATGGCCAATGGAATCCCATTCGGGTATGGCATTATATTCAAGATTGGTAGCGAGAGCCGCAGGCTCAATCTCAAAAGCTTCGATAAAAGCCGCGCTATATTTTTCCAGATTACTCATCTCAGCATTTGTCCTTTTGTCTTCATATTACCCGGCATCCAACATGCGCACTGAACTTTTAGTTCGCAGGAGGCAACAAGCTATTCAATTTTTATGCCAGCCGCTGTAATGCTGCCGGTATCGGAAGCACGAACCGGTCGTGCTTTTTTGGTAACGAGGCCTTTTTCGAGAAATTGGTCGCAAAAATCGCGGATCAGGAAATAATCTACATCCAACAAGGCCGCCATATCCATGCAGCTATGCTCGCCGTCCATTAAGAACTGGATACGCTCAACATTTTCACGCCAGCCCGGCACATCCTGGGCAAGCGCGGCGGACATCCCATATTTCGATAAGTACACCGGCCCCTTAAATGTCGGCGCGGGGATATAATCGGTTTCAAAAACCTCGGCAATGCGCATTAAAACCCAAATGGTTTCTTTCAGGTGGTAGCGCGAAAGATTTTCCAAATTGTCGCTGTCATAATGATATTCGCGGTGCATCAGGCGGCCAATGCCAAGCGTTGGTATTTGGAAACCTGTACCATTATAAAATGTTTCGTCATTGCCCCAAAGCTTGCGGTAAGGTTTTTCTACCAGCGTCGGTGTATGGCTTTGCATGACATTGCGGGTAATATGGTCAAGGCGCGAATTGCCCTGAAGCGACCGCTGGAAACCAAGCGGTGAATGCGTGGTTACCATATCCAGATATACCCCCAGATGCAGGTTCTTAATCTTTTCAGGATCAGCTTTTTCCAGATAAACTGCGCCGCCAAAATATTCAGGCGAAAAAAGGAAACGGTAACTATAACGAGGTTTTGGGCCGCTTTTCAGGTGGTGATACAGCTCGGCGCCGGCAGCGATACAGCTGATACCGTCTGATACCTGACCCGGATGGCATGTGTGCGCCATCACAAAGATAGTTTCATCTAGTTCGCCTTCAATAAAGGCATCGACCACCTTGAGGGTACCTTCATTATCAAGATCAGCATCAATTTCAACGATATAAGTATCATCGTTCATGTTTTGAATTATATTGTAGGGAATCGAAAAACCCCAATCGCGCACTTGAGAGCGGTAGCCATTGGCATAGTGATACAGGAATTCATGCGGCCGTAGTGGATCGGTATTGATATGATCGCGGATCAGTTCGTCGCGCGTAATCTCGCCGCTGAAACTAATGGAATGGGTCCACAAGTGCAGCGGATTATCTTTATAGTCACAGAGGATTTCACCGTTTTTACTTTTCAGTTGGCCGGTGCGAACAGCCCAGTGGTCGGGCACAGTCCAGGTAAGGCAGGTCTCGCCGCTTTTGGCTTCCAGAATGTCAGCGTTCAATTCAGCCGCAAGTGCAAAGGCAAATTCATCCGTTTCGGGGTTCACCGCCGAGCGGTTATGCTTCCAAAAGCGTTCAATCAATGAAACAGCGCGGTCAGTATCAACAGCCATATTTACCGGGAACGGATAACGGTGTGTCGAGCGTGACCCGGCGATAGGTTTACCCGTGACCAACGTTTCGATTGGGGTGTTTTCCATTTTTATATCGTCTCGTGCCATATGCCGTTTGACCCTTTGAATTCATAGGGATAGGTGAATTGCATTTTAACCTTAACCGGTTTTAACGGGACTAAGCAATTCTTGGTCCAAGTCTTCAATTTTACCTCAGTTATAACTGTGGCTGCGATCAACAAGAAAATTTAGGCTAAAAGGTGCATCAGGAATAAAAATATCCGGCGCGCGTTCATAGATTATATAAGTCCCGGAAAGCGCACCATTCCAGTTCCCGCGCCCTTCTATCAGATCGGTAAACAAATCGATATCCATGTGAAAGCTTAAAGTTTGCCGTGACGGTAGTTTTTTGCAGGGCAAGGTAATGGTATCAATAGGTTGCAGCTCGGCGGCGATATTACCTTCATCGTCCAGTATTAAGTTTTGGTATAGGTAAAGCTCGGTTATCCAATCTTGCACCAGCCCTATACGGTTCATAATGGTGGCATGGTTGGCAAGTGCGCCTCTGAGCGCCGCCCTCATGCGCTTGGCCGCAGCATCAGGGCTTAACGCGCCGTCACGGCAAGCGGTGCTATAATCATAGTCCAAAGGTTTTGATGCCAGCGCATAGGCTGTTTTGTCGGAGGTTTTCTCAAAGCTGGTTTCACATGGCAGCCAAGCTGCTTTTACTGGGTCTAAAACAACACCTCTGCCACCTTCAAGGCTATAGAGCGTTAAGCCAGCCGCTTGTTTTGCAGTTAAAAATTCATCCAATTCCCTAAAATTGGGCTGTCCAATATACTGATTTAATGCCGCAAATTTGCCGCGAATAACATAAGTGCCGCCTGCTGCAAAAAATGTGTGGCAGCCCAGCGCTTCAATGCGGGCGGGCAAATCGGCAAGGCTGTTATCAATGATGCGCCGCGCGGCGGCCTTTCTGTCAATATTGACAAAGCAATGCGGATATTCGCTGGCCGCGCCCACGGGCAGGCAGGCAATATCTATGGGGCGGCCCCAGGTTTTTTCCGAGAATTCGCGAACGCTATTCAGGGCTGGCAGGCCAGTGGGATTATCAACATTATTATAAAAAACCTGATTGCTTTTTAGGCAGCGCACCAAAAGGGACGTATCGATATCATAGTGGATTGCGCCTTCAATCGCTTGATTGACCATGCTGGTAGCGGGCACGATTGCAATTTCCAGATCATCACCCAGCGTAAGCGGGCTCCATGCGTCAAGTTCGATGATGTTGCTGAAGTCCTGCGCCTGCAATTTATGGAAAAGTCTGTGGTCGGGGAAGGCCTTGATGATGATGGTGGTATCTTTTGCCACATGTTCAAGAGTTTTTGGATCATGGTGATCAGGATGCAAATGGCTGATATAGATGAAATCAGGATTAAGCCGGGCAATGATGTCTTTGCCTTCATCCAGAAAAGGATAAGATAACCAGGCATTAGTATCGGCAGGACCAATCCAAGGGTCGCACATTAAGCTTGTTTTGCCCGCACGTACGCTTAGGCAGCTATTGCAAAAATGGGTTATCTGCACCGTAAATCCTTTGTATGATCGTCTTTAAGATCATCTATTTTGTCCGCTGTGGTTTGCGACTGTCTATAGTCAAAGCAGAAAAATCGTTTGAAATCAAAACCATAAAGTCACAATATCATTAATAATGTCTTCACCCAAGGTACGGTAGTGCCAAGGATTGCAGGAAATGTAGGGGTTTGATGCCAAATTTGCGCGAAACATTGAAGCAGATGCTAACAAAGCTAGGCATCAGGGACGGGGACACTATTTTTGTTCATGCAGGTATTGGACCCATGACACAAATGGTGGCAGGCGTAGATAAAGCCCCTATACAGGATGCGCTTGAGGCGTTCCACAATGCACTGATGGAAACCGTTGGCGAGGCTGGAACCGTTGCTGCGCCGGGCTTTTTTTACGATTATGCCCGTAAAGCCAAGCCTTTTATATTAGAACAATCACCGCCTGACCGGTCACTTGGTTTTTACCCGATGCACATATTCAAGCAATCGGGATGCAAACGAAGCTTAAATCCAATTGCTAGTGTGTTAGCTGTAGGGGCTGATGCTGAATATATCTGCGCGCACACATCAGCATTTGCTTTTGGGTTGACGTCACCTTGGGCACGCTTGCTTGAAAAAGATGCAAAATGCTTGGTGATCGGTTTGCCCTTTATGATGACATTCATCCATCATATAGAGGCCCTCGTGGGGCCACCGCACACTTACAATAAGATTTTCCACACGCCCGTGATTGCGGGCGGTAAGCAGGTAGACCTGCCGGTTATAGCTTCGGTGCGCTATTTGGAATTTGATATTGGCTATAAAGACGATCGCCCCGAGGCATTGTTAAAGGCTGCGGGTGTAGTCACCGAGTTAGAAATAGGCGGTGTATCGGCGAGGGTCACGCGCTTTAGCGATGCTCTGCAGTTGATGGCGCCAGAGATTGCCAAAGATACCTCTTTTACGCTGGGCAAAGCACCGGCATATGTGGCGGGAAAAATCCCCGATGACGGGCCGCAATATTAGTTTGGAGCGCTAAATTTAAGCTAAAGCGCCGAGAATTCTGCCTTTGTTCGCTCGGCTATGCCTTCGGCTGTAAGGCCGTAATGTGCCAATATATCGTGATAATCACCGGCTTTATCGTAGCTATCGCCTATGCCCAAAATAATGTGGGGCGGAGCGCCTTTTAACGGGGCTTTGGCTTCGGCTACCGCACTGCCCAGGCCTCCGATGACACTGTGTTCTTCCGCTGTTACCAACAGTTTGGTTGTTGCACACTGTGCAGCCACTGCGGCACTGTCGATCGGCTTGATGGTATGCATGTTGATAACGGCGGCATCAATACCTGACGTTTCGAGTATTTCAGCAGCTTTCAATGCTGGATAAACCATTGATCCCGTGGCGATGATGGCAATATCTGTCCCTTCGCGCAGCGTGACGCTTTTGCCAATCTCAAAATCATAGTCTTCCATATATACCGGAGGGTTAGGGGAACCCCCGGTTAAGCGTAAATATACAGATTGTTTGTGCTTGAGCGCGGCCTCAACGGCTTTAGCAGTTTCACCGCAGTCAGCCGGGGAAATAACCGTAATATTGGGAATGGCACGCATGATTGCCAAATCTTCAATACAACAATGGGTGTAGCCGAGTGTGCCGAGCGAAACACCGCTGGCCAAGCCTGTGAACAGTACTTTGTGCTTCATATAACCCAGATTAACCTTGATCTGCTCGCAGCAGCGCATGGTTTGAAAGGGCGCAAACGTGGAAAGTGCAACAGTCATGCCTTCGCTGGCTAATCCTGCGGCAATACCCATGGCGTTTTGCTCGGCGATACCGGCATCAAAATATTTCTCAGGGTAGGTTTTACGGAAACGGTCAAGCCCTGCGGATGTGGATGTATCTGCCGCCATAACAATCAGGTCGCTGTAGTCTTCGGCAAGTTGAAATAATGTCATGCCGTAGGCCGCGCGTGAACCAATGCGTGAAAGTGTGGTGGCTTTTCTTTTGTCCAATATCATTTGTCGGCCCCCGCACTTTTAAGTTCCTCAACAGCAATATCATACTGGGATTTGGTCAGTATTTTATGGTGCCAGCTGTTATCATCTTCGGAGAAGGAAAAGCCTTTTCCTTTTATAGTGTTAGCAATGACCGCTAGCGGTATGCCGGGCTCGCGGTCAGCCGTCAAAGTTTCATAAAGTGCGGCGATATCGTGGCCGTCAATTTCTTTCACCTGCCAGCCAAAACTTGCAAATTTTTGCCCGGCATCACCGACATCCATAATTTCTGCGTTCGAGCCTGTTTGTTGGTGCCTGTTTCGGTCCAAAATAACGGTTAGATTATCAAGTTTATGGTGCGGGGCGGCCATGGCTGCCTCCCAAACCGAGCCCTCATTGCTTTCACCGTCGCCGATGACTACAAAACATCGGTGGTTTTGGCTGCGGCGTTTGGCGGCCACGGCCACGCCGATGCCAAGCCCCATGCCCATGCCTAGGCTGCCAGTGGAAAACTCAATGCCTTTTTTGCGGTTCATCACGGGGTGCCCGTACAAAAAGCTGTCTGACTTTTCAAAGCTCATCAATTCATCGTGGGTGATGAAACCGGCTTCGTGCAGGGCGGTGTAATACCCCAAACAGCCGTGGCCTTTGCTGAGAATAAAGCGGTCACGGTCGGCCCATTCCGGGTTTTTGGCATCAATATTCATCACGGCGCCAAACAGGGTCGCGGTGATATCCACAATCGAAAGGCCGCCGCCAAAATGCGAACTGTGCGCGCCAGCCTCCAGTGCCATATCAAGAATATTTTTTCGCATACGCAGGGCGTATTTTTCAATAAATTCAATGGTTTGCGATTCGTTATTCATGTTACATGCCCCCATCGATAGATAGCACTTGGCCGGTCATATAGCTGGACAGATCAGAGGCAAGAAACAGCGCGGCACCGGCGATTTCATGTGGCTGGCCGACGCGCTTTAGCGATAAGCGGTCTACAGTGGCCAACAGGGCATCAGCGGGGGTGCTGTTTTCCATCATATCAGTTTGGGTTAGGCCGGGGGCGATCACATTCACCCGTATGCCTGCAGGGCCAAGCTCCCGCGCCATCACTTTGCTGGCGGTAATTATGGCCGCTTTGGCCGCAGCGTAGGCTGTGCGGCCTTCATTGCCTTCAATAGCGGCGCTTGACGACAGATTGATGATCGACCCTTTACGTTTGCGCAGCATCTGACGGGCAATAGTCTGCGTAAATTGCATATGTGAAAAGAAGTTCAGTTCAAACATTTCCCGCATGGTATCCATAGAGGTCATCAGGAAAGCAGCGGTTTCTATTGCCCCTGCATTATTGACCAATATATCAATCGGCAGTTTATCGGCAGTGATTTGGCGTGCAGCGGCCTTAATTTCGTCGGTGTCGCTTAAATCAAAATAGATTTCTTTTATCGTCACACCGTTATTTTCGGCAAGTGCCTTTGCATAGGAAGAAAACTCGGCATCTTGGCAGCGAAGGCACGCCCATATATCAGCGCCGCTTTCAGCAAACAGGGTTAAGATCGCTTTGCCGATCCCACGGTTACATCCAGTGATGATGGCATTTTTGCCTTTTAGCATCTTGTTTCCTTTTTCCCTGATTTTGCGGCGGTGGATAGGTCTTCGCTTACTCTTGCCCTTTTATGCAAGACTTGTGTCAGTTGCTGGCGTTGGGTTTTGGGCGAAAGGCCTCAAGTATATCAGGCATCACAATGCCAAATTCGGCTTTGCAAGCTATTTCACCGTCAACGGTGCCTGTACCAATGCATTTGCCGATGCCCCGCCGCCAGCTAAGGAGTTCGGTATCCATATGGAACCTGTCGCCGGGGATCACTTTACGGCGTAGCGTCATGTTTTTGACGTTGGTCAGATATACGATTTTTCCCTTGTTGCCCGGCAGCGTTAATACGCTAAGGGCTGCCATTTGAACCAGAGCCTCGGTTTGCAGCATACCTGGCATGTTGGGGTCGCCAGCAAAATGGCATTCAAAAAACCAGGTATCAACGGGCAGGTCTTTATACCCGCGTGCGCTTTTTCCCGGAACAATATGCTCGGCAGCATCCATCATCAAATAGGGAGGTCGGTTCATTTGGTATTCAAGCAAACCGTCTATATCAAGTGCGATTTCTTCCAATGATGGTCCCCTATAATTCGGCCCCGTTTTCAAGCCTCTAGCCTAAATTGCTTTTACAAATTTACAATGGTTCATTGTCTTGGCTTTGAAAATAGAGGGCTCCCACGCTATAGTCGCATGCGTTAAGGTGGTTTTCGCATACTGGAGATATACTGGCTTGGGCTTTGCATTCATTGGATGGCAGACGGTGCCAGTGTTTTGTTGTTTTTAGACAGCATGTTAGCCAAAAAGATTGCTGATCAAATTTGCGGCGATGGGAACAGGGTTATTTAATGAACGTAGCAATCATACCCGCGCGTGGTGGCAGCAAACGAATTCCGGGAAAGAATATTCGGGATTTCCTTGGCACACCCATTATCGCCTATTCAATTGAAGCTGCGCAGAAATCGGGCCTTTTTGATGAAATAATTGTTTCGACGGATGATCCGGCGATCGCTGAAGTCGCATTGAAATTTGGGGCAACTGTGCCCTTTATGCGCCCGCCCGACATTGCGGACGATTTTGCACCGATCATGGATGTGCTTAAAAATGCTGTGGCTTGGTACGCAGAGCAAAAGCTGCCGCTACATTATATTTGCTGCATTTATGCGACAGCCCCGTTTGTTAGTGGTGATAACTTGATCACTGGCCTTGAGGCGCTACAAAAGTCTGATAAGGGTAGTTCGATGTCGGTTGGAAAATTCACTTATCCAGTTCAGCGGGCGCTGCAATTAGGGGCTGATGGTAGTTTGGAGATGATTGACAAAACACACCTGCTCACGCGGTCACAGGATTTGCCTGAGGCCTATATGGATGCCGCGCAGTTTATTTGGACGACGCCCGTTACGCTTGAAAAATGCAAGATCAGCCTTTTGGAGCAAGGAATGGTGCCTGTCGTAATCCCAACGAGCCGCGTTCAAGATATTGATACGCTGGAAGATTGGGACCGGGCAGAAGCTCTTTACCGCATATTGGGTGAAGCAGATGCAAGAATGACCAGCATGGGGCAGATATCATGACACAGCCTTCCAACAGGGCGCGGTTGGAAATGGTGCCAGTGCAGGATTTAGACGAGGCGCAACAATTTGCTCTGTTGGCCATCAGAAACCAACAGATTGTGCGTGAAAATAGCTATAGCAGTCATCTGATTGGTGAAGATGAACATGCCGACTGGATTGAACGGCAAAGAAACGAGGATACACTTCAGTTTTACGCTGTGAGGCTTGAGGGGCGTATTGTCGGGGGTGTAGGGCTGCGCAAAATTGACAATTTGAAGGGAGCCGCCGACTGGTCTTTTTATGTCTCAGGTGTAGAACATGGGCACGGTATTGGGCTGGCGCTGGGTATATGTGCGCTGGATATGTTTTTTGGCAAACTGGCTTTGCGGTGCGTGACCGGCGAAGCCCTGGCTATTAACGCTGCGAGTCAAAACTATCATCTCAAATTGGGATTTCGGGAAGTGGGTAGGGCCCATCATCTGGTGCAACCAGGCAATGAAATGGCAGAAATTGTCGTTTATTCTTTGTCCGAGAAAGAGTGGGCGGCGCAGAGGGGCATGTTGTTGGACGGTGTTTAGCGTCCTACGTTTTTGTTAAACTTGCTATGTTATTGCCCAAAAACAGTATGTAGCGATAGTTACGGTAGCGAGCTGCCAAAAGTTGGATAGGCAGTTTTTCTTTGTGGCATAAGCGGCGCAGTGCTAATGTCTCTATGAAAACAAATGTTTAGTTCATTTTAAAAGGGCTGGAAATCAGATGGCTTTAACAAACTTTTCAGGCGCTGATGTCGATTTGGATGGGAAGTCGATACTGATCACAGGCGGTACGGGTTCGTTTGGCAGGGCGTTGTTAAAGCTGATATTGGCGCGTCACAATCCACGTAAAGTTATTGTTTTTGCGCGCGGTGAATTCATGCACTTTGAACTGCAGAACTCGCTGAACGAAGAAGATCTTGCCAAAGTACGGTTTTTTGTTGGTGATATTCGGGATCTTGACCGATTAGTCATGGCTTTTCGCGACGTTGATATTGTTATTCATGCCGCAGCGCAAAAGCAGGTCCCGCTGGCTGAATATAATCCTTTTGAATGTATCAGAACCAATGTTATTGGCGCGGAAAATATCGTGCAGGCGGCCATCCGAACTGGCGTTCCCCGGGTATTGGCGTTGTCTACCGATAAAGCTGTAAATCCTATCAATCTATACGGTGCCAGCAAACTGGCTTCAGATAAAATTTTTGTCGCAGCGAATGCGCTGGGTGCTGGTACCTCGACAATATTTTCGGTTGTGCGTTACGGGAACGTGTTGGGGTCGCGCGGCAGTATTATCCCTTATTTCAGGCAATTATTGGCGAATGGCGCTTCTGAACTCCCCATCACTGATGAACGTATGACCCGCTTTTGGATTACACTTGATCAGGCTGTTGAGTTTACACTGAGCTGCCTCAATGGCATGCAGGGCGGTGAAATATTCATTCCCAAGATTCCATCAATGCATATTGTTGATCTGATCGAAGCCATGGCACCAGGTGTAGTGCGCAAAAGTGTGGGGATTCGTCCGGGCGAAAAGCTTCATGAGATTATGATAACCGAGCATAACGCACATACGACTTTTGATGTTGGTGATCGTTACGTTATCGAGCCGGAGTGGACGTTCAGTAAAACCATTATTAGCCGAGCGGAGAGCATGTCTTCTATGCCCGAAGGATTTGAATATCGCAGCGACCGCAACGAAGAAAATATGACCATCGAGGATTTGCGCACTGTGCTGGCTAGTTTGCCAGATCAAAGTCACTAGGGATTTCGATGGATATCTTACCTTATGGCCGTCACCAGCTAGACGATGACGATATTGCAGCTGTGGTTGATGTGCTGAAGAACGGTGCTTTGACATGCGGCCCTCAGGTCGAAGAATTCGAGCGTGCGTTTGCAGCCAAGGTCTGCGCCAAGGAAGCTATAGTTTGCTCAAATGGGACAGCGGCGCTTCATATGGCGGCTTTGACAGTAGGCTTGGGCGCTGGCGATATTGCCATTGTGCCAACCTTAACTTTTCTGTCTACTGCAAATGCCGTTCGCATGACAGGCGCAGACGTAGTTTTTGCCGATGTTGATCCAGAGACAGGCCTCTTAACCGGCGAGACCCTGCGGGATGCTTATGCAAGGACGGGCACTCGGGTGAAAGCCGTTTTGCCCGTGCATTTGAACGGCCAGTGCGCGGATATGGAAGAAATTTCACGCATCGCGGCAGAACATAATAGCCAAATCATTACCGATTGCTGCCATGCCTTGGGCGCCGAATATTATTCGGGCGGGGCTCCGGGGGATGGGAAATTTGAAACACTTGCATGCTTTTCTTTGCACCCGGTGAAGTCGATCGCTATGGGCGAGGGCGGATTTGTAACCACGAATAATAGCGAATATGCTGCCAGAATACGCCATCTACGTGGCCATGATATGAAGCGGAATGCTGCCGACTGGATTTTGGACGATATGGCATTCGATCAACAGGGCGGCGCAAACCCATGGTTTTACGAAATGCACGAACTTGCCTATAATTACCGGGCAACTGACATGCAATGCGCGCTGGGTCATAGCCAGCTGAAAAAGCTGGATCAATTTGTGGCGAGGCGGCGCGAAATTGCAGCCCTATATGATACTGCTTTAAAGTCACTCGGAAATAAATTGCGTCCGGTCGCCAAAACATCACTCGCGGCTTCGGCTTGGCATCTGTATCCGGTGTTGATTGATTTTGCAGCTCTTGGCCTTGAGCGTGGCCCGTTTATGCGCGAGCTTATGGCAAAGGGCGTAGGCAGCCAGGTTCATTATATACCTGTTTCGTCGCAACCCTATTACCGTGATCTCTATGGGCAACAGGCCTTTGCCGGGGCAGAGGCCTACTATCAGCGTGTATTGAGCTTGCCGATTTTCCCGGCAATGACAGACAGTGATGTTTTGAGGGTTGTCGCAGCGCTTGAAACTTTATTGAATTAAAGTTACGCGGCCGTCTCTAGCACGATATTTGCGCCGGGCCCCGAAGGGAACCCGGCAACAAATTCAGTAGAAACATCATAGAGACTGGTTGTTATCTCTGCTTTTATTGGAAGAGAGAAAGAACCGATTGTGGCGACTGGTTGGCGATGGACAGGGCCTGAATACCAAGCTGCTGTTTCACCTGCAGGGCCTGCAAGTTCGCACTCTCTTTTGCAAGATCGGCGTCCACCAAATTCCCGATGCCCACTTCAATCACATCAGCCAGTTTGCCTGTGAAGCTACGACTTTGCTCTAGCGACGTTGAACCCGAACCAAGTTTGGTCAGTACGGCATTCAAATTGTCGATCGCATTGGCAATATCGGTTACCGCCGCAGATGCACTGGTCTGTGTCGCGATATCCTGCGTTGAAGTGATTGGAATATTGGAGCTGCCGAGTGTAATTTCCTGATGCGATACGGTTTGTGTCTGTGTAGCATCAGCGTTGGTGATGGCTACGATCGCGTCGGTGCCAGCGTCGATTAGATTGGTACCGTTAAACTCCGCATTTTGCACAATCGAAGTTATCTGATCACGCAGCGCTGTGAAATCCTGAGATAATGCATTCCTGCTTGTTGTATCAAGCCCTTGGTCAGCAGCGGCCACCGCTTTCTCTTTCATTTCGAGAAGTAAATCAGAGATCGATGTTGCGGCAGCTAGCGCCACATCAACAGAGGAAATACCCCGGTCAAGTGATTGCTGCACAGCATTAAGGCCCCTAAGGTCACCGCGCAACTTCTGCGCGATTGAAAAGACCGCAGCATTATCTTTTGCTGACGAAATTTTTAGTCCAGTATTGATCCTGGTTTGTGTGGTTTCCAGGTCTTTGCTTGTAGCGTTCAAATTACGTAGCGCGCTTAATGCGCTGGCGTTTACGTTGATTGAAAAGGTCATATAACCTCTCCCTCTTTTTTGCGTTTCTACTGGTCCGGCAATCCGGCTTAGCCATTACTAAGCAACAGGCATGCCAGTTTTTATTTTTCAATAAGACATTGAAATATAAACAAAATTTTATAAATATCGATATTTTTTGTTTTGAACCAGTAGAATTATTTTTCCGTGGGGAGGGGGGCTTGAGGATGAAAGTGCAACAAATGCCGGGTGGGAATAAATGGCTATAAGGAATAGCGAAAGATATCTTGTTGGAAGGTTATTTTTTACCTGGCGCAGTAGGTGCGGATCTACCACTTGATTCACTGGAACGCTTTCTTTTGCTCTCTCGTCTTGAGGTGGCAGAGCTTGCGCTTTGTGACGTTGCAAATTCCCCTGCGCCGGGGATGAATGTGCTCGGCCTTGTGGCTTGGTGTATTAGCATATTCTGCTGACTGGATTTCTGTGAATGCTGCATTTGACGAAGTAGCTCGTCGCCAAATTTATCGACGATTAAATTGCGGGCCATAAGAATTTGGTTGGCCTTCAAGAGCCGAATGGGGGCAGAGATGGCCATTTGTGCAAGCGGTGGCTGTCCCGACACCATGGTCTAAACCATCTGGTTGAGTTGTAAGGACATAGGTCTGGAGGCCGTAGGCATCTTAAATGCGGCATTGCGTCCATAAGAAACAATGGGTCTATTGACCTTAATGACCTCTTCCCCAACGCTTCTGACAATGCCTTCTGCAACTGATTTTAGCCGCAAAACAATCCGTGCGTGGTCACGAAGTATTTCCCGGAACTTATCAGTCAGTTCCCTAATGTATACTCTTGCTGGCGAATCTGGTGGGCCAAGCAACTTGTTGTTAACCTGCAAACTATTCAGGGTCTCACGGTATTCTGCCATTAGCCGATTTTTTTTGCCGTGTAACCGTTGAGCCTCGCTTGCCTGGCGCTTTTTTAAAAAATTTGTTTCTTCGCTGATCAGCTCGCCGAGCGTAATTGTTAGATTGGCTAGTTTCGCGCCAGGCCCACTTAGTAAAGGAGGGGGGGATTGCGAAACCGGTTTTTTTGAATTCTGGGCCGGGGAGGCAGTATGGCTATTGGGGTCCATTTAGCCCTCCTGCATTTTGAGCATTTCGCGAAACACCGTGTCTGCGATCCCTACGCCGCCGTTTTTGGCGATGGATTTGCCCATTTCCTGAACCATCATGTCGCGGTATATCGATTCAGCTTGGCCGCCACCCATGAAAGATTCGGTGGGAATAGTATTGAACATTGGTTGCAACATTTGTGACAAAAATACAGCTTCAAAATCCTCAGCAGTTTTGCGAAGCTCTTCTTGATTAGCTTTGCCACTGGCGCCAGCAACATTGGCTTTTGCCGTTTGAGCTTGTGCCTCAAGGATTTGTACCTGGGCTGTATTTACGAACTGGGTTTGCATTACATTACTGTCAATTCAGCTTGGATAGCGCCAGCCGCCTTTAGGGCTTGAAGGATCGTAATCATGTCACGCCCCTCAATTTTTAAAGCGATCAGGCCGTCTACCAATTCTTGCAAAGTTACAGTCGAAGGCAATACCGCCAGTTGGGTACTTTCTTCTTCGACGCTAACTGAGGACCGGTCGACTTGCTTGGTTTCGCCGCCCTGGGCAAAAGCACCTGGCTGCGACACCTGGGGTTCTTCTTCAATTTTGATAATCAGGCTGGCAAGAGAAACCGCAACGCTATTAATGCGGACATTTGTGCCCATCACAATTACGCCTGTACGCTCGTCAATGATGATTTTGGCTTTTTGCTCAGGTGTGACTTCAAGGTTTTCAATATCAGTCAGCAAGTCAACCAGTGCCAGCTTGTATCCAATCGGGCGGCTAAGTAGAACGGTGGCGGGGTCCGTCGAGCGTGCAATTATTACTTTTTGTTGATCGTTTATAGCTTTTGCGACGCGCCGCGCAGTGGTTAAATCCGGATTGTGCAAAGATAGGCGCATGCTGTCGAGGTCAGTAAGCTCAAAGTCGATTTCTTTTTCTATGATGGCACCGTTAGCAATGCGGCCATTGGTGGGGACACCTTTAACAACCGATGCGGCTTCCCCTGATGCTGCAAAACCCGCTGTTGCGATTGACCCCTGTGCCACGGCATATACTTCGCCGTCGGGCGCCATTAGCGGTGTGCCGATCAGGGTGCCGCCCAGCAGATCTTCTGCGTCTCCCATCGAGCTTACCGCAACATCGATGCGTGTTCCATGACGTGCGAACGCAGGCAGAGTTGCGGTGACCATTACTGCGGCAACATTTTCCGGACGCATTGTTGTTCCGCGCGCATTAACGCCGAGGCGTTCTAGCATGGCAACAAGACTTTGTTCAGTGAAAGGAGCATTGCGCAAGGTATCGCCGGTGCCGTTCAGGCCCACAACCAAGCCATATCCTATCAGTTGGTTGTCTCTAATGCCCTCAAAGGACACGATATCCTTTATTCTTGATGTGGCCGCCATAGCCATGGGGCCTGAAAGTGTGCTTACAATCGTAAACACTAATAGGGCCTTTAAGAATCGAGCGAAATACGACATAATTTTGCTTTCGGTTTCAAGGTGGCGAAACTTGCCTGCTTTAATAGGTTTGCCTTTGTTTATGCCATTTTTGTGCCAACCCTGAATGGGCCGTTAAGTTGTTGAAAAATAATAGTTAATATTGATTTTGAAGGTTTAGCTGGAATTTTTTGCCCACTCGCGCTAGCAATGCTTGCTCTGTGGCCCTAGAGGGATTAAGTTTGTGTGATGAAGATTACAGGTCGTAGCCAAGTTCAGTCCAAAGTCGTAAAAAAAACGACGCCCAAAGGTGGCGCGGGTGGGGCTTCTTTTGGAAAACAAGTCTCAGCTGAGGCGAGTATTGCGGCGGCCACTGGCGTTAGCGGATCAGCGCCTGTTACGTCGGTCGATGCGTTGTGGGCGCTGCAGGAGGTACCCGACAGCACAGACGGTCGCTCGAAGGGGCTGATGCGCGCCGATGAGATGCTTGAGATGCTGGAAGATGTCCGTAAGGGCCTGCTTTTGGGCGCTATCTCCATGCCTAATTTGCGCAAACTCGCTGATCTGGCGAGGAATCAAAAAAAACAGTCCAATGATCAAAAATTGAACCAACTTCTTGAAGAAGTTGAGCTTCGCGCTGAAGTGGAATTGGCAAAACTAGGCCTTTGAGCTCAACCTCTTATTAACCGTTGATCACATCGTTGCCCGTAAGATTTCTGGTTTGCTTTATTTTGACTTGTCTCTTTGGAATCATTTCATTATATAACGCCCGTGCCTTTTTAGGGATTTTTGTATCTCGGAGGCCTGTATAGTTTTTGTTAGGGAGTTGTAATGACCGAGACAACAACAATCACAGTATTACCTGAAGGCTATCAGCCTTCGGCTGACGAGCCTTTCATGAACGAGCTTCAGCAAGCCTATTTCCGCAATAAACTGCAAAACTGGCGCGAAGAGATACTTCGTGAGTCTGCTGAGACTCTCGTAAACCTGCAGCAGGATAATCTTCGGGAGCCAGATGTTGCAGACCGTGCATCTTCGGAAACTGATTGGTCTGTGGAACTACGTACGCGCGACAGGCAACGTAAATTGGTGTCTAAAATTGACGCGGCTCTTAAGCGACTTGATGAAGGCGAATACGGCTATTGCGACGTAACAGGTGAGCCCATTAGTTTGCGCCGACTTGATGCGCGGCCCATCGCTACGATGACGATAGAATCTCAGGAAGCCCATGAGCGCGCTGAGAAGGTCCATAGGGACGATTAAGCCTAATATTTATGTGAGCTGAACAAAAATGGGGACTTTGGTCCCCCTTTTTTTTGCTCAATGCCAATTGGCGACGATCGTAAAAATGATAAAAAAAGGCCGGCATCCTTTCGGAGCCGGCCACTGCATATTCTATATGCAGAATGAGTTGGCTATATTTCGGTAAGTGTTCCTAGTGTTCTATTAGCGCCTCCTTTGTGATTAGAATGGGAAAATGATGTCATACAGCTGGGTCCCGTAACGAGGCTGTTGCACATCAGAAAGTTGGCCTTTACCGCCGTATGAAATGCGGGCTTCGGCTATTTGAGTATGAGAAATCTCATTGCTTGATGAAATGTCCTCAGGGCGGACAATGCCAGCAAGCAACATCTCTCGTTTTTCGAGGTTGACACGGACTTCCTGCCGAGCCTGGATCACCAGGTTTCCATTTGGCAGGACGTCGGTAACGATAGCCGCGACTGTCATTTTAATGGCTTCGCTGCGGTTCACAGTGCCCACACCGTTATAAGCCGAGGTCGCGTCAGCGGTTACAAGGGTACTTGGGTTAAAAGCATTTGCCGCAGCTGTACTGCCGTTAGCGGTAGGTGCAGGCGCGGCGCCTCCAACTTGCGCTGCGCGGTTGACGTCGAATAAGCTGTGTTTGATGGCTTGCTCAAGCCCGAGGAAATTTGAAAGTCCGGCATCTTCTGCCGTTGTCCGGGACCGTGTTGTCGTATTGCCAATTTGAGCACTATCGGAGATATCAATGTTGACAGTCAAAATATCACCGATTCTTGAAGCACGTTGATCTTTGAAGAACGAGCGGGCCCCGGTACGCCACAATGAATTTGGCCGATTTCGAACGGAATCTCTTGACGGCATTGGCAAGCTAATTGAACGTTGGGCTGGTGGTGCTTTTATATCTTTAATTGGTGTTAATTCAGGAGCTTTCCCGATATCGGATATACGCTCTGCTGCACCGCATGCTGCCAACGAGATCAGGAGAATGCCCGTTGTGGTTCTTTTTAAAAAGGTGGTTATCATTACAAATCTCCTGGTTAAACGTGGTTAGCGGGAAGCAAGCGCCAAGGGCGTCAGCGATGATACTTTGACGTAGCCATCGCTGATTACTTCAGCAAAAATAGTTTTCTTGGATGTTGGGTTCATGATGCGGATCAAATCGCCGGTGCCGCCATCTTCCAGAGCTCGTCCTTGCATGCTCAAAGTCAGTGCCCCAAATCGATACGTAATCAATACGCTGCTACCTTTTGCGATAGTGACCGGCATCTGGAAGTCACTTTCAAGCAGCAGTTTTCCAGCGGGCAGGGCGCGTTTAACCGTATGTCCAAGAATTTGGGTTACATCCGTGATTGCCCGTCTTTTGATCCGCTTTACCGGGTATTTGGTCCATTTTATGTCGGCTTTTGTAATGATTTCGCCGGGAGCAATGACTCTAAGAAACATCGGAACAAGCCTGACCTCGTCAATTGTCCCTGAAACCCGGATTTCATTGGGTTCATTTGTGCCTGTTGGCAAATGGAGTATCGCCGAAAATCGGTTTTGTTGTTCATTGAGGGTGAAAGAGTGGACAACTATGTCCTCGATGCTGCCATCAATGGGCAAATAGAGATCTTTCTTGCTTCCAAATACCTTTATCTCGAGGTCACCATTTTTCCCCTGCTCCAGGGTTTGATCTCTGATGATTTCCTTCAGATTTTCAAAAGAAATGGCTGTGCTCTCGCGGTGTAGATATATGCGTTTCAATTGGACCGGCAATTCCCAGTCCAACTTGTATTTCTTGGCTAGCCAAACCAATTCGTAACTGGATAGCTGTATTTTTTTACCTGGTGCTGGCGCTGCCATGATAATGTCTTCGCCTTGGGGCCCGGTATCTGTGAAAATATCTGCCAGCCGGATAACCGTGTCCGCTACATTTAAGTCCGCTTGCAAATCTGCGGCATTTGCTGTGTGAACAGGTAAAAGAGCCAGGCTCATACCGGTAAGGGCCGCAAATTTGTAGGTTCTGAACGTCTTACTGTAGCGTGACATTAAAGCCTCCTATTACCGTAAGTTATTTGCTGCTTGCAGCATTTCGTCGGAAGTTTGAATCACTTTGGAATTCAACTCGTATGCACGCTGCGCCGAAATCATTGCAGTGATTTCACCAACGGCATTGACGTTAGAGTTTTCGAGGAACCCTTGAACTATGTCGCCATATCCATTTTGGCCCGGGGCGCTGACATTGGCCGCGCCAGAAGCCTGAGATTCAAGGAAAAGATTGCTGCCGATCGCTTCCAACCCAATTTCATTGGCGAAAATTGCAAGATCCAGTTGCCCAATCTGCTGGGGCGCAGGCTGGCCGTCAAGCTTGGCGCTTACCTCGCCTTGTGCATTGATGGATACATCAATTGCACCTTGCGGTATATTGATGGCTGGCTGCACGATGTAACCTTGTGGCGTTACCAATTGCCCTTGCTGATCAATTTGAAATGATCCGGCACGGGTATAGGCTGTTTGGCCATCTGGCAGTTGGATATTGAAATACCCTTTGCCGTTAATCGACATATCAAACTGATTGCCTGTATTTTGCAATGCGCCTTGATCGGAAATTCTGTAAACACCAGCTGTTCTTACCCCTACGCCGATTTGAATGCCGCTGGGAACAACAGTGCCTGCGTCAGACGAGTTTGCGCCTACTCGCTCAATGTTTTGATAAAGAAGGTCTTGAAATTCTGCGCGCTGACGCTTGAATCCAGTGGTATTCAGGTTGGCAATATTGTTTGCAATAACATCAATATTAAGCTGCTGGGCTAACATACCGGTTGCGGCTGTACTAAGTGCTTTCATGGCTTTGTCCTTTCCTCATTCTCTGGCCGCTTAGCGGACCTGCGCGAGCCGTTTGAGGGAATCTTTCCTCAAGTCATCATAGCTAGACTCATTTTTTGACGCGGCTTGGTAAGCTCTCATTACGTCGATCATTTCGACCATCGATTCGATGGCATTGACGTTCGAACTTTCAAAGGCCCGCTGCTTGATAGAAACATCCGTGATGTTTTCTGCGGGCACAGGCTTTTGTTTGGTTTCATATAGGGATGAGCCTCTGCGCTTCATATCTTGTTCGTTGCTAAACTGGGCCAAACCAATTTTGGCTCGCTCGCCATTGTTGGTAGAGACGGTACCGTCGGCAGCGATGCTAATATTGATGTCATCCTCTTCGAACTTGAAAGGCTGGCCGCTATCGTCCAAAACCTTTTCCCCGCTGAGGAGCGCTAGATTATTGTCTTTATCGATCATCATACGACCATTGCGGGTATAAAGTGTTTCGCCGCTTTTCGTCTGAACCGACAAATAAGCGCGCCCTTGGATGAAAACATCCAAATCATTGGCAGAAGGGATCATTGTGCCACCTTCAAGGCTTCTGAGGACCCCGTGGTCTTGTACAAATGAGATTTTTCCACCGCTTGTTGCGGCGGCGCCGGGCGCATCGACAAGGAGCTGTCGAAACACGACTCTTTCTTTGTTAAAGGCCGTTGTAGACATGTTGGCAATATTGTGTGCCACAACGTCCATTCGCCTTTTTAGTGCTGCTTTGTGAGCCAACCCGACATAAAGTGCGGTATCCATTATTATTCTCCTGCATTCGCAGTTGCTCTGCTTTTGCGCAGATTATGAATTTTGCTATTGTATCAGCACGAAGCATGCCAAAATAAAATACCCTTTATAATCATAATGTTATTTGCTATGTTGAAGGATATGAGGTTCGAACTGGCAATATTTGCCGTCAAAATTTGCCGATCCAGGGCCAATTTTGATGGATATTGATAGTATTTAGTTTTTTCACCTTCACTGCTTGTTAACTGTGGGTAATTGAAGATAAAGTTGAATATTCCTTATATAAGGTCGATTTGGCGGACAATATGGGACGGCGTTAGAATATGGCAGATGACGACATAGGCGAAACTTTAGGTGAAGCCGAACTTGTTGAGGGTTTGGAGCGCAAGAAAGTAAGCGGCAAAAAAATTATCATTATTGGCGTTGGGGCACTTGTAGCAGTGCTCGTTATTGTCTTGGTTATAATGCTGTTTAGCGGCAGCGACGAGGAACATGTATCAGAGAATGATGCAGTGTTGGATCAGTTGGCTGAGGATGCTGCGGGTCACCGTGCTGATGGTGAGCAAGCTACAGACAAGTCAGCCGAGGAACTGAAAACTCTTTTTATCGATATTCCCGAGCAGCTTTATAATCTTAAGACCACAGGTGAGGGTACCAGTTTTCTTAAAGCAACAATTATACTTGAGATCGATCGTGAGAGCTTCCGCAAGGACATTGAAGCCAAGATGCCGAGAATATTAGACGAATTTAATGTTTATATGCGGGAGATGCGTCCAGACGATCTGAACGGGGCTGCGGGTGTCTTCCGTCTAAAAGAAGAGCTCTTGATGCGAATAAACCAAGCGGTTGCCCCATCAAGAGTTAAAGATGTTTTGTTCCAAAAATTTATAGTGCAGAGCTAAATGCTCCTCCTGTTTTACGGCTAAGGATAATTAATGGCTGACGACGAAGACCCCATAGACGACGACGCTGTTGCCGCAGAGTGGGCAGCTATGGCTGGCGCTGAAGAAGAAGAAGATGATGGCGGCGGTGATCAGGATGCCATGGCAGCAGAGTGGGAAGCCATGGCGGACGAATCTGGGCCGAAAGAAGATGATGGGGAAGTGGGTCCTGCACCTGGTCGTGTGCTTGATCAGAATGAAATCGATAGCCTGTTGGGCTTTGACGGTGACGCCGATTCTGGGGAAATGACGGGCATTCATGCGCTTATCAACAGCGCACTGGTTTCTTATGAACGTCTTCCGATGTTGGACATTGTTTTTGACCGTATGGTGAGAATGATGTCGACATCCTTGCGTAACTTTACTTCCGATAATATCGAGGTATCGTTAGATAATATTACGTCAGTTCGTTTTGGTGATTATCTAAACTCCATACCGCTTCCGGCCATGCTGGCTGTATTCAGGGCTGAGGAGTGGGACAATTACGGCTTGATGACGGTTGATAGTAGTTTGATATACTCAATAGTGGACGTTTTGCTTGGCGGGCGGCGTGGCACGGCGGCTATGCGGATTGAAGGCCGCCCCTATACAACCATTGAGCAAACTTTGGTCGAGCGTATGGTCTCGGTTGTATTGAAAGATATGTGCGGCGCGTTTGAACCGTTAAGCCCTGTAAATTTTACTTTTGACCGGCTCGAGACCAACCCTCGCTTCGCGACAATCGCCCGCCCGCCCAACGCTGCTGTTTTGGTGAAACTGCGCGTCGATATGGAAGATCGTGGTGGCCGTCTGGAGGCGCTTTTCCCGTATGCAACCCTGGAACCAGTGCGTGAGCTATTGTTACAGCGTTTTATGGGCGAGAAATTTGGTCGTGACACAATTTGGGAAACGCACCTTGCAACTGAACTTTGGCGTGCCGACGTAGATTTGCAGGCTGTGATGGATGAAACCACAATGTCCCTTAAGGAAGTGATGGATCTACAGGTTGGTCAAACAATCTTGTTTAATAAAACACCTGAAGATGATGTTGTGTTAAAGTGTGGTGATGTGCCGATGGTAAGTGGTGCTATCGGACGGTCCGGACAGCATGTGGCTGTACAGGTCAGGCACATCGCTGACCGGTTGCATGCAGCGGCTATCGATTAAGGGCAACGTTTATGGCAGCAATATCAGGGATGATTGTAGATGGTGTGCTCGCTGCTCTGTTGATGGCGGCTATCGTAGCCTGTGTAATGGTATACAGGCGCCTTGGAACTATTAGAGCGGGTCAGGCTGAGCTTAAACTTCTTGTAGATCGACTGAATTCTGCGGCAACCGAAGCACAGCGTAGTGTGGCGGGCCTGAGAACCTCTGCTGACGAGATTGAGCTTCGCCTCGCCAACGAGCGCCAAAAAGCTTCGGTGATGGCAGATGAACTTAGTATGATCACAGAGGCTGGCAATAACTTGGCTGACAGGATTGAAAAAGGTTTGGTTGGAGAAAACGAGCGAGTGTCGGCCCAAAACGATCAAGGTGAGTCTGTAAAAGCAGCGGGCAATAAACAACAACGTGAAATATTGGCGGCGCTGCGTGAGGCGCGGTAGGCCAATGATTTGGCGTTCGAAGGAATAGAGCCAGTTTTGAGAAAGATATCGCTCCGAAGGCCGTGCAGGCCTTAGAATTATGATTGAATTAGGATTGAATTAGGATTGAATTAGGTGTCGTTGGAAAGGTATGCAAAATGAGTAATGCGGTCTTGAGCAAAATCCGAATTTTCCCACTCCTTATTGCAGTTGCAGTATTGGCGTTGGGATTGAAGTCAATTGACCTATACACTGGTTTTGACTTGCTCGGTGAAGTTGCCTTGGCTCAGGATGCTACCGAAAAAACGGAAGAAAATGCTGACAAAAATGGTGCTGAGGATACCGCAAATGCAGCGCTGGGTGCGGCCGAAATTCGCCCCGGACCTCTAACAGATATTGGTGGACCACCGGGCCGGGAAGAGATGGAGATTATAACACAGTTGCGGCAGCGGCGCTTGGTTTTGGACGAACGCGGGTTGCAGTTGGACCTTCAGCAGCAACTTCTCGCGAGCACAGAAAAAATGATTGATTCCAAGATAAAACGTCTTGAGGTGCTGGAGACAAAAATCAAAGAGCATCTCCGATTATTTGATGAACGCGAAGATGGCCAGCTGAAATCTATCGTTGAAGTTTATGAAAAAATGAAGCCTAAAGATGCTGCGCCGCGCTTTGAGGCTCTGCCGCTTCAAACCCAGCTGGATTTAGTAACGCGGATGAAATCTGCAAAGGTGGCAGCTTTGATGGGAAAAATGACACCCAATAAGGCCTCAACTCTCACAAAGGAGCTCGCTACACGCGCTGCACCACCAAGTATTGACGAAATGCAACGTAGTGGAAGCTAGGGTGTGAAACCGACTGATTTTAGTGTAATTTAATGCCGAAGGAGTGGCGGATATGCCAAGCCCGACCAATGTGATAGGCCTAGAGCAACGCGCCAGCGAAATTCGTGCGCAAAGAGGCGAAACAGTCGCCGTTGACGAGATTGCGAGTGTTGTAACCGCACTGGTAAAAGGCACCACCCATGATGACGAGATGGGTAAAGTTGCTGAAGAGCTTCGCGGTTTGCTTCAATATATTTCTGCGGCAAAGGGTGAATTAGTGGGCATGCAGCCCAAATCGCTCTCGAGCCGCGATATACCGGATGCAGGCATTGAACTGGACGCTGTTGTAAAGACCACTGAGCAGGCGGCTAGCACGATTATGGATGTTGCGGATACACTGGGAACTATTGCCGAGAGTGTCGACGCCGACACCGCAGCGAGGCTTAATGATGCCGCGACTGAGTTATTTCATGCATCCAGTTTTCAGGATATTACCGGACAGCGGATCACGAAAGTCAATACCACACTTGCACATTTGGAGGAGCGTTTAAGCGCGCTTGCAGCGGCTATCGGCGATGATTTTGTTGCTGAGGTTGGTAAAGATATTGAACTCGACACTGATGGGATTGCTGTAAACGACACCGATTTGCTTCATGGCCCTCAGCTGGAGGGGGATGGGAATTCTCAGGCTGAAATTGACGCTATTCTTGCGAGCTTTGATTGAAGGCAGGTGATTAGGTCTTATCGAAAATGATTTTTGAAACCCCACAAATTAAACGGCTTTTTGGCGGTGATGGGACAATGGGCCTTTTTGTTGCTCTGTATCTTATCTTATTGGCATTTTTTATCCTGTTAAACTCTGTGTCCGAGCATGCTGCTCTTAGAGCGGTGGCGGCGATGGAAAGTGTGAAGTCGACATTTAATGACCCTAGACAAGTTGAAAACCGGCCAACTATTGACCCATCTGCCGTAGATATAGCTGCAAATGATCAGGTCCTGAGCAAGATAAGCCAGGCCTTTATAGCAAAACTAGAAATCAAAGGACGTTTTTCCACACAGGGCGGTAATACCTTTCAAGTGCAATTCCCAGCCGACAGGATGTTTCAGAGAGGCTCCTTTAGGGTGCGTGGCGATATTACACCGTTTCTTGACCAATTGGTGACGGCGGTACAAAGTGCGCCCGCTGGCAAAAAGCAACAAATAGCAATTATGTTTGGCACAGGGCCCGGCCCTGTCGCCCGTGAAATGACGCGGTCTCAAGAAGTTGCAGTGAGACGAGCTGGCGCAATTGCTCGGCATTTGAGAGAGCAAGGCATAGCGGACGGAACATTTACTACTGGTTTTTCAGCAATTCCGGAAGGTCAAATTCTCGCTGCGTTTTGGAGTGCGCCTAACTCATCTTTACAGGGCCACCCATGACTTCCCCCCCGCACGGTATGAATGTGCTGAACCCGCGCGATAAAAGTTCAACACAAGGCAGTAGCTGGATGATTACATTCGCAGACTTGCTGTCTTTGTTGCTGACTTTTTTTGTTCTGATTTTTTCAATGAGTACAGTAGAATTTGAAAGTTGGAAGGCCGTGGTTACCACTATGTCTGATGAGTTCAACGTCCAGCGACCGAAACTGGATATTAAGCCTCATGTATCTCAGAACACTCTCAAAGCCAGCGATGGACCAGGTTTAAATTTGAACTATCTTCAAGTCTTGCTGGAACGTGCGCTTGGTGGTCAAGAAACGATGGCTGGCGTGAGGGTTCACCGGGAGGCTGACCGTGTTCTGGTGTCTATCCCTGCGTCTACACTTTTCGAGCATAAAGATGCCCAGCTGGCGATAGGCGCCTTGAAGCCGCTGAAACAATTGGCTGGCATACTGGTGCAAATACGAAACAAGATTAGAATTGCGGGGCACACGGATGCCAGCGGCAGTGGAAATTTAAAATTCAAATCCAATTGGGAACTTTCCTTAACGCGCGCTCGCATAGTTGCCGGAATTTTGACAGATTTTGGGTATAGGGATTCAATTGCAGTTTTGGGTTATGCTGATACGCAGCTTGGCGAGCTTGATAGAATAAGTGTGGACGCCGAGAGCTTGGGGCTTGCTGAACGGATAGATATTGTGATTATGGCGGAAGGCCACAGGGCACGGTTATATGATCTTTTTTAGGTGGAAAAACGCAAGCAGATTTATTGTTTTTGTGGTTAGTATGATTGCTTTAATACACGTGCTACCCGATGGTTATGGCCTGTCAGGCAGTGCATTAGCGCAGTCTGCGGCAAATGTAATAAAAGTTGAAGGTGCCCAGCAAACTACGTATTCCCGGCTATTATTGCCACTGCCGGCGAGTACTATCTATAATGTTAGGCTAACAGGCCAGGAACTGCGGGTGACAATCGAAGGACGATTTAGAGTTGATTTTTCAGCTCTGCGATCCGGCCTTTTACGTCAAGTAGGCAATGGTCGTTCGACCAGGACTGGCGAGCAAACAATTTTGGTCTTTGATACACTGCCGAACGTTTCTCCACGAGATTTTCGGTCTGGTGAGTTTTTGGTTTTAGATGTTTATGGCGGGGATTTAGGGGCTGTTTTGCCTCGGTCGAGAGGTAACCAGGTGGCAGCAGCAACACCGCCATCGCCACCGTCACAGACAGAAAATGCTCAAGGAACAATAGCCGCACCACCTACCGCTGCCGCTGACGACAGCCCAACAGCGCAAACGGAGGGCACAGACGGAGACTCTGCTGGTCCTGCGGCGACGTCGGAGGACGCAGAAGGGCCTGAGCCCATCGAGGAACTGGCCAACAACTCCGATAGTGAGGAGACAGAGGCAGTTCCCACTGATGCGGCTGATCAGTTGAGAGACCCAGACGTTGTTGACATTAAATTGGGAACACCGCGAATCCGCAGTAATCTAATTTTATCGGGCATATCGGACGCTATTGGTGACCCTGAGAAAAAAATTGTGGCGACTGCCGCGAAAGCTGACAATGGAATTGTTATGCGTTTTTCTTGGCCTGAGGAGTCTGCTTTGGCAGTATTTCAGCGGGGTAGGTCGCTGTGGCTAATTTTTGATCAACCCTTTAGTTTCGATCCGGAAGGCTTGGTAAACGCAGGAAATCTAGTGACAGACCGCGTATTGCGCGTAGCGCAGCGCCCGCATCGTGACGCCCTGATTTTACGGATGAAGATTGTCTCTGATCAAAATGCAGTTGTCGAGCGTGACCGCAATGATTGGTTAGTATATTTAAAAGATACACCAGCACAACCGAGGTTCCCCTTGGTCCCTATGAGCGAAAGTGACACGGGGCAGGGCCAGCAAGTTTTTGTCCCTGCTACAGAAATAGGCCGGAAAGTGGAGTTTGAAGACCCTGATGTTGGTGACATATTGGTGGCGCTGCCTATGCTGCGTCAGGGGTACGGGCTTCCCGAAGACCATAACTATGCTGCCGCCGACTTATTGCAAAGCGCACAAGGGCTTGTCGTTTCGCCGCAAACTGATTTTGTGAGCGTGGAGAGGTTTCGCGACGGAATCGCTATTAGATCAACTGGTAATGGCGAGTTAGCGAGCACTTTATTGGAATCGGTTGAAAACGAAAATGAGGGTGGTTTTTCCAGGCTGATTGATTTTGCACGCTGGCGGTTGGGCCCGGAATGGGAGTACCGAAAATTCAAGGAACGATTGTTTTATGAGCTATCGCTGGAGCCTGTTGATAACAGAAATAGAGTAAGATGGAAGATTGCGCGTTTCTTTCTTGGACATGGACGTGCTTCTGAAAGCCTTGGTATCCTTGAGTTGATGCTGCATGAAGATCCGTTATATGCGCAGAACACGGACTTTCTGGCGGTCCGAGGCGTAGCAAACTTCAAGCAGGGCAGGTATGCAGCTGCGGAAGCTGATCTCTCATCACGCGAACTTGAGTTTGAGCAAGACGCTGAGTTGTGGCGCGCGCTGGTTGCAGAGGCAATGGGCAACAATGAAGAGGCCTTGGAGTTTTACCGAAAAGGCCGCGATATCATGGGGACTTATGATGTCTCTGACCGGGCTGAAATTGAACTGGCTGTTATTCGGGCGGCGATTGCAACCGGAGACCTTGAGCAGGCCCAGCAGGAATTGAGCTTAATCAACGGCATGGATATGACGGAAAATCAGGTGGCCGAAGCTGTTTTTCAGTCGGCCCGAATTGCCGAAAAACAAGGGCAAACTGATATAGCCTATGCCCAGTATGAAGAACTTTCAAGCGCGCCTCAGCGTTGGGTTGCTGCGCGCGCGCGGTACGCTGGAGTGATCTTTGGGGTCCAAAATGGCAAAATAACGCTGCCAGAGGGTATTGATGAACTGGAACGACTACGATTTGTATGGCGAGAAGACGAGTTTGAAGCGCAACTCCTTGATGATTTGGCTGGATATTACTTTGAGACAAAGCAATATCAAAAAGGGTTAGAATCTCTTCAGCAGGGTCTTTCCTACTTTCCTGAAATTGCTCGACGTAAGCGTATGTTGCTGCGAATGAGTGAAGTCTTTAAAGACCTATTTTATCAAAATGGGGCAGATGAGTTATCTCCGATTTCCGCGATCGCTCTGTTCTTTAAATTCCGGGATCTAACGCCCTTGGGAAGCGAAGGCGACCTGATGATTCGACGGCTTTCTGATCGTTTGGTATCGGTTGATTTGTTGGAAAGCGCAGCCGACCTGTTGGATTATCAGGTGCGCTCGAGGACAGAAGGTGCCGCACGGGCTTTGATTGCAGCAAAGTTGGGTAAAATATTAATCTTGGATGAAAAGCCTGAAAAAGCACTCGAAATTCTAAGGGCGACACGCGAACCCAGGCTACCTCAAGACATCAAATCGGACCGTTTGCACGTAGAAACGCGTGCGCTCATAGAACTTGACCGTTTCGAAGAAGGCGAAGTCCTCATTGAAAATGACCGGAGCGCCGATGCTGAAGTCTTGCGAGCGGATATCTACTGGGGCAGTAAGGATTGGCCTCGCTTGACAACGACTATCCGCCGTCTTTTAGGGGACGGCTGGCGGCGCAATAATACGCTGACAGCGTTGCAGCGCTTGAACCTTGTGCGGCTTTCTATTGCCATGACCTTCTCGGAGGACAGGGCTGGATTGATTGAAATGCGTCGCCGGTACGGTACCCAGATGAAGGATGGTGATTTTTCTAACGCATTTGATTTGTTGACAAACGATCAGGAACTGTCTGGTCGCGAGCTGGGTGAGATAGCCAGTCAAATTGCGAGTGTAGAAAAATTACAGTCATTCATGCGTGATTACCGTGGTGATTTTGCAGGGCAGTAAACGAACTTGGGCTAACCCATAGCTATAGGTAATACTCCTCTAAATGTTGCCTGTTGCTGATGGCAGGTGATAAACCTGTTTTGTTAACGGTTGGCTCACCAAGTCGTGATTCTGATATCATTTTCTTTTTACCGACAGATCAGTGATATTGCATGCAGTGGGTGGCAGAGAGTTGTGCTCATCTATGAAAAAATAACTTACGAAAAAAAGGAATGGTTCCAATGAAATTCAATAATTTTGCAAAAACTGCGATTACAGCAACCAGCGCGGCAGCGTTTGCCCTTACATTTGCTGCGGGTACTGTAGTTGCGTCCGATAAAAAAGCCAAAAAAGAAAAGTGTTTTGGTGTTGTCGCTAAAGGCATGAATGACTGTCAGACGTCTTCACATAGCTGTGCAGGTCAAAGTAAAATGGACTCTGACGGGGAAGAGTGGATGTATGTGACAAAAGGTCTGTGTGAGCGCATCGCTGGTGGCAAATTAAAGTCAAGCAAAGCCTAGTTTTTTCGGACGGTGTGAAGCATGAAAAATACTTACACTTTTACGCCGTCCGGCTCTGCTCCGCCTGTGGGCGTTGGGCTTAAACATCAGCATTTTGCTGAAGTTCTCAAGATTGAGCCGGAATTGGCCTTTTTCGAAGTCCACGCCGAGAACTTTATGTCAGACGGTGGGGCCCATCACCGGTACCTTGAGGCTGTATCCAATATCTATCCGCTTTCTGTTCATGGCGTTGGCATGTCGCTTGGCTCTGCCGAGGGTTTGAGCGATGAACACCTTAAGAAATTTAAGACCGTGATGGACAGGTATAAACCGTGGCTTATCTCTGAGCACCTTGCTTGGTCAAGTGAGGGTGGTCATTATTTGAGCGATCTTTTGCCGCTCCCTTTAAATGAAGAAAGTTTGGATATTGTTGCGCGTAATGTCGACAAGATGCAAAATTATTTAGGTCGCAAAATACTGGTCGAGAACCCCTCTGCATATTTGGCCTTTACTGCTACGGACATGCCTGAAACCGAGTTTTTAGCCAGACTTTGCGAGCAGACCCAATGCGGACTGCTTCTTGATGTTAATAATGTCTATGTGTCTGCAAAAAATATGGGCTGGAACGCTGCAGACTACCTGGCTGATGTACCTGCCGCACTTGTGAGCGAGATACACTTGGCGGGCCATACGCTGAAGACTTTGGAAAACGGCGCAGAAATTTGCATTGACGACCATGCTAGTCAGGTAACACCGGCAGTTTGGGACCTCTATTCTGGTTTGATTGGGCGTATTGGGGCAAGGCCGACGTTGGTTGAGTGGGATGCAGAAATCCCAAGCCTTAACACCTTGTTGACTGAAGCTGGAAAAGCTGCCGATATCATGGAAGATATATCAGCCATAAGTACTGCCCGTGTCTAATTTAGCCCAGCTGCAACAGGATTTTCGTATCTGTGTACAATCGCGCACCGTATCACCGCAGCTTCATTCGGAAATCGTGTCTGACCAGATAGAGGCAAGCGCTCGGCTTCAAGTTTACCAAAATAATTACGAATTGACCCTGGTTGACGCGGTAGCTGGTATTTTCCCGATTGTATCGGCGTTTGTGGGTGATGTTTTTGTTCGGACTGCACTCAAGCATTTTATCGCGGAATACCCTCCTCAAAATGCCTGTCTTTCAGATTACGGCGCGGATTTTTCAAGCTTTCTTGAAACCTACAAGCACGCGGAAAGAGTTGCGTATCTGGCGGATTTGGCTTCATTGGAGTGGACGGTTCATTCTTTGCAAAGTGTGGCTGAGGCTGAGATTACAGCATTGACGCAGCTCGCTGTTAATCCAAATGCGCGTTTTGTGGAAAGTGATTTTCCGCTACTCAATCTTTGGATGGTGGGCTCTGGCCAGATGCAGCCTGAGGCCGTGCATGTCGATCAGGGTGCCCAAACCGTATGTGTACTGCTCTTAGACCATGAGATTAAATTGCTAGGCGTCACAGCAGCTGAAAGCGTCGTACTTCACGAGTGCCGTAATGGCTTAGGCGTATCGGATTTCGAGGCCATTGCCAGCCTGCGGATGAAAAACATAATTAGCTAGACCCGACCCTGGAAACCGAAAGGGAACGTAATGGATGCGATTGTTAAGTTCGTCAAAAAAACATTTGACTCGGTTCAGGGATTTTTTGAGCCGGTAGATTATCTAAAATTATGGTTCCGACTTTGGGTTGGTCAAATATTTTATCTGTCCGGGCGTTCCAAAGCAGGTGAAAATTTTTTCGAAATAAATGATTTTCAGGGAACACTTTTTGAAGAAGAATATGGGATCAGTTTCGTTGATCCGGAATTAATGGCTCAGTTGGCACTCTACGCTGAAACTTTGTTCCCGCTAATGATAATTGCTGGCCTGGGTGCGCGCATTGGGGCGGCTGGTTTGTTGGCTATGACGCTGTTCATTCAGTTGTTTATTTATCCGGGCCATTTTATCGAGCATGCAACCTGGATGGCGGTTCTCATTCCTCTGATGCTTTTTGGTGCAGGAAAAATATCGCTGGATCATATAATATCTGGAAAATTAAAATAGTCTCTTGAAGTGACAAATATCAAAATGTAAGTTCGGTTGCATAATCTTTGTCATCTTGTTAGAAAAAATAGCTAATCAAATCCAATATATTGGTATAGGGTTGCTTTAAAATTTTGGGAAATTGGCATGGACGAGACAGATCGAAAAATTCTGAATATGTTGCAAAAGGATGCAACTCTGAGCACAGCTGAGATTGCAGAGGCAGTGGGGCTTTCGACCACACCGTGTTGGCGACGCATACAAATTCTTGAGCAAGAAGGTTTTATAACGCGTCGTGTTGCTTTGGTTGATCGCACCAAGGTTAATGTACCACTTGATGTATTTGTCGCGATCCGCACAAATGAACATAATTGGAAATGGCTGGACGAATTTGCAGAGATTGTCTGCGAATTTCCAGAGGTTGTTGAGTTATACCGTATGAGCGGCGAAGTCGATTATTTGATGCGTGTGGTAGTACCTGATATGGCAGCCTATGATGTATTTTACAAAGGGCTTATCAAAAAAGTACAGCTTACGGACGTATCTTCATCCTTTGCGATGGAGCGAATTAAATACACAACTGCGCTGCCTTTGGATTATGCTGTAAGCGATAATAAGAGCCGCCGAAAAAGGATCTAGGTGTGGAGCCAAAACTGACCGCCGCCGTCAAGCACGAAATCCGATTGGCGGATTATTTGCCACCAGACTTTTCTCTTGATCATACTTTTCTGACTTTCCGCCTTTTTGACGAGGGCGCTGTTGTTATCGCGGTTACGCAGTTCCGCAGGGTCAATCCCCTGTCAAAAGGGATTAAGCTGGATGGTGGGCCGTACATGAGCTTGCTGGAAGTGGCTCTGGATGAGCGTATTCTGGGTTCGGATGAGTATTCGGTTTCAGCGGATTTCCTTGAGATTTTTGATGTGCCGGACATTTTTACGCTTACGGTGACGACAAAACTACAGCCCCGGGAAAATACCAGGCTAGAAGGCCTGTATTTTTCTGGCGGCAATTTCTGTACTCAATGTGAAGCCGAGGGTTTCCGTCATATTACCTATTTCCCTGACCGTCCAGACGTTCTTACACGTTACGACGTTAGGATTGAGGCTGACTGCAAGTCTTGTCCTGTGTTGCTTTCCAATGGCAATCCTGGCGCAGTGGGTGAACTGGCGAACGGGAGACATTTCGCCGAATGGCATGATCCACACCCCAAACCGTGTTACCTTTTTGCATTGGTTGCTGGTGATCTGGCTTGCCAAAGCGGCATTTTCGAAACTAAATCCGGTTGTTGTGTCGCCCTGAATATCTATGTTGAGCCCAATGAGATGGGCAAGACGGAACATGCACTGGTGTCGCTTCAAAAATCTATGAAATGGGATGAAGATCGGTTCGGTTTGGAATATGATCTTGGTGTTTACAATATTGTCGCAGTATCTGATTTCAATATGGGGGCAATGGAAAACAAGGGTCTCAATGTATTTAATACCAAATACGTACTTGCTTGTCCTGAGACCGCAACTGATACGGACTTTGATAATATTGAAGGTGTAATTGGGCACGAGTATTTTCACAATTGGACCGGCAATAGAGTAACTTGCCGAGATTGGTTTCAGCTTAGCCTAAAAGAAGGTTTGACGGTCTTTCGAGACCAAGAGTTTTCGGCAGATCTGGGTTCGCGGGCTCTTAAACGTATCGTAGATGTGCGCGCGCTGCGGTTTTTACAATTTTCCGAAGATTCTAGCCCTTTAGCACACCCTGTTCGGCCCGAAAAATATATCGAAATTAATAACTTCTACTCAGCGACGGTTTATAACAAGGGCGCGGAGGTTATCCGTATGATGCACACGCTTTTGGGAGAAGCTGCATTTTGCCGGGGCATGAGCCTATATTTTGAACGGCATGATGGCCAGGCTGTCACGTGTGATGATTTTGTGCATGCAATGGAAGATGCAAGCGGCGTGGATTTGGAACAATTCCAGCTATGGTATTCACAGGCAGGGACTCCGCGGCTCGAAGTTAGGCAGCAGCGAAAAAAAATGGATGTTCATGTTACGTTTGAGCAGTCCTGTGCAGCAACGCCTGGTCAAGCCATAAAGAGGGCACTCCATATGCCGGTATTGATGGGGTGGCTTGACGGGGATGGAAAACAGATAACACCTGATGTTTTTGAGGGTGGCGTTTGGCGCCCTGAGGGTTGTTTGCTAGAGCTCAAGGAGCCTCGTCAAACGTTTGTTTTTAAGAATGTTCCCAAGGGCGCAACGCCTAGTTTCTTACGGCAATTCTCGGCTCCGGTTAAACTGGAAACGGACCTGACAGCTGCGGGCCTGGCCTTTTTAATGCAATTTGACAACGATAGTTTCGCTCGCTGGGAGGCAGCACAAAGTTTGGCCAGCCAAGTTGTTCTTGGATCAACGGAAGGCAGTTCCGATAAGAACATCCGTGATACCTATTACCGCGTATTTGCAAGCCTTTTGCACGAAACTAATGCCGACGCTGCCCTTTTGGCAGAGCTATTGACACTGCCGACTGAAAGCGATCTTGGGCAAAAGATGAATGTATTTGACGCCGCAGGCGTGCATAATAAACGCGAAGCTACGATTTTTCATTTAGCTAGCCAAAACCAAGACCGAATTCACGAGCTTTATTCGCTTTACAGTGCTCGCGGTGACTTCAGTTTGGATCAAGAAGCGAAGGCGCGGCGAAGGCTTTGTAATGTTTTGCTGGGTTATCTTGCTGTTTTGGAAAATGGCGACAAGATAATCGCAAATCATTATGCCTGCGCTAATAATATGACTGACCGTATGGCTGCGCTTAATTTAGCCGCGCACAGCGATCATGCGTGCTGTGATGAATTACTGAACGAATTCTATACAGAATATCAAACCGACGCATTGGTGATTGATAAATGGTTTGCAGTACAGGCGCAAAGCAAGCGGAAAGATACATTGTCAAGAGTTGAGGCCTTAACCCGTCATACAGCGTTTTCTTACCGTAATCCCAATCGGCTTCGCTCTTTAATCTCAACTTTTTCGATGCTCAATCCTGCTCGCTTTCACAGCTTGGATGGCAAAGGCTACCGTTTCTTGGCAGAGACTATTATAGCGGTTGATAAGCTTAATCCGCAAACAGCTGCACGTTTGGTCGCACCGCTAGGTAGATGGGCGCGTATGCCGAATGGCGCTGCGGAGGAGATGAAATTAAGCCTTGAATTTATACTCAATTCGCCTGGGTTAAGTGATGATGTGCGCGAGCTCTGCGAAAAGTCGCAGGGTTAGGATTTACTGATTCGGCCCAAAATAGCATTTTGGCAGCTAATCCGCGTAAAATATACGCTAGGTTGCAATATAAAGTTACTTGTTTAATGAGACTATCTTTTTAACGCTAGTGTTTGAAATTGTTGGTGAATTGCAAAATTTGCATAGTATGGAGAAATTTTTGACTTGGCTTTGAGTAAGAATTCAGACTATAGGCTGGCTCTGGGACGGTCGAGTACTTATACTAAGAAGGCCAATTACCGGAGAGAGAGAGTAACATGATTAATAGTCCAGACCCTGTTGATATTCATGTTGGGCAGAGGGTTAGAGCTCGGCGCAAAATGTTGGGACTGTCGCAAACACAACTCGGCAAAGAATTGGGTGTCACTTTTCAGCAAGTCCAAAAATATGAAAGAGGAACCAACCGAATTGGTTCCAGTCGGCTTTTTCGTATGTCTACATCTTTGGATGTGCCTGTTGCCTATTTCTTTGAAGGCGCAGAGACGAAGCTTCCTGGATATAGCGAATCTATGGCAGCTTTGGGCGGAGATGCGTATGAAAGACAGGAAACTCAAGAACTGGTTGAGGCTTACTACCGCATTGCCGATCCGCGTATCCGTAAAAAGGTACTTGGGCTTGCCCGTTTGTTGTCAAGCGGTGTCGATGAATATGGAATGTAATTAAGCCACGGTTTCGATTTTAAGGGCGCGAACATGGTTCGCGCCCTTTTTTGATGCGTAGCTAAAATACAATCTAACAACGATATCCCTTGTTAACTTGCCTTTTTATTTTTCCGACGCCGACGCTCACGTCGGGTAAGGTAGATAAGGCCAGGAGCCAAAAGGAAAAAGGCGCCAGGCTCTGCCACGGTATAAATACTGATAATTGCGGTATCGAGGCTGGTCAGAATGATGTCGCCGGGCAAAAATAATGCCCCGCCACCGGTAAGAACATTGATAATTTCGCCTTGCTCCAACAAACGACCATCATAGCGTATTTCCGTAGATATGCTTAAGTCGCCGATATTATCAAAATTGGTACCTGCACCGGTTTGGACCAGCAATTGTTGCCCGGTTCCAATTTCTTCACCGTTAAGGATCCACACGATTTCGAAGTCAGAGGTATCTGTCAAGCTGCAGACCAATTCGCTCTCGAAAGTGGAACCGCAACCGTCAAGGAGAAAATCTTCTCCCAGCAGCACCGGGTCATAAATATCATCGCTACCGCCGCCAGCATCAAGAATAAGCTCTTTGGGTGCAGGCTCAGGCTCTGGTGCTGGTTCCGGGGCAGGCTCTGGCGCTGGTTCCGGGGCAGGCTCTGGTGCTGGTTCCGGGGCAGGCTCTGGTGCTGGTTCCGGGGCAGGCTCTGGTGCTGGTTCCGGGGCAGGCTCTGGCGCTGGTTCCGGGGCAGGCTCTGGCGCTGGTTCCGGGGCAGGCTCTGGTGCTGGTTCCGGGGCAGGCTCTGGTGCTGGTTCCGGGGCAGGCTCTGGCGCTGGTGTCGGCGCGGGTTCAGGAGCAGGGTCTGGTGCCGGAGCAGGGGCAGGCTCTGGTGCTGGTTCAAGAACCTGCACATCTGCAGCCACTTCGTCAATCTGTGGAGCCGGATCAGGTTCTGGAGCCGGTTCTGGAGCAGGCTCTGGTTCAGCGACTGGCTGAGGTGTCGCCGCTGCACTCTCCGCAGAAGGAAGACCGCCTGATGCGTCGGCAAAAACCACGGCAACGTCAACTACTGGTAAATCCAGTTGCAGAATATCCGCTGCCGTTTCATTGCCAAGCGCGGCAGGGGCGATCCTCTCAAGGAACTCAGAGACCTCAACAAGCAGTTCTTCCTCAATATTAACGTCTGGTTCGGGATAAATGATGACGGCAGTTACGTATGTGTCTTGCCCGCCAAGTTGCCGAAAGCTGATCTTAAGGGTGCCGTCGACAACTTCAGCCCTGGTTACCAGCATATGGCCTGTCTCAAATCCGCTGCCGGTTCCAGTGCCATTCGCTTGAGAGAAAGGCACAAAATCTCCAGGTTTCGCAAGCGGTTCAATCAGGCGCAGTGATTGTAACCCATAGCTGCTATTGTTGCGGTTTGTCGCCAGCAGGGGGTCTGCAGAAATATGAAAAGGGACATTAAATTGTGCGTCGCTACTGCTGGTAGTTAGCGAAAATAAGGTGTTAAAATCAGAGGCATCGGACGTTTTGCCTACTGCGCTATCGAAAGCATCATCAGTCGTAGCCTCGTTTGCGGTGCCCGCGTCCGATAGCCTGCCTGGCCCTTCGGTAGCCAAACGCATAACCGGCACCAAATCATCTGTGGCGCGTGTATCGACCATATTGACCTTGCCACCATTGCGCTTAAGGTCCACCCCAAAAGGATATAAGGGTGTTTTGCCGTTTGAACGCGGGGCCGTCAAAATCACAACGCGGTACCGGCCATTTTTAAGGCCGGTTGCAACAAATTGGTCAGCATTACGCACGCCATTGCGCAATATTGAAGCACCCTGCTGAGAGCCTTCATCGTTTTTTGTCTCGCCCGTTAGCATTTCGCTATTGGCGCTAACGCGGGTAAATTTATCATAGGGTTTATAGTCGCTTGGTCCAAAATCCCAACCAATAGCGTCGTCAGATAGCTTGAAGGATTTGTCCAATACAAAGGGCGACATAAATGCTGTCCAATGCGCGCGGGCGCCGGCCTCAATAATCAGGTTAGCGGCATCAGACAATGTGCCGAGATCATAATCTCCAGCCATTGTTTCGATTTTGGTTAACAAAGCATCCATCCGGGCTTTCAAGGCTTCTTGGTCGCCCATCGCCTGGTTCAAATATGACTGCACAACCTGAAAGCCCCATTCGTCAACGGCAAGCGCACCCTCAACCGCTTCTTCAAGAGAAACCGAGGGGAATGTCTCGATACGGGCTTCAACGGGAGACCGGATAAGTTCGGCGCTCCGTGTCCCTGTCAGATAGAATTCGTCTGCGGATTGTTGGTTGCCCTTGGTGCTGCCACCGCGAATGGCTGGGCGCGCAATTTTAAGGCGCCGAATACCCGGAATTTCCGCTGGAGGTGGTGTTGTCATAACATATGTCGCGGGTGGTGGAAGCAAGCCATTTGCTAATACAGGTGGCAAGGTATCATCAAGAATGATCAAATCATCAGAATTTTTTGTGAATGAACCATATAGCAAGGTGCCTGATGCAACGGCTGTTCCCGTTAGCAAAGTTGCTATTATAAGTGTTCTATTACTGGAAAACATCCGCCACTTAGCTCCTGATTTATTGCACAAAACCACACTGTATTGTAATTGTTTTTAGAAATTATTACTAGCCCCAGTTTTAACCGGCTTTATGCATACTGAGTGGATACTCATATATTGATGCCGCTGCGCATGCGTGAATGATCAGGTACCGAAGCAATGAAAGCACTTTAAATGACAAACAACGAACCTTTTGAAGATATTCTACGTGTCATTCGGCAGCAAAACAGAAATGATAATTCTGGAACTCAGGAAAGCCAGGGCTGTGAGGATTCTGATGCCCCATACGATGTAAAAAGCTTTGGAGCGATCACTACATGGCTAGCGTTGATCCAAGGCAAAGCAAAAGTAAGCATTAAGGAGGCTCATATATGTATATTGGCCTCCAGCTATGAAGGCTTTGAGCAAAATGAGGAAGTCGCCGATTTCGTGAAAAATGCCGCTCGTGGCCAGACGGCTGTCAATAAGCTCTGTGTAGACGATGGTATCGGCTTGCGTGTTCTTGAAATGGCGCCGGAGATGCCTCATCAGCCGGGGCCCGGCTGGTCAGTTGTTGACTGCACAAAAGCGGCTGCATTTGGGATGGAGGCGGCTGCCTCGGGAGGTGATATTCTTGGGTTGACTTCTATTGCATCTGGTAATGTAGCCGGAAATATAGCAATCGTGGCAACTTGCCACCCAGATGGCGCTGAGCGCTGGCTGGCGGCTGTTCCCATAGAATTGCGGGATGATAATTATATAGACGCATGTGGCTTGATAGAAACCTATGAAGCGCATATCACGCATCCGCTTCATGCATTGCGTATTTTTGGCGGGCGAGAAATTGCGGCGAGTTTAGGCGCTTTTGTGGCTGCCCGCAGCCGTGGGGTTGGTGTTGTTTTTGATGGTTGGGCTGCCATCGCGGCTTTTTGTGTGCTTGAGGCAATCCAAAAAGGCTCATGCTTTCATGCTCGGTTGGCGTCGGTAGACAGTGAGCTTCAATTGTTCGCAGCCGAGATGGCAGAGCTAAATCGGCTTGTCGGTATTTTTGTGGACACCGGCCCAGGATGTGGAGCAGCGCTTTCTGTAGCAATATTGAAAAGAGCGTGCGAGATCTGAGCGGTTATCTGATTAGAAGTGTATATTCTCATTGGGTTATATGGATTTGTTGGGATACAAATACTTGTGTAAAAGCTGGCTAAGTTTTAGGCTTCAGATGAAGTGGGCGGTCGGCTTTTGTCGAATAAGGATAATATACTGAATGGCTCGAATTTTTCGCCACTATGTTTCTCCGGTGAAAGTGACGCTTGCGCTCACGGATTTTGTTATTGTTCTGGGCAGCGTCTTTTTAGCTGAGTGGCTTCGGTATGCCGGGCTGGATTTGACGCTGGATAGCGGTGCTCAGGCCCTGCTTGCAAAAATTTTGGTTCCTGCTGTTTTTGTTCCTGTGTTGTTGGGGGTGGGCGGGTATCAATCTGATGCAATCCGCGACATTTGGGTATTCATTGTTCGTCTGATACTCACTGTTTTTGTCGCTAGCATGATTTTAGCCGCATTCCTGTTTATATTACCAATGCTACCGCTTTGGCGCTCAATTTTGGTATTGGCAATGGTGATCGCCGCTTTGGCCATTTTTGCGCTTCATGGGATATTTTTGACGTTTGCGGGCAAAAATTTTCTCAGGCGGCGCGTTGTGTTACTAGGCGCAGGTGAAGAAGCTGCCAAATTGAAAAAATACGCGGAAAAGGCCACAGAGGCAGGGCTAAACATTATAGGTACTGTATGTTTACCAGAACAGACAGCTGAAATTGAAGATGCTGTCGTGCTTGAAGACATAAATTTTTTTGATCGCTATGCCATCCAAAATGAGGCGGAAATGGTTCTTATCGCGGATCAGGGTTTGGAAAATCTTCCCCTTGAGGCGTTGATGGCCTGCAAGCTGTCAGGAATTGAAATTAAGGATAGATTGTCATTTTTTGAGCAGGTTAGAGGGTATGTTGATTTAGCCTCTGTGCAGTCTGAATGGATTATTTTTTCGGATGGTTTTCGCAGCGGGAGCGGGCTTGAGCGGTTCTTGAAGCGACTGCTTGATGTTTCAATTGGATTAATTACGTTGATCCTGGCGGCCCCTTTGATGGTGTTGGCCATTGTGGCTATTAGATTAACCAGCGTTGGCCCAGTTCTATACAAGCAGCAGCGGGTGGGGTTGAACGGCAAAACCTTTAATTTGCTGAAGTTTCGCAGTATGAAGGTGGATGCGGAAAAGCATGGCGAACCGCAATGGGCACAGAAGTCTGATCCACGTGTGACATTTGTTGGCGGGTTTCTTCGGCGCACTCGTATTGATGAACTGCCACAAATCATGAATGTTTTGGGTGGGGATATGAGCTTTGTCGGGCCGCGCCCGGAACGTCCGTTTTTTGTGGATCAGTTTGAGAAAGAAATCCCGTTTTACCGGGAAAGGCACTGTGTTAAACCTGGCATGACCGGATGGGCGCAAATTCAATACCCCTACGGTGCCTCGGTTGAAGATAGTAAGCGAAAGCTTGAGTATGATTTATATTATATAAAGAACTATTCTGTCTTTTTGGACATATTGATAATTTTGCAAACGGTAAGTGTAGTAATTTTTTCGGTTGGAGCGCGATAAACGCGAAATTTAGCGAAAAGCGATGGAAGATTTTGATGAATAAAATTAATCGAGCTCAAGTCGTATTGGCAGCTTTCGGCATGTTACTTTTTGCAAATACAGGCGTGCATGCGCAGGGTAACCCAAACAGCGAAAAATTTATTGAGGTACAACGACTAATTGCGGCACGTCAGTTTGACGAAGCTATTAAGTCGCTGACTAATATTCGTGCTGATGGCGCGCCTGCTGTCGAAAAATATCTTTTGTTATCACGCATTTATCTGGAAACCGGGGCAGGTATCGCGGCAGAGACAGCGGTTGACAGGGCCAGGGCTTTGGGGGCCGATTATGCAGCAACGGCTGTTCCGTTTGCCAAAGCTATGTTGGTTCAGGGAAAATATGCCGATGCACTAAAAGCGATGCGCGGCGTGAGCATTCCCATTGAGTTACAAAATCAGGCATATATTGTATCTGGGGATGCTAATTTTGCACTAAAAAATTATAAAGATGCCAAGCGTGATTATGAGCTGGCGCGCGCTATTGGAGACGATAATTTCCAGCCTTACCTGGGTTTGTCGCGACTTGCTCTGCGTCGTAGCGATCTGGCGGGTGCGCGGAACATGGCGATTGAGGCAGAAAAACGTGACCCCCAAAATACCATGGTACAATATACGCTTGGTTTGATTGCTCGCTACATTGGTGATCTGGACCGGGCAGAAAGTTATTTTCTTGAGGCTGTGCGACTTTTCCCCAGTAATTTGATGGCAAATATAGAGCTTGCCAGTCTCCGAATTAACCAAAACCGCATTGAAGATGCAGAGGCCTATCTCGATAAAGTTTATGTCGCTTCGTCTCGGCAGCCGATGGCGCTTTATTTGTCAGGCGTGATTTTGGCGTCAAAAGGAGAATACCAGGAAGCGGCATTATTGCTGAACCGGGCGCGCGACATTACCGAAAATTATTTACCGGCTATATATGTGCGAGGTCTTGTCGCATACCAGCTTGGCAACAATGAAGTGGCCGCTGAAAGCCTGGAACGAGTGTTGGAGGTGCGACCGAACAACAAGGCCGCCCGGATGGCGCTTGCGGGAACATATACCAACCAAAAACGTCCGCGAGCTGCCCTTCGTCTATTAGCGCCACTTATGCAGTCAGAGAAAGACGCCGATAGCGCCGTATTATCGATGGCTGCGGCTGCGGCTATGGCGGCAGGCGAGCTTGAGCGCGGTCGGGCATTATATGAGAGAGTGACGAAATTACAGGCTGCAGGCAATCAGCAAACTGTAAGTGGCGCCACGTCGAAACTCGCATTGGCTCAGTTTGCGGAGGGTAATACCGAGCAGGCCGTTGCCACGATTACCAGCGTATCAGCCGGAATCGATGTTGATATTCGTGAAATGGGAATGTTGGCGAGCATGCAACTTAGCAACTCAGACTATGAGGGTGCACGCACGACTATTGCCAAGATTGTCGAAACCTCTCCAGAGCGGGCTCTGGGGTATAACATGCAAGGAACGCTTGCTTTTAAAGAGCATCGGTATGCAGAAGCGGTTACGGCCTATAGCGCGGCGCTCGACCGAAATCCGGTATATTATACTGCACTCAGAAACCGGGGTTTGGCGAATTTTCGCCTCGGAAACTTGCAAGGGGCTGAGACGGATTTGAAGCGTCTTCTTGAACTGCAACCAAATGATGCGCGCTCAAAAGCAGTGCTTGGAAAAACGCTGCTGACTTTGGGGAAACCTGAAGAATCCGTCGTGTTTTTTCGCGAAGCAGCCCTTGATCTTCCCAAGTCTATAGAGCTCTCTGCTGATTATTCACAGGCGCTTACCGAAGCCGGCAATACAACGCGGGCAATTGAGCAAGCCAGGTTGACAGCAAAAATGGCGTCGAACAAAGCTCCGGTTTTAAAAAGGATGGGGATATTATTGCTTGATCTGGGGCAACCGGCTGCGGCTGAGCGGCCTTTGTCGCGCTTTGTTGCCTTCAATCCAGATTCGGGGGCTGCCCACTTGCTGCACGGAAGAGCTCTGTTGAGCATGGGTTTGTATACCGGATCAAAAATCTCTTTTGAACGAGCAAGCAAAGCCACACTGGATAAACCCGATACAGATGTGATTTCGTGGTATTTGTTCGCTGCCGATGTGCTGGCTGATAAACAAGAGCCAGCCTTGAAACGTCTCGCTGATTTGAAACGCGAAAAACGTCCAAAGGATGTTTTTATAGGAATTGTCGGAGATTTGTTGCTGAATTCTGGACAAGCTGGGCTTGCAGAAGAGGCGTATCGGGCGGCCCTGACTGAGGCCCCCTCAGTCGGTGGTGTGGCAATAGGCCTCGCAAATGCCTTGGGCGCTCAGGGGCGAGAGAAAGAGGCGATCTCGGTCTTGCAGCAATTTGTAAATGAGCAACCTGCTGATAGATTTGCCCGGGAGGCTCTGGGGGCTCGCTATGAGAAAGTTGGAAATTTGGAAGCGGCTGCCGAGCAATATCATAAAATCTTAAAGGTTGGCGTCGCCGATGCGAAAATTGCGGCCAAGTTGTCTTCGGTCTATTTAGAGTTGGGAGATTCGCGCAGTATTGCTTTGGTAAAACAAGCATTTCTAATTGCCCCTGATGACCCCTTTATACTTGATGCGTATGGCTGGGTGCTGTTGCAAGCAGGACGAGAGAAAAAGAAATCGCTTACGGCGCTTGAGAAGGCGGTACGACGTGCGCCTGCGAAAGCATCCTATAAATATCATCTGGCCATGGCTTATCTGGCAAATGCGCGGACAGTGGACGCGCGCCGTTTGTTGACCCAGGCAATTAACCTTGACCCGACCTTTGATGGTGCCGATGAAGCACGTAGGCAAATTGCAATGCTCGAATGAATATTATGCCGAGAAAGCCTATCCGGATATTGCTTTTTTCTTCGCTTTTCCCGCACTCTGGTGAGCCGACTTTAGGCATTTTTGTGGAGAACAGATTACGAAAATTACTGGAATACGAGGACATAGAGGCTACGGTGATTGCGCCTGTGCCCTGGTTTCCATTTACCGGCAAGGTGTTCGGCGCGTACGGAAGAGCCGCTCGTGCAAAAAAAAAGGAAATCAGGCACGGTATCTCGATTTATCACCCTCGTTATTTGGTGATCCCAAAATTTGGCATGAGCCTTACGCCGCACTTTCTATTTCGAGCTGCTTTGAAAACGATCAGAAAAATCCTCGCAACGGGCAACAATTTTCATGTGATTGATGCGCATTATCTTTATCCCGACGGTGTCGCAGCGGCACGGCTCGGTACTTTGCTCCATAAACCCGTTATTATGACGGCCCGGGGAAGCGATGTTACCCAAATTGGCCTTTTGAAAGGCCCCCATAAGAAAATAGTTGCTGCCCTTCATTCGGTTTCGCATACGATAACAGTAAGCGAGAGTTTGAAGCGCAGTCTAATTGCTATGGGCGGGGACGCGGAAAATATAACGACCCTTCGCAATGGGGTCGATCTGGATTTTTTTCACGAACGGAATAGGCTGTCTGTGCGGAAAAGTTGGGGCGAAAAACCAACATTGTTATTTGCTGGCTGGCTGATCCCACGAAAACGTATTGATCTTGTATTAGAAGTTACTTACCGAATACCGGAATTGCATACTGTTATTGTTGGAGATGGACCTCTGCGAGCTGAGATGGCCAGATTGGCATGCAAACTTAAGATTGAGGGCAGGGTCAGCTTTTTGGGCCAAGTGACCCCTGAGCGGATGCCGGAGATGTACAGCGCAGCCGATGTGTTGCTCTTACCTTCGGACCGCGAGGGGTGGGCAAATGTTCTGCTTGAATCGATGGCGTGTGGCACGCCTGTTGTTACCCGCGCAGTTGGCGGAGCACCGGACTTGGTAACGAGCCCGGCTGCAGGAAGGTTGGTTGATAGTGAAGATGCAGGCGATTTGGCATCGGCCGTTCTGGCTTTGCTTAAAAATCGGCCGGGTCGGGCAGAGACTAGGCTTTTTGCCGAGAGATTTGATTGGCATGAGACGTCACGCGGGCAAAAGGAAATATTTGGAAATGCAATTTCTGATTATGCTTCACCCGACAGTTATTTAATGGATTATTTGGATGATAACAGCAAAATTTGATGGACCTGTTTTGGTGACAGGGGGCGCTGGTTACATCGGTGGCCAAACTGTTCTGTGTCTACTGGATTTGGGCGCCGAAGTTGTTGTCGTGGATGATTTTTCCACAGGGACCTACAGGCCGCACCTCGATCAAACACAGTTTTATAAAGGACGTATTCAGGATACCTCTTTCATTGAAGCTATTTTGAAACGCCACCAAGTGAAATCGATCTTGCATTTTGCAGGCTCCATTCAGGTTGACGAATCTATTAAAAATCCACTCAAATACTATGAAAACAATACCGAAGGAAGTCGGGCTCTCCTTTCAGCATCTGTGGGTGCGAACGTTAAAAGGTTTATTTTCTCCTCTACTGCTGCAGTTTATGGGGCCGTTACGGATAGCCGTCCGGTTGCGGAAACTGCCGAAGTTTCCCCCTTAAACCCATATGGCTGGTCCAAGCTCTTTACGGAGCGTGCCTTACGAGACGTCTCAGTCGCTCACGGAATGAAATATGGCATTTTACGGTATTTTAATGTTGCGGGTGCGGATGCCGGGCTGCGTCACGGACAATTCTTAAAGAACCCTGTTCATTTGATTGGGCGCGCTATTGATGCAATGTGCGGAAGAGCTGGCCCGCTGCAGATTTTCGGCAATAATTTACCGACATCGGACGGTACTGGTGTGCGCGATTATATCCATGTTTATGATTTGGCGGCTGCACACTTGGCGGTGCTTGCTCAACTTGAAAAGACTGATGAGAGCCTATTGCTGAATCTTGGATACGGAAATGGGCACAGTGTTTTAGAGGTCGTGCGATGTATTGAAAAACACGCAGGAAAGAAAGTTCCGACTGAATTTGCAGAGCCAAGGTCTGGTGAAGCGCCGTCTGTTATTGCAGATATTACAAGGCTAAGCAGCTACCTGAAATGGCAACCGGAACATGCAGGATTGGATGATATTGTGATGTCAGCGTTGGCTTGGAATGATAAGCTACAGGTAAAATAGAGGCCTATTATGGAAACCATTTATTTTTTTATTTTTTGTGTTGGTAATGCTTTCATTATATATTGGAGCTTGCGAAATGATGACCAAGCTGGTTTTTCCGGGCAAAAGCGAGACACCAAGTTTACGCCTACAAAAAAAAAGATCGATAAGAATTCTGTTACCTAAAGTTACATTGACTGATATGAACGCCCGAATATTGTGCCTTGTTCTTGCTTTGTCTTGTGCTGATATGGCACATAGATTGCTTAGTTGAGTGCTTGGAACTTGGAAATTTGATGATATTGGATTGCGCCTTGAGGAGAGTTATAGTTATGCCTATGTTCATTAGGGTGTGTTCACGCGGATTTGTTGGCGTAGTTTTGACTGTTGCACTTGCTGGGTGTTCGGTCTTTTACGGTTCAAGGGAAGAACTGCCGCCTGCACCTTTTGCAACCCTTGATGAGGGCCCCGGCCCCAAATACATCATTGGTCCGCTCGACACATTAAATATCTTTGTCTGGCGCAATCCAGAGCTTTCCGTGTCGATTACGGTTCGGCCAGACGGGTATCTGAGCATTCCCTTGATTGATGATATGGCCGCGACGGGGAAAACACCGACTGAATTGCAGCGAGATATTGAGGCGGTATTGGGGACTATCATCGGTGAACCAATTGTTTCGGTAATGGTGCAGAATTTTATAGGCCCATTTTCCCAGCAAGTTCGTGTCGTGGGCGAGGCCGGTAGCCCTCAATCTATACCTTATCGGGCAAATATGACTTTGCTGGATGTTATGATCAGTGTTGGTGGGCTAACAGAATTTGCAGCGGGCGATAAAGCTACGCTTGTAAGAATTGAGGATGGAAAACAACGCGAATATCGGTTGAAAATTGACTCGCTTATTCGCGATGGCGAAATAGACAAGAACGTTAAAATACTGCCAGGCGATGTACTGATTATACCTGAGAGCATTTTGTAGTATAGTGGATTTGATGGTTTAGGAGTAAGGAATATATCCTGAACCAATTTGGAGAAAGCCTAATATGGCGGCGCAAGGATTAGGACTACACGATCTTTACCTACAGATTAAGGCTGTTGCTTATGGCATATGGCGTAAGCGTTGGTATATGATTGTTACGTCATGGTTTATCGCTCTTGTTGGTTGGGGCGCTGTTTCTACCATGCCTTATCGATACTCTGCCAGTGCGCGTGTCGTTGTTGACGCGGAAACACTATTGCCGTCGCTTATTGGTAAGATCGGTATTAAAGTTGATAGCAGTCGCCAGGTGGAGGCAATTCGAAGCACGTTGGTTTCAAGGCCGAATGTCGAAAAAATAATTCGAAGGTCAGTCTATCTGGAGCGTCTAACAAAAAGTCCGGCGGACCTTGATGCTTTGATCACAAAGCTCGCTCGGGATATACGGATTGTCGCGCTGGATGGTCATGCTTACCGCATAGAATTCGAGATTGACGAGAGCCGTCTTCGTGACCGCGAGAGGGCCGAGGTTGCTAAAATTGTAGTTAGTAACTTATTGTCGTTTTTTCGTGAACGTGCCTTAGGCAGCGAAAACGGACAGGTTGACAATGCAGCCGAGTTTCTTAAAAAAACGCTTGCGGACTTGGGCGCGCGTCTAAGTGCTGCCGAAGCCGCACACGCCAAATTTACGCAGAATAATCTTGAATATCTGGGAAACGTGAATTTTAGGACAAGGCTGGAAAAAGCGCGTTCGGATTTACAGGTGACTCGCGGCAAAATTTCTGAGCTCACTGTTTCGCAGCGCACTTTTGATGCACAGTTGGCGAATGTCCCTGCTACGATCCGGGAGGCAGCGAGAACTGCAGGAGGGGGTATAGCCAAGGATCCACTTGAAGAGCGCATTGCTGAGGCAAATAAGAAACTTGATAAGATGAGGGCTCTTGGATATTTGGATAGGCATCCTGATGTTTCTGGCCTCTTGAGGCAAATCAAGGGGTTTGAAGCCGAACTTGCAGAAAAGAAGGCGGCAACAGATGCGGAGCTTGCCGGATCAGCTGCTGCCGGGAAAAATTCAACCTTAACGACAGAGACACCTAACCGTTTGTACGAGCAATTGATGCTGGAGAACATCAGTGCCCTAAGCCAAATTTCTGCTTTGGAACAACGAGAAATAGACCAGAAGACGTTGGTTGAGGAATTGGAGAAAAAAGCGAAGCGGGTTCCTGAGATTGAAGCGGAAGAACGTGAGCTAAAAAGGGGCTACGAAACCCTCAGAAGCCAGCATAGAAAGTTTCAAAAGCAAGCGGAAGACGTAAAAATACTGGGAAGTGTGCAAGATAATGAACGGTCGGTAGCCTTTCAGGTGATTGACGAACCTGTTGTCCCACAAAAACCCAGCGGCCCTCCTCGGTTGTTGTTTATGGGCGCTGTAATGATCGGGGCGTTAGTGGCTGGGGTTGGCGTAGCCTTTATGCTGTCACAGCTGCGACCGGTTGTTATAACTGTTGAACAACTGCGTAGTCACTTTGACCTGCCTGTACTTGGCAATGTAACACGTTCGTTGTCAGATAGGGAAAGCCGCCAGCGCAGTCTTGATATGGTTGGCTTTGCAGGAGCCTCTGCTCTCCTCTTCATTGTATTCGCTGGATTTATCGCTTGGGACATGTTTGGTGGGTCTGCATTGGGCTAGAGATTGAGAGTTGAGAATTAGATGGATCTGATTGAACGCGCGGCGAAAAAGCAGCAAAAAAGTAAAAAGGGGGTTTCTCTTGTAGAGCGGGCCGCCGAGAATGCTGGGAAAAATCCGTTCGCTAGCGCCTCAGTTGGGGGTATTGGGGTGCCCGGGTCCAAAAAATCAAGAGACCCCTCTTCGATGAATCCGGTTTCTGGCGAACCTTCAAAACCGACTGAGGATGAGCCGAAGAAGCCTGCTTTTGGGGGAATTGGGTCCTCACGTCAGTATCTGCCTGAAAGAGTTGCGAAGCCAAAGCTGGATAGTCAGGAGGCCGAGGTAGAGGTCGAGGCTCCTAAAAAATCGCTTGCGATTGGTGCACGAGGTCACAACACAGATAAGACAGGGGACGGTCAAAAAACTACTGGTCGAAGTTCGAAGACTGAAGAGGTAGATTTGATCGGGCTGCGTGAGGGCGGGTATATTACTCCTGATATGCCCCCTAATTTAATGGCGGAAGAGTTTCGGATCATAAAACGGTCGTTGCTTTTGAACGCATTTTCCAAGGGTACCCAGAAGAGCAGGCATAGCAATATTGTTCTGGTCACCAGCTCCAATCCTGGTGAAGGAAAAACTTTTTGTGCAATTAATTTAGCGCTCTCGATCGCTACCGAACAAGATACAACGGTATTGCTGGTTGATGCAGATTTTTCAAAACCGGAAATTTTGAATCGGCTTGGCGTGTCTGGTGGCAGAGGTTTGATGGATGTAGTTGCCGATAATGAGCTGGGGATAGGCGATTGTCTCATTAGGACAAATATTCCTAACCTCGTTATGCTACCTGCCGGCAGACAACATAATTTAACGACAGAATTATTGGCGTCAGACCGAATGGAGGCAATTGTTGAAGAGCTTGCCAATCGCTATCCTGACCGACTTGTAATTTTCGATTCGCCTCCGGTGCTTGCGAGTTCAGCAGCGTCAGTTATGGCACTTTATATGGGACAGACAGTTTTTGTGATCCATGCGGAAGAAACCACGGAACCACAAATTAAGGAAAGCCTGAATATGATAAGTGCTTGCGACAATATTAGCCTACTCCTGAATCAGACGCGGTATAGCGGCGGCAATAAGAAGTTTGCGAGCTATTATGGGTATGGCGGCCGTTAGGGGTTTGTTCTTGGCGTATTTTAGCCCTTATAATATTTTGAAAAAAATATTGGCCATATATCTTTGGCTTTGCGTCTCTGTGTCAGTTGCTGCAGGTGAGCACTGGTGGATCGATCCTCGCGCTGAGGCTCGCTTATCCTTCACAGATAATGCTTTGCTTACTCAGTCTGCCCGAATGTCTGATACGGTTTTGAATGTTTCACCGGGTTTGAATGCCAGAATAGAGACCAAGCGTATCACGGCAGGTGTGGATTACTCGCTTGATTATTTCTACTTTCTTTCAGATGGTTCAACCGACACCCGCCACAATCTGTTTGGTACTCTTGATGCGGAGGTTATAGAAGATCACCTAAGTATTGGTGCGAGAGCCAGTTTGCGGCAGCAATTTATCGACCAACGAGGTTCCCTCTCAAATAATTTTGCCAACAAGACCAACAATCGCCGCTTGCTTCAAAATTATACAGGGACCGCTATTCTTAAAGGCGGAATGCGCGATGTCGCTGATTGGCGCTTCACCTATCGTTATGGGCTTACAAGATCCCCAGCAGATAATCTTGCTGACTTAACTCTACCTGTGAATTTCTCTGATACTTCCTCCCATGAGATTGTAGCGTCTGTGGGGTCGGGTGACCGCTTTAACAATTTTGAGTGGCGTTTATTTGCCGATTCATCCCGTGTTTTAAGAAACCTGGATGTAAATAATTTTCGTAATGAACATGCTGGCGGCGAATTAACTTATAAATTTAACCGCTTTATTCGTGTGATTGGCAGCTTGAACTACTCAAGAAATGATCTTCAAACTGCTGTGCTTTCCGAAGATGGTTTTGGATGGCAAGCAGGGTTTCGCTGGACCCCAGGGCCTAAACTGGACTTAACAGTGCTTGCTGGAAAAGAAGGCCTGCGTCAAACATGGAACGCTTCGATGCAGTATTTTCTCTCAGCCCGATTACAGTTTACCGGCAATTATCAGGATATAATCACTGCCAATACCATTGTAACAAATGATAGCTTGCAGGGTTTTAATTTTGACCAACAGTTGGGCATTAGTGATAGTAATGGGCTTCCCGTAGATGAGACCGACCCGGTTTTTACTTTTTCCGATACCGACTTTAGAAGGCGTTCGGCGCGGGGCACATTTACCTTGCTCCAAAAACGAACCCGGATTTTTCTCAGCGCCAATACTGAACGGCGTACCTTTGATAGCGGCAATGGAACTGCCAGCTCCTGGGGGGTAACAACCGGATTTACGCGCGACATTACCGAAAGATCGACACTCTCTGGTAGTCTGGGTTATCGGCGTAGTGGATTTGAAGGTCAAACTCGGGTAGACAACTATATTGAAGCAAAACTTGACTGGACAGCGACTTTATCGCGATACTTTAAAGCTGCAGTAGGATTAAGCCATTCCGAGCGACAATCTAATGAAATTGGCGCCGATTTGGAAGAGAACTCGCTGACGTTTTATTTACGAGGGACATTTTGATCAGATATGTATGAGAGCTTTTATAATCTACAGGGCCGCCCGTTTCAGCTGACGCCTGATCCGCGATTCTATTATAGTTCCCGGACCCACAAGAAAGCCATGGCATATCTGACGTATGGTCTGAACCAAGGCGAGGGTTTCATTATTGTAACGGGTGATATAGGCACCGGAAAAACCACTCTGGTTCGTCACCTGTTTGAAACTCTTGACCGGAATGATTATATAGCGGCCATGATTGTAAGTACTCAGCTAAGCGCTGAGGATCTGCTTCGAAGTGTTGTTGCGGCATTTGGCTTGGACGCTCAGGCCGAAGACAAAGGTCAACTGTTAGCGCGGTTGGAACGGCATTTGCGAGAGCAGTTTAAAATGGGTCGCCGAGCGTTGTTGGTTGTCGATGAAGCGCAGAATTTATCGAATGCAGCCCTTGAAGAAATGCGCATGTTGTCTAATTTTCAAGAAGGCGACAAAGCTTTGCTGCAAAGTTTTCTTGTTGGCCAGCCTGAGTTTAGAGAGAGGATTTTTGTTTCTCCGGAACTTGAGCAGTTGCGGCAGCGTGTAATAGCGACGCACCACCTGGAGCCGATGGAGCCAGAGGAACTTGCATTTTATATCGAACACCGGCTGAAACTTGTTGGATGGGATAATGATCCTTGTTTTACAGCAGAGGCAGTTGAAGCAATTTATCAGCACAGTGCGGGGGTCCCGCGCCGCTTAAATACTCTCTGCTCTCGTGTTTTGCTTTATGGCGCTCTTGAGGAAATTCACACGATTGACGAAGAAGTGATAGGGGCTGTTGTTTCAGATATGTCTAGCGATACACGCCCGGTTGTGGCTGCTTCATCAGCGCGCCCCATTTCGGGCTCTTTTTCGCGAAATGATTCTAGTTCTCCGCTTGAAGCCAGCAAGGGGGACAGCGAGCTGGAAGGTCGCATGGGTAAACTAGAAAATATGATGAAATCGCAGGATGAGACACTCCAAAAGCTGACTAGTATTATGGCGCAATTGGCATCAGGCGGTTCAAAAGCCGATGACAAAGACTAGCACAATAAAGTGCGGCGACGTCCATCTTGCCGATTTAAAGCACTTGAACAACGTTAACAAAATTGCCTTTACAGTTGATGTAGAGGAATGGTTTCAGGTGGGCGCGTTTGAGGCCGTTTTTGATCGGACCGATTGGGCAGGTTTGGAAAGCCGTGTAGAGCAGCAGACCTATTCGGTACTGGCTTTGCTTTCTGGCCTTGAGATACGCGGGACTTTTTTCTGTTTGGGCTGGGTTGCCGAGCGGTTCCCCGAGCTTATCCTGAAAATAGCTGAATCTGGTCACGAGGTTGCTTGCCACGGAATGGATCATCGTAGGCTATTCACACTGTCTCAAAATGAGTTCGAACAGGATGTAAAGGTATCGAAACAGCTACTGGAATCGGCGTCAGGTACACAAATTCGTGGATACCGCGCGCCGAGCTTTTCTTTGACCGCAAAAACTTCGTGGGTTTACCAGGTTTTAGCCGGGCAAGGCTTCGATTATTCGTCCAGTCTTTATCCTGTCAAGACTGATCATTACGGAGAAAAATCTGCTCCCCGCAGGCCGTTTTATCCTAATGGGCAGGAAAATATTCTTGAAATACCGATGACAGTTTGTGACCTGCCTCTACGGAGGGTTCCTGCCTCAGGGGGGGGGTATTTCAGGTTGTTACCCTATCTGCTTTCTCGCTATATGATGCGCGAAGGCCCTAGGCAGGCTGATGCCCCCGGAATTTTCTATATGCACCCTTGGGAAATGGACACGGGCCAGCCCTATATGAAACGAGCGCCCCTGTTGTCGCGCTTTAGGCACTATACCGGGCAGAAAAAATTGCCAAAGAAACTCACCAGATTGGCGCATGATTTTGAATTCGCGCCAATGAGCGAGATATATAAGCCCTTGTTTAACCAAATGCCCGAGAAATAGCGTATGGCCGTGAAGATACGTGAAATGAAGCCGACGGATCGGTCGCGTTGGGATTGCTATGTCGCAGCCCACACCGGAGGCACCTTTTGCCATCGCGCCGGTTGGAAAACTGTAGTGGAAAAAGGGGCAGGGCAGGTTTGCCCCTTTTTGCTCGCGGAAAAAAATAACGAGATTGTCGGTGTGTTACCCTTAAGCCTTCGCGGCAGTTGGTTGTTTGGTAAGGCACTGGTTTCTACACTGTTTACTGTTTACGGGGGCCCACTAGCTGACGACACTGAAATATATGCGGCGCTGGATGAGGCCGCTTGGGCATTGGCTATCTCGAACGGAATCGATGTTCTTGAATACCGTTCAATAGAGGCAAGGCACGAGGCCTGCGCGCGACCAAAACGACCCGATAATTCGAGTTGGACGATCCAAAAAGGTCAGTCAGCTACTTTCCAAAAAAGTCTAAAATCAAACGAAGTTGATATTTTGCTGGATATTCCGAGAAAACAGCGTGCAGTGGTCCGGAAAAGTTTAAAAAATGGCCTCCGCTGCGTGTGGGACAAAAACATTGATGTCTTTTATGGTTTGTATGCTGAGAGCGTGCGGAATCTGGGAACACCTGTTTTTCCAAAGAAGCTCTTTCGTGAGCTGCTTGTCCAATTTGGCGATGATGTTGAAATTCAGGTGGTTTATGCTTCTGACGGCAAGGCGCTGGCAAGCTTGTTAAGCTTCTATGATGAAACGAAGGTGCTTCCTTATTATGCAGGAGGCGGCATTGATGCGCGTAAATATGGGGCGCACGATTTTATGTATTTTAACCTGATGTTAAAAGCAGCGTCTATGGGTAAAACTACATTTGATTTTGGGCGCAGTAAAATTGGATCGGGGCCCTACCAATTTAAGAAAAATTGGGGCTTCGAACCTGTTTCTCTTGAATATGAATATCGGGTAACAGATGGCGCGGTAGTGTCCGACCTTAACGCATCTAGCGGAAAGTTCGAAACACTGGTTAAGGTTTGGAAAAAGCTGCCTTTGCCGCTAGCGAATTTTATTGGCCCTTACTTTTCCCGGCATTTGGGCTGATTTGCATGGCAAATATATTATATCTCGCACACCGTATTCCTTATCCGCCAAACAAAGGTGACAAAATACGATCTTGGAACTTTCTAGTCCGAATGGCAGCAGAACATACTGTGCATGCAGCCTTTTTTATCGATGATCGACGAGATAAAGCATTTGTGCCGCACATTGCCAGCCATACAAAGAGCCTGCATTACAAGGAGGTTTCGCCGTTCGTGCAAAAACTATTGAGCCTGCGTGCTCTATTGAATGGTAAATCCCTGACTGAGATGGCGTACCCCTACAGAGACCTGCGCAAATATGCTACAGCTTTGGCGGCAGAGGGTAAGCTAGACGCAATTTTTGTATTCTCAGCTGCAGCTGCGCCGATAGCGCGCGATATTGAAGGTGTGCCCATAATTTGTGATTTGGTTGATGTAGATTCGCAGAAATGGCAATCCTATGCTGAAAAATCCCGGTGGCCGTTGTCATGGCTTTATGCGCGGGAGGCTAAAAAATTAGGACGATTTGAAGCCTCATTGGCAGAGCACAGTAAGGCGTGTTTGCTGGTAAGCGAAGACGAGGCGGCGCTTTTCTGTTCCTTGAATTCTACTCTTAAACAACAGGTTACCGCGATTCCTAACGGTGTTGATATCAGCCAATTTGATCCCGGATTATATACGAATGACGCCCAGAGTAACCGGCTTCTTTTTTCTGGTGCTATGGATTACCAACCCAATATAGATGCGGTTACTTGGTTCTGTGAGAATGTTTTGCCGTTAGTGCAACAGCAACTTCCTGATTTGGAGTTTGTCATAGCTGGAGGTCCGACCCCGCCGGCTGTTGCCCGACTGGCACGATTGCGCGGTGTTTCAGTGCTTGGTTATGTCGATGATATGGCCGAAATGATATCAACGGCGACAGTATGCATCGCCCCGCTTCAGATCGCACGCGGGATCCAAAATAAGGTGCTTGAGGCCATGGCTATGGCTAAGCCCGTTGTGGCCACCAGCCTGGCAAATGAAGGTATTAATGCCGTTCATGGCAGTGAATTGTTAATGGCAGATACACCCTCGGATTTTGCATCAGCTATTAAAGAATTATTTGAAAATCCGGATATGGCTTTGAAGCTAGGTGATAACGCCCGAAATTTTGTTTCATTAAACTTTTCCTGGAATCATTCCTTCGAACTGTTGAATGCTTATCTTTTAGGTGAATAAACCATGACGGTGAACCCAAAAATACTCAGTCACTTCGGCGCTTTTTGCATGGGGTTAGCTGTGCTTTTTTGGGCGTGGTCGAGCACGCTTTTTCATATGCTCAATATCATCTGGAATGTTGATAGCTATTCACATGGACTTTTGGTTCCTCTTGTAACCGCAGGGTTGATCTGGAGCCGGAAAGACAAACTATTCACAGAAGACGTGCGCAGTTGGATGCCTGGCCTGACTTTACTGATCATGGCAATATTGGTATGGATTCTTGGGGAATCCTCGGAAATAATGATCATTAGCCATCTCGGCTTGGTAATCGGCATACAAGCGTTGATACTAATTTGTTTTGGGCCGACAATTTTTCGCCGAATCTTATTCCCGTGTTTGTTTTTGTTTTTGGCAATCCCTGTGGGGGATCAGCTAATACCCTTGCTACAAACGGTCACGGCAGAGTTAGTTATTACCATATTGGGGTGGCTCGGTATTGCCCATTCCGCAGAAGGTGTCCTTATTACTTTGCCCAGCGGTGTATATGAGGTCGCGCGGGCTTGCGCGGGAATAAAATTTCTTTTTACCAGTCTTGTCACCGGTGCATTGCTGGCTAATCTTGCATACCAAAGCATTAAAGGCCGAATTGCCATCATGGTCGTGGCTTTTATATTGCCAGTTTTTGCAAATGCGGTGCGGGTTCTAGGCATACTTTTGATTGCCGAGGCCACGGACGCTTCTTTCGCAAAAGGCGTGGATCATTTGGTGTATGGTTGGGGATTTTTGTCGGTAGTCTTGTTATTGTTAATTGCAATAGCTTATCGTTTCTCTGATCGGGATGAAGCGTCGAATATTTCGTCTGCTGGCGTGGCCGAAGGAATATCTACGCGAGAGCCTCTTTGGTGGGCAGCCCCTTCTTTGGCAATTGCCATCTTGCTGGTTTCGGCCAAGCTAGCGCCTGAGACCTTTACGCAAGGCCAAATATTGGCTTTAGATACAGTTCCACCTGAATGTAGTGACTGCGATTTTAGGCTGTTGGTTTCTGAAACTATAGTGCCTCATGCTCGCTTAAGCGGGGCAGACAAGTCCTTTCAATATCTATATCGTAGTGCTGCCGATACCATAAGCATTGAAGGCGCGTTATACTGTCCTCAACGCAAAGGAAGCCGGTTAATACAGATTGAAAATTCGCCTGGTGGGGAAGATTGGTCTTGGCTACCAGGGGTTGGTAACAGTGTGGTTGCGGTTGGTGATTGGCGTTTGCAGAAACGTATCTATTGGCGAGGACTGAGCCGAAAGACTATTTTAGTGGGATACGTGGTAAATGGGCAGCAGGTTGCTTCAGAGTTTTCGGCAAAGCTCGAGACCGCAAAAGAAAGGCTGTTTGATGGGCGTTCTGTGGGGGAGATACTGGTGATAACCGGCCCAACTAGCGCAGCAGGAGAACCTACGACAAACAAAATGGAAAAATTTCTGTCGACATTTCCAAGAGATAGGTTTCTATGGGATAGTGTGAAGTCTAAGTCAAAGGATCAAAATTTGTGTGTGGCATAGCGGGCATAATGGTACCAGATGGGACTGAATTAAACCAGGCTACAGTCCGTGCAATGACGAACGAACTCACCCACCGCGGGCCAGATGGGGATGGCTTCTATTTTGGCCAAACTGTTGCTTTGGGCCACCGTCGCTTAAGCATTATTGATATTGAAGGTGGCAGTCAGCCTATGTACTGCGCTGACAGAAAAGTTATCGTAACCTACAACGGCGAAATTTATAACTTTCAAAGCCTGCGGCGTGAACTTGAGAGCCTGGGACATCGTTTTCGAACACATTCTGACACAGAAGTTCTGCTGGAATCTTATATGGAATGGGGTTCGGCATGCGTTAAGCGCTTACGCGGTATGTTTGCATTTGCAATTTGGGACAGCCGAACGCGCCAGCTGTTCTTGGCCCGGGATCGGTTGGGAATAAAGCCGTTGTATTATGCTCTGCTACCGGGTGGCGAATTTGTCTTTGGTTCAGAATTAAAAGCATTGTTGCGCCACGAACGCATGCACAAGAAATTGCGGATAGATGCTCTTGAAGACTATCTGGCGTTAGGATACGTGCCAGATCCCAAATCCATCGTTGATGGAATTTATAAGCTGCCGCCAGCCACGACCTTGATAAAACGGCAGGGATCGCCCATTTTATCCATTAGCAGCTATTGGGCACCGGATTTACAGCGCCGGGAAGCCAACGTCATAGTGGACCCAGGCGAATTGATTGAGCGCTTGGACGAAGCGGTACGCTTGCGAATGATTGCGGATGTGCCGTTGGGGGCTTTTTTGTCGGGCGGTGTTGACAGCTCAGCCGTTGTCGCGGCGATGTTCGACAATAGTTCTAAGCCTGTTGAGACTTGTGCGATTGGCTCCGAGGATCCTTTGTTTGATGAAAGTGGGTTTGCTCAAATCGCCGCAGACAGATTTGGTACACAACACCGATTGCGGTTGGCCTCGGTGAACGATGGTTTCCTGATGGAACGAATGGCGGCTATTTTTGACGAACCATTTGCGGACTTGTCCGCCTTGCCAACATACCGGGTGTGCGGTCTTGCACGGGAAAGGGTGAAAGTGGCACTTTCGGGTGATGGCGGTGATGAGCTTTTTGCTGGTTATCGACGCCACCGTTTCCACATGCTTGAAGAACAGTTTCGCGGCATGCTGCCCCTGGGTTTGCGCAGGCCAATTTTCAAACCTATGGCGGCACTCTATCCAAAATTGGATCGCGCGCCGCAATTTTTGCGTGCTAAATCAACCTTTGAGGCTCTTTCTCGGTCATCAGCAGAAGCTTACTGCCAAACTGTCAGTAAAACGCCCGACAGGGAACGTTATCGGTTACACTCAGCGAAAATGAAAAAGATGCTGGATGGTTATCATCCGCATGAGCGATTTAATGAGTTGGCTGATGAAGTTAGGAATTTGGACCCTCTTTCAATGGTGCAATATATCGACCTAAAAACGTACCTTTCAGGCGATATTTTGACAAAAGTAGACCGTGCAAGCATGGCTCATTCGTTGGAAGTGCGTGTGCCTTTATTGGACCATAAATTTGTTGAATATGCGTTACGGTTACCACCGGAGAGCCGTATCGTTGACGGCGAAGGTAAGGCGGTATTCAAAAATGCCCTGCGGGGACGCCTACCTGACAGCATTCTGGATCGGCCCAAAAAGGGGTTTGATGTGCCTGTAGCTTCGTGGTTGCGTGAGGAACTCGCTCCTGAATTAGCAAAGATGAGCAATAGTGCGGCTTTGATGGATACAGGCCTGTTTGATCGACGCGGAATTAAGTCGTTGGTTGACGAACACCTGCGCGAAGCCAGGGACCACCATACCACGCTTTGGTCCCTGATAATGCTGGATAAGTCACTTGAGCGGCTTGGTTTGGAGTTCTAGATTCAATAGCTTTTATCAAGCGAGTAGCCAGCAGAACGGATGGTTCTGATGAAGTCTTGGGCGCCGCCAATGTTAATTGCTTTTCGCAGTCGGCGAATATGAACATCGACAGTCCTTGATTCCACATAAACGTCCCGGCCCCAGACAGAATCTAACAGTTGCTCGCGTGAGAAAACACGACCCGGGTTTTCCATGAAATGCCTGAGCAATCTATATTCTGTTGGGCCCAGCTTTATGTGCTGCTCGCCGCGGCTAACCCGATGCGAAACATTATTTAAGCGGATGTCTTCAAACGTGAGTTCGTCACTGGCTAATGCTGGGCGCACCCGGCGAAGTACAGCTTTTATGCGTACCACAAGCTCGTTAGGTGAGAATGGTTTTACCATATAGTCATCGGCACCAGTCTCAAGACCGCGAATTCGATCAGGTTCATCGGCGCGGGCAGTCAACATGATTATTGGGACGTTAGCCGTTTCCGTTTTTCTTCTTAACCTGCGACAAATTTCCAATCCGGAAATGCCAGGCAGCATCCAGTCCAGCAAGATTATATCTGGTTGCTCTTCTATCGCACGGAAAAGGCCTTCTTCGCCGTCACCTTCACAAGTTACTCTATAACCCGCTTTTTCAACATTGTAGCGCACCAACTCGGTGATGTTTTCATCGTCCTCGATTAGTAATACATGTATTTTCACGGAAGTTTCCTCAAATTTCAATAAAAGTTATTCCACCAAGGTTTCGCTTGTGAGGTCATGTTTAGGCCGCGCATCGTCAAGCCATTTCCCCGTTATGGAGTAATAAATTTGTTCTGCGATGTTTGTGGATTGGTCGCCAATTCGTTCCAGATTTTTGGCAACCATCAAGAAATGTGTATAGCCACTGATCTCTTCAGGCGCCGCCTTCATGTGGTTCAGGATTTCTTCATATGTTGCATTGTGAAGATCATCCAGCCGTTGATCACTTTCCCACACCTGCACAGCAGCGACAGAATCCTTGTGAGCATATGCGTCCATCACATTTTGAATCATTTGCAATGCTGTCTTTGCCATAACTTCAAGGGGTTTTGGCATAGGCATGGGTTGTATGCTGTTGATTGCAATAGTGCGTTTCGCTATGTTTTTGGCGTAATCACCAATGCGTTCGAGCACAGATATAACCTTTAGAGTACTCACAACCTCTCTAAGGTCATTGGCAACAGGTGCACGGCGGGCAAAAACACCAATCACAGATTTCTCGGCAGTTTTTTCCAGATAATCCAGTTTTTTATCTGCCAGCCATACTGCATTTGCCGCCTCTACGTTGCTCTCTTGTAGTGCTTTCATTGCCGCCTGCAATTGATCAGCAGCAAGGCCGCCCATTCGACTGACAATACTTCTCAACTCATTGAGTTCTTCGTCATACGTGGATAAAACATGATCATTCATTGTCAGTTCCTTTAGCCGTATCGGCCGGTGATATAATCTCTTGTGCGATCCTCGTTGGGTGCAGTAAAAATCTTGGTAGTATCACCGTGTTCTATAAGTTCGCCTAAGTGAAAGAAGGCTGTTTTTTGTGATATTCTAGCGGCTTGTTGCATGCTGTGGGTTACAATTGCGATCGCGTATCTATCTTTCAATTCGTCAATTAGGGCCTCAACCTTTGCCGTGGCGATTGGGTCCAGGGCGGAGCAGGGCTCATCCATCAAAATGACCTCTGGGTTGACTGCTATAGCCCGAGCAATGCAGAGCCGCTGTTGCTGCCCGCCTGACAGCGCCGTGCCGGGGTCGATCAGTCTATCTTTGACTTCATTCCAAAGCCCTGTTTTGACCAGAGCCGTCTCTACAATCTCATCCATATCTGTATGGCTGCTTGCCAGCCCATGAATTTTGGGTCCGTAAGCGACATTGTCGTAAATGGATTTGGGAAAAGGATTGGGTTTTTGAAATACCATACCAACGCGTGCTCGGAGCTGTACGACGTCAAGTTTGGGATCGTTGATATCTTGGCCGTCAAGTGTGATCGAACCGCTGATACTGCAGTTTGCAACAGTATCGTTCATCCGGTTAAAACATCTAAGAAATGTAGATTTTCCGCACCCGGAGGGGCCGATAAGAGATGTGACCTCATCTTTGTTAAGATCAAGGGATATATTTTTTACTGCATGATTGTCGCCGTAAAAAACATTTACCTCTTTGGCAGACATTTTAGGTCGTGTTGTATGGATCATAGGTTCAAACTCAGATAAATTGATTTGCATATCTACCACTGCTGTTCGAATTTTTGACGAAGCCAGATAGCAAGTGCGTTCATAGCCATCAGGAACAATAACAGGACCATTATAGCCGCGGATGTTTTTTCTAGAAATGCCCGCTCTGGGCTATCTGACCACAGGAATATTTGTACAGGCAACGCCGTCGCCGCGTCGGTAACGCCACTAGGCACATCAACGATGAATGCGACCATGCCAATCATAAGGAGCGGTGCAGTTTCACCCAAGGCCTGCGCCATTCCGATGATGGTGCCGGTTAAAATTCCGGGCATCGCTAACGGGACAACATGATGGAAAACAACTTGCATGCGCGATGCGCCGAGGGCGCGAGCAGCATCACGAATGGATGGGGGAACAGCGCTTATAGAAGCGCGTGACGCTATTATAATTGTCGGTAGTGTCATCAGTGCCAGTGTGAGGCCGCCTACCAGTGGCGCAGACCGTGGTAGCCCCATTAGGCCAAGAAAAAGCGCTAGTCCTAAAAGGCCGAATACAATTGATGGCACTGCAGCCAAATTGTTAATGTTGATTTCAATTATATCCGTAAATCTGTTCTTTGGAGCAAATTCCTCAAGATAGACAGCGGTGAGTAATCCAATTGGAAAAGCAGTTAAAAGGGTCACCAGAAGTGTGAGCATAGAGCCTACTGTTGCTCCCCAAATGCCCGCCAATTCTGGTTCTCTGGAATCTCCACTGGTAAAAAATCGCCAATGAAACTGGCTGGAGACGCGCCCATCGTCCTTAAGGGCAGTGAGCCAACGGACCTCTATATCCTTCACTTTTCTCCGGTTCTCTGGAATTGAAACATCAATATTTCCTTTGTAAACCTGATCTATATCATCTGACGAGAGAAGAGAAATACGCTGCGTTGTTCCAATAATTTCCGGATTTTCCAGAATAGAATTCCTGAGCTGCTCGCGAACGCCGACGCTAAACATGCGCCGAAGTTTTCGTTGATCTCGGCGGCCTTTGACATCTGGAAACTGGCGCTTTAATGAAGCTTGAACCAACTTTAGCATGTTAGTGTTGCGAATGGCCTTTTCGAACGCTGTTGTTGACATGCCTGTTGGAACAGGCAGTGTTTCTGCATCGAATTTTATATCAAGCTCTATATGGGTTTGGAAAAATCCCCCACTGCCATCAATGACAATCTTTCCAAGGAGAGTGACAAGAAAAAAGCCTGCAATGAGCAAGGCCGCAAAGCCGGCCAATCTAAATCTATTCTCGCGGCGATACCGCTTACGAATATTTTTCTTCATTGCAGGAGACTGCCAATCAGTAGGCTTCTCCAATCGTGTTTGCAAATCAATATGGCTGTCAGTCATTCTTGCTCTACTCGTATGCTTCGCGGTATTTGCGGACTAGTTTCAAAGCGCCGAAATTCAGGATTATTGTAAGAACAAACAATGTCAGTCCAAGCGCAAAGGCAGACAGTGTTTTGGTGCTGTCAAATTCTTGGTCGCCAGTTAAAAGAGCGACAATTTGAACGGTGACTGTAGTGACAGCTTCAAATGGATTTGCAGTGATATTGGGTTGCATGCCTGCGGCCATAACGACAATCATGGTTTCTCCAATGGCACGGCTGATCGCCAGAAGAAAAGCCCCAACAATTCCGGGAAGAGCCGCAGGAATTAAGACCTTTGTTATGGTCTCTGACTTTGTGGCTCCCAGAGCCAATGAACCGTCGCGCAGGGATGTTGGAACCGCGGTAAGAGCATCATCCGACAGAGATGATACAAAAGGGATAATCATTATGCCCATCACAAAACCGGCGGCCAAAGCGCTTTCGCTGGAAACAGTTAACCCGAAAAAATCACCTGTTTCCCTAAAAAATGGAGCGATCGTCAAAGCAGCAAAAAAACCATAAACAACTGTTGGAACGCCAGCCAAAACTTCAAGCATAGGTTTGCCAATTTTTCGCACAGGCTTACTGGCATACTGGGTCAAATATATTGCTGAAAACAGACCTACCGGGCCTGCAATTAGCATAGCAAGCAGGCTGATCAAGAATGTGCCCACAAAAAGAGGAACAGCTCCAAATGCACCTGTTGAGCCTACCTGGTCTGGGCGCAGCGCTGTCTGCGGGCTCCACTTGGTGCCAAACAGAAAGTCTGTCAGCGAAACCTGGTTAAAAAAGCGGATGCTCTCAAACAACAGCGACAATACGATGCCCAATGTCACTATGACAGCAAGCACAGAACTTGCGACCAGAGTTATAGTCATGATTTTTTCAAAGTGTGTGCGGGCTCTAAAACCTTTGTGTGTTTTGCTGATGGAGACTAATAAGCCAGAGAGGCCTGCAGCCATTGACAACGCGAATGACGCCCAAATACCCTTGAGGTAAAGTTGCTGAAAATGCTCAGCTGCGGCGACGATGTTAGGGTCCTGTTCGTGTGTCGTCCCGTTTTCAGCGGCAAGTCTAATGCGGTTCAGCACTAATGAGGCCTGCTCTTTGTACTGCAGGGCGGTTTCATCGGGAAGATTTGCAATCATGAGAGCCTCAAGTACATCCTTTCCAAATACAATCCACAAAGAAAAGATAGTAAGGGCAGGAATTAGAGTGCAGCTGGCTGCGAAATAACCATGATGACGGGGTAATGAGTGAAGGTGAGAGATTTTGCCTTTCACAGACAATATCGATCGTTGGCGACCAATAGCAAAGGCGACGAGAGTTAACACCGAAATCGTAATAAATATGGCGCTGTTACTCATTTAGCATATATCCTGGTCACTGGTGGGTTTCTGCTTAACCAAATTGAGCAAGCGCGGAGCGCTCGCCCAATATTTTTCTGCGACAGACGCTATTTCAGTTCAAGCGGAAGCAAATGGGCTGCTGTTGTCCGAGTGGACTCGCGGTCAGCACTGCTAAGCGGAATGAGGCCTCGGTCAGCCAGATAGCCCTGTTCCCCAATAGTGTTTTCATTGGTGAATTCGTCCAGATACTCTTGCATTCCAGGAATTACTGGCACATGGGCTTTTTTAACATAAAAGTACAATGAACGTGAAATTGGATATGATCCACTAGAAATGGCTTCAAACTCAGGGGCTTCTGCTGGGCCATCAGCTTTCTTGGCAACAGGGAATGCCTGGATTGAATCGGTATTTTGGTCGAGAAAGCTATAACCGAAAATGCCGACAGCATTTGTATCGGCCTGTAGTTTCTGCACGATCAGGTTATCATTTTCGCCAGCCTCAACATAAGCGCCGTCTTCACGGATGCTTCTGCACAGCGCTTTGTAGCGTGATTTATCAATCTTTTTTAGTGCTTTCATAGCAGGGAAGCTTTTGCAGCCACCCTCAATAGCCAGCTCATTAAAGGCGTCGCGCGTTCCAGAAGTAGGGGGAGGACCAAGAACCAAAATGGCACGGTCAGGCAGTGTGTTATTCACATCATGCCATGTTTTGTTAGGATTTTCTATCATATTGCCAATGCCGCCGTCTGTTCCTGGTGCCGGAACATAGGCCGCAAGGGCGAGATAGAGGTCACGTAGGCTAACTGTCATTGGGGCAGCAGAAATATCAGCCGCTATGACAATGCCATCAAAACCAATTTTAATTTCAACGACTTCAGTAACGCCGTTTTTAGCACATAGTTCAACTTCAGTCTTTTTAATGCGGCGCGACGCATTTGCAATGTCCGGATGGTTGGTGCCCAGTCCCGCACAAAAAAGCTTGAGACCTCCACCGGAACCTGTGGATTCTACGATGGGTGTTTTAAAACGTGTTGCGCGCCCAAATTCTTCAGCGACGGCAGTGGCAAACGGGAAAACTGTTGACGAACCTACTATGCGGATCTGATCACGCGACTGAGCAACCACGCTAGTCGAACTAATTGCCGCGATTGATACTAATGCTGCAACGATGCCGAACCTTTTCATCTTGTATCTCCTATGCCCAACGTGGGCGTGTTTCTGAACTTATCAAGTGGGCTTAAAACCTGGAATATGTAGTCTTGTGCAGATCGTTACATCTGGTTTGTTACAGTTTAATGATGTCAGTATCGTCGATATTTTACAATTTTGTTACAGTCGGCTGATATTCGCAGTTTTCGTTGTCATAAAGATTAGTATTTGATTCTTCGTCCGGTGTGCCGATCCGCAATTGGAACGCAAACTTTGTACCCGCGCCAACATGACTTTCAATTTTTAAATGAGTACGATGGCGTAGTAATATATGCTTCACAATAGCCAAACCAAGCCCGGTGCCGCCTACCTTGCGCGATCGGGCTGTATCGACACGGTAAAAACGCTCCGTCAGGCGCGCCAGATGCTCGGGCGCTATGCCTGGGCCTTCATCAGCGATGGCAAGTGTTATGCGCTCTTCGTCATTGGGGTCGAGTGATGTGGTGATATGGACAACAGTGTTCCTGTCTGCATATTTGGCCGCGTTGCCGAGCAGGTTAGTAAATACCTGTGTCATTTGCTCTCCATCACCAACAACCTGGCTGCCCTTCGCGCAATAATTGGTAGAGAAGGTGATATTTCTTTCCTGCGCAACATGGGTGCAGGCTGTGAGAGCTTCGTTGACCAATCCTGCAATGTGAACAATTTTGTTGGGTTCGATATGTCGCGTCATTTCGATTCGAGACAGTGACAACAGATCATCTATTAACCTGTTCATACGTTCAGCTTCGCGCTGCATAATCTTTAGGAATTTTTCGTGAGATGCCGGGTCATCCGCAGCCGATCCAAGCAGGGTTTCGACAAATCCCGTGATTGTGGTAAGCGGCGTCCTGAGTTCATGGCTGGCGTTGGCTACAAAATCTACCCGCATTTGTTCGGCGCGCAGCAAACTTGTCACCTCATAGAAAAAGATCATGGCTTGCGCACTTTTTTTGCCGTGTACATGCCCGCGAACGATAGATGTTATTGAGATATCGAAGCTACGTTCCTCGCTAGAAGTATAGCGGATTTCGGTGTCAGTGACGACCTCGCCGCTCAGGGTCGCTTCGAGAGCGTCTACAAAGTTTGGCTGTCGCAGGTAAAGGAAAACGTCGTCAGAGACCACTGTGTGGCCCAATAGACTTTGGGCAGCCTCATTTGCAAAAGATATCTGATGATTTTCATCAACAAGCAAAATGGGCGAGGGCAGGCTATTTAGTGCAGACGCGCGCAGAGTCTTTGCGCTATTGCGTCGATCTAACCGTTTCTTCTGGGCGGCAATTCGACGATTTTTTAAATCTTCCAAGCGTCGTTTGATTTCTAACTGCAGCAACAAGGCGCCCGAGATTCCTGCGAGGGCAAAAAAAGCGATGATAGTTAATTGATCGAAGGCCCACAGCATTGCAAGTGCTGCTATGGTCACCGTGAGGATTGAACGCTCTGATAGCATGTTCCAATAAAGGTCGTTTTGTTTCGCCATATTATTTTTCTGAAATTCCATTTACGGCACGAATTGCTGTAGTAGACCTTGCCTCGCGGTGCCGAGGTCCTGTCACTATACACACCGCAGTTATTGTATACTGATATACCAATATATAGCAGATGTTTCAGTTTTGTAACATACAGTCAATATTATAGGTTTGCTGATCGCTAACCCGTTTTTCAGTATGTATAATAAAAACTTGCTGGACCAAACACCCACTTGACTGTTAAAATGATACATTAAGAGATGAATTCATTGGGGCGAGGTACAGTTTTACCTGAGTTGTGAGGCATTATGAAAAATACCGATAAGGGCGATTTGTTTTTAGAGAAACGCCGTCAACTATTGAAGCTTGGCGCGGCTGGCATGCCCATGGTTTTAACGCTGCGTGCAAGTGCTTCTGAGGCCGTGATTTCACAGTTGCGATGTGTAGTGGCATTGCCAAGTAACCTCAAGATTTTGGTTGATGATACCGGCGCGGCATGGGTCGGTAACGGCTCAATTGGCACAGGCCCGGGCGGTGGCTATGATTCTGCTGACATCACAAGTTTTAAAGCCAATGCTGATTATACTTTCCCCGATGGCAGTGCCCCATCTGAATATCGCCCGGATGCCTGCGTGGTTGAGGATTGTGAAGATGGCGATGGCCGCGGAGACATTTTATTATCTCACCTTACTGATAAACAGGGTAATTATTCGCTAACCAGTGGCCTTGACGATTATATTGCAGGCAGCGACTATGACGACGATGATTGTCATAATCAGGAAGATGATGAGGGCGGCAAGAAGGGCAAAGGCAAAGGCAAAGGCAAGGGCAACGACGAAGACGACTACGATGACGATGACGATGACGATGATGATGACGACGCTCACAACCAAACAGACTGTGGCTACACGCTTTATGAATATAGCAATACCGTAATTACGCCTGGAAATTTTGTTGATGAAAGCGGTAATTGGACAATATCAGGGGATGAAGGATTATTCATTGCGCTGTCGTTGGCTTATGCCGACGAATATGGAAATCAGGGAAATTGGCCAGGCGTATCTTGTCTTGTATCTATTCTGAATTACGTCAATTAAACTTAACTACGTCTTTTTTGGTTCCTGTCTGAAATGCCGCCCTTGTTTATGGTGGGTTTGGTTTTGCTGGCAGCTTTGGAAGTCTAAATGCCCGCAGGTCCATATTCCGAAAAAACACGGTGGTCGGCAGATAAAGATGGTTTAATCGTGCGCCCCATGGAAGATGTATTGTTGGTTTTTCATAAACTATCCGGTGACACACATATTCTAAATTTTCTGTCCGCAGCTATAGTTGATGTGCTTTCACAGGGCAGTGAAACATTCGCAAGCGCCGAGCCTAAAATATTGCGGCATACAAGCTTAACTGCGGAAGACTGCCCGCCGAGGTTGATCAAAGAAACAATATTGCTTCTTGATGATATCGGCCTTGTCCGGCCGCAGGCCCCAGGGTTATGACACTTAGTTTTTGCCGGGTTGCAGATATAAGCCGATCCGAGCTTCGGGCGGCGCTGGAGTGTGGCACGCTTGGAATGGAACTTGGTCCCATAAGCATGCTGCTAAAAGGGCATTGCTCATCACTGGTTGATTTTCTCGTTGATACCTACCGCGATGCCCCTGTGTGTACCCAAATTGGGGATGTCACTGATGTATCGCTTCATGTGCGCGCGCCCAATATGCTTCGGCGCTTCGTGCGTCGCCAAGTTATTCCTGACCCAGGTTTTCTGGTGCCAGCAGTGCCGCTGCCGCCACGTTTGGCGCCACTCGCGCTGGAAATGGGACTGAATTTGGCAATTGCCCTGAAAATTTGCCGATTTGTGACCTTCCATTCTGCTGTTTTGGCCAATCAAAAAGGTGCAATGCTGGTGAGCGCCAAATCGGGCGGCGGAAAAAGCACGCTCGCATCGGCTTTGATGGAAAGCGGGTATCGGTTACTTTCTGACGAGTTTGGTTTGCTTGATATGAACGATAGTTCGCTGGTGCCGCACCCACGCCCGGTGTCGCTGAAGGGTAAATCCATCGATATTGTTAAGGATATGGTGGGGGAGGAATGGGTAAGCCCAAAACTGACCGGCACGCCGAAGGGCGACATTGCCTATTTTCGCCCACGGCCTAGCGATATAGCCCAGGCGCACACTTCGGCAAAATGTAAATTGATCATATTCCCCCGCTTTTCAGAAGGGGCTGCTGTCCGGGTAAGGCCCGTGCCACGATCAGAAACAATGATGCGGCTGATCCCAAGCTCGACAAATTATCATTTGCTGGGCGAAGCTTCATTTGAGGCCCTTGCAAATATGGTCGAAGCCTCGAAGGCATACGAAATCACCTATGGGAATACCGAGGACAGTTTGAAACTGGTTGCTGACCTTGCCGAGGGAGCAGGCCTGTGACTCTGGAGTGGTTGAAAATAATCGCGGGGCAGGGGCCTATGCCGTCAGGTAAAGCAGAGCAAAACGCTTTGATAAACTTTGCCGAGGCGCACCATGTTATAGGCCAAATGGCTGTGGCCTGGGACGGTAGGCTGAACGGTAAATTGAAGGATCTGTTGGAGAATGGCAAGCGGCGGTCGGGTTTTGACCACCGTATGTTGGCTTTTGAAATGAACAGGTTGGAGCGTGCTTTACAGGGAAGTAGTGGTAAGCCCATTCTTCTCAAGGGCGCAGCATATGTGGCTCTTGGCTCAAAAGCGGGGCAGGGGCGGCGTGTCGCGGATATTGATATTCTGGTAGACGAGCAAGAATTAGAGACGGTGGAGAAAGCGCTTCTGTATGCGGGATGGGCCTTTGATGAAACTACAAATAATGCATATGACAATGAATATTACCGAATTCACATGCACGAATTGCCGCCGCTTCGCCACACTAAGCGCCGTACAGTTGTTGATGTGCATCACCGTCTATTGCCGCGTACATCACGAATAAATATAGATTTCCAGAAAATGATAGAGGCCGCCGACGATATTCCAGAACGACCTTTTCGTATTTTTACGCCGACAGATCGATTTGTCCATGCGGCCATTCACAGTTTTGCTGACGGGTCTTTTGATACGCCGGCGCGTAGTCTTTTAGAGCTGCATTATTTGCTTGATGAACTCTCTGCGGCTGACCTCGAGGGGCTTATTGAACATGCAGATCAGCTTGGAGCAGCAATGCCCGTTGGCACAGCTCTGTGGGCATTGTCAGCCTTGTTTGACGATGCGCATGCTTCCTTGTTGTGCGCAACCAAGCCGTTTAAACCAGCAAGCATGATCGTAAGGATGGCGCTAAAGCATAAACTTGAAAATGTTGATAAGGCTTCGTGGGCAAAATTGGTGCTGTATCTTCGCAGTCATTATTTGCGTATGCCCACCGGCAAGTTAATGGCGCATCTGACAAAAAAAATGATCAGGCGCTTTCGTATTTCAACAAAGCCGGAAGATCCGCAAAACCACTGATGGTATAATCAGGGCCGAGCTCTGCCAAAGGCGTGTCAGCATACCCAAAATCAACTGCGATTACGGGTATGCCTGCGGCTTTTGCACCTAGAATGTCGGGAGAAGCATCCCCGATCATAACAGCCCCTCCGCGCCCCGCTAATTGTTGGGCTGTCTCCAAAATATGACGGGGATCAGGCTTTTTGTATGGAAAGCTATCGCCGCCGGTGATTACACTGAAATGGCCGTCAATGCCCAGCTTTTCCAATAATGGCAACGCCAAACCGATCGGCTTATTAGTGCAAACCGCCAACTGAAAACCATCAGCAACTAAGGCCCTAAGCATGTTTTTGCCGTCTGGAAACACATAGGAATGCACGCATATATTATCGCTGTAATACATCAGGAACCTTTTGCGTAGAGATTCCATATTTAGGCCATCCGTGCCACCTGTAGCTTCCAGGCCGAGCTCAATAAGTTTCACAGCGCCGTACCCTGTCATGTGGCGCACTTGTGACAAAGACACAGTCTCTCGGCCCAACGATTGTAGGACAAAGTTTGTCGCAGCGTGCAGATCCGCTGCAGTATCAACAAGCGTACCATCCAGATCAAAGATGATTTTTTGAGCGTTAAAAATGGTCATGGGGCAATAGTCGCATATGAAACAGTTGATTTTAGTAAAAGAAGCACTGAGGCTATAAACAAGAAAAGTTGGAATACAAGCATTATAAACATCTGCTATAGCGCGGCACAAGCTATTCGATGTTCGGTTTTTGCATGCAGAAATCGCTTGATTCCTGCCGATCTCCATGATTAATGGGCTAACGAAATTGCGCATTTGAACCTATTGTTGAAATAAACGAACAAAATTATATGTCATTCGAGGAAATGTTATGAGTGAATGGACCCCTGATAGCTGGAAATCCCGTGCTGCAATTCAGCAGCCAGAATATCCGGATCAGCAGACATTAGGTGAAGTCGAGCAAGAACTTGGCAATTACCCTCCGCTGGTTTTTGCAGGTGAGGCCCGGAACCTGAAAGCGCAACTGGCTGAAGTCGCAAATGGCAAGGGTTTCTTGTTACAAGGCGGTGACTGCGCAGAAAGCTTTGCTGAATTTCATCCAAATAATATCCGCGATACATTCCGTGTTCTTTTGCAGATGGCCGTGGTTCTTACGTATGCCGCCAGCTGTCCTGTTGTGAAAGTTGGGCGTTTGGCTGGCCAGTTTGCGAAGCCTCGGTCCACCAATACAGAGACAGTAGACGGCGTTGAATTACCAAGTTACCGAGGCGACATCATTAACAGTATCAAGTTTGACGCCGAATCCAGAGTGCCAGACCCAAAGCGAATGTTGCGTGCTTACAGCCAATCCGCTGCGACGTTAAACTTGCTGCGTGCTTTTGCCCAAGGTGGATATGCTAATCTGGTTTCTGTGCATCGCTGGAACCTTGACTTCGTAAATAGCAGTAGCGCAGGTGAAAAATATCAGGAACTTGCTGACCGGATTGGCGAAGCGCTTTCCTTTATGGAAGCTTGTGGGCTAAATCCGGGGGATGTGCGACAGTTGCAAGGTACAGATTTTTATACCTCTCACGAGGCGTTGCTTCTGGGCTATGAACAGGCTTTAACCCGGGTAGATTCGACCTCTGGCGATTGGTATGATACGTCCGCACATATGCTTTGGGTGGGTGATCGAACCCGTGCTACTGATGGGGCTCATCTGGAATTTTTGCGCGGCATTGGCAATCCTGTTGCGTCAAAAGTTGGTCCTACAACTGACCCTGATGATTTAATAAGACTCATTGATATTCTAAATCCGCAAAATGAGGCGGGCAAGCTGACTCTGATTAGCCGGTTTGGTGCGGATAAAGTGCAGGATTACTTGCCGCGGCTATTGCGGCGCGTGAAGGAAGAGGGCCGTACGGTTGTTTGGTCCTGTGATCCTATGCACGGTAATACAGTGAAGGCATCCGGTGGATTGAAAACGCGGCCCTTTGATCGCGTGTTAAAGGAAGTGAGGCAGGTGTTTGCCTGTCATAAAGCCGAAGGCACCTACGCTGGCGGCATTCATTTGGAGCTAACAGGCCAGGACGTTACCGAGTGTACCGGCGGAGCAATTGATGTTACGGAGGAAAGTCTTTCATCCCGTTATCATACTCACTGTGATCCGCGCTTGAATGCCAGCCAGGCGCTTGAGCTTGCTTTCTTGGTGGCAGAGGGCCTGAAAGCTGAACGCGTGGCTCTGACGGCTGCCTCAGTCGCTTAAAAATCAGATCAAATGCCGAGAATAAAGGGTGGCATGTTTGCCGCCCTTTTTGTTTCGATGATAGCCCTTGTTCAGGGGCTCGTGGCGGGTTAAAAGGCAGGCATGAAAAACGACATTTCCATATATATCGCGCAGTTAAACCAAACCGTTGGTGCCCTTGTCACAAACTGTGAGAAAATCGCGAGTATTTATGCGGCAGCTATAGCTGACGGCGCAGATTTGGTTTTGACGCCGGAACTCTCGGTCACGGGGTATCCGCTTGAGGATCTGGTTCTGAAAACAGATTTTGTATCGGGGTCGATGGCAGCGGTGCACGTGCTGGCAAAAATAACTTCAGGGAACGGGAAGCCTGGCCTTATTGTTGGCTGCCCCTGGCTGGATGGTGAAGGCGTTTATAACGCCTCTTTGCTGCTTGAGGCCGGTGAAATAAGAGAAATTCGTTACAAGCACGAACTCCCCAATTACGGCGTCTTCGATGAAAAACGGGTTTTTGTATCTGGACCGCCTCCTGAACCCGTGGAATTTCGCGGGTATAAGCTGGGCGTAATGGTTTGCGAGGATATGTGGTTTCCTGCCTCTGCTCGGATTTTGGCAGAAGCGGGTGCTGAAATTCTATTGGTACCAACCTGCAGTCCTTTTCAGGTCGAAAAACACGCTGATCGGCAATTGCAGGCCAAGAAACGGGTACAGGAAACCGGGTTGCCGCTGGTTTTTTGTAATCAAATATGCGGGCAGGATGAACTCGTGTTCGACGGTGCCAGTTATGTTGTCGCCGCTGATGGCAGTGTTCCTGTTCAAATGCTTGCTTTTGCTGAAGATGCTGTTTTGACGCATTGGACGAAAAAGTCGACTGGCCTGATCTGCAAGACCGAACATCAGCAAGCTGTGGGTGGCCCGCTGGAGGTTATTTATCAGGCACTGGTTCTGGGCTTGCGGGATTATGTGAATAAAAATCGTTTTCCGGGCGTTCTGTTGGGGCTTTCGGGTGGAATTGACAGCGCACTAACGGCAGCCATTGCGGTCGATGCTCTGGGCGCTGACATGGTGCACTGCGTGATGATGCCGTCGCGCTATACGTCTGATGAAAGTTTGACGGATGCGGAACTATGCGCCAAAGCATTAGGTGTTCGTTATGATACCATCCCGATCAAAGCCGGCATTGATGCATTTTCGGATATGCTAGCACCTGTTTTCGCAGATACCGAAGCAGGCACTACGGAAGAAAATATTCAGTCCAGGATAAGAGGCGTTATTTTGATGGCGCTTTCTAACAAGTTTGGAAAAATGGTCTTAACGACCGGGAATAAGTCTGAGATGTCGGTGGGTTATGCAACACTCTATGGTGACATGTGCGGCGGTTATAATGCACTTAAGGACGTGTATAAATTGGATGTTTTCGCGTTGTCGGCGATGCGCAACGAATGTGTGCCAGCAGGCTGTTTGGGGCCGGACGGCGAAGTGATACCAGGCAATATTATTACGAAAGCTCCGTCTGCAGAACTTAGGGACGATCAGAAAGACGAAGATAGTCTGCCGCCCTATGAAGCGCTGGATGATATGCTGCGCGGGCTTGTGGATGAAGATCTGCCTGTAAGTGCTGTGGTGGCACGTGGCCATTCACCTTCTGAGGTTGCACGGATCGAACACCTGTTGTACATCGCGGAATATAAACGGCGGCAAGCTCCGCCCGGTGTAAAGATTACGCGCAAAAACTTTGGGCGTGATCGCAGATATCCGATCACAAATGGGTATCGCAGTGCAGCAAAAGACAAATGAAAATATTCGACTTTTACCTTAGGACAATAGCATGACCGTTAAAGTACGTTTTGCCCCATCACCAACAGGAAAACTGCATGTTGGTAACGTTCGGGCAGCGCTGGTGAACTGGCTGTTTGCACGTCAGCAGGGCGGCATTTTTGTGCTGAGGATTGATGATACGGATGTCGCTCGTTCGACCAAGGAATATGAAGATGCCATTCGCACAGATTTAACCTGGCTCGGCCTCAAGTGGGATGAAACATTTTGTCAAAGTGATCGTTTCTCTCGTTATGACGAAGTGGTTATGGCCCTGAAAGCGGCAGGCCGCCTGTACCCCTGTTACGAGACTGCTGATGAATTGGATATGAAGCGCAAAATTCAAATGGGCCGGGGCAAGCCGCCTGTTTATGATCGTGCTGCGCTTGATCTCACACTCGAAGAACGGACTGCCTACGAACAAGAAGGTCGCAAAGCCCATTGGCGCTTCAAGCTTGAAGTTCCCGCACGCATTGATTGGACCGACCTGATCCGAGGGGATGTCTCTATCGATCTCGCTTCGGTTTCGGATCCTATTCTCATTCGCGGTGATGGCAGTTACCTATACACGCTGCCAAGCGTAGTCGACGATTTTGACTATGGGATCACTCATATTGTGCGCGGTGAAGACCATGTGACCAATTCAGCTGTTCAGGTTCAGCTGTTTGAAGCCATTGGCGGCAAAGCCCCGGAAATGGCGCATTTTGCACTATTAACAGGCAAAGGCGGCGAGGGGCTTTCCAAACGGCATGGTGCAATGTCAATTGAGGAGTACCGTGATGAAGCGGGTCTGGAGCCAATGTCAGTTGTTTCCCTTTTGGCGCGTGTAGGCACAAGTGAACCCATCGAGGCCTTCGTGAATCCGGCGCCACTGATTGAAGGTTTTGATTTCGCCAAATTTGGCCGTTCAACAGCGAAACTTGATCCTGCCGAGCTCGAAAGCCTGAACGCCAAAATTCTGCATATTACGCCTTTTGACGCTATTGCGGACCGGCTCGAAGGCATCGACGAGTCATTTTGGAATGCAATCCGGCCTAATCTGAGCAAGCTTTCTGATATTCAGGAATGGCAGCTTATGGTGAATGGGCCCGTGGCTCCAATCATCGAGGACGCGGAGCATATAGCGATTACGAGGCAGCTCCTGCCAGAAGGTTCACTTGATGCGGGCAGCTGGAAGCTTTGGACCGACGCTATAAAAGCAGAAACCGGTGTAAAGGGCCGTGATCTTTTCATGCCGCTTCGCCATGCGTTAACTGGCCAAAAGCATGGGCCTGACATGGCATCTTTATTGCCGCTTATTGGCCGGGAAAAAATTCTGGCGCGCCTAGAGGGCAAAAGTGTGTGACCGAGATTTTTGTCTATAATACTGAGGCTCGTGCCAAACAACGTTTTGAACCGATAGACCCCCAAAATATACGCATGTATGTTTGCGGCGTTACTGTTTACGGCAACGCACATATTGGCAATGCCCGCCCCTATACCGTTTTTGATATATTATTTCGGTTGCTGCGCCATGTTTACGGTGAAAACCACGTGACCTATGCCCGCAACATCACGGATATTGACGATAAAATCATGGACCTAGCCGTAGCAGAAGACGTTGGTATCAAAACCATCTCTAAGCGCTATACCAGGATTTTTCAGGATGATATGCGCTCGCTTGGGTCTTTGGAGCCTACATTGCAGCCTAAAGCAACCGATCACTTACCTGAAATGATCAAAATGATGCAAGCCCTTGTTGACAATGGCCACGCCTATGAGGCTGAAGGCCATGTTCTGTTCCATGTTCCCTCAATGGATAATTATGGACGCCTTTCGCGCCATGGCAGAGATGAACTGGTTGCGGGTGCGCGGGTAGAAGTTGCGGCTTACAAACGCGACCCAGCCGATTTTGTACTTTGGAAGCCATCAGCGGAAGATCAGGTTGGCTGGAATAGTCCGTGGGGGCGAGGTAGGCCTGGGTGGCACCTTGAATGCTCGTGCATGATAGAAAAGCATTTGGGCAAAATGATTGATATTCATGCGGGTGGGCAGGACCTTATTTTCCCGCATCATGAGAATGAAATAGCGCAATCCGAATGCGCACATGGTTCACAATTTGTGCGCTATTGGATGCACAATGGGTATTTAACGGTAGACGGCGTGAAAATGTCGAAATCGTTAGGAAATTTCTTTACAGTCAGAGAGTTAGTAGAAAAACATGGCGGGGAGGCTATGCGGCTCTCGCTCTTAACTGCACACTACCGTCAACCGGTGGATTTTTCCAACGACAATGCCATTGAGCAAAAACGCCGCCTTGACCGGTGGTATCGGCTGGTTGACGGGGTCGAGGCTTCTCCTGAAGTTCCTGCCAGCGTTATTGATGCACTGTCCGATGATTTAAATACCCCAAAGGCGATCGCGGCGCTTGATGCGCTGGCCAGTATAGAAACCGCAGCAGACCTTAAAGCGGGAGCCAATTTTATGGGCTTTCTTCTGGCCTCAAACGACGATTGGTTTAGAGGTGACAAAGGCGAGGGCCTACCCTTTGAGAAGATCGAAGCGATGATTGAAGCGCGAAAACAAGCTAAAGAAAACAAAGACTTCGCGGAATCAGACCGAATACGATCGGAACTGTTGGCGGATGGCATCGCCCTTGAGGATGGTCCCTCGGGAACCATCTGGCGCCGGACTATATAGAACAAATGGCTAATCCTCCTATCATACTTGTGCGGCCGCAACTTGGTCAAAATATCGGAAAAACAGCCCGAGCTATGCTTAATTTTGGGCTCACCGATCTGCGGCTTGTTGATCCACGAGACGGCTGGCCTAATCCTGATGCCGGGCCATCTGCCGCAGGTGCAGGGGAAGTTCTTGATAAAGCGCGGGTTTACCCAACTGTTGATACAGCTATAGAGGGGTGCAGCTTTGTTTACGCCGCAACCGTGCGAAGCCGCGATATGGCAAAACCAGCAGCAACGCCGCGCGAAGCCGCCGCCCAGATGCGTGGTTTAATTTTAGCGGGCGAAAACCCCGCTATTATGTTTGGGCCGGAAAGGTCTGGACTTACAAATGAAGATATTGCGCTCGCGGACGCGGTGCTAACCGTGCCAATTAACCCCGATTATGGAAGCCTGAATTTGGCGCAGGCTGTGATCTTGGTGGCTTATGAGCTGTTTCAGGAAAGCGATGTTACGCCCGCATATCAACCAGCACATCCAGACGGTTTGGCAAAAAAAGAAGAGCTCATCGGTCTGATGCAACAGATCGAGGGAATATTAGATAAAAAAGGGTATTTTAAGAGCAAGGACCGGCGTGATACGCAGCGAAGAACGCTTCGAAATTTGCTGCAAAACGCAGAGTTCTCCTCTCAGGAGATACAAACCATGCGGGGCGTGGTGAAGTCACTGGCTTGGGAAGACAGGGAATAAACCTTCATTTTGCCTCAAAGCCCTGTACACTGCAGTTCACACGTTTTTTTCTCGAAGGGTTTGAATGTTGTTCACTGGATTAATGCTGTCATTGGCTCTGATGTTTCAAGGTGTTGACGATACGGGTGTTGCTGTTGCGCGGCCAACTGGGGAAGTTTATTTAGAGCCAACGACGGGCAGCTATTTTCAGATATTTGAATTTTATGGTCGTCCTCCCCATACGTGGCGACATGCTCAGCGAATGGTTCGCGGCTACCGCTATGAAGGCAGGGAAGGGCAGCTTGCTTCCGTAAAGACGGGCAAAACCCATTATTTTTTGCTGACTAAATTCCCTTTATTACAAAAACAGCGAATGTGGATTGGGCTTCAGGCCGTTTGCAATGAAACAGTTGATATCACCTGGACCGACGGCGATGATTTGGCCGATCAGTCGTTTCGGGCGTGGAATGACGGAACGCAAAAGAGAATTTCCCGTACGTGCCGCGCCAGGCGGGGAAGCGGTTTACAATTACCTGTTTATTACGACCCTAATCTTCTAGGGACGCGCTGGGAAGTGGGAACAATTGGTACAAATATCCAATATATGATGGTGGAATTTGTTGAGCCGATAGAAGAAGAGGTTGAAGAAAAGCCTGCTGCCACACCCTGATTGGGCTTTTTTGATTTAGCCCAGACTATTTATCAAGAGACTCGGCAATTTCTTTGGCAAAATAGGTTAATATTCCGTCCGCGCCAGCCCGCTTGAAAGAAAGTGCTGCCTCCATCATCACGGTTTCCCGGTCTAGCCAGCCATTTTCGGAGGCGGCGACAAGCATCGCATACTCCCCGGAAACTTGATATGCGAAGGTTGGAATACCAAAGGTGTCTTTGACATCGCGAATCACATCCAGATATGGCATGCCGGGTTTTACTATTACACTGTCGGCACCCTCATCGATATCAAGGCCGACTTCGCGTAAAGCTTCGGCGCGGTTAGCTGGGTCCATCTGGTACGTTCGTTTGTCACCCTTTAAAATGCCGCCACTGCCCACAGCATCGCGGAACGGCCCATAAAAGCCCGAAGCATATTTGGCGCTGTAGGCCATGATTTGTACATTTGAATGACCAGCCTTATCAAGTTCAGTGCGAATGGCGCCGATACGGCCGTCCATCATATCCGAAGGGGCGATAATGTCCGCACCAGCGTTGGCCTGAACAACTGCCTGTTGAACCAAAATGCCTATTGTTTCGTCGTTCAGGATGCACCCGTCCTGAACGATTCCGTCCTGCCCGTGGCTTGTATAGGGATCCAGCGCTACGTCGGCGAGCAGTCCTATTTCGGGGACAGCATCCTTGATGGCGCGCATGGCCTTATTGATTAGATTATCGCTATTGAGGGCTTCGTCTCCATAGTCGCTGCGTAGCTCGTGCGGTGTATTGGGGAAAAGTGCAATGCAAGGAATCCCCAGAGTCGATGCGTGCTTTGCCTCTGCTACCGCCTGATCTACACTTAAGCGGCATACGCCAGGCATAGACTTTATTGGTTCGCGTTCACCCGAACCGCTGCAGATAAAAAGTGGCCAGATGAGATCATCGACTGTCACCATGTTTTCTCGAATCAGATGGCGGGACCATTTGGCCGAGCGAGTGCGGCGAAGACGTGTTGATGGAAAACTAGCAGACATAAGGACCCTCACTGATTTGGAGCTCAGACATTAACGAATAGCCTTGAGTGTGTCATTACTATTGATCGCCTGAATATTTTATAGGTTGATAACTATATCACTGAGGCGGATAAAAACCTGAAATAGATGCAATTTTGCGCGAATTTTAACATTAATAAAGCGTTAGGACTTGTCCCACAAAGTAATTTCGGTAGATTCGATGAAAAATAAATTTAAGTTGTTTGGGTGATAAAAGGCCCAAAGCATAAAATCAGGCAGATTAATTATGAGCGGATATGATTTCAATGATCCCGGGTTCCTTTTTTTGGACATTCTTTCATTGGTAGAACGACTTCACAGGCGTCTTCTTGACGTATTGAAAAATCATCTGGAGCATGTTGGGCGCAAAGACCTTAACCCTGTACAGGCTTTATTGCTCCACAATATTGGTGAGAATGAAATGACTGCAGGTGAGCTGAAGACTCGAGGCTATTATCAAGGCTCCAACGTGTCGTACAATCTCAAACAATTGGTAGAAATGGGCTATCTTCGTCACGAACGTTCAGACTTTGATCGTCGTGCCGTTCGTATTTCCTTAACGGATAAAGGGTATGAAATAAGGAAGATGATGGACGAACTTTATACCCAGCACCTTGATGAACTGCTACAGGACGACCTAATTGGGCCCACAGACTTGAAAGATTTGCGCAAGAACTTACGTAATCTGGAGCGTTTTTGGTCTGATAAGATACACTTTGGGTTATAGCTGCAGAGTATCCAGGGAAGCCATCAGCCATTTGCGAGGTCTACTAACTACAGTGTTTTATGCTGCGACAAATTCGACAGTGGACGTGACTGTAGCCATTGCTTTATGTAGGCCACAAATGTAAATTCGATCGAGCTATAGCTGGGTGGGAAAGTTGATGGACTACGAAAAGATATTTGCCGATGCAATTCAGGCAATCCGTGACGAAGGCCGATACAGGGTTTTTGCGGACATTTCGCGTGAGCGTGGAAGATTTCCAAGGGCAGTTCGTCACGACGCTGGCGATAATGCTCGTGCCATTACTGTTTGGTGTTCAAATGACTACCTCGGTATGGGGCAGCATCCAAAAGTTTTGACCGCGATGCACAGCGCATTGGATGAAACAGGTGCCGGTGCGGGCGGTACGCGCAATATTGCAGGCACTAACCACTATCATGTTTTGCTTGAACGAGAATTAGCTGACCTACACAAAAAAGAGTCTGCCCTGCTTTTTACGTCTGGTTATGTTTCGAACGAAGCCACACTCTCAACGCTTGCTAAAATATTGCCAGGTTGTTTGTTTTTTTCTGATGAACTTAATCACGCATCGATGATTCAAGGTATTCGCAATAGCGGCGCCCGGAAATTTATTTTCCGGCACAACGATATCGAGCATCTCCGTGAGTTGTTAAAAGCGGCCGATCCTGACGTACCCAAGATTATAGCTTTCGAATCTGTTTATTCAATGGATGGTGACGTTGCGCCGATGAAGGCTATTTGTGATCTGGCAGAAGAATTCAGCGCCATTACCTATCTTGACGAAGTTCATGCCGTTGGCATGTATGGGCCAAAAGGCGGGGGGATTGCCGAGCGTGAAGGGCTTTTGAGTCGTTTGACAATTGTAGAAGGTACACTTGGCAAAGCTTTTGGTGTGATGGGTGGTTACATTACATCATCAAAAGCTATGATCGATGTTGTGCGAAGCTATGCTTCAGGATTTATTTTTACGACTGCGCTGAGCCCAGTTCTCGCGGCTGGAGCCCTTGCTAGCATTAGGCATTTGAAAGAAAGTTCTACGGAACGTGAATGCCAGCAGAAGAATGCAGCATTGTTAAAGAAACTGATGGCCGACGCAGATCTGCCTGTGATGAATTCTGACAGTCATATAGTGCCACTGTTCATCGGTGATCCAGTGCTCTGCAAGCGGGTTTCAGATATTCTACTGAACGAATATGGTATTTATGTACAGCCTATTAATTACCCTACCGTACCACGAGGGACGGAACGGCTTCGGTTCACTCCCGGGCCTTTGCACGATGAAGCGGCGATGGATGCTCTCATGCAGGCTCTTGCCGAAGTCTGGTCTAGGCTTGGACTGACTAGGGCAATTGCGGTATAATGCAGCATGACAGAACCTGATCGTATACTTATTGAATTTAGGAATGTGGGCAATCTCGTCAGAGTCTGTGCTGTCTGCGACAGAACGGGCCGCGAGGTTATCATGATTGGTGATCCTAGGGTTAGCCGGGCTGAACTTAAGCGTCGAGCCGCCAATAAGCTTCGATATGTCATGGCGAAAGAGGCGCTTGAGGCTAGTAAGTAATTAGCTAGCTGAATAGGAAGGCCTTAAAACAAAAAAATTGAGGATTATCGCTTTTTCCCGAGTCCAATTTGCTTGGCAAAAGCTGATCTTTTGGCAGCATAGCTGGGGGCTACCATTGGATAGTCAAGCGGAAGACCCCATTTTGCACGGTACTCCTCGGGCGACATTCCGTAATGCGAGCGTAAGTAACGCTTCAACATTTTTAACTTTTTTCCGTCTTCAAGACAGATAATATGCTCATCATTGTATGATCTTTTTATAGGAACAGCGGGGCGGAGAAGAGCAGCTGGAGTTTTATCGCCCCCAAGTTGAGCCAATGTGCAATATACGGTTTTGATAACATCCGGCAATTCAGCAGAAGTAACAGTGTTATTACTAACGAAAGCAGTTATTATTTCGGTAGCAAGTCCAAGCATTTCATTTGCAGGAGTGAAGTCAATTGAATTATCCGACATTAAATAGTCGCTCCAATTAGTTTTTGGCTCTTTAGTCGTTAGTGCAGCATTTCGTGAATAAATACAATACGTGTCGGATTTATTTCTCTATTTTTAAGGTTAACAATTAGTTAATAAGTTGTGAAGCAAGTAAATAACATCGAATTTATTCAACAGAAACTAGCTTGACTATATTTTGTAAGCTTCTCTTGGGTTACATCTATATCTATGATATTCAGCGCGCATAGGGCGACTTTTTTGTTGCCTGTACAAATGAACTTTCGGGATGAATATCATGAGCGTTGCAACAATTACGCTGGCCTGCGACCACGCTGGGTTTGAGCTTAAAGAACTTCTCAAGTTAAAATTGAAGTCGGATGGTTACGGTATTCTCGATTTAGGGACTCATTCGACGGATTCTGTTGATTATCCGGATTACGCAGCCGCGATGGGTAATGTGATCGCCAATGGTGAGGCCGAGCGCGGTATTCTTGTTTGTGGGTCGGGCATTGGTATTTCAATCGCTGCAAACAGAAATCCGGCAGTGAGGGCGGCACTTGTGCAAAACGGATTAGCAGCTAAGCTTGCTCGCCTTCATAATGACGCTAATGTAATCGCTCTTGGCGCTAGGCTTATTGGTATTGATATGGCCATAAACTGTGTAGAAATATTTATGGCGACTGACTTTGAGGGTGGCCGCCATCAGCGACGGGTAGATAAAATGAGCCAGCAATTGAACTAAATGCTGAGCCAATTATGTGTTTCTAAAAGTTAGGGGTATTTTCCGATGACAAGTTTTGTACACGACGGTTTTTTTTCTGATGGTCTAGCGCAGACTGACCGGGAGCTATTAAATTCTCTGGATGGGGAGATGAACCGTCAAAAAACACAGATTGAACTTATTGCATCTGAAAACATAGTTAGCCGTGCGGTCATCGAAGCTCAGGGCTCCGTTCTTACAAATAAATATGCTGAAGGCTACCCCGGGCGCCGTTACTATCAGGGGTGTCACTATGTTGACATTGCAGAAAACTTGGCGATAGAGCGTGCGCAGGAACTTTTTGCGGCGAAATTTGCGAATGTACAACCGCACTCCGGCGCGCAGGCAAATGGAGCCGTGATGTTGGCGCTGGCGAAGCCGAACGACACGATCTTGGGTATGTCGTTGGACGCTGGCGGGCACTTAACACACGGTGCCAAGCCTGCAATGTCAGGAAAGTGGTTTAATGCGGTTCAATACGGCGTCAAACGTGAAGATGCCCTTATAGATTACGATGAAGTTGCCCGATTAGCGCTGGAACACAGACCTACGATTATTATCGCGGGCGGCTCAGCTTATCCCCGTGTGATCGATTTTAAGCGTTTCCGTGAAATTGCAGATAGTGTGGGCGCATATCTGATGGTGGATATGGCCCATTTTGCCGGGCTGGTAGCAGGCGGAGTTCATCCAAGCCCAATGGAACATGCCCACGTTGTTACAACAACAACCCACAAAACTCTAAGAGGCCCACGAGGAGGCATGATCCTCACCAACGATGAAGCCGTTTCAAAGAAAATCAACTCAGCGGTATTTCCTGGCCTGCAAGGTGGGCCGTTGATGCATGTTATTGCTGCCAAAGCAGTTGCTTTTGGCGAGGCCTTGCGTCCTGATTTTAAAGTCTATGCAGCGCAAGTTATAAAAAATGCAAAAGCATTGGCTGACCGGCTAAAAGAAAATGGCTTTGATATCGTATCCGGCGGCACAGACACGCATGTCATATTGGTGGATTTGCGTCCAAAGGGGTTGACCGGTAAAGCTGCGGACGAAGCACTGGAGCGATCTTTGATGACATGTAATAAGAACGGTGTCCCGTTTGATCCCGAAAAGCCATTCATTACATCAGGAATACGTTTGGGTACACCGGCAGGTACAACACGTGGTTTCGGCTGTGATGAATTTTTGAAAATTGCAGATATGATCACGGAAGTTTTGGATGGGCTCGCAGCCAACCCCGAAGATAATGGTGTTTCGGAGGCGAATGTCGGAAAAAAGGTCGCAGATTTATGTGAGCGCTTTCCTATTTATGAATAAATGGGCTAGGCTTGCAAATAATAGGGCTGACAGCTAGTGGGTCACTCAAAATAATAATCTTTAGGGAGTAGGGGCATTATGCGCTGTCCGTTTTGTCAAAACGAAGACACACAGGTTAAGGATTCCAGGCCGACTGACGATAATTCTGCGATCCGCAGACGCCGGTATTGTCCGGCATGTGGGGCCCGTTTCACAACATTTGAGCGTGTTCAGTTACGCGAACTAACCGTTATGAAAAAGACCGGTCGCAGGGTTCCGTTTGAGCGCGATAAATTAGAACGTTCTTTGGATATTGCCCTAAGAAAACGGCCAGTTGAACCCGACAGGGTCGACCGTATGATCAACGGCATAGTCCGGCGCTTAGAATCCATGGGCGAAAGTGATATTGATTCAGAGCAGATCGGTAAATTGGTAATGGAAGGGCTGGAAAGCTTGGACCAAGTTGCCTACGTCCGATATGCGTCTGTGTACCGTAATTTCAGGGAAGCGTCGGATTTCGAAAAATTTCTCGGGAAAATGTCTGGTACAGACGAGGATTTCCGCGAAGATAATTAGGGAGTTCGAGTGTCCTCGGCACATAAAAAATGGATGAAGATTGCGCTGAACTTGGCGCAGCGCGGGCTTGGCAATGTGGCGCCGAATCCGGCGGTAGGATGTGTGCTTGTTAAAAATGGTATTCTGGTTGGACGTGGTTGGACTATGCCGGGGGGAAGGCCGCACGCGGAAACCATTGCATTAGAAGCAGCCGGTGGTCAGGCTAAGGGTGCCGTTGCATATGTGACGTTAGAGCCGTGTTCACATTATGGGCAAACGCCGCCCTGTGTTGGTGCGCTTATTAAAGCAGGTATCAAATCGGTGTTTATTGCAATCCAGGACCCCGACCCCCGAGTGGCTGGCAAAGGCATTGCGGCGCTGAAGTCGGCCGGAATTGCGGTCACCGTTGGGGTTTTAGCTGATCAGGCAACCACATTGAATTCCGGTTTTCTAATGAAAACTCAGGCGAACAGACCCCAGTTTATTCTAAAAATAGCGAGTAGTATCGACGGAAAAATAGCAACCAAATCGGGCGAAAGCAAATGGATTACTGGCATTGAGGCGCGGCATTATGGGCATATGCTGCGCGCGCGAAATGACGCGATATTAGTTGGCGTAAATACTGTGATCGCTGATGATCCTTCCCTGGATTGTAGGCTTGATGGCCTGAAGGGCAGTACGCCGCAGCCTATCGTTTTGGATAGTTGCTTGCAGACGCCGCCGGAAACGCAGTTTATCGCTCGGGCTGCCCGCACCCCGCGCCCAGCACTAATCGTATGCAACAGGGCTACAGCGGCTACAGAGCAAGCTTCTGCACTTCGAGATGCTGGCGCCGAGCTGATACCAGTAAGAGATACTCGGGATTTAAGAAGCATGGCCAGCGCGCTGGGTGACCGCGGGATCACGCGTGTTTTGGTTGAGGGTGGGGCCTTGGTGCACGCATCTTTTGTGCGAGCGGGATACTGTGACGAAATGGCTTTATTCACCGCAGGAAAGATACTTGGTGCGGACGGTTTGGATGGGATAGCAAATCTTGGCCTTGCCCAACTGGCATCAGCGCCCCACTTAAAGCTTGAGAGCTGCCGAATGCTAGGGGCAGATTTGCTTGCAACCTATGTCAATGCAGGGTAATTGAAGCGCATGTTTACAGGAATTGTCACAGATGTTGGGTCGGTAAAGTCTGTAGAAGGCAGCGGCGATATTCGCGTTGTTTTAAATACAGACTATGATACGGCGACAATAGAAATTGGTGCCTCGATAGCGTGCGCAGGCGTATGCTTAACGGTGGTCGACAAAGGCCTGAATTGGTTCTCTGTTGACGTTTCTAAAGAAAGCTTAAAAGTTACAAATATAGCTGGTTGGCGGGAAGGCTCGCCTGTTAATTTGGAGCGCGCTCTTAAGGTCGGTGAAGAGCTTGGCGGCCATATTGTTACAGGTCACGTTGATTGCTTGGGGGAGATAAGACGATTCGACTCAATAAATGATTCGGTTTTATTGCAAATTTTAGTGACGAGCGAAATGGGGCTGTTGGCTGCAAAAAAGGGTAGCCTTACTGTGGACGGCGTTTCCTTAACGGTTAACGAAGTTTCAGATACGAGTGAAGGTACGCTGATTTCCATGAATATTATCCCGCATACTCAGGAAGTAACCGGTTTCCGCACCAATAAGGTTGGTGATCTGGTCAATATAGAGTTCGACATTCTAGCGCGGTATATTTCACGCCTACAAGAAAGGGCCTAGTTTCTATGCCTCATAAGTTTTTGTCCCCAATCGTTGATGTCATCGAAGACGCGCGACAAGGGAAAATGTTTATTCTCGTGGATGATGAAGACCGCGAGAATGAAGGTGATTTGATAATCCCTGCGCAGATGGCGACTCCTGAAATTATCAACTTTATGGCACGCCACGGGCGCGGACTAATTTGTTTGCCACTGACACGAGGCCGCGTAGAGGAGTTGGGGCTCAATCTTATGAGCACGAACAACCAAAGCCGCCATCAGACAGCTTTTACAACGTCGATTGAAGCCAGGGTGGGGGTGACTACTGGGATTTCAGCAGCTGATCGGGCGCGGACAGTTATGGTAGCAATCGACCCAAAGGCAACAAAAAATGATATAGCAACACCTGGGCATGTCTTTCCTTTGGTTGCGCAGGACGGTGGAGTTTTGGTTCGTGCCGGGCACACAGAAGCTGCTGTTGATATATCGCGGCTGGCGGGCCTTAACCCGTCCGCAGTTATATGTGAAATCATGAATGAAGACGGAACCATGGCGCGGCTGCCTGATCTGGTAACTTTTGCTGCGGAACATGGCCTAAAAGTGGCTACTATTAGAGATTTGATTGCTTATCGCGCAAAGAATGATTTGCTTGTGGAACGGGTTTCAGATACGCGCTTTACCCGCAGGAGTGGCCTGGAATGGCGGGTCGTTGTTTATACGTCTACAGGTGACAAGAGCGAGACTGTTGCTCTGGTGCTGGGGGAAATAAATGAAGAGAATGCGATCCCTGTTCGCATGCATTCCCTTAATCCCTTTGAAGATATTCTTGAAATGGATCACCCAAGAAGCGGCCAGCTTTCACGTGCGATGGCCGCTATTGAAGTTGAAGGCAAGGGTGTCGTGGTTCTTTTTCCTGGTTTGGCTGCTATGCGCCCTTCGCAAATGGTTAAGGGCGGTGATAATAGCAAGGCCCAAAGTGCGTTACGGGAATATGGTATTGGCGCGCAGATTCTCAGGGATTTGGGTGTGAGACATATGATTTTATTCTCGAATACGCCCAGTCACATAGTAGGCCTTGAAGGTTATGGTTTGGATGTTGTAGAACAACGGCCAATTCCCGGTGCTTAGTGTATTTGTGCCGAGGCGATCTTCTTAATTTCTAATTCCTAATTTTAAGGATTTTCCTATGGCGACACCGCACTTGCTTTTCATTGAGGCGCGTTTTTATACCGATCTCGCAGACGAATTAGCGGCGGGCGCGGCTGAAGCTGTGAAGGCTGCAGGCGGTACGTTTGAGCGCATTGATGTTCCTGGCGCGCTGGAAATTCCAGCTGCTGTCAAATTTGCACATCAAGGGCCCAAAAAATATGATGGCTATGTTGCTCTGGGCTGCGTAATTAGGGGGGAAACCTCTCACTATGATACTGTATGCAATGAAAGCGCACGCGGTCTACAGGACTTAGCCTTGCATCACAATTTGGCCATAGGAAATGGCATCTTAACCGTGGAAAATTGGGATCAAGCTTGGGCGCGTGCCAAGCGTAGCGATTTAAATAAGGGGGCAGGCGCAGCAGAAGCGGCTCTGGCGATGTTTAACCTTAAGAAAAAATTTGGTGTAGAGTAATGGCAGAGACAACTAAAATAACTAAAACCGGAGGTCCGCGAAGCGCAGCCCGCTTAGCGGCTGTGCAGGCGCTATACCAATTGGGCGTTTCTGACAAGGCTGTGGTTAAATCGATCGTTGACGAGTTTGTGGCTCATCGTTTGGGTGCGGAACTTGACGACGATAAATTTGTTGAAGCGGATGTTGCCTTGTTTTCCGATGTTACCGAAGGCGGTTGGGAGCGCGGCGCGGAATGGGACGTTTTGATAACATCTTGCCTTGCTGCGGGTTGGGCCTTGGATCGGATCGAACCGATTGTGCATGCAATATTTAGAGCCGGAGCCTATGAATTGGCCGCCAGGCCGGATGTACCAACCGCCGTCATAATCAACGAATACCTTGATGTAGCGCATGCTTTTTACGACCGTACAGAAACAGCATTTGTGAACGGTGTACTGGACAAACTGGCGAAATTGCTACGCTAAAAATTTGCACCTTTAAAGGGGCCTGTTTTGGATGAATTTGATCTGATTGCACGCTATTTTTCTCCATTGGCCGGGCGATCAGGCCTCGGTCTTTTAGACGATGCTGCATGCATAACGCCGCCCACAGGTAAAGACATGGTGGTGAGCAAAGACATGCTGGTCGCAGGCATTCATTTTTTCCCTGACGACAAGCCAGCTTCTCTGGCCTTCAAGGCGCTATCGGTAAATATTTCAGATTTGGCTGCAAAGGGTGCGCGGCCGCATTCTTACCTTTTAGGGTTAAGTCTGCCAGAGGATATGGATCAGATTTGGATTGAACAATTTGCGGATGGACTCGCGGAGGCGCAGAAATACTATAATATTGAGCTGATAGGGGGCGATACAACGTCAACATTAGGGCCCATAACCATTAGCGTCACCGCAATCGGCTATGTAGAACAGGGTGGTATGGTTCGTCGAAACGGAGCCTGTATTGACGACCGAATTTACGTAACGGGAACCTTGGGTGATGCTGCCTTGGCACTGCTTGGGATACGCGGGGAATGCAAATTGTACGAGGATTTGCTCGAGTGTTACCACCGACCTGTAGTGAATTCGGTTTTTGGACAAGGGCTGTGTGGGCGGGCGTCAGCATCAGCCGATGTTTCAGACGGCCTTATCGCCGATATACACCATATTTGCAAAGCGTCAGGAGTTGGGGCCGTCGTTAATGCCTCCGCTCTGCCGGTTTCTGCAAACGCCGCTCGAATCATAAAACGAGACAGCAAGCTTGCGCCTTTGATTTGGTCTGGTGGAGACGACTATAAAATAGTTTTCACCGCGTCCGCTGAGAATGGTTGCCACCTAAAGAGATTCGCCAAGCAAACAGGTGTGAAAGTCACAGAAATTGGAAAAATTGTGGCTGGAGCGGGAGTCGATCTTGTTGATTTTTCAGGACAGCAGGTGCAGATTGGCACAGAGGGTTTTATGCATTTTAGCAAGGGTAGAAGGCAGTCATGACAGAAGCTGGTAGCGAAGCAGAAGGTGGTTCTGGCAAAGTATTTTTAGTGCTTGGCATTCTCGTGGGTTTAGGTATCGGGGCTGGGGGTGGCTATTATTTTTTTGGTAGCAAATCCGAAGCGGATATTAGTGAAGACAAAAAAGAAGAGAAAGAGCCGATTGTTGTAGAGGAACTGATAGCGGTGCCATTTGATCGTATCGCAGTTCCAATATATGCAACGCGTGGTAATAGGCGAAAATATATCGGTAACTTTTTTATTGATCTTCATGTCAATGTTCACGGTGAGGACAATCAAATAGCCGTCAAGCGATCCATGTCACAGGTGCAGCATTCATTCATATCAGTAATTAGCCGTTCTGATCTGATGCGCGATGGATCGTCCACCGAACTCGACATTGATAAAGCAGCAGACATCCTGAAGAAGAAAGCCGACGAGGTTCTTGGTGTGGGAGTCGTGAGATCTGTTACAATTTCCAAGTCTATGCGGCTTTCCAACTAACGATCAGCCGACAGCCAGCCTAATAAAGGTCAGTTTTGTTGTTTGGTGGTCAATAGGGCCCTTGCCAGCCCTGTAATAGCTTTCTAAGGTAAACCGAACACTCGGCTTTGATTTTGCCGGGTGTCGTTATATCCGGGCCGTACGAATTGTAGGGGAGTATCGTCGTACGAGAGCGGCAAGGTAAATAACCTTGCCAATCTGGTTTGCCTTTTGTTTGGTTTTTTTAGGGGGGAAGGACATCCCATGACAGTGTTAATTACTGCACTAATTTGCGGTTTGGCAGCCGTTTTGTACGGCGTAATAACTCGGCGCTCTATCTTATTAGCGAGTCCGGGTAATGAAAAAATGCAAGAAATTGCGCAGGCTATCGAAGAGGGAGCGCAGGCTTATTTGAACAGACAGTATAGAACGATCGCAATGGTAGGCATTGTGGTTACAGTTATACTGTTTTTTACAATTGGGAAAATCGGTGCTGTGGGCTTTATTATTGGCTCCGTACTATCCGGCGCAGCCGGTTACATCGGCATGTTGATTTCGGTTAAAGCGAATGTGCGCACCACTGAGGCAGCACGTACCGGGCTTCAAGCTGGCTTGACGATGGCTTTCAAGGCAGGGGCTGTTACAGGCATGCTGGTCGCTGGCTTGGCCTTGATTGGCATCACGGGTTTTTATTACGTGTTGACCGAGGTAATGGGGTATGCAGCAACGGACCGTATAGTTATTGACAGCTTGGTAGCGCTTGGGTTTGGTGCCTCCCTGATTTCGATTTTCGCACGGCTCGGTGGCGGCATCTTCACAAAAGGCGCTGATGTTGGTGCAGACCTTGTTGGTAAGGTTGAGGCGGGAATCCCCGAGGATGACCCACGCAATCCAGCCGTTATTGCCGATAATGTTGGCGATAACGTTGGTGACTGCGCGGGCATGGCTGCTGATTTATTCGAGACTTATGTTGTGACTGTTGGCGCGACCATGGTGATTGCAGCACTCTATATGACCGCAGGCGCAGCCGAGATTATGCAATTGCCTCTTATCATTGGTGGTGTTTGTATAATTACTTCCATTATAGGCACATTTTTCGTGAAGCTGGGAAGCAGCAACTCGATTATGGGGGCTTTATATAAAGGGTTTATCGTCACAGCAGTATTATCTGCAATTGCCATCTATTTTGCGATGCAGTGGGCTCTTGGCGGTGATATGAATAAGCCCTTCATGGCTGGTTCAACTGTATTTTCTGGCATGACGCTGTTTTATTGCGGACTTGTTGGGCTATTTGTGACCGGTATTATCATTTGGCTCACAGAGTATTATACGAGCACTGACTACCGGCCTGTACGTTCAATTGCCAAGGCATCCGAAACAGGACACGGTACCAATGTTATACAAGGGCTTGCGATTTCGCTGGAATCGACTGCCTTGCCTACCATTGTTATTTGCGCAGGTATTATCATAGCCTATAATTTAGCGGGTGTACTTGGCCTAGGTTTTGCTGCAACAGCGATGCTGGCACTAGCGGGTATGGTTGTTGCACTGGACGCATATGGTCCTGTGACGGATAATGCGGGCGGCATTGCCGAGATGGCAGGTCTGGATGATGAAGTGCGTAGTCGGACAGATGCGCTTGACGCTGTAGGCAATACCACCAAAGCAGTTACCAAGGGTTATGCTATTGGCTCTGCAGGTTTGGCCGCTTTGGTATTGTTCGGTGCTTATACAGCGGATTTGAAGCTGTATTTTAGCGAATTGACGGTCGATTTCAGCCTTTCCAATCCTTATGTGATTGTTGGTTTGTTCCTTGGCGCAATGTTGCCTTATCTGTTTGCTGCTATGGGCATGACAGCTGTTGGCCGGGCAGGGGCTCAGGTTGTTGAGGAAGTCCGGGCGCAGTTCAAGGCTAACCCCGGTATTATGTTGGGGACTTCAAAGCCAGATTATGCGCGTTCAGTTGATTTGTTAACAAAAACGGCGATCAAAGAAATGGTTGTGCCAAGTTTGTTGCCGATTGCTGCACCGATCGTGGTTTATTTTGTGATCAATGCCGTTGCTGGTCAGGCAGCTGCTTTTGCAGCCCTTGGCGCTTTGCTTGTTGGTGTGATTGTTGGCGGGCTATTTGTCGCGATTTCGATGACCGCTGGTGGTGGTGCCTGGGATAATGCCAAAAAATACATTGAAGATGGCAACCACGGTGGCAAAGGGTCTGAGGCTCACAAAGCCGCCGTAACTGGTGATACAGTTGGCGATCCTTACAAGGATACGGCTGGTCCAGCTGTAAACCCAATGATTAAGATCACGAATATTGTGGCCTTGTTATTGTTGGCAACGTTGGCTCACTAAAGGTTGTAAGCTTAAAAGACAAAAAGCCCCGGATTTTTCCGGGGCTTTTTAGTTGGAAGTTGGATTGTGTAAAAGTAGTACTGCCTAGCCGTTTGGGCCTCGGTTTTCTCCAGACCCCACAGGGGCCTGGCCAGAAAAACGTCCAACATTGCCAAAAATTTGCTGAAATAGATTTAATTTACGGCCTTTTGTCGGTGTTTTGTCTGCGACAGGATGAACTTTTACCATGTCCGACAAGTTGTAATTTTCAACATTTTCGACCACGCCTTGCTCATTGAATCGAACCGCCATCACCCTGTGAAGCTTGGCATCTGGCCAGAAAACTGGCCGAATACGAACCGTCGTTGATACATAATACCATGTAGAGTCCGAGAAAGTAGCCGGCACGGTCGGCGTTCCCAATGTCGATTGAACCGACTGTCTGTTGTCGACACCAGCCAAAATCGCGTCAGCAAGCTCCGCATCAAATATATATCCACGAACAGCACGTCCGTTTCCACATGCGGTTACAGCAAGTCCAGCGGCTATAATCAAAGCCATTGACGTGCCTTTGCGGCTTATTTTGAAAAGTCCATCAGTCATTCAGTTGCTTCCTAAATACCTTGGCCGTAACCATGGCCAACATCTTCTTGAGGCCTTAATAGCCGTCCCCATTGCGCGGCGCAAGGCTCCATGTTAGAGCGAGGCGCAGTTTGTGGCATGCTCAGGGTCATGTTGCTGCCGAATTTGGGCAAAAAAAAGGTTAGCTTCATGTTTCATCGATTATTCGCTACTCGCGCTGAGAAACAGAATGCACATGCAATTTATAAAGCCCTTGTCAGTCAGGCAAGGAGTGCTGCCTTTTATGAGCGTATGGATGTTGATGATACAATTGAGGGCAGGTTCGACATGATCCTGCTCCACCTTTATCTTGTCGACGCCAGGCTAGCGTTAGAGGGTGAAAAATATGTGCGCCTGCGACGTTATGTACAGGAAGTTATGATCAGCGATTTGGATCGATCTTTCAGGGAGCTTGGTGTCGGCGACATGAGTGTCGGTAAAGAAATGAAAAAGGTTGGTGCGGCTTGGATGGGGAGAAAATCTGGATACGCAGAAGCCATGGCTAATCCGAAAAACGAGCAGATATTGGAAGCTGCACTGATCAAGAATATATACCGCGGCGAAAAAAAGGAAGGTCTTCCGGATTTGGCTTCCTATATACTTAGCTCTAGCGCCCTGTTGGCGGATGCCGAACTTACGGGCCCCGCTGATTGCGAAATGCCATTCTTAAATTTGTGAACCCGAAACTCCGTTGGGTCCGAGTGAGTAGCAGGAAAAGATAATGACTGACAAAACAGGACTGTCGTTGAAGATAAAGGTGTCTGATTTGGATCGGGAAACTGGTCCCTATAAGTTGGATGCCTCAGTGGATGACATGGCCCTCTTGGTTGAACGTTTTGGGCTCGTGGCTTTGACGTCGCTGACGGCAACAGTAAGCCTAAATAACAAGGGACCGGAAAACGGTGTTTTGGTTGATGGCCAAATGAAGGCTGAGTTCGTGCAACGCTGTATTTCAACGCTTCAGGATGTGCCGGAAAGTTTGGATCTGCCTTTTAAGCTTTTGCTGGTTGATCCGGCAATGGCAGAACGCATGGATGCTGATGAAAGTTATCTTGATCCCAATGCTCTCGAATATGACGCGCTGGAAGGAGACAGCATTGATATTGGTGATATCGTTGCGCAGACCTTGGCAATTTCTATGAACCCATATCCGCGCCTTGATGCCGTTGATGTGCCAGCGCTCAACAATCCAAATGTTACTTTCAACGAACCCGAGTTAGGAAAACCAAATCCATTTTCTGTTCTTGGGGCATTGAAGGACAAATCTTGAAGATATTTTTAAATTGACTATAATTGTCAGTAACTTGGGACGGGTACTGGTCGAAATTGGAATTTTCACCTTATTTTTAAAAGGCGAAAATCCACTAAAAGTGGAATTGATTGGTGGCGAATAGAATTACTATCGCGGTGGACGCTATGGGCGGCGATCTCGCGCCAAATATGGTTATTGAGGGCATTGCCCTGGCACGTACTTTATACCCAAACACCAAATTTATAGTTTTTGGGGACAGCATACAAATCCAACCCTTTATGGATAAATTTCCAGAATTAAAGGCAGCCAGCGAAGTTATTCATACCGACGAGTTCGTTTCTTCACAAATGAAGCCATCTCAGGCTTTACGCCGTGGGCGTAGATCCTCAATGGGGCTGGCTATACAAGCTGTGAAAGATGATGTGGCAGATGTGGCTATCTCCGCCGGAAACACCGGGGCTCTTATGGCACTCTCGAAATTTATGCTCCGTACCATGCCTGGTATTGACCGGCCAGCCTTGATAGCGCCTATGCCGACTCTTCGTGGGGAAAGCGTGATGCTGGATTTAGGGGCAAATGTTGAATGCGATTCGAATAACCTGATTCAATTTGCAATTATGGGCGCGGCCTACGTTAGGACAGTCTTGGGGCAAAGCAGGCCTTCCGTCGCTCTATTGAATGTTGGTGTGGAGGACCTTAAAGGCAAGGACAGTATTAAAGCTGCGGCCGATGTCTTAAAGGAAAGTCGGCATCTCCCGCTAAATTTTGTTGGATTTGTTGAAGGTAACGATATTGCACTTGGTGAAGTGGACGTAGTGGTAACAGACGGTTTTACAGGCAACGTTGCTCTTAAAACCGCAGAAGGCACTGCACGCTTGGTAACAGACCTTCTTGGCAGGGCCTTTAAGTCATCCTTTATGACAAAGCTTGGCTATTTGCTTTCGCGCCCAGGGCTGCGGTCCCTAAAAGATCACTTGGATCCGAACAATCACAATGGTGGCGTGTTTTTAGGGTTGAACGGGCTGGTAATGAAAAGCCATGGCGGGGCAAATGCGAAAGGCTTTTCATCGGCCGTTGCGTCTGCGATTGATATGGCTGAGAATGATTTGGTGCGATTGATCGGAGAGAACTTGCAGGAAATAGCTGCCGACGAGGTTAGTCTGGTTTCTGAATAGAGTGTTTGTTAAGCAGCCAGTGCAGTTTAGAGCATTAGCGGCGTTCAATAAGTCGTTAATAATCCAGCGGTATTAGCTTCCACTCGTTGACTCTGACGCATGTTTAAGATAGTTTTTAATGAGCTACTACTTTTCGATAAAGAAGGGGTACGTCATGGGCACGACATTGACCAGAGCCGACTTAACTGAATCTGTATATGAAGAAGTTGGTCTTTCGCGCAATGAAAGCGCGGATTTAGTGGAGCATGTGCTCGGTGAAATTTCAAACTGCCTCGTTCGTGGTGAGAATGTTAAAATCTCATCCTTTGGAAGTTTTCTTGTGCGCCAGAAGAATGGTCGCATGGGCCGAAACCCAAAAACTGGTGAAGAAGTGCCCATTGATCCACGCCGCGTCCTTGTATTTCGTCCGAGTCAGGTCATGAAAGACGAAATTAACGCTTAAGCGGAGGCGAATTCAGTGGAAGGCGTCAGTAGCGTAAGTTCCGATAGCAGCGGCAAAGGCCGAGAGGCTTTCCGGACCATTTCTGAAGTTGCAGACTTTTTGGATTTGCCTCAACACGTCTTGCGATTTTGGGAAAGCAAGTTTTCTCAAGTTAAACCTTTGAAACGAGGCGGAAACCGGCGTTATTATCGTCCCGACGATATCACGTTACTTACGGCTATCAAAAAGCTATTACATTCAGATGGCTATACTATCCGAGGTGTGCAAAAACTATTTAAGGCGCAAGGCCTTAAGGCGACTATTCTTCTGGCCCTTGATGAAAGTGGCGGTGTGGAGCATTTGGCCAGCAGTACAGACATGAGCAACGATCCGACTTCCCGCGAATCTGATCCCTTTGGCAAAGAGGGCAGCATCTCGGAGGGTATTGACCGAGATGCTCTTGTATCAGTTTTGGGGAAATTAAGAGCTATTCGAAGCCGGTTGGATTAAGCTGGTATTATATGTTGGGGATTACTTTGTAAATGCAGCGACGACCACCAGAAAGTAAATGCTCGCTTCGTTCAACAGTTGCTTCTTTCGCCAACAAATCAGAAAATACACTCAGTTCTTTAGCGCAGAGCCCGCTGCAAACTTTAGCTGCCTCGCAGATTGGGCAGTGATTTTCCAGTAGCAATAAAGACTTATCATTTCTCACTACGACCTCAGCCATATAACCTTCACGGCAGCGCTCTGCGGCTAGCTTATTAAGCGTTTCTTCAAGCGTGCTGCAGTCCTTTGTCAGGGCTTGATAGTGGCTTAATTGTTTGTTTGCACGGTGCTCCACTAGTTTTGTCAGTCCAGTATCGCCCATAAGTTCACGCACGCTCTCTAAAATATCGAGCGAAAGTTCTCGGTGGGTATCCGGGAAATATATGTCCGATTTAGCCGTAAGCCGCCATAATTTGGCAGGACGGCCTCTGCCCGCAGGTTTGCTGATGCAGTCAACCACGCCTTCATCTTGCATCTGGTAAAGATGTTGCCGGACAGCCATTGGCGTGAGTTTTAGTGGGAGCGCTAAATCGTCAGCGCGGCACTCACCATGCTTCTTCAGTTCTGTCAAAATGGTCTCGCGTGTTGTCATGGGCACCTCCATTTATAGTTTATAAATAATATACTTGATTTAATCAACGGCGAAGTCTACCGGCTTTAAATAAAAAAGTATCTTTAATAAATGAAGTTAACATAGGCCTCGAAGAAGCTTGAATCAAATGCGCGAAAATTAGGGCAGCACGCGAACATCAGAAAGTCAAAAAATGAACAAACCGCAAAAAGAAGATTTTTGTTTGAGCTGTTGCAGAGTTCACTTTGCCTCGCTATATTCCGCGCACCAGAAGCCCGGTTGGGCTCAATTGTCGGGGAGTGGCGCAGCCTGGTAGCGCACTACACTGGGGGTGTAGGGGTCGCAGGTTCGAATCCTGTCTCTCCGACCAATAGAAAAGAGGTCACGCTGATAAGGCGCGGCCTCTTTTTTGTTGGGCCATCAATGCTGGCGGCGTGCCGTTTGGTGCAAGATTGCCGGTTACAGCATGGTATTTTGATGAAATGTTTAATCGGCAAAAATCCGACGCAGACGTCTGGTGTTGGGGTGCCGCACAGGCAGGTGGACCACAAATGTTATAGATATGGCGGGCAGGGAGGGATTCGAACCCTCGGAGGACTTGCACCCTCGCTAGTTTTCAAGACTAGTGCATTCAACCGCTCTGCCACCTGCCCGCATAGGTCGATGACCATTGAATAGGGCGCTTTTAACGACTGATTTTTGATCCGTCCAGACTATTTTTTAGCTTTTCTCTAAAAGCGGCAAATCCGATAGCTAATCACCTTGCATGGCCCTTGCGGAATTGCTAGACAGAGGGTCGGCCGATACTATATTTCGGGGGTTGTTCCTGGGGTACGGCTACATCTTATGTTTTTGAGGATCCGCGGCTCCAGCCACGGCAAGCAGGGGGCTGATACTTGTGAGCGACATTACTCCAATTGCGCCATACGAAGAGGGCATCGAATTAATCACTATCGAGGAGGAGATGAAAACCTCCTATCTTGATTATGCGATGAGCGTGATTGTATCGCGGGCGTTGCCTGATGTTCGTGACGGGTTAAAGCCAGTGCACCGGCGGATATTGTTTTCGATGCATGAAAGTGGCTACGAATGGAATAAGCCATTTAAAAAGTCTGCTCGTATTGTCGGCGATGTGATGGGTAAATACCACCCACACGGTGATAGCGCGATATACGATGCGTTGGTGCGGATGGCGCAGACCTTTTCATTGCGCGCGCCGTTGGTGGATGGTCAGGGCAACTTCGGTTCTATGGACGGCGATAGTGCTGCTGCCATGCGTTACACTGAAGCCCGAATGACCAAAGTATCTTCGATGATCCTCGCGGACATTGAAAAAGATACTGTGGATTTCAGGGCAAACTATGACGAGAGCGAAAGCGAACCTGTAGTATTGCCTGCCCGGTTCCCCAATTTGCTTGTTAATGGAGGGACCGGCATTGCTGTTGGCATGGCGACAAATATTCCGCCTCATAGCTTAAGAGAAGTAATCGATGGCGTTTTCGCTTATCTGGATAATCCTGCTATCGATGTTGAAGGGCTTATGGCCCACGTTAAAGGGCCAGACTTTCCGACAGGCGGCATCCTTATTGGTATAGACGGCGTTCGGCAGGCGTACGAGACGGGTCGGGGTTCGATCATTATCCGTAGCCGCACAAATATCGAAGAGATCCGTAAGGACCGAATGGCGATCATTATTACCGAGATACCCTTTCAGGTGAACAAATCGGTATTGATCCAGAAAATAGCAGAGTGTGTGCAAACCAAGCGCATCGAGGGCATTTCTGACATTCGCGACGAATCTGATCGACGCGGCGTGCGTGTTGTTATCGAACTGAAACGCGATAGCGTGCCAGAAGTAATCCTTAATCAGTTGTTCCGTTTCACTCAGGTTCAGACCAGTTTCGGTATCAATATGTTAGCTCTGAATGGCGGCAAACCTGAGCAACTGGGGCTTAAAGATGTTTTGGTTGCTTTTGTTAATTTCCGCGAAGAAGTGATCACCCGCCGCACCAAGTTTGAACTTAGTAAAGCCCGTAACCGTGCCCATGTAATGGTGGGTTTGGTTATTGCGGTTGCTAATATTGACGAAGTTGTGGCCATAATTCGAGGGGCTTCATCTCCAACTATTGCCCGCGAATTATTGACCGCGCGCCGATGGGATGCAGCAGAAATACAGCAGTATCTGGAGTTAATAGGAGAAGCTGGCAACTTAAATGATGATGGCAGTTTCCAGCTTTCCGAGATACAGGTAAAAGCCATTCTTGATTTGCGGCTACACCGGCTTACAGCCCTTGGCCGAGATGAAATCGGTGGTGAGCTTGAGGAACTTGCGCAGAAAATTCGGGAATATCTGGAAATTCTTCAATCCCGTGACCGTTTATATGAGGTCCTGCGCAGCGAACTTGAAGTCGTCCGCGAGGAATTTGGCAATGATAGGCGGACCGAAATTGATTATAACGCGATGGGCGGCTTTGATGATGAAGATCTAATCACCCGTGAGGAGATGGTCGTAACGGTCACCCATACTGGCTATATCAAACGTGTACCGTTATCTACGTACCGGGCACAGCGCCGAGGCGGCAAGGGTCGTGCCGGCATGCAAACAAAAGACGAGGATTTTCTTTCTACGGTTTTTGTTGCGGATACCCACACGCCGGTACTTTTCTTCAGTGACTTGGGCCAAGTCTATAAGATTAAGGTTTGGAAGTTGCCGCTTGGAACGCCGACATCCAAAGGCAAAGCAGTTATTAACCTGTTGCCGCTCCAACAACACGAAAAAATCGCGACAATCTTGCCTTTGCCGGAAGATGAAGATAGCTGGTCAGACCTTCATGTCATGTTTGCGACGGCCAAAGGCAACGTACGGCGCAATAGATTATCGGATTTCTCGAATGTTATGGCCAATGGCAAAATAGCTATTCGCTTTTCAGATGATGATGACAAGCTTATTGGTGTAGGAATTTGCACGGAAGATGACGATGTGATGATGGCGGCAAGCGGTGGTCGTGCTATTCGCTTTAAAGCTAGCGATGTGCGGCTGTTTGTTGGTCGAACTTCAACAGGTGTGCGTGGCATGAAGTTTGCTAAGGGCGATGAAATTGTCTCTATGTGTATTATAAACGGCACAAATGCCACGACGGAGGAGCGCGATGCTTATCTGCGTGCTGCAGCCTGGAAAACAGATCCTGGCGAACAGACCCTGACGGATGACCGGGTTGCGGAACTTGCTGCCGCTGAACAATTTATCATTACGATTACAAATGGTGGATTTGGTAAACGAACCAGCAGCCACGAGTACCGCCTAACCGGACGTGGCGGCCAAGGCATATGGAATGTGCCTTCTGATGCCCGCCTGCGAAAACAAATTGGCCAAGTTGTTACTGCCATCCCCATCAGTGATGGTGAGGAAATTATGATGGTGACAGATCAGGGAAAGCTGATCCGCACGCCCACTCATGATATACGCATCGCCTCACGCAATACCAAGGGCGTTACGCTGTTCAAAGTAGCTGAGAAAGAACATATTGTCTCAGTAGCCAAGCTTCAGGAGACTGAAGAGGATGTTGAAGAGGAAGATATTGAAATTTCTGATGTTTCTGGTAACCCTGTTGGCTCAGATCCTGAAGTAATCGAATAAATCATTATTAAACAAAAGTTTATGTATTTTATTTAATGTGATTTATTCGCTGATTTTTGCCGTATTTTCGCCGAACTTCTAGCGCACCATTCTACGGATAGGTTATTTGGCGACCGATAATGTCTTGTAATATGGGTTTGCTTCAGGAATTGTGCGGCAAGACTTAAATACAATCGGACCATTGAGAGGAACGGCGGTGACGGAAAAGCGTGTAGGCATCTATCCGGGCACATTTGACCCGATCACGAATGGGCACATGGATATTTTCAAGCGTGGTTTACGCCTCGTGGACCGTCTTGTTGTTGGTGTTGCAACAAATCCCAGTAAAAATCCAATGTTTACACTTGAAGAACGTGTGGCAATGGTCGAACGAGAAGCGCGGCCGTTAGCGCTGGCTGCTGGTGTAGAGTTTGAGGTGGTCCAATTCGATGACCTGTTGATGAGCTTTGCTGAACGTGTAGGTGCCAGCATAATCATCAGGGGTCTTAGGGCGGTCGCTGATTTTGAATATGAATTCCAGATGACCGGGATGAACTATCAGATTAATCCGAACATAGAGACTGTGTTTCTGATGGCTGATCCAAAATATCAGACCATCGCTTCGCGGCTAGTGAAGGAAGTCGCCAGATATGGTGGCAATATCTCGCCATTTGTCCCTGCTAAGGTAAGCGAAGAAGTGCGGGCAAAAGTTGGCTAATAACGAGAACGGGTATAAGTTTTGATGAAACATCTTTTTTTAATGATTGCAATGGTGGTGGGACTGATGAGTGAACCGAGTGAAGCGCTAGAAATAGATAAAGAAAATACGATTTATCTTGATATCGATGCGGGCCGAATTGTCATCGCCATGCGCCCCGACGTCGCGCCAAATCATGTCGCTAGAATCAAAGAATTAACACGGCAGGGATTTTATGACGGAACAATTTTTCACCGGGTGATTGAAGGTTTTATGGCGCAGGGCGGTGATCCTGATGGCACGGGCCTTGGTGGATCTGGACAAAAGCTAAAGGCAGAGTTCAACAGGCTACCTCATTTGCGTGGGACGGTGTCTATGGCACGCTCGCAGGCCGATGATAGCGGGGATAGCCAATTTTTCATTGTCTATAATCGCACGCCCTTTCTTGATCGTACCTATACAGTTTGGGGGCGTGTCATTTCAGGGATGGAGTTCGCAGATCAAATCGCCAGAGGGGAACCGCCAACGAACCCGACCAAAATTATCCGTATGCAAGTTGCCGCTGATGTAAAAGAATGATTTGCTAGATAAATCTGGTGAATTGGGGCGCTTTGTGCGCCCTTTTTCTTGTCTAAACTAAATCCAGGGTCTAAAAGGCCTGCCCATGCAAACTGAACAATTCAATTTTGATTTACCTAGCGAAAATATCGCTCTTCGGCCGGCTGTGCCACGCGGCAGCGCCCGCATGCTTGTCGTCGACGACAACAGCACTAGGCACTGTGGTTTTGGTAATCTGGCTGATTTTCTAAATGACGGTGATCTGTTGGTTTTCAATGACACTCGCGTTATTCCGGGTCGTTTAACGGGATTGCGCGGCGAGGCCAAGGTCCAGGTTACGCTTCACAAAAAAGAAAGTGATCATCGTTGGCGTGTCTTTGCCAAGCCTGCCAAAAAATGCAAATTGGGCGACCGATTAGATTTTGATGGGCTTATGGCAACGGTAGAAGCTGTGGGCATGGACGGTGAACGCACACTTTGTTTTGATATTGGAGACGTCTCTATCTGGGATGCTCTTGCCGCGCACGGAACTATGCCGTTACCCCCCTATATAGCGTCGCAACGACCTGTGGATAGCCAGGATGACGCAGATTATCAAACAATGTTTGCAGCTTCCAACGGCGCGGTTGCTGCGCCGACTGCAGGCTTGCATTTTACGCCGGAAATGATTAGCCGGTTGGAAGAAAAAGGTGTGCGCAGAACAGCTGTGACCTTACATGTCGGCGCAGGAACATTTTTGCCGGTAAAAGTTGACAGTATTGCCGATCATAAAATGCATACTGAAATCGGTGAAATTTCTCAGGCTGCGGCAGATATGATAAATGAAACCCGCGCAGCGGGTGGCCGCATCGTCGCCGTCGGAACCACCAGTCTTAGATTATTGGAAGCGTCCGCAAGCATTGGCGGCGAGGTCGCGCCCTTTCGCGGCGAGACGGACATATTTATTAGTCCAGGTTACCAATTTAAAGCAGTCGACATTTTGCTGACAAATTTTCATCTGCCAAAATCTACACTTTTTATGTTGGTGTCCGCGTTTTCTGGTTTGAAAAGAATGCAAAGTGCTTACGCGACTGCGATTGAAGCAGGTTACAGATTTTACTCGTATGGGGACACCAGTTTACTGTTTCCACAGAAAGACCAAGAATGAAAAACCGTTTTCGATTTGATATTCATGCAACCGATGGGCCTGCGCGCTGCGGTACTATCAAGATGCTGCGCGGCGATATTCAAACTCCCGCATTTATGCCGGTGGGAACAGCCGGGACTGTAAAAGCCATGATGCCCGAGAATGTGCGCAAAACGGGCGCTGATATTCTTCTTGGCAATACATATCATTTAATGCTCAGGCCTACTGCTGAACGGGTTGCAAAGATGGGCGGCCTTCACAAGTTCATGAATTGGGATCGGCCTATATTAACTGATTCTGGCGGTTTCCAGGTTATGTCTTTGACCCAGCTCAGAAAAATGAGCGAAGAGGGCGTGACCTTTCGCAGCCATTTGGATGGTAGCAAGATACTGTTGTCGCCTGAACGTTCGATGGAAATTCAGCGCTTGCTCGACAGTGATATTGTCATGGCATTCGACGAATGCACGCCATTTCCGGCTGATTTGGAAACAGCACGTGCGTCCATGGAACTTTCAATGAGATGGGCTAAACGCTCGCGGGCAGGGTTTGATAGCGGTGAAGACCATGCCTCCAGAACTGCGCTGTTTGGTATTGTCCAGGGAGGCGTCTATCAGGATCTCCGCTACCGCTCGATCGATGCACTAGCCGAAATTGGTTTTGATGGTTATGCCGTCGGGGGCTTGGCTGTTGGTGAAGGCCAGAAAACCATGTTTGAAGTGCTGGACTTTACGATGCCACGCATGATGGCCGAGACACCCCGGTATCTGATGGGTGTAGGCAAACCTGACGACATCGTGGGCGCAGTAGAGCGCGGCATTGACATGTTTGACTGTGTACTGCCTACACGGTCAGGCCGTACGGGGCAGGGATTCACACGCGGCGGCCCCATCAATATGAAAAATGCCCGACATAAAGAGGATGCCAGGCCCATAGACAATGAGTGCAGCTGTCCTGCTTGCACACAGTATAGCCGAGCCTATGTACATCACCTTATTCGGGCGGGCGAGATTTTGGGCGCAATGTTGTTAACGTGGCACAATCTCCAATTTTATCAGGATCTAATGGCTGGCTTGCGAAACGCTATTACTGAGGGGCAACTTTCCAAATATGCTAATGAATTTCGAACGGGTTATCAAAGCGGTGATATCGAATCTATTTGAGCCTCGGAATGGGCTTAATGCTGGTGATGTAGGGCATATCAATTCCATTGGCATTGCAGGCGTTTTGCCCTCTGAAGCGGGTTGCAGGAAAAAAATATATATTCATGCGAGTTTTGCTTGACCGATGTGATCGTTACTCCTATGTTCCGCCGCGTTCAGGAACGTTAGTTCTTAGAGCAATCGTGAGGGCCCGTAGCTCAGCTGGTAGAGCGGCTGACTTTTAATCAGTAGGTCATGGGTTCGAACCCCGTCGGGCTCACCAAATTTTTAAGCCGACGCCTTGTGCGTCGGCTTTTAATTTGCCTAAATCAAAACTGCAATATGAAGCTTAAATAATTGGCATTGCCTTGAAAAAGGCACGTTTCTGACCTTGTTTTGCTGGGGTGGCCAGATTAAGGTCAGCCCACAGCGATGTTAGTGAAACAGAGGTTTGCATGTCAATTTTGAGAGTACTACTTATTCTATACGTTTCGTTTTTCACTGCTGTTCATACTTATCAGGTTAATGGACAAGAAAGCGCCGTCTCTGCCGAGGAAACGGCGGCATTCCAGTTATGGTTGGCTGGAGTGCGCACAGAAGCGCTGCAGCGTGGGATATCTGAGGCCACTTTGGATAGTGTGCTGGGTGATATTCGGCTGATTGTCCGTGTCATTACTCAAGACAGAAACCAGCCTGAGATCAAACAGCCTTATGCCCACTATTTGAAAAGTCGCGTAAGCGAATGGCGCAAAACAAAGGGCGCCGAGATGGTGAAAGAGCACGGCGATAGCTTGGCAGCCGTTGGGCAGCGTCATGGTGTTCAGGGGCGCTTTGTTGCGGCTATATGGGGCATCGAAACCAATTATGGCACCGTGCCGCTGAGCTACAGTGTTTTTGATACCTTAGCGACGCTAGCCTACGATAAAAGGCGTGGTGCTCGTTTTCGGCGTGAACTCTTTGCTGCGCTGGAAATTCTAGACAAAGGGTTTAGCACGATCGAGAAAATGAAAGGCTCGTGGGCAGGCGCTATGGGCCAGCCACAGTTTATGCCTGAAAATTATCTTCGATACGCCGTCGACTTTGATGGGGATGGGAAACGCGACATCTGGGACAGTAAAGTCGATGTCTTTGCTTCTATTGCCAATTACTTAAAGTCTTACGGTTGGAAGGATGATCAGACGTGGGGACGTAAAGTTTCGCTGCCTGAAGGTGGGGAAAAATCACTTGTCGCTGTGCAGGCTGATGGTCTTGTGCCTGATAATACGTGCAAGAAATTCAAAACAATGGGGGCGTGGCGCAGTTTGCAAGATTGGCAAGCGCTGGGTGTTACACGATTAAATGGTACCGATTTGCCCTCGCGTGACATCCCTGCCGCGCTAATTATCGGAGATAAAGGCGACGGACAAGGGTATTTGGTTTACCGAAACTTTTGTTCGATCATGCTGTATAACCCTTCATTTAAATATGCGCTCGCTGTTGGGCTTTTGTCGGATGTTATAAAATAGATGGGTGTCACGCCGAAATTTTTAAGCGTTCTATTCCTGTTGGCTATTGCAGGCTGTGCCTCAACTGGCGACGGCTATTATTCTACGGGTTCAACGGGCAGACCAGACGGCCGGTACCCCAATGACAACGAGTTACCGAAGGGCAATCAAGGCGTAGAGCACAAAGTAGGCAAACCCTATAAAGTGGCTGGCGCTTGGTATTATCCCAAAGAAGAAGCCAATTACGACGAGGTTGGTTTGGCGTCTTGGTATGGCAAAGACTTTCACGGCAAAAAGACCGCGAACGGCGAATATTTTAACATGAATGCTCTGACAGCGGCCCACAAGACGCTGGCCTTGCCAACTTTTGTGAAGGTTACGAACCTAAGCAACGGCCGGTCTTTGGTTTTACGTGTGAATGATAGAGGGCCGTTTGTTGGCGACCGCCTAATTGATGTATCGCGGCGAGCGGCACAACTACTCGGATTTCAAAAACAAGGCGTTACGAACGTTCGAGTACAGGCCGTTGATGACCGGGGTAATCTGCCGAGAAATGCCAGAAAGAATCCGAAAGTGCAAACTGCACGAAACCGGCCGGATATTGAGACATCTAAAAATCAAACGCATTATATACAGGTGGGTGCTTATAGTCGGCGCGATAATGCCCAAATTCAAGTGAACAGGCTTAACAGGTCTGGGCACAAGGCGGTGGTCGAAGCCGCAAAATCGGCGGGACGCAAGTTTTGGCGTGTTAGAATAGGCCCATTTGTAAAACGTTTGGCGGCAGAGAGCTTGCTGGACAGAATAGTATCCGATGGATTCTATGAGGCTCGCATCTTCACAGAGCCAAGTAATTAGTAAATTTCAAGGGGACACAACAGTGATACGATTTTTGGCTTCGGTTTTCTTGGTAGTATGCGCACTTTTGCTGCTGGCTGGCACATCGTCTGCACAGCAAATGGCAACGCCTGCGAAACGAGCTGTTCTTCTGGATACCAGCACAGGCAGTATACTTTTTGAGAAAGATGCCGATACCCCGTTTCCGCCCGCATCTATGAGCAAACTCATGACAGTTTATTACGCTTTTGACGCAATTAAACAAGGTGATATGGCGCTAGATGACAAAGTGGTTGTATCCGACCAAACCTGGCGTGAGTGGAACAATCGGGGATCGACAATGTTCCTTCGTGCTGGGGATGTGGTGACAGTTGCTGATCTACTTCGCGGCATTATTGTATTATCGGGCAATGATGCTTGCGTGGTTCTTGCCGAGCATATGGCAGGGTCTCATGAGCTGTTTGTTGATTGGTTAAACGGTAAAGCGACAGAAATAGGCCTTACGAACAGCCACTTTATGAATGCAAATGGTTGGCCTGCCGAGGGGCATGTGATGTCTGCCCGGGATCTCGCCACGCTTGCTTACCGGCTAACCACCGATTTTCCAAACCTTTATGGAATGTTTAGCGAACGCGAATTTCAATATAAAGATTTTAGGTCCAACAGATTTAATCGCAACCCGCTTTTGGGACGTTTTCCTGGTGCTGACGGCCTGAAAACCGGCCATACGGAAGAATCCGGTTATGGGCTGGTGGCATCAGCTGAGCGAGAGGGCCGCAGGCTTGTTCTCGTAGTTGGTGGCTTGGGATCAAAAAGCGAACGCACGCGTGAAGGCGAGCGTTTGATGCAATATGGTTTTCGGAATTTCAGTCATTATCCTTTGTTTAGGGCTGGTGAAACCGTAGATTATGCAGAGGTTTGGTTAGGCAATTCAGCAACTGTTCCACTAGTTCTCGGGAGCGATGTCGCCATTACTATGTCGAGGCGCCAACGCGCACAAATGAAAGTGAGCATTGAATATTTCAACCCAGTCTCAGCGCCAATTCAAAAAGGGCAGGTCGTAGGCGAGTTAGTCGTTGAAATGCCTCAGCGTGAAACTGTGCGTACGCCGCTTTTGGCGGGCAGTGTGATCGAAGAGGTAGGTGGCTTTGGTAAAATTGGCGCCGCCTTTGAATATTTGCTTTTTGGCTCTGCTGGAGCTGAGAACCCACCAAAATGAACGGAATTATTGCACAGCCGCCGCGCTTTATCTCCTTGGAAGGTGGTGAAGGCGCTGGAAAGTCTACCCAGATCAAGCTGCTCTATGCTTGGTTAACGGCGCAAGGTATAGACGTTTGTTTAACACGAGAGCCGGGTGGCTCACCGGGGGCAGAGGAAATTCGGGCGCTCTTGCTTAAGGGGGCAGGGGACCGTTGGACCGCAATGACCGAGGCGCTTTTGATGGTGGCATCACGTGCCGAACATATAGACCGGACCATAAAGCCTGCTATGGCGGCAGGACAGTGGGTGCTGTGTGACCGTTTTGCAGATAGCTCAGTCGCTTATCAAGGAGCAGGTCGCGAGCTGGGTGTCGCACGGATACGGGCATTGCAACACTATGCCCTTAACGACTTTGTTCCGGATTTAACTCTAATTCTTGACCTGCCTATTGAGGTTGGTCTTGGCCGGGCGATTGCGCGAGAAAACGAAAAATCCGATATGGAGGATAGATTTGAACGTCTTGATAAAGGTTTTCATGAGCGGTTACGAACAGCATTTTTGGATATCGCACAGGCAGAGCCTGATCGCTGCAGACTTGTGAATGCAGATCAAGAGCTAACAGTTTTACAAGCAGAGTTGCAGCAGGTGCTCCTTGATAAGTTTGGCAAAAAGTGATGGCTGAAGACGCTGAAGAAATGCATCTACCGTGCTATACTGAGCAGATTTATGGTCACGGTGCTGCGGAGCATACATTTTCTGACGCTTTTTCATCTGATCGTTTACAACATGCCTGGTTGATCAGCGGCCCTCGCGGCATTGGCAAAGCAAGTTTGGCATGGAAATTTGCAAAATTCTTACTGACGCAAGGAAGTGGTACGGATGCTGGCCTATTTGGTGAACCTGAGCCTGCACCGTCGGCAACTCTTGATGTTGACCCTAATAATCCAGAGGTGAAACGCATAGCGGCAGGCGGACATGGTGGCCTGCTTGTTGTTGAGCGTAGTATCAACGAAAAAACAGGCCAGCTTCGTGCTGATATTGTTGTTCAGGATATCCGGCGGGTTAACAATTTTTTTGCTCAAACCAGCGCAGAGGGCGGCTGGCGCGTGGCGATCATAGATGCCGCAGACGAAATGAATGCCAATGCTGCAAATGCTTTACTGAAAATTTTGGAAGAGCCACCGGAAAAATCAATTTTGCTGCTTGTGGCCCACGCACCCGGCAAGCTGCTGCCCACTATCAGAAGTCGGTGTCGAACATTGAAGTTAAACACTTTGTCTGAGGAAAGTGTCCAAGCCGTACTTAGTGCGCGGTTTCCCAATCTGAGCGACGAAGAAATGCTGGCTCTTGCAAGGCTGTCCGAAGGGGCGCCGGGCAGGGCGGTGCAAATGGCATTAGAAGACGGCGTAGGTCTTTATCGGCAGATGGGTGGTTTGATTGCTGATTTACCGCGCCTGAACGTGCCTGCGGCCCATCAACTCGCGGTTCAACTGGCAGCGAAAAACGCAGATGCTCGGTACCGCCTCTTTATCCAGATATTCACTGCATGGTTGGAACGATTGATACGGCAATTGGCTACTCAAAGTGCAGCTCAAGACATATTGCAGGGCGAAAGCGCTCAAATAGCACGCATTTCTGCACTGGCCGGGGTTGATCGCTGGATACAGCTGTGGGAAAAGGTTGGCCAGCTAGTCTTGCGGGCTGACGCCGTTAACTTAGACAAGAAACAAGTAATCATTAGCTTGTTAACCGGTTTGGCGGCAGTATCTCGCGGACAATAAAAGATTTATATTATTGAGAAAATTATGAGCCAACGGCCGTCATATTATGTCACCACACCTATCTATTATGTGAATGATGTTCCTCATATTGGGCACGCTTATACTACATTGGCTTGCGATGTGATGGCGCGTTTCAAGCGGCTGGACGGTTTTGACGTCATGTTCTTGACAGGAACCGACGAGCATGGCCAAAAGGTTGAAAAGTCAGCGGAAAAGGCCGGGCTGGCTCCGCTTGAATTCTGTGACAAAGTTTCCGCGCGCTTTCAGGATTTGGCTTCGGCCATGAACTTCAGCAATGATCAATTTATCCGTACTACGGAGGATCGCCACAAAAAGGCAGTTCAACATCTGTGGCAGAAGTTAGTTGAAAAGGGCTTCATCTATGAAGATAAATACGCGGGCTGGTACAGTGTGCGAGATGAAGCTTTTTACGGTGAGAAAGAACTAGTTGAAGGCGAGAACGGCCAAAAACAAGCGCCAACTGGTGCCCCGGTTGAGTGGGTGGAAGAGCCGAGTTTCTTCTTTAAGCTTTCCGCGATGGAAGATCAGCTGTTGGCTCTCTATCGGGAGCAGCCTGATTTTGTCATGCCGAAGTCACGCCTGAATGAAGTGAAAAGCTTTGTAGAGGGCGGATTACAGGATCTTTCCATATCGCGCACAACGTTCAGCTGGGGTGTTCCCGTCCCGGGCAATGAAGGGCATATTATGTATGTCTGGATTGATGCCCTGACCAATTATCTGACAGCAACAGGCTATCCAAATACCGAAGGCGCCGACTATCAGAAATTTTGGCCCGCATCCCTTCATATGATTGGTAAAGATATACTGAGATTTCATGCGGTATATTGGCCAGCGTTTTTATTGGCGGCCGACTTACCTCTGCCGGAACGTGTTTTCGCCCATGGTTGGTGGACCAATGAAGGTCAGAAAATTTCTAAATCTCTTGGCAATGTCATCGATCCTTTTGAACTGATCGAAAGCTATGGCCTTGACGAGGTTCGGTATTTTCTGTTGCGCGAAGTCCCATTTGGGAATGACGGCGACTTCTCGCGGCGCTCATTTGTGCTGCGGTGTAATGCTGATTTGGCCAACGGCTTGGGAAATTTAGCCCAGCGCACCTTGTCGATGATCCACAAGAACTGTGATGCAGTAATTCCAATATCAGGAGTTTTATCTAATGAAGACAATGATTTATTAAAGGGTATTGATCAAACACTTGATATAGTACGTGGGCATATGGACAATCAGGCCTTTCATGCGGCGTTCGGCGCAATCTTTAACCAAGCCGCGGTTGCCGATACCTATATATCGGTTCAGGAGCCTTGGAAATTACGCAAAACTGACCCCGAGCGCATGAACACAGTTCTCTATGTGCTCGCCGAAGTTATCCGCCAGCTCGCGATCCTCATTCAACCCATAATGCCAGACTCCGCCGACAAATTGCTAAACCAATTGTGTGTGTCTGAACGTGGTTTTGAGCAGCTCGGCGTGGCTGGAAGGCTACTAAGTGGGACAGAAATCCCCAAGCCAGAAGGTGTGTTCCCGCGTCTGGAGCTGCCAGAAATTACCGAAGCATGAGTAAGTTTGGATATATTGTCGATAGTCACTGTCACCTGAATTACAAAGGCATGATCGAGGATCAGGATGGTGTTATTGAGCGCGCGCGCTCTGCCGGTATTGGTTGTATGTTATCGATCAATACAAAGCTGCGTGAATACGGTGAAATTATAGACGTCGTTGAGACATATGATGATATTTTCGGCACCGTTGGCATTCACCCCCACGAGGCAGAAAGTGAACCGGACGTGGCTGTTCAGGCTTTAGTATCCAAGGCACAGCACCCCAAAATTGTTGGTATCGGCGAAACAGGGCTGGATTATTATTATGATAATGCACCCCGAGATATGCAGCGAGTGAACTTCATAGCCCACATTGCTGCTGCTCGTGAAACGGGATTGCCCGTCATTGTCCATACCCGTGATGCTGATGATGATTGCATCGAAATCCTGTCCTCAGAGATGGAAAAGGGAGAATTTCCGGGTGTGATTCATTGTTTTACCGCGAGCCAACGGCTTGCTGATGTTTGCCTCGATATGGGATTATATATTTCAATTTCCGGTATCGTGACCTTTAAAACAGCAAAAGCCCTTCAGGAAACCGCAAAAACCATCCCAGCGGATAGGCTTTTGATTGAAACGGATTCGCCGTTTTTGGCCCCAGTTCCCCACCGGGGGAAAACTTGTGAGCCTGCTTTTGTTGCTGATACGGCGCGGTTTCTGGCGGATTTAAGAGGCGAAAGTGTCGAATATTTGGGCGAACAAACTACTGCGAATTTCTTCCAGCTTTTTGCCAAAATAGTTCCACCCAAAGTGAAAGCCGCATGAAAGTAACGATACTTGGCTGTGGTACTTCTGGTGGTGTGCCTAAAGTCCCGGAATATTGGGGTGCGTGTGACCCTGGCAACGAAAAAAATAGACGTCTACGCGCCAGCATATTGATCGAAACAGAGCAAAAGACTGTCGTAGTTGATACCACGCCAGATTTTCGTGCACAGGTGTTGGCCGCAGGTATCGATAAATTGGACGCCGTATTCTACACCCATGATCACGCGGATCATGTGCACGGCATTGATGATGTTCGCGGTTTTTTTCACCGGCAGCAAGCCAAAATTCCTGTCTATGCCGACCACCAAACTTTGGACGCAATAAAACAACGGTTTGATTATATTTTTAAGCAACAGGCCGGATACCCCGCAATGTGCCAAGGACGTGCGATTTCAGGGCCAGTAACGTGCGGTGACCTATATATGATACCCTTTGAACAGGGTCATGGGGGCGGACTTAGCCTTGGCTACAGGTTTGGCGACTTTGCCTATTCGACCGATCTGGACCGCATGACAGAAACAGGGTTTGAGGCCCTAAAAGGTGTCAAAGTATGGATTGTGGATGCCTTGCGCTATGATCCGCACCCCACCCACTCCCATTTAAAACGCACACTAGAGTGGATAGCGAGAGTAGCGCCAGAGCGGGCGATCTTAACGCATATGACATGGGATATGGACTATGAGGCCCTCCAGTCAACACTGCCAATGGGGGTAGAACCCGCTTATGACGGTATGACTATAACGCTGTAAAATAGCCATGTTGTGCGGCGCCAGTTGATAGCGTATGCTGCTGCCCATATTGGAGCGTCTTATGGCTAGAGACCCTTGGCAGGTGCCAGATCACAAAAACCATCAGATAAAGCCTAGCGAGGCTTGGAAGAGGGCTGCTGAAAACCCACGCCCGGTGGAGCCGGTGGAACAGCCCAAGTTAATACGCCTGATGGTCTTTTTGATAGGAATGGTGCTTTTGTTGTTTGGGCTGTCGCTCGCTTTTCCCGTAACCGCAGAAATTGATCCCTATTTAGTGCGTAGCCTGATTATCCTGGCGATCTTTGGTAGTGCCGCGGCTTATTGGAGCCGTGCCAGCCTTCTGAAAATTGTCAAAATGGCCGGGTTATGGGCAGTCATCATTGTCGGTGCTTCTACCTTTTATCTTTACCAATCCGAATTTGGCGATCGATTTATGACGGCGCTTGATCCCGCCGGCGTTTCTTCCTCTGATGATGGGCTGCTTATTCATCGTGGCCGTGATGGCCACTTCTGGCTGCGGGCTCATATCAACGGCAAACCTCTTTTAATGATGGTGGATACCGGGGCCTCCAATGTGGTGCTGAGCCCGGCCGACGCTGAAAAAGTAGGTTTCAATAATGCAATGCTTTCATTTGATAGCCGCGCGCAAACAGCGAACGGTCAGGTTGCTTTTGCGCGAACGACTGCAGGCCAACTCAGCATAGGGGATGCCACTTTTTACGATATCCCTGTAACTGTAAATGGCACAGCGATGAGCGGATCGTTGCTTGGAATGTCGGTATTGGATATGTTTTCAAGTGTGGAGTTTCGCGGGGATAATTTGATTTTAAGGCGTTAGGCCGACAGCTTTTCAAGATAAGGGTGGGTCTTGGCTTTTATTGTGCGGTATGATTCTTTATTCTTTAAAATTTCATTTGGGGGAAATTCAGTGGGAGTGTTTTTCAAAAATTGTATTCTGCTGGGTTTTCTTTTTTCTGTAGCGGCAAGTGAAGCAAGCGCAGATATCGATTTTCGGACAGATGAATTTGGGCGAATATTGGTTCCGGTGGAACTCGGTGACGATCAAAATCATATGTTCATGCTGGATACGGCAGCACGGCGTTTTGGTGTTACCGCCGTATTGGTTGGACAAGGAGGCGTTAAACTTTTTAAAGGTTCGCATATTCGGCATGTGTCGTCCAGTGGCACACTGCAGTTACCATTGGCTAAAGTTTCGCGCATGAGTTTTGGCAAAAACACGCGTACAGAACTCTTGGCTGGACTTTTTTCTTCAAGCTATATTGCCGAAGGTCTGCTTGGATTTGACGCCTATCATGGGTATTTGCTGCATGTGATGCCGGTGGATAGGCGGATGGTATTGCATGCCAACTCTGGTGAGATTGCAAGGGCAGGTTGGCGTCTGATAGAGGGAAGCCCAAATAGTTCTGGCGGCCTATTGGTAAATGCGGAGATTAGGGACACGAAGGTTAGAGTTTTGTTGGCTTCGGGGCTTTCCCGGTCAATTTTGTCGATCAGCGCCGCGAGAGTTATATTTCCTGAGCGCTTCAAGAAAGGCGTGCTGATACAGGAAAAAGGTGAGCGCGAAATCAACGTTGCAATGGGATTTACCGCCAGAAAATACCTGTTAAAAACGCTGGTTCTCAAGGGCTTTAAAATTCAAGACTGGGACTTAGGCGATTTGGTGGTTGGGGTCAAAGCACTACCTACCGGGAACGGCGAAAATACACATGCAATACCATTCATGATGTTGGGCGCGGACGTTTTGGCGACACATGAGTATGTGCTCGACACGCGTGGACATCAATTGTGGGTGCCGCCCAAGAATTGAAAAACCGACACCCGGATAACGACCATTCGAATTATGTCAGAGTGCCGTTAATGCTTCGAATAAATATTTCCCGGTAAGCGGCGGCATTGTGGGGAATGGGATTGCTTGATGCAGTAGGATCATGCACAGCCATATCAGCGACTATGTCGGCCTTGGCGTCGTCGATACCAAGTTCTGCTAAAGTATGGGGAATATTTAAACCTGCGCGCAGATCAAGAACCCAATCCAGAAAAGCAGGATACCCAACGGTCTTAAAGCCTAATGATTGCGTCAGCTGCGTTATGATGCCTTCGATGGCTGGTCTGTTGGCCTCAAGCACATACGGCATCAAGACAGCGTTTAAAGTGCCGTGGTGGGCATCATAGAGGGCACCGAGGGGGTGAGCTAGCGCATGCATCGCCCCGAGCCCGCGCTGGAAGGCTGTGGCCCCCATAGAAGATGCTGCAAGCATATGGGACCTTGCCTCTATGTTGCTGCCGTCGGCCACCGCGGCTGGTAACCAAGCCTTAATTAAGCGTATACCTTCAACGGCTATACCAACCGCCATTGGGTGGTAACTGGGCGCACAGTATGCCTCTAGGCAGTGCGACAGGGCATCCATGCCGGTCGCGGCAGTCAAACCAGCAGGCAACCCCAATGTGAGTTCTGGGTCTGCCAATACAAGATCAGGCATCATTCTTGGGTGAAAGATAATGCGTTTAACATGGGCTATGTCGTCAGTTATGACTGACGCGCGTCCAACTTCGGAGCCTGTTCCTGCTGTAGTGGGCACAGCAATGATTGGCGGCACGGCTTCAGTATTTACTCTCTTCCAATTGTCACCAACGTCAGTAAAGTCCCACAGCGACCGATGTTGCCCACAAAGCAGCGCAATAGCCTTACCCGCGTCGAGCGCGCTGCCGCCGCCGATGGCAATGACCCCGTCATGGCGCCCAGATATATATGCCTGCACGCCAGCGTCCACATTTGCACCGGTAGGATTGGCTTTAATGTTCGAAAAAACTTGCACATGAAGACCGTACTGGTTCAACGCACGCTCAATGTCTTGCAGAAAATCAAGTGCAGCGATGCCTGGGTCTGTAACAAGCAGTGGCCGGGTTATGCCCAACTCGGCGGCATAGCTAGCAAGCGAACCTATGCGTCCTGCGCCAAAGCGATAAAGTGTAGGATAGTTCCAGTTTCCGACAAGTTCCATCGGGCTTTTCCTTAAAGACTGTTTCTTAAGTGGTACGATTTTGGCCGTGTCAATTGCTCGTAAGCGAGTACAGACAAGCTACAGCCACGGCCACTATTTTTGACGCCAACCCAAGCCAGAGCAGGGTCCAGATAGTCGCAGCGGTTCATGAAAACGGTGCCAACATCAAGCTGGTCGCCGATATGCTCCGCCGCTGCCAAGTCTGTGGTCCATATGCTCGCCGTTAGGCCAAACTCACAATCATTGATCCATTTGATAGCGTCTGCGTCGTTCTCGATTTTCATGATGCCAACAATCGGCGCGAAACTCTCTTCCTGCATCAATGACATGCTATGATCTACGCCAGTGAGCACCTGAGGTGCCATATAGGGGCCGTCTGCTGTGGCTCCGGGAAATAGGGCAGGGTCGATATGGGTGGAGGCCCCTGCTTGCACTGCGGAAGAAACCTGTTTTCTGGCAAAGTTGGCCGCACTTGCACTAGCCATTGGCCCCAAAGTGGTCGCTGGATCAAGCGGATCACCAAGCACATAAGCCTTGGTGGTAGCCACAAAATGGGTCAAAAATTCTTCATAGACATCACTGTGAACGTAAATTCGTTCAATGCCGCAGCAGGACTGACCCGAATTAAAAAAGGCTCCGTCAACAAGATTTTCAGCGCTTTCTTTGATGTTGGCATCAGCGCGCACGTAGGCCGCATCTTTGCCTCCGAGCTCTAATCCTACTGGGATGAAACGCCCAGAGGCCGCCGTTTCCATCGCGGCGCCGCCCGCAACCGAGCCGGTAAAACAAACAGCGTCAATGCCCATTTCTGCGATCAAATCATGAGTTTGTTGGTGGGAAAGTGTCAGGTTATGGAATAGCCCTTCCGGAAGCCCCGCAGCCTTAAATGCTTGCTCAAAACGGTCGCCAACCAGAAACGTTTGCTGGGCAGATTTTAGGAGTACAGCGTTTCCCGCCATCAAGGCGGGGATAACGGAATTTACCGTCGTTAAATAAGGATAGTTCCAAGGAGCTAATGTTAAAACAACACCTAATGGAATTTTCTTAATGTATCTTGTGAAGCCTTCTATTGGCGTAGGAATGACCGGCGCGAGCGCAGCTTCTGCGGCCTCTATCATATATAAGGCACGTTCCTGAAACCCTTTAAGTTCTCCGAGTGCATAGCGTATGGGCCTGCCCATTTGGCGTGCCAATTCGAGGCCAATCTCAGCCTCCATGGCCAGCATTGCGTCAACAGCCTTGCGGCAGTAGACGGCGCGCTCAGCAACGGATATCTGCGCCCAAGCGCACTGTGCAATGTTGGCGGACTGCACTGCGTGTTGGATTTGTGTGGAATTCATACAGCTCCTGCGGGCAAAAACCTCGCCATCAATAGGCGAAATACAAATCAATTCACCGGCCACATCAGGCTCTGCTTTAGATAATTTCAAAATAGCGCTCCATTTCCCAGTCGGTGATGGCTTTATTAAATTCGCTGACTTCCCATTCGCGGGTGGTGGCATAATGTTCAACAAATGCACCACCAAACAGTTCGCGTGCCGCTGCTGAGGCCTTTAGACGGCTAGCGGCATCGCCTAAACTGCGCGGCAGGTTTCTTTTTTCGCTAAATTTTTGATCGTATGCATTGCCGGTAACAGGCTGATCTGGTTCGATTTTATGTTCGATGCCATAAAGCCCGCTCGCCAGTGCTGCGGCCATTGCTATATAGGGGTTGATATCAGCAGCAGCCACCCGGTATTCAACCCGTTGAGCAGACGGGCTTCCAGTGATGGCGCGAAGCGCGCAGGTCCGGTTTTCCACACCCCAAGTGGCAACAGTGGGTGCCCAGAACCCAGGGATAAGGCGGCGGTAGCTGTTGATAGTCGGAGCCACCATCGCCAATAATTCCGGCATCAAGGCCTGCTGCCCGCCGATGAAATAGCGCATGGTTTCGGAAATATTATTCTCAGTAGTTGTATCATAAAAAGCACTGTTTCCGGCGCTATCCCGCAAAGAAAGGTGGATGTGGCCGCTTTGTCCTGGCCAGTCATTCGACCATTTGGCCATAAAGGTTGCCATTAACCCCCGGCGCTGAGCATGGATTTTGGCCACCGTCTTAAAAAGCGACGCTTTGTCGGCCGCCGCTAACGCGCTATCTACCTTGATTGCAGCCTCAACCACGCCTGCGCCCGTCTCGGTATGCAGGCCCTCAATTTCAATGTCTGCTGCCAAACAAATGTCCAGCAATTCGCGGTAATACTCACTGTGCACGCTGGTGCGCAACATAGAATAGCCAAAAAAGCCTGGCGTAATGTTCTTCATATCCCTGTAATGCTTGCTACGCACGGTGTCTGGCGTTTCTTCGAACAGAAAAAATTCAAATTCGCAGGCTGAAAAAGGTGCAAATCCCATTGCACACGCTTTTTCAATCACTCGCCGTAACAAAGCCCTGGGGCAAACAGCCTCGGCAGGGCCGGTAAATTCGGCCAAAACAAACGGCATATTATCTTCAAACGGAAGCCTGCGAAAAGTTTCCGGCACAAGCCTTGCCGAAGCGTCTGGATACCCCGTATGCCAGCCCGTATATCCGCCGTTTTCATAAAGCTGATCGTTGCTGTCCCAGCCCAATACCACTTCACAGAAGCCAAACCCTTTTTCCAAAGCCGATATTGCCTTGTCTTTGGCTATATATTTAGCGCGCAGTATGCCGTCGATATCAAAAGCACCAATCTTGATGTAAGGCAGGTTTTCCTTTTGAATTAATTTTATGATATCCTTGTTATTTTTCAAGGCATTCACTCCACTCTTTAATGTTTTTCATCTGATGATTTTTTGGCAGCAGCCAAATGGTTTATGGCAAACTCTTCCTCGGGTGAAAGGACCATGCGGTGCCGGGCATAAAAAGCGAAATAAGCCAACCCCAAAGCAAACCAGATTGCCGCGCCGTATACCCCAACAACATATTCCTTATTCAAAAACAGGAAGATCAGCGTAACAAATGCAATCAGTCCAGCCATAATAGCGCCCACATTGCCGAGCGGGCTGATATAGGGCCGATCAATGCCCGGCATCAATCGCAGGCGTACAAAAGCGGCCATTTGCATAATATAGGCGATCACGGCCCCAAATACGGCCATGTTCAACAATACCGCGCCAACAGGAACCGATCCAAACAGGCTTGAACCAAATTCAATGATAAGCGCGACAATAAAGCCCACGACAGCGCCCGTAATCAAAGCGATATAGGGCGTTTTGCGCTTCGAATGGGTGATTGAAAGCCATTTGGGGAAATAACCAGCACGGCTAAGCGAATATATGTTGCGGCCATAAGCATAAATTATGCTGTGAAAGCTGGCGATCAGCCCGGCGACAGCAACAAGCGCCAGTAAAGAAGCACCTACCCCATCGCCGAATATGGTTTGAAAGGCTAAAAATAGCGGTTCGTTTGACGTTCCCACAAGCTCGGCACCCGGCGCAATGCCAGCGTTTAGAAACAGCGTGAGGAAGGAAGCAATGATAAGCGTGAGGATGCCCCACAGCAGTCCGCGCGGCATATCGCGCACGGGATCATGGGCTTCTTCAGCGGCCAGCGGTAATTGTTCAATCGCCAAATAGAACCAGATGGCAAAGGGCAGGGCGGCGGTAATACCGGACAAACCCATTGGGAACCAAAGGCTGCCGCCTTCAATGGGGGCGATATTCAGTGCGTATTCCCATGAAAAGTGTGGGATAGCGCCAATCCAGAACACGGCAAGAATTGCAAGCGCCAGGAAAGTGATGAAAACAGTAAATTTAAAAGTGACCTCGACCCCAATGAAATTAATACCCACAAATATAACATAGGACAGGAACCACCAAACGGGCGCAATTACATCAATACCGAACATGCTATTGAAGATCGATCCCAAATAACCGCCGATGCCCACAACAATCACCGCAGGTGTGAGCACATATTCCATATTTTCAGCCAGGCCAGTGATATAGCCAGCCCAAGGCCCCATAGTGGTGCGGGCAAAAGAATAGGCGCCGCCGGTATGGGGCAAGGCAGGGGACATTTCAGCAATCGAATAACAAAGGCCCACATACATGATGGCAATGATAATAGTGGCAACCAAAAGCCCGCCAAAACCGCCAACACTAAGGCCAAAGTTCCAGCCGAAAAAATCACCCGATATTACCGCGCCAACCCCCAGCGCCCAAAGCGACCAAGCGCCTGCATAGCGCTGAAGTCCGCGCTTTTCCATATAGCCATCTTCGGCTTTATTATAACTTACGCCCGCGTTCTTTTTTGTCATATCTTAGTGAGCCTCCCCGCCCTCTATATGGTTTTTTCAACCACGTTTAGCAATTTTACCAATGTATTCACCCAGATAGCCCTGTCTTCTGGCGTGCTGATACCATCCTGACGTAGTTCGATCATTGTATGCAGCAAGTTTCGCTGTTCGCCGTGCACCGGGATACCATAATGGGTATCATCCTGTACCGGGTAGGGCACATTGTCACCGATTTTCATTTTTGGTTCGCTACGCGCTAACTGTTCCATCAGTGCCTTCGAAAACTGCGGCTGGCGGCCATATTGGAAGGTGATTGGCCAAGGCCGTCCGGCACCGCCCGATTGCATAGCGGGCGTGAAGCTGTGCAGTGTTACCAATATTGTTTCTTGGCCATCTGCGGCGCGCCGATCCAGCTCTGCGGCGATCTGCCGGTGAAATGGCCAAAATATCTCCTGTTGGCGCGCGGCGGTGTCTTGCGCGCTCAGGCCTGCATTGCCGGGGACGGGGCGTTGGTCGGCAATTTTGAGGATGGATTGTTCACTGGCCGGTGGGCGGTTACAATCGATGATAAGCCTCGAATAAGGTTGAAAGATATAACAGGCGTGCATCTGGTCGCTTAGGTCTTTGCCAAATGCCTTGATATGAAGGTCGAGCCCGATATGATCCTCAAGGTCAGTTTCATCAAGGCCCAAAACCCCCAGTTTTGAAGGCACACGGTTGCCAGCATGTTCGCTGACAAACAGATACGGCGACGTTCCGTGTTTATTGTGAACAACAAAAGGCGGCGGGTCCGCAGGTGTCAGAAGTGTGGATGTCATACCGTTCGCCCAGAATGATGGAGTCTTCTATCATGGGAACTACTGGACTTCGGGAGGATGTCAGAGTCAATTATATTTTTTGACCTCCCGAATGGATATGATCGTTGAGTATGGCTAAAATTTCCCATAATATAAATTATACGCAGAATTGATCGTTTCAGGACTGGTGCAAGAACTGTTGCTAAATGCACCACCGATAAATTAGTTCCATGGTAAAATTACGTTACGACTTGTGCGTGATAAAACTATTGCTATGGTGGTAAATATGCCCAGCATATCAATCATTCATGAACACATCCCGCTTGCGCTAAGAGGTCCCACTCTCGTTTCGCCAGAGACAAGACTTCCCCGGTATTGGGCAACGGTATGGTCATCAATGGAAGGCGCTGGGCTGGCACACAACACCTTGCGCCAAAAGCTTACTGCAATCGATAGCCTTTATTTGTGCGCACAACGTCAATTTGGCGAAGACGTGCTCGACACCCTGTTAGCTAAGATGGATTTTACCCGGATTGAAAGCCTGATGACCGGCCGCTTTGTTGAACTCCAAAATGAAGCGCTTCAAAAGTCAGTTGATAACAGGAAGACTTGGGCGAGCTGCTATGCTTTCGTTAGCTCCATACTCGAGAGGTTAAGCACAGTTGAAGGAGATATCAGTGAGCTCAATAGGCTTCGGACCTCACTGCTCAGGCTGGATAGGCAATTTAAGTCGTTACACCCCGGACCGCGACGTACCAGACCCATGGCGCTAAGGTCTCTACCCTCAACTGTCATTGAAGATATTTATGAGATCATTCAACCCAGTAGCCCGCGCAATCCATTTCGAACAGAAGAACTTCAGTGGCGCAACTTCTGCCTGATCCTCCTATTGCTGCACCAAGGCCTTCGCCGAGGTGAAGCACTACTGTTGCTGGTGGATTCGCTAAAGAGTGGAACTCACCCAACAACGGGAAAAAGAGTGAATTGGCTGAATGTAACTCAATCGGAAGCCCAAGACACACGAAACGCCAATCGGCCATCGATCAAAACTCGGTATGCCCATAGACAAATACCTGTCTCTGAAGAAATTGCACAAGTCTGGCATCACTTCGTTGACAACTTCCGTACCCGAAAAAGACACCCTTATCTGTTTTCCAATACCCGAGGCGAGCCACTTTCGGGCGTTGCACCCGGCAGAATTCTAAAATCCGTCTCAGACCGATTGGTGCCTAAGGCGCTAGAAGCGCTCAAAGATGGCCTCCAAGCAAAAACCATACGGACCCATGACTTGCGCCACACATGCGCTGTTATTCGACTTTCCCAGTTCAAGGAAACTTGCATATCAGATGATGAAGTGTATGAAAAACTTCGAGCATTCTTTGGCTGGTCTTATAGTTCTGAAATGCCACGGCATTATGCTCGCGCATATTTTGAGAGCCGGCTGGCCGCGGTATGGCATGATGATTTTGACGCCAATGTCGAACTCCTTCGCAACATTGCCCCTCCTTTGCGAATGGATATAGCTTGAAGAATTCACAAATGCAGGGTGATCTTTTTACTAATCTTGAGAACGGAAATCAGGGTGATTATCTCGCCCTCGAAACAGCGCTTAAAGGGCTCCCTCCTCTACCGCCAAGGATTCGTTACTACAGCGACTATTTTGACGACTTTTTCTCAATGAATGCCCTAAACGAAAATGGGACTTGGTTGCTAGAAATACCCGAAAAATACAAGAGAACCTTACGTTTTGAAAGGTTTGATCCTGTGATTCAGCCTTTTCTTAAGGCTTGGGTCGTATGGGCTCTTTCAAAATTATCCCCGATTACGGTTCGTAGCTATTTTTACAGCTTTGAATGTGAAAAAAGCCTGATACCGGAAATAATGGAACAAATGATTCAAAACCCGATTGATGGAAAAGTGTATTGGGAGGACCAATTATTGGCCTGTGGGCTATCGCACCACACTTACTGCGCTCTCAAGTCATTGCTTAGTAGTTTTTGCGATTACGGGATAGGCGGCTGGACTCCGGACTTGATCAATTTCTTGGGAACCTTTCCCCTTCCTAAAAAGGCGGATCCTTACGCAGCGGTTCGAAGCGGTTCTGCTTTTTTAGGATCTGAAGAACAATCCTGTATTGTGGCTCACTTTGATGAGCTGAACGAGCGGATTGCTAATCACCGGGCCTCTGAAATTTCGGATAAGGATTTGCAAACGGCATCAATCCTCTATTGGGCTTACGCTCATGGTGTCAGGCCCATACAAATCGCGAACCGCAACTTATCGGATTTACGAATTTGGGCTTCTTCCGATGAACCACCCGTGATTCATCTTAGATTCCAATATGCAAAGCAACGATCCAGAGGCAGGGACAAGGTCCAGACAAGAACTATGAAGCGTGATTGGACCCTGATGATGGAAGAATTTGTTCGGAGGCGATTGAAAGAGCCTATCCGATTTGTTTCGGAAGAGAAAAGAGAAAACTCCCTATTTTGCCTTTCTCCAATAGCGATTGGTCGACGGCTAAAGAGTATATTGAAGGAGCTCACCGGAATAGACAGACAAGCCTACGACCTTCGGCATACTGCCGCTCAACGGAATGTAGACGCTGGCATGGCGTCGGTTGAGCTGGCGGAATTTCTAATGCACAGCTACATCGACACCAACCAGGTCTATTATGACACATCGGCTACTCAAGCCGACAGAGTCAATAAAGCGCTGGGTCTATCGCCAATTTATAGTGAGTTAGCTGAGGTAGCTAAAACACGCAAAATTGATAAAGCGAAGCTTTTGGGTCTTGCACCAGATCAGCAGATAGGCGCCGCGCCTCATGGCTATCCTATTGTGGGTATAGGCGGCTGCGATCTTGGTCAATCGCTTTGCAGCAAGAACCCTAGCCTCAGTTGCTATACCTGCCCCAAATTTATGGCGCTCGGTGATATTGAGATACATGTTGCAGCACGAGATACGATGCAAACCATTGTGAAGGAATTTGTTGGTGTTGGTAAGGAGGACATGAACCAACCGGCCTTCATGCAGCTTAGAAGCGCCCTTGAGGGTGTGAGCGCAGTAATTGCAGAAATATCAAGTGACGGTGGGGGCGGTGATGATGACGCCCGGTTATAAACGATACGTCTATAACCATAAAACAACGGCCATCGACAGAGGTTTAGATTGGGATATCGTGCCTGATGGTACAGGCAAAGTATCAAAAACAGCAAGTTGGTCATTCAATGACATGCTTGGCGTGCCTGCCCCGCCCGCGAATTTTTTGTCCGATATGGGCAGTGATAAAAAGACACTTGCCATTTTAAATGGTTATGGTGCGCTCGGTGCCGCGAGCTTGATGACAAATAAAGCATCGCTTTCCAGAGCATGGCAGGACTTAATCAAAGCAGTCGCCATTGAACATGCATTCGTTAGGAAATCCAGCCCCGCGCATATATCAGGAGGTGTCTTACGGCCTCTAAGAGTATTGGCAACCTGTAGCCTCGGAAAAGAACCATGGTCAGTCAGCGCAGAAGATGTTGCGCGCGCAATGGACATAGCCAGCCAACTACAAAAAAGTGGGCAGCTTAGGCAATTGATCGAAGTCATCGTACGGGACATTTTCGATGACAATCAAATTGCAGAGCGCCATCCCTTGCTATCAGGAAAACGACTAACTCGTGAGCGAACCAAAGGAACTGCTAACATCCGAGCAACTTTGGAAGAGCGTAAACGGGCCGAGCGCCTGCCTGAAGCTAAAGCTTTTTGGGAGCTAGTTCGCATCATCCATCAAGAGACGCCGCAGTCGTTCCTAGATGCAATGCGCTTCGAAATGGTAAAACTAATGATCTTCTTAGGTCTCAGAGGAAATGAAATTGCTACCCTTCCTCTTGATTGGCGTCGCACACGAGAGTATTTCGATCCATATGGCAATAGAGCCGATACTATTGGTGGGATAGGTCGGTCCATTCAGATTCGTCACTTTGCCGAAAAACAAAAAGCTTCGGACCAGAGAGGAATTATACTTTATCAAAATATCGTTGATATCCCGCCACTTTTTGAAGAAGTGGTAGTCCAGTCTCTTGAACGGATATCGGAACTGACCGCCCCACTTCGATCGAGGCTCCGATTACAGTGCGAGACAGGCCGTTCTTTTCCTGAATTCGGTCCTGACCATTTAATAACGATCGAGGCACTCTATCCTAGATTAACTGGTGAACCCTTCCTTAAGAATGATCCAGATGAAGTAGAGCTGACATCCAGTTACATTGACAGATTGGACACATCAGTTCTTGAGAAAATCCTAAGACGACAGGATCCCATACATCACAGTAAATTGAAGAATAAGGTGCGTCAGTATTTTGCTCGCATGGCCAATGCTGCTGGCGGCACCCTGCCCTATAGAGACCCTCGATTTAGCGATAAAGTTGTTCCGCGCAAGGGTTATTGGCGTAAGGGCCTCTTCCGCGTAGGCGATATTGAAGCTTTAGTGCAACAAATTATGCCCACTAAACTGAGCGATACAACGCCCTTTAATGTCGAAGGTGGTGCTTCTTTGCAGCCCCACGAATGTTTGTTTTTGGCCCCTAAAAGAGCCATCAATGAGGCCCGAAACGGTGGGGTATGTGATGTGTTACGTTACGCTTTTGTCGGACGACTGACGTTAAACGATGTCACCTACGCCTTATCCAAAGATTCTAGCGACGGAAAGCCAACTATTTTCGAGCGATATGCTCACTCGGCCGAAGATCGTGCTTTATCCATTCGGCCACATGATCTGAGGCATTTGATGAATACGGAGCTGTTTAGGCAAGGTGTTGCAGACACAATAATATCGAAGCGGTTCAATCGTAAAAGTGTGGCGCAATCATATGAATATGATCACCGGAGCCTTGCAGAAGACCTGGATAGAATAGATATTCCTGAAGGGTTAGAACCACTGCTTTTTGGGAAAGCAAAACAGGTATTTCAACTTATTCAAGCAGGTCATGGCCATGGGCCTATCGTGCGACAGTTTAAATCCATTCAAAAGCAAGAGGGTGACGAAGCGGCGATCGTATATTTGGCGGCGGAAGCTGACGGATTTCATTTGACGCCATATGGTGGATGTCTCAATTCTTTTGTGGCGGAGCCCTGCCCTAACCATCTTGAATGCTTCAACAATTGCCGGCACCTTATGCGTATAGGGCTGCCAGGCGAAGATGCTCACCTTGAGAAGCTCTTACAGCGATATGCGACGCTTGTAACCTCAATTGAAGGCCACCCAGCCTCAGATGGCGCAAAACGAAACATGCAGGCGCATGCAGAAGAGCGTATGGCCGCCATACGTAAGACGCTGACCACGTCAAACGGGCAGCTTGTTTTTCCTGAAGGTGAAGATCGTAGCCTAACCATCAAAACTCAATTCAGAGGACCTTTCCGTGCAGAACAAAGATAGTTATGAGGACCCATTTAGGAAGCCGGATGCACGAATAGGTAACGCCTGTTCCGTTTTGCGGGAGAAAAATAAAGACATTACGATCCGGGCCATAGCGACGATCCTTGGGATTGCACATACCACAGTGAGCAGGAACAAGGCTCGGCGGCTTCAGGTTGAACGATGTGCGGACCTGCAGGAGAGCGCGCGGTCGATTTCCAAACAGACAGCGAAAATATCCAAGCATAAATCAGGCCTTGAGGCGGCACGTCTGAAGGAACGTATCAAAGAGCTAGAAAGTCAAGTTGGGCTGCTTACAGCCTCACACAAGGCAATGATTTTCGCGGTCGGCGAGTTAGGCGGCCTGGAGGGTTGGATGCGTTTTTTCGAGCGGTATCAGAGTGTGTTAGATGACTTACCCAAAGCTAAAAATGTTGAAAATATACGCTAAAATGTGTTTGAGGCCTCAATCTCTCCATCAGGCATACGCTTGCGTTTTTCATTTCAAGTTTCCCTTACTTGAAAAATACTCAGAACATGAGATAATAGTGAATACGAGATTGATCATAGTCTCCAAAATATATGGGCTCTTGGTGCGGCAAACGCCAAGAGCTCAACAGTTCTGACCCTGCCCCATTTCTAAGAGAATATGATGCCTGAATCCGTCACCACCACCACGAAATGGAATGGTCCATGGAAATTACGATTGAAGATGCACAAAAGAATTTGGAAGGTTTGATCCAGTCTGCGCACCAAGGCCATGACGTCTTCCTCACGGAAAAAGACCAAATTGTAGCTCAAATTATCGCCATCACACCACTTCCCAATTTACCGGACGGGGATACAGTTTCGACCGAGAGAAACCCTAACAAAGAGACACCACTGCTAGAAAAAACTGAGGCCGCGAGTGCCGATAAATTTCTCTATAACGCAGATGGTCTACCTAAATAATAGATTGTCATTATACGGACCGCTCATCTTGTCCCCTAGTCAAAAGTCGATGCAAAAGGCGCCTGCGGTGCCATGACTTCATTCCTATAAGGGGGTAAACGCCACTCAAGTGCATTTCAACCCAAAAACCGCAGAGTTCTGCGGTTTAAATTTGTAGGATTTTAAGTCTATAAGGGTGTCCGCGCCACTTCATGTACATGCACCGGGACCGCTAAACCTTTATTAATACTATCAAAAAAAAATTTAAGTCAGTTATTTTTCGAGAATTTGGTACTTGTTACCGGCCCACGTGGGCAGCGTTAGGCACTAAGCCCAAGTTTCAATGCCCATGAAGTAGCAACTTAATTTGCCGTTCAATTTGTCAATATTGGTCATAGATGAGCTATCACAGGCCCCACATGTCTCTGAGACATGATTCTGCAGGATAACAGCTAACAGTTGTCTACTCCCGCTATACTGCATCTAGCACCTAAGAACTTAAGGTAACTTCTGCAGCCTCATGTCGGTACTGGAAAAGCTTACCTAAAAACAACATCATAGCCCCCAAATAGAACATAAAGTTAGATGTTAGCCGACGCGTCTCCACCTCAAATTCAAGTTTCAATTCCTTGCTTCTTAGTGCCATCTCCAGGTCCTCAACATCAGCTCTTTTTGTCCTATACTCTGCTGGTATTCCAAGCAGCCGAGGCGTCCGTATGAACTCAAGTATGGTATCCAAATATGCAGTGAACTTGCCTTCATTTTTCATATGTTCCTTGTGGTTGGGGTGGTTTTTCAACACCTCATACGCGACAAGCATGCCGTACACATCGCTATAAAAGGAAAGTTCCTTTTGGTCGAAAAACTTATTTGCACCATTGTAGCTGGCCACAATTTCTTTCTGTTGTACCAAGCGCTTCTTGATATCATCCAGTTCACCTTCAATGGAGGGCAAAACCGCGAAGCTCTGGTGCAAACTTAGTACAGTTAGAAGTAGTCCAAATAGCTCTGTATATTGCCACCCTTTTAGTGACAAAATACTCGTTGTATACTCCTTGAGCTCTCGTCGGATACCGTTACCAAGAGACGTTATACCGGCCTTTGTTCTAGCGAAATAATTATGTTTCATGGAAAATCCTCATCAAATGCGGGCAGGGTAAATTACAGATACTACTCACCCAGCTTGACGGCCGGGATGTGCCTCAGTGGCACCTTGCTTATCGGATCTCGGTACCCTAGGGCGACTTGGATAACCTCTAATGACTGGCTAGTATTAGTCACAATATCTTTTGGGGACTGACCTCCCAACTCTTCCATTGGTGCGCCAAGTAATTCTGTGGTGAATTCATACCCATAATGAAACTTCAAGAAACCTGCTATTTCCTTCAGCCTCATATCCGCGAAAAGCATTTCTTCGGAGCCTGCTGGTTGACGCTGCTCGGTCACTTTGGCGGGAGCCCTAGCCTCCTCGTTTTGTTGCCAAGGCGCAGGCAAAATCACACGGTTTTCACCGCTAGAAGTAGCTTGAACACCCCTTTGTCGTTGCAACTGCTCTGCCAGGATTTGTCTATGCTGTTGGTCACGCTCAATTGCTTCCCGTAAAGCTTTGAAGCTATCACAAAGCAACGCGGGATGCCCTTTCCACCAGAGAGCCTCGCCTCTCTTTAGATTCTTGCGGATCATATTAATCAAACTTTCCTGAGCCCTGGCGGTACATTCTCCTTTTTCAATATTGTCTTGGTGAACCAAAGTTTCAGGATGTTCGACTTCAACTTGATCGGGACCAATTTTGACAATGTGGGGACGATCTTTGCCTTCTGGGAATGCCAGAATTCTGTCAGGCACGTGGTTAGTCAGCAGCAGTTCAAATGGAATATTGTTTTCTTTTAGCGATTGAATAACTTCATTTGCGTTACGAACGGTTTGCTCGATATCCGAGAGGATTTTCTTACAGTCAACCGTGATATCTGCGATTGCTGCAACTTGATCCGATGCTCTAAACTGCTGGGAATATTGGACATTTGGAGCACCGCCATGACGGCCCTTTTTAAAGAACCAATGGAGCTGATGAACTGCTTTGTTTGAGAGCCGAAGATCAATCGCCTCGATTTCTTGATTGGGGCGGATGCCAGTTTCAAATTCAAAACCGATGCGTAGACCGGACTTTGGCCGCTCACAGATTACATCGCAAAAGCCGACCTTGAATTTGACTTCTGTCGTAACAATCCAGCCCAGCTCTTTAGCAACGGAAGCTACGGCAGCAATTATGGCGTCATGACCGTTCCCTGTCTTCTTCGCTTGACAGTGATCTAGTGTATATGGCGGATGAGCAAAATGCCTGACCATGTTTTCGGGGTTGCGTGGCTTTGCGTCTACTCCGCAACAAGGTAGTTTTAGCGTTTTTGCTTCCGCAGCTTCAATAACGCCGTACCAGTGTTCATCTGAAAGATCGTAAGCATGAACATCACGCTTACCTGATTCCTCATATATTACAGCCCGCTGCGGCATAGCACTCCCCCAATCGCATTGACGTTCAATTGTAAACTGCAAATTGTAAAAAGTCAGTTACGTTCTCTTTAAAGCTGTCACTTAATAACCGACAGGTCTTCCCGCGAGACTTAAGAGGGTGCTGGGGTGCCTCCACCTTTGGCATCATTGAAGGGCTTAAATGCCAATTAGATTAGCGAAACCAGTATGAAGAACGTTAATGTCCAACTGGCTATGTCATAGTTGGAAAAATCGTCAAAGGTTTTGGGTCGCAACATAGTACATAGATTTTCTATCTATCAATGTCCCTTCGACACGGTAAAAATACAATCATGTTTGACTGAATACACTTTAATGGGGTCTAGTTATCAGCTGAGGTTTTAAGTCAGAAATTTGCCCATCATCAAAGAAAGAAGCACATGGCAGTTGAACGATCTTTCGAAAACGTGACTGAAAGCCAGCTAGAAGCGGCGGGCCAACAGGGCTTTATGTTTGACCTAGGTTGGTCAAAAGCCACTGGGTGGGAAGAACTGCTCCATTCTAAGCGCGTACTCATTGTTTCCGAGGCAGGTGCGGGAAAAACATACGAATGTCAAAATCAGTGCAAGCAGCTATGGGACAAAGGAGAAGCTGCCTTCTTTATTGAACTCGCAACTCTTGCGACAAATGATCTCAGAGTTATGCTTGGTATAGAGGAAGAGGCTCGCCTAGATGCTTGGCTGGCGTCGCAGTCGGACGTCGCCACGTTCTTTCTGGATTCTGTAGATGAATTGAAGCTAACTCGCGGATCATTTGAGTTGGCGCTGAAGGGATTGAATAAAGGCATTTCCAATCAACTAGCTCGAGCGCGCATTATTATCACAACACGACCTATCCCGTTTGATGAGCAACTTATCCGCCGCCTGCTTCCGGTTCCGCAACAACATGAGTTTAAAGCCAACGGTGATACTTTTGCGCAAATAGTCTTGCAAAATCGCACTCATAAAAATAAGTCTGGTCAAGACGACAGCCATCCTGATTGGCGCATGGTTGGCCTCACGCCGCTGTCAGATGCTCAAATCGAGGATTTTGCCCGCGATCAAGGCGTAGATGATCCTCAGGTATTGCTCAAAGACCTACTGCAGCGAAACGCTCAGGAATTTGCTCGGCGACCACAAGATTTAATTGAATTATGCGCTGATTGGCGCGACTTCAAACGAATCCGGACGCACCGAGAACAAGTTACAACAAACATTCGCGTAAAATTAAATGCGCGTGAGGATCGGCCTGAACCAGCCGAGCTCTCAGTTGATAGGGCGATCGAAGGAGCAAGTCGGTTAGCCTTAGCTATGATCGGGACCCGACATCTTACAATCCGTCACAGTGCGGCTGCGGATGATGGCGGTGAGGAAGCTGCCATTGACCCCACAATTATACTTTCCGACTGGAGCGTTGGAGAGCGTAAAGCTCTTTTAGAGCGACCACTGTTTGGGTTTGCCTCATACGGTCGCGTGCGATTTCATCATCGTTCGGTGGTGGAACATCTCGCCGCCGAGCGCATTCAAACTTTGCGAGCTCGTGGGATGCCGACGAGAGCACTAAAAAGGCTACTGTTTGCGCAAACGAGGGGCAAAACCATCGTTCGTCCATCAAAACGTCCCCTAGCAGGCTGGCTGGCTCTTACCGAAGATATGGTGTTTGAAACCTTGCGCGATAATGAACCTGCGGTCTTACTCTCCGAGGGAGACCCAGAAGCCCTATCACTTTCCCGGCGCAAGGAAGCTTTACGTGCGTACGTCGACCGCTACGGACGCGGCGGGTGGCGCGGCCTATCTGTGCCAATTATCCAAATTCACCGATTTGCATCTCCCGAACTTGGACCAGAGATCAACCACCTTTGGGCTCAAGGAATTCAAAACCCGGAGGTTCGAGAGACGTTGCTTGACATAATTTGTACGGGCTTGGTCACAGATTGCGCGGATGTTGCCTACTCAACCGCAATTGATAGCACAGCGTCACGCGGCGAACGGCTTGTGGCGATAGAAGCATTGGCTGCTATCAATGATGTAAGATTGGTGGCCTTGACAGACAGTATTGCTCAAGATGCCGCTCTGTGGCCTGACAATATAGCCCGTGGTGTTGTCCTGCGGCTTTTTCCCAAGCATCTCACTGTTGCGCATCTTTGTGCGGTTCTAGCACGTGTGCCGGAGACAAAGCGCAGCGTTGGAGATCTAAGTTGGCGCCTTCCTCGACTTATCGCGGACGCTGATTTTGATGATAAAACGCTGGAATCTCTGCGTGATGGCCTGAATGATTTATTGCAAACAGGATTGCAATGGAAAAAAGATTGGCCGCACATCGTTTCCGACCGCCCTCACTTATGCGGTGCGCTCGCCGCCGTATGCATACGGGGCCTTGAAGCAAACACCAATGTCGATTGGTTGCATTCTTGCGCGCTCGTCTTTCGGGTCAAAGGACGTGACGATAGCAACAGCCTCAAGGTCTTCTCAGAATTGAAGGAAGTTCTCGACGCACTCCCCGCCGAGCAAAATAAAGATTTGTTTTGGGCTGACGATGCACTAATCCAATCCCTCCATCCGATACCTGACCCACGGAAGCGTTTCACCGAAGCTGTGTTCCATGGCGCAGTGGCAATCAATCGGACACGTGACTTTGAGTGGATCAAGAAAGCACTCTCAGATCGTTCACGTTTAACGGAAGATCGAGCGATGCTCTTGGAAACAGCAATGCAGCTTTCACCAGGCCGAGATGAATGGAAAAATCATCTCAGAGACCTAAAACCACTGATCGTAGATATTCCCGAGTTGAAAATTTCTATCGATGATCGATTGAATGCGGCACCGGACAAACAGCTCATGCGTTGGGAGGTAGAAGACGCTAAACGTAAGAAGCAGCAAGTACGCCGCGAAGCGAAAGATCGAGCAAGTTGGATAATCTTCTGGCGTGAGGTTGCAGATAACCCTGACACGGCATTCAACGAAGACAAAAAAGAAAATACTGTATGGAACCTTTGGCAAGCGATGAGCCAAGATGGTGAGGAAAGCCGTGCATCGGGTTGGAGCCGAAAGTTTATTGAAACATATTTTGACAGGGCTATGGCTGATCGGCTGAGGCTTACTCTTATGGGTCAATGGCGAAACGATTGCCCGACGCTTGCTAGCGAACGCTCGGCGAATGAAAAAAACTCCTTTCTCGTCCGCTGGCAGTTAGGTCTAGCTGCGATCTACGCAGAATCTGAAGACCCAAAATGGGTGACTAAATTAACACACGAAGAAGCCAAGCTTGCTACTCGTTTTGCTCCTATAGAATTAAATGGTTTTCCGTTATGGATGGGTGCACTAGCAGATGCTCACCCGAAGGCAATAATTGATATCCTCGGCAAAGAACTAAACCTTGAACTGGCTGGCCCTGCAAGCGATCAGTGGCATTCGACGTTATTGCAAAACATCGATTATGCCCCTGAAAATGTGGTCGCCATTTTTCGTCCGCTCCTTAGTGCATGGCTTGACGCCGATGTTGGCTGTACTGGAGCCACTGATAATGCTGGCGGGGCAGCAAATCGCTTGGCGCGGGTCGTCAACATCCTAATGAAACATGGGGATAAAGAAACGCACGCCCATCTATGCACAATCGCCCGCCTTCAACTTGAAAAAAATATACCTGAGCCATTCGTTCACGTTTGGTTGCCTATCCTTTTGCGTCTCGACGCAAATGCCGGAGTTAGCGTACTTGAAAGTCTGATCGAGGCCGTTGAACCCGCTCAGTACAGCGAAGCTGTGACCCAGATTGGAAACCTGTTTGGTGACCATTCTGAAAGAATCAACGTAGTCGATCCACAATTTACGCCGACCCTACTCCTTCAACTCCTCCGAATTGCCTATCACCATATCCGCACTAAAGATGATTTGGATCACGAAGGTTGTTATAGGCCTGACGGACGGGATGCTGCTGAACGTGCAAGGAATGAAATTTTAAACGCGCTGCTTGGTACAAGCGGCGAAGATGGGTGGGCTGCCAAATTGGAGTTGGCCGATGATCCGCTGTGTGCACACTTTCGAGATCGTATTGTGGTGTTAGCGGAAGAGCATTGGGCTGAGGAGATTGATGCAACGGCTCTAACAGATACGGAAGTAGTCAAGCTCGACCTATTGGGGGAGGCTCCACCAACGTCCAATGAGGCGATGTTTTCTATTATGGTAGACCGCTTAGATGATCTGAGTGATCTGCTTCTTCGTGACACGTCACCTCATGAGGCTTGGGCGGGAATTCAGGATGAAAGGGTTATGCGCCGTGAATTGGCTCGCGAGTTGAGCCATGCCGCAAATAGCCTCTACAAAGTTGATCAAGAAGCCGTAACTGCCGACGAAAAGGAAACAGACATCCGGTTAAGATCCACAGCATCAAATCATGAAGCTATAATAGAATTGAAGCTGGCTGACGGCAGGTCGGGTCGGGATCTTCGCGACACAATAAAAGATCAGCTTGTCAAAAAATATATGGCTGCGGAAACTAGCCGTTCAGGATGTTTGTTAATTACTGTGGCAAAGGTCAGGTATTGGCTCCACCCGGACACCAATAAGAGGCTGTATTTCCAAGATCTCGTGGAAATGCTCCGCCATGAGGCATCTAGAGTCATGGAAGACCTTGGTGGCACTCTCCGCGTTCATGTACATGGGCTTGACCTGTGTCCTAGGCTCCCGACCGAGGCAGCGAGAAAATCTGATGGTTCACACTAAAATTGGCTCTTGAAACCATTGCTCCAAAAGACGCGCTGGAATATTTCAAGAGTACTTAGGCCTTAGATATATGTTGAGCGGTCGGCATCATCAATTTAACCACGTCAATTCTGCCGCTGTCTCTTGAATAATGGGCTTGGTAAAAATCGAAATCAGTTCGATTTTCGCATAAGCATTTATCTTTAATGATCTTGAACATAGCTCTCTTATCTTCTTCAGAAGTCTTAATCCCAAATATAATTCCTTCTAAATCCCGAAAGGAAAAACGTAGTTTCCGGTGTCCGATTTCTTCGTAATCAGAAATCGAACTGCTCAAAACAAGCCTCTGCTCTGTTTCATAGGGCCAGTCTACTAGTTTGGTTGTGATACTGCGATAAAACTCGGTCCAGTAACCTTTTCGCCAGCCATTTATGTCGCTAAATACGCTATCAGCACAAACACTCTGGTTTCCATCATCGTCACGATACCAATGCATTTGCATATGATGTTCAGGAAGCCCCCCAAGACTCCTAAAAAGGTCAACTTCCGGGTATTTGGTTTCATAAGTAACCCGGTAGAAGGTAAATCTATTTTGCCCTGAGCTGTTGTAGGTTGTGTTGCTTTGCCTCCCCATCCTTTGCCATCTCCAGTAAAGCGGTTATCTGCTATTGGGATGAAAACGAGAAATTGACCTAAATCTTCTTTCTTGCCTCTATTAGCTAGTTGTATCTATACACGATTTAATCGTAAACTCTGCAGATGTAAGTTTCCACAAAGAAGGGTGGTTGACCTTAGCCTGCTAAATAACCCCGTATGAATACGTGGTCTAATCGGCCCTCGATACGTCAGATCAGTACTAAATAAATTGGGTGTTCAAAATTGACTGCACTTGAGTTTAATCGAAGCCAAATTCCAAGAGCCGGGTATGAATACCAGGATATTGTAGCTATCGAATTTCTAATAGCTTTCTTTCAAAATCCGGGCCTATACGAATGGGTAGAGTTAGACTCAGACGATCTCCAATTTAGGCATGTCGACGACATAGTGGCTAAACGCAAAGAGAACGGTGGATACGACCTCATTCAGGTGAAATTCACTGTAAAGCCGCAAAAATACTTCATTTCCATCAATTGGCTCACTGAACCAAAGACGGCCCAAGCTACGTCTCTCATAAAGAAATGGTCCACTCGCTTGCTCGAACGACTGACCGAGGGAGAGCCGATCAATGCCAGACTTGTAACAAACCGGCCATTCGATGAAAGTTTGGCACCTCATGTTAGCAAAGATGGAAAGATTGATTTTGAAAGACTTACTAGCAAAGACCAAGCCAAATTAGCTTCTGAAATCGGAAGTGTCGAAGACGCAAAAGTGTTTTTTGCTAAGTTCAAGTTCATTTCATATCCTCATATTCAATTGGATACCGATGCTCTTGAGAGCAAGATACGAGAGACCAAATACAAATTGGTGCCAGACTACACTGATGACCAAGGCTGGCTTCAATTGAAAGAAAAGGTCCGAGGCTGGACTATATATAAAACCAACCCATTACCTGATGGGAGAATACGGCATAAGGACCTTAAGGCCGTAATTAGGAAGGGTCGCCCTAAACCACTATGGCAGAATTTCAAGGTACCAGAGAACTACGTCTCACCAGATAAGAATTTTCTAGACACTTGGCGTAAGCGTATTGAGGCAGGCAATGCCGTCACAGTTCTGTGGGGCTTGCCAGGCCAAGGCAAAAGCACATTCCTAAGTGCTTTTGTTAATACGTTGGCCGAACACAAGCTTCCACATGCAAGGCATCATTATTTTCTGAGCCTTTCTGAAGGAGCTACAGACCGTTTTTCCTACGCTTCCATCTCTAATTCCCTGATAACTCAGATGGAAGCATTCTTGCCGTCTGAGCTGCGGCCAAGCGACAGTCAGGTGGACGAGTTAAGATCTTGGATAATTGCAGCAGCAAACTACGCACAGATGCGATCCAACGTCTTCGTACTGATAGTTGACGGGCTTGACCATGTTTGGCGCGAAGGCCGGTCTCTCGATCAGATGGACCATTTGTTCAACGCAATTATACCTACAATTGCTGGATACAGTCTAATTTGCGGCACCCAGAAAGTTGAAGATGCTTTGTTGCCAGTCCAGCTACTAAGACACTGCCCCAAATCATCGTGGACACAGCTTCCTGCTCTTTCAGTTTCAGCAGTAGAGCAAATTGTTGCTCCAAGAGTGGAGAGTAAAGATATACAATTCGCGATAAATTATGAGCATAAACGCAATGATTTCGTGCGCCTTCTTCATGAAAGATGTTCAGGTAATCCTCTGGTATTAACTTATTTAATTGAAGAACTAGCGCAACCCCATGATGGCTGGAGCTATGAAGCTGTTGAACGGCTCAATCCCGCCAATGGAGATGGAGTGGAAGGATACTATTCTAACCTGTGGTCGCGCTTGACACCTGGCGGCCGGCAGGCCCTGTTACTGATGTCTTCGGTAGAGTTCCATTGGCCAAGTATATCCTCCCTCGCCATGATAACTATTTCCTGTGGTGCAGAACCTCCGGGATACTCAATAGACCATCTTCTTCACTGCCAGCGAACACGCATTCTACCATTTCATGGAAGCCTTCTCGTATGGATCAGAGCGTTAGACGAGTTCAAAACAAGAGAGCTTGAGTTACTCACAAATGTATCTGAGTGGCTGCGGGATAATGCTCCCGAGCATATCCGTTGGAGGTGGCTTTGGATCGTTTTCGCTCGTCTTGGTCAGCCTCAGAACCTAATTACTGAGAGCAATCGAGAGTGGGTAATCAATTCTTTAATTTTAGGCCATGACATATCCGAGATAATGGGGGTATTGGATGCCGCTTGCGACTACGCCTTTATGGCCTCTAAAACTGAAGAGGCATTGCGAATTAGGAGTATGCGCACTCGCCTAAGTAATGCGGAACAACAGACCTTTGAGTTACCGCAGTTTGAGGCCACTCGGAGATGCCAGCTGATTCAAGACCCACTCACTTGGGATCGCTATATGGATGACATCCGCTTTCTCGATGTTGACGTTATTCGTGACATGGCATTGAGGGCTCGACTGCGTGACTTTGACGATGAACTGAAAATCTGTACCGAAGAGCTAAGGCTTCGGCAAAATCAAGAGCTTGATGATGACGAACAAACCTGGGAAACCTACCTGGGCTGCGTTGAACCTGTCATTTTCGCCGTTTCCCTTGATCGGGATAAAAACCTCAAAAAAATTTGCGAGTTTATTGCGCAAAATGGCGCTCGTGAGCGTCTATTTGAAGCAGCGACCAACGCTGGTACTCTCACCGGTGACCTTGAGGCGGTTATCAAATTATCGGAGGCCGCGCTCGACAGCAAAAAAGCCTCCACTGAGATAATTGCTTATTCGCTTATCAAAGCGGCAGCAGTCGATGGCGATACCCTGCCCCAATTTCCAAAGTTAGAGTCTGAGCCAATTTGGGTTTTAGCATGCGGGATACAAGGGAGGATCATACCACCCTCCACTGCTTCGGTCCCAGATGTGGAGAAGGTCCGCGCAGACAATGTTGGTATGGTTGACCGAAGCCAAGCAATCAATTTCTTCTCAAAGTCAATTTGGCTATCTATTGCATGCGGCTTGGCAGACGACGCAAGTATCGTATCTGTACTATTGGATAAATTGCCGGAGGGACAAGATCATGAATGGCTCAGAGATGCAACTCAAAGCTTATTGGAAGCTGGGATAAAAATTGGTCAAAGATGTCGCGTTAAGGGCAATGTACTCAGCTTTCCAGATGTCTTTCGCGATCTTGAGCGTGTGGCTCCAGCTGACTGGTCCAATCACCATGAAGCGAGTCGGATGCATTACATTGGTTTTCGCATGGCGCTGATAGAAGCCAGCACCAAGTTTGCTACTATCAATCAATTGGTCCGACCTGGTGCGGTATTCAACAAAAACGACGTAACGATAGCGACTCAGAGCCGCCACTGGGATGATGAATTATTTATTGAACTTTATCGGGATTCAGAGCTCGTCAGTTTTGATGGAGAGGCAATAGGCTTTGTTATCCAACGTGTTCTCGACGGTCTTGCTGCTTCTGTTACTCAATTTGATGAAAGGACAATGTTGTTGGGCCGTCTCGCTCAACTTGCTTCCCGCCATAACCTCCATACAGATACCGAACAGCTTTTGCGACGCGTCGCGAATTGTCTAATAAGCTACGGCTATAGGAAGGACTTTTACATTTGGGAGGTTGTGAATGCTGTAAAATGGCTGCATGAGGTATGCGGTGTTGATGTTCGGGAGTATATTAAACGCATAGCCCCTGCGGTAGCTGCAGTCTCCGAGTATACTGATAGAGACGAAGTTCCAAAAATCATCGAGAAGTTTACTCGTCTTATCAAGGCAGCCGCGCCCGAGTGGCTAGCCATACAATACGTCCTTTTCGTTCAAGAAGAAGAATGGTCTGATGCTGATGATCTGCTTGTGGACGTGCTCAAAGATTTTGACCCCAGCAACCCATATGCTGCTGCTCTAGCCAGAACCGCAATCGATACAAAAGGACCAATAACACTGGCAGCAAGGGATGACTTTTCCGGTGAGATCATGGCTGATGTGCGCGATACGATTGAGCGGTATGCATCTCCTTTCCAAGAACACGATGATAGTCTGGCAGATACTCAAGCTAAAGACAGAGATCCTCCAATTGAATTTGTACCGAATAAGTTCCCTGCGGATGCTTTTGTAACTGTAGTGGAATTAATTAAAACTGGGACTTTTTCTCCCAATAGACAAGAGATCTTTCCCTCTTGGGTAAAACACTGGGAGGGACAGGGCCAAGCTGCAACAATCTTGGAAACGGCGTGGGATGCATTGCTTGACCTTAACCTGTACCAGGTGAGGTTTGAGGTGCTTACCGACCTTCTTTTCCTCAGTTTGAGGCATCAGACAAAGAGACGCGCATTCGAATGGGCTGTCAAAATACATCGGTTTGGCTCAGTTTGGGGTCCATCATGGCTTATTTCTGGCTCAAAGTCCTATCCTTTCCTAAAAACGGTGGCCAACAATTTTGGGCATCGTGGATTTGAGTATATCCAAAAAGTTTCTCTCGGTCCGCATGATGAAATGACCAAGCTATTTTCTGGACCGGCAATAGGAACTGACAAAGTCGTTTTCTTCCTTACCCAGTGCGGAGAGACAAAGGCAGCAAGAAAGTATGCTGAAGAGATGCTTTCAATCTTGGAATGCGAACTTGCTGAGCAGCCTCTTCAAAAAGGAGTGTCTTGGATCTCATGACTGACCTGAGAGACATAGACTTCCTAAAAATTCTTTTTGCACGACTGCACTGGCCTACCCCACTTGTGCGACTAAGAGCAGCCCAGGAAATTGCCGGCTTAATAGAAGCGGAAAATACGCGAAAGCCAACAGTCAAGATGTTCATGGATCGAATAGGAGCCACTGAACTTGAGTCTGAAGCAGCGGCGCTATTGCAGATTATTGCGCATTGGGAATTATATCCTTACTTCGATCAAATAGAAATTGGGACTACTATCCAAGCCCATAGCATTCTAACCTTTTCCATACTTAATGTTTGGCCAGGGGGAGTTACTGCAGGTCTAAATATCAGTGGTTGCCATAGTGGCTTGGCGCCTGCAGGCTATGAACCTTCTAGCACGTTCCTCCACCATTCTCAGAGTGCAACTGCTCCGGTTTTCTCCAGCGAATTGAAAAAACTGGAGATGGAGTCAGGGTTTCCTGTTTATTCACAATGGGCATATGAATGGGAGCAACTGCAATCTCGATGCAAATTCGTGTTCTGCGCCTCTATTACGTATTTTTTGGCGCCAGATTGGCAATCTCGACAAGCCTGGCCCGACGTACGACAGCAGGAGATATACTTGTCTGCTTATTTGAGGACGCTCGCTTGTGCCGTAGATGAGTGGCACATGCCTCTTGATAGAGCTGATTTCGTATGCTCTTTTTTCAATAGAACTAATCGGCCACTAGTAGCTATTGAACCATCTCATACCCCCAACCTATTTCAGGAGCTTGAAGATCTCGCTGCTTCGAAGACTTGTGCCGAATTGGCTGGATGTTTTGACGTGACATTCTTTCCGGCAGAAGACAAGTTTTTACTATCAGACTTTACAGCCCCTATACAATTAAACAAAGGCGATCGCCTGCTCAATGTTTGCGCCAGATCCTTTCTTGGAAGGATCACCAATATAGCTGCTGACGAGAGTGAAATACAGGAGCACCTTGATCACGCATGGGCCCTCACAGTCCGTGACCCCTCATGGGAGGAGGCTCTCTTAGACACGGAAGAGTTGAAGCGTTATGTAGTTACCTCCTCGTTGGGAGAACTGTTACCGATTTGTTTATCAGCCAACCCAATTCACAGGGGCCGTTGGTTTCATGATTATTTTGTGACTGAATTCAAATTCCCGGCAAGCTATATCTTCTTGGATCAGCAGCTATCAATTCACCGCGATGGGAAAGGCCTTCAAATACAAGTGAACGGAGAAACGGCTGCGCGCTGGCTTACCTGGAATAGAGGTTGGCAACAAGCTCACATAAAAGGCGGCTCCCCTTGTATTGGGTCAGCAACCCATGTTCGAGAGAGCAATATTTCGAATTTGATGGAAACAAATGACCTTGAGCTTGTTCACATCATAACTGTTGAAGAATGGTCGCGTGAACACTCATATGGCGACTATAGATATAGTAAAGTGTACCGAATTTTACCCCACCCCATAAATAACGGTAGCTAATTGGCACTTGAAGTCCATGTTGCACAAGAATACTGAGATGCCCCTAGATTTGTAGAGGATTGCCTGTGATCAACTGTGTCCTGGCATGCGCCAGAACCCAGTCGCTAACAGGCCCTTAAATCAGTATGTAAATGCACCAACCCTTGTTGATGTGCCTGAAAGAAAGAAAAAACTTCAAAAACTGGTGCGCACCGAAGTGGCTGAAACGACTACACTCCATATAAATGGAGCGAAGGTTCTAAAATTAAGGAAAGATGCGCGCCTACGGCGCACCACTATCCCGAAACGAGATAGTTCACGCGTTATGTGTACCCAAAGATTCGAGCACACATGTGAGATATAATTCTGTGGCGTAGCCACTGGCCCGGTCTTGGCTCGGTCGGCACCATACATAGAATATGATGTTTTTATGCCAACGTACAATAATAGGTGTTTTGCTATTCTCGTGGGCAAAAAAATGCCAGCCACACAAGGGCTGGCATCAAGGAGTTTGGGGGGTAGATTATTAAGTCCGCCTGAATCGGGCTTTTTTTGCCATAGATCAAAAATCCATATAAACATCGCCTACAATATTACCTACGAAATTGAACCAGTTTTCATCTACGGTTTCCGTAATGCCTGCGAGCAGAACACTGCCGCCGTCCCAGCTGATCATTAGACCCGCATTGGTGTTGCTGGCACTTAGGTCATCATATTCGAGGCCAATTTTGTCGAAAGAGATAATGTCTTGGCCGGGCGTAAAATCAGTAATTGTATCGTTGCCCGAATTTTCGCCAAACTGAAAACTATCAAAGCCCTTGCCTCCGGTTAGGGTATCATCACCTGCCCCGCCATCAAGAATATCAGAGCCGCCCTTGCCGTCCAAAGCATCGTCGCCGCCGTTGCCATATAAGAAATCAGTATTGTCGCCGCCAACAATGTCATCGGCTTGATCAGTACCTTCTTGGACAGCAATCTCAAAGCCAGGGTCGGTTAGACCGCCGTCTACGTCTTCCCAACTTCCGTCGAAGAGCGCAAACCAGCTTTCGTCCAATTCGCCTGATACCCCTTCAAGTAGCAAACTGCCGCCTTCCCAGCTTACCAATAAGCCGGCAGAGCTTTGCGAGGCTGAAAGATTATCAAACTCAAGGCCAGTGCCCATCATGTCTATGAGGTCTTCACCAGCGGTGAAGTCGGTAATGGTATAATTGCCGCCATCTGGTCCGATTACAAAAATATCATCGTCTGCTCCCCCTGTAAGGGTATCGTCGCCAGCGCCACCATCGAGAATATCCTGGCCACCAGCACCTGACAGAATGTCATTCCCGCCGCCGCCGGAGATATAGTCTGGCTCATCGGTGCCGGTCAGTGTATCTGCGTTATCGGTGCCTGTCAGGATGTTCAGTATGGGTTCACCGGCAGGTTGCGTATCTCCTCCCGGGAATACAATTGGCTCACCGGCGAAATCTGTATCCCAGCCCGGCAATTCACTTTGGGCATCACGAAAATAAAACCAGCCTTCGTCCATGTCGTCCGTCACACCTTCTAACAGCAAACTACCACCGTCCCAGGTGATCAACAGACCAGCAGTTTGTTGAACCGCAGTCAGATCATCAAAGCTCAACGCCGCACTTGTCAAATCGATATAGTCTTCGCCGGCCGTGAAATCGGTAATCACGTCGGCACTCGACAAGGGATCAATAATAAAAACATCAGCATCTGCGCCGCCCGTTAATGTGTCGGCACCGGGACCACCAACCAAAACATCGGCACCGTCTTCACCAGAGAGCACATCATCACCGTCACCGCCGAAAATATCGTCTGAATCATTGGTCCCGATGAGGGTATCATTGCCGTTTGTTCCTTCGATAATGCTTATATCGATCCATGGCATGGCAGGTTCGCCGGTTTCATTCCCCTGTGGCATAAAATAGAACCAGTCTTCATCAATATCCGTGGTGATACCTTGAAGAAGCACGCTGTTTTCGCCCCAGCTTACCAAAAGCCCTGCAGATGTATGCTCAGCCGAAAGTTCATCAAAACTGATGCCGATGGCCGTTAAGTCAAGAGTATCCTCACCCGGTGTAAAATCAGTGATAACGTCATTACCAGACTGCAAACTAAAAAGATCGTTTCCTTCGCCGCCCGTAAGCGTATCATTGCCGCCTTCGCCAGCAAGAAGATCATCGCCTTTGCCTCCGTTCAGAACATCATTGCCGCTGCCGGCGAAAATGTCATCAGCTTCGTCACCGCCTGTAAGTGTATCCGCACCTTCTGAACCAATGATAAAGCTGGGGCTTATACCACCATTTGCATCGGTGCCATCGGTTCCCGGATAATGGGGCCCCATATCCATTGGGTCAGAGCCTGTCGCTGCGTCCAAAGTTGGGCTCTGTCCATTGGCTTTGGCCAAAGCCAAAATGCCAGGTTCTGTCGCTGGCCCACCGGTCAATTTTTCAGCACTGTTTTGTGCAGTTTTGATATCAAGTCTAGCCATAGTACTGTCCATCCTCTGTCTCTTGGGGTTTGCACTTGTGGTATTGGTATTCAAGTATGCATTGGTCCAAAGCGGGCCTGCATTAACAAGACGCCAACCAACCAGTTCACCCCCACCTGCGAGTTGATTTTTTTTGAATTTTCAGAATGAGCCTATCGATTTTTACCCAGTGAAAGGTCGAAAGAACCTCTTGCGGCGTGCAGCTGAGTTAAAATTGCCAACGGGCCCTGAGGCCTACCGTACGTGGACGCAGCGGCGTATGTTGGTTGGTACGGCCCAGCTGTTCCAGGGGTTCAATACCAAAGTCACTTCCGGGATCAACGATACCTCCCGAAGGAAAACCCGCCAGCGCAAATGGGTTTCCAAATGCAAATATATTGGAACCACCATCTAGTATATTGTTCACATAAATCGTGAACTGCCATTTTTTAGTGAAAAGCGTAAGGCGCATATTGGTTAAGTGATAAGCATCCATACGAGGACTAATCAGTTTGTTGAAAAGAAGGTCGGCGCTGCCAACATAGGCATAGTCAGCCCCTATAGACGCCTGTAGTCCAAAGAGCTGAAAATCCCGCCTGCCCGACAGGCCCAACAAAAAGCTGGGCGCACCAGGCAATGAACGACCCACTTGTGCCCCAAAGTTACTGTTTGTGGCCGTAATCTTGGAAGAGTTCCACGAAATGTTCATTTGCAATTCTGATCTGTACGAAGGCTTATAAAGGACTTCCAGCTCAAGGCCATAAATATGCGCATCGCCAACGTTAGCCACTTCCGGAAAGCCGTTATACCCATATTGATAGGACTGAATTTTGCTCCAGGCCGCGTAAAAACCAGCTGCATTCACGGTCATTTTACCATCAAACAGGGTGTTTTTTAGACCTAATTCATAATTTGATATCTTGTCGGAGCTAAAGTTTACCAGAAATGGGTTTTCTTCGTTTATCAAAGGTGGGACGGGCTCTCCATTGGGTAAGTCGAACACTTCAATCGGGGTAAGCCCTGCCAAGTTAATCCCACCGACCCGGTAGCCCTGAGCATATTGAGCATAAAGAAGACCAGCGTCGCTGAAATGATAGGTCATTAAGAATTTAGGCGTAAACCCTGATTTTTTTTGCTCTCCGGTGGCCCGAAACTGCGACACTGATCCAATATCGTCAAGGTCAGACAACGCAGTATCATCATAGTGAAACCAGCGTCCTCCTGCTGTTACAAAGAAGTTTTTAGAGAGATAATATGTAATTTCCCCAAATAGTGCTATTTCATTCAGTCGGTCTTCAAGTCGTTCCAGATAGACCTGATCAGTTTCATTGAAAAACTCAAATTCGTTAGCGCCAGGTACGATAAGACTTGAGACCACTGTTTCCAATCGGTGAGACCCGAATATACCAAAAAGCCATTCGGTTTTTTCTCCCGTTACAGAACTGATATGCGTCTCGTTTGTTATGGCTTCGATGTCCCTGTCAATTGTAAACGGACTAGGCCTGTTCTCCAGCCCCGTGAGAAATGGCACCGCAGGTGACGCGTCGATAACCTGATCAATTTTTCGGTTCAGCCACGACGTCGCTGACACAATCTCTCCCCAACCGAATTCGGCGTATAATTTTGCGCCTGTTTTAAAAAACTCATCCCGACGGGGTTCACGTATATAATTGTCGCGCTGCAGACGCGACAGCGACCCATTAAAGTAATTGCTATCATCGCTTTCAAGTCGTTGGTAACTCGTTGAAAGTGTTAAGCTCCACTTGTTACCAGGCTGGACTTTCAGAGCGAAACGTCCGCCGCTTGTGCTCTCACGGTTCACATTGTCAATTCCAAGCCTGATATCGTCAATATAGCCACCATCGTTACGGTAATATGCCAGGACACGAAGCGCGCTGGTACCGCCTGTCATGGGCAAATTTACAACAGTGGAAACTTCTGTCGACGGGTCGCCCGAACGTGTAAATGCCATACTGGAAGAAACCTCAAACTCACTTTCCTCCAGCGAAGGTTCGCGGCTGACAATGCGGTAAAGGCCTCCGAGCGCGCCAGATCCATACAGCGTTCCTTGTGGGCCGCGCAACACTTCAATCCGATCAATATCATACAACATCAGGCCTGGATCTGGCGCATTAAAAGTAAGGCGTGTATAATCAAGATATGTACTCACCAACGATTGAACCCTGCCCGAAAATGGGCCATCTGACAGGCCCCTAACAATAACTTTATCACGGCCAACGCCCTCGCCCGTTGCGTATATTCCGGCCACCTGGTGGGTCACGTCATGAGTGGAAATACTACCCAAGTCTACACTTCTCTGCCCGGAGATAGCGCTAATTGCATAAGGCAAAGATTGCACATAATTTTTGCGCCGTGTCGCCGAAACCAAAATTTCGTTTATCACCGGAGCGATTTCTTTTTGCAGCGAGGTTTTAATTTTTGTTTTTTGAGGGCGAAGCGGCAACTTGAAAATACGAACTGATCGGCTGGAAACCCTGTTAAATCCGAACCCGGTACCGCGAAGGAGATGCTCCAAGCCTTCGCCAATATTATAGCGCCCAGTGAGGCCTTGGCTTTTGCCATCCCGAAAGGAAAGAGGCGGACGCGCAATGGAAATACCTGCCTGCTGTGCAAAAAGATACAATGCTTTACCAATGGGCTCATTTCCAATCGCAAACATTTTTTCGGCACGGGCGGCCCCAGCCAAAAAGCAAACGAGCAAAGGCAAAACGACAACGATAGACCTGATTTGAAAATGCTGAAAAAGAAACTTCAATTTCATAATATTAATTCAAACATCCTAGGGTCTCTTGCGGATAACTATCGTGGGGCCCTCAGTGGACACTTCGATAGGCAATACATCAGCTATCAATTTCAGAATTGTCATTTGATCACTGACATCAAGTATGCCAGAAAATCTAAGGTCAGCGGCGTCAGGATGAACAATTATCTGTTTTTTAAAATAGCGGTTTAAATCTTCAATCACAAAAGCTAATCGCGTGTCTTCATAGGCCAGAAAACCATTTTGCCACGCCGTTACGCGCTCGACGTCAACCGTAGTGAATGTTGACGAAAGTTCACCAGCCAGATGATAAAGTTGATTACCGGCAGTAAGGCGTGCCGTTGGCTCTGCAAGTTGACGAGGGTTTGTCTTTGGCATGCCATTATCGTTGTCGTTATTGTTGTCAAACCCGGCAGCGCCGACCTCGACTACACCTTCAGCCACCGTTACAGTGACAGCCCCATCGTGATGCAGCACGTTAAAGACGGTGCCTACTACACGTATCTGCCTGTCGCCAACCCGCACAAAAAAGGGGCGATCACTATCTGGCGATATATTGAAAAGCGCTTCGCCCGTTAGCAGAGTTGCCCGGCGCTCCCCTTTTGCAAGGGTCACTTCAACGCTGGTGTTGAAATTGAGACGCAGATTGCTGCCGTCAGCCAAAGCAACAAGCCGCCTCTCCCCGGCGCCGGTGGCATAGGCCTGTGTTTCTGGCATACCTTCAAATCCATTGAAGCCAAATACGACAAAAAGAAAAACCGCCGCTGCTGAAATCGCGGTAACGACCACCCTCTTCGCTGTCTTGCCCATCTGTAGCCGACTTATCAACGACACAACGGTACTGGTCTGCCCCATATTTTGACTGGTAATTGCTTCACGCTGATCGTCTATCAACTCCTGTAAGTCTTCAACTTGTTCGTAAGCAGCCCTGTTTAAATCGTCCGCCTCCAGCCATGCCGTAAAATTCAGCCAATCTGTCTCAGTGGCATATTCGCCTGCCAAGCGCACTGCCCACAGCGATGCGTCTTCAAGCCGTCGCTCAGTTTGTGAATTTTGTTGTAATTTTTTCATGCGTCAGCTTACCAATCTTTTGAGCGAGGCTGTAAAGCAAGCGCAGACGCCCTATTCAAGAGACGCCGCGACCTGCCTAATACCCCCGGCATTAATATTGGCTTCATCTGGAATCCGCGATCAATCATTTTTGCCTTCCAACATTTGCACCGAAAAAGCCATTTGTTTAAGCGCTTTACTCATATGTTTTTCGACACTGCCGCGCGACATGCCAAGCAGGCTTGCCACTTCGGCATGACTATGCCCTTCAAGCTTGTGTAATATAAATACGCGGCGGCATTGGTGAGGCAACTTATTGAGCGTATCACGAACACATGCCAATTTTCTCTTTGCGTCTATCGCTTGCTCTGGCGCAGGAACGTCGTACACAGGTTCCCCACCTAAGCTATGAGTTGATACGTCGCTCCAGTTATAATCCCGATTAGCCGCCCGCTGCTGTTTTTTTCTAAAATCTAGGGCCAGGTTATTAGCAACTTTGAATAAATAGGCGCTATAGTTTTCCACTGGTTTGCAAAAAGATGATCGCTGCAATTTGAGATAAATTTCTTGCAAAATATCTTCCGCAACTGACTCGCTTCGAAACCGTGCTAACAGAAAAAGTTTAAGATGCGACCGTTTCTCCAAATAGGCATCTATTAGGGCTGATTTAATTGGCTTGCTCATTGCTTCCGGTCCACACCTTTCGGATACCAAAACGAATCTCGAAAACATTTCAAAACTTGACGTAGCTTGCAAGATGTATTTAAAACTTCTTTAATATCAGTGCATTACGGCGCATTCTGCGATGTATCAACGAAGAAAATTATGACCAGCAGGCACATTCAAAATTTCTTATCCAGCGACTATCACAGCTTATTTTTTGTGCAAAATCATATAGGAAAAGGGGGGCGCATTTCTGGAGTTTTAATCCACCGATATTCCGCCGAATTTTAGGTGTGTGTGTCTGCAAAAAAAATAGCGATTTTGCTCTCTTTTTTATTTTTGATGAGGCGGCCCGTTGCCCTCTGGCGGATAGTGTTTTGCTTTTAAAAAGGTCTCAGTCGTACGGCTGTTAGATGGCACTATGGTATGAATTTCTTCATGCAATACATCGTTAATTCCCTTTAGTAAACTTGGCAAATCGATGGGTTTTGCGCAAACTGCATATGCACCAACAGCCGTATATTCTTTTACATTGTCCGTGGTAACATCGGCTGTTAGGGCAATGATGGGTATTTTGGATTTCTCGCCTTTTAAAGCCCGGATGGCGGCGATCGCATCAATACCATCCATCACAGGCATTCGAATATCCATTAAGATCAGATCAAAGGTTGCCTTTTCAACACATTCTATTGCTTCTTTTCCGTTAGCGGCAAAAGTTGTAATATGGTTGAACTTAGCCAGCATCGCTGCGACAATTTCGCGGTTTATTGCAATGTCTTCAGCAACCAATATTTTTAACGATTTGGAGGCCTGCCAGCAGTCTATTGTCCGTCGTTGCTCATTAGCTGTTATGGGTGTTGAATTGGCCTGACATTTTAATGTTAACCAAAACCGGCTTCCTAAGCCTTCGATGCTCTCTAGGCCGACATCGCCGCCCATGAGTTCAGCAAGTTGCTTTGAAATAGAAAGCCCAAGGCCGGTGCCGCCAAAGTTTTTTGAAGTTGAATTATCCGCCTGATTAAAAGGCAGAAATAATTTTCCTTGTGCGGATAAGGGCAGGCCAATGCCTGTGTCTGCCACTGAAATAGTCAGCATTATGTCATTCGCATTCACCTGTTGGTGACTAACCTTCACTGCTATGCTGCCTTTATGTGTAAATTTGACGGCATTGCTGATGAAGTTAGTGAGAATTTGCCCTATCCGCATGCCGTCAGCATGAATACCCTTTGGTAATTGTTCATCTAACTCAATGTTCAATGAGAGGCCTTTGGCATTGATCGCTGAACTAAACAGATCACAATTCGTTTGAATGAGAGAGCCGAGGTGAATATCAGCCAGATGAAGTTCAAGTTTGCCAGCTTCAAGCTTGGACTGATCTAATATTCCGTTCAACAATACCAGAAGCGTGTGACTGGATGACAGAATTCTATCGCCCCATTTTTGTTGATAGTCAGCCAAATCGCTATCCAATAGCAGCTCGGTTAGCCCGATCACGCCAGCAAGCGGCGTACGAAGCTCATGGCTCATATTTGCCAGAAAAGTAGATTTAACCTCACTTGAGGCCTCAAGTTTTCTGGATTTTTCTGTAAGTTCTTCTGTCATCTTGTCGGCGTGGGCGAGTGCTTTCCTGCTAATTTTTGTGAGGAAAACAAAGAGAATAAACAGCATACCGTCGATAATCAGACCGCCCACCAGTATCCAAAACGGTGTATTGGCTGATGAGCCCTGCCGGAATTCCGCGCTGGCCCAGATATCAAAACTCCAGATACGGCCGTACATTTCCACCCTTATTTTTTGGCTAAACATCGGGTCTGGATCACTATCGTTCCCTATGCCAGTTTTAGGGTCTTCGTAAAGTAGCGTACCTTGATCCCTAATTTCTATCAGTACATGCCGGTTTTGCGTAGCAAGGGTACCTTGCATGAGTTTATACATAATGAATGGAGCATAGGTTACGCCGACAATTTTTTCCCGACGTTCCCCAAGAGTGTCTGGTTTGTTGCCGTTCTGATAGAAAGGTGCATAAAAAAGGAAGCCGGGGGTTTGTTGAGAATCTTGCACCAGGGTGATGGGGCCGGTAACCTGGGGTGTTCCCGTATCGCGCGCTTTTTTTACCCCGTTATAACGGTTGGTTTCAAAAGCTATGTCCAAACCCAGAGCCTTTGAGTTTATGGAAATTGGCTCGATATAGGTAATCGGCCAATATTCGATTTGGGTGTGGGTCGGGTGGATTTTAAAGTTGGGTCGTTCCGTTCTTTGGGATAATAAATAATGATCAAGCTCAGATTGCCGGATATTATAAACAACCCCAATGCCGTTAACACCAGGATATGCCCTTCTCAATTGCAGGCTGTTGGCATAACTCTGCCATTGATTCAGGGAGATTTCACCGTGGTGGGTGTCAATTAAGGCAACGGCGCCGCGTAGTGCATTTTCATAAAGTTCCATGCGTTCTTTGACCAATGCCACAACACGTTCTGCTTCCCGGTCAAATCGTTCCATATTTTTTTGTGCGAGTTGTTCTTTGGAAAAATACCAGACAGCAACGGTAGCAAAAAGAGAAAGCGCGATAACGGTCCAATGTATCCAGTGCAATTTTCCGCCGCGCTCAAGTTCCTTTCTGTTTTCGATATTACCGTTTGAGACGTCATTTTCCACTATCACTCTATTTTGATCCTCAATGAGCATTCACTGTGTAATGCACGGCTTATCGGGCCGAGTGTTGAAATATACCTTAAAAGAACTACTAAAGTTTTAATGGAAGTGAGCACACTGAATGTGCAAAATTTACTGTCATATACAGTATGAATTTTGCGTAAAATCAGGAAATATTGGCCATATCAATGCAGATCGAAACGCAAGCTAGATTATTGAAAATTTGATGTGATGCCAATTTTTTCGCTGGTCAGCGACTGAGTGGATCGGGCGATAATTATAGAGATGGTTAGTCCAGTGTGCGGCGATAGCGCAGCATGGCAAATGTACCGGTCAGAAAGATTATTAACAATAATGGCCAGACATCTGCGACTAAATCAACAGATGTTGATCCCTTGAGCATGATTCCACGCACCAAACGCATAAAGTGTGTGGCAGGCAAAGCCTCACCGATAAACTGCGCCCATTTGGGCATCCCCAAAAACGGGAACATAAACCCGGACAGTAGAATCTGCGGTAAAAGCATGAAAAAAGTCATCTGAAGTGCCTGCATTTGTGTGCGAGCCACGGTTGAAAACAGAAACCCTATTATAAGGTTCACAATAATATACAGCGTGGCCACACCAATCAGTAAGCCCATTGAACCAACAAATGGAATATCGAAGATAAATTGGGATGCCAGCAGTACAACGGCAGTTTGGGCATAGCCGATCAGCACATAAGGAGAAATTTTTCCGAGCATCATTTCCAAAGGCCTGATTGGCATGGCGAGCAGATTTTCCATAGTGCCACGCTCATTTTCCCGGGTTATGGCCACAGCTGTCATCATGGTCATGGTCATTGCCAAAATGACACCGAGCAATCCTGGAACAATATTATATTGGGTAATGCCTGCCGGGTTATAGCGTTTGTGCAAAATCACCTCAACAGGTGACGTTGACGGGGCTAGCCCTTCAAGCGGACCTGTCAGTTCACGCCGCAACCCTGAACTAATGATGTCGCCTATTGAATTGGTGGCGCCGGAAGCGGCCGATGGGTCTGTGGCATCGGCTATCAGTAATATTTGAGGTCGGTCGCCGCGCACCAAATCACGTGAAAAATTGTCTGGTATGATGAGAATATAATTCACCCGCCCCTCGCGCATCATTTGTTCGGCAGTGTCTTCCAGCGCTGGCCGCTGCGTGATATCCATAAACGTAGAGTTTTCAACCGCCGTAACCAACGACCTTGAAAAAGCCGAATGATCCCGATCTATCAGCGCGGTTGGCAGGTGCCGGGGATCAGTATTGATGGCAAATCCAAACATAATTAGCTGCATCACCGGCAAACCAATCATCATCGCAAATGTCATGCGGTCTCGCCGCATCTGGATAAATTCTTTTATCAGCACGGCGGTGATACGAGCGAAGGAAATTGGGCTCATTGGAAATTATCCTCCGCCCCAGACATTAAGTGAATGAAGGCTTCTTCCATCCCCGGTTCGCGCTCGCTCCAGTTTACGCCCGGGTCAGCCCGCCAAGGGGCGATGGCGGCCTGCAATGCGGTGTCGTCGCGCCCGCTGACATGCAAGGCCGTGCCAAAGCGCGCAACTTGTTCGACCCCGGCCTGCCCTTTCAACGCTTTTGCAATTTCAGGTAGGCCTTTGCCCTCGGCGCGCCAAGTGTGTAGCCCCACACGCGCCGCAATTTCGGTTGAGGGTGCATCTATTAATTTTCTGCCATAGGCAATATAGGCGATGAAATCGCACTGCACCGCCTCGTCCATATAGTGGGTCGATACCAATATGGTGACACCGCTATCGGCAAGCTCGTGGATACTGTCCCAAAATTCCCGGCGGGCTTTGGGGTCAACCCCGGCTGTGGGCTCGTCGAGCAGCAATAATTTGGGGTCATGAATCATACAAGCGGCAAGCGCCAACCGCTGTTTCCATCCGCCAGACAATGACCCAGCCAATTGATTTGAACGCGCGCTTAGCCCCAAGTCATCCAAAGCGTCCGATACCTTGCGGTGGCGGTCAGGCACGCTATACATTCGGGCGACAAAGTCCAAATTTTCCCTGATAGTGAGATCAGCCCACAGCGAGAATTTCTGGGTCATATAGCCAACAGATGTTTTGATTTCTTCGGATTGTGTGATGACGTCCCAGCCTAGACATGTGCCCTGCCCTGCGTTGGGTATTAGCAATCCACAAACCATGCGAATAGTTGTTGTTTTCCCTGATCCGTTTGGCCCTAAAAATCCATAAACCGCACCTTTAGGAACTTTTAGATCAAAATTATCGACCACTTTTCGGTTGCCATATATTTTTGTCAGCCCGCGAACATCAATAACTATGTCTTGTTCGTTCATTGCAGTGTCACACCAACGGGCATGCCGACCAGAAAAGCCTCGGGCTTGTTAGGCAAGGCTTCAACCATATAAACGAGCTTTGCTCGTTCTTTTTCCGTGAATATTACGGGCGGTGTAAATTCTGCCTGATCAGAGATGAAGGTGATTTTTCCCTGCAAACCAAATGGGCAATTGTCACATGTTAATATCACATTATTCCCATGTTGAATATTTGCCAGCATCGGCTCGGGCACAAAAAAACGGATGCGTTTCTGGTCAGGTGGCAGCAAGGCAAGCACGGGTTGGCTGGGCCCCGCAACTTCGCCTACACGTCTGTATATTGTTTCAATCCGGCCTGCCACAGGGGCCATCATGCTGCGGTCCAGAAGATCGGCTTCCGCAAGTACAATCGCCGCGCTACGGCCCTGTACATCGCGCTCGGCGGCCAATATCAGGTCAGAGCGTGCTGGCAGCTGAATAAGTGCAAGCCGTGCCTTGGCCTCCGTGAACCGGGCCCGTACGGCGTCCAGATTAGCCCTGTCCTGATCGAGACGCGCTAATGCCGCATTACCACTACTGACCAGATCTTTACTCCGCTGGAAGGTTTGCTCAGCAAGAGTCAGGCTGGCCTGGGTTTCTTTCAAAGTTTGCTGGGCAGCTTGAATTTCTGCAGGCCGGCCGCCTTTTTTTAGGTCTGCAAGACGGGCTTCGCTTGCTTGCTTAGCGGTTTTTGCCTCGTCCAAGCGGGCCTGTGCCCTTTCCCCGTCGATCGAGAATAAAATATCTCCTGCCGCGACTTGATCCCCTTCCGCGACGTTCAGTATGGTCAAAAGGCCAGCAGAGCGCGGAGCCAAGGTCAATTGCCTACCCTCCACATACCCTTGCAAGACTGCAGCTGTCTGCTCCGTTTCACACGAAGCCAAAAAAAAGGCCAGAAACAAGGCAATATATATTCGCACAGTCGATCCTCCTGATACAAACAAGTATAAAATTTTGCAGAGAAAATAGTGCCTAGCTCTGCGCTGTCGCTTGTGAACTGTTTTTACCGAGCCTCACCAATCGTCCTGGCAGGGCTCCTGTTAATCTATCATTCTCGACAACAACCACTCCGTTAACGATGCTTGCCATATAGCCCTTGGCATCCTGCAAAAGGCGCTGCCCGCCAGCTGGCAAGTCTTTTTCCATTCGTGGAGCATATAGCCTCAAATTCGCGTGGTCTATTATATTTATATTGGCCTTTTTCCCAACTTCGAGACGGCCTCGGTCGTGAAAACCGACATAATCCGCTACATCAGCAGTGAGCATCTGCACTGCGCGGGGCAACTTGATCTGGGGTCCTTGAACGCGATCACGAGTCCAGTGGCACAAAAGATAAGTCGGGAAACTGGCGTCACAAACCGTACCGACATGAGCGCCGCCATCCGTAAGACCAAGCAGGGCTTTAGGGTGGTTTAGCATCGTATGGACCGCGCCGTAATTGAGGTCGGTATAATTATATATGGGGAAGTAAATAAATTCGTTGCCGTTCTTCTGGAGCAAAATATCGTAAATTTTGTCAAGCACTGGCACGCCGTCCTTTTGTGCCATTTTATAGATGGACTGCTCGATACTTTGTTCATAATTCGGATTGTCACCCAGCAAGAACATCTTGCAGCTGATAAATTCAATTTGTGCCAATAGAGTATCTGTTATGGGAGGAATGGGCGTGCCGTCCCCTGCCATTTTCTCCGACTTTTCGCTCAGAAGTTTGGCCTTGAAACTGGGATCCTGCATTATCTCTACGCGCTTTTCCAACGATAGATGGCTAATCTTTTTGTAGCTTGGGAAGCCAATAAACGGGTGGAATGTGCATTGCAGTCCTAATATAACGCCGATACCACGCGGCGCGACCTGCATCCGCATGTTCAGGCCTTTTTCATTAGCCTTTTCTACGCGGTCAATAATTTTGGTCCATTGTTTAGGCGCAAAATCCCGTTGCATCAGGGACAGAGAAAAGGGCTTGCCCTCTGTGGCTGCCGAAAATTCCTCAAGCAAATCAAATTCGCGGTCAAAAGCGCCAGCGTCGCTACGCTCAAGGTCAAAATCATTCACGGCTTGTAACACACCGTGATCCAGCCCTTTCAGCGCCGAGGCTATGCCCATCAATTCTTTTGCGCTTGCTTCTGAGGCAGGTGTCCACTGGCCGTCGGCACTGCGGTGCACGTCAGATCTGCCAGTGGAAAAACCAACGGCCCCAGCTTCCAGCGCCTCACGAGTCAGGTCGCGCATACGGGTGATATCTTCGTCAGTTGCGCTTTCGTCAAATACTGCACGCTCACCCATAACAAAAACACGCAAGGGATCGTGTACCACTTGGGCGGCGAAATCGATCGTATGCGGGAAATCAATGGCATCCATATAATCCGGAAAGCTTTCCCAATCCCAAGTGAGGCCCTCAGCTAAAGCCGTTCCCGGGATATCCTCGACGCCTTCCATTAACCGGATTAGCTTTGCATGGTCAGCCTCCAGAACAGGCGCAAAGCCAACGCCGCAACTGCCCATGACAACGGTCGAAACACCGTGGCTGACACTTGGTTCAAAGTTTTCATCCCAAGAGACCTGACCGTCATAGTGGGTGTGTATGTCGATGAAGCCTGGTGTGACCATGTGGTTGGCAGCATCAATGATACGATCCGCGTCGGCCGTTATATGACCTATTTTCGCAATCATGCCGTCCTTTACAGCAATATCAGCCTTGTAGCAGTCGCCGCCATTGCCATCATAAAGATTACCATTTTTGATGATCAGGTTATATTTCATAAGATTTTTCCTGCCTTTACCTCTTTGATATCAGCCCGCCTTGAAGGCCGGGTTCCTGCTCCAAAACAAATTTTAACCGGTATATCTGGTGGCTAAAAAAGACGTTGCAGGAGCTATTTATTTTCAATGTTTGCCAGACATTTAAAGCCTTCGGCAGATTGAATAACCGGGAGATAACCCAATCCTTGTTTTGCCTTGTCAATATTGATCGTGCATTCCCTGCGGGTCATATCAATTGTAAAACGCGTCAGAGGTGGCATGCTTTTTAAGCGCAGTAACGTCCAGATACCCTCAGCAATGTATGCTAGCAATCCAACAAGCCATCCTGGCGCAGACTTGTTCGGGATCACGGTGCCGGTTGTTCCCACCAACTGACCAAGGAAATCACGCATTTCCATAGTTTCATCATCGGTTACAAAATATGCCTCGCCGCCATTGCCCTTTTTGAGTGCTAATGTTACGGCGTGCACCAAATTATCAATGTGGGTCGCGCTTGTGTGCATATGGCCGCCGTCCAACCACATAAACTTCCCAGCCTTGACCATCGCAAGTATCGCTGGCAGTACCGTTTTATCGCCGGGTCCCCAAACCAAACGCGGGCGCACGGAAATTGTTGTGAAATCACCCTTAGGGTCGTTGGCAGCCAATACGGCTTCCTCAGCAAACGCTTTTGTGCGTGAATAGGGATAAGGCGAAGAAAAGGCCAGGGGGGTCGTTTCGTCGATCTTAACCATGTGCTGGCCAAAAAATATGGATGCCTCGGTGCCTATGTGGATGAAGCGTTTCACACAGGCTTTTTTTGCCGAAGCCAGCAATTGTTTTGTGCCGTCGACATTTACCCGCCAAAAATCGGCCAATGGCCCAAATTCTTCAACTTTAGCTGCGGCATGGATGACAATATCAACACCATCCAATATCTGTGGTTTGACTTGCCCCAGTGATGATCGCTGAGGTGTGGCGCCCAGCGCCGTTATAGTCCTGTCAGACTTTTCCGACCTCGACATTGCAAGGACGGTATGGTCCTTCGAAAGGCTGGACGCAATAGCGCCGCCGACAAAACCTGATGCGCCGGTAATGAAGACTTTCATAACACCCTCCCCTTCAAACTTCAGACGCGAGCAAGTCTATCCATAAACTGGTTCGAACCAAATAGAATTCAAATGGCTTGCGGGCAAAAAAAAGGCTACCAAACTTAATGTGGTAGCCTTTTTTTCATATAATAATGCAAATTAAACTGGCACAGGGATGGATTGTGCCCTGTTTTCGAGTATCTCACTGACCTGTACAAAGTCTTTGGGCGAGTCCACGTCAATGGCGGCTTCAGCGTAAGGAAGTCTAATTGCCCTCACTGATGCACCGAGGCGAACCGATGCTCGGTCAAATGCCTGATCCACCGTAAAGCGCTTCATCAGAAACCCGAGAAAATTAATCCATCCAAAGGCAGCAAACAGTTTCCAAGGTTTTTTACGTTTACGTTCTACTTTGCGCCAGAACTCAATCGCATTCATTGCCTGTGGCTGCATAAAAGCAAACAGGTTCGCTCCTGAAAGGTCAGTTTCACGAAACGGTAAATAGGTTCTCTTTGAATTGGGATGCTTGGCGTCCAAATATTTTTTTTCAACCAGACCCACAGCCAAACCGCTTTTGCCAAACGCATCCGTACAAAATTCATCAACCATCTGCGGCGTCAGTAATGCATGATCTGCAGTTGTTACCAGATAGGGCCAACTTGTGCCTGTCGTTTTGATCACGTTGGCAAGGCTGTCACAGATAGATGTCCCGCATGAAATTACTGATATTTCAACCTTATCAGCGGCGATTAGAAGCTCCGGGCAGGACGCGTATAAGGATTCGCTATTGTCAAATACAATTACAATGCTTTTGACCGACTTGGAAGCTACGAGTGCATCAACAACCCGCGAAACCATCGGCTGTCCAGCAATCGGAACCAAAGCCTTATATTGATACCCAAACACCGAAGCAACAGGATCATCCGCACGTCGAGAACCAGCAAGAATGACAGCAGTAAAAGCACCGGATCTTTCATTGGGTGTAGTTTTTCCCTGGTGGGTTTTTGCCGCTACCAAAGGTTTTCCTGCATTTGAGGCACACGTGGCCATATTCGAATTACCCTTCACCCCTGCTAAAACTACGTATCGGACGAACCTTATGGTTTACGCCGTTTCTTGTTTTCTGCTTGGCTGTAACCGTCAACAGTTGTTTATCAAGCCCCTCACGTCTCAATATAACAGCAGAACTATTGCCTCTCCATAGCCGACAAGTGCAGGAAACGCAATGCATAGGAAGCGATTGTAACCGCGACCGTGCACTATTTTTGCGACCCAGATGTCGTTTTTCTGGCAAAATAGAAATAGAGGTTTGGATTGCGGATTTTCTTTTGAACAGCCCAAAAACGATCTGTTGCAATAACATCAACACCCATTTTTAGAAAATCCAAATATCGCTCATCATTATCATTCGCTGCGATTTGGTTGTCTATTGAATTGTCACTGTCTCCGAGCGTACCCATAATAACGCGCCACCCCTTACCGTGCAGCGCGGCATAATGCTCTGCCGGTAAAATATGAGTGCCGGTCCACGCGATCACTCGGTCTGTCGGAATGCTGCTGGCCACGACGGCGGCTATTTCAGCGGCATCGCGCATAGTTATTGTGATTGGCATATCTGGCGCAACCGCGTGGAAGGCCTCTGCCTGTGGTAGCGTATAGGCAATGACCGCAATATAGTCTTGGGCGCCAGATTTTGCGACTGCCTGTGCGACTTTGGCGAAAGACGTGCCGCGTTTGATATCAAGGGTTAAAATAGCCTTGTTTTTAGTCCACCTAAGCACTGTTTCTAGCCGAGGGATATGAAAGTTAGTCACAGCGCCGTCATTGTCCTTGAGATACAAGTCTTTGATTTCGTCCCATGTTCTTTCCGATAGAGGACCGGTTCCCGTTGTTGTTCGGTCCAAATTGTCATCATGCATAAGAACCAATGTGCCATCAGCAAGTTGGGCGACATCAATTTCCATAAGCCCAGGCCCATATTTGAGCACATTATCCATTGTTTCAATGGCATTTTCTGGATAACCCGGCGCAGGTCCTGCGCGGTGATGGCTGACAAGCGGCACGCGCACAGCATGCCATTTGAAGAAATTCCTAAGGCCGTTTTTCGGGATCGAAATATAGTGCCGGATACTTGGGTCATTAGGCGCTGGAACGACCTCTGCCAAACTATCGGTTGAAAAGATAAACAAACAGAAGAAAGAAAATAGCAGTTTTTGCATCGTGATTATCCCATAGCTTGACCCTTTTGCCATAAGGCCCGATGTTCACCCTTTATTCAACTAGATTTATGGGCTGCAATTATGACCACTCAACAATATACGTTAGAAGATCTATTGGCGATAATGGCAAAGCTGCGCCACCCAGAGAATGGTTGCCCTTGGGATATGAAGCAAACCCTTGAAACCGTTTCACCCTATGCGATTGAAGAAGCTTATGAAGTTGACGAAGCTATTCGCAATCAAGATATGCCTTCATTGAAGGCCGAGCTTGGCGATCTGTTGTTTCAGACAATTTTCCAGGCACGTATTGCGGAAGAGAGTAATCTCTTTGATTTCCAAGATGTGGTTCACGGAATTTGCGAAAAAATGGTTCGCCGCCATCCTCATGTTTTTGGTGACAGCAGGATCGAAAACGCTGCAGCGCAAACTATTGCGTGGGAGAGCCAGAAGGCCAACGAGCGAGAAATCCAGACTAAGGAAACCGGTAGCATAATTTCGGCGCTGGACGGCGTAGCCAAAGGTCTACCCGCTCTGCTCCGCGCAGTGAAGCTGCAAAATCGAGCAGCGAGAGTTGGTTTTGATTGGCCTGAAACCATTCAAGTCATCGAGAAAATTGAGGAGGAATGTGCAGAGCTATTGCACGAGGTAAATAGCGGGAAATCTGCGGATAAAATAAAGGAAGAATTTGGTGATCTTCTATTTGTAATGAGTAACTTAGCAAGACATTTGAAACTGGAACCTGAGCAGTGCCTTCGGGAGGCAAATGTAAAGTTTGAACGCCGGTTTCAGGCCGTAGAGCTCAAACTTCGTGCGCTTGGAAAAACGCCAGCTCAGTCAAATTTGGAAGAAATGGACGCGCTTTGGGATCAGGTGAAAGCCGAAGAATGAGTTGGAAAGGAAGCTCAGCGAGAGGCTCGGCTACAGAACTTTGCCCAGGTCACTGAATCCACAACAAACTTATAGCGAATTCCATCGTCTTCATGGCTTTGGCTTAGAAGCTTTGTATTGGAATGTATCCAGCTTTGTGTCGCTCCGTCACTGTAGGGGACCAATTTATCTATCAGATTATCCTTACTTCCCAAAATCTCATCAATTTTTTCAATTAAATCCTCGGAACCAATGCCTGTAAGGCCGGAAATTGGCACACATTCACTGTGCTGTTTGGCATACCCTGTTAAGGCTTCTAACTTTTCCGGCGTGACCAAATCAATCTTATTGAATGCCTCAATCACAGGCGTACCTGTCGTTACGCTCTCAATATCGACGCCGAGCTCCTGCAGAACATTAATCACGTCCTGTTTTTGAATTTCACTATCTGCGTGCGAAACATCGCGAACATGGATGATGATATCTGCCTCTAATACTTCTTCAAGCGTCGCACGAAAGGCCGCGATCAGCGTGGTCGGCAGTTCCGAAATAAAGCCTACGGTATCGGACAATAAAACTTTACGGCCACTTGGCATCATTATCGAGCGCAGCGTAGGATCAAGGGTCGCAAAAAGCATGTCATCTGCCAGCACTTCCGCATTAGAAAGTTTGTTGAACAACGTAGATTTTCCCGCGTTTGTATAACCTACAAGTGCGACAATTGGATTAAGCTCTTTTTGCCGTCTTGCCCGGTGCAGGGTTCTGGTTTTTGTTACATCCGCCAACTGCCTGCGAATATTCGTAATGCGATCAGCAATGATACGGCGATCGACCTCGATCTGAGTTTCCCCCGGACCGCCGAGGAACCCTGCGCCGCCACGTTGACGCTCTAAGTGGGTCCATGAATTAACCAGACGGCTGCGCTGATAGACAAGGTGGGCAAGTTCAACTTGGAGCTCACCTTCTTTGGTGCTCGCACGAGCGCCAAATATTTCAAGGATTAGCGCTGTTCGGTCGATCACTTTAACTTGGAGCGAGCGTTCCAGATTACGTTGCTGAATAGGCGTTAATTCGCAATCAAAAACCACCAAATCCAATTCGAGTTCATCAACTTTTGCCTTTATTTCGACAAGCTTGCCTCGTCCAATAAAAGTACTGGGTTTGATTTCCCGCAAAACAATGGATTCGCCGCCGACCAGTTCAACTTCAATAGCTTTGGCAAGGCCCATCGCTTCTTCAAGTCTGGCTTCGGGTGAACGACAAGCCGCTTTAGAACGGCCTCCCTTCGCATAAGGATGAAATACATAAACTCTTTGCAGCGTGATTTCATGCTGCAGATAGCCTAAGCCATCAGTTGACCAACCTTCGCCGTGTTTTTCAGCAGAGCGATCGGGCTCATTTGGGTCTTCCAATGGTTAGTCCTCAATGCCTTCTTTTTCAGGCTCAAACAATTGTAATGGTCCACCGGGCATAACCGTAGAAATTGCGTGCTTATACACAAGTTGGGATTGGCCGTCCCTGCGCAATAATACACAAAAATTATCGAACCAGGTAATCACGCCCTGTAGTTTAACACCATTCACCAAAAAGACTGTTACCGGTGTTTTTGTTTTGCGAACGGCATTTAAAAAGACGTCCTGGAGGTTTTGTTTTTTTTCTGACATGGACTGTCCGTACTTTTCTTTTCTAATTGCTGGTCATTATTGACCTATTAATGTGCGCATTCACTATAGCCATAGCATTGAGGGTCAAATCATCACCCTTCAAACGCGACGCTCTATATGTAAAAGGTTTTTAATCTTGGTCAACCGCTTTCAACGCTTTATCCACGCCAAAGAGACTTTGCAAACAATGCAAGAAGCAAAGACGTTTCAACTCTGCCAAAAAGCATGAGTATACTGAGGATAAAATAATCAGCGTCCTTCAGGCCGGAAAAGCCGACAAAAAGCGGATCAGTAACTGTTATCAGAGGCCCAGAAAGTGTCAGGGCAGTAAACGCCATTGAAAGCGCGTCCTGAAAATGCAGGCCAAGCATGGCAAGCGCTATCGAGCCAAAGGCCAAAACCAGCATAAAACTGCCGAGCAAAAGCCAGACAGCTCCGATATCCCTTTTGTGCAATGCTTCTTTATCAATGTTTACGCGGCTTATGCTGTGTGGGTGAACCAGCCGATCAATCTCGGCGCGAGCAGCGCGGTAAATAACGATCACCCTCAATTGCTTAATGCCACCCCCTGTTCCAATTACGCCCCCACCAATAGCAGCCGCAATCATCAATAGTAGCCCTGTTGAGAGATGATTATCTGTGTCAGCCAAATAGTCGCCAGGCACAATACCTGTTGTTGATATTGCAGATATCGTAGCAAACAGGTTTTGCCATAGATCCTTTGTGTCGAATCTACCTGTGACCAAAGTGACTAGAATAACAAGGACCGCTATAGACACCAGCGTGGAACCAAATTCCGGGTCCTGCCCGATTTTCAAACGGAGCCCTTTTATTCGGGCATAGTGCATGTCCCAGTTCATAATTCCGAGCAGCATAAATGCCGCGAGTATAACCTGAGTCCATATATTGGTTAGCCCATTACCATAATGCTCAAATAGCCCGGTCGTGCTGATGGTGGCTAGCCCCAAAGTTACCGCTTCGAAAAACGTCAAGCCACTAATCCATAATAATAAAATACATGCAACGGTGACCAATAAATAGACAGGATATACCGTTTCTGCGATGGATTTAAGCCGAGGATAGCCAAGCTCGCTATCTCCAAACGGCAGTGGTGATTTATGTAATTGGAGGCCACCAATGTTCATCGCGGTAAGGAAGGACAAGGTGATGCAAACGGCAAAATAGCCTCCCAACCACGCAACCATGGCTCGCCACAAAGAAATGGCAACCAAAGCATCGAATGATCCTTCATATGCACTGCTTCCTGTCGTCGTGATAAGGGACATGCCCTCAAAAAAGGCAGCAAAAAAGCCCTGATTTGGTAGTAGAAAGAAAAACGGTAAACCGGCGACTGTGGCAAGCGCTGCGGCCCCTGCAACCGGTAGAGCCACAGTTAATCTGGGCGTTCGAATACTTTTTGTGGACCGGAACCCCAAAAATAGGGCCCCCCCAATTAGGCTAGTTAATAGTACCGAGGAGAACAGGCTTTGAAACGATTCTTTTTCGTTTAGAATTATGGATATTATTAGGGGTATCAACTGTGCACCAGTAAGGATTAATATCCAGCTTCCCAACAGATAAAAAAGCCGACTGCGCCACATATCCCCGGCCCGCCTAAAAGACGTCAGCGCGAGCAGAGAATAGTTGCTCAACTTTTTTCACCGCAGAACTCATTGCCATGATGACGACGCTGTCTCCGCCCAAAAGTATAGTGTCGGCTTGTGGTAGAACTGTATTGCCGTTTCGTACAACCATACCGAATTTTACATCACCGTGCAGCCGAAGCTCTCCAATGGTTTTACCGGCGACTTCTGAGCCCTCTAGAACTTCAGCTTCGATAATTTCGGCTTGGCCTTCAAAGATGCTGTAAAGATCACGGATACGGCCCCTACGAATATGGCGGACGATTGATGAAACAGTCGTTTCCCGGGGGTCAAGGGCTACGTCAATGCCAATATTACCGACTAAACTTCCATATATAGGATTGTTCATTAAAGTGATGGCTCGCGGACAGCCTTGCTGCTTTGCCAGAAGTGAAGACAGAATATTAACTTCGTCGTCATCGGCGACAGAAACGATTGTATCCGTTTGGGAAATGTTAGCTTCATTAAGAATTTCCCGGTCAAGCGCGTCACCATTGATGATGATTGTTTTCTTAACCCTCTCAGCCAACCATGAAGCTCGATCCTTGTTAAGTTCAATGATCTTAATATTAGTAGCTCCACCCGGCTTTTCCAATAACATAGCCAGAGAATAGCCAATGTTTCCGCCGCCAACGATAACGATGCGTTGAGCTGTTTTTTCTTCATGTCCGAATACAGCCATTGCACGATCAGTGGTTTCAGTTTCAACGGTTATATAAATAATATCTCCAATTTGCAGTTGGTCGTCACTGCGCGGCACGAACAGGCGGCCTGCTCTATAAACAACAGAAACAATAGTATGGAGATTTGGAAAAAGTTCGGTCAGTTGCCGAAGCGGTGTATTGACAACGGGACAATCATCCTCAAGAACCAAACCGATCACCCGGACTTTATCGTCAACAAATGGCACCATATTAAATGCGCCCGGTACCTCTAGTCGTCGACTAAGCGCATGGGCCACTTCAAGCTCTGGCGAGATAATCACGTCAATTGGGATATTGTCGCGAGAAAACAAATCACGCCAGTTTTTATCAAGATACATCTGATTCCGGATTCTGGCTATCTTGGTAGGCACACTAAATAAAGAGTGCGCCACTTGGCACGCTACCATATTGACTTCATCGGATTGGGTTACAGCGATCAGAAGTTCAGTGTCTGCAGCCCCAATTTTAGCAAGCAAACTGGGGTCAGACGCATGCCCAACAATGGCCTGCACATCCAACGATTCACTTATTTTTCTGATCAAGCTTTTCGATTGATCAATAATGGTGACATCGTTGTTTTGGTCCGACAGATGCTTGGCAATATTAAAACCAACTTGCCCTGCCCCACAAACGATAACCTTCATATGCGTCTCAATGTTTTCATTAAACCTATCAGCATCAATTTTCGCTGACTTCGCCCTTATTTGAACTCGTCAACCCTAACGACTTTAGCTTTCGGTGCAAGGCTGATCGCTCCATCCCAATAAAAGAGGCGGTACGGGAAATATTTCCGCCAAAACGGTTAATTTGTACTTTTAGATACTCACGTTCGAATGTTTCTCGCGCTTCTCTCAGTGGTGTTGTCATTATAGTATTATCGCTGTGGGCCAGTAGCAGATCGTTGGCACCAATCCGAATTTCTTGTGGCAACTGAGAGGCTGTGATTTCACTTCCGACCTCAAATGCCCCCATAATAATCACGCGCTCCATGATGTTTTTTAGCTGCCGCACATTTCCAGGCCAATCATAAGATTGAAGCGCAGCAGTGGCATCGGCGGATAACACCACGCTTGGTCGTCCAGTGGCTTCCGCGAGTGTATCAAGGAAATACTGAGCCAATATTGGGATATCCTCGCGACGTTCAGACAATGCAGCCATAACAAGGGGGACTACATTTAGTCGGTGATACAGATCTTCGCGAAATTTCCCTGCTTCAATTTCGTTCAGCAGGTTTTTGCTGGTAGCAGAAATTACGCGCACATCGACTTTCACGCCGCTGTTACCCCCTACGCGCTCGAAGGCCTGATCTGTAAGCACGCGTAATATTTTTGCCTGTGTTGGTAGAGGCATATCCCCAACTTCATCAATGAAAAGGGTGCCTCCATGTGCGCGCTCAAATAACCCTGTTTTAACCACGCCGCCATTTTGCTCTACGCCGAACAGTTCCTGCTCCATGCGCTGGGGTTCCATAGAAGCCGCGCTCACCACAATGATTGATCCTTTTGATCGATGTGATCGAGCGTGAATTTGTCGCGCAGCAACTTCCTTTCCCGCCCCGGAAGGCCCGTGAATTAGAATGCGGCTGTTGGTAGCCGCTACCTTTTCAATGTTGTGGCGAAGTTGATTAATTGCGGCGGATCGTCCCGTAATATCAACTGTGATGGCTCCTTTTTTTCTTAATTCCTGGTTTTCACGCCTTAAACGATCAGCTTCGGTGGCGCGTTCGATTGTCAATATCAATTGATCAGATTCAAAGGGCTTCTCGATAAAATCATACGCCCCCTTTTTTATTGCCGCGACAGCTGTTTCGATATTCCCATGCCCGGAAATAACGATCACAGGCAAGTCCTTGTGGCGTGACTTGACCAATTCCAATATCTCGAGGCCGTCCAGTTTGCTGCCCTGCAACCATATATCCAGGATCATTAGGGAAGGTAGCCGCGCTTCTATCTGCGCAAGCCCGCTATCGCTATCGTGAGCGGTCCGGGTTGAATAGCCCTCGTCTTCAAGGATGCCAGAGACAAGCTCACGGATATCTGCTTCATCGTCGACTATAAGAATATCAAGTGACATCTAGGCCAACTCCTTGCCAAAACAATTACTAAATTTCATTTTTGATTGTTCACTCCGCTGCCGATGGATGATCAGCAATATTTTTGGCCTTCTCGGCTCGTTTTTCCAGTGCTGTGTGCGAAAACACCAATATAACTCTGGCACCGTTCGGAGATCTGTCCGCAATTCGCACAGAGCCCCCGTGGTCTTCCATAATCCGCCGTACGATCGCCAAACCTAATCCGGTACCCTTCGTGCGAGTTGTCACGTAAGGCTCCATCAAACGATCTTTTTGCTCCTGAGGCAATCCCAAGCCGTTGTCCTCAACCGATATTATTGTTCGGTCATGGTCTTGCGCAGCCCGCACTTTAATAAATCCGGACACGACAGTTTTTGTATCGTCTTTTTCATTTAGCTCCACTCGAGCCTCAATCGATTCCACTGCGTTTTTAAGGACATTTGTCATGGCTTGCCCAACAAGCCGTCCATCGCACTTTATGGAGAATAGGTCTCCCTCGAACGATGTTGAAAAATCTATTTTCTGTGTCCCGACATCCTGCAGGAAAACCGCTTGTTTAATCACATCGTGGATGTCAGTTTTTTTGAGTGTCGGCGCAGGCATTCGCGCGAAGGACGAAAACTCATCTACCATTCGGCGCAAATCCCCAACCTGGCGAATGATAGTATCTGTGCATTGGCCAAAAATATCTGCGTCACTCGTTATCTGATTGAGATATTTACGTTTTAATCGCTCAGCTGATAGTTGGATGGGGGTGAGTGGATTTTTAATTTCATGGGCAATGCGCTGTGCTACATCTGCCCACGCTGCCGTTCGTTGATCCACGAGTTGTTCAGTAAGATCATCAAAAGTTACAACATACCCTCGTATCGCAAATTCTTCTGAACGTTCAACAATCACACGAACCAGAAGGGTGCGCGTTTCTCCTGTCACGTCAATTTGGATTTGCGCATTTGCCTGCCCATCTTCCGCGCTCTCGGCTTGACGTAATAAGGCTGCAAACTCTGGCACGACTTGGTCCAGCCGTTGCCCAATAAGGACGTCGAAACCAATACCCAACAAACTGGAAGCTGAACTGTTCGGTAAAAACACGGTGCCATCATGTTGCAACCCGATCACCCCGGCAGAAACGCCTTCCAGAACCTCTTCAAGAAAGCGTCGCCTTTCTTCAAGTTCTACATTAGCCTCAATAAGGTCCTGTTGGTGACGTGATAGCTGATCTGTCATCCGGTTGAATGCCCGGCTCAGAGTGCCGACTTCGTCACTGGTTCGCACCGTCGGAACCCTGGCTTCATAATCACCCTGCCCCACGCGCTCGGCAGCATCCACCAGATTTGACAGGGGCGTAACAAGCTTGCTTGAAAACCACAGTCCCAGCCAAATCGCCGCCATCAAGATAAGAAGCGCTATGATGATGAATATGATATTAAATTGTAACTGAAATACGTCTGTTTTGCTTTCCAGCGCTCTGTAACCTTCGACGGCCAAACGTGTGGAGTTCAAATATCCGATTACGTTCGGGCTTAGGTCCCGCGCAACATACAAGTATGTGGGTTGGAAAAAAGATGTTAGCCTTATCAGACCAACAACCCGGTTATTTGCTGTGTCTGAATCAATCACCGTTTGACCCGAACGAACACGCTCTATGAGGTCATTACTCAAAACCGAAGTGCTGAGGCCTAAACTTTCGTTGGCTCGCACCAAGACATGGCCTTCTACATCTCCGGGCTGTATTTCGATCACAATAATTTCGCTTAACAGGCGCCCGGTTAGAGCTAAATCGGCAAGTCGTTTTAGCTCGCGTTCTTTGTTTTGTTCGAATGGACTGAGCCGGTTATAGCTGGCGGCAACCTGTAGCATGTCTTTTTCAATATTAGCGCGGTGTTCAAGCATGTAAGTCTCGGCTACTTCCAGCGAGTTATTAAGAGTAAACCTTACTTTTTCGCTGAACCAGGACTGGATGCCAAACTCTAGGAAAAGCGCCGAAAACACTGTCATTATAATGGGGGGAACAATGGCGATCAGGATGAAAAACCCTGTAACCTTGGTGTGGAGCCTGGAGCCAGCGGCCATGCCCTTACGGGAAATCCAAATACGGATAAACCAGCGACCGATCGCAACGCCGAGCGCCAGCAATAACGCCAGATTAATCCCGAGCAAAACTCTCATTGTTCGGCTGGAGGCAACTTCAAATGTTGCTGATTTCTGCGACATAGCAATATAGGTAGCAATTGCAGACATAACAGCCAAAACGGAAAGCGCTATTTCGATGCGACCTGCTAGTTTTAGCCGCCGAGCCCACAACCGTAAGCGCGCCCAATTCCTATTCGGAAGTCTGTTCGCAGAGCTCATATCGTGATTATCTGATGTATTCGTTCGATCCGTCATTTTATCTATGATGCATATCTACCACAATAGTTCCACATATATCACACTTGGAAGATGGCAAAATTTCAGTGGATGGCGTGATCAAGAAATGGAAATCTCTAATTCTTTAATTTTCTTGCGGAGTGTATTTCGGTTTACGCCGAGCATTTCTGCCGCTTTCACCTGATTGCCATTGTTTACTTGCAATACTTTTTGGATCAAAGGCCGTTCAATTTCCCGCAATATTCTTTGGTAAAGCCCTGGTGGTGGCAATCCGTCATCGTGATAATCAAAATATTGATCGAGATGCAAACGTACGGTTTGAGACAGATTTCCTCCTGTTACATTCGCCATGATACTCATGGGGCCGCCTGCAAGTTCGGATGTCGACCGATCAAATTCTTCCTTAACGATTGCGCCTGATATTTGGTTACCCGGATGAAGAGCGCACACCCTGTTCAACAGATTTTCCAGTTCCCGCACGTTACCGGGCCAGTCAAACGACTGAAGAACTTTTTTGGCGTTGGCCGATAGCGATTTGTACGGCAATCCTGACGCAGCTGCTTTTTGTAGAAAGTGCTCGGCCAGGCCGGGGATATCTTCACCACGTTCGCGTAAAGATGGGATGTTGAGGGGCACAACATTTAATCGGAAGAATAAATCTTCTCTAAAATCCCCGTTTTTTACCATTGCGCGCAGGTTTTTATTCGTGGCTGCAACTATACGAACATTGGTCTTGATCGTTGTTTGCCCGCCAACAGTTCGATATTCACCCTCCTGCAAGACACGAAGCAGACGGGTTTGAGCCTCAAGCGGCATGTCGCCAATTTCGTCGAGGAACAGAGTGCCACCCTTTGCTTGACCAAATCGGCCTAGAGTTCTGGTTTCAGCGCCAGTGAAGGCGCCGCGCTCATGGCCGAACAGCTCGCTTTCAATCAGCTCCTTGGGTATAGCCGCCATGTTTACAGGAACAAATGGATTGTCCTTGCGCGGTCCATGGGCATGGATAGCGCGGGCCACCAGCTCTTTGCCTGTGCCGCTTTCGCCGATGATCAGTACAGTGAGCTCGGTTTGAACGATACGAGCCATTGCCCTGTATATATCCTGCATCGCCTTCGACCGGCCTATGAGAATATTGTCATCATTCTCTAAAATTTCGCTGATCGGTATCGATGAGCTTCTGATTGCCTTCTTAACGGTTGAGACCAGCTCGTCTATATCAAAGGGTTTAGGCAAATAGTCAAAGGCACCCTGATTTGCGGCCCGCATCGCTGTGGACAGAGTATTTTGCGCACTCATAATTATAAACGGCAGATCAGGACGTGCGTTCAAAAGATCGGGTAAGGAATTCAGGCTGTTGCCGCCCGGCATCATTACATCGGAAATTACGGCATCCCCCTGCCCGCCTTTAACCAGCCGTTCTAATTCAGGCAAGTCCTCAGCCTCCAAGACCTGCCAGCCCTCTTGGCGCAGGGCTTCGGCCACAACCAACCGAATAGTCATGTCGTCGTCAGCGATGATTATGGTGGGTTTCTTCTTGGTCATATTGCTACATCCTGATGCAACATCAGTTGCACTTTAAATATGGCCCCCCCCTGGGCATGATTGTCGCAAGTCACTGTACCACCCATTTCACTGACAAACCGTGCAACAAGGGCAAGCCCAAGGCCGGTACCGCCCTCTTTGCCGCTGACAAATGGATCAAAAAGGTGGCCTTTTAAGTGCACGGGAATGCCTGGCCCGTTATCCAAAATTGTTATTTCGATTGGCAATCGCACCCTGTGTCCGTCCTGTCCCCTTAGCCAAATTCCGTGCCTGTAAGCCGTCGTCACGACGATGTTTGCGTCGGGCCCCGCAGCTTCAATTGCATTCTTAACCAAATTCAGGAATACCTGAATTAATCGGTCAAAGTGACCATGCACCAGCGGCAAGGAAGGATCAAAACGTGGCTTAAAGCGCGCATTTGATCCGAATCCGGCAACTGCCAGATTTAGGACGTGGTCGAGAACTTCATGAATATTGACCGCTTCCATCACCTGTTCTGTCGGATTACTAAATGTCTCCAGCTCGTCGACCAGTGCTTTTATCCGGTCCACTTCTTTGCAAATCAGCTCGGCAAGGGGAATATTTTTATCGTCAAGCGCGCGGCCCATCAGCTGCGCGGCCCCTCGTATTCCTGATAGTGGATTCTTGATTTCGTGAGCCAGCATTGAGGCTAAACCGCTTACAGAACGTGCAGCGGCATCCATCTCGCCGACTTTTTCCAAAAAAGCGGTGATACGGCGGGGCTGAACAGATAATAAAATTGCGCCGTCTTCACCGTGAGGATGCGCGTGCATATCCATCAATTCAATATCGCCTATAGGCGGTATACACGACACATCATAGCTATTGAGTGGTGTATTTTCCCGGCGAGACCGATTAACCAAATCAAGTCCTGCGTGACCAACGCCGCGCAAAGCATTAACGGGTGCCCCCAGCAATGTTTCCCGGCTTTGTTCGAAGATCGATTCAGTATGCGCAAATACCGCTTCGATCATATTATCCGACCTCACCAACATCACAGCCTGAGACAAACCTTGCAAGACGTCGCTGGCGGTATCCTCTGCTGCCAATGTCAGAGGTAAAACCATTAGGCAGCCAGTTTTTCACAGATTGGCAGATAAAAATCCCTGATATCGCGCAGTATCTGGACTGGGTCATCCAATCTGTTAATATGATGCCTAAATTCGGCAGAGCCTGGCAGACCTTTGGTATACCAGCCCAGATGTTTGCGCGCGGTACGCACGCCCACCACTGTGCCATAATGCTCTAACATTGCCCGGTAGTGCGTCTCAATAGTTTCCAACTGCGTTTCCAGCGCGGGGTCTGGCAATGTTTCGCCGGTCTCTAAATAGTGGATCGCCTGAGACGGAAACCACGGCTTGCCGTAACAACCGCGGCCGATCATAACACCGTCTGCTCTGGAAAGGTCTAATGCCGCTTTCACATCTTCCATGCAGTTGATGTCGCCGTTCACAATCACCGGAATATTGACTGCATCTTTCACAAGTCCAACTTTTTCCCAGTCAGCGTGGCCTTTGTACATTTGGCAGCGGGTACGACCATGAACAACAATCATTTTGACTCCGGCTTGTTCGGCAATTTTTGCAAGCTCAGGTGCGTTAAAGCTTTTATCATCCCAGCCTAGCCGCATCTTTAACGTTACAGGCAAGGCCACAGCGTTCACTGTGGCGACCACCAGCTCCCCAGCTGTATCCAAATCACGCATCAAACTGGAACCGGCATGCCCGTTAACAACCTTCTTAACCGGGCAGCCCATATTGATATCAATAATCGCAGCACCTCGATCTTCATTTAATTTGGCCGCTTGTGCCATTTTGGAAGCCTCACAGCCCGCCAATTGCACAGACATCGGGAACTCATCGGCGCAGTTACTTGCCATGCGTTCGCACTTGGCGGAGGCTCTAATCATAGCTTCAGAAGCAATCATTTCCGAAACCACCAAGCCAACACCATAGCCTTTTACCAGCCGTCTGAACGGCATATCGGTTACACCGCACATGGGAGCAAGCAATACAGGGTCTTTAATTTCGACCGAACCAATGTTAAGAGCCATATAGAATACCAATACTAGCAACTGCCTAATTATTAGGCACTGCTTATGACAGATGTCCTTTAAAAAATCCAGTCCCTGATTGAGAGGCTCCAATTGAAATCTATTGCCGTTATCATTGTTGCTGCGGGTCGGGGTCAACGAGCAGGCGGAGGCCTGCCAAAACAATATAGAGTGTTGGCTGGAATGCCTGTATTACGCAGAACAATAGATATCTTGCGCAGAGCCTTGCCTAACGCTCTTATGCGCGTGGTTATTCACCCGGATGACCAATCGCTGTATGCAAGTGCTGTCGAGGGTTTGTCAGTACCGCCCGCAGTGTTCGGGGGTGACACGCGGCAAGCCAGTGTTTTTAACGGGTTAAAATCGCTTTCGGCGGAAGCTCCAGATATTGTTCTTGTCCACGACGCAGCCCGGCCTTTCATAGATAGAGGCTTGATTCAGCGATTGCTTGACGCTTTGCACAGCGGTGCCGAAGCGGTAATTCCGGCATTAGCGGTTACAGATACTCTAAAGACGGTGGAACAGGGCATTATTGTTAATACTGTAGACCGAAGCGGACTATATTCCGTGCAAACACCGCAAGCTTTTGTTTTCAAAACGCTTTTAGCTGCTCACTGTCAAGTTGAAGGCCAGCAATTAACCGATGACGGAGCGGTTATAGAAGCTGCAGGCGTAGAAATAGCCATTCGGGAAGGCGATGAGCGAAATTTCAAACTGACGCACCTAGCGGACTTTGGCAAAGCAGAGACCCAGATCATGATGCAGACAGCCGATATTCGTGTGGGTTCCGGTTATGATGTTCACAGATTTACATCTGGTGATAGCCTTTGCTTATGCGGTATCGAGGTTCCGTTTTCCAAATCGCTCAAGGGTCATTCTGACGCTGATGTCGCGCTTCATGCCATCACCGATGCTATTCTGGCAGCCGTTGCGGCAGGTGATATAGGAACTCATTTCCCACCCAGTGAGGAAAAATGGGCAGGAGTCTCTAGCCATGTTTTTCTGGAACATGCCGCCGATATTGTGCGGGAAAAAAGCGGCCTCATTGCCCACATCACCGTCTGTATTATCTGCGAGGCCCCAAAAATCGGACCGCACGTCCAAAAGATGCGACACAAAATTGCGGATATCCTGAAAATTAATATTGATCGTATCAGTGTGCAAGCCACAACAACGGAACGGCTGGGTTTCACTGGCCGTGAAGAAGGTATAGCTGCCCACGCGACGGCTACGGTGCGATTGCCTATGGGGGCATACAATGAGTAAAGATAGCCTAAATGTGTGGCCAGAGCGGCGAAAAAGCGTTGCTTATTGGTGGTCAGTTGGTTTTGGCGCTGGTTTGCTGCGCCCTGCGCCCGGCACTTGGGGCTCTGTATTGGGCGTGATATTGGGGCTTGCTATACTTCAGCTTGATTATCCCATTTGGGCGCTGAGCATTGGTGCGCTTCTCGTGACCCTTATTTCGCTATGGAGCATTGGCGCGATTGAATCCGCATGCGGCATACATGATGCGCCAGAGATCGTGATCGACGAAATTGCAGGGCAATGGGTTGCTATGATCCCGCTGGCATTAATGCCTTTTAGCTGGCCAGCAGTTACCGCATCTTTTCTGCTATTTCGATTTTTCGACATTCTTAAGCCTTGGCCAATCAGTTGGCTTGATAAACATGTAGGCGGTGGATTCGGTGTGATGGTAGACGACCTGCTGGCTGGTGCCTTTGCGGCTATATGTTTGTATTTTGGGATGGCCATCGTTTCATTGATCGGATGAGTTGCGAAAAGCCTTGCCACATAGCCGTCATATCCCCTAGCTTTAGCCTATGGAATTTGATGAGGATACAAATTTACTGGCGATCAGCCTACTAGAAGCCGCACGTCAACGCGGGCTCACTATTGCTACCGCTGAATCCTGTACTGGTGGGTTGGTTTCTGCGGCTCTTACCAGTGTTCCGGGCTCATCTGATGTCTTTGACCGCGGCTTTGTTACTTATACTAATGAAGCTAAACAGCAATTGCTGGATGTGAATAGTCAGACAATTGACCGACAAGGTGCTGTTTCAGACGCTGTTGTCAAAGAAATGGCATACGGTGCTTTGGCAAATTCGATGGCTGACATTTCAGTTTCGGTTTCGGGCGTCGCTGGCCCTGACGGCGGAACCGACAGCAAACCCCTTGGTACTGTGTGGTTTTCGGTGGCCCATCTGGGCGAACCACCTACGGCTACGCTACGGAACTTTGGTGACGTTGGCCGCAATGAGGTCCGCCGACAAGCCGTAATTACCGCTCTCTCTCTATTATTGGAAGCCATCGCCTCTTAGGCTTTTACCCATAAAGTTCGGCTGCCCGGGTTTCAAAAGCCTGAACCATTTTGTGGCACGCTTTTTCGAATAAATTACCAATCATATCTTCTAAAATGCGGCTCTTAAATTCAAAGTCTACCTCAAAATCCACTAAGCAGGACCCATCTTCCTGCTCCTCAAACTTCCAGTGGTTATACAGCCTTTTCATCGGACCCCGGATGTAATCAACATTTAGCGTCTGATTTGGCACAAAGGTCACACGAGATGTAAAACGTTCGCGGAAAAGTTTAAATCCGATCATAACATCAGCGTCAAAACTGGCCGGTTTGACGTTATAAATGCGTGCGCCACGGCACCACGGCAAAAATTCAGGGTATCGCCCCACATCAGCAACCACGGAAAAAACTTGCTCAGGGCTATAGGGAATAGATCTTATTTCCGAAAATTTGGGCATTTCAAATCTACTTTTGGCTCCTGAGAGGGCCCCGCCCACACAGCATAATGACTAAGGTAACGGGTGTTTCCTTATCGCATCTCCCGCGCCTAAGAGCTACCGACAGAATAATGACAGGTCAAGAAAAGACAGGATGCGAGCTGTCTGTATTTAAGAAACAGCCGCCAGCTTTTTGGCTCTTGCAGCTCGCAACTTCGCAAAATCGTCCCCTGCATGATAGCTTGATCGCGTAAGCGGTGTGGCGGATATTTGCAAAAAACCCTTGCCCTTGCCCATTCGCTCATAGGTTTTGAATTCGTCGGGGGTTACAAAGCGCACGACCTTCGCATGGCGCGGTGTCGGCTGTAAATATTGGCCCATTGTCATGAAATCAATATCCGCCATGCGCATATCGTCCATCACTTGGCTGATCTCCAGGCGTTCCTCGCCAAAACCAACCATCACGCCTGATTTGGTAAAAATAGTAGGGTCAACTTGCTTGACCATATCGAGCAGCCTCAGAGAGTGGTAATACCGCGCTCCCGGTCGTATTTTTGGGTAAAGCCGAGGCACTGTTTCCAGATTATGGTTGAAAACGTCAGGCTTTGCCTCTGCCACTTTCTCAATCGAACCGGGTTTATTCCTGAAATCCGGGGTCAGTATCTCAATCGTTGTCAATGGGCTGATTTCACGGATGGCTTTGATCACTTTGATAAACTGATCAGCGCCGCCGTCATCCAGATCATCCCGGTCAACCGAGGTGATTACAATATGCGATAGGCCCATGGTCGCGCAGGCTTCGGCAGTATTATAGGGTTCTTTAGGATCAACAGCCATTGGCCGTCCGGTTTTGATATTACAGAAAGCGCAAGCCCGTGTGCAGGTATCGCCCAAAATCATAACAGTGGCGTGTTTCTTGGACCAACATTCACCAATATTTGGGCAGGCGGCTTCTTCGCAAACCGTATGCAGGTTTTTACCGCGCATAAGCTTGCGTGTGGCGTGATATTCTTTGCTAACCGGGGCCTTAACCCTTATCCAGCTTGGCTTGCGCTGAAACTGCGGCTGATCTTCTGGCTTGTTCATTCGGTGGTATCCAACTTAGGGCCTGACCCCATATAGCAGAGCGGTTTTAACATATATTTATTCATCTAGATATGAATTGCGCGTCCGTACGCGTCAAGCACACTTTCATGCATCATTTCAGAAAGCGTCGGATGTGGGAAAACTGTGTGCATGAGTTCGGTTTCAGTGGTCTCGAGCGTGCGGGCTACCACATACCCCTGGATCATTTCGGTGACTTCGGCACCTACCATATGAGCTCCCAGCAATTCACCGGTTTTCTTGTCGAAAACAGTCTTCACCAATCCTTCCGGCTCTCCCAGCGCAACAGCCTTCCCGTTACCAATGAAAGGAAATTTCCCAATCCGAATATCGTGGCCCTGCTCTTTTGCTTTTGCTTCGGTAAGGCCAACAGAGGCTATTTGCGGACGGCAATATGTGCAGCCAGGAATGTTGCCTTTATTCATTGGGTGCAGACCTTTTAGTCCCGCGATCTTTTCAACGGCGATAATCGCTTCGTGTGATGCTTTATGGGCAAGCCAAGGCGCGCCGGTTACGTCGCCCACAGCCCATATCCCGGCGGTGCCTGTAAAGCCCCATTCATCAGTCACAATATGGCCGCGGTCGGTTTTAACGCCGACGCCCTCAAGCCCAAGGTTTTCAATATTCCCGGTGATGCCGATAGCAAGGATCACCCGGTCAACCGTAATTTCCTCGGTTTTCCCTTTTTGCTCAACCACACAAGTGACGCCGGTTTTAGTCTTTTTGAGTTCGGTGACAGAAGCATTGGTCTTGATCGTCATACCCTGCTTTTTGAATGCCTTTTCCGCAAATTTGGAAATGTCTGCATCTTCCACGGGTAAAACCCGGTCCATCATTTCAATAACGGTTACGTCTGCACCCAACTCATTGAAAAAACTCGCAAATTCAATACCGATAGCACCTGATCCAATGACCAACAGCTTCTTTGGCATTATGTTTGGCGTAAGTGCATGTTTATACGTCCACACCTGTTCGCCGTCGGCCTTTAAATGTGGTAGTTCGCGGGCGCGCGCGCCGGTGGCAAGGATAATATTTTTTGCCGCCACCTCGGAGGTTTTTCCGTCTTTGGCCGTGACTACCAGCTTGCCTTGGGCAAGGATTTTGGCTTCGCCCTCGATGTGGGTAACCTTGTTTTTCTTCAGCAACATGGCAATGCCACCGTTCATCTGGCCCGCAACCCCGCGACTGCGTTTAACAATAGCGTCCAGATCAAATTCCACCTTATCAATCTTGATGCCGTAATCTTTGGCGTTTTTAGCCAAATGATAAACCTCGGCCGAACGCAGCAAAGCTTTAGTGGGAATGCAGCCCCAATTCAGGCAAATTCCACCCAAAAGATCACGCTCAATACAGGCCACTTTCATGCCGAGTTGAGCGCCGCGAATAGCCGCTACATAGCCACCGGGCCCTCCGCCTACGACCACCAGATCAAATGATTGGCTCATACCCTAAATCCTATCGTGCACATCTTTACGGCGTGGATCATCCATCCCGCCGGTATGCTGTGTTTTTGCGTTTTCAATCACCAGAACGGCGCATTCATGCTCGGCGTATGGCTTATGCTCGGTGCCCGCAGGCACAATGATGGTTTCTCCCGCTTCTACCCATGTGGAACTATCGCGGAAATCCATGCGAAACCGGCCTTCCACGACAAGGAAAAACTCATCCTGTCCTTCGTGTGCATGCCAGATAAAATCACCTTCCAACTTGGAAAGGTAAACCTGATAATCATCAATGGCACCAATGATCTTTGGTGACCATTGATCGCTAAATAGCGCGAGCTTTTCTTTTAGATTGATGGCTTTCATGGATAGCTCCTAAAGCAGCATCGTTAGCGGGTCTTGCATATACCCCTTAAAGGCGGCAAGGAATTCTGCGCCAACAGCGCCGTCAATAGCGCGGTGATCGCACGAAAGCGTGCAGGTCATCACTGTGGCAACAGCAAGCGCACCGTCTTTAACCACAGCGCGCGGTTCACCTGCACCCACTGCCAAAATTGCCCCTTGCGGCGGATTTATAACTGCGCTGAATTCCTTGATGCCGTACATACCCAGATTTGAGATTGAGAAAGTGCCGCCCGCATAATCTTCGGGCATCAATTTGCCGTCGCGGGCTTTTGCCGCCAACATTTTCACGTCGGTCGAAATTTCCGCCAAGCCTTTGCTGTCAGCACCGCGTACAACCGGAGTGACTAAGCCACCTTCAATCGCAACGGCCACCGAAATGTCCGCACGCTCATACCAATACATTTTATCACCAGCAAATTGCACATTCGCAGCTGGCACCTTTTTCAACGCCAATGCTACAGCCCGGATGATGAAATCATTGACGGAAAGCTTGCCGCCGGTGTTTGCCAATTTAGCATTCAGTATTTTGCGCTGCTCTAACAGATTATCCAGTTCGCATTCGATCGTCAGATAAAAATGCGGGATGGTTGATTTTGATTCTGATAATCGTTTGGCGATAACTTTGCGCATGCCTGATAAGCGTTCTTCACGCACAGGGATATCCACATGAGGGCCGTAGACTGTGGCTACAGTCGCAGTCGCTGTCGGTGCCATTGTAACCGCATTATCCATAGGCGCAGATGCTGTCGCCGATTGAACAATGGGGCCAGCCGCTAATACGCTTTCCACATCGCGCTTCACGATACGGCCATGCGGGCCTGTGCCTATAATGGTTTCAAGGACTAACCCTGATTGGCTGGCTATGCGCTTTGCCAGCGGCGAGGCTTTCACACGCTCACCGCTCGGCGCCATAGTGTTTGTTTGCGTTACAGCATCAGTTATCTGGCCGTTCACCGGGCTTGGCATGGCCTCGACAATTGCAGGCGTTGGCGCGGCGCTTGGCTCGGCAACTACGACAGGTATTGGCTTTGCTACCGGGGCCTCTAGGGCAGCGGCATCTTCGCCCTCTTCAGCGAGAATTGCGATAATTTGGCCAACGGGCACATCCTCGGCACCCTCAGCCACCAATATTTTAGCGACAGTGCCCTCGTCGATGCTTTCGACTTCCATCGTGGCTTTATCGGTTTCAATTTCAGCAAGCACATCGCCGCTGACAACTGCATCGCCTTCTTTCACCAGCCATTTGGCGAGCGTGCCTTTTTCCATAGTCGGTGAAAGCGCGGGCATATAAATTTCAATAGACATTATACCTGACCCTCTATTTAGCGTAACAAACGGCTTTTACCGCTTGAACGATTTTTGCGGCGCTTACGACTGCGGCTTTTTCCAGATTGGCAGCATAGGGCAACGGCACATCTACGCTGTTCACACGCGTTACCGGCGCGTCGAGCCAATCAAAGGCTTTTTCCATCAATTGCGCTGAAATATCGCTTGCTACAGAGCATTGCGGCCAGCCCTCTTCCGCCACCACGCAGCGGTTGGTCTTTTTCACGCTTTCGATCACGGTTTCAATATCCAGCGGCCGAATGGTTCGCAGGTCAATCACCTCGGCGTTGATACCCATGGCGGCCAGCTCGTCTGCGGCTTTTAAGGCGTGGCCGACAGTAATAGAATAGGAAACAATCGTTACATCGCTGCCTTCCCTATGTATGCGGGCTTTGCCGATAGGCAGAATATAATTATCCACAACTGGTACATCGAAACTTTCGCCGTACATTAGTTCATTTTCCAGAAAAACCACTGGGTTTGGATCACGGATTGCCGCCTTCAACAAACCCTTGCAATCAGCGGCATCGTACGGGGCAATCACTTTAAGGCCGGGCACATTGGCATACCATGAAGCATAATTTTGGCTGTGCTGCGCGCCCACGCGTGAAGCCGCGCCGTTTGGTCCCCTGAAAACAATCGGGCAAGATACCAAACCACCCGACATATAGCGGGTTTTTGCTGCTGAATTAATCACATGATCAATCGCCTGCATGGCAAAATTGAAGGTCATAAACTCGACGACTGGCTTCAGGCCAGTGAAAGCTGCGCCAACACCTAGTCCTGCGAATCCGTGCTCAGTAATCGGTGTATCAATAATTCGGTCTGACCCAAATTCATCCAGCAGACCTTGGGTGACTTTATAGGCACCCTGATATTCTGCCACCTCTTCACCCATCACAAATACATCATCGTCTGCACGAAGTTCCTCGGCCATAGCATCGCGCAGGGCTTCGCGTACTGTTTGGCTAAGCATCTCAGTGCCCTCGGGCAATATTGGATCGCTGGATATAATGGCAGAAACCGCGGGGATTACTTTCGGTGCAGGAGGCGATGTTTGAGATGCCGTTTGCGGCACAGCCACAGCCGCGTCAAGTGTAGCTACAGGTGTCGGTGCCGCCGCAGCATTGGCATCCTCGCCCTCTTCCACCAACAGTGCAATCACTTGGCCCACGGGCACATCTTCGCTGCCTTCTGCTACCAGCAACTTTGTAATGGTACCTTCATCCACGGCTTCCACTTCCATAGTGGCTTTATCCGTTTCAATTTCGGCAATGATATCGCCGCTTTCCACTGTATCGCCTTCTTTCACCAGCCATTTGGCAAGTGTGCCTTTTTCCATTGTTGGGGAAAGTGCCGGCATCGTTATTTCAATAGGCATCGTCAAATTTCCCTTATGCCGTCACATCTGTATAAAGTTCACTAAGATCAGGTTCCGGGCATTCTTGCGCAAAAGATGCTGCATCCGCCACGGTGGCTTTGATCTCTTTATCGATATTTTTCAGCGCTGCTTCGTCCATAATGCCTTTATTGAGGATCACTTCCTTGATCTGATCAATGGCATCATGCTCGGCGCGCATTTTCTGGACTTCTTCTTTGGAGCGGTATTTTGCCGGGTCCGACATCGAATGGCCGCGGTACCTGTATGTTTTTAACTCAAGTATATAGGGTCCATTGCCGCTGCGGCAGTGCGCCACAGCTTTATCCATCGCGGCGCGCACAGCCAGCACATTCATGCCATCAACCTGCTCGCCCGGGATACGGAAGCTCTCGCCACGTCGGAAAAGCTCCACTTCTGAGCTTGCGCGCTTTACCGAAGTCCCCATGGCATATTGATTGTTTTCGATGATATAAATAACCGGCAGGGTCCACAACTCTGCCATATTGAAGCTTTCGTAAACTTGGCCCTGATTAGAGGCTCCGTCTCCAAAAAATGCAACGGCGACATCTTGGCTCTTGCGGTATTTGGCGGCAAAGCCCAACCCTGTTCCTAGTGAAACCTGTGCGCCAACAATACCATGCCCGCCGTAAAATCCCTTTTCAGGGTTGAACATATGCATCGAGCCGCCCTTGCCACTGGAGCAGCCAGCACTGCGACCGGTCAATTCAGCCATAATTGCCTTGGGATCAGAACCGCCAATCAGCATATGGCCGTGTTCGCGGTATCCGGTGATAACACTATCGCCATCGCGGAGTGCGGTTTGAACACCCACCACAACAGCTTCTTGGCCAATATAGAGATGGCAAAATCCGCCAATCAAACCCATGCCATACATCTGGCCGGCTTTTTCTTCAAAGCGTCGGATCAGCAGCATATCACGGTAAAAGGATACCAATTCATCATTCGTAGCTTTAAATATAGCTGGCTTGGCGCTACGCCGTCTGGGGGACACCGTTGGCTTTGTTGTAGGTTTTTTGGTCGTCATGTCGGCCTTCCGGATAAATGGGGCGCGGGGATACGACCCAAGAACTCAACAAAATTGACCTTATGGATACAGGGCTTTCAACAGTTTGGCAATGGTATTTAAGTTACTGAAATATAACGAGTTATTTGAATTAACCTAATTTTAGCTAATTAATGAAAAACATTAGTCAATCAAAACAATAACTTCGTCTGGATGCGTAAAGCCCAACCGGTTTCTAACAAGCTCTTCCAGCATATCAGGATCAAGGCTATCACCACCCATTTTAGCGACTCTGGCCTCCATGCGGGCGCGGGCAACTGAAACTGTGGCCGCATCAGCCGACAACACTATTTCTTGGCGTTCAAGGGCCTTTAGCGCTGATAAGCTGCTGTCACCCTGAAAAGAGTGCACGGCAAAATAGGCGATCAAGAAAACCCAAACACCGGTTAACCAGGACTGCCCAACACTACGGGATATGCTTGCGACTCGTTTCATGATTCGAATCATCACATGACCGAATCGAACATGCAAGCAAAAAAAGCGGAAAAGATCACTTTTTTGCGCGCTTTTACGAGTCCCAAAATCCGATCAATGCGGTCGAATCCGAGTAGCGTTATTTCAGTATGGAACGCCCAGCATAAACAGCTGTCGCTCCAAGCTCTTCCTCGATGCGCATAAGCTGATTATATTTAGCCAACCGGTCTGACCGCGCTAGTGATCCGGTTTTGATCTGGCCGCAATTAAACGCCACTGCCAGATCAGCAATTGTTGCATCCTCGGTCTCGCCAGAACGGTGTGACATCACAGAGCTATAGCGTGCCCGGTGCGCCATATCGACGGCAGCCATTGTTTCGCTCAAAGTTCCGATTTGGTTGACCTTAACCAAGATAGAATTGGCGACTTTCTGGTCAATGCCCATGGCTAGTCTTTCCGGATTGGTGACAAATAAATCGTCACCGACCAGCTGGACTTTTTCTCCAACTGCTTCAGTGAGCAATTTCCAGCCGTCCCAATCATCTTCGTCCATGCCGTCTTCGATCGAAATAATTGGATAACGCGCGACCAGGTCGCTCCAATAAGCAACCATGCCAGCGCTATCCAGCTTTTTATTTTCGCCCTTCAGGTGATAGATACCATCCTTGAAAAATTCGGATGCGGCCGCGTCTATTGCCAGGCAAACGTCGTCACCAGCGCTATAGCCCGCACCTTCAATGGCAGCCATGATAAACTTTATTGCGTCTTCGGTGCCAGCAAGATTAGGCGCAAAGCCACCCTCATCACCAACTGAAGTACTGTGCCCTGCGGTGCTCAGACGATCTTTTAATTCATGAAATATTTCAGCGCCGATGCGGATGGCATCTCGGCAGCTAGCAGCATTCACCGGCACAATCATGAATTCTTGTACATCAATGGGATTATCAGCGTGTTCGCCGCCGTTGATGATATTCATCATTGGTACAGGCAAAACATGAGCATTCGCACCGCCTAAATATCGGTATAGCGGCACACCCAAGCTGTCGGCTGTGGCCTTGGCAATGGCCATCGAAACACCCAGAATGGCATTTGCACCCAATCTGGATTTGTTGGCGGTGCCGTCCATGTCGCGCATGATTTGATCAATTGCCAATTGTTCTTCGCTCTCGAGACCGAGCAGTGCATCAAATAGTTCACCGTTAACGGCTTCAACAGCCTTAAGTACGCCTTTGCCGCGATAACGCTGGCCGCCATCCCTAAGCTCAACCGCCTCATGCGCGCCAGTAGAAGCGCCAGACGGCACGGCCGCGCGGCCAAAAGCACCATCTTCAAGATAGACATCAACTTCAACAGTTGGATTTCCGCGGCTGTCTAGGATTTCGCGGGCGATAATATCAATGATGGCGCTCATATGGGTGTCCTCAAGGCTTGGGGAAAGCAAATTTGAATATCTGCCGAAGTCATACCGGGTCTTGATTACAATCGCAAGAACCACGGCAATGCTGGGCCAGAGTTTTCCTGCAAACAAAGGAAATCAGCAAAAACTGCGTGGTTCTTCAAGCGTGTCACCGTTGTTTCCGGGGACAACCGTGGAGGTTATAGTTGGAAATTATCTTCAAGCGCATAAAACAGGGCGCGAATGCGGGCCGTATGCATCGGTGGCAGTGAGCCATTCATGCCCTTTTGGGCCAGCTCAATTTGTGCTTTCAAGTCACCTAATATTATACGCTTTTTCTTGTCATTATCATTTGGCTGCATTTCCAAGCGGATTTCAGCCTCAGCCAGAAGAGCATCAAGACGCGGGATTGACCACATCACAAAGGCCTCAGAGTATTTCCGCATATCCAGCAAGTTATCATTCAACTGACGCCACTCCATCGCCTGGCCTGTTGTTTTTAGCTCATGCAGCCGCAGATATAGTGCCGCTTTGTCCGCGTTTTCGCCTCGCACTGAAGCCAAGCTTCGGGCTGCGGCAAAAAACTGCTCAGCGGCACGGAAATCTTCCACGGCAGTTGAAGCATTTGCAGCCTCCGCGTATAGCCCTAACCGCCTTGATCCTGCTGTTTTATAGGGCAGTAATTTTATGGCTTGCCGCCAATGGTCTGCGACGACTTTGCCGCGTTTTGCTGCAGAGGCACTGCGCGCGCGCAAAAGGGCAAGGTCATCAGAAAGAAGATGTTTGGTGCCGTAATAGTAGGTAAATTGTGCCCAAGTGTTTTCGATTTCCCGGTCAAGTTTTTGCAGCAACGCAGGATCATGTAATGAAGAATACTGCTTAAGCAGCGCCGTCGTCTGAGTAAGCACTGCTGCTGCTTTTTCTTTATCGGATGCGGCAAAGGCTGGCGGGCTGATAATATAAACAGCTAAAGCAAGTACCAAAATTCCATATTTGATCATCAGTGGCCCCTATTCTTGCCAGCAAAACTTACCAGATACAATGAAGGAATGCAAAATTGGGGCCGAAATCGTTCAGGATTTTGGAAGCCGCTAATTTACACCAAGCGACTTTGTTTGATTGCAGCTTCGACAAAACTGGCAAACAGCGGATGCGGTGCAAAAGGCTTTGATTTCAGCTCAGGGTGAAACTGCACACCTATAAACCAAGGATGATCAGAAATTTCCATAATTTCAGGAAGCTCTCCGTCAGGAGACATGCCTGAAAAACTCACGCCTGACGCCTCAAGTTTTTCCATATAGCCAATATTCACTTCATACCTGTGACGGTGGCGCTCTTGAATTTCTGTAGCACCGTATATCTCGGCAACGCGAGAGCCTTCTTTGAGAACTGCAGGATAGGAGCCGAGCCGCATGGTGCCGCCCAGATCGGTATCTGACGAGCGTTGCTCCACGCTGCCGTCAGTGCGTACCCATTCGGTTATCAAACCTACAACCGGATTATTGTGTTCACGGCATTCTGTCGACCCGGCATCGTTAAAGCCCGCCAGGTTCCGAGCTGCTTCGATGGTTGCCATTTGCATACCAAGGCAAATCCCGAAAAAAGGTATCTTGTGCTCGCGGGCAAACTTGGCCGCTGCAATTTTACCTTCTGTACCACGTTTGCCAAAACCACCCGGCACCAGAATAGCGTTCACGCCTTCCAGTCGCTGCATGGCATCGTCACCTTCAAAAATTTCAGATTCGATCCACTCAATATGGACCTTAACTTTGTTAGAGATGCCGCCGTGAGAAATTGCCTCATTGAGCGACTTATAAGCGTCTGGTAGGCCCGTATATTTGCCGACTACAGCAATGGTAACTTCCCCTTCCGGGTTTTTGATTCGGTCAACAATATCTTCCCAAACTCCAAGGTCAGGCGATTTAGAATGGGCCAGATCAAATGCCTTCAGAACCTCAACGTCCAGTCCTTGTTTATGATAGGAAATTGGCACTTCATATATGGTCTTGGCGTCCAGCGCCGGAATAACCGCAGATTCTGCAACATTGCAATAGAGCGAGATTTTCCGGCGGTCAGAATCAGGGAGTGGATGCTCGGAACGGCAAATCAAAATATCAGGCTGAATTCCGATTGAGCGCAAATCACGTACGCTGTGCTGTGTCGGTTTGGTTTTCAACTCACCTGCGGCCGCCAAATACGGCACCAGCGTTAAGTGCGCAAAGATAGAACGTCCACGGCCAAGGTCAATCGAGAGCTGGCGAATCGCTTCCATAAATGGCATGGCCTCGATGTCACCTGCGGTACCGCCGATTTCACAAAGCATAAAATCAATACCGTCCGGATCGCCAAGAACAAACTCTTTAATGGCATCCGTAACATGCGGGATAACCTGCACTGTTCCGCCCAAAAAATCGCCGCGCCGTTCTTTTTGGATGATCTGCTGATAAATACGCCCAGACGTAATATTATCACTTTGACGCGAAGCTACTCCGGTAAAGCGTTCATAGTGGCCCAGATCCAAATCGGTCTCGGCACCGTCGTCGGTAACAAAAACCTCACCGTGTTGATAGGGGCTCATGGTGCCGGGGTCTACATTCAAATAGGGGTCGAGTTTGCGCAAGCGTACCGAATAGCCCCGAGCTTGCAATAACGCGCCGAGCGATGCTGAAAGCAGCCCTTTGCCAAGAGAACTTACCACACCACCTGTTATGAAAATATACCGCGTCATGAAATCCCTCTTACCCCCGCAGCCCATCAACCCCGGAATTTACTTAATTCAAAAACTCTGCACCATAGAGAAACGGGGGCTCAAGGCCCCCGCATTTAAAGTCTCTTATCCCTCTTCCGGGTTTGGTAAACTATCGGGATCCGGCAGCTGGTCATCTTTTTGCTCTGCAGGCTGCCCTATGGGCTGTTCTATAGGTACAATCTCGGTAACAGCGTCCAAATCATCGGTCTGATGGGTAGCAAGCCAGCCCAGGAAAAGAGAGTTCGTTAAAAATATAATCGCCAGCCATTTGGTGGTTTTGGTCAAAACATCACCAGCGCCGCGCGCGGTCATAAGCCCGCCACCTGAGCCACCGCCCATTCCCAGTGCGCCGCCCTCTGAGCGTTGCAACAAAATTGTGGCGACCAAGCCAATGGCGACAATCAGATGAATTGCCAAAAATATATTCTGCATTAATTGGTCCTAACAAGCTCGAAAACAGCCTTACGGTGACTATACCAGTTTATACCGCAGTTTAAAGCGGGTTTCTAAACTATTGCGACCCCGCTTGCCAAGTGTTTATTTACGATCGGTAGGCATCAATTATACCATTGAAGTCGGCGGCTTTTAAACTGGCACCGCCAACAAGGGCTCCGTTGACATTGGCAACGCCCATAAGCTCGTGTGCATTTGCTGCTTTTACAGAGCCGCCATATAGAATGCGAAACATATTCCCTTCGCCCGGGAAGTGCTCAATCAGGACGCTGCGAATATCAGCGTGTATATCTGCTACATCACTTGTCGACGGCGTTTTGCCCGTCCCTATGGCCCAGACAGGCTCATAGGCAACAACCGTATTGGCCGCTGTACTGCTGCTTGGTAACGAATCCCGTAACTGCCCCAAAACCACGTCAGCAGTTTTGCCTGCCGTTCGTTCGCTGTCACTTTCTCCTATGCAAACAATCGCAATAAGCCCCGCACTATGGACTGCTTGCGCTTTATCCTTGACCAGAGAGCTGGATTCGCCGTGATCTGCTCGCCGTTCTGAGTGACCGACAATAATATAACCCGCGCCAGCGTCGGCAAGCATCTCCGCCGAAATGTCCCCGGTATGAGCGCCTGTTTTCTTGGCATGGCAATCCTGTGCGCCAATGGCAACGTGCGCGCTTTGCGGGTTCGCAAAGGACGAAATCAGTGTGAAAGGCGGGCAAAGTAAAATATCGCAGTCTGCCGTTGACCCTGATCTGATAAGGGTTTCCAAGGCCTCAAGCTCTGATTGACTTGAGAGCGTACCATTCATTTTCCAGTTTCCAGCGACTAGCGCTTTGGGCTTATTCATTGGGGAAATCACCTCTTTTGAGTGTTTCTTTTGTAAAGAACGCTTAACAAATATTCGTTAATCGCGCCAGCTTGGAAATTCTGGATTTCAGATGTTGCGACCTACGGCTTGCATGCTTATGATGCGCGCCCTATAGGGTACCCCGGCGCGGCTGTTATAGTCCGCAGTAAAAATGAACATAAAATATCGACAGGAGCGGGACGCATGCTGCTTAAACTGCGTAGCGGACAAAATAATTTCTTTGTAACGATCTTGCTGGGACTGTTGATCGGTTCTTTTGCCGTATTTGGCATTGGCTCAAACATTCTAACAGGTGGCAGCCAAAATGTTGCCACGGTCGGCGATACAGTGGTGCCTGCCCAACGCTATTATTCACGGGTGCAAACTCGGGCACAAGCATTGCAAACACAGTTTGGTGGACAATTCTCCACGCAGGAAATTATTCGCCTGATGGGTTTGAAAGAACAAATTCTTCAACAGATGATTGCCGAAGCCGCCGTGCGTGAGCATTTGTCGTCGCTTGGCCTTAGAGCTGGCAATAGTGAAGTCCGCGATGAATTGGCGACTTACGAAGGCTTTATTCTGCCTGACGGCTCCGTAAGCAAAGACATGGTTCTGACCGCCCTGAATAGAACAGGTTTAAGCCGCACCGATTTTATGAAAGAAATCCGGGAAGGCATATCTCGCCGCCATCTGTTGCAGAGTTTTGTTTCCGAAAAGGCTGTTCCAAAACAGTTTGCTGAGGCCCTCTATGTTTGGCAAGCTGAGCGCCGCATGGCTACCATGATCAATATAGAAGCCTCTGATATCACCGATATTACAGCCCCTACGCCTGAGGAATTGCTGGAATGGTTTGAAGACCATAGGGGATCGTATCGCACCGAAGAGAGACGTTCCTATCGTTATATCCTTGTCTCGCCTCAGCAGTTCCTTAGCAATATGGAATTGTCAGAAGAAGATATCGTCAATGAATATAACAGCCGCTCTGCTGAATTTATCAAACCGGAACGACGCGGTCTCCAGCAAGTTAGTTTTTCTGACCGCCCTGCCGCCGACGCATTTTTGATAGCGCTGCAATCCGGCGCTGATTTTGTCGAAGCCGGAGCGTCCGTTACAGACTATAAGGCTGAGGAAATTGAACTCGGTGATTTTGCCAAGTCCGAAGTGGCCGAAGAATACGACGATGCCACTGCTGAGGCGATATTTGCCCTTACGGAAGGGGGCGTTACCAGCCCACTTAAAACTTTTAATGGTTGGAATATTTTCAAAGTTGCGTCGATCACGGCTGCTGTTGAGACCAGCCTTGAAGAAGCCCGCAGCAAAATTGAAGCGGATTTGAAAGGCCTCGATTCTGTCGACGAGATGTACCGGGCCATCAACACAGTTTCTGATGTATTGAGCGAAGAAACATCACTGGATATCATTGCCGGGAAAGTCAATTTACCGCTCGCTACAGTTACTGAAGTTAATGCAAAGGGAATCAATGCATCTGGGGCAGTGTCAGTGACTCAGCAAAATGAAGCCACTATATTACGGGACGCTTTTTCCAAAGAACTCGGCAGTGAAGCAAACATGACAGATCTGGATCCTACAGACAGCGAAAAAGGCCTCTACCTGATGGAGTTGACCAATATTACGGCCTCAACTGAACGCCCGTATGAAGACGTCAAAGCCGACGTGGAAGATGCTTGGTTCGCAGCCAAGAGAATTGAGAAATCTGCCGGGATCGCAGCTTCTGTCAAAGAACGGCTAATGGCAGGTGATGATCCTGAGGCGGTCGCTCTTGCCTTTGGAGGAACATCTTTTTCTGCAAAGAATGTGTCTCGTACCTCAGACACGAATTCAAGCCTGTCATCCAATATTAGAAAGCTTATTTTTGACCTAAAAGACGACGACATTGATTTCGAACGCGCAGCAGATGGAAACGGGTATGTTGTTGTTAGGGTAGATAAAATAACGCCAGGGGACGCAACCTTGCAGCCTGGCGCTGTCGAAAAGCTATTGGCGTCGCTGAACGGTGAAATGGTCAATGAAGTTTTTGAGCAATATCAGGCCTACCTGCTGAACCTCTATGACCCAATCCCAAACAGAGCTCTTGTTGAGAGCCTGTTTACCGAGAGCGCTCAGCAATAGGACTTTAGGGCTATGGATGAATTTGTCAGGCGCTACCAGGCGGGCGAAGCTCAGGTAGTATCAAATACCATCGTGGCCGATCTTGATACGCCCGTCTCGGCATATTTAAAACTGGCTGCAAATGAAGCTTATAGTTTTTTGCTCGAATCTGTGGAAGGCGGCGAAACACGGGGGCGCTATTCCATCATCGGCGTGCGCCCCGATATAATCTGGAAAAACCAGGATAATATCACCCGGATTTGCCGCAACGCTGACCAAATCGGCGAAAATACATACGAGATTGTGGAAAATGCGCCGCTTGACGCGCTTCGCAACCTGCTTGCGGAAAGCGCTATAGATCTGCCCTACCCTTTGCCGCCCATGGCTGCTGGCCTTGTTGGATACATGGCCTATGATATGGTCCGCCAAATGGAGACCTTGCCGGAAGCAAAGCCTGATCCCCTTGGACTAGCGACTTCCATATTTGTAAGGCCGACAGTTATGGCCATATTTGACGGGGTAACAAATCTTATCACGCTGGTAACGCCAGTACGTCCGGATGCTGCAATTGACGCCGAATTGGCACACGCACAAGCAGAGAAGCGACTAGACGCCATGCTGGACCGGCTTGATGCCCCAATGCCATTGTCGCCGTCCATAGCCGCGCCCGACATGTCAGGCGCTGTTTCCAATACCAGCAAACAGACATTTTTCGACATGGTAGGCAAGGCCCAGCAATATATTATGGCTGGCGATATATTTCAGGTGGTTTTAAGCCAGCGTTTCTCGATGCCCTTCGAATTGCCTGCCTTTTCGCTCTACCGCGCCCTACGCCGCACCAATCCTTCGCCGTTCATGTATCATATAGCCTTCGAAGACTTTGCCATTGTTGGCTCAAGCCCCGAAATTCTTGTTCGATTGCGCGACAAGGAAATCACCATACGGCCGATAGCAGGGACCCGAAAACGCGGGGAAAACCCTGCTGAAGATAAGGTTTTGGCGGCCGATTTACTTTCAGATCAGAAGGAATTGTCCGAGCATTTGATGCTGCTTGATCTGGGGCGTAATGACGTCGGGCGTGTTGCAAAACCCGGCTCGGTTAAAGTAACCGCGCGCGAAACCATCGAGCTATATTCGCATGTTATGCATATCGTATCCAATGTGGTGGGCGAAATTGCCCCTGAATTCGATGCCATCGACGCGCTGTCTGCCGGTTTTCCTGCGGGAACAGTGTCCGGGGCCCCAAAAATACGGGCGATGGAAATAATAGACGAACTAGAGGTCGACGCACGCGGCCCCTATGCTGGCAGCGTGGGTTATTTCAGTGCTGGTGGGGCAATGGACACGGCAATAGTGCTGAGAACTGCCATCGTGAAAGACGGTATTATGCACGTGCAGGCAGGAGCTGGCATTGTCGCAGATAGTGATCCTGAATCCGAGTATGAAGAATGCCACAACAAAGCCCGTGCGCTTATTGTAGCCGCCAAAGAAGCGTTCCGTTTTGCAGGTTCAAATCGGGGTTAAGGCGCAGACGCCCTAAGGCCAGCTAATGCTTTTTTATGGTCTTTAGCTTGTGTTATTAATTGACTGACAGGCACCAGTGTATATTTGCGTTTGTCCAGCCCTGCTGACCAAAATTGAATAGCCTTCAAGGTTTCGCTATAAGGGTGGCCAATGGCAATAGCATAACCTCGTTTGTGGGCAATCTGCGTAGTTTTTTCCAACTGGGCCAAAATAGCCGGCACAGATCGTTTATTATCAAGAAAAATATCGCGCGCGATATGCGGTACGCCAGTGGCCGTTGCCGCGCGCATAGCAATGCTTTTCGGCGATGTTAGACTGTCGACAAACAAGTAACCCTGTTTCCGCAAGCCCACCATCACGCGCACCATCAAACCTGGATTTTCGGTAAGGGCGCTGCCCATATGGTTATTGATGCCAACAAAGCCATCAAACCGGCTCAAGTTCCAGGCAATCCGGCGCTCAAATTCCTCTGAAGGCAGCCCCGACATCAAGGCGTTTGGGCCCGGGTCTTGCCGTTTATCTTTTGGCTCCATCGGTAAGTGCACCATAATTTCGTGGCCGCGGCTACGAAGCCTCTTCACTTGTGACGGCAGATCCTTGGCATAGGGCAAAAACGATAGCGTTAACGGGCCATCAATCGCCATAAGTTGGCGGCTCATATCCAGATTTAAGCCCAAATCATCAATGATAATTGCTATGTGTGCAGTATCAGTTTCAGACCAGTTGGCCGCAAACTTACGCCACGCAGGCTCAGTAGTTGCCACTGGAACCAGTGCGTCCAAATTTTCCAATTCAATTGCGATTGCACCGTCAGAAGCTTCTAAAATGGTCTGAATTTTTTCATTGGAAATCTGTATCTGGTTGTCAGAAATCTGTACTTCGTTTTCAGAAACCTGCATAATTGGCCCCTTGTCCAAAGGCTCATTATTAATCACAAGGTATATCATAGCCAAAAGTAACATTGATACGACAATGCCATAGCCCCAAAGGCCTGCCTTTTTTATCCCGTGCCACTGTTTTTTCACAGCCTCAGTGTCTTTGATGATATCAAAGGATTTGTCAGGCATTTCTACTTCGTTTTCAATCACACAAACTAACTTCACTTTTTGATGGTTATTACCCGATAATCCCAGTCCGCCATTGACAATTACAGGGAAAATCGCATTGTCCATCCTTACCTACTAATCATACGGTTGAACCAATGTATATCCTGATCGACAACTACGACAGCTTTACCTACAATTTATATCATTACCTGGTGGATTTGGGTGCCGATGTTGAGGTTTGGCGCAATGACCAAATTACAGTAGCCGGGATTTTGGACAAAAGCCCCCAAGGCATCATTGTCAGCCCCGGGCCCTGCACGCCCAACGAAGCAGGCATCTGTTTGGAGCTGGTAATGGCCGTAAAAGACAAGATGCCTCTGCTGGGCGTATGCCTTGGCCATCAGTCGATCGCTCAAGCCTTCGGCGGCGATATTGTGCGTGCGGCAAAGGTTATGCACGGTAAAACCAGCCCAATCACACATGATGGCACAGGTATTTTTGCAGATATTCCTTCGCCCTTTACCGCCACACGCTATCATTCGCTGATTGTTGATGCTGCTACGATGCCAGACTGTTTCACTGTAACCGCCGAAACAGCGGACGGCCTTGTTATGGGCTTAAAACACAATGACTATGAATTGTACGGAGTTCAATTCCACCCCGAAAGCATAGCATCTGAACACGGGCATAAACTGCTGAAAAATTTCTTGACGGTGTGTGAGGTTAAGGCAAGCTGTCATGTCTGACCTGCGGCCAACCCTTGCAAAACTCGCTGATGGCGCGTGTCTAAGCCAAGCAGAGGCCGAAGACGCCTTTGATATCATCATGTCTGGTGCATCCGATTTGGCACAGATGGCTGCATTTATCATGGCCCTGCGCGTTCGCGGCGAAACAATCGACGAAATTGTAGGCGGAGCCAAAGTATTAAGGGCCAAAGCAACAAAGTTGAACAGCCCAGCAGGTACTGTTGATACGTGCGGCACAGGCGGGGACGGCATTGGCACCTATAACATATCAACGGCAGCAGCCATTGTCGCTGCGGCGGCCGGTGCCACTGTCGCCAAACATGGAAATCGTTCGGTTTCTTCAAAATCTGGTTCGGCGGATGTGCTGGTGGCGCTTGGTGCAAACATCGAAATTAGTGCTGCCGCCAACGAACAAAGTCTGCGCGATCACAATTTTGCTTTTATGTTTGCGCCCGCCCACCATAAAGCCATGCGCCACGTGGCGGCGGCCAGAGGATCTCTTCAGCTACGAACTATATTTAACCTGCTAGGGCCGCTGGCAAATCCGGCACATAGTAAACGCCAAATACTTGGTGTTTTTGACAAAAAATGGGTTCGGCCAATGGCCGAGGTATTGGCCAAGCTTGGCAGTGAGCATGTTTGGGTCGTGCATGGCAGCGACGGGCTTGACGAAATAACCAATACTGGCGACACCTATGTTGCCGAGCTCAAAGATGGCCAGATCACCGAATTTACGGTTAATCCCGCAGATGTTGGCTTGGCCCTTTCGAGCCTCGACGATCTCAAAGGCGGAGATGCCGAACAGAACGCTGCTGCCATCAAGGCGCTCTTGGCTGGGCACAGATCAGCCTACCGCGATATTGTTCTTATGAATACGGGCGCTGCATTGCTTGTTGCGGGGGCAGTGGAAACGTTCAGCGCAGGTGTGAAACGTGCCGCTGAGGCGATTGATAGCGGAGCCGCCGAAACAACGCTCAATGATTGGATATCATACACCAAAACATATGGCGGCGAGGTGAAGGATGCCTGATGTTCTGCGAGAAATTTGCGATTCCAAACGTGCACACATTTCCGCCAAAAAAGCACAGGTTTCGCACAGTGCGCAAATCGAGTGTGCAAGGGCAGCCAAACCGCCACGTGGCTTTATAAAAGCGTTGCAGGAAAAACGGAATACAGGCAACTATGGGTTCATATGCGAGATCAAAAAAGCCAGCCCCTCCAAAGGTTTAATCCGCCCAAACGATTTTGACCCGCCTGCCCTTGCCGCCGCCTATGAACGCGGCGGTGCAGCTTGCCTGTCCGTTTTGACTGATGAGCCCTACTTCCAGGGGTGCGATGATTATCTGGTTCAAGCCTCAAATGCTGTGAGTATCCCCATATTAAGAAAAGACTTCATGGTTGACCCCTATCAGGTTGCCGAAGCCCGCGCGCTGGGTGCCGACTGTATTTTGCTGATCCTCGCCGCGCTTGACTGTGCTCAAGCCAATGAATTGGAAAGTGCCGCCCATGAATTTGGTATGGATGTCTTGATTGAAGTTCACGACAAAAATGAGCTAAACCGCGCGTTAGCGATGAAATCACGGCTGATTGGTATCAATAACCGCAATCTTAAAACTATGGAGGTTTCCCTGAAAAATACGCTGGAATTAACGCCAATCATACCGTCGAGCTATGTTATTATTGCTGAATCCGGCCTGGCTAGCCGCGCTGATCTCAGGGCCTGCGAGGCCGTTGGTGCCAATTGTTTCTTGATCGGCGAGACCTTCATGCGCCAAACTGATGTTGAACAGGCCGTAAAAGCTTTCCAGAAAGATGCCGCATGAACAAATTAACCCATATTGATAAAACTGGTGCTGCCCATATGGTGGATGTTGGCGCAAAAACCCATACCGAACGCTGCGCTGTTGCTGAAGCAATCGTTGAAATGCTACCCTCAACGCTGCAACTAATTCTGGATGGAGCCCTGCCCAAAGGGGATGTGCTGGCGGCAGTGAGGCTCGCCGGGATAATGGCTGCCAAAAAAACCAGTGATTTAATCCCTCTTTGCCATCCTCTACCCATTACCAGCGCAAAAATTCTGGTCGAACCACACAGCGAACGCGCCCTTCGCATCGAAGCCACTGTCAAGGTTAGTGGCCCTACTGGTGTTGAAATGGAAGCCCTAACCGCTGTGTCTGTTGCCGCTCTCACCCTATATGATATGGCCAAGGCTGTTGATAAAGCTATAGTCATCACTGGGACACGCCTTTTATTAAAGCAAGGTGGTAAGTCTGGCCTTTACCGAGTTGAAAATAAATGATTTCTGTTGAAGAAGCTTTTGAACGTATCGTTGCAGCAGCAAGCCCATTACCTACGGAACGCCTTGCGGTCGCCGATTGCAGTGGACGAGTGCTTGCTGGGGCAATCAGGGCTAGAAGATCACAGCCGGGGTGTGATTCTTCAGCCATGGACGGCTATGCGCTAAAGAGCGCCGATTTAACTGGCAAGACAACCAACTTCAAGCTGGTTGGGGAAAGCGCGGCGGGAACACCCTTCGGCGGTTCTGTTTCCTCAGGGGAAGCTGTGCGTATTTTTACAGGTGCAGCGGTTCCAAGCGGCGCCGACCAAGTTGTTATTCAGGAAAATACCGGGCCGATTGAAGGCGGAATTTTCACCGACGAACCTTCGAATTTAGGGAAAAACATTCGTTTGGCCGGGAACGATTTTGCCAATAAACAAATAGTCTTGGATGCTGGGAGCTATTTAAGCGCACGCTCCTTGGGGCTTGCTGCCAGCGCAGGCCATAGTCATTTAATGGTCAACCGCGCTCCCACTGTTGCGCTGCTCGCAACTGGCGACGAGTTAGTGTCCCCCGATTCCAAGGTATTTTTGCCCCATGAAACTGTAAACAGCACAATCCCGCAATTGCAGGCAATGCTGGGCGAAATCGGGGTCAAAGCGATGGATCTCGGTCAGGCTGGCGATACAGTTAAAAGCCTTAGAGCCAGTATCAAATCCGGCAAAGACGCAAATATTTTAGTGACGGTTGGCGGAGCATCTGTTGGTGATCGTGATTTCATGCAACAGGCCCTTGCCGAGGAAGGCATGAAGCTCGATTTCTGGAAAGTAAGCATGAGGCCAGGAAAACCTCTGATTTATGGGCGTCGTGGGCAACAACATATTCTGGGCCTGCCCGGCAACCCAGTGTCCGCCTTTGTCTGCGCTTTGATCTTTCTGCGGCCACTCGTCGACCAGCTTATGGGCCGACCTGCTCCGCTGCCTACTGGAATTATGGTGCCAACAGCTACGGATTTAGTGAAAAATGGACCGCGACAGCACTATGTTCGCGCGCGTTTGATAGGCGAACCGGGCGCGCGCTGTGCTGACCCTGCTGTTTCCCAAGATAGCAGCCAACTAAGTGTATTGGCGGAGTGTGACGGCCTTATCGTGCGCGCACCAAATGCCTCTATGCTCAAAGCTGGGTCCCCTGTACCGTTCATTCCTTTCTGAATTATTGCCTGCCTCATTTGCCGTGTGTTCCTTACGTTGGTCATACAATGCTTGACAATTGTCCAAAAGGTGAACTAAAAGAGAACATATAGAAAACACACCTCGGAGAGAGTCATGCTTACTGCAAAACAGCAACAACTTTTGATGTTTGTTCAGGAACGCCTTTCGAACAATGGTATATCCCCCTCGTTTGATGAGATGAAGGATGCGCTCGGCCTTAAATCCAAATCTGGCGTACACCGGCTTATTAATGCGCTTGAAGAACGGGGTTTCATCCGCCGCATGGCAAATCGGGCACGGGCGCTTGAGGTTGTTAAATTGCCTGAACTACAGACTTCCGCCGCTGAAGATAATGTTATTTCCGGTAGTTTTGGCTCCGATTCAGTGCAGAGACCGGACATAAACACCAATACAGTTGAAATTCCACTGCACGGCCGTATTGCGGCTGGTACTCCCGTTGAAGCGCTTGAGCGTAGAGATAGCTTTGTTGCTATTCCGCAAGGTATGCTGGGACGCGGAGACTGTTACGCGTTGGAAATATCAGGTGATTCCATGATCGAATTAGGCATCATGGACGGAGATACCGTTGTCATTGAAAGTGGTAATAACGCGCGGGATGGCGATGTAGTGGTTGCTTTAGTTGATCGCGAGGAAGCAACGTTGAAAACGCTGCGCAGGGACGGGGCAACTGTCGCGCTGATCCCAGCCAATAGAGAGTATGAAACCCAAGTATACGACGCTAACCGGGTACAGTTGCAAGGTCGTCTGGTTGGTTTGTTGCGCCAATATCATTAACGGATACTGACTATATAGTCTTTCTATCTGATTTTTGCTCAGTTTGCGCTTAAATGCCACGCAGGATTTGCCAGAAAGCTGGCGGGGAGCAGTCGTGCCCGTTTTGGTCTGATGGGGAATTTATATTTGGAACCACTATAGATCCTGCGCATGGATTTTAGGATTACTCCATAATACATGGGGCTTGCCGGTGGGCGACAGGACGATTCCCACAGGCCCTCTTTCGGCTAATTCTTCTTGAGTTAATATTAAGCTGGCATTTTTGCAGTAGCGACGATATCGGCGATGAATAATGACAATGTCGCCTCCTGCACAAGCGTCTCTTAGCGCGCTCAACCCTAAGACTTCTGTTAGATAGACGTGTGCGGGTAATGTATATCGACGGGCACTGCTACTCGTTTTTTTTTCCAGTTTTTCCGAAGCGTCGTATGGATCAAGGCCCCAATATTGACGCCACGCGCGGGAACGAAAAGATATTTTACGCCCCCCTGATATTGACATTTGGTTCCCATCATACACGGCAACAATTTTGCCAGACTGGGATATAAGTACAGAAGGAACCACCTTCGTGGGCATGGCAAAAGCGAGGAGCACAGCTGTGGCAGATATCGTTATTACAAATTTAGACCGAAAAATTATGATCAATACAAAAGCAAATATGAGCAGAAAAAATGAAAACTCTGTCAGCGGCAAAGTGCGCACTGTGGAAAACGTAAGCCCTCCGACAAGGTTTGCCACCATCAAGATGGCATCCAAACAAAATTGCAGCGGCCATGCTACCAACCAGATCAGATTAAATACGCTGAGCACAAGGCTTAACAGCAACAGAGGCATCACTACCAGGCTGATCAGCGGTAATACAGCCATATTTGCAAGAATTCCGACCACAGAAACCGCTTGAAAATGATACAAGGCCACCGGCGCAATAGAAATTTGAGCAACCAGGCTCGTCATAGCTATCAGCCCCATATATCTCAATATTCGCTGGACAAAACTTGGCTTCTCCGCTTTTTGCGTTGGTACCTTATGGTTTTGCCAAAGCTCGAAAAAGGCAACCAAGCCCGCAGTGGCAGCAAAGGACATCTGAAAACCAACGGTAAGGGCGGCCTGAGGGGACAATACCAAGACAATGAATGCCGCAATTGCTACACTGCGTAGCGACACTACCTTTCTATCGGTTAGTATCGCGAGCATAGCAACGCTTACCATAATGAATGCCCGGATTGTTGCTGTGCTGCTGCCTGAAAGCGCCAGATACAGCGCAGCAACCAGCCAAGCCGGCAAAACAGCGAGCTTCCTGGGCATAATGCGTAACGCTACTGCAGGAACCGCTGCAAATAATAATTCAAATATAAAAAAGGCAAAAGCCGATACAATGCCCATATGTAAACCCGATATCGCCAACAAATGGGACAGCCCTGATCTACGCAAGTCCTCTGCGGTCCTATCAGAAATGTTATTCCTATATCCTACTGAAAGCGCGACAGCCAATGCCCCCGCTTGCCCGTCAATTTCAGACAATAAATTATTCGCGAGCCCTGCACGAATAGCACCTAACCGAATAGCAAAGCGACCACTTCCGAACGGTGCTCTACTGTCCAGACGGATAGCAGACGTGGAAAAACCATTGGCTATAATGCCTTGGAAACGGGCGTTACGGCTAAAATCATACCCCCCTGGTATGATTGCACGGCCTAATGGTTCAATTACGGCATCAAAATGCACCCATGATCCAACGGCAATATTGGGGTCAATATGTGTCCTTACTGCAAACCGGTAGCGTTTTAATTCTATACTGTCATCACTTGCGGTTAGGAGGATAAGCCTCGTTGCTTTTCCAGGTCGATAGTCTAACGTCTCAACAATACCTAACGCATGAATAAACTGGGTATCAGTGACGAGCGCCTCTTGGGGGGTAGGCGTGTGAATTGCCGTGATCAACCCTGCAATGCCGATAAGAAATACACCTAATGCAAAAAACCTTGCTGCGGATATCAGCCGTATAAGTATCAGCGAAGAAAAAAGCGCACCTATACCTATACCAACAGAAATATTTGGATAAATGGTAAATATTGCGCAGCTTGAACCAAATATTACTGCCAGCAAAATTAGCTGCCATTCGGGATGTTTTGCTGTTTTTGGGAGCCAGAGAAAGTTTAACGCAATCAATTTGAAAACCTTAGTGCGCATACCTTTGCATTTCCCATGGCTATACCGGTCATGCCCTCTATGAGGGTGAAACCTAGACCATAAAGGTTGTTTTAGGCAAGTTTAGTATCACTGCATAATTGTGTTCTGAACGGACATATGATAGAAACCCACCGTGACCCCCACAACAGCACATCCCAACGTCGGTGCTGGTAATTTTGTATCTTTAAAAAGGACTAGTTTCTGAGCATGACAAATGACATGCCCCTTACTGTAACGCGTTTTGCGCCTTCACCAACCGGGTTCCTCCATATTGGCGGGGCTCGTACTGCATTATACAACTGGCTCTTTGCTCGTTCCAGAGGAGGAAAGTTCCTTCTCCGCATCGAAGACACCGACTTAAAACGCTCCAGCCAGGAAGCTGTTGATGCGATTTTTGCGGGCCTAAAGTGGTTGGGCCTCGATTGGGACGGTGACGCTGTAAGCCAGATTTCAAGGGCCGACCGCCACAGAGAAATAGCTGAGACCATGCTCGCCAAGGGCGACGCCTACAAATGTTTTTGTACCGCCGAAGAATTGGCGCTGCTGCGCGCAGAAGCTCGGGCCGCAGCCAAGCCTTTCCGGGGCGATATCTGGCGGGACAAACAACATGAAGCGCCGAGTGATGCACCCTATTCCATCCGCATTAAAATGCCGCGCGGCGGCGCAACGACCATAGCCGATCAAGTCCAGGGCGAAGTCACAGTCCAGAACAGCGAACTGGACGATATGATCATTCTTCGGTCTGATGGTACGCCAACCTATATGCTGGCTGTAGTTGTGGACGATCATGACATGGCCGTCACGCATATCGTGCGCGGCGATGATCATTTGAATAATGCGTTCCGGCAGATACCTATTTACAAAGCGATGAACTGGGATCTACCAATTTATGCCCATATTCCCTTAATCCACGGCCCTGACGGGAAAAAACTTTCGAAGAGGCATGGAGCTCTTGCTGTTGATGCCTATAAGGATATGGGATTTTTGCCTGAGGCAATGCGGAACTATTTGCTGCGCCTGGGCTGGAGCCACGGGGATGACGAGATTATTTCTACAGAAGAAGCCATCAAGTGGTTTAACTTTGAGAATATTGGCAGAGGCCCTGCCCGCTTTGATTTTGACAAGATTGACAGTCTGAATAGCCATTATTTACGTAGACTAAACGCCGCAGAGCTCTTGCCTTTTGTGCAAATCGAACTAGAAAAACACATTGAACATAAATTGGTTGATACTGAAAAAACACGATTGATGATGGCGCTGCCTAGTTTGGCAGAACGCGCAAAACGCATGCCCGAAATTATTGAGAGTGCAGTGCTTTTTTGTAATATAAGGCCGCTAAAGCTTACTGAAAAGGCTGCCAGAGAAATCATTGATGATGTTCGCCTTCTATTGGCGGGCGTCGCTAACGAACTGGAGGCTTTGACAACTTGGAATTCTGAGGACATCAAGCACTCCATAATGTCTTTTGCTGAAGCGAAGGATTTGAAACCGGGCAAATTGATGCAGCCCATGCGAGCCGCTGTAACTGGAGGAAAACAGTCTGGCGACTTGGCAGAGACCCTGGAAATATTAGGCCGGGTAGAATCGATCGCGCGGCTGCGCGATCAGGCTGCAGCATAAGACCCTAGCTCGCATGTTTGCGGGTAGACATTTTTTGAAAGGAGTATGGACCATGTCAAATGACCCATTGAAATTAACAGGAAACGGTGTGGATGTTGAGCTTCCCACCATGGAAGGGTCCGTCGGTCCAGATGTGATAGATATTCGCAAGCTTTACGCACAAACCGGTAAATTCACATTTGATCCAGGCTTTACTTCTACGGCAAGCTGCGAGTCTAAAATTACCTATATCGACGGTGATAAGGGTGAACTCCAATATCGCGGGTATCCAATTGAACAATTAGCCGAGCACAGCGATTATATGGAGGTTTGTTATCTTCTTCTGTTTGGTGAACTGCCAAGCAAAATGGAAAAGGCCAAGTTTGTCAGGGATATCACCAACCATACGATGGTGCACGAGCAGCTACACCGTTTTTTCAGTGGATTTAGGCGCGACGCTCACCCAATGGCCGTTATGGTGGGTGTGATGGGTGCCTTGGCAGCATTCTATCACGATAGTACTGATATTAATGACCCGCATCAGCGGATGGTCGCCAGTTATCGGCTTATCGCCAAAATCCCAACAATTGCTGCAATGGCGTACAAATATTCAGTTGGTCAACCCTTTGTATATCCATTGAATCACCTAAGTTACGCAGGGAACTTCTTGAACATGATGTTTTCTGTTCCTGCTGTTGACTATGTGATTAGCCCAACCCTTGAGCGTGCTATGGATCTAATTTTCATCCTGCATGCCGATCATGAACAAAACGCTTCTACATCTACTGTGCGGCTTGCTGGTTCGTCAGGCGCTAACCCTTTTGCCTGTATCGCTGCTGGTATTGCGTGCCTATGGGGCCCTGCCCACGGCGGCGCAAATGAAGCTTGCCTCAATATGCTGGAAGAAATTGCAACAGTTGATCGTATCCCTGAGTTTGTTGCTCGCGCAAAGGACCGCGACGATCCATTCCGTCTGATGGGTTTTGGTCACCGAGTTTACAAGAACTTTGACCCTCGGGCCACGGTTATGCGCGATACAGCCCATAAAGTACTTGAGGAACTGGGCGTCGATGATCCGCTTTTTGATGTAGCTATGGAATTGGAAAAAATTGCTCTTGAGGATGAGTATTTTGTTTCCAAAAAACTATATCCAAATGTGGATTTCTATTCCGGGATTATCCTGCGCGCGATGGGCTTTCCAACCAGTATGTTTACAGTATTATTTGCACTGGCTCGGACTTCAGGCTGGATTTCACAGTGGAAAGAGATGGCGGAGGACCCGACGCAAAAGATTGGTCGCCCACGCCAATTATATACCGGAGCGCCCGCGCGTGACTATGTAGACATCTCTGAACGCTAATTTAGGCCAGACTTAGATACAAAAATAGCCAGCATTAGCTGGCTATTTTTTTACTGTTGATTGGCATTCTGGTGTTCCAGTATCAGGACAGCCCTTCAGCATTGTGTTGGAATCACTCAGCGCCAAGCATAGCGGTTAACTTGGCCTGAGCGACAATAGCGCCGTTTACGGTTGCCTCAGCGTCAAATTTCCAAACCGCACCACCACCACGGGTTTTGGTGAGCTTCAGATTAAGCTGATCACCGGGCACGACGGGCTGACGAAATTTGGCACCGTCTATAGCCATGAAATATACGACTTTTCCTTTGGCCTCTTCCCCCAAAAAATCGATAGCCAAAACGCCTGCGGTTTGTGCCATGGCTTCAAGGATCAAAACACCTGGCATAACTGGTTTTTTGGGAAAATGACCCTGGAAAAACTGTTCATTGATGGTCACATTTTTGATGCCGACGGCGGTTTCGCCCTTAACAACATCAATGACTTTATCAATCAGCAGGAAGGGATACCTATGCGGTATCGCTTCCATTATCTGTGCAATATCAAATTCCATGATATCAAAAATATGTTCTAATTGCCGGGAGCTGGTGCTGGAGCCGCTGCGGGAGCCGCCTTTTTGGGCAATTTAGTGAGAGTAACCGACGGTGTTTCCACGTCTAATAGTTCGATAAATTCGGTGGTTACATCAAGGCCTGCAGCGCTTCCCATAACCAAACGCTTAGGCAAAATAATTTGCGCCTTTCTGTCGCTCAGTATCTTCCGTACCACGGGTTGACGACCGCGTTCTACCTGAACCAACGCCTCTTGCCGAAGCTGATCGAATGTATATTCCAAATACTGAAGTTCTTGCTGGAAACGCACATAGGTGGCTTCCAGCTTCTTTTTATCTTCTTCGTATTTGTCATTTCCGATGATCGATTTTTTATTTTCCAACTCGGCAAGCTGTTGCTCAATTTGTCCGCCGCGTGCAATAAACTGGCGACGTTGAACAATTTGTTCGCGAATTTCAGTCGTCTGAAGATTAAAATCTTTGTAAGAGGCTGCCTCACGTTCAACGCGTTCGTTATCCACGATCAAAATTTGCGCTGAAACAGCGGTAGCGAGGCCTGCTGTGGCCAAAACTGCAATTGCAGCAGTGCGAAGTGTCTTAATAAAAGCCATCGTCTTTTCCCAATTCCCTATGAATTATCTAAAATGTCGTGCCAACGTTAAACTGAAGAGTTTGCGGCCTATCACCCAATTGTTTTTTGAGTGTTTTAGCCAGATCAATGCGGAACGGCCCAAATGGTGATTGCCATGAAAATCCTATGCCAATCGCGATCCGCGGTGAAGGAGAATTACCCGCCAAACAATTTGTATCATGATTAAACTCGATTGTATTGTCGGCTTGGAATGCATCATACTCTGTAAGCGAGAAAGTACATTCGGCCAGCTCTTCCTGCGCACGGAACAAAGACCCTACATCGACAAACGCCGATGCATTGATCCCGCTTTCAAGCGCCAGATCTCCAAGAGGGAAAAAGAGTTCCCCGCGAGCGATGTAAAAAGCAGTACCGCCGAGCGAGCCTGTTGACGAATTCGAGCCGCCATTAAAATCACGTGGCCCAATACCCGATGTATCGAACCCACGCATGCGAGGTCCACCAATATAGAATTTATCATTCAGCCTAACATCCTGGCCAAGTCCAAGGATTAATCCTGCTTCACCGCCCAAACGGAAAGTCCAGCCCGCAAACGGTGTCCAGTAATTGTCAAAATTGATTCTGTTTCTCAAATAGCGAACATCACCGCCCAGGCCAGCAAAATCCTGGTGGAAATAGAAGGAATTACCGCGAGTGGGCCGAATGATGCTGTTCCGCGTATCGAAGCCAACAGAATATCCGACAATCGACTGATAGCGTTTACCCAGCGATTCACGGAACGCCCTTGAAAAGGCTGCCTCCGTTTGTTCTGCAATGGTGGGCTGGCTCTGTCCATCAGCGGAAAAATCGCTGCTTTCAATACTGCCCGATCCATTTGTATCATACTGGTTCAGTAAATCTTGTTGCACCTCGGGGTCACCATTGGTGAAATTATTCTGCAAATTAGACAAGAATGAGTTGAATTGTCCGTTCGTGAAGCTGTCTGGTGTGGTCACATTATCCTGACGCAGTGTATAGCGGGTCGATAAGGTCCAATATTCATTAAGTGCCATGCCAGCTCGCAACGAAAAGCCAAGCGACTTCGTATCAAACGCCGAGCCAAACTGTGAAGAATCCACGCGCCGGGCAAAAATATCAAAGCCCGCTGCTACCCTGCGTCCCAGGAAATAGGGTTCGGTGAAACCCAGGTCAATTTCCTGCCGCGTACCGGACAGTCGCAGGCCCAAGCGCAGATCTTGGCCTTTGCCTAACAGATTTCTTTCGCGGATAGAGAAATCAAAGATGAAGTTTTCGAGGCTGGAGAAACCCGCACCCAAGTTCAACTCACCAGTGGCCTGTTCTTCTACTTTAACGTCCAAAATAATGCGATCCGGTGTTGAGCCTTGCTGCTGCTCCACTTCGGCCTCGCGGAAGAAATTAAGCCGCTTCAGCCGATTTTCAGACCGTGTCACAAGCGCCGAATTAAAGGCATCGCCTTCTTGCAAACGGAATTCACGGCGCACAACCCTGTCCAGTGTACGTACGTTACCACGAATATTAATTCGCTCCACATAAACCCTGGGCGCGTCCAAGACCTTGAAGTTAATATTGATCGTACGTGTTTCTCGGTCGCGTTTAATTTGCGGACGCACATCCACAAAGGCGTACCCAAGCAAGCCCGCAGCATTGGTCAACGATTCGATCGTTTTTTCAATGGCCTCGGCGTTATATGTGCCACCCTCCCGCATGAGCAAGAAAGCTCTAAACAGCGCAGCGTTCACATCACGAATTTCGCTTTCAACTTCAATTTTGCCGAATTTATAGATTTCACCTTCATCGAGAGAAAAAGTAATGAAAAAGTTTTCACGGTCAGGCGTCAATTCTGACACAGCTGAAATGATTCGAAAATCTGCATAGCCCTGATTCAGGTAATTTTGCCTCAAGACCTGTTGGTCGTACGCCAGCCTGTCAGGATCGAAAGTATCATTTGATGTGAATATCTTCCACCAACGCGATTCCTTGGTGGCCAGAACATCGCGCAAATCACCATCACTAAAGTCGTTGTTGCCGATAAAATTAACACGGCTGACCTTGGTTTTTGGGCCTTCCTGTATTTCGAAAACTACATCAACCCGGTTTTGCTCAAGCTGAACTACTTTTGGCTCTATCGTTGCGGCAAAACGCCCCGAACCACGGTAAAGCTCTAACATCCGCTGGACATCTGCCCGCACTTTAGCCCGCGTAAAAATGGTTCGTGGGCGAATTCGAACCTCTTCGAACATTTTCTCGCGGTCGAGTTTTTTGTTTCCCTCAAAGACGATGCGGTTAATTATCGGGTTTTCCACCACCCGCACGATCAACGCCCCATTGTCTTCGGTAAATTCTACATCCGAAAACAGTCCCGTTCTGAACAAATTCTTGAGGCTGGTATCCAACAACTCAGGATCAAAGGGCTGGCCCGCAGCAACAACCAGATAGGACGCAACGGTTTCAGGCTCAACCCGCACGTTCCCTATCACGCTAATCTGGCGAATTATGGGTACCTGCTGTGTGGCCGCTGGCTGTTGAGCCATGACGGCCCCTGCTAGCGTTGCTCCCCCGAGTATGAGCGCAAATACACCGCGCACTATCAAACGCATCTTCATTAAACGCAACGTTTCTGCCCATTCTTATCGTTGGCACAATTGATATTGGCCCAGTTGTTATAAGCGCATTGGCGCATTGGCGGTGAAATTGGCCTAGAGTGCCATAGATTGCAAGTCATTCAGTGTCACTAACACCATAAAAATGAGCATTAAGGCTGCTCCAGCGATAAATCCGGCCTCCTGAGCCTTTTTAGAGAGCGGAGACCCCTTAATTGCCTCGAGACCGTAGAAGATCAAGTGCCCACCATCGAGAACGGGAATCGGCAACAAATTGACGATTCCTAAATTCAGCGACAAAAGAGCCAAAATCCAAATGAAATTTTGGAAGCTAATATTTGCTGCCTCTCCAACCATATTGGCGATACGGGCCGGGCCTCCCAGCTCCTTCACAGAGCGCACACCCAAAATCATCTGACCAAGGGTCGTAAACATAGTATCGGCCATCCGAACGGTTTGTCGGGTACCTTCCTGCATAGCGCCTAATAGGCCCAGGTCCAGCCTGACAGGGTTCGGCGCCCCAATACCCAAATATCCATATGGGTAACGATTGTCGAAGCGATCTTTAAAATATTTGGTCGCCAAGGTTACGTTTAATAATTTTGCTGCGCCTTCGCGCTCGATATCAATGGTAACATCCGCGCCTGGATACAGTCTCACCACCCCGCCAATATCAGAAAAACGATCAATATCATCATTATTGACTGCCAAAACCCTGTCGCCCGGTAGCATTCCCGCCTGCTCGGCAGGAGACCCAACCTCGACGGTTTTTACGACAGGTTCTGAAATGCCAATGCCATAATAGAAGTAGAAACCCGCAAAAACGAGAGCCGCTGCGATCAGATTGATGGCTGGTCCAGCAAAAACAATGAGCGCACGCTGCCACAAGGGTTTAAAATGCAAGCAATCAGCTTTATCCTTTTCGGACAAGCTATCGACAGTTTCACCTGGATTGCTGGCTACAGATGCATCGCCAAAAAACTTCACATATCCGCCCAGAGGAAAAGCACTTATCCGCCACCGGGTCCCGTTTTTATCGGTACGGCCAAATATTTCTTTACCTACTCCGATTGAAAAGGTCTCAATTCGCACCTTAAAAAGCCGCGCGACAATAAAGTGACCCCACTCATGGATAAATACTAAAACACTGAAACCGCCAATAAAAACGGCAATAGTGAACAAAATGCCCGGCCCGGAAGTTTCCATAATGAACCCTCTAACTTTATCGTCTTGATTGGCTAAGCACGGCTGTCGCGACTGCGCGTGCTTCCCTATCGATTTCCATAACATTCGCGATGGAATGTGGCGCTTTGATGTCGCATCGTGTCAGAGTTTCCTCTACCACTCGTGAAATATCCAAAAACCCAAGTTTCTCTGATAAAAAGGCTTCCACAGCGACTTCATTCGCAGCATTGAGAATAGCCGGAAATGCACCGCCTGCCAACATCGCATCGCGCGCCAAACGCAAGCAAGTAAACATTTCCAAATCAGGCTCTTCAAACGTCAGTGACCCTATATCAGCCAAATCCAGGCGTTTTGCTGGTGTTGCCATGCGTTCTGGCCAGGCAAGGCACGACGCAATTGGGATGCGCATATCTGGCGACCCCAACTGGGCGAGCGTGCTACCATCGATATATTCCACCATCGAGTGGACCACAGATTGAGGATGGATAAGTACATCTATCTGATTTTTGTTCACTGGAAAAAGGTGATAGGCTTCAATAACCTCCAGCCCTTTGTTCATCATCGTCGCAGAATCCACAGAAATCTTGGCTCCCATATCCCATTTGGGGTGGGCTACAGCTTCTGCTGGTTTGATCCCGCACAAACTGGCTGCTGAGCGTCCCAAAAACGGGCCACCTGAAGCCGTTAAAATTAGCCTGCTTACGGTTTGCGGTTGCTCGGCATTGAGAACCTGAAAGATTGCGTTATGCTCTGAATCAACAGGCAAAAGCCGGGCACCATATTTGGCGACCTCCTGCATCATCAAATCACCTGCGCAGACAAGGCATTCTTTGTTGGCAAGGGCTACAGTTGCCCCCCGCCGCACGGCTGCAAGAGCAGGCCTTAATCCAGCAGCCCCCACGATCGCCGCCATTACAATATCGGAAGGCCTGTTTGCTGCTTCTATAAGGGCATCGGTGCCGGCTCCACATTCGATGCCAGTGCCTGCCAGCGCTTGCTTTAAGTCATCAAATTTAGAATCCTGGCCGATAACAACAAACTTCGGCTTTAATTCCCGTGCAAGTTCGGCAAGCTCTTTCACTTTTTTGTGGGCAGTAATGACAACGACCTTGAACCGCTCTGGTGCCGCCCGCACGAGATCAATCGTGCTTAAGCCGACCGAGCCGGTCGCCCCTAATATCGTTAGCGTTTTGGCTTCAGCGGTCATTGTGGCACCGGTGCAAATATTAGACCCGGCAGCAGCCACAGAATAGTAGCAACTGCCGGTGCCACAAAAACAAGACCGTCCACCCGGTCTAATAGACCACCATGGCCAGGGATTAGCACGCCAGAGTCTTTAACATGAAAGTGGCGTTTAATGCCACTTTCCACCAAATCACCTGCTTGTGCCCAAACAGCAAGAAAGCCAGCGAAAATCAGCGGTATAGCTGGCGATGACCATACAGGGAACAGCAGTTGCAAAACAAAGCTGGCAGTGATGGTTAAGACCATACCGCCTATCAGGCCCGCCCATGTTTTCTTCGGGCTAATACTGGGTGCCAATTTCGCCCCACCAATCGCTTTTCCAAAAAAATATCCCCCCACATCTGTGGCCCAAACGATCAGAAATACCCACAAAACTGCCAGGCCTGAATCAACTGTCCTTAACCACCACAGCGATACAATTGGCGCTCCCACATATCCGACTCCGACAAAAAACCACCCCACAAGTCTAAAGGAAAACACCTTAAGGAGCACAGCGCCCAACAGCGAGATTGCGATCAAAGTTGGTAAAAGCTGCACTATTCCGGGCTTTGCCAACTCGCTCCAACCTACCAAGCCTATAATGATCAAGGCAAAAAGTGCAGGAAGACCTTTATGCTCTGAGGTCGTTAATTTTATCCATTCCCTTGCCATCAAAACGCCGCCAAGCATCAACAAAGCAGCAAACCACCAACCACCGGCCCAAACCGCTCCCAAGACGGGCGGTAACAGTAAGAGCGCAGAAACTACGCGCTGGAACAGGTTACTGGTCGTCCTTTTCGGCATAAAGAAGCTTTCGAAATTATTTATTGAGCGCTTTTGGTGACGGTAATTCCTGTTATGGACGTACCCCATACCGTCGTTCGCGCAGACAGTATGCGTCTACGGCAGATGCAAACTCCGCTTTATCAAAATCGGGCCACAGGGTATCGACAAACAAGAATTCGGTATAGGCGCACTGCCACAATAGAAAGTTCGATAACCGTTGTTCGCCGCTTGTGCGAATAATTAGGTCGGGATCAGGAATGTCGTGGGTATAGAGGGCAGACGAAAAAGTTTCTTCGTCGATATCCGCGGGATCAATGGCCCCCTCCTTCGCGGCTTGAGCAAGTTTCTGTACTGCTTGCAATATTTCTTCCCGAGCACCGTAACTTAAAGCGATCACCAGCGTTAATCGAGTGTTTTGTAACGTCAATTGCTCGGCTTTATCAATTCTACTCAAGATATCCGGCGACAGCCGACTTTTGTCCCCGATCACACAAAGCCGAATGCCTTCCTTATGCAAAGATTTTATTTCTTTGCTCAAGTATAGTTTCAGCAATCCCATAAGATCGGTGACCTCGTCGGCTGGTCTGTTCCAATTTTCTGCCGAAAATGCATACAGGGTTAAATAGTTAACACCGGCCTCAACCGCCCCTTCAATAGCTTCACGCACAGCCTCAGCCCCGCGTTTGTGTCCTACAGAACGTGGCAAGCCTTTTTTTTGGGCCCAGCGCCCATTTCCGTCCATGATAATCGCAACGTGACGGGGTGGCGACGACTGTTCATCCTGCTCAATTGAGGGTGCGGACAAAGCCATCCTTAGACCTGCATGATTTCTTGTTCTTTGACAACGAGGGCGTCATCAATAAGCTTCACAAACTTGTTGGTTAATTCCTGAACCTCGTCAGCATACATTTTATGCTCGTCTTCGCTTAATTCTTTATCTTTTTCCTGCCGCTTCAGCACGTCCATGCCACTTTTTCTAATGTTGCGAATGGATATACGAGCTTGTTCGCCGTATTTAGCTGCGACTTTTGAAAGCTCAATACGACGCTCCTCATTCAACTCGGGGATAGGAATACGAACCAACTGTCCGTCCATCATCGGATTAAGCCCCAGCCCAGCTATACGAATAGCTTTTTCAACAGCAGACGCATTGGCTTTGTCCCAAACTTGCACGGTTAGCATGCGCGCCTCGGGAACCGCAACGGTTCCGATTTGATTGATCGGCATCGATGCGCCGTAAACATCGACTTTGACGGTATCCAGCAAACTTGTTGAAGCCCGTCCTGTTCTAAGGCCTGAAAACTCATGCTTCAACGCTTCAATAGCGCCCTTCATCCTACGTTCGATATCGTCCAGATCTATTTCTTCACTCATGCTTATTCGCCCTCCCCCACAATAGTACAAGTTCCTTTACCCTCGAGCACTTTCCCTAGTTCATTTTTAGTCTGAATGGAAAAGACAATAATTGGAATATTGTTTTCGCGGCTCAATGAAATTGCTGACGCGTCCATAACCTTTAAATCCTGCCGCAGGACATCCATATAGCTCAGCCTATCATAACGAACGGCGTTTGGATCAACTTTGGGATCGGCATTATAAACGCCGTCAACCTGCGTCCCTTTCAAAAGGGCATCGCAGTTCATTTCCGCTGCACGCAAGGCCGCTGCGGTGTCTGTCGTAAAAAAGGGATTGCCAGTGCCTGCTGCAAAAATGACAACACGTCCTCTTTCCAGGTGCCTGATGGCCCTGCGACGAATATAGGGCTCGCTGACGGCAGCCATCGGAATCGCTGATAATACACGCGTATCAACACCAACCTTTTCCAGTGCGTTTTGCAAGGCAAGAGCGTTCATTACGGTGGCCAACATACCCATATAATCTGCTGTTGAACGGTCCAGTCCTTCGGCGGCGCCTTTAAGCCCGCGAAAAATATTTCCACCGCCGACAACGACACAAACCTCGGTTCCAATCTGTTTTGCATGCTTAATTTCGAGAGAGACACGTTCCGCTGTATCGGGATCAATGCCATATGCCCCGCTACCCATCAAGGCCTCACCAGAGAGCTTTAACAATATGCGCTTATAGTTTGGTTCCGTCGACATGCCCGATGCTCTCCCCGCTTGTCAGATTATTTGCGCGCAGCTTATCCGCTTCGTCATCATATGGCTAGCGTGTTTGGCGATTAATTTTCAAGTGTTTCACTGCAACTTCAAATGGTTGCAGCCATAAAAAAACCCAGAGGAAAACCTCTGGGTCCTTATTCGAGTCTGCAAAACAGTTAACTGCCTGCGACAGCTGCCACCTCTGCTGCAAAATCTTCTTCTTTTTTCTCGATGCCCTCGCCGACTTCTATGCGAACAAAAGAAACAAGTTCAATTTCGGTTCCAGCCTCTTTTGCCGCTTTTGAGATAACGTCAGAGATTTTGGTCTCACCGTCAATCACAAAGGTCTGATTTAGCAGGACAACTTCTTCGAGATATTTACGCATCCTGCCCACCAGCATTTTTTCAATGATGTTTTCAGGCTTTCCAGACTCGCGCGCTTTATCAGCCTGCACATTTCTTTCTCGATCAAGCATTGTCGGGTCTAAATCACCTTCAGAAAGTGATGCTGGGTTTGCGGCTGCTACATGCATAGCAAGCTGTTTGCCAAGTGCTGCCAAAATTTCTTCACTTGCCGAAGACTTCAAAGCCACAAGCACTGCAATTTTACCCATTCCGGCAATAACAGCACCGTGAATATATGAAGCTACATAACCCTCATCGACTTCCAACACAGTCGCTCGGCGGATATTCATGTTTTCACCGATGGTCGATATGTTGGCGGATAAGACCTCAGCAACAGTCTTACCAGCGCCTGGATACTGTTCTAGTGTAAGGGCTTCAATATCGGTTTTTCCACAATCGAATACCAAGCCAGCCATATCGGCCACAAATGATTGAAATTGTTCATTGCGCGCCACAAAGTCAGTCTCGGAATTGATTTCAATAACAGCAGCTCTTGAGCCTGCGCCTTTAACGCCAACGAGGCCTTCAGCCGCGACTCTGCCTGATTTTTTGGCGGCAGACGCAAGACCTTTTTTACGCAGCCAGTCAACCGCAGCTTCAATATCGCCGTCAGTTTCAGTGAGCGCTTTTTTGCAATCCATCATGCCTGCGCCGGACTGGTCACGTAACGCTTTCACGAGAGCGGCAGTAATTTGTGCCATTATCAATTTCCTTAATATTTTTACCCAAGATAAAACCGACAAAATCTATCTATGAGCAGCGCACGCTGCTCATAGCGATCTCGTTAATACGATTAATCAGCCTTTGTTGCGGCTTTTTTAGTTTTTGCAGGAGCTTTTGCTTTCGCTGCTTTTGCCGGCGCAGCCTCCTCGGCCACTTCAGCAACAGCTTCGACCGGCGCTTCAATAACTACAGTCTCTGCCACCACTTCAACAGCAGCTTCGATAGGGGCTTCAACAACTACGGCTTCGATAGGCGCTTCAATAACGGCGGTTTCAGCCACAGTCTCTGCTACAGTCTCAGCTACCGCTCCGAGGTCAACCCCTTGGGCTGCCAAATCAGCTTGAATACCATCAAGGACGGCTTCAGCAATCAAATCACAGTAAAGGCGGATCGCACGAGTCGCATCATCATTGCCAGGTACCGGGTATGCAATACCATCTGGTTTTGAATTTGTATCAATCACACCAACAACCGGGATATTCAAACGAAGAGCTTCTGCTATCGCGATATCGTCGCGGTTTGTATCGACGACGATCATAATATCTGGCAGTCCACCCATATCCTGAATACCACCAAGGGACAGTTCAAGCTTGTCGCGCTGACGTGTCATCTGAAGGGTTTCTTTTTTGGTAAGGCCAGTGTGCTCCTGGTTCAGCTTTTCATCCAGTTCTTTGAGGCGCTTAATGGATTTGCTGATAGTCTGCCAGTTGGTCATCATGCCACCAAGCCAACGATGGTTCACATAATACTGGCCGCAGCGCTTGGCTGTCTCGGCAATAATAGGCGAAGCTTGACGCTTGGTGCCTACAAAAAGGACACGGCCTCCGCGTGATACAACGTCACGGACAGCCTGCAAGGCTCGGCTAAAGAAAGGGACTGTCTGCGAGAGATCAATAATATGAACGCCATTCCGCTCGCCGAAGATATACGGCGCCATCTTGGGGTTCCAACGGTGGGTTTGGTGACCAAAGTGTACGCCTGCTTCCAAGAGAGTGCGCATGTCTACTACTGGCATAACCATGTGTAAATTCCTTTTCCGGTTAATCCTCCGTAGGGCTGCGCCTCAACATTGAGACACCGGATGGCGGCCTGACAACTCATCAGATAGCCTTACCTACGTGTGAAGTTGCGCGTCATATAGGCTGAGAAAGCGCAAAGAGCAAGCGCTTTTTGATCTATTTGGCAGATTCCACGTGGAGCTCCTTAAAGCTGGCTTGCGTGATCTCATATCCACTTGCCGGATCAATGGTTAATTTGATGCCATTCTTGTCACGACCAATCACAGGCAAGGTCCGAACGACAGTGGTTTCCCGCGCTTGAGCCAAGGCTTCTGCCACATTCGATGCTCGGGCTAACTTCATCAAATTCAATCGGGTGGGAAACATCAGGGGAATATGATCCAAATCCCATTCTTTAAGCGTTTCTTTAGGGCAAACCCAGCGAAACGAAACGGCTTCATAGCCATCATGCCGCACGTCTTGGCCATTATGCGGCGTGATATAAAAGTGCGTATCAAACCGCCGAGGCATACCCTCTGGCGTAACCCAATGTGCAAACGGCTCCATACCGGCCAAATTCAACTGGCTGCCCTTGGCAAGCAGGCCTGCCCGAAAATCCAAACCAGGGTCCAAAATTTTGCTTTGACCAAGCGTAAGAAGAAGCCCAGCCTCTTCATAAAGTTCTCGCAGTGCTGCCAAGCGAAACGCAAAGTCTGTCATGCCATCTACCGCGTTGGTCAAACCCTGCCACAGAGCTAAATTATGATCCGCCGGATCGACTTTGCCTCCAGGAAAGACAAAAGCACCAGGTGCAAACCGTAGAGACTTGGCGCGTTCGATCATCAATACTTCGAGGCGCTGATCCATATCCCGCACAACCAATATAGAAGACGCAGGATGAGCCACTGCCACGGCTTTGTTTTCAACCATGCTAGATTTCCTCCACCGAAAGCACGCCCATTTCCGCTGCTATTGCTTGGCGTAACTCGGGAGTAACCTTAAAGCGGCCTTCCAATCGAAATTCTGCGTGGCGTTTACTATCGTGAACCGGCACGCGGACAGTGACCTGCCCTTTGCCTCCGGTTCTGCGCTGGAGAACCGCTTTTATATGGGCAAAAGCATCCTCGGCTTCCACATCTACAAAAAGGCCCTTGGAGGACTGTGCCGCAACTTGTTCCAGGCTTTCCATGCCACGGCATGACAGGCCAACCATGTCATCGTCGTCACGTTTGCGTATTTGAACCGAAACCACCATAGGGGCGGCTTCTTCCACTAATGTCCGCATTTGCTCTAAATCATCTTCGAAAGCCATTATATCAAACGCGTCAGTTCTGTCAGACAAGGTCAACCGGCCAAATTTATTGCCGCGCTTTGTAACTCCTTCCCTGTAGCCCAATATTGCCCCGGCCATACGCACTGTTTGGCCGACAAGACCACTATCGTTATAGACTTCGCGCGCGGGTATAATGCGTTCACGTTCCAGTATTTTTTCGTAACTATCCAGCGGATGCGCCGAGATATAAAAGCCCACTGCTTTTCGTTCTTCGTCCAACATCTGAGTATCAGTCCATGGCTTCACAATCGGGAGCAGAGGCTTGTCCACTACCGCAGCAATTTCACCCGCAAAAAGGTTCGTTTGCTCGCTTTCACGCTCTCTCGCTTCCATTTGAGCCATGCGCATCACAATGTCGGCGGCAGCGTACGCCTGCGCCCTTTCTGGTAACATTTGGTCAAAAGCACCAGCAGCGGCCAAGCGTTCCACCTGGCGCTTGTTCAAAAACTTGGGATCAACGCGCTCGGCAAAATCGTAAATGTCCTTATACGGCCCCTTATTGCCTCGTTCTTCAACGATAGCTTCCATCGCTTTTTCGCCAACACCTTTGATGGCTCCAAGTGCATAACGTACACCTTGATTTTGCCGGGAATCTTCTGCGGTTTCACAGTATTTCTCACTGACATTTTCGACAATAAAATATACTCCGGACTTATTAACATCAGGCAACAGAAGCGGGATCTCCATCCGGTTAAGCTCTTGCTTAAAGGCGGCTAACTTATCGGTATTGCCCATATCCAGTGTCATGATTGCAGCCATGAACTCAACAGGGTAGTTGGCTTTCAAATAGGCTGTTTGGTAAGCCACAAGCGCATAGGCAGCGGCATGGGATTTATTAAAGCCATAGGAGGCAAATTTTGTCACCAAATCAAAGATGAAGCTGGCTTGCTCTGCATCAACGCCGCGTTCAACAGCGCCTTCGCAAAAGCGGCCCCGTTGTTTGTCCATTTCTTCTATAATCTTTTTGCCCATTGCTCGGCGCAATATATCTGCTTCGCCCAAGCTATACCCAGACAGGACTTGGGCAATTTGCATCACCTGTTCCTGATAGATGATTACGCCGTACGTTTCTGAGAGAATTTCTTCAAGCAGGGGATGAGGGTATTCCACCTCTTCTCGCCCCTGTTTTCGGTCCACATAAGTGGGAATGTTCGCCATTGGGCCGGGTCGATACAAAGCAACAAGGGCGATAATATCTTCAAATTTATCCGGCTTCAAACCTTTGAGCACTGACCGCATGCCCGAGCTTTCAAGCTGGAATACACCAGCAGCATCGCCAGCCTGTAGCATTGTAAAGGTTGCTGCGTCGTCTAAAGGCAAGGCTTCAAGATCAATTTGAATGTCGCGCAGTTTGATATAGTCAATAGCAAGATCAAGAACGGTGAGTGTCTTCAAACCAAGAAAATCGAATTTTACCAGCCCTGCTTGCTCCACCCATTTCATATTGAACTGCGTTACGGGCATGTCGGATTTTGGATCACGGTATAGCGGCACAAGCTCATCCAGTGGCCTGTCTCCAATTACCACCCCCGCAGCATGGGTTGAGGAGTGAGCGTAAAACCCTTCGAGCTTAAGCGCGCGTTCCATCACGCGAGCGGTGAGTTCATCTGTCTGAATTTCACGCTGGAGCCGCGGCTCGCTGTCAATGGCCTCCTGAAGCGACATTGCATTGCCGGGATCATTTGGGATCATTTTCGATAGCCGGTCAGTCGCCCCGTGATGTTGCTGCAAAACCCGTCCGCAAGCCTTCACAACAGCTCGAGCCTGTAATTTTCCAAATGTGATAATCTGCGCAACATGGTCATACCCATATTTTTCTTGCACATATTTGATAACCTGCTCGCGCTTGTCCTGGCAAAAGTCGATATCAAAATCCGGCATGGATACACGTTCCGGGTTTAAAAACCGTTCAAATAGCAACGAAAACTGTAAAGGGTTCAAATCTGTAATCCTGAGAACCCAAGCCACGACTGAACCAGCGCCCGAGCCGCGACCAGGTCCAACCGGAATTTTCTGATCCTTAGCCCAGCGGATAAAATCGGCTACGATCAGAAAATAACCGGGAAAACCCATTTGGTTGATAATTTTCAATTCAAAATTCAACCGATCCCAATAGGGCTTTTCCCAGTCCTGATCGTTGCCTGGTGTCAGACCCTCTGCTGAAGCTTTGAAATCTAGCCTTTCACGCAGGCCAACTTCGGAGTCTGTACGAAGCATATCTGCCTCAGATAAATCGAGACCTCTGGTAAAATTGGGCAGCAGCGGATCTATACAGTCCACTTTCACAGCGCACCTTGAGGCTACATTCGTTGTATTTTCAATAGCTTCCGGAAGGTCTTTAAAGAGTTCCATCATTTCATTGGCGGCTTTGAAACGATATTCTGGATTCAACCGCCGCCGATCCGTGACGGCAACATATGTGCTCTCAGCCATACAAAGCAGAGCATCGTGCGCTTCATACATATCCGGGCCGACAAAAAACGGCTGATTGGTCGCAACAATCGGGATATTATGCTTGTAGGCCAGATCAAGAAAAGCCTCTTCAGTTTGAAGTTCGTCGTCTGTGCCATGGCGCTGTAATTCGACATAAAGCCGGTCACCAAAGTAACTTTGCAGTTGCAGCAGACAAGCCTCGGCTTCAGCTGGTTTCTGATCCAGAAGCAGACCACCCACTGGGCCCTCTGTGCCGCCTGTCAGACAAACCAGGCCTTCTGACAAAGGCTCAAGGTTTTCGATTGGAAATTGCACACCAACTTGCACATCACTGTCTAAATGTGCCTTGGATACAATTTTCATCAAATTGCCATATCCTGTCGCATTTTGGGCCAGTAGAATCAACGAATCCGGGCGTTCCACGCTCTTTTTACTGCGCTCACTTCTTACTCGGTGTGCATCCACACTAAGCGTTACGCCAATGATAGGCTGCACGCCTCCCGCAACGGCAGCACACGAAAATTCAAGCGCCCCGAACATATTGTTTGTATCGGTTACAGCCACAGCCGGCATTTTCAGGCCAACGCATTGCTTTACCAAGTCTTTGACATGAATAGCCCCCTCGGAAAGAGAGTAGGCCGTGTGGACGCGCAGATGAACAAAACCTTCGTAGCTCATGAAAAAACCTTAAATACCAAGAATAACAGTGCTGGGCACATGTCAGCCAGCCAACAGAAAATACAGCCAAATTCGCCTGACAATAGCTACATTAAGCACAGAAAGCTTCTAGCTTTGGCTAATCCGTGCGGAGGATAGCGTTTGCTCTACAGTCATTCAACCATCCAGCAGACTAATCTGAAACAAGCCGTCCGTCTCTTAGGTGAAGTTGACGGTCCAGCTTTGAAGCCAGAGCCTTGTCATGGGTCGCGATAACAGCCGCAAGCCCGCGTTCGCGCACGATTTTCAGTAACAGTTCAAGCACACGCGACGCTGTACCTTCGTCCAGATTTCCCGTTGGTTCATCAGCCAGCAAAAGCTGCGGCTTGCCTACGATTGCCCGAGCGATGGCTACTCGCTGTTGTTCGCCGCCGGAAAGTTTCGCCGGCACATGGTCAAGCCGGTCCTCAAGTCCTAAATCAGCGAGCACATCTCTCGCTGCAATACGGGCTGAACGGTCGCTCGCACCTGATACGCGTAAGGCCAAGGCCACATTCTCTTCAGCGCTGAATTCTGGCAACAGATGATGGAATTGATATACAAAACCCAAATTTTCCCGGCGCAACCGCGTACGTTGTTCGTCCTTCATGCCCGCAGCTGATACTCCAGAGACTGTCAATTCGCCGCTAAACTCGCTATCCAACAGCCCCGCCACCTGTAACAAAGTTGATTTTCCCGAACCCGATGTACCAACCAAAGCGACAAGTTCGCCCGGCTCAACATCAAGGTCAACATCTTGCAAAACATCTATTGTTTTGTGCCCTTGATGGAACGAACGCTTGATCCCTTGCATATGGAGAACGGTCATTATCGGCTCCCTATTCATGTCGCAGGATTGATACGGGATCGAGCCTGCTAGCCCGAACCGCAGGCAATATAGTGGCGAGGAACGTCAATACAATGGCTACAAATATAGTGAGAGCGACTTCAAACCAATCAACCTCAACCCGAATACTGGAAATAAAACGCACAGACGGGTCCCAAACATCGCGGCCAAGGACAAACTCAACAAAGACTTTAATTTCTTCAATATTTGCGATTGTAACCGCCGCCAGCAAACAGCCGCCAATGATACCGATTAACCCCACAGTTAAGCCTACTATCACAAATATTTTACGAATAGACGCCTTTGATGCGCCCATAGTGCGCAATATTGCGATGTCGCCTGATTTGTCGCGTACCAGCATCACCAAACTGGAAGCAACATTAAAAACCGCCACCAGTATGATCAGCGACAAAATAAGAAACATCATCACCCGTTCTGTCTCTAGTGCACCCACCAATGCTTGATTAAAAGAACGCCAGCCCCGCACATACCCGCTTCTGCCCACCATTTTGGTGATTTCATCAAGTCGGCTGTCGACAAGTTCCGGGTTTTTAAAGAATATCTCAATATTTGAAACGGTATCCCCAAGTCGAAAGAAACGCTGGGCCTCCTTCTGCGGCATTCCGATAAAGGTTTCATCGAATTGGTAAACGCCAAGCTCAATGATTGCAGAAACAGGATAAGCCAAATACCTAAGTGTAGAGCCAAAAGGCGTAGAAACTGAATTTGGGCTGACAATTGTAACGGTATCGCCAACAGTGACACCGAGCCGGCGGGCCAAAAGATGCCCAAGAACCAAACCATCCTCTTCTACGGCGTTATTCACAGTACCGGCATGCACCACAGAAGCACCGATGCGTTCAGGTGTGAAGTCGACCTCAGGCAAGCCCCGAATAACAGCCCCCCAGGACCTGCCATTTTTGGTCACCATTACCTGATTTTCTGTGAAGGCTAGTACCTTGGTAACGCCGTCAACGCTCGCCAAAGACGCAGTAAGATCGGAATAGTTTTCAATCTTGCTATCATAACCTAAAACAACAGCATGGCCATGATAGCCTAGAATTTTGTCCATCAATTCGGCACGAAAGCCATTCATAAAAGACATAACAGAAATAAGCGCCCATACACCGAGCATGATGGCTACAGCAGACAAAATGGTATTGAGCGAGATAAAGCCATCTCTTGGTGGGCGCAGTAAATAACGCCGGGCCACACCCCATTCAAATCCGCTCATAACCCTAAAACCCTTATCTAGCCCGTCATTTTAAGCAACAAGTCTTCCCGGGAAAGCTCCTGCCGTTCACCGCTCGCCCGACTTTTCAGCTCAACTGTGCCATTTGTAAGGCCACGAGGCCCAACAGCTACCTGCCACGGCAGGCCTATCAGATCTGTATTTGCAAACTTTGTCCCTGCCCCGACATTGCGGTCATCATACAAAACTTCAATGCCCGCTGCTTGCATATCCGCATACAATTTGTCGCAAAATTCTGTGCAATCGTCCTTTTTAGGGCCCAAATTCATCAAGCCTACTTTAAACGGTGCGACAGACTCTGGCCAGATGATGCCATTATCATCGTGACTGGCTTCAATAATGGCACCCACAAGCCGCGAAACCCCAATGCCATAAGACCCCATTTGAACAGCAATATTGCTGTCATCAGGGCCTTGCACCAAAGCCTTCATAGGTTTTGAATATTTGTCGCCAAAAAAGAAAATGTGTCCAACTTCAATGCCCCGACCACTGATAAGATCAGCCTCGGGAACATCACAAGCCTCAGGTGCATGCATATCTTCGGTAGCTGCATAGGGAGCTGTCCATTCTTCGAAGATTTTCCTATTTTTTTCTACATTATGTACCACATTCGATGGGGCTTCCAACTGATTGAAGTCCTTATGGAAAAACACTTCACTTTCGCCGGTATCTGCTATTACCAAAAATTCATGAGACAGGTCTCCACCGATTGGCCCAGTGTCTGCGCGCATTGGTATGGCTTTAAGGCCAAGCCGTGCAAACGTGCGCAAATAAGCAACGAACATTGCATTATAACTGTTAACAGCATCTTCGACCGTCAAATCAAAGCTATAAGCATCTTTCATCAGAAACTCTCTACCGCGCATCACGCCAAATCTGGGCCGAATTTCGTCCCTGAATTTCCATTGAATATGATACAGATTTTTGGGCAGATCCCGGTAAGACCGAATTTCACGCCTGAAAATATCAGTGATTAATTCTTCATTGGTTGGGCCATATAACATGTCGCGCCCATGTCTATCTTCAATGCGCAGCATTTCTTTGCCATAGTCATCAAGGCGGCCACTTTCAGCCCACAGATCAGTTGACTGGATTGTAGGCATTAACACTTCAAGCGCCCCCGCCCTATCCTGCTCCTCGCGGACAATTTGTTCAATCTTGCGAAGCACCCGCTGGCCCAGTGGAAGCCATGAATAAATGCCCGCAGCGCCTTGGCGTATCATCCCCGCACGCAGCATCAACCGATGTGAAGCAATCACAGCTTCAGTCGGGTTTTCTTTCAGTGTGGGTAAAAAATATCGGCTTAATCGCATGGCAGTGAGTCTCTTTCTCTTGAATGACCCCGGTGCTGTTGAAAGTCATAGCGCCAAAGGTTTTGCCCCTTGTGCCGGGCCACATCCAAATTGGCAATGAGATTCTTTTCAGATTGCACAATTTTACGACGCCATAGCAAATATGGACATTTTCCTTGAGTCAACATCACGACTTTGTTGCAAAGACGCAACATTCACCAAAATCTGACTTCTACTTCAGTGCTTACAGGTCGCATCACAGGTGACAACGCAATTTGCATAGCCTAGGTTTTCCCTGCGCCGGGTGGACGGTTACAGATATGTGGCCCACGCTCAGGGAGGAACGCAATACAGAGCTGCTCAATGAAGCGGCCTGACAGGGTTTAAGAAAGCAAGGTTTCATACCTTGCTTTTTTTTGACCAAATCAAATATCCCAACCGCTAAGGGTTCTCAACCCTCAGGCACCCGTGCCGCGAAAACTAACCAGACCCGAGGTCGCCAGAAAATAATATGCTATCGTAATAACCACAGCGATGACCGTGGTATAAATAGCTTTCTTTTTCAAATTTGGATTACCAGGTGCGCTGGATACAGTGCCTGCAACCATTTCATCCTCGGTCTCGCTTTGCGCACGCACGCCGATGGGAAGGGCCATAAAAAATACCATCCACCACGAGACCAGAAATACTAGAATTATTGTAGCAATATTCATGGGTGTTATACCTGTTCAATTTCCACAAGGGTTCCAGAGAAGTCTTTAGGGTGTAAAAACAAAACCGGCTTCCCGTGAGCACCGGGTTTTGGTTCCCCAGACCCTAAAATACGGGCACCACCCGCAGTCAACTTGTCCCGCGCGGCAATAATATCCGTAACTTCATAACAAATATGATGGATGCCACCCGAGGCATGTTTACCAAGATAGGCAGAAATCGGAGAGTTCTCCCCAAACGGCACCAATAATTCAATCTTTGTATTGGGCAAGTTTACAAACACAGTGGTGACCCCGTGATCCGGCAGGTCCAAGGGGGCAGATACATCAGCGCCCAACAAATCGCGGTATTGCCTTACAGCCAACTCCAGATCCGGTACGGCAATGGCCACGTGATTTAATCGCCCTATCATGCTGTTTTCTTCCCGTCCTAACGAAAGTCAATAAATTCGCGTCGTGTAATCAAAGTGGCTACACCGGGGTTTTTGCCGATGAGTTTTCTACATGCGCGGCGAATAGCAATCCGGCATATGTCTTCAACTTGGTTATCAGACTGACGCGCTATTGGTTTCATCTTATCCAACATTGTCTCAACATCATTAACTAGCATATCATAAAATACGATATCCTTACCCCGCGACAGCCCAATAATAGCTAGAATTGGTTCGGCCGCCAAAGCCCCGTCATCATCAAATACCAAACTAACTGTGACAAACCCGCTGGCAGCTGCCCGCCTACGTTCGACGATACAGATATCATCAATGGAAACTATATCTTTACCATCAACCGCCAAGCGGCCAACAGGAACTTCATCAATTAAATTCAGCCCAGCCTCGGAAATTTCAATAATATCTCCGTTTTTCGGCACTATCGTCTGCTTGATTCCAACTTCACGCGCAAAAGCAGCATGTCGAATAAGGTGACGTGCCTCCCCGTGTACCGGAATAACGGACTTGGGCCGTACCCAGGAAAACATCTGTTTTAGCTCACTGCGCCCTGGGTGACCGGACACATGAATGGGTGCGTCTTTCTCGGTAACAACATTAATGTTTTTTCCAGCAAGATCATTGAATAGGGCCCCGAGTGTAATTTCGTTGCCGGGGATAATCTTCGATGAAAATATAACGTTATCTTTTGCCGCGAGATGGATATTTTTATGGTCGCCGCGTGCAATACGGGCCATAGCCGCGCGCTCTTCCCCTTGGCATCCCGTGCAAGCAATCAAAATTTTATCACGAGGAATATCAGCAATATGCTCTTCGCCTACAAGATTTGGAAGGTCACGAAGATAGCCCGTCGCCTGCCCGGCAGCTAAAATACGTACCATAGAACGGCCCACGAGCGCCAAACTTCGGCCGGTGGCTTTTGCCACAGCACCGATGGTTTCCAAACGAGCAACGTTCGACGCAAAAGTAGTAATCACTACTCTATTGTTCATATTCTGAACCAGCTCTATAAGATTTTTTCGAACCGATGCTTCTGAACCGGACTCACCTGCGTTAAAAACATTGGTCGAATCACCGACAAGCGCCAAAACGCCCTTGTCGCCGAGTGCTGTAAGCTCTGCAGATGGGGAAATGGGGCCAATCAGCGGTTCAGCATCCAACTTCCAGTCGCCTGTATGAAAAATAATCCCTTTATCGGTTTCGATAACCAGACCGTTTCCTTCTGCGATCGAGTGAGCAAGAGGAATATATCTCACAGAAAAAGCACCGAGCTTCAGCGTTTTCCCGGGCTTTACTATGTGAAGCGTGACTTGGTCTAAAAGCCCCGCTTCCTGTAGCTTGCCTTTGATAAGTTCTGCTGTGAAAGGCGTAGCATACACTGGGCAGCGAAACCTTTCCCACAGGTAAGGAATGGCACCAATATGGTCCTCGTGCCCGTGGGTCACAACCAAACCTATTAGATCCTTACTTTCTTCTTCAATGAAGCCTGTATCCGGTAGGATTAAATCAACACCCGGGGCATTTTCATCTGCGAACATCATACCGCAGTCGACCATCAACCATTTGCCCTTGTAACCATAAAGATTAAGGTTCATGCCGATTTCGCCAGAGCCGCCTAATGGCAGGAATAGCAATTTTTCGCGGTGAGAAGACAAATAGCTCATATATTTTTCTGATTCCGTTGGTAAATCAACTGCAGTCCATCAAGAGTAAGACTGTCGCATACAACATCAATCGCGTCAGTCCAGCCCGCAAATATCGGTGCCAGGCCACCCGTAGCAAGTACCTTCATGTCGGGGCTGTGCTCAGTTTTCAGGCGCGTGACCAAACCTTCAATCATCGCTACATAACCCCAAAATATTCCAGATTGCATGCATTCCAGGGTGGTCTTTCCAGTGACCCTACTGTGCTCAGGTGCGCTCACGGCTATACGGGGCAACTTGGCTGCCGCCTGATGTAATGCCGACAGAGACAGATTAATACCCGGGCAAATAACCCCGCCTAAATAGGCTCCATCTTCGCTTACCACATCAAAAGTCGTCGCGGTTCCAAAGTCCAGTACGATCAAGGGGCCACCATATTGGTGATGAGCAGCCACAGTATTCACCAGCCTGTCAGCCCCAACTTCCTCTGGGTTCGTAACGCGGGCTTCAACACCAAGCTCTACGGCCTTATCTCCAATCACTAGCGGCGAGCAAGCAAAATATTTTTCGCAAAGTTCAATAAGAGGCCTAATAGCGGGAGGCACTACGCTTGCGATAATGGCTCCAGTGACATCTTTAGGCGAATGGCCATGTAAATTCATTAAATGGCTAACCCAAACCACATATTCATCGACAGTTCGCTGGTTAACAGTCGATAATCGCCACTGTTCCTTGATTTCGGTGCCGTCCATCAGAGCAAACACCGTGTTTGTATTCCCTGCATCTATCGTTAGAAGCATAATCTATAACTCCGTGGCGCTGCGGTTACTTATCGGGAAAATATCAGCTGCGACTATCGTCTTCTCTTCCCCTGATGGCAACAACACTTTCAGGCCGCCCTGCGCGTCTAACGCAATGAGCTTGGCTGAAAAATCATGCTGTGCCGTATGAATATGGCGGATCTTCCCAAGGCCCCAGGCGCAGCTCGTCCATTCCTTCTGAATCGGTGCAAAATTATCGACGTCCCACCCTTCAATTCTGATCTTAACATTCTTTGCAAGGGACTGCATGGCGGTTTCAACAGTCACAGAGATACCGAACTCTTGCTTAAGTGACGTCGCCGTAAATTGGGCATCCGGTGGACTGCTTAACAGGTTCATTCCAATGCCGATAATCACGTAATCGAGATAACCCTGCCCAGAAGCACTACTCTCAATCAATATCCCGCTCGCCTTCTTGCCGTGGATCAAAACATCATTCGGCCATTTGCATTCAATTGACTTTGGCTGGGCCCCAAGTTCGATGAAGGTATCTCGCACGGCAAGCGCACAAATAAAAGGCAAACCGCCCAAATCAACTGGTTTAATCGATGGCACAAACAGCAAAGATGTATAAACATTCCCTGCTTCAGATGTCCAAATGCGGCCTTTTCTACCCCGACCAGCAGATTGCTGACCGGCAACAATCCAGCATGGGCCAGATAAACCATCACGGTAACGCGATTCAGCAATTCGATTAGTGCTAGTACAGTTCTGATAAAAGTAAGCCTCGATCCCTCGCGGCATCAAGGCTCCCCAATTTTTAGCCTCAGAAGTATCCACTAAAAAAAGAAAGACCCGGCAGCCCAGCTTGCTGCTCCAAGAAGAGGGCCTACTAAAAGTAAATAGCTTAAGGGCGAATTCACAGTAGCGGCAATAGCAATCACCCAAGAGACAGCCCGGCCATGGCCTCCATCAAAGTCTGCTACAGGTTCATCAAAGAACATAATCTTGACAATACGAAGATAATAATATGCGCTCACGACACTTGCTAGCAAGCCAATCAGAGCAAGAGGCCAAAGCCCTGCTTCAACGGCGGCCGTAAAGACAAACCACTTTCCCCAGAAACCCGCAAGCAAGGGTATGCCCGCAAGCGAAAACATAAAGATCGCCAGCGCGGCAGCCATCGGCAAATTATTGCGTGAAAGCCCAGCCAGTTCCGCGATATTTTCAACAGTTCCTTCACTGCGGCGCATCGTAAGAACAGCGGCGAATGTACCAAGTGTCATGGTTAAATAAATCGCTACATAGATCAATAAAGCCTCGACACCCTGCTCCGTGCCTGCGGCCAGCCCAACCAAGGCATATCCTACATGTCCGATAGACGAATAAGCCAACAGCCTTTTTATGTTAGTTTGAACGAGCGCAACAAAAGCCCCCACCAACATGGAGGCGACAGACATAAAGATCAATATTTGCTGCCATTCTGCTACCAAACCAGGAAACGCGCCAACCGTAGCCCGTACCATAAGGGCTAATGCGGCTACTTTCGGGGCTGCAGCAAAAAATGCGGTAACCGGAGTGGGCGAGCCTTCATAAACGTCGGGGGTCCACATATGGAAGGGCACCGCTGATATTTTAAACGCCAGGCCAGCCAGTAAAAAGACCATGCCTATAATCACACCGATACCCGGCGCATCGGCAGCACGAAGTGTTTTAGCCAGCAAATCAAAGTCTGTTGTGCCAGCAAATCCATAAATTAGGGACACACCGTAAAGCAGCATGCCTGAACTCAAGGCACCCAGAACAAAATACTTAAGCCCGGCTTCAGTTGAGCGTGTTCTGTCCCTGTTCATTGCCGCCAGAACATAAAGCGACAGGCTCTGCAACTCCAAACCCATATACAGGCTCATCAGATTGTTGGCAGAAATCATAATCAGCATGCCAAGGGTGGCCAGCAAAACAAGAATTGGGTATTCAAAACGGGCAATCTTATGACTTTTTAAATACACACCGGATATCAAAAGAACCGTGGCAGAGCCGATGTAAACCATAACTTTGGTAAAGACTGCAAAGGCATCAGTCACGAACATACCGTCGAAAGCAGTGTCACGCTCACCACCTACGTTTATCACTGTTAGTCCTGCCGCAAAAACAAGCACTAATACTGCCAAGTTGCTGACTTGATCATAACGCTTGTCACCGCCAAACACGCCAAACATCAAAAGTGCCATGGCTGCCACTGCCAAGAATATCTCTGGCATAACCGGATCGAGGTAAAGGTCACCGTTCATCGGTTCAGCTCCTTAGCGCGCATGGTCAGCGGCGCCGGAAGGCTCCGCAGCATGCTGGGTAGTTGATGAGAAGTTCGTATCTATTAAGTTGGCAACCGAAGCGTGGATAGGATTCAGGAAGCTATTGGGATAAATCCCCATCCAGAACACCAGTAGAAGCAAGGGCGCAAATATGATTTTTTCTCGCAAGCTTAAATCAGGCATGGCTTTCACATCGTCTTTATCCAGCTCGCCAAAAATAAAGCGTCGCACCAAATACAGCATGTAGGCCGCCCCCAAAATCACACCCGTCGCTGCGCCAAAAGCGATCCAGCTATTCACGCTATACGCACCGTTCAGCACCAAGAGCTCGCCAATAAAGCCGCTGGTACCTGGCAAACCAACCGATGCTAGCGTGAAGATCACAAAGATCACCGCATAGAGCTTCATATTGATAGCAAGTCCGCCGTAGCGCGATATCTCTCGAGTATGAAGCCGGTCGTAAACCACGCCGACAGCCAAAAACAAAGCCGCCGCCACAATGCCATGGCTAAGCATACTAAAGATCGCGCCCTCAATGCCATTGGTATTGAAGAGGAAAATCCCGATGGTAACAAAACCCATATGGGCCACTGATGAATAAGCAATCAGCTTTTTGATATCATCCTGAACGAGCGCCACCAGCGAGGTATATATGATGGCAATGATGGACAGCGCAAAAATCAGCCAGGCGAAATGCATGCTGGCCTCGGGGAACATTGGCAAACTGAACCGCAGGAAGCCATAACCGCCCATCTTCAGCAATACGCCTGCCAATATGACCGAGCCTCCGGTCGGAGCCTGAACGTGAGCATCAGGCAACCAGGTGTGCACGGGCCACATCGGCATTTTAACGGCAAACGAAGCAAAGAAAGCCAGCCACAGCCAGTTTTGCACTGATGCATCAAAGTGATGGATCATCAAGGCGGGAATATCGGTAGTACCGGTTTCAACATACATATAGAGCACGGCAACCAGCATCAAAACTGACCCAAGCAATGTATAAAGAAAAAACTTAAAGCTGGCATAAACACGGTTCACACCGCCCCATACCCCGATCAATAAATACATCGGAATAAGGCCACCTTCAAAGAACACATAGAAAAGGAAGATATCAAGGGCGGTAAATACGCCTATCATCAACGTTTCCAGAAGTAGAAAGGCGATCATATATTCGGCAACACGGCTATTGATAGAATTCCAGCTCGCCAAAATAACAATGGGCATCAGGAATGTGGTTAGCAGTACAAACAGCACAGAAATACCGTCTACGCCGACATGATAGCTTATATCGTCGCCGACCCAAGCATAGCGCTCATCAAACTGAAAGTCGGCGATTGACGGATCAAAGCCAAACCAAAGCACAAGGCTCGCGACAAAGGTGCCTAGCGTAACCCACAGGGCGACATGCCGAATATTGCGGTTCCTAATTTCCGTATCATGGTGACGGACCAGTAAAATTCCGACAGCGCCAATCAGCGGAAGAATCATCAGGAACGAGAGCAAATGGTCGTCTAGAAAATTCATAATATTGCTTCCCTGCCCTAATGCCCGGCGCTATTTGCCATAAACCAAGTCACGAAAGCCGCGAGCCCAATTATCATGGCAAAAGCATAATGGTAAACATAACCTGTCTGTATTTTTCGGGCTTTTGCTGCAAGCATGCCAATCGCCGATGAAACACCGTTAGGCCCAAACCCATCGATTGTATCTTCGTCACCGCGTTTCCAAAGGAACCGGCCTAACCAAAAAGCCGGGCGCACAAACAAAAATCCGTAAAGTTCGTCAAAATACCATTTGTTGTAGAAAAACGCGTACATACCCTTGAAGGTTTCAGCCGTGTTCTGCGGTAAATCGTTTTTGCGCCAGTAAAACCGTACAGCCAGCAATAAGCCAATTAACATAGCAAAAAACGGTGCCAATTTCACAGCCAGCGGCACATGGTGCGCTTCAGCCATTATGTCATGTGCCGTAGTGACCAATGCACCGTTCCAAAAGCCAACCCGGCCCTCGCCAATGAATGCGTAATGAAAATGCCACCCAGCAAACACGGCGCCCATAGCCAACAAAGCCAGCGGCAAACGCATTGTCCACGGTCCCTCATGGGCGTGGTCAAATGTCTTTTTGTCAGCCCGGCTTTCACCCCAAAAAGTCAGGAACCATAGACGCCAGCTATAAAAACTGGTCATCAGTGCCGCCGTAATTCCCATAAGGAATGCATAGGTCGCACCGTCAGCGTGCGACGCATAAGCGGCCTCAATGATCATATCCTTCGAATAATAGCCCGAAAGGAACGGAAAGCCGGTAATGGCAAGGTTTCCAATGAACATCACGGCAGCAGTAAATGGAATTTTCTTTAAAAGCCCGCCCATTTTGCGCATGTCTTGCTCGTGGTGCATGGCATGGATTACCGAACCAGCACCAAGGAACAGCAGCGCCTTAAAGAAAGCGTGTGTAAACAGATGGAAGATTGCGCCGCCGTATGCGCCAACGCCAAGCGCAAAGAACATATAGCCCAGCTGCGAGCAGGTTGAATAAGCAATCACGCGTTTGATATCATTCTGCACCAAACCAACGGTTGCTGCAAAAAATGCTGTTGTTGCTCCAACAATCGTCACCACAAAAAGCGCGTCTGGCGAAAATTGGAACAAGGGGCTAAAGCGCGCCACGAGGAAAACTCCAGCGGTTACCATGGTCGCCGCATGAATAAGCGCAGATACAGGCGTAGGGCCTTCCATCGCGTCTGGCAGCCAAGTATGCAAGCCAAGCTGTGCAGATTTACCCATCGCACCAACAAACAGTAGCAGCGCAATCACTGTGATCGCGTTAAAATCATGTCCAAGGAAATTAAGCGTCGCCGCTTGATGGGCTTCAACATTCGGAAAAATTCCACTAAATTCAACCGTGCCAAACAGCACAAAACAAGCATAAATTCCCAGCGCAAACCCAAAATCACCAATTCTGTTGACCACGAAGGCCTTGATCGCAGCTGCATTGGCGCTCGGCTTCTTATACCAAAAACCAATCAGCAAGTATGAGGCAAGTCCAACACCCTCCCAGCCAAAGAACATCTGAACCAGATTGTCTGAGGTTACCAGCATCAGCATCGCAAAAGTAAATAGCGACAAATAGGCAAAGAAACGCGGTTTATGCGGATCATCGGACATATAACTAACTGAATACAGATGCACGAGTGAAGAAACGCTGGTCACAACCACCAACATCACAGCCGTTAAGGCATCGACATATAGCGCCCAATCGAAAGTAAGCGTGCCAGAGGTTACCCAGTTAAACAGCTCAACCGGATAGATATTACCGTCCAGGACAACATCATAAAACACTATCCATGACAGCAGAGCCGCAATAAACAGCAGCCCGGTGGTGATAATCTGGCTAGCACGATCGCCTAGGTTTCTGCCAAACATACCAACAATCAGGAACCCAATAAGGGGAAGAAAAACGATAGATTTTATTGCGAACTCCATCGCCGACTACCCTTTCATCTGGTTGATATCTTCAACCGCAATCGTGCCGCGTCCACGGAAATAGATAACCAGAATAGCAAGGCCAATCGCCGCCTCTGCCGCCGCAACTGTCAAAACAAACATCGCGAACACCTGCCCTACCAAATCATTAAGGAAGGTGGAGAAAGCGACAAAGTTGATATTTACAGCTAGCAGCATCAATTCAACTGACATCAAAATAATGATGACATTTTTCCGGTTAAGAAAAATACCCACAATTCCCAAAACAAAAAGAATCGCTGCAACGGTCAGATAGTGTCCCAGTCCAATGATCATTGGTTTTGCCTCGCTTTTTTCTTGGATGGCATACTGGCGCCAGCACCAATTTCGGCATCAACGAGGCTATAAGCCTCTGCTGGGCGTCGGGCCACTTGCGCGGCAATATTCTGGCGTTTGATACCCGGACGAATGCGGTGTGTCAGCACAATAGCGCCTATCATCGCAACCAGCAAAATAAGGCCTGCCGTCTGAAAAATGAAAATATAGTCGGTATAAAGGACCCGGCCTAACGCTTCGGTATTTTGCACCGTAGCGACGTCGGGTATCGGGGCTGCGGCATTCACTGCCACGTCGGCGCCAAACTGCCAGGAAACCCCAAGGAATATCATTTCAATCACCAGCACAAAACCAACCAACGCGCCGAGCGGAAGATAACTTAGTGCGCCTTCCCTCAGCTCCTCAAAATTGATATCCAGCATCATCACAACAAACAAAAACAATACGGCAACAGCGCCCACATAAACGATGATCAAGAGCATCGCCAAAAACTCTGCACCCATCAAAACAAACAACCCGGCAGCACTGAAGAAGGCCAATATCAGCCACAAAACGCTGTGAACAGGGTTTTTGGCACTGATCACCAGCGCGCCAGCAGCAACCGTCGTTGCAGCGAACATATAAAAAGCAATGGCAGGAAGGCTTATCATGATTTCAATCCCTCCTAACGATACGGCGCGTCAGCGATGATGTTCATCGCGATTTCGCGTTCCCATCGTTCGCCGTTGGCCAACAATTTATCTTTGTCATACATCAGTTCAGCTCGTGTTTCGGTTGCAAACTCAAAGTTTGGTCCTTCAACAATGGCATCCACGGGGCATGCCTCTTGGCAAAACCCACAATAGATGCATTTTGTCATGTCGATATCATAGCGTGTAGTGCGCCGTGAACCGTCTTCTCGGGGCTCAGCCTCAATCGTGATCGCCTGTGCCGGGCAAATCGCCTCGCAAAGCTTGCAGGCAATGCAACGTTCTTCGCCACTTGGATAACGCCGCAGTGCATGTTCGCCGCGAAAGCGTGGACTCAACGGGCCCTTTTCAAATGGATAGTTAATCGTAACCTTCGGCGCGACCATATATTTAATCGACAGCCAAAAAGCTGAGAGAAATTCCCATAAAAACAGACTGTTGAAGGCTTGTTTTAAACCAGTCATTTAAACACCTATACCCTCTATTTGGGCAGCAGGTCGAACGCAAGCATAATGCCCGCATACGCCACCACCAGGAACAGAGAAATCGGCAGGAACACTTTCCAGCCAAGCCGCATCAATTGGTCATACCGATAGCGCGGCACAAACGCCTTCACCATCGCGAATAGCCAGAAACCAAACCCGGTTTTTATCAACAGCCAAATCCAGCCAGGGATAAAATCGAGCGCAGATATCGGCGCATACCAACCGCCGAAAAACAGGATCGCCATCATCGCGGACATCAACAGGATATTGGCATATTCGCCCAAGAAAAACAGCGCAAACGCCATTGAGCTATATTCAACCTGATACCCTGCAACAAGTTCAGCTTCGGCCTCGGGCAGATCAAATGGCGGCCTGTTGGTTTCGGCCAAAGCCGAGATAAAGAAAATCACAAAAACAGGGAAGAATGGCCATATATACCAATGCACAATGCCGCCGCCCTGCGCCAATACGACATCGGTGAGGCTCAATGAGCCTACAGCCATTAAGACACAGACCAATACAAAGCCAATCGAGACTTCATAAGACACCATCTGTGCGGCTGATCTCAGACTACCCAAAAATGCATAGCGGCTGTTTGACGCCCAGCCTGACATGATAATGCCGTATACGCCCAAAGATGAAATCGCGAGGATATAAAGGATACCCACATTCAAATTGGCAATTGCCATGTTTTCACCAAACGGCACAACAGCCCAGGCAATAAGCGCCAAAGTAAAGGTGATCATCGGCGCCAGAAGGAAAATCACCTTATTCGCACCGGACGGGATAATAGTTTCTTTCAGAAAAAGCTTTATTCCATCAGCAAAAGACTGCAACAAGCCAAACGGGCCCACAACATTGGGGCCGCGCCGCATCTGCACAGCCGCCCAGATTTTACGGTCAAAATAGACGGCGAAAGCAACCGCAATCAAAAGCGGTAAAACAATTACAAGGATCATGGCGACAATAGTGACAAAATAGAATAGCGCATTTTGCTCTACGCCAAGAAACATCCCTAACCATGTGGTTGGGAACCATTCAAAAAATGCTTCAACCATTGGTTCCCGTAGCCTCCTGTTGCGTGGTGTTGCGCTCTGCTACACACTCTGCCATCACGCCGCTTGCGCGTGCGATTGGATTTGTCAGATAGAAATTGTCAATCGCTGGCACTATGCCACCCTTTGCAATTGTTCCTTCAGCACCAAAATCACCCCACTTTTCATCAGGTAAGCTGTCTAACAGTGCCGTTGCTGGCGCGGTTTTTTCAAGCCTGGCCCGAAGGTCAGCAAGTGTATTGTATGGAAGTGTTTTGCCAACAACATCAGAAAGTGCGCGAAGGATTGTCCAATCATCGCGGGCATCGCCCGGGGCTTTGGATGCTTTTTCAGCGCGCTGTACCCGGCCCTCTGTATTGATATAGGTGCCGGTCTGTTCCGTATAGCTTGTTCCCGGCAAAATAACATCAGCATTCCTTACGCCCTCGTCGCCGTGTGTACCGATATAAACCGTGAAAGTTTTAGCAAGGCGTTGGCTGTTGAATTCGTCAGCCCCCAGAAGGAAGACAGCTTTTAGCTTGTCCTCCTCTGCTTCGGCTAAAATTCCTTCAATCCCAGCCTCTGTGGTTAGGCCTAAATCAAGGCCTCCAACGCGGCCAGCTGCCGTATGCAATATATTGAAGCCGTTCCAGCCCTCAGAGATACAATATTTTTCAGCCAAATCATGCGCTGCTTTAAGAATGGCAGCACCGTCGCCGCGGGCAAGAGCTGCTTGACCAACAATAATCATCGGATTTTTCGCGGCCTTCAGCGCTTTTGATATCTCATGGCGGCCGCCTTTTGCGGATTTTATCAAGCCAGCGTCATCGCCGTATTGCTCAACAGCATACGTTAAATCAGCTACCGGCCCGATATTACCAACCACGGCACCCTTCTTGATCACAGCTTTACGGATACGCGCATTTACCAACGGCGCTTCTGTGCGCGGGTTTGTGCCCACCAGTAAGATATAATCTGCGGCCTCAATGCCCGCTATCCCGCTATTCATCAGGTAACCCGCGCGTACATTTGTATCAAGCGCAGCACCGTCTTGTCGGCAGTCAATGCGTTTAGAGCCAAGTGAGGCCATGAAATCCTTGAATGCCAACATGGATTCCATATTTGCCAGATCACCGACGAGCCCAGCAATCTCAGCACCTTTTACGCCTTTAAGGCCGCTAGCGATCGCGGAAAAGGCTTCAGCCCAAGTCGCTTCTTCAAGTTTACCTTTACGTTTTACATAAGGGCGGTCCAAGCGACGCTTTCGAAGCCCATCATAAGCAAACCGTGTTTTGTCAGAAATCCACTCTTCATTTATAGCTTCATGGGTACGCGGCAAAACCCGCATCACAGCGCCGTCGCGGGTATCAACCACGATATTTGAACCAACTGCATCCATAACATCGATGGAATCTGTAGCGCTAAGTTCCCAGCTTCTGGCGGTAAAGGCATAAGGTTTGGAAGTTAGAGCGCCAACGGGGCACAGATCAATCACATTGCCGGATAGCTCGCTGTCCAGCACACCGTCGAGATAGGTCACAACTTCGGTGTGCTCGCCGCGCCCGATCGCGCCCATATCCTTAACGCCCGCAATCTCATCGCTGAAACGTACACACCGCATACAGTGGATACAGCGTGTCATGGTCGTAGCGATCAACGCGCCCATGTTCTTATCTTCGACAGCCCGTTTCACTTCATCATAGCGGCTAACGCCACCACCAAAAGCAACGGACTGGTCTTGAAGCTCACATTCGCCGCCCTGATCACAAATAGGACAATCAAGCGGATGGTTTATCAGCAAAAACTCCATCACACCTTCGCGAGCTTTTTTCACCCGCTCAGTATCGGTGTGAATAACCATTCCTTCACCTGCGGGCATGGCGCAGCTAGCAACAGGTTTTGGCGATTTTTCCATATCCACCAAACACATGCGACAGTTTCCGGCGATGGAAAGCCGTTCGTGGTAACAGAAACGCGGCACTGAAACACCGGCCTGTTCACACGCCTGAATGACAGTTGAGCCCGGTTCTACCGTAACTTCTGTGCCGTTAATCGTTAGCGTAGGCATGCAATTCTCCTGGCGTCGCGCTCATTATTCTGCGGCTTTCATATGATAAGCATCGATACGGGCTTCCACTTCGTGCCTGAAGTGGCGCATCAAGCCCTGTATAGGCCATGCAGCTGCGTCGCCGAGGGCACAGATTGTATGGCCCTCAATTTGTTTGGTAACTTCAAGAAGTGTATCAATTTCTGATTTTTCCGCGTTGCCGGTGACCATACGCTTCATCACCCGCCACATCCAGCCAGTGCCCTCGCGGCACGGTGTGCATTGGCCGCAGCTTTCATGCGTATAAAATTCTGACAACCGCGCGATGGCTTTCACCACATCAGTTGATTTATCCATAACAATAACGGCTGCTGTACCCAGACCTGATTGTTGTTCGCGCAGGCTATCAAAATCCATCAATATTGTGTCGCAAATTTCCTTCGGCAAGATCGGCACCGATGACCCACCAGGAATAACCGCCAGCAAATTATCCCAGCCGCCGCGAACACCGCCCGCGTGTTTTTCTATGAGCGTTTTAAGCGGAATGCCCATTTCCTCTTCAACATTGCACGGATTATTCACGTGGCCCGATATTGAAAAGACTTTAGTCCCAGTATTATTGGGTCGCCCTAGCCCCGAGAACCAATCAGCACCGCGCCGCAATATGGTGGGGGCTACAGCAATAGATTCTACATTATTGACCGTTGTGGGGCAGCCCCATACACCAACATTGGCGGGGAACGGCGGTTTAAGGCGAGGCTGGCCTTTTTTGCCTTCCAAACTTTCGATCAATGCCGTTTCTTCACCGCAGATATAGGCACCTGCACCCCGGTGGACAAACACATCAAAGGCATATCCCGAGCCGCAAGCATTTTTGCCGAGAAACTTTTTAGCGCGGGCTTCTTCAATTGCCGCCTCAAGCGCTTCTGCCTCGCGGTAAAACTCTCCGCGAATATAAATATAGGCAGCCACTGCACGCATGGCAAAACCAGCGATCAAACATCCTTCGATCAGCTTGTGTGGATCGTGACGCATTAAATCACGATCTTTGCAGGTGCCAGGTTCGCCTTCATCAGCATTCACAACCAGATACGAAACCCTGCCATCAGATTGTTTTGGCATGAAGGACCATTTTAGACCAGTTGGGAAACCAGCGCCGCCCCTACCCCGAAGCCCAGAGGCTTTCATCTCGTCGATGATCCAATCCTGGCCTTTAGCAAGAATTTTTTTTGTGCCGTCCCAGTCGCCGCGCTTCATTGCGGCATCAATACCGGGACTTTGAAAGCCATAAAGGTTTGTGAAGATGCGGTCTTTATCTGCAAGCATTATGCATCCTCCCCTTTTTCGGTGAAATCTTTAAGCGTAGTCGGACCACCCGCAGGCGCGCTATTTTTACGGTCAATCTGCGGCCCGGGCGTAACCTCTTGGCCGCTAGCAAGCTTATCAAGCAGTGTAACAATTGTTTCTGGTGATACATCTTCAAAATAGTCGTCGCCAATAGAGACCACCGGCGCATTCACACAGCCTCCAGCACATTCAACCTCACCTAGCGTAAACATTCCATCTGCTGTCGTTTCGCCCATTTCAATACCGAGGCGCTTTTTGCAAGCCGATATAATGTCGTCAGATCCCCGCAACCAGCACGGGGTTGTACCGCAAACCTGCACATGATGTTTGCCGATAGGCTTGTGGTTATACATCGTATAAAAAGTGGCAACTTCCTGAACGCGGATCGCAGGCATACCAAGATACGCTGCAATATATTCCATGATTTCAGTTGTCACATGGCCACCGTTTTGGCGCTGCGCCATATCCAGCAACGGCATCACAGCACTTTGCTGCTTGCCTTCCGGATATTTGGAAATGTGTTTCTGTGCGGCCGCCTCGTTATCGGGCGTCCAAACAAAGGGAAGAGCCGCCGTCATCGATCTACCTCGCCAAATACTATATCCATCGCACCGAGAACTGCCGGCGCATCCGCGAGCATATGCCCTTTGCATAACAAATCCATTGATTGCATATGCGCAAACCCTGGGGCTCTTATTTTACAGCGGTAAGGCCGATTAGAACCGTCAGATACCAAATAGACGCCGAATTCACCTTTTGGCGCTTCGACCGCAGCGTAAACTTCACCCTCCGGCACATGCAAACCTTCTGTGTAATGTTTAAAATGATTGATCAGTGCTTCCATTGATGTCTTCATTTCGGCACGGCGCGGCGGCGCTATCTTATTATCAATCGACATAACAGGGCCAGTTGGCATTTTTTCAATACATTGGCGCATAATTTTAATGCTCTCGCGCATTTCAGCGAGGCGCATCATAAATCGATCATAACAATCGCCAGCACTGCCCACCACAATGTTGAAATCAAGTTCGCTATAGACTTCATATGGCTGTGACCGCCGTAAATCCCATTTTACGCCAGTACTGCGTAACATCGGACCCGTCCATCCCCACGCCAACGCTTCCTCAGCAGAAGCAACACCAATATCTACATTCCGCTGCTTAAAAATTCGGTTATCGATCAACAATTGCTCAATATCGTCTTGGACTTTCGGAAAAGCTTCAGTCCATTTTAATATATCCTCGGCCAGACCTGCGGGCATATCCAAATGCACACCGCCCGGACGGAAAAATGCTGCATGGAAGCGAGCACCAGATATGCGCTCATAAAATTCCATCAATTTTTCACGTTCTTCAAACGCCCAGCAAATCGGCGTCATCGCGCCTACATCCATAGCATGGGTCGTGAGGTTCAATAGATGATTAAGGATGCGACCAATCTCGCTATACAGCACACGAATATACTGGGCGCGCAAAGGAACTTCGGCACCCAATAATTTTTCAATGGCCAAAACAAACGCATGCTCTTGGTTCATCGGCGCAACATAGTCCAGCCGGTCAAAATAGGGCATCGCCTGCAAATATTGTTTCTGCTCGATCAGTTTTTCTGTGCCACGATGCAAAAGACCAATATGGGGATCAACCCGCACGATGGATTCACCGTCTAACTCCATCACCATCCGCAAAACACCGTGAGCGGCAGGATGCTGCGGCCCAAAGTTCAGGCAGTAGTTTTTGATATCAACTTCAGCCATTATTTGCCCTCCGCGTCGGATTTTTCGTCGTCAGGCAACACATATTTCGCTGTTTCCCAAGGGCTCATAAAGTCAAAGTTTCGATTTTCCTGGCTCAGTTTCACTGGTTCATAAACGATACGCCCGGCCTCATCGCTGTACCTACACTCAACAAAACCAGATACAGGGAAATCTTTGCGAAGCGGATGCCCCTGGAAACCATAGTCGGTTAACATGCGGCGTAAATCAGGGTGATCGGCAAAGAATATGCCATACATGTCCCAAGCTTCCCGCTCATACCAGCCAGCAACAGGGAAAACTTCGACAACGCTCGGCACTGGCGTATCTTCATCTGTATTTATCTTGACCCTAATGCGCTGATTAAGCTGGTAACTTAGTAAATGATAGACGACATCGAAACGTTTGCCGCGCTCAGGGTAGTCGGCGCCACAAAGGTCAACAAGCTGCCTGAAATTACAGTCTTTCCCATCACGCAGATAGGTCAGCACCTTCTGAATATGCTCCGCCCGAACCACAATTGTCAGTTCCCCAAAAGCGATATCACTGGAAAGAACTTCATTTTCAAGGCTTGAAGCAATCGCTTCGCTAAGATCCAATAGTGCTTTGTCGGTCATGCGCTCGCGCGCTCCTTCTCAAGATATAGCTGCTTAGCCACGGGTTTCCATCCATCAGGCCAAAGCCTGTAGATCCCTGTTTATCTAACCAGAGTACCAGTCCTGCGTATTTTACGTTGCAGTTGCATAATTCCGTATATCAGAGCTTCAGCCGTAGGCGGGCACCCCGGTACATATATATCAACGGGCACAATGCGGTCGCACCCGCGCACAACCGAATAAGAATAATGGTAATAACCGCCGCCATTGGCGCAGCTACCCATTGAAATTACATAACGAGGTTCAGGCATTTGGTCATAAACCTTGCGCATTGCAGGGGCCATTTTATTGGTCAGTGTGCCAGCAACAATCATTACGTCGCTGTGTCGCGGACTACCGCGCGGCGCAAAGCCAAAACGCTCAACATCATAGCGCGGCGTGCCGGAATGCATCATTTCTACGGCACAGCAAGCCAAACCAAAGCTCATCCACCAAAGCGAACCCGTACGCGCCCAAGAGATAAGGTCATCAAGATTAGCAACAACAAAGCCTTTTTCAGTCAGTTCTTCGTTGAGGCCACCTAAATACTCGGCTTCTGCCGAACCGCCGCCAGCTTCCGCCCCAGCAGGTATGCCAGCTTTGACTACTCCCATTCCAAGGCTCCTTTATTCCACTCGTAAACAAAGCCTACAGTAAGGACACCCAGAAAGACAATCATCGACCAAAACCCGTATAACCCGATATCGCCGAGAGCAATTGCCCACGGAAACAAAAAAGCAACCTCAAGATCAAAAATAATAAAAAGGATCGCTACCAGATAAAAGCGAACGTCAAATTGACCGCGCGAGTCTTCAAAAGCGTCAAAGCCACATTCATAAGCAGAGAGTTTTTCGTCGTCCGGATTTTGCCGAGCAACCAAAACCGCAGCCCCAACAAACACCAGCGATAAAACGACAGCAATCCCAAGAAAAATAAGGATCGGTAGGTATTGGATCAGTAACGACTCCATGGGAGTCCCTTTCTGATAGTTGGGCCAAGTAACTGCGTTCTTTTATCGGCGGAAATTCGATCCGTAAAGGACAAAATGGTAGTTTCCGCCGCTGAGTAGTAATAAAGCCGGATTAGTCTTAAGAAAAGCTTAGAATGTTAAAATTTTCAATTCAAGCCTTCACACTATAGGCTCAAAAACTCAACCGGCTATGGCATACGACAATTAAAAAACGGCCCACCCTGAGGTGGACCGTTTTAGAAGGCAAGTGGCGCGAGTGACGGGACTCGAACCCGCGACCTTCGGCGTGACAGGCCGACACTCTAACCAACTGAGCTACACCCGCGCATCGCTTGCGAAACGGTGTTTAGAATTTGCCGCCACTATTGTCAATCACTGAAAGCCGTTGCAGCCAATAAAAATTGTCACGGTGAATATAGCCATAAACTAAAAAACGGCCCACCCTGAGGTGGACCGTTTTAGAAGGCAAGTGGCGCGAGTGACGGGACTCGAACCCGCGACCTTCGGCGTGACAGGCCGACACTCTAACCAACTGAGCTACACCCGCGCATCGCTTGCGGAACGGTGTTTAGGCGCTACCTCAGCCCCTGTCAACTGCCTTTTTTAAATTCCAAAATCGAACCCTTGGAAATACTTAAATATGTGGCATCAGCCAGACTAAAAGAATGTAAAACAGCGCCAAGCCTACTGCCCAAACAAGGAGTGACTTGAAAATACCGATCCGACGCACAGAATCAGCGAGCAGTATAAAAACATTCAATACCGGATGAAAAGAACCTAAAACTCTGAAAATTGAGCCAAATTTTTGGCCTGACGTTGCAGACACATCATAAAGCTTGTCGCGAGGGTCCGTGGGCGCCCAAGATGCCTCTATAACAGGTGCACCATGCGAACAGTCATTCATAATACCGGGAGCAGGCTCTTTGCCCATAAGAATGGATGAGGGTGTAGTTTCTTTCATACCCTTGAACTACAGGGACCCAGACGATAAAGCAATCCATGCTATGCCATGCGGAATGAAGAGTTTGAAAGTGGTGGGCGATGACAGGCTCGAACTGCCGACCCTCTCGGTGTAAACGAGATGCTCTACCAACTGAGCTAATCGCCCACTTTCTTTCACAAGGGCATTCCTGAAGATACAGGAATGGTGGGCGATGACAGGCTCGAACTGCCGACCCTCTCGGTGTAAACGAGATGCTCTACCAACTGAGCTAATCGCCCCTTGACTATGTGATGAGCGCGCTTTTAGGACCTATTCAAACGGCTGTCCAGCCCTATTTTACCAATCCCAAAAGAAAAACAGCCAAAGGTTTCCCTCGGGCTGTTTTCCACAAGAAATGTAAACGAATTACTTGTTTACAGAATCTTTAAGACCCTTGCCAGCCTTGAATTTAGGCTGTTTCGACGCAGGAATATCAATTTCTTCGCCAGTACGTGGGTTGCGGCCTTTTGTTGCAGCGCGATTTGCAACTGCAAACGTGCCGAAGCCTACAAGGCGAACATCGCCGCCATCTGAAAGTGCGCCTGTGATAGATTCAAAGACAGCATCTACAGCTTTACCAGAATCAGCCTTTGATAGATCAGCTGCTTCCGCAACTTTTGCAATGAGATCGTTTTTGTTCAAGGTATCCCCCTCTGAGTTGAAAGAGCGTTTCCCGGAAATTTTCTCCGGAATGCGTTTGCAGTTTAAGCCGTAAAAATTCTGATTGTCAAAATAAAAAACCGCAGAAAACTGCGGTTTTTAAACTTTTTTTACTTGAGTTTTCTTTTTATCCCAGTCAACACCCTAATGAGTCGTAATTTCAGTGTCCTCAGGTGTGTTATCTTTAACCAAATCAGCCAGTTCTTTTTCCTCATCCCATTCTATAGGTTCCAGCGGCCGCGCCAATGCGTGTTGCAACACTTCATCAACGGTAGAAACAGCAATGATTTCAATGCCTTTTTTAACGTTATCAGGAATTTCAGCCAAATCCTTTTCATTTTCTTTCGGGATCAAAACTGTTGTAACACCGCCGCGTAGTGCTGCCAGAAGCTTCTCTTTTAACCCTCCAATTGGAAGAATTTTGCCTCTAAGTGTGACTTCTCCCGTCATCGCAACGTTTTTAAGGACAGGTATCCCGGTAAGCACAGAAACAATCGACGTGCACATCGCGCCCCCCGCCGAGGGCCCATCCTTCGGAGTCGCGCCTTCAGGAACATGGATATGAATGTCTTTTTTCTCAAAGATTCGAGGGTGAATACCAAATTCAACACACCGCGAATGCACATATGAACGAGCTGCCTGAATTGATTCCTTCATCACATCGCCAAGTTTTCCTGTGGTTTTGATCATGCCTTTCCCTGGAACCACAACGGCCTCAATAGGTAATAATTCTCCACCAACTTGTGTCCAGGCCAGTCCGGTTGTCAGCCCGACCTGATCCTCAGATTCTGTCTGCCCATAATTGAATTTACGTACGCCTGAATAGTGGTTTAAATTACGCGACGTAACCGCCACACGCTCCTTGCTGCCTTCTATAATTTCTTTGAGCGCCTTGCGAATCAACTTTGCAATTTCTCGCTCCAATGAGCGAACGCCTGCCTCCCGTGTATAATACCGAATTATATCACGAATAGCGCCGTCAGAAATTGACCACTCGCTGCTTTTAATGCCGTGGTCCTTCATTTGTTTGGCAAGAAGGTGACGTTTCGCAATTTCCAGCTTTTCGTCCTCGGTATAACCAGAAAGGCTGATGATTTCCATTCGGTCCAGCAAAGGCCGTGGCATATTTAAGGAATTTGCAGTTGTTACAAACATTACATTCGACAGATCATAATCAGCTTCCAGATAATGATCATTAAACTTGTTGTTTTGCTCAGGGTCTAGCACTTCCAAAAGAGCGGAAGCTGGATCGCCTCGAAAATCCTGGCCCATTTTGTCGATTTCATCCAAAAGGAAAAGCGGGTTTGTGGTGCCAGCCTTTTTCATGGATTGCATCACTTTACCCGGCATAGACCCTATATATGTACGCCGGTGACCCCTTATTTCGGCTTCATCCCGCACGCCGCCGAGCGAAAACCGAACAAATTCACGCCCAGTTGATTTTGCAATGGATTTACCCAATGAGGTTTTTCCAACGCCTGGAGGACCAACCAAACAGAGAATCGGCCCCCTCATCTTCCCCGTTCGTTGCTGAACAGCCAAATACTCGACAATCCGTTCTTTAACTTTTTCGAGCCCAAAATGATCGGCATCAAGGATGAGTTGCGCTTGGGCAATATCCTTTCTAACTCGGCTCTTTGTTCCCCATGGTATTGAAAGCATCCATTCCAGGTAATTTCGGACGACAGTGGCCTCAGCAGACATTGGGCTCATTGTCTTAAGCTTTTTCAGCTCAGACAAACATTTTTCGCGCGCTTCTTTTGAGAATTTTGTTTTTGCGATCTTTTCCTCAAGCTCTTGAGTTTCTTCCCTTCCCTCATCGCCTTCGCCAAGTTCCTTTTGAATCGCTTTTAGCTGCTCGTTTAAATAATATTCGCGCTGGGTTTTTTCCATTTGCCGCTTAACACGCCCGCGAATTTTCTTTTCCACTTGAAGGACCCCAATTTCACTTTCCATGAAACTAAAAATTCGCTCAAGTCGCTCAGGGACAGATACAGTTGAAAGCAGCTCCTGTTTATCATCAATTTTAAGTGCCAGGTGCGATGCAACGGTATCAGCAAGTTTGCTCGCATCTTCTATCTGATTGATGGTCACCAGCACTTCAGCCGGAATTTTATTGTTGAGCTTCACATATTGCTCAAACTGACTAACCACAGTGCGTGTAAGTGCCTCAACTTCAGCAGGATCATCCTGCTCACCCGCCAGCATTGTCGCTCGCGCAGCAAAATAATCATCCTCACGCACAAATTCTTCAATGATTGCCCTGTTGAAGCCCTCAACCAATACCTTCACTGTTCCGTCTGGTAACCTTAAAAGCTGAAGAACGGAGGCTACAGTACCAATTTCAAAGACATCTGCAGGATCAGGCTCGTCTTCGCTGGCATCTCTTTGCGCAACGAGTAGAATCTGTTTGTCTTTGGACATCACCTCTTCTAAGGCCCGCACCGATTTATCGCGCCCTACAAAAAGCGGCACAATCATATGCGGAAACACCACGATATCGCGCAGCGGCAAGACGGGAAGTACAACAGTATTGATATTTTCGGATAATGAGTCGGACATAGAAATGGTCCTAAAAATGGGTTTATTTAAACTTATCTAACAAGCTTAGGTTAAATTCTTACTAACAAGAAAGGAAAAGCCGCGTAAAAAGCACGAATAGCCAAATAAAGGCACTTTAGCACAAAAATGGGGGCTGAAACTCGCGTTTCAACCCCCGAACAACAAAAATAGCCCACTTAAGCGGTCTGATCAACCTCTTCACGCCGCTCAGCATAAATAAGCAATGGAGTCGCTTTACCTTCAACAACTTCGCCGTTCACCACTATCTCCTCCACACCTTCTACTGAAGGCAAGTCAAACATGGTATCAAGAAGTGTTTGTTCCATAATCGAGCGAAGCCCTCGCGCTCCAGTTTTTCTAGCAATTGCTTTTTTGGCAACCGAGATAAGTGCATCTTCCGAAAAAGTAAGCTTCACGTCTTCCATGGCAAACAAGGCCTGATACTGCTTTAGCAGAGCATTTTTAGGTAAGGACAAAATCTGGATCAAGGAATCTTGATCCAAATCCTCAAGTGTTGCGATCACAGGCAAACGACCAACAAACTCGGGAATAAGACCAAATTTCAGAAGATCTTCTGGTTCTGTTTCCTTAAACAATTCGCCTGCGCTCCGATCATCGGGTCCAACAACAGAAGCACCAAAACCGATAGACTTTCCTTGCAACCTATTTGTAATAACCTTATCAAGCCCGGCAAAAGCGCCGCCACATATAAATAAAATGTTCGTCGTATCAACTTGCAGGAATTCTTGCTGCGGGTGTTTTCTGCCGCCTTGCGGGGGGACACTGGCTACAGTGCCTTCCATGATTTTCAATAGCGCCTGTTGCACACCTTCGCCGGATACATCCCGCGTGATCGAAGGATTGTCAGACTTGCGGCTAATCTTGTCGACTTCATCTATATAGACAATGCCTCGCTGCGCTCGCTCGACATTGTAATCCGCAGACTGAAGCAGCTTTAGAATGATATTTTCGACATCTTCACCAACATAACCCGCTTCCGTCAATGTTGTAGCATCAGCCATGGTGAAAGGGACATCAAGAATACGCGCCAAAGTCTGAGCAAGCAGTGTTTTGCCGCAACCTGTAGGCCCGACAAGCAGTATGTTTGACTTGGACAGCTCAACCTCTGTGTTTGAGGTGCTGGCATGATTGAGGCGCTTATAGTGATTATGTACAGCCACCGCGAGAACTTTCTTGGCTGTACCTTGTCCAATCACATAATCGTCTAAAACCTGCAGGATATCCAAAGGCGTTGGAACGCCATCGCTGCCCTTGCCCAGCGCACTTTTGCTCTCTTCCTTGATGATATCGTTGCAAAGTTCAACACACTCATCGCAGATAAAAACCGTTGGGCCCGCAATGAGCTTACGAACTTCATGCTGGCTCTTCCCGCAGAAAGAGCAGTAGAGCGTATTTTTAGAATCGTTATTACTCAAATCTGTCACCGCTTATATCTTCGCTTTCTCTATCGTAAACCGGTTGGAATGGAGCACACAACCATAAACTATAATCACCAAACCTTGTGGTTTTCTTAACAGTCTATTCTTCTGTTGGTTCGCGTGTCGTATAAACCTTATCGATTAAACCAAATTCCTGCGCTTCTTCTGGCGACATAAAATTGTCACGGTCCATAGCCGCAGCCACATTTTCAAGACTTTGCCCGGTGTGTTGCGCATATATCTTGTTTAGACGCTCCCGCAGGCCCAAAATTTCTTTGGCCTGAATCTCAATATCAACCGCCTGCCCTTGCGCGCCGCCTGAAGGCTGATGAACCATGATGCGCGCGTTTGCCAGTGCATTACGCATTCCCGGCTCACCTGCACACAATAACATCGAACCCATTGAACTGGCTTGTCCAATGCATATTGTTGCTATTTTCGGCCTGATATATTGCATAGTATCATAAATGGCCAAACCGCTTGTAACTACGCCCCCCGGAGAATTTATATAAAACGAGATATCCTTGGTAGGGTTTTCAGCTTCCAAATAAAGAAGCTGGGCCACAATCAGCGAGGAAACATAATCGTTAACCTGCCCCGTAAGAAAGATAATGCGTTCTTTTAAAAGGCGGGAATAAATATCGAACGATCGCTCGCCGCGATTGGTCTGTTCAACGACCATCGGCACTAAGTGGTTTGCAACAGTTTCCATACTCTCGTTCATTACGCGCTCCAATTTATTTCCGTCGTGGCGCAGTGAATATTCAGCGGCGCGATTCTGTAAGCAAGATGTAGCAAAGTCATACGACTGGCGGCAAGGAAATATGCATGCCGCATGTTAAATAGGTAGTTATCAATTGCCTGATGTAAAGGACCCAACAAAAAAAGGGGCCCGGCAGCCCCCTTTTCACAGATTAGCTAAGCGTTCGTTTTATTTAGCGTCCGCTTTCTTTTTAGCAGGAGCCTTTTTCGCAGCTGGTTTTTTGGCTGCTTTGGTTGAAGCTGCTACTTTTTTAGCCGCCTCTGCCTTTTTGGGCGCGGCTGCCTTGGTCACTTTTTTCTTAGGGGCAGCTTTTTTAGAAGCAACTGGTTTAGCGTCCTCTTCATCGATCGAACGCACAGCAGCCTCAAGCTCATCACGAGAAACCGTCTTATCCGTTAAATTCGCCTGCGTAAGAACAAAATCTACAACTTTTTCTTCAAAAATTGGCGCTCTTAGCTGTGCACGTGCTTCATCATTTTTCTGGTAAAACTCAAAAACCTGAGACTCTTGGCCCGGGAAACGACGCGCTTCTTCAATCACGCGGCGGTTTACTTCTTCCTGCGTAACCTGAACATCGTTCTTCACACCGATTTCTGATAACAACAACCCCAGACGTACCCGTCGTTCTGCGATTGACCGGAATTCCGCAGCTTCCGCTTCGTCTGCTGGCGCGTCCAGACCTTCAAAATCTTCAACCGTGCCCTCGCCGCTTGACAAAGCATCGCGTTTGATTTGCTCCCAAATCTGCCCGAATTCAAGATCAACCATGCCAGAAGGCACTTCAAAATCATATTCGTCTGCCAGGCTATCAAGGAGCTTCCGCTTAAGATGCGCCCGTGTCAGATTTGCATTATCGCCTTCGATTTGGCCTTTCAGAGCATCTTTCAGACCTGCAAGATCTTCCATCCCAAGATTTTTCGCTAGATCGTCATCAACTTTCGCTTCGCTGGCAACGCGCACCTCTTTAATAGTAACTGCAAATTCTGCTTCCTTGCCCGCCAGGTCCGCAGACTGATAGGGGTCAGGAAAAGTTACGGTAATGGTTTTGTCGTCTCCGGCCTTAACGCCAATCAATTGATCTTCAAAGCCAGGAATAAATGAACCGGAACCAATTTCCAGCTGATGGTCCTCTGCGGCACCGCCATCAAAAGCAGTGCCATCAACGCGGCCGATATAATCCATTAAAACAGCATCGCCGCTTTTGGCTTTTACCGTCTTGGCTGCTGTTTTGAAAGATTTTTGCTGCTTGGCAATAGTGTCCAAGGCCTTTGTGAGGTCTTCGTCTGATACTTCGGCAGCCCAGCGTTCGAGCGATGGTGCTTTAAAGCCTTCAACATCAATAGTTGGCAGGACTTCGACCGACAAAGTGTATTCCAGATCATTGCCGTCTTCATATTCACCCATATTTACATCGGGGCGAAGCGCTGGACGAATGTCCTTTTCTACGAAAAGCTTTTCTGACGTTTCCTGCATTGCCTCAGATATGACCTGCCCACGTGCCCGCTCACCGTGCATGCGACGGAGCAGCGACAGAGGAGCTTTGCCAGGCCGGAACCCTTTGATTTTCGCCGTTGAGCGAAATTCAACAAGGATTTTATCAAGTCTCTCATTAAGCTCTTGAGCCTCGACCGTGACTTTGAATTCGTGTTTCAGTCCGTTCTTCGACAGTTCTTCGATCTGCATCTGTCTTCCAATTCTTTTCGTTGATATCGTTTTACACACCTGCCCAGACGGCCCCCAAACCCAGTCTAAACAGGTATAATAATTGAAGTTTTTGGTACGGGCGGAGGGACTTGAACCCCCACGTCCTAAGACACTAGAACCTAAATCTAGCGCGTCTACCAATTTCGCCACGCCCGCGCACCAAACACCAATCATCCGTCTTTTTAGCGAGTGGCCGACCTAACTTTTAGATAGGTAAAAAACCTAACTTTCAGACAGGTAAAAATAACGACAACTGGCAGCCAAAACGGCCATTTGACGCGCTTATAACAGGCACATCGCACAGCACAAGTATTTTTTATCATTGGGAGTCAGAAATTAAAAATCCACGCACCGCTCGGCCCTCACAGGTTACCGTGGTGTCTGCCTCAACATTCCAGCAGCTCTACTTGCCGAGCTACACCATTTAACACCTATGGCAGCACTTTGCTAATTTGCAGCAAAAGATCAGAAGCGATGAGGCCACGCCCGGCCAACATAGCAGCTTCACCATGCATCCAAACAGCTGCCGACGCAGCCTCAAAGGCAGGCATGCCTTGCACTAAAAGACTACCAATCATGCCGGAAAGAACATCGCCCGTCCCCCCCACTGACAGCCACGAGGGCGCATTACTGGCAATGGATACACGTCCGTCAGCAGATGCGACAATTGTGGAAACACCTTTCAAGACAACAGTACTGCCAGTGAACGCTGCGGCTTTGCGTACCGCGTGAATACGATCAGAATGAAAGTCCAGGTCAGGAAAAAGTCTCTTAAACTCACCTTCATGCGGCGTAAGCACGATTTGCCCACGTCCCATGCCAGCAATTTGATCCGTTCGCCCAGTCAAGCTTGTGAGCGCATCCGCATCCAAGACTAAATCACAGCCCTTCGAGGCCGATTTCTGGACGAGGTCGGCTGTTTTTTCACCAACACCCACACCCGGCCCTAATACCACAGTCCCTATTTTCGGGTCAGATAACATTCCAACAAATCCAAAAGCTGATTCGAAGCGGCGCACCATTATGTCATCTAAAGCACCAGCCTGAATAGCATATGTCTCGGACGAAGCCGCGAGTGTAACAAGGCCTGCCCCTGTGCGTAATGCCGCTATGCACGCTAGCCGCGAGGCGCCCAGCGTCGGTTCTTTTCCTCCCAGGACCAACAGATGTCCACGGTCGTATTTATGGCTTGCAGGCCCTTGAAACGGGTAAACTTGGCTCCAAAGAGCAGGCTCATTAGAAAAGTGCGAAGGCTCAATATCTTCCATTGCGGCTTCAGGAATACCAATATCAACAACGTGAATATGCTCGGTGCCACCACAATAAAACCGCCCGGGCGCAACAAGCTGTCCAGCTTTGCGGTGAAAAAATGTAACGGTGGCGTCTGCCTGAAAGCAGATTCCGAGAGCATTTCCTGTACGAGCATCAAGTCCGCTCGGCATATCTATTGCCAGCCGAAAAGCATCCGCCTCATTGGCTTTTTTAATGGCCTTAGCAAGCTTGCCATCAATCGCTTTATTCAGCCCGGTACCAAACAAACTATCAACAATGGCCGCCGCACTATCCATATGGCTTGCGTCCAACTCTTCAATGGAACCCATCCATTTAGCAGCCATCTTCTTAGGCTCACCCTTAAGTTCATTTGGCTCCACAGACAGCATTACCCTGACAGGGTAGCCCCATTCATCAAGGCACCGAGCGACAACAAACCCATCTCCACCATTATTACCAGGACCACATAGAACCAAAATTTCGCCGCCCGCTTCAAGCGGTGTACCCATATAATCTACGATTATTTCAGCCGCGGCCCTGCCCGCAGATTCCATCAATGCATGGGCAGATATGCCGTTTTTTATAGCCCAAGAATCTGCGTTCCGGGTTTCAGCGGGTGTCAATAAAATATGATTGTCTGACGTTCGATAAACAGGCATTCGTTCCCCCTATGGAATCGGTGCAGTGTATCAAAAGAAAAAAGTCCCGATAGGGACTTCTCAAAAAAAATAGAAATTTTTGGAAAAAATTTTCAAAGTGGGGCGAGTGACCGGGCTTGAACCGGCGGCCTCCAGAATCACAATCTGGCGTTCTAACCAACTGAACTACACCCGCCATCCTCTGAAATGGTGCGCCTGTTTATCCGCATCCAGTAACCTTCGTCAAGCGCGAAATTGCACATAACGTCGGCTAATTCATATCTTACCATATATCGGATATGGGCATACATAAGGCATGTGCCTATTTTTTATGCAATTATTTGATTGAAAACCCAACTATTGCTACCATTTAGACTACAGAAAAGGGACATCTCCGCGAGATATTACTATTGGCACGGTCCCTGCTATCCCGTCACACGCGTGCGCATATCGCTGAACCTAATTTTGGAATAAAAATGAAAAAAATCGAAGCGATTATCAAACCTTTCAAATTAGACGAAGTGAAAGAAGCCTTACATGATATCGGCATTTCCGGAATCACTGTCATTGAGGCCAAAGGATTTGGTCGTCAGAAGGGCCACACTGAATTATATAGAGGCGCAGAATATGTCGTAGATTTTGTTCCAAAAGTAAAAATCGAACTGATTGTTGAGCGCAGCCAAGCGGAACGGGCTGTAGAGGCAATCAAAAGCGCAGCACATACCGGGCGCATAGGCGACGGCAAAATATTCGTCAGCAGCATCGAAGAAACCATACGTATCCGCACAGGTGAGACAGGGGCTGACGCCATATAATACGGTAGGGACGAATACGGATCACTAGACTAAACACCAAAGAAATGAGGCTGGTTGGTATGAATAATACAGCCAGAAATCCGAGCGCTTGGTGATTGAGCCACGCACGCAAAGCGGAAATCTCATTTCAATAACACATCATGATAAAGCAATTGATTATTTAAGGGAAAATGGAAATGTCCAAATACACCAATCTTAGCATCGAAGATTTTCTTGCGTTGGTAAAAGAAACCAACGCCGAATGGGTGGACCTACGTTTTACCGACACAGTCGGCAAGTGGCAGCATTTAACCATGACTGCGGAGGTTGTTGACGAGGATATGCTCACCGATGGCATTATGTTCGACGGATCATCAATTTCTGGCTGGAAAGCCATAAACGAGTCTGACATGATCCTGATGCCAGACCTTAACTCTGTTACGCTCGATCCTTTTACTGCTGATGTCACTGTGGTCGTTTTCTGTGATATCCATGAACCAGCAACGGGCCAAGGTTATGCGCGTGATCCACGCTCAACCGCCAAGCGCGCTGAAGACTATCTAAAATTTACAGGAATCGGTGATACCGCCTTTTTTGGACCTGAGCCTGAATTTTTCGTTTTTGACGACGTAAAGTTCAAAAGTAATTATCAAGGTGCCATGTATGAAATAAACGACGTGGAAGGGCCCTATAATAGTGCTCACTCGTTTGAGGAAGGCAACTATGGCCACCGCCCACGTGTAAAAGGCGGGTATTTCCCGGTTGCCCCCGTGGATAGTTGCGTCGACCTTCGGGGTGAAATGGTCAAAGTCATGAAAGAAATGGGCTTACCGATGGACAAGCACCATCATGAAGTGGCTGCGTCTCAACACGAATTGGGTCTTACATTTTCTACTCTTGTCGACACAGCCGACAATGTACAAATCTATAAGTACACCGTGCACCAAGTGGCGCATACTTACGGTAAAACGGCCACGTTCATGCCTAAACCTGTAGCAGAAGACAATGGCTCCGGCATGCATGTGCACCAATCGATTTGGAAAGATGGTTTGCCAACATTTGCCGGCAGTGGGTACGCCGATTTGTCTGAGACAGCGCTTTATTACATCGGTGGTATTATCAAGCATGCCAAAGCTATCAACGCCTATAGCAATCCAACAACCAACAGCTACAAACGCCTCGTTCCCGGATTTGAAGCCCCGGTTTTACTTGCCTATTCGGCGCGCAATCGTTCGGCTTCTTGCCGCATACCTTATGGAACCAGCCCTAAAGCCAAGCGTGTGGAAATCCGGTTCCCTGACCCTGCAGCAAACCCATATCTTGCATTCGCTGCAATGTTGATGGCCGGCTTAGACGGTATCAAAAATAAAATCCACCCGGGTGAAGCGATGGATAAGGACTTATATGCGCTGCCGCCCGAAGAGCTTTCAGGCGTTCCAACCGTGGCAGGGTCTCTGCGTGAAGCTTTAGAGTCATTATCTGCAGACCGCGAGTTCTTGAAACAAGGCGATGTCTTTTCTGATGATCAAATCGATGCCTACATTGAATTGAAAATGAACGACGTGAATCGCCTCGACATGAGCCCCCACCCTGCTGAGTTTGATATGTACTATAGCGCTTAAATTTATCGACTAATATTCTGAAAGGGCTCCCGCAGTTTTGGGGGCCTTTTCTACTTTAAATATATTATTGCTAATCGAGTGTTTACTTTTTGCCACTATATAAAATATAAGCTCCCCTCGCTGGGGGCGTTTATTGTTTACAAGTTCAATACGGTAAGGCCTCTGACTGATGCATATTGAATACACACCCGAACAGTTGGCGATTCAACCGAAATTGGCGGACGCAAACATCAATCCCGAGAGCTTTTTAGCAACAGACTACCTCAATCACTTCAATGAGATAGCTATGCTTCTTGAAATGATACCTGATATGCCGGAGCTCATAGAGGACGCGGCAGAGTGGGCGCCAAAAACCTATATAAAGCATTTTCAGGATAGCGGGTTTCAAGCGTGCGATCTTGCGGTGAACGCATACAATTTGGCCCCCTCAACTATCCTCACCGCATTTGAAACCATCTGCGGCCAGTTAGACAGCCTAATAGTGTCCACCCTGGCGGGACTTGCAAATTTAAATGCGGCAGAAAGAGGCCTGTCTCCTGCCGCTCAGGATTTGATCAAAACGCGCGTGCTTGCCGTACAAGAGTTATTAATGCAGCTCAATAAAGTCATTCATGGCAAGATCGATGATCAAATAACAGTCATCGCCAACAAAAAGCCCCATGCAGAAGAGCCGGAAGAAGTCCAAACTCAGGAAGACATCGACAAGCTTTTTGGGTGATACTCTATTCAAGAAATTTAAGAATTTACACTGTATTCAACAGGCGAAAAAACACCAGATTCTGCATCACACAGCAGTGTGATAGCCGCCATCCTTAACAAACGCGTCCAGCGACACCGTCTTCGTGATATCCGGACGCCCTTCCCGGCTAAGGCTAATCAAAGGAAACCGACTCGCGCGCACATTGCTAATGCGTTCCACTACCCAAATCGAAATGGCCGCATCATCTCTTTCGAAGCGGTCTCCGATTGAAACTTTACGCGTTCCATCGGCTCTGCCGTTAGTTGGCATTATTTTTTTAATTAGCTTAATAGGATGCAGATTGTACATCGTTAATCCTTCATTTTTACCACATATGCCGAACTTACTGCGAAACTCTTTAACATTTATTCAACACTATTTAGCAATCTACCGTCCACTAACCAACCAACCACCATATCTATAGCATTAAAATCGACAACACACAAGATATTGACAAATTCAACGAGGTGAGAAGGCTGGCTTGACGTGGAGCCAAGGCTGGTTTACGCCCTATATATATATGGGCTTTGAGGTAGAATTATGAGCGATCTGTTTGAAGTACGACAGACCAAGACTGACTATTCAGCAAAAGACATTGAAGTCCTTGAGGGTTTGGAGCCGGTAAGACAACGCCCGGGCATGTATATTGGTGGCACCGATGAACGAGCGCTTCACCATTTGGTAGCCGAGGTTCTTGATAATTCGATGGATGAGGCTGTGGCAGGGCACGCCACACGAATCCACGTTACTTTGCATGAGGACGGTTCGCTTAGTATTTCTGATAACGGGCGTGGCATCCCAGTCGATCCGCACCCTAAATATCCTGAAAAATCAGCTTTGGAAGTCATTTTAACCACTCTCCATTCCGGCGGAAAGTTCAATTCTGACGCCTATGCCACTTCTGGTGGGCTACACGGTGTTGGCATTTCTGTCGTCAATGCTTTGAGTTCCAGCATGAGTGTCGAAGTCGCGCGTGATAAAAAAATGTGGCGGCAGTCCTATTCGCGCGGAAAAATTAGCTCACCGCTCGAAGATTTGGGCGCAGTGCAAAACAAACGCGGCACCAAGGTGACCTTCCTTCCTGATACAGAGATTTTTGGTGATACGCTGCACCTAAAGCCCGCGCGGATTTATCGTCTGGCCCGATCAAAAGCTTATCTTTTTCGAGGTGTCGAAATTCGTTTCAAATGCCCTCCGGATATGATTTTTGGCGATGATAAAACACCCGCAGAAAAAACCCTGCATTTTCCAGGTGGATTAGCTGATTTTCTTGTTGAAACGCTTAAAAATCGGTCTTGCGTTACTGATGAACCTTTCGCCGGCTTTGTAAATTTTCCTGATGATCAAGGCCGTATGGAATGGGCAATTCATTGGCCGGAATTTGGCGACGGTTTTTGCAACAGTTATTGCAATACCATACCGACACCGCAGGGCGGTACACACGAAAGTGGTATGCGTAGTGCCCTGCTCCGATCGGTCAAGGCTTACGGTGACCTAACAAACAACAAGAAAGCCGCACAGCTTACTTCTGAAGATATCTCTGGCGCTTCATGTGTCATGCTCTCGGTATTCATTAAAAACCCGCAGTTTCAGGGCCAAACCAAAGATAAATTGTCGACAATGGAAGCACAGCGCCTCACCGAAAATGGCCTTAGAGATGCGCTGGATCATTGGCTTGCGGATCAGCCTGACCGCGCAAATGGTCTTTTAACTTGGGCGCTGGAGCGTTTAGAGGACAGGCTGAGACGTCGCCAGGAAAAAGAGATTAAGCGCGCAACAGCCGTTGGCAAACGCAAGCTTCGCCTTCCGGGCAAGCTGACAGACTGCGCAAGCGGCGAAGCTGCCGGTACTGAGATTTATATCGTAGAGGGCGATTCTGCGGGTGGTTCGGCCAAACAGGCGCGCAATAGAAAAACGCAGGCAATATTACCAATTCGAGGTAAAATTTTGAATGTGGCTTCAGCGACCCGCGAAAAAATTGCTGCCAATAGCGAAATCAAGGACCTTATTCTCGCTTTGGGTTGCGGTGTACGTGATCATTATAGCGGCGAGTCATTACGGTATGAAAAAGTCATCATCATGACCGATGCTGATGTTGATGGTGCTCATATTGCAACCTTGCTCATGACGTTCTTTTTTCAGGAAATGTCCCAATTGGTAAGCGAAGGCCATCTTTATTTGGCTCAACCGCCATTATACAGGCTTGCTAAGGGTGGCACTGTCTTTTACGCACGCGATGACGCCCACAAGGACGAACTGATGGCAACAGAGTTTGCCGGCAAAGGCAAAGTTGAGATCAGCCGTTTTAAAGGGCTGGGCGAAATGCCACCCGCACAATTGAAGCAAACCACAATGGCGCCGGAAAACCGTACTCTTCTGCGGGTCACCTTGCCGCCCGAGTATACAGAGCGGGCGCACGTGAATAAATTAGTCGATGATTTAATGGGCAAAAATCCCGAGAGGCGATTTGAGTTCATTCGTGACAATCACGCCGATATCAACAATTTGGATATTTAGAATTTGGTTGCCTTTGCGGCAGATAAACAACGCTAACCTTTCGAAGAACTACAGGGTTCGAATGAATACTGTTGCTTGAATACGTCGCTTATGGCTGCAATATGAAGCATGTATAAATCATAAAGCCGTTTCAAACATTGACTTTCAGCGCTTGCCACCTATTCTGCCGCCCAGTTGAATTTAGAGAGAATGGTAGATATTGAATGGGTTTTGAGCTTCTGGGACTTAGTGACCGTACGTTAGCCGCTGTAGCTGATGCGGGTTATAGTGAACCGACCCCAATTCAGTCACAAGCTATCCCACAATGTTTAATGGGTCGCGATATTCTTGGCATTGCCCAGACAGGCACTGGTAAAACCGCGTCTTTCACTCTGCCAATGATTGATATTCTTTCCGAAGGTCGTGCTCGGGCTCGCATGCCGCGCTCCCTGATTTTGGAGCCAACACGGGAACTTGCCGCCCAAGTGGCAGACAGCTTCGTAAAATATGGAAAAAACCATAAGTTAACGATGGCGCTTCTGATCGGCGGCGTGAATTTTACAGATCAGGAAAAGGCCCTTGATCGCGGTGTTGATGTTCTAATTGCAACACCAGGCCGCTTACTTGATCATTTTGGCCGCGGGAAACTATTGCTCAATGGCATTGAAATCCTTGTGGTAGACGAAGCAGACCGAATGCTTGATATGGGATTTATTCCCGATGTAGAAAAAATCTGCGAGCGCATCACCAAGAAACATCAAACATTATTTTTCTCGGCTACCATGCCACCGGTCATACAGCGCCTTACCAAGCAGTTTCTGGACGACCCTAAAAAAATCGAAGTTGCGCGGGCGGCCACGACTGCCGAAACGATTGAGCAGCTCGTGATCGAAGTTGGCCCACGTGATAAACGTAAGGCCCTTCGCCAATTGCTAAGAGAAGAAGAAATCAAAAACGCTATTATCTTCTGCAATCGCAAACGTGATGTCAAAGAAGTATTTGCATCGCTGAAGAGCCATGATTTCAGTGTCGGTCAGCTGCATGGTGACATGGAACAAATCGAACGCATGGAAGTCTTGCGTCAATTTAAGCAGAATGAAATACAGTTGTTATGTGCGTCTGATGTTGCCGCTCGTGGCCTCGACGTACCCGACGTAAGCCATGTATTTAACTTTGATGTACCCGGCCATGCCGAAGACTATGTTCACAGAATTGGCCGCACAGGCCGCGCTGGCCGCAAGGGAAAATCTATCACCATCACTACCAAAACAAAAATTGATATCCGCCTGCTGGAAGCAATCGAAAAATTGATCAAAAGCCCTATCAAGCGGATTGGTGAAGTGGCACTGAAGCCAGAAAAAAGGGCTCCAAAAGCCACTGTGGCGGCGAAGCCCCCGTTAGCAGAACCAAAAGATACAAGTACAGTTGAAACTCCAAACGCGCCTGATGCGTTGGTAGCCACTGATACGGCTGATACTTCAGATATCCGCACACCAACCTCAGAGCCGCGCAGAACAAGGCCTCAGCGTGCGAGCAGAGCCAATGCAGATCGACCAAAGCGAGCAAGTGACAAGCGCAGCAATGAAAACAAGTCCGATCGACCAGTCAGGTCAACGCGCAGCAGTAGTGGTAACAAGAATGCGCCTAGGTTTGCGCCAGATGATATGCCAAAAGAGCCCTTCATTGGCCTTGGACCCCATGTGCCAACCTTTCTGCTGCGGGAAGTCAAGATCAGCAAATAGCTGGCTCTTGTCTCCCGTCAATTCAGCGCTAACTCATGTCACTGGATATACCTAATCAAAACGGGGGAAATGTGACACCATGGCTGAATTCGAAAATCTCATTCTCGATATCACTGAGGGCTTAGCAACAATAACTTTCAACCGGCCTGACCGCTTAAACGCGCTAAATGCTGGTCTGAAGGCTGACATTCTGGCTGCCGTTAGAAAAATAGGCAAACGTCACAGCGGTGTGCGCTGCCTGCTTTTAACAGGCGCAGGTCGCGGATTTTGTGCGGGTGCGGATCTGGCTGAGAGCAACCTCGGCGGCCAAGGTGTCGATTCTGGCTCAATGCTGATGGATACCTACCACCCGATACTGCAAGAACTGGCGGCACTTGAAATGCCAGTGGTTTCTGCCGTTAACGGCGTTGCCGCTGGCGCAGGCATGAGCCTGGCCATAGCAGCCGATATTGTTGTCGCCGCCAAGTCTGCATATTTTCTGCAAGCGTTCATTAACATTGGCTTGGTACCCGACGCTGGCAGCACCTATGTATTGCCTCGACTAATTGGCGATGCGCGGGCACGTGCAATGATGATGCTTGGTGAAAAACTGGATGCTGAGACCGCCGCCAGCTGGGGATTGATCCATTCAGTTGTTGATGATAACGACCTAATGGATAAAACGCTGGAAATAGCCAGCAAACTTGCCGCTGGCCCTACCCTTGCCTTGTCGGCCATTCGCAAACTTATGGCTTCAACCGCAACAAATGGCTTTTCTCAACAATTACAGGCCGAAGCGATGAGCCAACGCATGGCCAGCCAAACTTCGGACTGTGTTGAGGGAGTAACAGCCTTCATTCAAAAACGAAAAGCTGCGTTTAAGGGTCAATGAATCGCCACATTTCCTGTTGACAAGTTATCGCTGTCAGTGTGACTAAAGCAATAGAACATATAGGAAACAAACAGGCGCACATGTGAAAAACCCTTTTGCCATCGTTGGCCGTATTATATTAGCGGCGCTTTCTGAATTTGGTCGCGTATTTATTTTTACGGCTACGGCCGTCAGTCACATTTTTCGGCCCCCAATATATTGGCGGCTTATCCTCCAGCAAATGTGGCTCATCGGCTATAACAGCCTTCCGGTTGTTGGTCTAACTGCCCTTTTCACTGGTGCGGCCTTAGCACAGCAGATTTTTGTGGGCGGCAGCCGCTTTAATGCTGAATCGGTCGTGCCGGGCGTTGTCGTGATCGCTATTGTTCGTGAACTTGGCCCTGTTTTAGGCGGCCTAATGGTTGCTGGGCGCGTTTCAAGTGCAATGGCAGCCGAACTTGGCACCATGCGCGTGACCGAGCAGATAGACGCATTAACGACACTTTCAACCGACCCTTTTAAGTATCTGATAGCGCCCCGCTTGTTAGCCGCAGTCTTTACGCTGCCACTATTGGTGCTAGTTGCCAATATACTCGGTGTTATGGGCGGATATTTAATCGGCACAGAGCGCCTGGGGCTTAACGGCGCATCCTATTTGCAGGTTACGGCAGATTTTCTGGAACGAGCAGACATATACTCCAGCATGGTCAAAGCCGGAGTCTTTGGTTTTTTCATTGCTCTTATGGGCAGTTACCACGGATATAACAGCCGCGGCGGCGCCCAAGGCGTGGGCAAAGCCACCACTAACGCAGTGGTATCTGCCTTCATTGCCATCTTGTTATCCAACCTGATTATCACCGTCATCGTTTTTGGGGAGATAAACTGATGAACACCCCAATGATAGAGCTAAAGAATATAGAAAAATCTTTTGGAAACAAAAAGGTACTATCTGGTTTTAATCTTTCAATTGAGAAAGGAACATCGCTGGTTATCATCGGCGGTTCGGGGTCTGGAAAATCTGTCGCACTGAAGTGTATACTGGGGCTGCTTCACGCCGACAGCGGTACAATCCATGTAGACGGACAGGACATGACCAGCGCCAGCAATGCGCAGCGAAAACGCATTCTCGATAAAATTGGCATGCTCTTTCAAAGTGCCGCTCTTTTTGACAGCCTCAAAGTATGGGAAAATGTGGCGTTTGGCCTGATGCAGGGTCAGGGGCTCAATAAAAAAGATGCAAAGAAAATCGCGATTGAAAAACTAGGCCGTGTTGGCCTGACTGCCGATGTAGCTGAGCTTTCGCCTGCTGAACTTTCGGGCGGCATGCAAAAAAGGGTTGGACTGGCGCGCGCGATAGCGGGCGATCCTGAAATAATTTTCTTTGACGAACCCACCACCGGCCTCGACCCGATCATGGCAGATATTATCAACGACCTGATCGTCGAATGTGTAAGAGACCTCGGCGCAACAACGCTGACTATCACCCATGATATGACCAGCGCCCACAAAATCGCAGACCGGGTGGCCATGCTTTATCACGGCAAGATCATTTGGGAAGACGACAAGACCAAGATCAATAATTCCGGCAATGCCTATGTGGAGCAGTTTGTAACCGGCAGCGCCCACGGTCCAATTCAGATGGATTTGATGAAAAACTAATGGCAAAAGCCCTTAAATCCTACGTATGTGGCGACTGCGGCGCTGTTTATAGCCGTTGGCAAGGTAAATGCGATGACTGCGGCGACTGGAATACCATAGCCGAAGAAAAAGCCGCTGTTTCCGGCGCCCCAAAGGGTCTTAGCGGCAAAAAAGGCCGCAGCATTCATCTTACTTCCCTTGACGAACCCATCGAAGAAGCGCCGCGAATTTTGGTTGGCATCGACGAGCTGGACCGCGCACTTGGTGGTGGTCTGGTGCCGGGAAGTGCCATTTTAATTGGGGGCGATCCGGGCATAGGAAAATCCACACTGGTTTTGCAGGCGATGGCCGCGCTGGCACTTAAAGGCAAAGACTGTGTGTATATTTCTGGCGAGGAAGCTACCGCGCAGATACAGATGCGCGCACGCAGGCTCGGGCTATCCGCAGCGCCTATCAAACTTGGTTGTGAAACAAATTTGCGAGATATCCTTTCGACGCTGGACCATGGAAAACCGCCATGTGCGGTGGTTATCGATTCGATCCAAACACTATACGCAGATCACGTGGAATCGGCGCCGGGCACTGTCAGCCAGGTTAGAGTCTGTGCCCATGAAATAATCAGTTATGCCAAGCGTAAGGGCACAATTGTGCTGCTTGTTGGGCACGTCACCAAAGACGGCCAGATCGCTGGGCCTCGGGTGCTCGAACACATGGTTGATACTGTGCTTTATTTTGAGGGCGACAGAGGACACCAGTTCCGCATCTTGCGCGCGGTGAAAAATCGTTTTGGCGGCACCGACGAAATCGGCGTTTTTGAAATGACCGGCGCAGGCCTTGAGCAAGTGACAAACCCCTCTGCCCTCTTCCTCGCCGATCACAATGCGCGTGAGCCGGGCTCCGCCGTTTTTGCCGGCATCGAAGGCTCTCGCCCGGTGTTGGTGGAAATACAGGCGCTTGTGGCACGTTCCAGTGCCGCCAATCCACGCCGCGCCGTTGTTGGTTGGGATAGCGGGCGGTTAGCCATGGTGCTTGCAGTGCTTGACGCGCGCGCGGGGCTTGGCCTTGCGGGCTGCGATGTTTACTTGAATGTGGCTGGCGGCTTGAAAGTATCTGAACCGGCAGCCGATATCGCCGTTGCAGCAGCCTTAATTTCAAGCTTATCGCAAATCCCCCTGCCCGAAGAAACCGTCATATTTGGGGAAATCAGTCTATCGGGGGACATTAGAAGCGTTTCGCAAAGCGAAGCACGGCTCAAGGAATCGGCGAAATTGGGTTTTACCCGCGCCATGCTACCAAAAGGAAAAAAGACTAATTCTTCGACCATTCAGCTCCATACGATCGCGCGGGTCGCTGATCTAGTGGCACATTTCTTCCCGGATGGTATAGAGTAAGACAAACAAACTTGGCTTTTTGCCGCCGCAATCAAAGGGGATAGTTGAAAAATGGAAGTTTCGAGCTTTACAGCATTTGATATCGGCGTCCTTACCCTGGTTGGCCTCTCCACCCTTTTTGCTTTTGGCAAAGGCTTTGCTACGGTGGCGCTTAGTCTCGGTGCCTGGGTTGGGGCATTTGCTGCGGTGATTTTTGGGTATACATTTGCAGAACCGTACGGCCAAGACCTGATTAGTCCACCTGAACTGGCCAATATCATAACAATTGTGGCCTTATTTTTTATCACTCTTTTGGTTCTCAAACAAGTCGCGAACCTGATTGGCGGCGCGATAAAAAGTGGCCCAATAGGATTTCTTGATCGCTCACTCGGTGCCCTGTTTGGGCTCCTCAGGGGTATGGTTATTGTATCATTGCTATATTTTGGATTTGTCAAAATTTTGCCCGACCGCAATGTGGTGTGGATAGAAAACGCGAAGACAAAACCTTTGGTGGCTTGGGGCGCTGAGATGCTGGAAGGATATGCCGCCGAGGCCTTGGGCCGCGATCCAACTGATGTTGGCAGCGATTATCTACAAAAAGCAGCAGACGCGGTACCCAGCCAATTTATTGAAGAGGCTCTCGAAGAACAGGCGGCAAAATACATGCAGGAAAATCAGGGTAAACTTGACGCTTTGATTGATCAAGTCGCTGAAGAAGCTAAGAAAAAAAAGAAGGGTTCCTGATAAAACCCAGAAATGAGAAAATGCAGCTTTCCATGAGAGCGATCTAACGATATACGCTGCATATAAATAAACTGCGCTAACGGGAAAACCCGTATGTGAAAGCAATAGCAGGACTTTATTAATGGCTGATCAGCTCTCGCTATCTACCAACCCTTTCGACGACGACAAATTGCACGAAGAGTGCGGCGTTTTTGGTATTTTTGGCACGCCCGACGCCACCGCTCACTGCGCGCTCGGCTTGCATGCTTTGCAACACAGAGGCCAAGAAGCCGCTGGCATTTCAACTTTTGACGGCGAAAGCTTCCACAGCAAGCGTGTATTAGGCCATGTAGCCGATAACTTTACCAGTAAAGACGTGATCGACAGCCTGCCCGGCACCAGTGCAATCGGCCATACTCGTTACAGCACAACGGGTGAGACGGTTCTAAGAAATTGCCAACCCCTTTTTGCTGAATTCGCATCTGGCGGGTTTGCTTGCGCCCATAATGGTAATATCACCAACGCGGCACATCTGAAAAACTCGCTTGTGCAGCGCGGGTCAATATTTCAATCGACATCCGATTCAGAGGTGATCATCCATTTGATTGCTACCAGCCGTTTTCGTACCCTGCTTGATCGGTATCTCGATGCCCTTCGTCAGCTTGAAGGGGCTTATTCGCTGGTTTCCCTTACTAAAGAAGGCCTTATCGGGGTACGCGACCCGTTGGGTGTGCGACCCTTGGTGCTGGGGAAATTAGACAATGCCTTTATTCTTTGCTCGGAAACTTGTGCGCTCGATATCATTGGCGCCACCTATGTGCGCGACATTGATCCTGGTGAACTGGTCGTTATCACCCAAGACGGCCTCACCAGCCACAAACCGTTTCCCGAAGAACAGCCAAGACCCTGTATTTTTGAACGTGTCTATTTTGCCCGTCCCGATAGCTATATGGATAAAATGAGTGTTTACGAAATTCGTAAACGCATCGGCGTAGAATTGGCGCGCGAAAATCCAGTGAAGGTTGATTTGGTTATCCCTGTGCCGGATAGCGGCACGCCCTCGGCGATTGGTTATGCACAAGAATCGGGCATTCCATTTGAGCTTGGCATTATCCGAAACCACTATGTCGGCAGAACTTTCATTGAGCCCAATGATCAAATTCGCAACTTGGGGGTAAAACTCAAACTCAACGCCAATCGTTGGCATATCGCCGGAAAAAGTATCATTTTGGTAGACGACAGTATCGTGCGCGGCACCACATCGCTGAAGATTGTAAATATGATGCGTGAGGCCGGAGCAACTGAAGTGCATTTGCGCATAGCCTCGCCGCCTACGGCCCATAGCTGTTTTTACGGCGTCGATACACCCGAGCGCAATAAACTGCTGGCTGGGCGTATGGATATCGAGGAAATGCGCGCCTATATCAACGCTGACTCACTTTCTTTTCTCTCAATCGACGGCCTCTATCGTGCTGTTAATCAACCCGGAGGACGGGACAATAAATGCCCTGCCTACTGCGACGCCTGTTTCACTGGAGAATATCCAACTTTCCTAACAGACCAGTCCTCGCAGGAAAAAAACAATAACCAGATGGATAAAATTGCTTCCATGGGGCCCCGAACATGACAAAATCACTTAAAGATCGTTTGATACTTGTGACAGGCGCATCGCGTGGCATTGGCCGCGCTGTCGCACTTGAGCTGGCTGGCCGGGGCGCCGATATAATCGCTGTCGCGCGCAATCGTTCACAGGGCGCGTTGGAAGAACTTGATGATGAAATCACGGCGCTTGGTCAAAAATGCACCATCGCGCCAATGGATATTCGCGATGGTGAAGCCATTGACCGGCTCGGCGGCGCCCTATATGAGCGCTGGGGTCGACTGGACGGACTGGTTGCAAACGCTGCCATCCTTGGGCCTATCACACCCCTTGGGCACATATCGCCAAAGGACTGGGCTGAGCTTTTAGATATTAACATCACAGCCAACTGGCGGCTCATACGCTCATTAGGCCCCCTTATCGAGCTCTCCAAGACTGGGCGTGCGGTTTTTGTTACCTCTGGCGCTGCGGGCAAGCACAAGCCCTACTGGGGCGGTTATGCTGTCACAAAAGCAGCCCTTGAGGAACTGGTCATGACCTATGCGGCTGAATGCGAATCCTCGGGGGTTAAGATCAACATGATTGATCCCGGTCCGATCCGCACGCATATGCGGGCTTTGGCAGTACCCGGCGAAGATCCAAACATTTTGCCGACGCCAGCAGACATAGCGCCGCTTTTTGCGGATATGCTTTCACCAGACTATGCACTGACTGGCCAAAAGGTACGCTTTTATGATTGGGCTGGCATCAAGCGCCCTTAACGGACTGCCGATTGTGTATTTAATTATTGCCGTCCGATCATAATTGGCCGTGTGCCTGTATAATTCACCAGCCCTCGTTCAGCTTCAAGTACCAGAATTCATTCTCCAACCCCGGTAAACCGCCTTTGAAAATTATCTCCGTGCTTTGACGGCTAAAATCACGGCTAAAATCGTTGTCAACCAGCGCCCCGCTGGTGGTATCAAATTTTCCGCATGCTGTGTGTCATATAGCCAGCACCGTAATCGCCGAGCGATACCACTTGTAGCAGGAACAAAATTAAAACGTCTCCTTGGCAGCAGTAATTGTGGGCCATTCACAAATCTGCGCCTAGGGTTATACCCAAGCGCAGACTTTCATAAAGCAGCCCCAAACATATGGATTAACCAGGCATTGCTGTTTTCTTTGCGCTGTCTCGAGCGGCCATACGGCTGATGTAAGCACTTAGTTTAGGCAAGCCCGATAACATCTGCTTGGATTCAGGGAACTGGGTCATATAGTGCAGCGTTGGATAGACTGACAAATCGGCATATGTCAGTGCATCACCCACAAGGTAATCCCCGTCCAAGGCACCTTCAATCATAGAAAGCTGCTTTTCAAGTGCGCCCAAAGATCCATCAATACGGACCCTGTCCGGCTTGCCATCGTCGGTTTTAGGCATGAAATATCCAAGCGCATATTGCCGGATCATGGTTTGATCGAACATATTATGCAGCGATACCCACTGCTCAACCTTCGCGGCCTCAACCGGATCAGCAGGGAAAAACTTCGGGCCATTGAATACGGTGTCGATATAACGGGCCATCGCAGATGTTTCAAAAAGCTCTACATCGCCGTGTCGGATGGCAGGAATTTTTCCAAAAGGATTAATAGCATTTACCGCATCACTGTGTGGCTTTTCGTTTTGCATCTCGTAAGCCAAGCCTTTTTCTTCAGCAAGCATACAAAGGGAGCGCCCAAAATTCGACTGAATGATGCTGAGTATTGTAAATTCTGACATAATATTTTCCCTAAGTTTCGAAATGCGCAGCCTTTCGGCCTTTGTCGCTTTTCACAAATATTTAAAACCCCGCAAGCAACGCCTGCAGAGTTTCAATTATATCAAAGTTGGCAGAATACAATGCCGCAATTTTATTCGGCAGCATTTGGCAGCGGTGTCGCCGTATTTCTGGCGCTTTCGCGCGCTGACATCCGTTCGATAAAAGCTGTCAAAGCCGGACGCGCTTTTAACATTTCGCTGGATTCTGGCCAAGCTAGCAAATAATAGATGCCGGGATAGATAGCTCGCAGGCGTAGACGATGCCTTTTTCTGCAGCCCACTAGTCTGGCAGGTGACAAACCGCCTCAACGTCGTTGCCGTCAGGATCAATCACAAAAGCCCCGTAATAATCTTTGTGATACTGAGGGCGCAGTCCCGGTGGTCCATTGTCCGTGCCGCCATTTTTAATGGCTTCATTGTAAAAAGCATCAACTCCCTTACGGGTTTTTGCTGAAAAAGCGACATGTCTGCCGACCAAATCCTTTTTACTTTCAATCACCCAAAAGATGCTTTTGCCCTCTTTACCAAAAGAACACGCCCGTCGGGTTGGGAAGTCCACATCCCAATCTGCCACGAATTCGGCTTGCTTTGAATAGCCCAAAGGGGAAAAAGCCGCTTCGTAAAAGCCTTTGGTTTTAAGGTAATCGGCAGCATAAGTGCTGAGATGGTCTATCATGACAGTATCCCTATCGTTGGGCTACAAAAAAACACAGATCAAGTGCTAATCGATTGGCAAACCAAGCAACCTATTTAGAGCAGCAGAAACCGTAATTTCACCGTTCTTAACTTGTAGTTCGATATCAGGCAAAACCTTCACAACCGACTTCCGCGAAAAAAAATCATCAAGCAAACGATCTTTAATTTGGGCTCGCAACCAAGACAGGCGCTGATTTTCACGGCGTTCCGTACGCTCACCAGATGCATCTGTAAGCGACTTATGTTTTTCTAGCTGCTGCCACAATTCCACCATACCCAATCCCGTCAACCCGGCACAAGCCACTACTGGCGGGTGCCATACGGGGCTGGCATCGGTTAAAATATGTAAGGCTGACTTATATTCGCGCATAGCCTGTTTGAGCTTGGCTTCAAAAATGTCGGCCTTATTCACCGCCACCATGTCAGCAAGCTCAAGAATACCTTTTTTAATACCCTGAAGTTCGTCGCCTGCTCCCGGCAACATCAAGACCAGAAAGAAATCCACCATATCTGCGACCATGGTCTCGGATTGGCCTGTCCCAACAGTTTCAACAAGAACGGTATCAAAACCCGCAGCTTCAACAATTACGATGGTTTCGCGTGTTGCCCGTGCCACACCGCCGAGCACGCCAGAACTGGGGCTGGGACGAATGAAAGCATTGGTATCGCCCGCCAAACGTTCCATCCGGGTTTTATCCCCAAGGATAGAACCTCCTGTGCGGCCGCTTGATGGGTCAACAGCCAGCACCGCCACCTTGTGTCCTTCGCCCGTCAGCATGCACCCAAGTGTTTCGATGAAGGTTGATTTCCCAACACCCGGCACGCCCGAAATACCTACACGCTGCGCGCCGCCTGCAAATGGCAACAACTGTTGCAACATCTGCTGGGATTTCTGTTGGTGTTCGGGGTTACGGCTTTCCACCAAAGTGATGGCGCGAGCAACAAAGGCGCGGTCACAGGCTCGCACACCTTTTACCAGCACATCTATGCTTAACTCATTGAGAGATAGCGACACCGAGCCCCCTATTCCGTTGAAATCTTATAGCCGTGCTTGATAGCAAGCTTCTCTAGTAATTCCTCGGCAGCAGCCGTTAACACTGTGCCGGGCGGGAATATTGCCTCTGCGCCTACTGCATACAGAGCGTCATAATCTTGAGGCGGGATAACGCCGCCCACGATCACCATTATATCGCTACGGCCAAGGTCCTTAAGGGCAGCTTTCAACTGCGGCACCAGTGTTAAGTGGCCTGCCGCCAGTGACGACGCGCCGATCACATGAACATCATTTTCAACGCCTTGGCGTGCGACTTCTTCCGGTGTTTGAAACAGGGGGCCAATATCCACATCAAAACCGAGATCAGCATAGCCCGAAGCGACAACCTTTTGGCCCCGGTCGTGCCCGTCTTGTCCCATTTTGGCAACAAGAATACGCGGGCGGCGGCCATCGGCCACGGCAAAGGCATCCACAAGCGCAAGCACGCGTTTCACGGCGGGGTCGTTCTTGCCAACCTCTGCGCGGTAAACGCCGGTCACGGCCTTAACATCCGCTTTGTGGCGGCCATATGTTTTTTCCAGAGCATCGCTAATTTCGCCCACAGTCGCCTTCGCACGCGCTGCATCAATTGCCAGCGCCATCAGGTTACCCTCGCCCGTTTCAGCGGCGTTCGTCAAGGCATTGAGACAGCTATCAACCTCGGTCTGGCTACGTTCCGCACGCAGGCGCGCCAGCTTTTCAAGCTGAGACGCACGCACGGCGCTGTTATCAATACGCAGCACATCAATATCTTCAGCCTCATCCAGCTGGTATTTATTAACACCCACAACTGTTTGGCGGCCACTATCGATACGGGCCTGAGTACGCGCGGCGGCCTCTTCAATTCTAAGCTTGGGAATACCGGCCTCAATGGCCTTTGCCATACCGCCCTCGGCTTCAACTTCTTCGATATGCGCCCAAGCCTTGGCCGCAAGATCAGCCGTTAGTTTTTCAACATAATAGCTGCCGCCCCATGGATCAATCACACGGTTGGTGCCCGTTTCTTGCTGGATGAAAAGCTGGGTATTGCGGGCGATGCGCGCGGAAAAATCAGTTGGTAGCGCCAAGGCTTCGTCAAAAGCATTCGTATGCAGGCTTTGTGTATGGCCCTGCGCTGCAGCAAGTGCCTCAATACAGGTGCGCGGCACATTATTGTAAACATCCTGCGCCGTCAGCGACCATCCCGATGTTTGGCAGTGGGTTCGCAGCGATAAGGATTTTGGATTTTTGGGGTTAAACTCTTTCACCAGCTTCGCCCACAGCATGCGCGCAGCCCGCATTTTTGCCACTTCCATGAAATAATTCATGCCAATAGCCCAAAAGAAGCTTAGGCGCGGGGCAAATGCGTCAACGTCCATGCCTGCAGCGATTCCCGCCCGCAAATATTCAACACCGTCCGCTAGCGTGTATGCCAGCTCCAAGTCTGCCGTCGCGCCAGCTTCCTGCATATGATAGCCGGAAATCGATATGCTGTTATATTTGGGCATATGCTGGCTGGTGTATGCAAAAATATCAGAAATGATGCGCATTGAGGGTGTCGGCGGGAATATATAGGTATTGCGCACCATAAATTCCTTCAGAATATCATTCTGAATTGTGCCACTTAGTTGCTCGGGCTTAACACCCTGCTCCTCGGCAGCCACCACATACAGCGCCAAAATGGGTAGAACCGCACCGTTCATGGTCATGGAAACCGACATTTTATCCAGCGGGATGCCGCTAAACAGGGTGCGCATATCATAAATGCTGTCGATCGCCACGCCCGCCATGCCTACATCACCCGCCACTCGCGGATGGTCGCTGTCGTACCCTCGGTGGGTCGCCAAATCAAAAGCCACGGACAGGCCTTTTTGCCCTGCCGCCAGATTACGGCGGTAAAAGGCGTTGCTATCCTCAGCCGTTGAAAAGCCTGCATACTGCCTTATGGTCCACGGTCGCTGCACATACATGGTGGGGTAAGGTCCGCGCAGAAACGGCGCAATGCCGGGTTTTGTATCAAGAAAATCAAGTCCTGCAATATCAGCGGCGCTATAGTGTGGCTTTATATCAATGCCCTCGGGGCTGCGCCATGCTTCTCCGCCACTATGGTCTGTGCCTGATGCGGTCGCAAAATCAACGTTTGCGAAGTTCGGAATCCGGGTCATGGATTTTCTCCAGCTAGCGTATGCGCGTGGGCCAGTATTTCAAGTAAATTGCATCCTGTGTAAATATAAGCATCTACGCCAGCCAATTCCAATTTTGAAGGGTCCGTAGGACGCCCTGCCGCGTAAACATAATGCGCGCCCGCCGCTTTAAGCGCTACAGCTGCCTCAAGCCCCAGGCTTTGGTAGCTGTCATCCGAGCCGCAGATAACAGCCAGTTTTGCGCCCGATGCTAGATATTGCGCTGCAAGCGATACACTGTTTTCGCTACCCTCACCTATAACAGCGGCAATACCGCCAGCTTCAAAGAAGTTTTTGGCAAAGCTCGACCGTGCAGTGAAATCAGACGCCGAGCCAAGATTTGCCAGAAATATCGAAGGACGACGCCCGGATTTTTCCAGACAAGCATCACTAAACAGCCGCAAGGTTTCAAAACCTTCACTTAGTCTGTGAAACTCAACAGGTATGACTGTATCGCCAGCAGGGCAAATGTCCCCTTGATTGGTTGATACGCTACTCACTGATTTTAGCAGTTTTTCATCTATATCCGGATACTCAGATACACCCGTTATTGGGTCTTTCCTCCGTGCGATATTTATCTGGCGCGCAGCCCATGCGGCTTGCATATCAGTTTGCACAAAACCCGTGCGCAGCGCTGGCAATATTCCACCTAAATTTTCTATTTTTTGGAAATATTTCCATGCTTTATCACATATATCTAATGTGATACTTTCGAAACCATAAGCTCCTGCAGCCGGATCGTTTACTCTGGATAACCCACTTTCTTCCTGCAGAATAACCTGGGTATTTCGTGCAATACGCCGCGCATGATCACTAGACACACCCAGCATCGTATCGTGGGGCAAGATGCAGATATTGTCCGCGCCTCCGATACTCGCGCCAAAACAAGCCGCTGTACTGCGAAGAATATTAACCGTCGGGTCTTTCACACTGATCATACGCAGTGAACTGACACCATTCAAATGCATGGTCGCATTGTCAATGCCTGATGATCTTAACACCTGCGCCCACAACAACCGCGCAGCTCGAAACTTTGCTGTCGTTAGGTAAATATCAGCGTCGGCCGCTAGCGAAAAGTGAATTTGACTGGCCGCTTTGTCCAAATCAAGACCAGCATCTTCCATCGCGCGCAGATAATGCACGCCCGTAGACAACATCAGGCCAAGTTCCTGTGCCTCTGTGGCACCAGCCATGTGATAAAGCCCACCGTCAGCCATAAAAGCGGCAAGACCCGTGTATCTTGCGGATATATCAATTGCGATACCAGCAGCCTGTATGCAAGCTTGCTCAGCGGGTTGCTTCAACCTTCCCGTCTGAGCCAATGTACTGATGGGATCTATGCCCAATGCACCCTTGACGCTGCTAGGCGCATAACCACGGTGCTTTAGCAGATCAAGCATAGCAACTGTGCATGCTTCATATTCTTCACCCGGGATCAGAGTGAAACTCGCCATATCCAAATGCACACCTTCAAGCACAGCTTCAAGATCAGCAATTGCGAGCCCCGGAAATGCTCCGGCTTTCAGCCGTAACGCTATGCCTGTTGCCCCGCCATGTAAATCATCAAGCATGGCCCGATTGCTGACTATAGTATCGGGATTCCAGTGCGGCACAGTGATACCCCATTTACCCGAGCGCACAGCTGGCGCAGGGCCGATATTGGCATTCTCTTTGCTATACAGCGCCTTCAGGGTGATACCGTCATAGGTTTGACTTTGCATCACCTTATCAAAATCACGGCTGCCAAGCGCCTTTTCCACAAGGCCGCGCCAAGCCTCATCGCTTGCAGCAGGGAATTCGGACGCAAAAGATAGATCAGGATCGCTCATGCATGTTCGTCCTTGTCGGATTGAGGTTGGGCTGGTGCCTTTGCCGCGTCAAAATAGCCAAAGCGATAGGAAAGCGCAAATATTAAACGGCGCTGAGAAGCCGAGCAGCCGCTGCGATGAGAAATACACCAAATGCAATGCTCAATACTGACTTGGGTAGAGCATGGGCAGCTTTAGCGCCGATCGGAGCCATTAATACAGCTGCAAACGCAACCACCACCATAGACGGCAAATGGATGAAACCCGCCATGCCCTTTGGCAGCCCCGCCACATCCCAACCGCCCAACAGATAACCAAAACCGCCGCTGATACTAATCACCAGCCCTGCTAGGGACGCTGTGCCTACGGCACGGTGGATAGGCATGCTATAAAGCGTAAGATAAGGAACAGAAAAGCTGCCGCCGCCAATACCCATCACAGCGGAGAAAAAGCCAATCACCGTGGGGCTGATAAAACGAAGAACACCTTTGGGAAGAGACTTCCCAAGCTTAAGACGATCAAGCGGCAACAGCATTTTGAGGGCCAGCAGCGCCACAAGCCCGGCAAAAAAATAGATAAGCTCAGCAGTTTTTAGGTTTTTTGCAAACAAACTGCCCGCAATCGCTCCCGCCGCCACAAAAAACCACCAATCTTTAATCAGTAGCCAGTCAACACCACCTTTTTTATGGTGCGCATAAACACTGGAAAGATTAGTTGCAACAATAATGGCTAATGACGTACCAATCGCTGCGTGCATACGCCATTCATGCGGCACGCCGATATGCCCGAACACAATGAAAAGTGCAGGTATCGTAACAACACCTCCGCCGATACCGAGCAATCCTGCCAGAAAACCGGCAACAGCACCCGCAAACAACAATGCTGGTATATGTTCGATAATTTCCATGTTTTACAGGCATCCTTAGTTAAAAGATTTTTGCCGAGACCCCGCAGTACAACTCATCAATATCAAGCGCGACGCTAACACGATGCAGCCAATCCAGGACTGCGGTACGGTCGTCCAGCACAAAACCGGCATCGGGCGCAAACTGTGTGTAAGCGAACAGCGCAATATCGGCAAGACTGAGAGTATCCCCTACAAACCACAGACGATTTTGTAATTGAACTTCCATCCGATCAAGCGCTGCTTCACCTTTTTTAACCAAGGCAGGGTTTCTGTCTTTAATCGCGCAGCCCCGAAATAGCACCTGAAAGCGTGTAACCGCGATTGAAGTCTCGTGGTTATATTGTTCCCAAAACAACCATTCGTCCATTTTTGCGGCCAACCAGGGATCACTTGGAATTAGGTTACTTCCCGATGCCAAAAAACGCATTATAGCATTCGACTGCGCCAAAACACGGCCGTCTGGGAATTGCACAACAGGAACCTGACCTGTAGGATTGACTGCCAAAAATTCAGGTAACCGCGTCTCCCCTGCCACAACGTCGATATCAGCCCATTCATAAGGTGTATAAAGCAGATCAGCCACATACTTAACCTTTAGGCAATTACCCGAAATTTTATCGCCGTATATTTTCATCATATTAGCTGACCTCCAAAATATTTAGGCAATTGCTATCACCAAAACGCCGGTCCTGTATGCCTAGTTTTGCTAAGCTACGAATTAGCCAAACTAACTGCCTATTTTTTAAGCAGATGATATTTATTAGGCACATCCATGCCGGCATATTTCATGAATTTCACGCTAACCATTTGTTTTAATGGATGAACATGGTCTTGGCACAGTAGCTGCTATCAAAGGCCTAACGAGGGCTAAAATCAGGGAGTTACAATGAAATATATTATCGCAATCATTAAGCCACACAGGCTGGACCCCGTGCGGGACGCATTGGCTGAGATCGGCATCAACGGCATGACCGTCAGCGAAGTGCAAGGTTATGGTCGCCAGCGCGGGCAAAAAGAGATCTACCGCGGTGCGGAATATGAAGTGCATTTCCTACCCAAAGTAAAATTGGAAATCGCGACCAATAGCGCCATTGCTGAGCAGGCCGTGGAAATTCTTCAACAGACCGCCCATACGGGCCAGATCGGCGACGGCAAGATTTTTGTATTCGATCTGAATCAGGTCATTCGTATCCGTACCGGCGAAACTGACGCGTCAGCTCTTTAGGAAAAACCATGTTCAAAAAATCAACGGTTCAAAAGTTAATATTGGCAGTTATGGGCGCTGGCCTTATCAGTGTGCCCGCATTTGCTGGCCCTAGCGCCGACAGCAGTTACATATTCAATACCCTGTTATTCTTGATCGGCGGCTTTCTGGTTATGTGGATGGCTGCGGGCTTTGCCATGCTTGAAGCAGGCCTCGTACGGTCCAAAAACGTTGCCGATATCTGCGTGAAAAACGTGGCACTTTACGGCGTGGCCTGCATCATGTGGATGCTGATGGGCTACAATTTAATGTATCAGGATGTATCAGGGCTTTTCGGCACTTTTTTTCAACTTTGGAGCCCTGTTGACGCTGGCCTTGCTGAAGGCGCGCCAGCATATGCAGCTGGATCCGATTTCTTTTTCCAGATGGTGTTTGTCGCAACTGCCGCTTCGATTGTCTCCGGAACAGTTGCCGAGCGTATCAAGCTATTCCCTTTCCTTATCTTCACTGTAGTTCTGTCGGGTGTAATCTACCCAATTCAAGGCTCGTGGGAATGGGGCGGCGGCTGGCTCAATTCAGCTGGTTTTGCAGATGCCTTTGGCGCTGAGTTCTCTGATTTTGCGGGTTCTACGCTAGTTCACTCAACAGGTGGCTGGGCGGCGCTAATGGGGGCTATCATTCTCGGCCCTCGCCTTGGTCGCTATATCGACGGCAAAGTAAGGCCAATGCCCGGCTCCAGCATGCCCCTCGCCACACTCGGCACCTTCATTCTTTGGGTGGGTTGGTTTGGCTTTAACGGCGCATCTCAGCTGGCGCTCGGCACCATTAGTGATGCCGTTTCCGTTTCCAACATCTTCGTTAATACAAATATGGCAGCCGCTGGCGGTGCAGTGGCCGCGCTCTTGGTTACCAAAGCAGTTTACGGAAAAGTTGACCTTTCAATGGTACTGAACGGCACGCTTGCCGGCCTTGTATCAATAACAGCAGGCCCCCTTACACCAGAGCCTTGGTCAGCCACACTCATCGGCGGTATCGGCGGTGTGCTTGTGGTTTTTGCAGTGCCGCTTTTGGACAAGTATAAGATTGATGATGTTGTCGGTGCTATTTCGGTGCATCTGGTATGCGGCATTTGGGGCACTTTGGCTGTTGCATTCACCGATCCCGCGACAACGTTTCTTGCCCAGTTCATTGGCATAATCGCAATCGGCGCGTTTGTTGTTGTTACCAGCTCGGCTACATGGCTCGCCCTTAAATATACTATGGGTATCCGACTTGATGCTGAACATGAGGAGTTGGGCTCTGACCTTTCAGAGCTTGGCATGGAAGCCTATCCTGAGTTCGGAACAGGGTCACAGAAGTTCTAAATATCTAATATATACGCTAACTTGGAACAGCCGCCTTCGGGCGGCTGTTTTTTTTGCCGAATTGCCAATTGATATTTTTGTCATTTACTTCTCACAAATTCGCCCTATCCTTTTTTCTGGACCAAGGCGTCTATAAATCATCATCTCAGCAGGAGGCATCTATGGCTCTGGACCCTATCTATGCGACAGCACTGGAAGAAACACAGTGGGAAGTGCCTCAAGATTATGACACCCTGTTTGACTGGAATTATAGTGATGACCGTCAGGATTTGCTAAATCTCTACGGCAAAGGTAAATCCATGCAGTGGGATACAGATGAGCGTATTGATTGGTCTCACGAGATGAATCCCGATAATCCAATGGGTATCCCAAAAGAATTTTTTCCGCTTTACGGCGCTGATTTTTTTAAAAAAATGTCGGCGAAGGAACAAGGCGAAGCGATCCGTCATCAGGCGGCATGGAGCAATTCACAATTTCTGCACGGCGAGCAAGGCGCGCTCATCTGTTCGGCCAAGATCGTACAAAATGTACCCGACCTTGAAGCTAAATTTTATGCGTCAACGCAGGTCATGGATGAAGCCCGTCATGTCGAGACCTATAAAAAACTTATCGAAAAAATAGGCGTTGCCTACCCCATAACAGGTCCCCTAAAGACCCTGTTAGATCAGGTTCTTAGAGATAACCGCTGGGACATGACATATCTGGGTATGCAAGTGGTAATCGAAGGCTTGGCTCTGGCCGCCTTTTCCAATATTCGCGACAATGCCCAAGACCCGCTGGCCGCAGCTGCAAATGCATATGTCATGCAGGATGAAGCCCGTCACGTGGCTTTTGGTAGGCTGGCCCTGCGGGATTATTACCCGCAACTTAGTCAGCAAGAACGCGACGAACGTGAAGAATTTTTGATCGAAGCCTGCTATTTAATGCGGGATCGATTTAAAAATACCGAGGTATGGAAATTGCTCGGATTTCCAATGAAGGAATGCGACGAATTTGTGGAAAACAGCGAGGGGTTGAAAATGTTCAGAACAAACCTGTTCAGCCGCATCGTGCCTATCGTCAAGGACATCGGGCTTTGGGGTAACAAAATCCAATCTGCATACGGTGATATGGGAATTCTTGGTTTTGGCAACATTGACATTGACGCGATGCAGGCCAACGACATGAAAGTTGCAGAAGAACATGACGAACGCCGCAAATATGTAGATGCAGCAATCGAGGCGGGAAAATCTGCCGCTGATTAACAGCAACACTACCCAGCAAGCAACGGACAGTTGGCGCGGTCCCTGGTATCAATTGCGCCAACCTTCTGTGTTGGAGTTCAGATAATGGCAAAACACAAGGAATATTGGCTCGGAAAACTCGCTGAGCAAAAGGCCGAGCTCATACAGCTTGAGGCCAAATTTTCTGCTGCCAACCAGACAGTTGAGTTGGACCAGCAACGTATTGGAAGGTTGTCACGCATGGACGCATTGCAGAGTCAGGAGATGGACAATGCCATATCTGCGCGACGCAAACAGGCGCTGCTTCGCAATGAAAGTGCGCGGGAACGGCTAGAGGACGGCGAATTTGGCTATTGCTTAAAGTGCGGAGACGAAATTGTAGAAAAACGACTGGAGCTAGACGCGACGGCCCTTTACTGTACGTCTTGTAATCTCGGCTCCTGATCTTCCTGGTCATTTATTTCATCCCAGACCACAAATTCGTGGTTGATACTCCATTCGATCAGATGCCTGTAAATATCCTCGATATACTTAGAATTGCCGCCATTAGCGGTCGCGGTGGATTTCGCCTTATTAACGACATCCTCGATACGCCACGCATCGCGGACTGTATCCCTGTCCTTTTTTAGGCTACCAGCCTGCGCAATATAGGCCAAACGTTCCAGCAAGAGCGGCACAATCGTCCGGTCCATTCGATCAATTTCCTCGCGGAGCTCTTGCATGTTTTTGCAGTTTTTCACATCGACGACCTTATCAAAGACAAATCTGCGGATTGCTTACCGCCCTTCGCTCGGGGGTTCAAGCGGTCATTTCGCCACATTGCCGGATAGCCGAGCAATTGCGTCGGTTGGCACCCGGTCAAACATAACGGCAACAGCGCGCTCTTGCACTGTAAGCCGCGGCAACAATTGGTAAAACATCTTGCGTTCATTGGCTTTCCCCAATTCCATTGAGCCCCGCGCCAAATGCATCGCCGCTTCCAGCTGGCCTGACAAAGCATACACCGTCGCAAGCGCCACCTTTCCCGATACAAGGCCGGACGACCTATCCATTGCTGTCTGCAGAAGCCCAACGGCGCTGGCGTAATTGCCCTCTAGCGCGAATGACAAAGCCATATTCTGAAGAATGGCCGGGTCACCAACCGATTTGTCCAGTGCCTGGCTAAATAGCTCTCTCGCCCGTTCCGGGTCGCCGTTTACTTGGGCAACCATACCCGCAATATCCAGATGCTGCGCGGAAATGCTTGGTTTTTCCAATATAGGCCGCAAAAATAACGCCGCAGCCTTAAAGTCTCCGCGTTTTATGTGTGCTTTCGCCAGTTCCGCCCGCACATTATCGTTATCGGGGTGATCTGAAAGAAGCGCTGTGAGCATCGCTGTGCCACGTTCGCTACTACCAAGGCGGATCAAAACTCGCGCATAAGCAACCTGAGCATCAATCAGCGCTGGATCAGCCACCATTGCCTGACCGAATAGATTCAAAGCACCCTGAAGGTTTCCTGACCGCTCAAATCCTTCAGCCACCCGAATCAATCCCTCGGGATTTTTGACTGCTAAATTATTGCGGGCTCGAGCGCTGATTAGCCCTTCACTTTCGGTAGCCCGTTTTGCTGGGCCTTCACTTGCGCAGCCAACCAAAAGCAGTGCTGTAAGCAAGATAATGATTCGATTGGATAAAATTTTATTCAAATTTCTTGTCCAGTTTAAAGACTTTCATAAGCGTTTATAGCCGGAAATTGACAGAAACCAGTCTATTTTTGCTGATAATTGGCGTTTCTTATAGAATATGTTAACTTTTTCATGTAGTCTATACAGTGTTGAGAGAGCGTGTGTAGTGGGTAAATGCGCGTAGTAGGAGTGAAACTATGGTTGATATTCAAGCAACAGCGGCGACCAGTCATGCGGTTGGTAGTTCTGGCAGGAGCGGGTCTTTAGAATCAGTTTCCCGTGAAAGAGAAGTTGCAGAAGACTCCAGTGTCGAGCGTAAAGAAGTTGAGCGTTCAGGGACATTGCCTGGCGTTGGTGATAACGTAGATATCCAAGCCTAGCCAGGCCCTGTTTAAACATTAAAACGGCCTGCACTTAATTGTGTGGGCTCTTTGTGTGTTCTGAGACCTATTATATCAATAGCGGCCCCGCATGTTTGACCAGAATAATCCCGTCATTTTTTGCAGGTCACCAACTTCAAAGGCCGGCATTTCAAACGGGTTGTTGCCACATTTATCAAGTGATCGCAGGTGTAGATGAATAAGCTTGACGAAAAGCAGGCATATTCGCGCCGACTTCGGAAATTTAGCCCCAGCGGCTAAAACATGCGCGCATTTTTCCTCCACATACGCTCGCATTTCAAGAATTGCTGGCGCTAACAACTGGAAGGCTTCACCGCTATTGGTGGCGGACATGCCGCCAGCTTGAGCTTCTGGTACATAACTGCGCCCAGTCTGCCAATGCGCGGGCAGCGCACGAATAAGCCCTAACATAGCCCAGGCACAGCCCGCCGCGCGCGAAGTTTCACCATACCCTGCGTCAAAAGCGCTATCTGTCAACAAATGGTATACGGCTTCATGCAGGGCACCTCCTGCCCCCGCCGTGTAGGTCTGCAACGCTTTCATATTCGCGGGGCTGCCTGAAAACATATCCAGTTTGCGGGCGTTGATCATCTCGCCGAGAAAGGGCCATATATCAGCTTTGTTTTCTATACGTGCCAAGCTCCGAATTACCGGCTGGTCACGTACCTGTCCGGCACTAATTTCCGCAAGGACTTCCTGCCACCATTGTAGTCTGATTTCACCAAGAGCTGGTTCCGAGACATTCTCGCGGATTTTAGCGATTTCCTGATTGAATGCGAATAACGCCCACAAATATTGTTGGCGCTTGCCTGGCGCGAATAATGCCACCAAATAACGCTCGCGGTCATTTGCGCGAACCAACAAGCGGCAATATTCCGTATTGCTTTGAGGCGTGACTGTAGTTGTTGACGGCTGGAACATGGGCGCAAGATGGCGATACTGGGCTCTGAATACAAGCAGAAATCTTTACCTCGTCACCGCCAAAAGCTCACCCCGCAAACTTAAGACTACAGTTTCTCTTGAGATAAGTCGCTTTGGCAGTTAATGTTTCGCTCGTGTGAGATTGCATTAAATATTCAGGGGAACGAACATGGGCAAAATACTCGAATCCATTCAAAATACTGTCATCGCAGGTATCCTTCTTACGATCCTGATTTTGGCCTTCCAGTCAGGTTGGTTTGCCAACTATACAGCCGACATGGCCTTTTACGCCCGTTATATGCATGTGCTTTCCGGGGTAATGTGGATTGGCCTGCTTTGGTATTTTAACTTTGTACAAATTCCAACGATGCCGTCAATTCCTGCCGAGCTAAAACCTGCAATTGGCAAGCATATTGCCCCTGCTGCGCTATTTTGGTTCCGCTGGGGAGCAATGGCGACACTGTTTACTGGCCTATGGCTCGCGAGTGTTAACCATTATATCATTGAAGCCCTTACCCTTAGCAGCGGCTCTACCCTCATTGGGTTGGGTATGTGGATGGCGATCATCATGTGGTTCAATGTTTGGTTCATCATCTGGCCTGCACAGAAGATAGCTCTTGGTATGGTTGAAGCAGATGCTGACGCCAAAGCTGCAGCCGGGCGCAGAGCCATGCTTGGCAGCCGCACCAATACATTGTTATCAATTCCAATGCTATTTTGCATGATTGGCCAACAAAACGGCATGGCATTTTAAGAAACTTCGTTGATGTCAAGATTAGAAAAGGCTGCCTCGGCAGCCTTTTTTTTCGCCTAAAACCGGGAATACAAACGGTTATTATAGCTATTTAAATTAATTATGATACTATGGTTTTATGAAGTATCCATTGGAATTCCGCACCCATGTCCTTTCGCTTCGAAAGAAGGAGGGACTGACCTATGAAGAAACGGCGATACGCTTTGGT